>QFCE01001269.1_pt1 | contig 418532 bp, 372 predicted proteins | sample 5346091 | NCBI WGS metagenome assembly QFCE01 (sample SAMN09062252, study PRJNA434731) | Human gut metagenome, whole genome shotgun sequencing project. | isolation source: stool timepoint A chromium assembly | host: Homo sapiens | collected 2015
TTAGGCCCAAAAACAACTATAAAACTCAGGAGTTGGGTGCAAGAAAAAGAGGACAAAACGAGAATATCTTTTGACTTCGGATTGTGGTTCCGAAGTCAGAATGTCTCGTTGTCTGCAAACAATCTCCTGAATCGGCTGTATCAGTTAGCAGTGCCGCCGACGGTGAGTCCGTCAATGCGGAGTGTCGGCATGCCGACACCGGTCGGAACCTGCTGACCATTCTTTCCGCAGGTACCGCAGCCTCTGTCTAATTCAAGATCATTGCCGACCATGACGATTTTTGTCAAAGCATCTGCGCCGTTGCCGGTTAGTGTGGCGCCCTTGATTGGGGCGGTTAGCTTGCCCTTTTCGATCAGCCAAGCCTCACTCATGCTGAAAACGAAGTTGCCGTTCGTGATGTCGACCTGGCCCCCTCCGAAGTTGGACGCATAAATGCCGTAGTCCACGGAAGAAATGATTTCCTGAGGATTGGATTCGCCCTGAAGCAAATAAGTGTTGGTCATTCGAGGCATCGGCAGATAAGCAAAACTCTCTCGGCGCCCATTGCCGGTCGTCTTTTGCTTCATGAGGCGAGCGCTGGTCTCATCGTGCATGAAGCCGCGAAGAATGCCTTCGTCGATAAGCGTGGTGCAGTGCGTTTCGTTGCCCTCGTCATCGATGGTCAGGGATCCTCGGCGTCCGGCAATGGTGCCGTCGTCAACGACCGTGACCAGCGGAGAGGCTACTCTTTGACCGATCTTGTCGGTAAAGACGCTCGTTCCCTTTCGAATAAAGTCAGCTTCCAAGCCGTGTCCGACTGCCTCATGAATCAATACGCCGGGCCAGCCGTTTCCCAAGACGACGGGGAGGCTGCCGGCCGGAGCCGGCCGCGCATCTAAGTTGCGCACTGCGCCATCGACGGCCTCTCGGGCATACTGCTCAATAATTTCCTCGTTATAACGATCTAACGAAAATCTTCCGCCGCCTCCGGCTTGACCTTGTTCTTTTTTGCCGTCCTTTTCAGCGATAACGCCTAAGTTCACACGAACCAGCGGGCGCACGTCGCCGATTAAAGTGCCGTCCATTTTGGCGATCAAAATCGTGTCATGCGAGGCGCCGACGGAAGTCGTCACTTGAGTGACGAAAGAAGACCGGCTGCGGGCGTGTTTATCTAAGGACTGAAGAAGTTTGATCTTGGCGTCCGTGTCTGCCGCTTCAATCGGATCAACAGCACGGTAAAGAACTTTCGGACCGTCCTTAGGTGTGACATTGACTGTAATTTGATTGTTAGTAGCCTGCGCAATAGCTCGTACGGTTCTGACCGCCTCAAATAAAGAATCACGGGAGATTTCTTCTGAGTAGGCGAGAGCCGATTTCTCACCGCAGACGGCCCGAACGCCAACGCCTATGTCCGTGTTGTAATGGCCCGTCTTAACGATGCTTTCTTCAAGCACATAGCCTTCTGAAACAGAGCGCTGAAAGTAGAAATCAGCGTAGTCAATGTTGTAACCGCTGAAAAGCGCAAAGGCGTCCTGAATGTCTTTTTCAGAAAGACCGTTGCGGTAGAGAAGGGTTTCGATAGCGGCAGAAGTGTTGTTATTCATATTTCACGCGATTATTCAGGGCAGGCAAAAGTGCTCTGACCTGACGGAGGAAAGCCGGATCGACGTCAGTGAAGCAAACGCCCGTTTCATGCCCGTTAAGAGATCCAACAACGGTCCCCCATGGGTCGACGGCACAGGAGTGTCCCCAGAAAGCTCGGCCGCAGGAAGAGCGTCCCGCTTGAGCTGCGGCTACCACATAACTAAGGTTTTCTATCGCACGGGCACGAAGAAGAACTTCCCAATGGGCCTTCCCCGTATTAGTTGTAAAAGCGGCAGGGAGCAGAAAACAGTCGACGCCGGTTTGACGACGAAAAAGCTGCGGGAAACGCAGGTCATAGCAAACGGCGAGGCCGATATGAATGTCTAGGCCGTTTTCTAGCGGATAGTTAAAAGAAACCGTCTTATGGCCCCCGACGTAAAGTTCGGACTCGTCGTAACGCTCCTGCTGGCCCTCATACGAAAATAGATGAATCTTGTCGTACCTTGCGGCTTCCTGGCCGAATGCGTCATACACCAGCATGGTGTTGGTGACGCGGTGTTCATCATCGGATTGAAGAGGAATCGTACCGGCGGCAACCCAAATGCCTAATGATTTAGCGAGCCCCGCCATGATCTTCTGTACCGGGCCGTCCTGATAGCGTTCGGCTGCATGAAGAACATCTTTCGGATCATTGCTCATGATCGTAAACATTTCCGGAAGCAGAGCGAGGTTGGCCCCTTCCCGGGCGGCTTTACGAATGAGAGATTCGGCGATCTGGAGATTGGCCCCGAGATCCGGTCCGGATGTCATCTGGCAGGTGGCAATACGTAACATGGTTCTTAACGTTTAATCTTGGAAACGACCGGATCTGACCAAGTGCCGGTCACTTGATATTCGAAGGAGAAAAGCTTACTCAAGGGATCTTTGAAAATCAATTGGGCCAGGAAACTGCCGATGCCGACGATCGGGTTTGCAACCGCGAGAGCCACAGACGCTCCTGCCGCATTGATGTCTGGCAGAACCAATAGGTGCAGATTCTCCGTTTCTTTCTGAGTGTTGACGTTGCCGTTAATAACAACGGTCGCGCTCCCTCCGATCATCGTCAGATCTTTGATGTTCATGAGGCCGTCTTCCAGCACCGCGTTGCCGCGGATGGTAGAGAAGTTGAAGCCAGAGGAGTAGAAGTCTCGGAAGTCAAGGGTCAGGTAGCGTGTTAAAGACTGCAGTGTCAGCAGAGACAATAGTTTGGCAGCCGGGCCCGGTTGGATCTTGAGAATTTCGCCTCTCTTCAGATCGATATTCAGTTCTCCGTCGAAGCTCTCGGTGTTAAAGCCGAGGGGAGTGCCGACCCAGGATAAATTACCGTTGATCGAACCGTTGCCGGACTTGACCAGATTCTGCATATCCAGGCGATTCAGCAGGGCGCCGAGGTTATTGATATTGGTATTGATTAAAAGATTCGTTTCGTTGCCGCCGTCGAAACCTTTCAGCCAGCTGCCGGATGAGCGCAGCTGCGCAGCGCTGTTGGAAAGATTCAGCTTTGTAATTTTCCAGAGCTGTCCTTTTGTTGACGGAGTGTTGCGTGCAACCAGTTCCAGCTTGCCTAAACGCATATTGCCGTAGGTTAAATCATCGATAACCGCATTGATTGCGGGCCAGCCGCCTTGAATTTGAACCGGCTTGGATTTTTCTGCGGCGTCTCTTGCAGAGCTCGGGATGAAGAGTTTGGAAATATGCGCGATGAGCTCGGGTTCCTTGCCGTTTTGAGCCTTCTTCCATTCCAGATTGGCATTCATCTGATTGCTGTTGATTGCGATCAGCAGAGAGTTCCCGACGGGTCGCCCTAAGAGCGAGAAGTTCGTTTGATTGAAATTGTCGATCAGCAGTTCGTCAATGTTAGCCTTGAGGAAGGCAATATCCGGCAGGACAACGGTTCCGGACGGTTTGGCATCCACTTTTAGATGATCAAAGACCGCCTGCCAGGCCTTCGCCGGAACCAGCGGCGCCTTCAAGGAGATCGCATAGCCGTGAGACGGCAATGTCGGCAGACTGCGGTTGCCGATGGCAGCACGTTTGATGTCATTATTCTGCAGGATAAATTCCGAACTCAGGAATCCCTCAATCATGATTCTGAGATCCGTGACCTTGTTGTCTGTGACGATATTGAGGTCTAGAGGTGCAGACAAAGATGCCGGTTTTTCCATAGGAGGCGGCAGCTTGCTCTCCAAGCCGGAAAGCGAGCTTTTAACGTTCACCGTGACCTTTGGGCCGACGGTTACATTGACTGTAAAGGGCGTCTTGCCGCTCAGATATTTGTCTGCGGCTTTGGCAAGCATCGGAACCGGAATAACCTGCGGGAGTGCCTTAGCGGCGATGGTTCCGGAAGCAGAAACCTTAATATTGCCCTTATCGTCGGTGTCGAGCGTCGCTTTTACGGCATTGCCGAAACAATCGGCGGTAATGCCCGTGCTCGAAGCACCTTTGTCATTGAAGTTCACGACGCCGATGGCATGAGTCAAATCCGGAATCGAGAAATCATTGAACTTAACTGCATTATCTTTAAGCGTAAAAGCGCCGGAAACAGCAACTTCACCCGGACCGTCAAGGGGGATCTTCAGTTTGAGAGTCAGATCTCCGTTGCCGGTGCCCTCGGCCTTCTTGAAAAGACCGCCGGTGTAGCCGTCAACCGGAGAAGTCTTCACGTAAGACAAGAAACCGGGGAGGGCGCCGGACGCCGCTGCGTCTACATCCAACCAAACGGTATCCGCAGAGAAGGCGGGAATGTCGACTTGTGCATGCGTAAGCTGTACACCTTTATAGGTCCCGCGATCGGCAGTAATGGCCATGCCGTCGCCTTCAAATTTGACTACGCCGCCGACTTTTTCAAAGAGCGGCCAAATTGCTCCGCGTTTCGGAGAAGCCTTTGGATTGTCCAGAATGTTCGGATAGACATCGAGAAGGACGTCCTCGGCATTAACGGACACCAGGAAATGATGTTCTTTAGACTCATGGAAGGGGAACTCATGGAGCGGCCCCTTAAGAACGGCTTGGCCCCCGGTGGCTTTGCCCTCTAAAAGGCCGTACCGCAGCCAGGTGATTGTGTCGTTGCCGACAACAAGCGGCATGTATTTCCAAACGGCAGGGACGTTTCCGCGTAAAACATCGGCTTTAAGGTCTGCAGTTCCGAGGGGAGTGTTGTCGGCGTTAGTGTACGACCCATTGACCTTAACCGCAGCATCGGCGTTCTCAATCAGAACGTCCTTGAACTCGAGTGAAATGCCGTTAACGGTATTCCAAACCACGGTTCCTCCGATGCTGTCGAAATGGAAAGCGGCTGCTGGGAATAATCCCGGAAGAGCTACCGACGCGTCTTTTGTTGTGAGTACGGTGGTACCCACACCGTCTTTAAGGGTAATGTCGGCGCTGAGATTGATAAATCCCGGGAGCCACTGGGTATTGTCTTTGCCGGAGGCCCCGAAAGAGCTGAAATTACGCAGAGAAAGTTTGCCGTTGTAATGTTTGGGTTCGCTTGGCAGTCCCTGCCAATCTAAGTCCACATTAACGAGCGATCCGGAGAGCTTCCGCTCGGCAACAAAATCCTTAAAAGATTTTGGCAGCGGCAAAGAAGGGAGGACGGCTGTTAAACCTTGAAAGTCGAGAGCGTTGGCTTTAAAAGAGCCGCCGGTAAAGTTATCATCGCTTCGGTCTAACTTCAGACTCATATCCAGTGGCGGAAGTGTCTCCCCGGATTCCAACTCAAAAGAGAAATTGTCTGTAGAAAGGGCGTAAGCCTCGCCCGACATGTTCCCTGAGATCTTGCCTTTAACGAATTTCAGGCGCAGCGGCGCCAATTCTGGAAGCTGAAGATCCACATGGGAAAGAGCGCCGATAAAGCTGGCGGAAGAAGGAGACCATTTCACAAAGTTAGCCCAGAGAGAACCAGACCCGGTGCCTTTGTACTTTACGGAGAAGTCAGGCAGCCACTTGGCGAGTTCACCGAAGTTAATGAAGTCGGTCTGAGCGTAAAGTTCTGCATCCCAGTCGGCCAGTTTCGAGGGATTAAGGGCCGGCGTCTTAAAGAGCGCGCGAACGGTAATCGGAGAAGCAATTTCAGGCGGAAGCGTCAGAGTAAAGGCGAGCTGTTTGTCTCTTGAAGAGCCGTTGTAGCCGACGTTAACGTTAGTAACTTCAAGCGTTTTGGCGCTTTTCTGATCATGAACCAAAATCGTGCCGTCCTTAATTTCTACAGACTTCTGCTTGAGGAGAACCATTACATCGGAAGGCAGTTTGGTTGTGAGCGCCTGAGTCTCCGTCTCACCGGACATGAGCTTTTTGAGGTTGACCTTCCTGCCCAAGACGGAAAAGGACATCGGTGCCAGGCGCCGAACTTCGACTTTGGGGTTGTTTAACGTGACAGATTCAAAGATCGGAGTAAGGTTTGTTAAAGAACTGAGCGAAAGTTTTGCGGTAAGAGATTCAGCCGTAATCGGGTCCTTGCCCGGCTCTCCGAGTTCGATGTTTTTAAGTGTGATTTCCGGAGAAAGTCCCTGCCAGTCGGTATCCAAAGAGCCGAACTGAACGGGGATCTCCAGGACCTGAGATATCTTATTCTCGATCTTGGATTTATGGTCGTTCAGGTAAGGTGCAAGGCAGTAGCGCGCTCCGAGCCATGCGGCGCCGAGTGCAAAGTAAAGGATGACTAAGAACCAAAGAACGGTCCTCCAGGCATAGCCGAAAAAGCCTTTTTTAGGTTTTGTTGGTGTGGTTGACGTCTGTTGTTCGGAATTGTCCGTCATTTCGCGGATCCTTAAACTTTTTTCTGATCTTCTAAGTATCGCTCAATTTCCCATAAATAAACTCTAATATTGGAAGATAGACTCATTTTTAGCTTCCAAAAACAATATGTCTGCAGCACTCCAATCCTCCGATCTCTTTCCTAAAGTTCCCAGAGTTTCTCTCTCGGAAGTCCCAGAAGTCTCAGCTTATTTCAAAAACACGCTCCGAGCCATGTTCGGAGAAGATGAAGATAAAGTTCGGTCTTATGTTCAGGAAATTACTCAGATGTCCTGGACGCCCGAGAAAATGCGTGAGCGCTTGGCCGGGATCGAAGACGGAGAGCAGCTCAAAAGCGCAATGCGTCGTCTGCGCCGTGACGTGATGATGAGCCTTGTCGCACGCGACATTTCCGGATTGGCGAATTTAGAAGAAGTTGTCACAAGCATGTCCGATTTAGCGGAGATCACGATCGACCGCACAGTCTCCGTGTATGCCAAAGAGCTGGCGAAGCGATTCGGAGTTCCGCGCTCAGAAACCGGCGTCCCCCAGGATCTGATTGTGATCGGCATGGGCAAGTTGGGAGGTCGTGAACTGAATGTCTCGAGCGATATCGACCTTATTTTCTTCTACGATTGCGACGGAGAGTGCGGCCCTACGGCGGAATACCCGAATGTCCGCAAAATCATCAGCAACCAGGAGTTCTACGAGCGGCTGGCAAAGAAAGTTATACCGGCCCTTTCAGAGATTACTTGGGAAGGATTTGTGTTCCGTGTGGATATGCGCCTGCGTCCCAACGGAGATTCCGGACCGATCGTGGGCTCCAGCGACATGCTTGAAGAATATCTAATGACGCAGGGACGCGACTGGGAGCGCTTTGCATGGCTCAAGGGTCGTGTCGTCAACGGCCCGGTGTTTGCTTCGGAAGAGGATTTCAACATCCAAAAGAAGAACATCAACGATATCGTTCGTCCGTTTGTTTACCGTAAATATCTCGACTTCGGCGCCATTAGTTCGCTTACCGATCTTCACGCCAAGATTCGTTTATCTACGCAGAAACGCGCCTTAGAGAGCCTGAAAGAAGGTCAGAACATCAAACTCGGACGCGGCGGCATTCGCGAAATCGAGTTCATTGCTCAGACATTCCAGGTGATCCGCGGCGGCCGCAACCCGTTCTTAAGAGAGCGCTCCACGCTGAAAGCACTTCAGGCGCTCGCTTCCGAGAACATCCTGGCAAAGGACAAAGCCGAGATGCTCTCCAAGATTTATGTGTTCCTGCGCAACATGGAGCACGCCCTCCAGTACGAAAACGATCAGCAGACTCAGCTTTTTGCGGCCGATCCGGAACATCGGACAAGAATCGCGAAGATGCTGGGCTTTACCGTCGAAGACCTGCAGAAGCAGTTAGAGCTCTCGACGGAGTACGTAGCTGCGCGCTTTGATGAGATTTTCCAGACCAAAGAAGAGGTAAGCGAAGAGGATTGGCCGCTCGGTTGGGAGAACGGTGCTCCGGGGGCGCTTCCCGGCTTGGCGAAAGTGCTGGAACGAAACGGGTTTAAAGAAACCGAAGAGCTGGGTCAGCTCATTCTTAATCTCATGTCGCTGCGCGCTTTAAAGCTCATTAACGCCGGGGCTCGTCAGCGAATGATCACGCTGGTTAAAAATACGGTTGAGGGTAAGAACAAGCCTGAACACTTAAAACTGATTTCTCGGGAAGAACTCTTACGTCGCTACATCAAGTTCTACGAAGTCATTGCCGGTCGTCCGACTTATGTTTCCCTGCTTTTGCAGTACCCGCTTGCAGCGAAGCGTTTGGGCGACGTATTGGGCAGCGGTAAGTGGGCAGCCGAATATCTGAACCGCCACCCGCTGCTCTTAGATGAACTTTGGGATGAGCGGCTGAGTCAGATCGACGATTACACGCCGGTGGATTTCTCTTTCTATATCGAGCGTACGCGTGCGCGACTTGCGGATATTCCGGAAGACGATCAGGAAACCCGTATGAACCTCATTCGCGAAGTTCATCATGCCCGTTTGTTCCGCCTGTTCTTAGCGGATATGGCCGGACGCTTGACGGTGGAACGATTGGCCGACCAGCTCTCGGCTCTGGCGGATGCTACGCTTGAAATCGTCATGGAAGAAGTGTGGAAGACGGTTCCCGGACGTCACATTGAGCGTCCGAAGTTTGCCATCGTGGCTTACGGCAAATTGGGCGGTAAGGAGCTCGCCTACGCGAGCGATCTGGATTTGGTCTTCTTGTTTGAAGATGACGCTCAGGATGCAGAAAAGATCTACATGCGTTTCGCGCGTCGACTGATCAATTGGCTGACAGCGACAACCGGCTCCGGCGTCCTGTTCGACGTCGATATGCGTCTGCGCCCGAACGGGGAATCCGGCATGCTGGTCTCTTCCGTCGACAGCTTTGAGAAATATCAGAAAAACGAAGACGGCACGGGCGCCTGGCTTTGGGAGCATCAGGCGCTAACGCGAGCCCGCTATGCGGCCGGCGACCGAGATATCGGTGACAAATTCGAAAAAATTCGCATCGAAATACTCCGTCGCGAGAGAAACGCCGGGGAAACGAAGGCCGAGGTGCTCAAAATGCGCCAGCGTATGCACGACGGTCACCCCAACAAAACGGAGCTTTTTGATGTGAAGCATGACGAGGGCGGCATGGTGGATGTGGAGTTCATTGTTCAGTATCTTGTGCTTCAGTACTCCTCTAAATTCCCGCAGCTTGTCAATAACTTCGGCAACATCAAGATGCTGGAGATGGTCTCTGATGCCGGCTTGATCCCGAAAGATCTGGCGTTCGAGGTCTCCGCGATTTATCGCAAATATCGCCGTATTCAGCACGAGTTCCGCCTGAACTCTCCGAGCGTCCCGGTCCGCGTTCCCAAAGAAGAGTTTGCGGAAGAGGCACAAAAGGTTCGCGCGCTCTGGTCGCTCGTTTTTGGTCCGTCCGAAGGTCAGGGGGCCTAAAAGCGACCTAAGCTAAAAAGCAGTTTGAATCTGCTATGCCTATGAGTCTCGCTGCTTCCGAATACCGTGCTCCTTGGTGGCTGCCCGGCGGCCACCTGCAAACCATTGTGCCTGCCGAACTGTTTCCGAAGGCCAAGGTGATCTATCGCCGTGAAATTTGGAATACGCCGGATGACGACATCATTGCCGTGGACTGGTCAACGCCCGAACCCATTGATCCGAAGGCGCCGATTATGGTGCACATCCACGGATTGGAAGGCTCATCAAACAGTCACTATGCCCGTGCGCTGATGGCGCGCTGCGGCCAAGGGGGTGTGCGCGGCGTGGTGATTCACTACCGCGGCTGCGGCGGTGTCACCAATAAAAAACTTCGAGCCTATAACGCCGCAGATGCGGCTGAGCTAGACTGGGAGTTTGCCCGGCTGCGTGAGCTCTACCCTGAAGCTCCGATCTATGCGATGGGCGTCTCGTTGGGCGCCAACAATCTGCTCTTCTGGGCCGGTACCCGAGGCGAGGACGCTGCAAAACTGGTTTCAGGCATCGTTGCAGTCTGCGCGCCCCTCGATTTGGTGGGTTCAAGCCACGTTATCCGCAAAGGATTCAGCCGGATTTACGACCTGAATTTCATCTCGACGATGAAGAAAAAAGCACTCGCAAAAGCCAAACGTTTCCCGGGCGTGTTAGATGTCGAGAAAATCAAAAAGATTCGCTGGCTCTGGCAGTTTGACGATCTTTTTACGGCACCGATTTTCGGCTACAAGGACTACATGGACTACTGGACGAAATGCTCGAGCAAGCCCCATTTAGGCGGCATCCGATTGCCGACACTGGTGCTTAATGCCAAGAACGATCCGATCGTGGGAAACGAAGTTTTACCGATGATTCAAGAAGTTTCCAAGTTTGTGACGTTAGAATATCCCGCTGAGGGCGGCCATTGCGGGTTCCCTCGCAAACCGAACGAAGGAAGCCTCGGATTTCTGCCGACACGCACCTTCGATTTCTGTTTCCGCGGCCGCTGATGTCTCTAATTTTCCCCCGGTATGTGCAGCCGGAAACGGAGTTGAAATGCCTTTAAGAAGTACCAAAGACTATTCAGTCGGAATCATCTACTTTATCCTCTTTATTCTGACCATCCCGGCGATGAACTGGGTGGTGATGAATGTCGGCACGGTTTGTACTGCTGACGGTCCCTGTCTGATTCCTGTCTGGCCCGGTATCATGGCCCCGAGCGGCGTGCTTATGGCCGGCGTAGCTCTGGTGCTTCGTGACGGACTGCAGGCCAAACTCGGTGTCCGCTGGTCGCTGTATGCCATCATCATCGGCGCAGCGCTTTCCGCACTTTTCTCCGAACCGTCTCTGGTCCTGGCTTCCGTGATGGCCTTCTTCTTCTCCGAACTGGCCGACTTGGTTGTCTACACACCGATGCGTAAGAAATGGCCGGCTTGGGCCATTATGGCAAGCGGCTTGGTCGGCTCCATGGTCGACAGCGCCATCTTCCTTTCTCTGGCATTCGGCTCTATTGAATTCATCTTCGGACAGGTTCTGGGTAAGTTCTGGATGTCTCTTGCCGTAGCGCTTCTTATCGGGTATCTTCATAGCCGCCGCGCCAAAGCGGTCCAAGACGAAATTCTTTCCCGATAAGTAGATATGACAGAAAAGAGCCCGAAGACAGCGGTACTCCTCATTAACCTCGGTTCCCCTGACGAACCGACCGCTTCGGCGCTCAAACCCTACTTGCGGGAGTTTCTTTCCGATCGACGGGTGGTCGATTTAAATCCGATTTTTTGGCAGACGCTGTTGAATTTGGTCATCCTGCCTCGCCGCAGTCCTAAGTCCGCAGCGCGCTACGTTCAGGTGTGGATGAAAGAGGGCGCTCCTCTTAAGGTCTACACCGACCGCATTGCCGATAAGCTGCGGCAGCGTCTTCAGCAAGAAGCCGTCGACGCAGACGTGTTTGTCGGCATGCGTTACGGCAACCCTTCACAGGTCGAAGTCTTTAAAACCATCCACAATGAGCACGGTTTTGACCGAGTCTTAGTGCTTCCGCTCTATCCGCAGTATTCGTCTTCCACGACGGCTTCCGTTTTCGATGCCGTCTCAAAGGCAATGCAGCAAATGAAAAGCCACCCAAAAGTGCGCTTCATTCGCGACTATCACACGCATCTGCTGTACATCAAGGCATTAGCCGATCAAATTCGCGATCAATGGGCAAAGGTCGGCCCGCTTGGCAAGAAGGGCCGATTGATGCTCTCCTTCCACGGCATGCCGGTTCGCTACTGCGAAGAAGGCGATCCTTACCCGAAACAAGTTCGCGAGACAACCGATCTGCTGATTCAAGAGCTCGGCGTAGATCCTTCTAAAGTCGTGCTTTCCTACCAATCCCGTTTTGGCAAGGAAGAATGGCTCAAACCTTATTCCGATGAGACGGCCCGTCATTTAGCTCGAGAAGGCGTGGAGCGGCTAGATGTTATCTGTCCGGGGTTTCATACCGACTGTTTGGAAACGATTGAAGAGATCGGCCTGGAACTCAAAGAGACTTGGCTTAAAGCCGGAGGCAAAGTCTTCCATTACATCCCTTGTTTGAATGATTCAGAGGCGTCGGTTTCCCTAGTTGAGAAGATTGTCGAAGAAGAACTGCTTCATTGGCCGGAATAAATTTGTTACCTTTTTCGTTAAGTTTGGCGAATAAGGGAAAACCCTTTATATTTCAACCAATAGGCGGGTATTTTCCCGCTAGGTCATTTAATTTGCTACATAACTTCACTTCCTAATTTGCTTAATTCGGGTGGCGTTACTTCTTGAAGCTGAGAGGTGTTCTCATAATGATGTTCATCGAAGGTTGAAAAAGGATCGGGCGACCCCATATCAACCATTAAAGGGCTCCGTTAGATCGGATCCTGATTTCTGAAAAAACTTGAGGACAGTTAATGCAAGATAACGAATTAAAGAACGGACAGACCGTCCCACCTCAGGACGAAGCAGCCCAACAGGCTCCGGCAGATGCTCCGGAACTCCCGGACTTAGATTTATCTGCCGAATTAGCGAAGGCCCAGGCTAAGGCCGCGGAAAACTACGACCTTTATGTCAGAGCAGTCGCCGAAGCAGACAACACCCGCCGCCGCGCTTCTGAAGATGTTGCTAAAGCTCGTAAATTCGGCATTGAAAAATTTGCAGAATCCATGCTGCCGGTCGTAGACAGTATGGAAAAGGCGCTTGAGGCGTCTGCAAATGAAAAGGGGCCCCTCAAAGAAGGCCTTGAGATTACCTACCGTCAACTGCTGAGCGCACTGGAGCATAACGGGATGAAGTGTGAAAACCCTGTGGGTCTCAAATTTGATCCCAACACAATGCAGGCGATAACCATGGTGAAAGATCCTGCAGTCCAGCCGGGCTGCGTCGCAACAGTGTTTCAGCGCGGATGGAAAATTGCCGATCGAGTTCTTCGTCCGGCGATGGTGGCAGTCGCTCAATAAGACTTGTTTTTTCAGGAAACGACTCAATATAGAAACTTAACAGCAGGCAGCCCTTCTGCCGGCAAGTGAGGAAATTCAAAAATGGCAAAAATTATTGGTATTGACCTTGGTACAACAAACTCCGCAGTCGCGGTCGTTGAAGGTGACAAGGTTCGCGTGATCGAAAACAGCGAAGGTGCTCGCACCACACCTTCCGTCGTTGCATATCTTGAAAAAGAAGTGCTTGTCGGCGCTCCTGCAAAACGTCAGGCTGTTACGAATCCTGCCAACACGCTTTTCGCGATCAAGCGTTTGATCGGCCGTCGCTATGACGACAAGGAAGTTCAGAAAGACATCAAACTGATGCCTTACAAGATTATCAAGGCTGCCAACGGCGACGCCTGGGTTCAGGTTCTCGGCGACAAGGATCTGGCTCCGCAGCAGGTTTCTGCTGAAATTCTTCGTAAGATGAAGAAGACCGCCGAAGACTACCTCGGTGAAGAAGTTAAGGAAGCCGTTATTACTGTTCCGGCTTATTTCAATGACTCTCAGCGTCAGGCTACTAAGGACGCCGGTAAGATCGCCGGTTTGGATGTCCGCCGTATCATTAACGAACCGACAGCCGCTGCTTTGGCTTTCGGTCTTGATAAAGGCGGTAAGGGAGACCGTAAAATCGCTGTCTATGACTTGGGCGGCGGCACATTCGATATCTCCATTATCGACTTAGCCGATGTTGACGGTGAAAAACAGTTTGAAGTTCTGTCTACCAACGGTGACACATTCCTTGGTGGCGAAGACTTCGACCAGAGAATCGTTGACTACGTCATCAAAGAATTCAAGAAAGACACAGGCATTGACCTGAGCCAGGACGTTTTGGCTCTGCAGCGTTTGAAAGACGCCGCTGAAAAGGCCAAGATCGAACTGTCCAGCCGTCAGGAAACAGAAATCAACCTGCCTTACATCACTGCTGATGCAACAGGTCCGAAACATCTGAACATCACACTGACACGTTCTAAGCTCGAAAGCCTCTGCGAAGATCTGATCGAAAGGACGATCGAACCTTGCCGCAAGGCCCTGAAGGACGCCAACGCTACTGTTGAAGATATCTCCGACGTCATCCTCGTTGGCGGTCAGACACGTATGCCGGCTGTTCAGGAAGCTGTTAAGGACTTCTTCAAGAAGGATCCGCGTAAGGACGTGAACCCAGATGAAGCAGTTGCTATGGGTGCTGCTATTCAGGGTGCTGTTCTGTCCGGTGACCGCAGCGACGTTCTTCTTCTCGACGTTACACCGCTTACCCTCGGTATCGAAACCCTGGGCGGCGTGATGACTCCGATGATCAAGCGCAACACCACGATCCCGACAAAGCACTCTCAGGTGTTCTCTACTGCCGAAGACAATCAGCCTGCCGTAACCATTAAGGTTTACCAGGGCGAACGTGAAATGGCAGCTGACAACAAACTGCTTGGCGAATTCAACCTTGAAGGCATCGCTCCGGCTCCGAGAGGACTGCCGCAGATCGAAGTGACATTCGATATCGACGCCAACGGTATTCTCCATGTTTCTGCTAAGGACAAGGCAACAGGCAAGGAAAACCAGATCACGATTAAGGCTAACTCCGGTTTGAGCGACGCCGACGTCGAAAGAATGGTTGCCGATGCTGAAGCCAACAAGGAAGAAGACCGCCGCCGTGCCGAACTGGCTCAGGCTCGCAACACAGCCGAATCCAGCATCCATCAGGTTCGTAAGACCCTGAAGGACCTCGGTGAAAAGGTTGACGGCGCTGACCGCGCTGCCTGCGAAACAGCGATTAACGACCTTGAAGAAGCCGTTAAGGGCGAAGACAAGGATCTGATCACAAAACGTACTGACGCCTTGATGGCTGCTGCTCAGAAGATCGGCGAGAAGCTGAATCAGCAGCAGGCACAGCCGGGCGCTCAGCAGGAAGCTCCGAAGTCTCAGAAGAAAGATGACGATGTCGTCGATGCCGACTTCAAAGAAGTCTAATTCTGAAACTTGTTAGACTGTAGCTAACGACAATGAGGCCGCTTCCGTAAGGTTGCGGCCTCATGGCGTAGATAAAGAGACGAAAATAAGGGTTTTTACCCTATAACCGAATTCCGTAAAGAATGGCTGACGAAGTAGATTTTGATTATTACGAGGTACTGGGAGTCTCCCGTACTGCTACTCAGGAAGAGATCAAGAAAGGTTATCGCCGTATGGCGATGAAGTATCACCCTGACCGCAATAAAGGGGACAAGCATGCCGAAGAAAAATTCAAACAAGTAGGCGAAGCCTATGAAGTGCTGAAGGATGAGCAGAAGCGCGCGGCTTATGACCGTTACGGCCGTTCTGCGTTCAACGGCGGAGCCGGAGGCCCCGGTGCCGGCGGATTCGGGGGGTTCGGAGGTTTTGATGCTTCTCAGTTCGGCGACATGGGCGATATTTTCTCCGAGATTTTCGGCGGAGGACACGCCCGCAGCTCCGGACAGAATAAGCAGATGTTCCGCGGTGAAGATCTGATTTATGATCTCGATATCACGCTTGAACAAGCCGCAGAAGGCTACAAGACAAAGATTAAGGTTCCTTCCTGGAGCAAGTGCACAGCCTGCGGCGGATCCGGTGCAGAAAAGGGCACGAAGGTAGAAACCTGCCCGACCTGTCACGGCAGCGGTTATGTCCGCGCCGGCGCCGGCTTCTTCCAGATTCAGCAGACCTGTCCGCGCTGCCACGGAACCGGCAAGTACATTCCTCATCCCTGCCACAAGTGCCACGGCACCGGTATGCAGGAAGAGAAGAAAGAACTCGAGATTACGATTCCCGCCGGTGTGGATGACGGCAACCGTATGCGTATTCCCGACCGCGGATCGCCCGGACAAAACGGCGGCCCCGCAGGCGATCTTTACATTCGCATTCGCATCAAGCCCCATGACATCTTTGAACGTGACGGGCAGGATCTGCACATGGAGATGCCCATGAGTTTTGTGACGGCGGCGCTCGGAGGTGAACTCGAAGTCCCGACGTTAACGGGCAAAGCCACATTGCGCATTCCCGAGGGGACTCAGTCCGGAAAGACCTTCCGCTTGAGAGGCCACGGCATCCGCAGTGTTCGCAATGCTGAGAAGGGCGACCTGTACGTTCATACCACTGTGGAGATTCCGGTAAATATGACGACTGAACAGAAGGATATCCTGAGACAGTTCGATGCGTCGATCAATCACAGCAAGAAAGATCATCACGCGCCGGAAAGAAAAAGTTTCTTCGAAAAGCTCGGCAAGCTCTTCAAGTAATTCGCCTCTGAATTAATAATTCAATCCCGATTTTGACTTACCCGTTGAAGTCGGGATTTTTTCATCATCAAAAAATTTTTGTGAAAAAGATTTGCAGACTAAATTCGATTCAGAACACCGAAATCATGGGTGAAATCAGGCTTTAGGTGTCTAAAACCTCCGTTGATCGATTTCCGTCCCAAGAGAGATATTAGGGCAACTATTCCTCTTTTGTAGACTATAGGACAAATACTGTGGAGCATGAGTTTACTTATGAGAAGGCCTTCGTTTGAGGTATTCTCACATTTGTCGACGAAAAAAAATACATAACACATCATGCTGAAACGAACAATCCTCAGCCTTATATACATCTTAGGCCTCATATCCTGTTTAACCGCATGTAATGACAAAGAAGCAGTCAAGCAGAAAGTTCAAGCCATTCAAGTAACAACGCTTAAAGCCGAACCTACCACTCAGCCGTATGTGGCCGAAGTGTTCGGGCAGACGGAAGGTTCTAAAGCCGTGATTGTTTATCCTCAAGTGACTGGTCCCGTGCTGCAGCGGCACTATGCTGAAGGACAGAGCGTCAAACAAGGCGATGTGCTCTTTACGATTGATCCGGCACCTTTCGATGCCGCTAATCAGAGCGCAGAAGCGTCGGTTATTCAAGCGCAGGTGGAACTGAAACAGGCGGAGAGAGAAGCCAAGCGATTTGCAGCTTTGCGCAAAGTTAATGCTGTAAGCGAAAAAGAATATTCAGACCGCATCAGCGCCTTGGAGTCCTGTAAGGCAAATCTAGCGGCAGCAAAGGCTAAAGCGCTGCAAACCAAAATTCAACTTGATTACACGTCGGTTAAAGCGCCTGTGAGCGGAATTGCCGGCAGGTCTTTAATCAATCCCGGAACACTGGTAACCGCCAACAATTCGGCCTTAACCGATATTACACAGGATGATCAACTTAAGGCTCGCTTTTCTTTAAGCGATAATGATCTGCACGGATTCACGATCACCGAAGACTCTCCAGTGAGTGTGGTGCATGAGAAAACAGGCGTGGAAGTTCCTGCGCGCATTAATTTTGCCGCTACTCAAATCGATCCTCAGACGGGTACCCGTTCGCTAAGCGCGGAGATTGAACGTTCTGCTGAGCTGCTTCCGGGACAATACGTGACGATCCGTTTGACGCTCGGCACACAGAAGGGCGTTTATCTGATTCCTCAATCGGCGGTGCGCCAGCTGCCCGACGGAACTTACAGCGTCTATTTATACAAAGACGGTGTCGCGAGGGCTCAGTCTGTGACGGTGGGTCGCTGGTCAGGCAAAGATTGGATTATCACCTCCGGCCTCAAATCCGGAGATCTTGTGATCATTGATCAGATCCAGAAACTCAGAGACAAGGCCAAGGTGGCCTTAAACCAAGACAAGAAAACCGCTTCAAAGCCGACTGAAAAATAACTTGCGATAGGTGAACCGAAATGCTTTCTCAATTCTGTATTCGGCGACCGATTTTCGCATCTGTCCTGTCGATTTTGATCGTGATTGCGGGCCTGCTCGCAGGACGTGTCCTGCCGATGGGCCAATACCCTGACATCACGCCGCCAGTTGTTTTTATTTCTACTTCCTACGAAGGGGCCGACGCACAGACATTGGCTAAGACAGTTGCTGCGCCAATCGAGGATCAGCTCTCCGGTGTTGAAGGCCTGCTTTATTACGAAACTTCCATCCGTTCGAACGGAAATGTTCGTATTACCTGCACGTTCGAAGTCGGTACAAATCCGAACGACGCGATGCTGGAGATCAATAACCGCGTGCGATCTGCAGAAAGACGGTTGCCGGAAAGCGTTCGACAGAACGGCGTGAACGTCCGTAAGCGCAGCGAAGAAACGCTGATGATCGTGCCGTTTTATTCTCCGAATGGCACTCTAAAACCGATTCAGCTCGCTGACTACGTGAATCTGAACGTAGTGGATGCAATCAAACGCGTCCCCGGCGTCGGTGACGCAGACGTTTTCGGTAACGCACAAAGCGCGATGCGTATTTGGCTGAATCCGAAGAAAATGGCTCAGCTCGGCATTACGGCCATCGATGTGCGCAAAGCGATCGAAGAGCAGAACAATCAGTACGCTGCCGGTAAAGTCGGTACGTCTCCGACGACTGATGATCAGCAGCTGGTTTATACGATTCGCACAAAAGGTCAGTTGCTGACACCGGAAGAGTTCGGCAATATCACTGTCCGTTCGCGCGGTGCTGACGGTATTGTCCGCATTCACGACATTGCCCGGGTCGAAGTCGGAAACCGCAGTTATGAGGCATACAACCAATTAAACGATGTTCCGAGCGTTACGTTTGCTGTTTACCTGCAGACAGGCGCTAACGCCATGCAGACGGCTGTGGATGTCAAAAAGCGGCTTCAGGAGCTCTCCAAGAACTTCCCGGATGATATCGCTTATGTGATTACGGACGATAACTCAAGATTCGTTGAGGCCGCTTTGAATGAGGTTGTGCAGACTTTGCTGGAAGCCGGTCTCCTTGTGCTGTTGGTCGTATATCTCTTCCTGCAGAATTGGCGCGCGACGCTGATCCCGATGCTTGCTGTGCCGGTTTCCTTGATCGGTACCCTTGCAGGTCTATGGGCTCTGAATTTCTCTCTTAATACTTTGACGTTATTTGCGATGACGCTGGCCATCGGTATTGTGGTGGACGATGCGATCGTCGTGCTTGAAAACGTCGAACGTATTATGGAGACGGAAAAGCTCAACGCTTTTCAGGCTTCTCAGAAGGCCATGAAAGAAGTAGCCGGAGCTCTGGTGGCTATTGTGCTGGTGCTGAGTACGGTTTTCACACCGGTCGCGTTCTTAGGTGGTATCGCCGGTGAGCTGTATCGTCAGTTTGCGGTGACCATCGGTGTTTCTGTTGTGCTCTCCGGCTTCGTGGCGTTAACGCTGACGCCGGCTCTGTGTGCTATTTTGCTCAGAAACAAGAGCAAGCCTTTCAAAATCTTCCGGCTCTTTAACGACGGCTTTGAGCGCTTCAAGCTGAACTACATCAAGGGTGTGTCCTTTAATCTTCGCCATCGCTGGTTTACGGCCGCGATTCTTGTCGCTGTCACCGTCGGATGCTGGGAGTTCCTGCAGATCGTTCCGACTTCTTTCGTTCCTCGCGAAGACCAAGGCATTTTGCGCGTGGCGATTCAGCTGCCGGAAGGCGCGACTCTGAACCGTACCGGTGTGGTGGTCACAGACTTGAGTCGAGAAATCCGCAAGATCCCCGAAGTTGAGAACGTTACTGCATTGGTGGCAAACGATACGATCGCAAACGATACGAAATCCAATGCCGCTTCCCTGATTGTTCAGTTAAAACCCTGGGATCAGAGAACGCGCAGTGCAGAAACGATTCGCCGTCAGCTTCAAACGCTGGTGAACGCACGCACGGATGCCGTGGGTCAGGCTGTGAATCCGGCGCCGATCCGCGGCCTGGGTCGTGCCGGCGGTTTGGACTTCTATATTCAATCCCGAGAATCGGACAATCCGCTTGAACTGCAGCAAGTGGCCGAAGATTTCCGACAGCGTTTGGTTGCAAAACCTGAAATCAGTTCGGCCCGCTCGATGATTCAGGCGGATGCACCTCAGCTCTACCTTACGGTTGATGAGGCTAAGGCTCTGGCAATGGACGTGGCTATTTCGGACGTTTATGACACGCTCGGATATTTCATGGGCGGCAAGTACGTCAACGACTTTACGCGTATTGGAAAAATCTTCCGCGTCATTATTCAAGCCGATGCTCCGTACCGCATGACACCGGAATCCTTAGGTGAGCTTTATGTCCGTTCTGATACCGGGAAGATGGTTCCTCTTTCGACGTTGGCCCATGTGGAACGCACTTCAGGCCCGGAATCGTTGAAACGAGAAAACGGTTTCTTGGCTGCGTCTATGAACGTTAATGCGGCGCAGGGCTATTCCACCGGTGACGTGATTCAGGCTGTGGATGCCGAGAGCCAATATCTGCCGAGCGGCTACTACGTTGACTGGACGGGGCAGGCCTTCCATGAAAAACGTATCGGAAGTTCTTCGGCCGCTGCGTTTGCCTTCGGCTTGATCATTGTGTTCCTGATTCTTGCCGCACAGTTCGAGCGCTGGTCGCTTCCGATTGCCGTTGTAATGGCAGTGCCTTACTCCGTGCTGGGTGCGCTTGTAGCGACGTATTTCCGCGGTTTCTCGAACGATATTTACTTCCAGATCGGCTTGCTTGTGCTGATCGGTCTGACGGCTAAGAACGCCATTTTGATTGTGGAGTTTGCAGCCCAAAAGATGGAAGAAGGAATGGAGGCAAGGCAAGCCGCGCTCGAGGCTGCAAAACTCCGTCTTCGTCCGATTGTGATGACCTCAATGGCCTTCATCTTGGGCGTCATTCCTCTAGCCACAGCAACCGGCGCTGGTGCAGCAGCCCGTCAGTCCATGGGTACAGGCGTTTTGGGCGGCATGCTGGCAGCCACGTTTATCACGACGTTCTTTATTCCTGTCTTCTTTACGTGGTTTGTGTCTAAGAAGATAAAGACTCGTCGGTGAGTTAGGTGATTCGGTCGTCCAGTTCGATGCGGACGACCTTTTGATGCCGAACTAACTAATAGTGCTTTTATGCAAGGAACTACAAGAATGCGAATCTCGTCTGGATTTCTTCCAATAGTTCCTACCAAAGCTGAAAGTTCTTGTACTCCAAATTAACAAAGTCAACAATCCTTAAAAATTTTTTAACTGGTTCTGATGGCTTTTTTGAATGAATTGCACCAAAAGGTAAGGTTGCGTTGATATCTAGTGGAACGGCTTTGATTAAGGGGTGTGAGAATATCCACGATTCTGTCGCAAGAAGAAAATAATTTGAATTTCCACAACGATTAAGAATATCCATGGTCAAAAAATCATAAAATTCTTTTTCGATTCTTTCGTCATGCGTGAAAATTTCCTTAACGTTATCGTAGCCACGCATCCAGTCATCGCTTCTCAATAGTAACTTACCCCCCCCCTCGTCGGCGCGTGGCTTCAACTAGATCTTCTATTGAAATTTTCTCTTTTTGTGCGAGCTTATGAGTTGAAGACATGCAGATGCTGAGTTGTAAATCTCTTAGTTTGAGGGCAGTACAATTTCTTCTCTCTAAAAAGTCCTCATCATATGTCGCAACGACAATGTCGACTTGGCCATCTGATCCTAAGTGTGAGAGCATGTTCCAAACGATGTTTTTTTCATTTTCAAAAGGGACAAGCTGAATCCTTAGATCAGGGTATTGTTTAGACGCAATAGGCCAAACTTGCCCTAGGAATTTCGTAGGTGTTAGGGGCGATAAAGCGACACGAACAAGATTTCCTTCATTTTTTTCGATTTCTTTTGCTCTTTTAATTGATTCTTTAGAAAAGGATAAAAGGAATTTAGCGTCTTTATAGACAGATATCCCTGCGGGAGTTAATCGCATACCGGTCGGGCTTCTATCAAATAATTTAACTCCGAGTTTTTCTTCATAAGTCGTAATTTGTTTAAAAACGGCCTGTGGACTTTTGCCAAGGCGTAATGCGGCTTGAGAAAAACTTCCTGATTCCGCAACAGAAATAAAAACAGGTAAATTAGAATCTAACATTTATATAGTTAACAATGACGGTTAATTAAATCGTAAATGTCATTTATAAGAAAATAAATAAAATAATATATTTGTCACTAATAATAAATCAACAATATTTACATGTAAAATATTTAAATATAAAAAATAATTACACAAACAATTAAAATTAAATAAAATCAACTAGTTATGTATTTGAAATATCTTTCAATAATAAGGTTTAAACCTGTAAATAAAATAGTTTAAATAAGCCGCTATTTTTATATCTTTATTAAGCATTTCTACCATTGTTTTTATTTACAAAATGTTAAAAACTAAAAATAGAGGTTTTACCTCGGTACGCAAAAAAATGAGGAGCATGTTTTTTTTTGCGTATGACCTTAAATTCCATTTTTATGGGAAGCATAGGAGAAATGTAATGAATAAAGCTTTTAAGGCTATTTGGAGTGATGTACGCCAATCTTTTGTCACGACCAGTGAGATCCAATCTTCTCACGGCAAAAGATCAAAGGCTTCCGTGAGTCTGAGTGTAGCAACCGTTCTTTTGGCTACTAGCGGTTTAGTTTCTGCGGCATACGTAGAGACAGGCACGTTAGGTGACAAAGCGTCTTGGGAGACGGCGGAGTATAACTACAATTGGGGGCTGGGAGCAATGAATGCTTCTTCGGCGTATGCCCTTGGATTTTACGGTCAAAATACAACGACTGGAGTGATGGACTCAGGAGCATGGCTTGGAAACCCGGACTTAGATACTCCTCGCATCACAGCCACTCACGTAACAGGAGTTTACGATTCTAGTGGAAATCGCTATCCTCAAAGCATATATGCAACCATTCAAAAGGGAGTTGTTCCTACAGCAGCGGAAGGACAGCCTTTTACAGAAGGTGAAGAGTTCGATGTGAAAGGAGACTATACCCTGGGCTTAAATGATGCTCATGGAACTCAAGTTACAGGAGTGATCGGAGCGGAACGAAATGGGGAATATGGTCACGGGGTTGCATTTAAAGCAAATGTGGTCGTCGGAAATACAGGAGCAACAGACAATAATAATTACGGGCCTTTCCAAGATTACAACTATTACTTCAAGGGATATAAAGCGTTAGCAGATGCTGTCAATGCCGGCAATGGAGAATATCGTGGCGGCATGGTCAATAATTCCTACGGTACCAACACTAAGATCTATAGCTCTGGTGGACATAGACTTACACCAGATGAGATGTCTGAGCTACTGGCTGGAAGTGGAAATTATGATAGAGCTTCCGCGGCGTATGCTGTTACATTCTCTGGCGACTATAGTTTCTTGGGGCTAAATGATGTCCCAGGAGCGGATCAATATTCAACGAATCCATCCGCTTTTGAGTGGGAGTATATGTATTTCAAACTCAAATACGGGGATAAGCCCAGTTTTCTTGACGGAGCCTATGATGCCGTGAAGGGAACCAATGTTATCCTTTCCTGGGCAGCGGGTAATCAAGACAGAGGCACGCCTTACCTGAAAGGGTTGTATCCATACTTCCATCCCGAAGCTGAGAAAAACTGGCTCAATGCTGTTGGTGTTATGCAGACACGAGGGGATAATGACCAGTATATGCAGGCAACCTACTGTAAAGCGGGCCTTGCCAAGTGGTGGTCCATGTCTGGCCCGACTGCATATCCAGGAATTGGGACGACATACGTTACAACTGATTTGGAGAACGGAAGGCTCACTACTACCGGTTTCAATGGTACATCGGCCTCCGATCCTCAAATTTCAGGCGCCTTTACAGTTCTTCAGTCTCGCTATCCCAGCATGACAGCTATTCAAGTTAAGGATGTCATGTACACGACTGCAAGTCACATTGGAGCAAATGGTCAGCCTTTCACGAATTGGACTGCGGCTGAAGGCACACCTGACGTCATTTATGGTTGGGGTATGCCCGATCTCGAAAAAGGAATGTACGGTCCCGGCCAGTTCTTAGACCACTTTGAATATCGTCTGAGTGAACCACTGGATGTTTGGAGTAACGACATTACAGAAGCAGGTCTCCAGCAGCGCGAAAAAGAAGACAAGGCTTGGATGACGGCTACCAAGAATGGCACAGATCCTGACGCCGGAGGGGAGTATACGTTAGGTGACGATATTGTTGTTTTAGACGGAAATCTCGACTTCTACGATAACACCGTCAGCCCCGAGCAGGCAAAGAAATGGAGAGCAGAGTATTACGCTGCTAGAGCAGCCTATATCCAGAATAAGATCGATAATAACCTCTACAAGGGCGCTTTGATTAAATCAGGTCAGGGCACTTTGGTCATGACGGGTAACAATAGTTATACCGGAGGTACAGAGGTTAAAGAAGGTTCATTATTTGGTTTCACGGAATCCTTCGGCTCTGCAGATGTGAATGTTAATGGAGGTACATTTGGTATATTGGCTACTTTCAACGACAACTTTACTCAGAAGGGCCAGCTTAACTCTCTAGTTGGGGTCGCAAGAGCTCCGATCCAAAAGGCTAATGTCGTAGTCAACGACGGGGGTACCTATGCAATTGTTGCAGATCAGGATGTACAAGTTGGCAACCTAACGTTTAATCCCGGGTCTAAGGTTACCGTCACATCTTTGACCGATAACGCGTTTGAAAAGGCTTATGACGGCATTGATCAAGTCGGAACGGTTACGGCAGACAAGATTGAAGGCTTTAACGAAAACGCTGTTGTGACTCCTGACTTTGCCTTAGTTGACCATACCGTAACGCTTGACGGAAATACTCTTACAGGGATCCTGACCAAGAATGATAAAACTTTAGCTGACTACGCAGCTAACAGCAATGGCGTAGCAGTAGCGAATGCTTTGATGGCCGACGATGCGCTTCTGGCTGGTTTGACTGATGCAACTAAGGATGAGGCAAGAAATACGCTCAACTCTTTGGGTAATGACATCCACGTCACAGCCAATGCAATGACCATTGCTAATGGTCAGTCGCTGGTTCGAGCGATTAAGGATCAGGCAATCGGAATTGACGGTGCTGCTCATGTAGCCGATGTTGACGGCGGACGTGCACGTTTGTGGCTTTCTGCAGTTGGCAATTGGTCCAAGATGGATCGCGCCGGAGCCTCTAAGCTGAAGGCTGATTTCTACACCGGTCTAGTTGGATTAGAAGCTGACATCAATGCCAATAATAAAGTTGGTGTCTTCTTCGGTGCAGGTAAGACAAAGTTCAAAGGCGGTCATGACGGAAAGATTGACTCTGACGATCTCCATTTTGGTATCTACGGTCAGTCCAAGTTTGAACCGGTGCGTTTGAACTATGGCTTCGCTTATACGCACCAGGATCGCGATGCAAACAGCGCTCTCTTCTATAAGAACCAAGCTTTCGCGGCCTCTCCAAGCTACAACGCCAAACTTGCTCAGATCTTCGGCGAAGTTGCATACACCGGACTTAACCTTGGTACTGTCAATGTTGAACCGTATGTTGGTTTAGCTTGGATGCATCTCTCTGCGGACGACTTCAGCAACGATTACGTCGGCGGAAAGGTCAGCACTAAGTTTGATAGTCAGAACCTTGCTGTCTCGAACCTCGGCGCTCGCGTCAAAGTTCCGTTTGAAGTTGGTCCGGCCAAGTTCAAGGCTGTCGCTGACGTGAATTGGACACAGTACATGGGTGACACCCGCGGCAAGTCTACGCTTAAGTTTGGTAACGGAGCCTCCGCAACGATTAAGAGTGAAAAACTCTCTGCAGTCGCAGCGGTCGGTGTCGGCCTTGAAGCTCAGCTTGGCAAGAGAGCTTCCCTGGGCGTTTCTTACTACGGTGCTTACGGCAGCAAGATTAAGTCCAATGGTGTCGGTGCGACATTCAAACTTGCTTTCTAAACAATCATTTTTCTCCCTGGGTGGTAGGAGCTTCATCTAATGAAGCTCCTAGCGGCAGAGTGCGTTCCATACCTAGCGCACTCTGCTGCATCACCAACCTCGATCCCAAATTAATGGGGAAATTTTATGAGTATCATGGTTATTCTTCAGATCATCGTCCTCTTGGGCGCGATCTTCATCGGCGTGCGGCTCGGCGGCATCGGTATCGGTTATGCGGGCGGCGCAGGCGTGCTGGTTCTCGGTCTTTGTCTGGGCATGAAGCCGGGCAACATCCCTTGGGACGTGATCCTGATCATCGCTTCTGTAATTGCTGCTATTTCTGCAATGCAGCTTGCAGGCGGTCTTCAGTATCTTGTTTACATTGCTGAGAAAATTCTCTACAAGAACCCGAAATACATTAATTACCTCGCACCGATTGTTACTTATGTCCTGACAATCTTTGCCGGTACGGGTCACACAGCCTTCTCAATGATTCCGGTGATTGTGGAAGTAGCAAAAGGCGAAAATATTCGTCCTTCTGTTCCGCTCTCTATCGCAGTGGTTGCCTCTCAGATTGCAATTACAGCTTCTCCGGTTTCTGCGGCTGTTATTTACATGACAGGCGTGTTAGAGCCATTCGGATGGAGCTATCCGGCTCTTCTCGGCGTTTGGCTTTTGACAACCTTCTTAGGCTGCATGATTACAGCCTTCATCATGACTCACATTTCTAAGATGGATCTTGCCAGCGATGCGATCTATCAGGAACGTTTGAAAGAAGGCTTGGTCAAGCCTCCGGTTGGCCTTAAAGATATGACGATTACTCCGTCTGCCAAGCTTTCTGTTTGGATCTTCTTGATCGGCGTTTTGTGCGTCGTCTTCTATGCTTCTGCTATTTCTCCGGCTGTTGGCTTGATTAAACCGGTCATCGTTCCTCGCGATGCGGCGATTATGAGTTTGATGCTTGCTGTCGGTGCTCTTATTACCGTTTTATGCAAGGTTAATCTCGGAGATGTGGCCGGAACTTCTGTGTTTAAGTCCGGTATGGTGGCCTGCATCTGCGTTCTTGGTGTTGCTTGGCTCGGTGACACTTTCGTCTCCGGCCATACAAAGGAAATCAAAGATTTTGCAGCTCAAACAATCAGCCAGTATCCGGCACTGCTTGCGGTTGTATTCTTTCTAGCAGCGATGCTTTTGTATTCTCAGGCGGCTACAGCTAAGGCAATCACTCCGACAGTAGTTGCAGCATTAGGTATTACAGCCGCCAATCCGGACAACTCTTACATGCTTGTCGCATGCTTCGCAGCTGTGTCTGCTCTGTTTGTTCTCCCGACTTATCCGACATTGCTCGGAGCAGTACAGATGGACGACACGGGTACAACTCGTATCGGTAAATGGGTCTTCAATCACTCCTTCTTTATCCCAGGCGTTCTGGCAATTTTCTTCTCAGTTGCCCTCGGATTCGTAGTGTGTGGATTCGTATAACCTGAAAAAGGAAAGAGGAAATACGGTCTCTTTCCAAAGATCAAAGGTTCGAGATGAGCGCAGTTTTCCTATGGTTGTGCAAAGCAGGGACAGTCCTTTACTGTCTCACAATGCTGGTACTGACTATCGCATACTGCTCTGTCAGCATCTACCGCAACTATTTTGATAACAAATAATAAATTCTCTAAATCCTCTTGTTGTCCTCTCATTGAACCTAAAAAATTCTTTGAGGTTTTGGCAAAGGCTGGAATGTCCGAGGGCTTCCAAACCTTTGCCTTTTCTTTTGTTTCTTAAAGGAGGAATAGATCCAAAAATAATGACGTTCTTGCTATTGGCTGGGAATTTCTGCAGCCAATCAATGGTAAATAAGAAAAGCCGCAGCGAAATCCGAAATCATCGGAGCCGGCTGCGGCTTGTTTTGACTAAAAGGTCAGGTGAAGATTACTTAATGTATAGGTCTTCCCATTTAGCCATTGTGCCGTTGCCTTTAATGGTCTTCATCCAGTCGTTCACGGCAGCTTCAAGCTTCGGGTAACCCTGTTTCATCAGGACGCCGAAGTGGTTTTCTGTGAAAGGTTTGTCGACCAACGGAGCGGCAACCTTAGGATTGTCCTTAGCATAGCGGCGAGCTTCCATGGTTTCGGTGATCATGACATCGGCTTTTCCTTCACCGACTAAGCCCGGAATCTCGGCGTTGTGCTCATGCATCATGAGCTGAGCTTTCGGAGTCATTTCCTTGGCAAACTTTTCGTTTGTGCCGCCCGGGTTGTACATGACACGAACAGTCGGCTGGTTGACGTCGTTCAATTCTTTGAACTGACCAGCCTTGTTCTTAGTGACGAGAATCGTCTTGCCAAAGGTGAGATAACCGTCGGACATGGTCATGACTTTCTTACGAGCGTCTGTGACGGTAATGCCGCTCATGGCAACGTCAAACTTATCGGCCATCGTGTCGGCCTGCAAGGTCTTCCAAGTTGTCGGAACATATTTGAGTTTGACGCCGAGGTACTTAGCCAGGGACTGTGCCATTTCTGCGTCAAAGCCTTCGTATTTCCCGGTTTCTTTGTTGAGGTAGCTCATCGGCTTGTAATCGCCGGTAGAACCGACTAAGAGTTCGCCGGAGGCCTTAATTTGTTCTAAGGAGCGGGCCTCTGCCATGCTGGCAAATGCAGCAGTCACAGCAGCTAAGGATAAAACCAAAATGGAAGTGACAAGTTTTCCGTGCTTCATTTTTATAAGTTCTCCTAAACGAGGTTTGATCGATTCAGGATACGACTCAAAACCATCTAAAACAAAAATAAATCCCATCATTTCAAAAGAATTCGCAAATATTTCCCGTTTTACTTACGACGAATGGGAACGTAAGGCCTTTTAGTTCTAAGGCTAAAAAGTATAAAAAATTTTTGAGATGCTATTTTATCAAAAGATCTGAATAATCAAATAAATGCCAGTCTCTCGAATAAGAAGCATGCAAATAATTACCCCATTCAAGACGTTCGATGACTTGTCGCATAAGGCCGCTCGGCTGATCATCAATGGTGAGACGTTTTTGAGTACGAGGATGAATGAAGCTGATTCGACCGCAGTGGAGAAGGAGGCGGTCTCCGCCGAAATATTCGGCAAGGACACGGTTAAGCGGTCCTTTGCCGTAAGTCGCATCTCCGATAATGGGATGCGCGAGATGTTTGAGGTGGCGTCTTAACTGATGACGTCTGCCGGTGGCAAGCTCAAGCAGGACTAAAGAGAGGCGAGTGGTATCAAACTTGCCGGAAGAAACGGGAACCTCTGATTCAGCCACTCTGTGAAGGTAAGAAAGCGCGTCCTGTGCTTCTGTCTTTTGCACACGTAGATAGGGATCGACGGGAGGCTTCAGCGCATGGCGAACCTCAATATCCTCTGGTGCCCAGCCGCGGACGACCGCGTAATAATGCTTGTGAAAGGTCTCATGAGTTTGCTGACTCAGTGCCGAAACTATCTCCCTGTTGAGCCCGAACATCAGGATTCCGGAAGTGCCTCGATCCAGACGATAAACCGGACTCACGCGTCGGCCGATCTGATCTCGCAGCAACTGCAGTGCAAACTCGGTGTCGCCGTTGGCAATTTCCGTTCGGTGCGTCAGCATCTTTTCCGGCTTGGAGACAACGACAAGGTCTTCGTCTTGATAGAGGATTTTCAGTACGGTCATGAGCGGAAAGTTCGGAGAAGGAAGCGCCGGCAGAGGGATCGGTAAAAAATAAGGACTCGATTCTAGCGAACCGAGTCCTAAGAAGAAAGATGAAACTAAAGCATCAAATTAACCGCGGATCAGGAAGATGCCGATAATGACCCACAGCAGGAGGAAGACTGTATCGATGCTCATCAGCACGATCGGTGTCCAGCCGACTTCCTTCAGTTTGCCCAGAGAGGTCTTTAAACCAAGGGCAGAAATGGAAATCAAAATGAACAGTCTGGAGATTTCGCCGAGTGTGTTGGAGACATTCGTCGGAATGATTCCGGTGCAGTTCAAAGCGGCCAGAGCGATGAAGCCGAGCAGGAACATCGGAATGTTCTTGTACCAGGGCTTGGCTTTCTCTTCTTCAGTGCGATGTGCCTTAGAAGAAAAGACAAACATGAAGATGATGAGGATCGGGATCAGAAGAGCGACACGAATCATCTTCGTCAAGCTCGCGATTTCCAGTGCGTCCGGGCCGATCATGGCGCCGGCGCCCACGACCTGTGCAACGTCGTGAATGGTACCGCCTAAGAAGATGCCGGCATCGATGTGGTCAAAGCCGCACCATCCGGAGATGAACGGATAAAGAACCATAGCGAGGGTGGACAGGGCGGTAACCGTGACCACGATAGCAAGCAGAGCCTGCTCTCTTAACTGCTTATGGTTGAATGTGGCAGCTAAGGCAATAGCGGCAGACGCACCGCAAATAGCGGTAGAGGCGGCAGCCAGTGTGCCTTCGGTAAGCGGCCACTTAGAAAAACGGGTAATGAAAGCGCCGAAGAGTAGTGTGGCAAACACACCGCCGATAATCATGGCAAGCAGGGCCGGAGACAGGAGTCCCAGCTGGCTCGCGGTGATTTTGGCACCTAACAGGCCTACGCCCCATCGGAGAACGGTTGTGGAGCAAAAATGAATACCGGCAAGCGTTCTCCGGTCCTCTGAGAGGAAGTGGAAAGCCATACCGATTAACAAAGCGAACAAAACAGCAGGACCGCCGTAGTGCTCAGAGACGAATAGTGAGGCAGCGCCGATAATGACGGCCATAAGTGTTCCGCGCCAGCGCGTTTCCAGCCAGTGTTTCAAACTCACTTTTTCTGTGGTCATGTTTTAAATTTCTCTTGTGTTCCATACGAGCCACACAATGGTGCGCTCGTCATGAATGTGCGGGAGCACCTTCTGACGGACAAGAGTGTGGTACTCGTTCAGCCATTTCTTTTCGTCGGGCTGCAGCCTTTCCGGAATGACGGCAGAAAGGTCTATCGGACAAAGAGTTAGTGTTTTGAATTTCAAGAAACGTCCGAATTCATTTTCTTCTGCGAATTCGGTCGCCACTAAATTTTCAATGCGGATACCCCAGCGGCCGGGACGATAAATACCGGGTTCATCACTGATCACCATGCCTTCGGACATTGCTGTCTCTTTCGAGATAAACGCATCGGAACGAGGGCTTATCCGCGGGTAACTAATCCTCTGCGGCCCTTCGTGAACATTAAGGAAAAATCCGACGCCGTGGCCCGTTCCATGCCCAAAATTAGCAAAATGTTGCCAGATCGGTTCACGCGCTAAGGGATCTAATAATTGTGAAGAAATACCGTCGGGAAATACGGCCATCGCAAGACGTATGTTTGCCCGTAATACGGCGGTGTAATCTTCTTTCATCAGATCGGTTGCTTTCCCGATCAATTTTGTGCGGGTGATGTCGGTCGTACCTTCGGGAAATTGAGCTCCGGAATCAATGAGAAGGAAGCCGTTATCCTTAATCGGGGCGCCTCCGGACTTATCGGGTTGATAGTGGGGGAGTGCGGCGTTGGAGCCGAATGCAGAGATGGTTTCAAAGCTCAGAGAAATATATCCCGGAAGAGATTTTCTGAAGAAAAGGAGCTTGTCGGCGAGGGACTGCTCCGTCATTTCTTCTTTGCCCAAATTGCGATCGAGCCAGGCAAAGAATCGCACCAAGGCAACCCCGTCTTTGATCATGGCGTCAGATATCAGATTGATCTCTTCGGGCGTCTTGAGTGCTTTCATGCGTTCAATAGGATTAGGCAATTCCAGCTGAGTGATCTGCTCCGGCAGGTGAGACAGCAAAGACGCATTGATTTCTTCCGGGTCAGCCAGCACCGTTCCTGAGGAAAGAGAGGCGAGCGTCTTGCCGACACAATGGTAAGGAGCTAAAGCAACACCGTCCCGGAACAATAACTCTCTCAGATTGGCAGGGACTTTCTCTTCGTTAATGAAAAGCGTTGCAGTGCCCTTGGACGGAATCAAGGCGTAGGCGTAGAAGACGGGATTGTTTGGAACGTCGGATCCGCGGAGGTTAAAAATCCATGCGATATCGTCGAGCTTCGAAGTAAGCAGATAGTCCGCACCTTCTTTTTTGAGAACCTCACGCAGAGCGGTAAGTTTCTGTTCTCGGTTTCGCGGGGAAACTGTATGGTCAAAGATCGGCTTTTCAGCGCGTTCCGGTCTTTCTTCCCAGATGGTTTCTTCGGGCGTCTGACGAACCAGCGAGAGATGAAGATGTTTCTCGGCAAAAACTCGGGCGTAATTCTTGGCGTCTTTGCCGGAAATCAATTCGGAGTTGATGCCGACACAGTCGTTGGCCATCAAGTGCGCGGCAAACCAGTCGGCAGACTCCGCGGCGTAGCCTTGGTTGAGTTTAACGAGTTCAATGCCGGAGCCCTCGAGCTGCTGCTCGGCCTGAACCCAGTAGCGGGAGTCGGTGACAAGCGCTGCGGCGTCCTGAGTCACTAAGAGAGATCCTGCAGAGCCCGTGAAGCCCGAAAGCCACTTGCGGAAGGCATAGTGTTCATCCACGTATTCGGAAAGATGAGGGTCTGCCGTCGGGACGACCCAGCCGTTGAGACCGTGATCTTTCAAAAAAACACGTAAGGCAGACACTCTGCTGCTGATAGAGGAGTTCACTGAAGCCTCCGCAATGGAAAATTAATAAACTTTGCGAATCGTTGCCGAGAGCGGAGTGCCGCTTTCGTCGTTTTCAATTGTCTGGCGGCCGATGTGCATCTTCTCAACGCGCCAGCCGGCGTCGCGCAGTTCGTTCAACGTTGCAACGACGTCCAGGTCGGGGCATTCAAACGAGAATCCGCCGAGTTTGGTGCCGGCGGTAAAAAGTCCCGCACCCTTGCATACCGTTTCTGTACGCAAAGGAGCATCCAGCAGCGGGTCAAGTCCGGCGCGATCGACGTGCGGAGTAAAGGCAGAATGCGGTCCCGTGGAAGAACATCCTGCTAAGGCCAACGCAGCAAGCGCTGCAGTAGTCAAAAGTAAGCGTTTACTCACCATTTAATTTCTTATCCAAAAGGCGACGATTGGTCATGCGCAACGCATGTTCGGTGGTTTCCCAGTCAATGCAGGCATCGGTGACGGAGACACCGTATTTAAGCTGAGACAGATCGGCAGGAATCTTTTGATTGCCAGCGTTAATGTTGCTCTCCAGCATGACGCCGCAAATCGATTTGTTGCCGTTGACAATCTGGGTAATGCAGTCGTTCAAAACGAAGGGCTGCAGGTCGGGATTTTTCATGCTGTTGGCGTGCGAGCAGTCGACAACGATGCGGGAGTCGACGCCGGCATCCTTGAGGGCTTTCTCGGCCAGCATCACGCTCACGGTATCAAAGTTCGGGCGTCCGCCGCCTCCGCGGAGCACTAGGTGGCTGTAGCGATTGCCTTTGGTCTTGATGATGGAGCTTTGGCCGTTTTCATAGATACCTAAGAAGTAGTGGCTTTGGCGGCTGGCTTTGACGGCGTTAATCGAGCTGTCCAGAAGGCCGTCGGTGCCGTTCTTAAAACCGACCGGAGCGGACAGACCGCTCGCCATTTCTCTGTGGGTTTGACTTTCGGTTGTGCGCGCACCGATGGCATACCAGCTGACGAGTTCGCCCAAGTACTGCGGACCGAACGGGTCCAATGCTTCGGTCGCAACAGCCAGACCCATCTCATTGATTTTGATCATGAGCTCACGGGCCTTGAGCATACCCTTTGCCATATTGAAAGAGTTGTTCATGTCCGGGTCGTTGATGTACCCCTTCCAGCCGACGACCGTTCTAGGCTTCTCGAAATACACGCGCATGACCGGGAAGATTGTCTCTGAGATGTGTTCTGAGAGTTCGGCTAAACGCTGAGCGTAATCCAGGGCCGCCTTCGGGTCGTGAATGGAACAGGGACCGGTAATGACCATCAAACGGTTATCTTCTCCCGTCAAAATCTGCTTGATTTGATTTCTGCTCTTGTTGACGTTCTCGGCAGCAGCTTCGGTAAGAGGCGCCATCTTTTTGATCTCAGCCGGTGAAGGCATCGGCGCGAAACCTTCAATATTGATGTCTTCCAAAGAAAAACCGGCTTGTTGCTTCACTTCGTTTAATTTCGGAGTTTGCATAAACAACCACATTAAAAAATCGGCCGAAGCGGCGCAAGTGTCAGGCTTCGGTCATAAACAAAACAAGTATCCTTGTCCGATTATAAGAAGGCGACCGAGGAAAAACTCCCGAGGCCGCCTAAAAGTTATTGCTCTAGCAAACGGGAAAAGCCGTGCAATGCATAGCTATTGCCCACGGGCGGTTCTGCGACGGACAGACGGTTTACCGTCGGAGCGTTTGAAGCCGGCCGGTCCGTTTCTTCTTGGTCCGGGTCTGCGGTTTTTGTTCTGAGGCTTTGTCGGAGCAGAAACCTTCCAATCGGAGTAATCCAGTCTCGGGAAGTCAGACAAAGGCAGCGGCTTCTTGATGAACTTTTCGATTGCGGCAAGCTGCGGCAATTCCTCCGGAGAAACCAGTGAATAGGCTTCGCCTGCTTCACCGGCACGTCCCGTTCTGCCGATACGGTGAACGTAGTCTTCCGCCTGCTGAGGCAGTTCGTAGTTGACGACCTGAGGAAGCTTTTCAATATCTAAGCCGCGGGCTGCGATGTCGGTGGCGACCAAGATCGGCAGCTTGTGCTCTTTGAACTCTCTGAGCGCTGTCGTTCTGGCGTTCTGAGATTTGTCGCCGTGAATGGCTTTGGCGACCAGGCCGTCTTTGAGCAGATGGCGAACCAGCTTATCTGCGCCGTATTTGGTTCTGGTAAAGACCAAAACCTGGTCCCATTGGTTATCGACGATGAGATCGCGGAGTACGGTGTGCTTATCGGCTTTCGGAACTCTGTAAAGGGTTTGGCGAACCAGCGAAGAGTCCTTATTTCTTTCGATTTCAACGGACTCAGGCTTGTTCAGGAATTCGGAGGCTAGCTTTTTAATTTCCGGCGAGAACGTGGCGGAAAAGAGCAGTGTCTGACGATCCGGAGGAAGCGCTTTCAGAATGCGCTTTAAGTCCGGAAGGAAGCCCATATCCAGCATTCGGTCGGCTTCGTCCAGAATGAGGATGTGCGTCTTAGATAGATCTGCAAAACCCTGGTTCATGAGATCGAGCAGGCGCCCCGGTGTCGCCACTAAGAAATCCAGCCCTTTGGCGATGGCAGCCTTTTGCGGATTGATGCCCACGCCGCCGAAAACGACGGCAGAGCGTACACCGAGGTCTTTACCGAGAGAAAGAATGGTTTCTCCGACTTGTGCGGCAAGCTCTCGAGTCGGAGTCAGAACTAAAACACGAGGAACACGCTTTTGATAAAGCGTCGGTTCTTCGATGATCTTCTGCAGCATCGGCAGAACAAAAGCAGCCGTTTTACCTGTTCCGGTCTGAGCGGCTGCCAAAAGATCGTATCCCTGTCGAACGAGCGGGATGGCTTTCATTTGAATCGGAGTCGGCGACGTAAAACCGTTGACTTCGATTAGCTTTTCTAATTGGGGTGCAAACCCAAGTGTCTTAAAAGAATTCGACATTCAATGAGTCCTCTTTGAATTCGTTGCAGTGTAGTGCCAATTCAGTTCTCAATCTGAGGGATTACACCAATAGGGGGAACCAAGTGAGCCTAAAATCTAAGAATCATTAGTGAAGCGCCAATGGGAGGCGATAACGATGTTTGGTATTGACACTCAAGACATACAAGACTTAAAGATTGTGGACGTCAAAGTCGGAACAGGTGCTGAAGCAAAGCCCGGTGAACTCGTTCGTGTTCATTACACAGGCTGGCTCGAAGACGGTACAAAGTTTGATTCCAGCGTTGACCGCAACGAACCCTTCGAATTCCCGCTCGGTGCAGGATATGTTATCCAGGGCTGGGACCGCGGCGTAGCCGGTATGAAAGTCGGCGGTGTTCGCCGTTTGTTTATTCCGTCTCAGTTAGCCTACGGTGACAGAGGCGCCGGTTCTGTTATTCCTCCGAATGCAACATTGATTTTTGAAATCCAGCTGCTCGGAGTTAAAGACAACGGCAAATGGCAGCTTGAAGAAGATGTCATCACTCCGGTGTCTGCACCTGATGTGAAGTAGCAAGCTAGATAAGGTTGCAACAAGCCGCTTGGATGAGAAAGTCTGAGCGGTTTTTTTGTGCCTGCGTATTTCTGAGTCTCAGCAAGCAAAAATCCAAAAGTTACGTTGCACGCGACAACCTATTCTTCTGGAATATATTTTGAAAAAGTAGGCTCTTAGGAAAAACAAACGCCTGCCGGCAGAGTAGCTGTCTGCTGACAGGCGAGAATTTTTCGATTACAGGAAGGCGTTGTGCTCTTTCTCGTAGCCGATGGAGGTCCCAGGTCCGTGGCCCGGATAGACAATTGTGTCATCCGGCAAAGAGAAGAGCTCGGAGCGGATCGATGTCACAAGCTGTTCATGACTGGAGAACGGGAAGTCCGTTCTGCCGATGGATTCTAAGAAAAGCGTGTCGCCGACAAAGACGCACTTTTCTTTCTTGAAGTAATAAGCCACAGAGCCCGGTGTGTGTCCGGGAACACTCAAAACTTTGCATTCAAGTCCGGCAAACTCTGTCTTATTTCCCGGCTCGATGCTGACGGATTCAAATTTAGGGACAGCAGGAAAGCCGGAAGATCCGCCCTGCCCAAGAACTGTGGAAGCGATGACTTTATCTTTTTCCGGCGTATAGACCGTAGCGTGCGTTTCGGCAGCTAAAGCGGCAACGCCATAAAGATGGTCAAAGTGCATATGCGTGATGCAGATTGCTTTCAGCTCTAACCCGTGCTCTTTGAGATATTTGCTCACGGGAGCGGGGTCTCCGCCGACATCAATTGCAACAGCTTGGCCTTCGTAGCTAACGAGATAGCAATTGGTTTCTAAGGGGCCGAGAGGAAAAACAGCAACAGACATAATGCGCCTCACAAAACAAAGTGTTTTGATTATAGGAAGGAGGCGATGTTCACTAGCGCGTGAGAACCTCACAACGGACGCAAAGAAAAAGCCTCCGAGATGGAAGCTTTTAGAGCGATGAAAATTTTGAGCTAGCAGCGAACAGCTTCGAAACGATGTTCAGGACTGAGGATCTGACGCTGCTCATCAATGAGAGGAAGATCAAGAGCACCGCTGTCCATATGAGAAACTAATCCGTAAAGTGTGTTGACGGCAGCTTCTAAAGCGTCTTTGGCTGACTTTGTTTTGAGGTAAGTGCCTAAAGCGACGGATGAGAAGGTATCGCCTTGTCCGTTAGGTGTCGGTTTTCGTTCCACAAGAGGTGTTCTGACGACCCAGGCATCATCCTTGGTAATGGCTAAAGTCTCGACTGTATCTTCGGGAACGTCCGGTGTCAGCAGGCTTGTCACGAACGTGACACGGCAACCCTTGTCAGTAAAAAGCTCGCGCGCAGTGTCGACCGTTTCCTGGCGGCTTCTCATCTTCCGTCCGCTTAGTAGCTCCAGTTCAAACTGATTCGGTTTGGTCATATCAGCCAAACCATTGAGGAAATGTTCTTTCATGAACTGCGGGATATCAGGACGCACAAAAACGCCGGTATCCGTGTCGCCCATCACCGGGTCGCACAGCCAAATAGCATCGGGGTTGGCGGCTTTGATTTCGGTGGCCAAGTCCAAGACGATTTTGCCGATGCTGGCATCACCCAAATATCCTGAAAGCAGCCCTTCAATCTTAGGCATGAGACCGCGCTCCCGAATGCCGAGAATAATGTCGCGGATGAGCTCGGCGGTAAAAACCTGACCGCGGAACGTCGGATGGCCTGTGTGATTAGAAAATTCAACCGTGTTGACAACGATCGGACTAAAACCCAAAAGCTGCAGCGGGAAAACGGCGGCAGAATTACCGACAAAACCGTATGCAACGTGAGATTGGATCGTTAACACATAACGAGACATTGAATCCTCCTAAAAACAGCCTAATAGTCCCATAACTCCCCCAATCATAATTAAAAGAATGAGGGGAACATGAGTTTTCCAAACAATAATTGTGACGGCGCCGGCCCAGGTCCAAACCCGCCAATTATCAAGCTCGTTTCCTAAAAGAAGGTAAGCAGTGGCAAATAAAAGCCCTACGGCAACCGGCGCCATGCCAGCCTTGTAAGATTTAACAAATACTGAGGAAGCGTGCTCGCGAATGTATCGTCCGGCAAGAACGGCAATCAGCGAAAAGGGAATGGATGTGCCGCCGAAGGTGGCAAGCGCACCTAAAGGACCGGCCGCCGCCCAACCGAGCACAGCCGCGACCAGTACATTCGGGCCGGGCAGGGACTGGCCGAACGCAACCGTCTTGGCAAAGGTCTCCGGAGTCAGCAGTCCTGCCGTATCCACAAGGTAGGAGTACATGCCGGGGAGCGTAGCCATGAAGCCGCCGATCGCGATCAGCGAAAGCAACATGAAGTGGAAGAATAGTCCGGCAAATAAGGCAGGTGTCATGACTGAGCGCTCCTTTCCTTAATGAATTGGTACCACGCCCAGAAGGAGAGAGGAATACCGACAATCGGCAGAATGTAGACCATCGAAATCTTCAGTACGCCGACGGTGATGAATGTGATGACTAAGCCAAAAATCCAGACCGGCGGCGTGATGATGTTTTCTTTGCAGTTGTAAAGCAGCTTCATTGCGGCGCCGGCCACCATCCCTGAGGCAGATGCGGCCATACCGACAAGAGCATCGGATACCCATTTGTTCTCTGCGTACTGTTGATAGAAGACAAAGACGGAGAGCATGAGCGTCGCCGGAAGCGTAATCATGCCGAGAAATGAAGCCAGCGCGCCCCTCCATCCGAAGTGTCGGTCGCCCACCATGATGGTCAGAATCATGATGTTGGGTCCCGGAAGGACTTGAGAAACCGTGAGGAGGTCAAGAAACTCGGACTGCGTGAGCCATTTCTTTTGGTCGACTAAGAACTGCTGCGCGATAGCGGTTGAACCGCCGAAGGCCTGCATAGCCATCAGCGTAAAAGAGCAAAACAGATCCCAACAGTTTTTTGGTTTATTAGGTGCGGAAGTTTTATATTTCGCGGTAGAGGTCATAAGAATTCAGCCTTTTTTCAGCCATTCTAAGCGTCAAAAAAGCTGTAACCTCTTTTGCAGGAATTTAATGAGGCCGGATGCCGATTTCGGCAAGGAGGGCTTTGGTTTCGTCAACGGGCAGACCGATCACGCCGCTGTAAGAACCTTCGACTTTTTCGACGAATTGACCGGCTAATCCCTGGATCCCGTAACCGCCGGCCTTATCAAAAGGATCTCCGGAGGCAATGTAGGAGTTGATTTCTTCGTCGGTGAGTGGGCGGAAGGTGACAAATGTCTTAGTCAGAGTTTCTCTTGGCTTTCCGCCCTTATCGACCAAACATACTGCAGTCAGAACTTCGTGTGTTTGACCCGAGAAATCTTTGAGGAACTCAAAGGCTTCCTTTTCGTCTGCCGGCTTGCCGTAAATCTTGCCGTTTAACGCAACCGTGGTATCAGCGGCAAGGACGGGAAGCAGCAGATCGCGTTCGGTTTCCGCCACTTTGCGGCCCCACTTGGCCTTTTCGCGTGTGACGCGCGCCACGTAGTCCTCGGGAGATTCGCCGGGCAGGACGTCTTCGTTGACGGAGTCGGATGTTTTGCTGAGAAGAATGTCAAAGTCAAAGCCCGCATCTTTCAAAAGCTCCCGTCTGCGCGGCGACTTGGATGCAAGATAGAAAGCCATAACTTAAGCCCGATGATAGGGATGGTTGTGGAGAAGGGACCAGCTGCGGTAGATCTGCTCTAAGAGCAAAACGCGAGCCATCGCGTGCGGCAAGGTCAGGGAAGAGAGGCGAAGCGTAAAGTCAGCCTCGGCTTTGAGTCCCGGATCGATACCGTCGGCGCCCCCGATGATGAAGGCGATTGGGCGTCCCTGGTCGCCCCAGCGGTTGATTTGTTGGGCGAGCTTAGTGCTGGTCGGGTCTGCGCCGCGCTCATCCATGATGACCTTGATGGCATCCTTCGGCAGGGCGGCTCGAATCCTTTCCGCTTCGGCTTGCATCACTTTCGGGATGGTGCGCGTGTTCCTGTCTTCGGCTTTGACGGTCTTTAATTCGAGCTTCCAATCCGACGGAAAGCGATGCAGATAGTCTTCGCATGCTTCATCAGCCCATTTGGGCATTTTAAGACCGACAGCAACGACGGAAATTTTCATAGTAATTGATTACTCAGAATCTTCTTTGTTTTCATCCTCAAGAAGCTTCATACGGACGGGATGGCCGCCCCAGAGTTCCTCAAGGTTGTAATAAGCACGAAGAGCCGGCTGCATGATATGAACGATGGCGCTTCCGCAGTCGACCAGAACCCATTCGCCGGTCTCCAGACCTTCGATGCCGACGGCGTCTCCGCCGTTTTCCTTAACTTCCATGAAAACATGGTGGCCTAAAGCGCGAGTCTGACGATTAGAGTTGGCGGTTGCAACAATGACGCGCTCAAACAAAGCGGTCTGCTTAGAGGTGTTGAAAATCTTGATATCTTGTGCCTTGACGTCTTCAAGGGCGTTAACAATCACTCTCTGTAACTTACGAATATCCATAAAACTTTCTCTTGTTTAGTTAGCGGTTAATTGTACTCAGTCACGTTCTTTTCAACAGCAGAAAGTCTTCTTTTCTAGCTGGAAAACACAAAATTATGCAAATATCCGTGGATTGAGTTTTCTTTTTCTGAGAGATCGTTTTTTAAAATTTAAAAGATTTGAACTAACAACTCTACGAGAAAATGTTCCTGTTTTGGCCGAGCCTCATTCTGGCAGTTTATGTGGTTTGCAGCGGTGTTTTGCCGCTTAAGATTCATTGGTTTTGGAAACTTTTATCCGCAGCGGTAATCTTTCTGATTTCCATGAAGTACATGGCCTACACCATGAACGGCGGTACGTTCTTTGAGCCCGCAGTCAAGGGCGCATGGATGCTGACTTGGGAGGCATTGTACGGAGCACTTATTCTTGCGGCGTTTTTGCTTTTGCTGAAAGACATCTGTTCTCTCGGACTTTGGCTGCTCGGCACTTTCGGCGTAAAGACCGGCTTTAGCTTCAATCGGCTCGTCTTCATTGTTCCGATTTTTATTGTTTCTGTTGCAGGCGGCTTTTGGGGTATGTATGAAGGCATCAAAGTGCCTGAGGTGAAGACTGAAACGATTGTCTTTAAAAATCTTCCTGCTCAATGGAAAGGAACAACGATCGCCTTGCTGAGCGACCTGCACGTCGGGCCTGTTCAGCGCAAAGAATGGCTGTCCGAGATCGTGAAAAGGACCAATGATTTAAATCCCGACATCGTGATGATCACGGGTGACTTTATCGATGGTCGGGTACAAAAACTTCTTCCTGAGCTTGAGCCTTTGAAGCATTTAAAGTCCAAGTACGGTGTCTATGCCGTACCCGGCAATCATGAGTACTACTCCGTTTATAGAGAATGGGTGGCGGCGCTGCCGACGCTCGGCATTAAAGTCTTGCGCAACGGCAGTGATGTACTGACTAAGGACGGTGCATCGTTAGTGGTCGGCGGAACGACAGACCTTGGTGCGTCACGTTTCGGAGAAGAGCCGCCGAACGTTGAAAGGACGTTTTCCGGAACGAGCCCCGAGGATTTCAGAATTCTTTTGGCGCACCAGCCAAAGACCGGTTCCCTGACAAAAGAGAAATTTGACCTCCAGCTTTCCGGACACACGCACGGGGGCCATATCTTCTTTATGTATCCGATTCTGGCCTATTTCAATGACGGCTTAGTGAGCGGCTTCTACGATCGAGGCGCAAGGAAGGTTTACGTGACCAACGGCTCCGGACTATGGAACGGCTTCACGATGCGCGTTGGCGTCCCTTCCGAAATTACATTCATAACTTTGGAATGATGACTACTTGGGATTTTTTGGAGGCCTTAAATTAACCGACGGAGACTTGACTCGGAAGCTGTCCGAAAAATTTTTTATAGTCTCCGGAAAACTGAGCGAGGCTCGAGTATCCAACGCTAAAAGCAGCTTGGGAAACGCTCCTCTTTTCAAAACGGAGGAGCCTGTCTGCCTCGTGTAGTCTCAGTTGTTTCTGGTATTGGAGTGGTGTTGTTCCAGTCAAAGCCTTAAATTGTCGGTTGAAACTCGACAACGAGAGATTAGAGGCATCCGCCAGTCTCCCGATTCGAATACTCTCTTTGTAGTCTTTTTTGAGAATGTCTATCGCCTTTGTGATTTTCGAGACACGGGAATCCGGCGAAACTATCTCTAACGCCCAACTGCCTAAATCTGAGGCAAGAAGCCTCAGCATGAGTTCCTCGTAATACAGTCTATCCAACGGAATGCCGTTTTGCTCTTTCTCTAAGAGGCTGCTCATCCGTGCGAACGCGAGAAGAAAATCGTTGTCTGCCTGAGATACGGCCATAGCAGAGCTGTCGGCCTCCTCAAAAGCATCGAAGCCGTACCGTCGTGCAACATCCGAGAGAATCAGGGGATCGAGCGTCAGCACGATGGAGAGGAACGGTCTTGCAGAAGAAGCTTCCTGAACAATAGTCCTCGAGGATAGGCTTAAGTTCGTTATGACAATGTCGCCGGCCGTGTAAGTAAAGGATTTGTCGGCAATGTAAGTCTTTTTAGTGCCTTGAAGAATGAGCGCGAGGTAAGGTTCGTTGAAAGAGAGTTTTTGGCCTTGCTGTACTCTGCGGACAACATTGAGCTTGGGGACGGTCGTTCCTAGAAAACCTGTTCTTTTTCCGGCTTCTGTGATGACAGAAGTTCTAAGGTGGTCAAGGATTTCTTCTTTCGACGATCTGAGTATCGACATGGAACCTCCTTGACGGAAATTAGTAAAAGAATGGCGAAGATTTGATAGAGCCTATTTTCCTTGATTTCTAAAATTTTCACATGGTTAGAAACCAGAAACGACAGGTTAATTCACGGTATTACGACCTTTGTTTGGCCTTGTTTCTGGGTGGAAACAAATAGGAGAAAGCAATGAAGAATTTGGTTCTGTTCGGAATATTCAGCTTGGCGGCGCTCAGCGTGAGTGCTCAGGAGTTGTTGATGTCCGAGCCGCAGGATGACTGGGTTCATTACAACACGAGTCAATACGGCGGCAAAATCAGTGAGAAATACACTCAGGGTTCAGTCCTTGAAGCCGTCCAATCCGGTAAGCCCCTCCCTTACGGTTCTGCCGTCGTCGGAATCGAATATGAGGACGAAGGCGGTCGAAAAGGACGCCTGATTCGCTTCATCCAGATGGAAAAGGTCCCTGACTTCGGAAAGAGTGTTCCTCAGAGCTACCGCAACGGGGACTGGCAGTATTCTTCATTTACGCCGCAGAAGCGTTTAATCACGGATGATCCGGTGCAGCGGTGTATGTCCTGTCATAAAAGAGCTGCGGATACGGAATTTATCTTCGGGTTCGATTCTATGAAAGCGTTTTTGGAGAACCGATAATGTTCGGCAGAAGAATTTTCCTGCTTGGAGCAGCCTACTTCATGGTGGGCTTTACGAGGCCGTCTGGGGCAGTAGAGTCGAGAACGTTGGTTGCTTTTTTTAGCCGACTTCCTGAAATGCCTTCCGGCGCCGACGCTGTTACTCATGCTACGGCGTCTACAGGAAACGTGGAGGAGGCAGCAAAAACGATCGGAGCGCTGACCGGTGCTGGCCTTTATGCCATTCGGTCATCAAGAAAATATCCCGTCCTTCATCGACAGAACTCTATTGAAGCAAAGAAAGAACTTGACGAAAATGCGAGACCGCCACTGAGCAGTCCGAGCGTTGACCTGTCAAAGTATTCAACCGTGTTCATTGGGTTTCCGATTTGGTGGTATCAGGAGCCGATGATTGTGCGCTCCTTCCTTGAAAAATACGACTGGCAGGGAAAAACGGTTATACCTTTTTGCGTATCTATGGAGGTTGGAATCGATCGCGCAGAAAACAATATCAAGAGGTTTTGCAAAGGCGCAAGGGTCTTATCCGGGAGGCGCTTTGAGAGCGGTCAGACCGTTCGTCCTGATGAAATTACAGCGTGGCTGAAGACAATCCAAAAGGAGAACGAATAATGAAAAGAAGAATATTTTTAGGAGCATTAGCGATGGCATCAGCAACAGCACCATTATTTGCCCAGCAGGAGAAGTCTGCCTTTCCTGTAGAGATCAAAATCAGTGGGAAGCCCTACCAAGCGGTCCTTTTCGACAATGCCACGGGCAGAGCGATTCGGTCCCAGCTTCCTCTAAAGATGAAAATGGCAGATCTGTACGGCCGAGAACTTTGCTATCGATTCAGAGCCCCGCTTCCGACGGACAACGTTGCTTATACAAGGTATGAGGTCGGCGAAATAGTCTATTGGCCGCCTAGACACAGTTTTGTGATCATGTATGCACAAAACGGAGAAATGTTTGATATGCAAAAAATCGGCAAAATCCTCTCACCGTTGCCTACTCATTTGTCGGGAGATGTTGAAATCGAAATTACAGCCGGAAACTGATTAAACGGGGAGCAATCGGCAGTTGAGGACTAAATTCCTTTGCCGCCTTCTCTCGGCAGATAAAGGTCGTGAGAAAGAATGTATTGATGTACGTCGGCAGTGAGCCCCGGAATCGTTTGAGAGCGAGCGGGCTCTTCAAATAAAGCTTTGCGAATAGCAGTTGAAGAGTACGGCGCCGGCTCGCTTCTTGCAAGTACGATAAGACCGTTAGGCGCCGGATTCGAACCGAGGTCCTGAACCGGAATTAACGGGAACTTTCCTTCATAAGGATCGTCGCCCAATTCACCGTCGCGCGTAAAAATTAAAAGATTGCACAGGAGCGGAAATTTTTCCCATAAGACCCAGGTCTTGAGATTTTTCCACTGGTCTGAGCCCATGATGAAATAAATCGGGATCTCCGGACCGAACTCTTGCCTGAAGGAATAGAGCGTATCGATGGAATATGAGGCGCCGGTGCGCTCCAGCTCTCGTCGATCGACAATAAGTTTGTTTTGGTATGGTGCAAGCGCCATGCTCAGCATGGCGGCTCGATCTTCTTCAGAGGCGCGGGCGGTTTTCTGCCAAGGACGCGTCGGAACAAAAAATACCTTATCTAGATGGCATTGTTCCAGCGCATCGAGCCCCATTTGAATGTGGGACTCGTGCACCGGATCAAAGGTTCCCCCGAAAACGCCGATTCTCAATGAGAGGCTCCTTTGAATTCGAGCTCGGTCGAAATCATTTTCTTAGGTCCGAACTCAGGATCGGATTCGACGGCAAAGAAACCGTAGTGAATGGGCTGGGATTCTTTATTGGTTGCAAACCAATAACGCCAAGGAGAATCTTCCTCGGCAACACTGGGCTCAGGGATTTCAAGTTTTTTGATTTCTCTGGGCTTCAAATTAACACCGAGGCGGAAAGGTCCGAAAGCCACATTAGAAAAAGCTTCCGGCAGTGCAGGACAGAGTTCGCCTTCAGTGGTGACAGCTTCAGCCTTAGCTTCGGTAACCTCTCCGCGCTCACCGATGATGAACCAAATGTTCTGTCCGATGACTTCGGGAGGAGGAACTTCATCCTCGACGGGCTTTTTCTTGGCCTTTTTCTTAGGCTTCGGTGTTTCTTGGATCGGAGCGGAATAACAAAGGTAGTCCGTACGATCGGGCAAGTGATGCAGACTGCCTCCGAACGCTTTAGTCACAACGGAAAGGGGCGTGACGCCGAGCACAATCGGAAAGTCTCCGAACTGAATGACAGAGGCGGGATTCTGCTCCAATGTGAATTGCGGAGTGGATAAGCCTTCGGGGTAGTCAAAAGGTTTCGGGGTCGGATCGGCCGGAAACGGACCGGGCAGGGGCGAGGTCGTTTGTGCAAATGCACAGGCACAAGCCCCGAGTCCGAGCGCTGCGATAAACGAAAAAAGTTTAGGGTGGCGCATAAAGTAATAATTAAAGTGCTCTGTGACCGATGTCTTTACGGTACTGCATACCGTCGAAATGAACTTTGTCCAGAGCTTTGTATGCCTTGTCACGGGCCTGATGCAAATCGTCACCGAGTCCTACAACGCAGAGGACGCGGCCGCCGCTGGTGACCAGTTCGCCTTTACCGTTGAACTTGGTGCCGGCGTGGAAAGTGACTGTGTCGTCGCCTTGGAGCTCAACGCCGGAGATAACGTCGCCTTTTCTCGGGGCTGCCGGATAGCCTTTGGAGGCCAGCACGACGCCGAGGGCGCAGCGAGGATCCCATTCGGCAATGACCTTGTCTAAAGAGCCGTCAATACCGGCTTCAATCAGCTCGGAGAAGTCGCTCTTTAAGCGAGACATGATGGGCTGGGTTTCTGGATCTCCGAAGCGGCAGTTGAATTCCAGCGTCTTAACCGTGGGTTTCCCGGCGGCATCTTTGCTGATCATTAATCCTGCGTAGAGAAAGCCCGTAAAGACGATACCGTCTTTCTTCATACCTCTGACGGTCGGATAAATGATCTGGTCCATGACCATCTGATAGATCTCGGGCGTTACGACCGGAGCCGGGGAGTAAGCACCCATGCCGCCGGTGTTGGGGCCTTCGTCGTTATCGAGAAGTCTCTTGTGATCTTGGCTGGTGGCCATCGGAAGAACGTGTTCGCCGTCCACCATAACGATGAAACTGGCTTCTTCGCCATCGAGATAATCCTCAATGACAATACGGGCGCCGGCGTCACCAAGTTTGTTGTCCTGGAGCATGAAGTCGACGGCTTCGTGCGCGTCTTCTTCCGTCATCGCAACAACGACACCTTTGCCGGCGGCTAAGCCGTCGGCTTTGATGACGATCGGAGCGCCTTTGTGGCGGACATAAGCATGAGCGGCTTCGGCATTCGTAAAGGTTTCGTATTCGGCTGTCGGGATACCGTGACGCTTCATGAAGGCCTTAGCGAAGTCCTTAGAAGATTCCAGCTGAGCAGCTTCTTTGGTCGGCCCGAAGATCTTTAAGCCACGGTCGCGGAAGATGTTGACAACACCCTTGGCGAGCGGAGCTTCGGGGCCGACGACGGTGAAAGCAATATCGTTGGAAGCAGCGAAATCGGCGAGTTCGTTCAAGTCGGAAATAGCCAAATTTTCAAGGTTCGGTGTATTTGCCGTTCCGGCATTACCCGGAGCAACGTAGACTTTTTCAACTCGGGGAGATTGGGCTAAGCGCCACGCCAGGGCGTGCTCACGGCCGCCGCTTCCGATAACCAGAATCTTCATGGGAATTCTCTAAGTTTTAAGGTTGAATTGAGTAATTATTCAAAGACAGCGGTGGTGTAAACCTCAGAGACGTCATCGAGGTCTTCCAGAGCGTCGATGAGACGCTGCATACGTTCTGCGTCGTCGCCGGTAAGAACGGTTTCAGAGTCGCTCTTCCAGGTAACTTCAGCAACTTCGGGTTCCCAGCCTTTGTCCGTGAAGGCTTTGTGCAGAGCTTCGAAAGCGGCCGGATCGCAAGTGACTTCGATGGAGCCGTCTTCTTCGGTAACCACATCATCGGCGCTGTTATCAAGAGCGACTTCCATGACGTCGTCTTCTTTCAGTCCGGGAGCAAAGAGGAAATAGCCGCAGTGCTTGAACATGAAGGAAACGCTGCCGTCTGTGCCGAGGTTGCCGCCGTTCTTGGAGAGGATATGGCGAACGTCTGCAACAGTACGGGTTCGGTTGTCCGTGGTGCAGTCGATGATCAGAGCTGCGCCGCCGACGCCGTAGCCTTCATAACGGATTTCTTCGTAGTTGGCGCCTTCAAGCTGACCGGTGCCTTTCAGAATGGCATTTTTAACAGTGTCTTTAGGCACGTTGGCTGCCCGTGCTTTCAAGAGAGAGAGTCTCAGACGCGGATTCATGTCCGGGTCTCCGCCGCCTAAACGAGCTGCGACGATGATTTCACGAATGACTTTGGTCCAGAGATTGGAGCGCTTTGCATCCTGACGGCCTTTTCTATGTTGAATATTGGCCCACTTGGAATGTCCTGACATTTAAAAGAGTCCTTAAAGCTATAAAAAGACAATCTCGAATTTTACCAAACACAAGGCTTGTACTTGCTTGGTTTCAGCAGATGCGGAGCATTGATGGAATAAGACTGTAGAAACCAGCCGTTCAGATAACTGACAGCTGCTTCTAAAGCAAAATAAATCAAGGAAGTGAGATGACAACTTCTTATTTTTCGGGGAATTGATGAGTAAAGCGCAGCCAAAAGAAAAGGAGACAACTTTTGTAACAGGTATTAACATTAAGGCCTGACGATCCGATGAGAGACAATTCCATTGATCATCAACCCGTTCAAGACAATTTTTATTCCAGGCGCACGGCACACAGGATTTACGTTCAGAATTAGGAGACTCCATGAAGAAGTACGTTTTGCCCTACGGACAAGGCTCTAAAGAAATCGAACTCGACGAAACTCTGGTCCTAAAAGAGGTTCGTACTAAAGAGTTTGAGCCGCTGAAAAACATCCCCTACGAAGTTCTCGAGGCGATCTACCACCCGATTGGATGTCCTCCCATCAACGAAATCATTAAACCGGGCCAGAAAATTGCTTTCATCTGCAACGATCCGACCCGCGTCGCAAACAGCTTTGATTTCATGCCGGTCCTCGTCAATGAGATGAATAAGCTCGGCGTCAAAGATGAAGATATGCACATCGTCTTCGCCTTGGGTACACATCGTCCTATGACAGAAGAAGAAATGGTTCAGGCAGTTGGCAAGGACGTTGCTTCTCGTTTGAAGATGTACAACAGTCTCTGCAACGAGCAGGAAGACTTTAAGTACTTCGGTACGACTTCCCGCGGAACTCCGGTTTGGATCAATAAGCATCTCTGCGACGTCGACCACGTTATCCTGACAGGTACGATCGTTCACCATTACTTCAGCGGATACGGCGGCGGCCGTAAGGCCATTCTCCCGGGATGTGCCGCTATGGAAACAGTGCGTGTCAACCACAGCTTCATGCTCGATCCGGCGGCCGGCCTCGGAAAAACGACCGGCAATCCCTGCTACGAAGACCAGATGGAAGGTGTGGCACTTTTCGCTAAAGGACGCTCCCTCTTTTTGTTTAACGCCATCCTGAACGCGAAGCACCAGTTCCTCAAGATGTTTGCCGGCGACTACATCAAGGCTCATAAAGAAGCCTGCAAGTTTGTGGACGAAGTCTACGGCAGCGTCATCCCGAAGGAAGCTGATCTAGTGATTGCCTCCTGCGGCGGATATCCGAAAGATATCAATGTTTATCAGATGCAAAAAACAATGGACAACGCAGCCTGTGCCGTTCGCAAAGGCGGAGCCGTCATTATGGTGGCTGAGTGCGTTGAAGGAAGCGGATCTGCCGTTCTGGAAGAAGCTTGCCGCCGCCTCGGTTCTCCTCAGGCCATTAAAGCTGAACTCGAGAAAGATTTCCGTATCGGTGCAAACAAGGCTTACGCCGTAACGCGCTTAATGGAAAAAGCCAAATACTACTTAGTGACTGCTTTAGATCGTAAGATGGCACGCGACATGCTGTTCTCAGGTGCTTATGACACGATCGAAGAAGCTTTGGCAGCTGCGGAAAAAGAAATCGGTAAAGTGGAATCCGTTATCGTTATGCCGGAAGGCTCTCTCACGGTACCGCGCGTCGAAGAATAATCTGTCGCGCAGCTCATACAAAGGACGCTTCGGCGTCCTTTGTCGATTAATGAGCTTTTTGTCCGAGAAGCCGATCGAAATATCCCGAGAGCTTCTCCATCGGCTTCCATTGAGCCGAAGCAAAGAGTGGGAAGGAAGCCAAGAGATGTTCAGCCTCTGTGCGCTCTTCCTCGGAAAGACGCTTGAAGTCTTCTCTTTGGATGTGCATTTCAAACGTTTCCGGACTGACCTTGCGAAGCCGGAAGCGAATCTCGCCTTTGTTCAAGCCGGCAAAGAAACGGTTCATTGCCGTTTCGGTTTCCCCGAGAGCGGTGAGGTCGGAGGCGAGAACTTTTTGGTTGTAAGGCAGACGCGTCAGCATACAGGGCCGTGCAGCCTGATCCCAATGGTCCAAGCCGATTAAGGCGCCGACTTCGCGATTGTCCTGTTTAGAAAATTCGGCTTCAGCCAAAGGTGAATGGATTTTCAGTTCGCTCAATGCCTTCAGTCCGGGACGGTAATGAGATAAGTCCGAATGGTTGGTACCGTCGCAGAGCGGAAGATCCGCTGCCCGTCTTTTGAGCTCAAGGAACAAATGCTTTTTGCAGAAGTAGCACCGGTCAGTGTGATTAAACTCAACAGCTTTCATCTGCAGGGGATTGAGATCAAGAAGCTCCATCTCAAAGCCGTTATCCTGCGCCCACTGTACGGCTTCCGCTGTCTCTTCCGCAGAAATGTGCGGACCTCTAACGGTGAGAAGTTTGACGGTGTATCCCAGATACTTGGCTGCAAAGCTCAGGAAACGGCTGTCCAAACCGCCGGAAAAGGCGATCGCGAGCCGCTTATCAGGCGCAATCTCAGCAAGCACCTTTTCAAGTCGGGACAAACGAGGGTCGTTATTCAAAACTTTTTCCTAATGCGAAGGTAGCGCCGTTAGGTACGCCTTCATAGACATACGTCCCATACACGGTTTCAATTTTTTCGATAACCATTTGCGGCCACGGACCAAACTCAGCGCCGAAAGCCTTAAGAAGGGCAATGCCGGTCGGCGTCACGGTTTCACCTTCGGCACCGAAAGGACGAACCGGAATACCGACTAAAAGCACTTGAACAGCCGGCGCCGGAGATGGGATCACGCCGTGTGCGCAATGAATGTGTCCGTCAGCGATCGGAAGCGGGCTGACAATGAGACGATCCGGATTCAAACGAGTGAAGAGCTCGCAGTTAAAGCAGATATCCAAAATGCTGTCTAATGCTCCGACCTCGTGGAAGGTCACTTCTTCGGGTGTCATGCCGTGCACTTTGCCCTCGGCTTCAGCAACGAATCCGAAAGTTTTAAGCGCGAGTTCCTTGGCTTTGTTGCTCATCCGGGCTTTTTCAATGATGGCGCGGACATCGGACAGTCGACGGTGCTCAAGTTCGTGAGGTAGCTCTACACGGCAGAAGGAGCCGCGGATACCGCCGACAAATTTGTCCTCAAGATGGACCGAACCTTTGAGCTCGGAAAAGATTCCGTTCAAAACGGAGTCTGCTTCTTCATTGTTCATGCCGAGCATGCACATTAAGCCGCACAGGAACATATCTCCTGCGATGCCGGAATGGAGACGAATCGTGAGAATTTTTTGATCGGCTCCGTGACTGTGGTGTTCGTGATGGTGATGATGATGGTCTTCGTGGTCATGATCCGCATGGTCATGATGGTGAACATGCTCTTCGCAGTGATCGTGAGCGTGGAGAGATTCGATATCGTGGGAATGAGGAGTCATTTGATTAGCATCCGAAAGAGCTGAGAGTTTTAGCGGCAGTGCAGGCGGCGCCGAAACCATTGTCGATATTTACGACCGAAAGTCCCGGAGAGCAGCAGGCTAAGAGACTGTTCAGGGCAGTTTTTCCGCCGTCACAGACGCCGTATCCCACAGAAGTGGGGACGCCGATGATGGGCCGGGAGGTGAGTCCCGCAAGAACGCTGCCGAGTGCGGCTTCCATGCCGGCCACGGCAATAATGATGCGGTGGCGGTTGATCTCTTCGATTTTGCTTTCCAGGCGCCAGAGGCCTGCTACGCCGCAGTCTTCGAACACTTGGAAGGGAATATTCATGAATTCCAGCGTACGCGCGGCTTCCCAGGTGACGAAGCCGTCTGCGGTTCCGGCGGAAACGACAGCGACACTTCCTTGGTGTTCTTGATCAAGCTTTTTGCAAAAGGCGATACGGGCCAATGAGTCAAAAGAATAATGTCGGCTTACTTCGGCGGGACAGGAGGAGAAGACCTCTTCACTGAGCCGGGTAAAAAGAATTGCCGGCGCATCCGCTTGGGAGAACTCTTCCATGAGACTGTAGATGACCTCACGGGACTTGCTTTGGCAGAAGACCGCCTCGGGAACCGAGGTGCGGGCCGCACGGTCATAATCAAAAAGAACGCGATTTTCTGTCATCGTCGAGGAGTCTCCTTTAGCCGAAAGTGCTGAGATATCCGCTCATTTTATTCGATGCGGCGGCGCCGTAAATTCAGGCAAAGACCGTACTTGTCAGTCAATTTTCTGCAGACGGTAGACCTTAGAGCCGAGTCCTTTCCTTTCGGCATAATCGAGAACGTCGACGGAATGTTCGCGTTCCCATTCTTTGCGCAGTTCCGGATCAGAGGTAAGACCATAGACGATATCAAGCGCGGCTCGGTCGGCAGCAATCGGATCGGTGGAAGCAACGATGCCGAGATCAGGACGATCCGCCGTTCCGCTGCAGCCGTCGACCGGTTTTAAGGCGTTGATGATGTTAATAAACACCCAGCGTCCTTTCTTGTAATCAAGGGCCGCGCTCACGGCGTCTGCCATAGATTCGGAAGTCTCTTTGGGAGAAGAGGGATGGTAGTAGTCCGTGACTTCGCCGGCACTGTGTACCTGGCACGCACCTCTGGCCGTTCCCAGACAGATGGAAAGGTTTTTCGTCGCTCCGCTGTATCTCTGTAAGTTATGTCCTTTGAAACGAACGATTGAAACCAGCGTGTCGTAATCAGCCAGGTGCGATCCGGTAATGAAGTTCTTTAGGTGGTAGCTGTTGTGCACCGGAATTGCTATTTCTTTTTCGGCATCCAAAATATCGATCGGAGCGACCTTGTCATAACCGAGGGATTTAGCGGTTGCCAAATGAGCAGCAGCGTTCGAGCGGGCGCTGTCCATGTAATTGCTCTCAATCAGCGTTGCATGAAGTTCATCAGCGATCGGCTTCAGGAGAGCCGGATCGATCATTTTGGCGCGGTCACGCTGATTTCCGAATACAACCTTCAAACCGACTTTGCCTTGTACGGGCAGTCCGACGGCTTTGAATATGTCTAAAACGGCTTGGGGCGAGACGCTCGGAGAATAAAAGACAACCGGGGCATTCTTATTGACTGTTAGGTGCGTCAGTTTGATGTTTTCGATAGGTGTTCCTTTTAAAGAACTGTCGGCGGTTTGAGCAAGAGCGGGGAGGGAGAGGCCGGAAACGGAGGCGCCAACCGCGAGTAAAACTTGTCTTCTTTTCAACATGATCGTGGGTCCTATGGAGAGAGAGGTGGCTGATGAAACAAAATTTACCAGTGGGCCCCTTTTCATGTCCAATATTTATTTTTTATTCTTTTTCATAAAACTTTAGTATAAATTAACGGTCCCCATTAAGGCTCTAATTGATTCATGAGAATGGACATTCTGAGAAGCCGGAAATACTTTTTCGCCGCGATTCCTGAAAAAGGCGGCTAACTCATCGTGCCTTCAAACCAAAATGTTTCAAAAATGCAAGACGGAAAAGCCAGAATGAAAACAAATATGTCTAGGAAAAAGGCTAATTTGAAGGCGTTTAGACCATCAAAATATAAGTAGAAACACCTAATAAAATTACGTTTCGCATAAAATTGAAAAACCTTCTCATTCTTCAAAAATAATATTTAAAAACAAATAATTAAGCTCAAAATTTAATCCGTAAGGTTTAGGTACTTTCCCTAATGTAGCGTACAAACTGAACTTTTCGCTTGTTTACAAAAACAAATCGGCGGATTATTCCGTTTGTTTCAGATGGAAACATTTTGTAAAAAGATCTCTGAAAGTTTAGACAGGAGAAATTCGCCATGAGTATTTATTTCTGGTTCCAATTTGCCCTGCTGATTGCATTCCTCTTCATCTCCGCTCCGCGCGGCGGTATGTTCCTGGGTTTGTTCTCCGGCATCGGTTTGATTGTGATTATGTTCGGTCCGAAACCTTGGTTAGGTCTTCCTCCGGGTAAACCGCCGGTCGACGTTATTCTGACCATCATCGCCGTGGTGGCAGCAGGTTCTACACTGCAGGCTTCCGGCGGCTTGGACTGCATGCTTCAGATCGCTGAAAAGATTCTGAGAAAACGTCCTAAAGTTGTGACCTTCCTCGCTCCGCTTTGCACCTTTACACTGACGATCCTCTGCGGTACAGGCCATACGGTTTACACACTCCTTCCTATTATTTATGACGTCGCAATCAAGACCGGTATCCGTCCGGAACGTCCGATGGCAGCTTCCTCTATCGCTGCTCAGATGGGTGTGATCTGCTCTCCGGTGTCCGTCGCCTGCGTTTCTATGGTCGCTTTGATCGCCGGCCATCCGATAGCAAACGGTACTGAAGTCGGCCTGGTTGAACTCTGCAGTTTGACCATCCCTGCCGGTTTGATCGGTTTGCTCGTCATGGCTACATACTCCAACTTCCGCGGCAAAGACCTCGACAAAGACCCGCAGTTCCAGGCTCTGATCGCTGATCCGGAAGCCAAGCGCTATGTTTACGGCGATTCCATGACTCTCCTCGGCAAGAAGCTTCCTTCCAGACAGTGGACAGCTATGTGGATCTTCCTTGCTGTTGTTCTCGTCGTTGCTCTGCTTGGTGCCTTCTCTGAACTTCGTCCGATGGTCGGCAAGAAACCTCTCTCCATGACTCTGGTTATTCAGATGTTCATGCTCTGCGCCGGCGCTCTCATCTGCATGATCACAAAGACTCCTCCGAAGTCCGTCGGCGGTACCTCTGTGTTCCGTTCCGGTATGGTTGCTGTGGTCTGCGTGTTCGGCGTTGCATGGCTCTCCGATACGATCTTCAAGGCTCACCTCAATGAACTGAAAGAAGTCCTCGTTGAATACGTCAAGCTCTATCCGTGGGCATACGCAGTCGTTCTCCTGTTAGTTTCCAAGCTCGTTAACTCTCAGGCTGCTGCTATCGCCATCGTGGTTCCGGTTGCCATCAGCATCGGTACTCCGACCGGTGTGGTTGTCGGCTGCTGCTCTGCTTGCTATGGCTACTACATCATCCCGACATATCCTTCTGACCTGGCTTCCATCGAGTTCGACCGTTCCGGAACAACTCATATTGGTAAGTTCGTGATCAACCACTCCTTCATCCTTCCTGGCTTGATCGGTGTGATCACCGCCACGATCTGCGGTTACTTTATGGCGATCGCTCGCGGCTGGATCTAAGAGAAGATTTAGTACTCTAGAAAAGCTCTGATTTTTGAGGCGAGGGAAAACACCTAGTGTTTTCCCTCGTTTTGTTTTATGCTCATGGAGTACTCGCTTGAGCTTGTCGCTCAAGTGTTGGTAGATTCTTAAAGGACACTCATATTATTTAAAGGAGTTGTTATGAACTATTCCGGAGTGTTGGTTAGTGCCTTCCCCGGCCGTTATGACGAAATGCTCCGTGAACTCGACACCATAGAGGGTGTGGAAGTCCACCAACAGGACCCCGATCATAATCGCTGCATCATCGTGATTGAAGCTCCGGATGTCACAGCGGAAGTTGACCTTTTTAAAGCCGTTTCAACTCTTTCTGGTGTTGCCGATGCGGCTCTTGTTGTTCACAACTTTGAGGACGATGCAGTAGTTTGTTCCTCTAATACTTAAGTTTTCCCCAATTAGATTTCTTGTTCAGGAGACAATATGACGATTAATAATCCCCAAGTTAAACGTCGTGATTTACTGAAAGCCGGAGTGGCTGCATCTGCAGCGATGACGGTTGGTATACCTCTGAGCGAAGTTGCTAAAGCTGCGATTCAGAGCAGCGAAGGCGCTATCGTTTGGACGAAAGGCGTATGCCGTTTCTGCGGGACAGGCTGCGGGCTTCAGGTCGGCGTAAAGGACGGCCGTGTTGTTGCCACAAAAGGCGACCCGGATGCACCCGTTAACAAGGGCTTGAACTGTATTAAAGGTTATTTCAATGCCAAGATTCTTTACGGAAAGGATCGCCTGACACAGCCTCTGATGCGCCGTACAAACGGGAAGTTCGATAAGAACGGAAAGTTTGAAGCGGTGACATGGGACGAGGCTCTCACCGAAATGGCGAATCAGTTCAAACGTGTTTACAAGGAAAAAGGACCGACAGGCGTTGCAATTCTGGGCAGCGGTCAGTACACCATTCCGGAAGCTTATGCAGCCAGCAAACTCGTAAAAGCCGGTTGGCGTTCTAACAACATTGACCCGAATGCCCGTCTCTGTATGGCGAGCGCTGTGGTTGGTTTTTACCAGGTATTTGGTATCGACGAGCCGGCTAACAACTACTCCGACATTGAAAAATGCAACACAATGGTTTTGTGGGGCAATAACATGGCCGAGGCTCATCCGGTTCTTTGGTCTCGCGTTGCCGACCGCAAGCTGACGCACAAAGAGACGAAGATCATCAATCTTACGACCTATAAGAACATGAGTTCTAACATGGCCGATGAAACGATCATCTTTGCTCCGAATGGTGACTTGGCTATCCTTAACTATATCCTGAGAGAAATAGTTCACCGTGACGCAATTGATCACGACTTTGTGAACAAGCACTGCATCTTCGCCGCAGGCGGAATGGATATCGGCTACGGTATGCGTCCTACCGACAAGTTTGCATTTCCGAAAGAAAAAGATATTCAGGCTAAACAGAACGCCATCATCCTGAGCAAGGAAGAAGCCATCGCTCAGAGCCGTCCTGAATTAGCCGGCAAAGAAGTCAAACAGACTCAGCAGGGCGGCAAAGCCGGTGCTCACTGGAGCATCTCGTTTGAAGACTTCAAAAAAGGCGTTGAACCCTACACCTTGGACTTCACGGCACAAATCGCTAAGGGCGACCCTGACGAAAGCCTGGAAGACTTCAAGAAGAAACTTAAGAACCTTGCTGACATCTACATCGACAAGAAGAACGACATCCTCAGCTTCTGGTGCATGGGCTTTAACCAGCATCAGAGAGGCGTTTGGGTCAATGAACTGATCTACTCCGTCCATCTCCTTCTTGCTAAACACGCTCGTCCGGGCAACGGTGCCTTCTCCTTAACCGGTCAGCCTTCCGCTTGCGGTTCTGCTCGTGAAGTCGGTACTTTCTGCCACCGTCTGCCGTCCGACCTGCTGGTTGCTCAGAAACCGGCTCGTGTGAAGAGTGAAAAGATTTGGGGTGTCCCTGAAAAGACGATTAACCCGAAGGTTGGCCGTGCTTACATGGAAATCCTCCGCGGTATGGAAGACAATTCTGTCAACTTCGTTTGGACACAGGTTGTCAACCCCTTCCAGGCTGCACCGAACTCCAATCACTGGCTTAAGGCAGCTCGCCATCCCGAAAACTTCGTTGTGGTTGCCGATGCCTATCCGACATTCTCCTGCCAGTACGCCGACTTGATTCTGCCGGCAGCAATGATCTTCGAAAAATGGGGTCTCTATGGCAACGCCGAACGTCGTACACAAGGCTGGCAGCAGATGGCCAATCCTCCCGGAGAAGCTCGTACCGATCTGTGGATGATGATGGAATTTGCAAAACGCCTGCAGGTTAAAGACTGTTGGGGCGAACAGCCGGTTCCGGGCCTCAAGGTTGACGGCTACACCGACGGTAAACTGCCGAGCGTTCTCGACGAAGCCGAGAAGATGGGCATCAAACCCGGCATGACGCTCTATGACGTTCTCTTTGCACGTCCTGATAACCTGAAGGTGGCTTGGCCTGATCCTGACCTCGTCAGTAAGATCAACAGCACAACCGCTCCGGGCAACCTGAACTGGTTCCCTGAAAAGGCCCTGTTCAACGAATATCGTAAGTTCACATTGGGCGACGGCCATGACCTGGCTGACTTCACAACCTATATGAACTCCGAAACACGCGGTTTGATTTGGCCGGTTGTCAACGGTAAAGAAACCCTCTACCGCTTCAACCAGGACTATGACCCGTATGTCAAGGAAGGCGGTTACGCTTTCTACGGTAAGCTCTTCAAGGCAATCCCGACCGGCAACTTGTTCGGTGTCACGGATCCGAAACCGGTTCCGCTGCCTAACAAGGCTAAGATCTTCTTCCGTCCGTACGCTGCTCCTGTTGAACAGCCGGATAAGGAATATGACCTGTGGCTCTGCACCGGCCGTATCCTTGAACATTGGCATACCGGCAGTATGACCATGAGAGTGCCTGAACTTGAACGTGCTCAGGCGAACTCCTTCTTGTACATGAATCCGAAGGATGCTGAAAAACGCGGCCTGAAGAACGGTGACGTCGCAGTTTGCGAAAGCCGCCGCGGTCAGGTCAAGGCGATTGTTCAGACCAACCAGCGTAACTTCATGCCGAGAGGAATGACATGGCTGGCCTTCTTCGATAGAAAAGTTCAGACCAACCAGGTCGTTATTGACGCGACAGACCCGATTTCCGAAGAACCGGATTTCAAGAAATCTGCCGTCAAGGTCTATAAGGCTCAGTAACTTTTGAACGGGAGGGCCGGGACGGCCCTCCGTACCCTCCATGACGAATCAAACCCGAAGAGACGTTTTGAAGAAAGGTTTGCAAGTCGCTGCCGTCGGCGTGGGCGCCGGTCTGATTTGGGATTTATTCCTGCAGAAGTCCGCCAAAGCCCAGGGGTTTGTTCCCCGTCCGCCCGGAGCACTGCCTCCTGATCAGTTTGAAACCGCCTGTTCCAAATGCGGACTGTGTGTGGAAGCATGTCCTTACGACACGCTGAAACTGGCCCGTTTCAACGATATCGCCGCCCCTGGAACACCGTTCTTTACGCCGCGTGATATTCCCTGCTACATGTGCAGAGACATTCCCTGCGTGAAAGCCTGTCCGAGCGGAGCGCTGTCGCACGAATTAACCGACATTACCGAGGCAAAGATGGGTGTGGCCGCAATCGACCACTACACATGCTTGTCCTGGCAAGGTCTGCGCTGCGAAATCTGCTATCGCGACTGCCCTGAACAAAACAAGGCGATCGTGATCGTGAGCCAGCCGCGTCAGATCAGTAACCATGCGATGTTCGTACCGGAAATTCATCCCGATAAGTGCACCGGATGCGGTTTGTGCGTGCATAGCTGCCCGACCGATAAACCTTCCATCAACATTGTTGATCCGGATGCGTTCCTCGGTAAGATCGGCGATCACTATCGTTTGGGCTGGAAGGAAAAACTCGATGCTCGAGCTGTGCCCGATGCACCGATGACGAGTAAAGATGGGAAGCCGCTTCCTCCGGGAGGCCTCGACTTCCTGAATTCGGAGCTGCCATGATGGAAAACAAAAAAGTAATTCGTCATCTGGACGCGCCCCGCACGTTCGGAGAATGGCTGCATCGCTATCGTTTTACGATTGCGCGCCGTTTTGTTCAGTTCTGCATTCTGCTCGCCTTCATCGGGACATTCCGCTTCGGCTGGAAAGTCCTCGGTCATCCGATTCTTGCAGGTGATCTTTCTTCTTCTCGAATCTTTGACACCGTTCCGCTGGCTGATCCGTTTGCCGCTCTGCAGCGCTTGGTCGCTCAGTATTGGCTTTCACCGGAATCCATGATCGGAGCCGGAATCATCCTTGCCGTTTACTGGGTTGTAAGCGGCAGATCGTTCTGCTCCTGGGTGTGCCCGATGAACTTGGTGACGGACTTTGCCTTCTGGTGCCGTAAGAAGTTAGGCATCAACACGAACGTTCTGTCTCTGTCTTCCGGTACGCGTTATGTGCTTCTGGCGATTGCTCTGATTCTGTCTATTGTGACGGGAACGGCAGCTTTTGAAGCCATCAGCCCGCAAGGCATTCTGTGGCGTGAGATCGTTTACGGAGGATTCTTAGGTCTGTTGAGTGCTGTCTTCGGAATCTTTGCGCTTGACCTTGCCGTGACAAAACGCGGCTGGTGCGGCCATCTCTGTCCTTTAGGCGCCTTCTGGGCGTTGTGGGGAAAGATCGGTCTGACCAAAGTCAAGTTTGACAATGATACGTGCACCCGCTGCGGCGACTGCATCAAAGTCTGCCCCGAACCGCAAGTGATTAACTTCAAGAAAGCGGCGGAAGTCGGTATGTACGCTTCCGGAGAATGCACGAACTGCGGTAAATGCGTGAGCATTTGCCCGGAAAACAGCCTTAATTTCGGAATTCGCCCGATTAAAGATTCAAAGAAAACTCAATAGGAGTTCATATGAAAAAATTATTCATGCTTTCTCTTGCTGCACTGGTCTTTGCCCCTGTCGTGTATGCACAGCAGCCTGCTCAGTCCTCTGAGCTCGCCAAGTTTGCTCCCCCGATGATTCCGCATCCGATCGCAGCCTACATTCCGATTACTCCGGAAAAGAATGCCTGCGTGATGTGCCACATCCCCGGCGAACCGGGCATGAAAGTAGCCAAAGGCTCTCCCACACCGCTGCCTCCCAGCCATGTGAGCGACGGTAAGGTCAATCCCAACCGCTACGAATGCCTGCTCTGCCACGCTGAAGTTCTGCCGCAAAAATAAAGCGTAGAGCCACACAAAAAAGCGCACTTCCGAATTTCCAGTCGTGCGCTTTTTTTGTATTGGCAGAACTAAAGATTCTTTTGTTCTTTAGCCCAAACCGCTGCTTCCACTCTGGAGCGGAAGGAGAGCTTGTGGAGCACATGTTTGACGTGCACTTTGACCGTGCCGTCAGAAATTTCAAGGGCTTTGCCGATTTCTTTGTTGGTCTTGCCCTGCGCAATGAGCTTCAAGACGCTCTTTTCTCGTTCTGTAAGCTCGGAGACGCGGCGCTCTTTGCTGAAGGACTCTTCTCTTAAGCACTCGGCTAAGGCCTGATTCATCGACGCAGAGAGAACTGTTTGGCCTTTTGCGGCTTTCTGAATGTCTTCAAGAATCTGTTCCGGCTCCTGATCTTTGAGCAGGTAGCCGTCGGCGCCGTTTTGGAAGCATTGGAGCAGGTCGGAAGGAGAGTCCGAAACCGTGAGCATGATGACACGGATCGAAGGGTCAAACGTTTTGATTGCCGTTAGGATCTCCACGCCGCTCGTGTGTTTCATGTTCAAGTCCAAAAGAACGATATCGGGGTCTCTTTCGCGTACAGCTACCATTGCTGCTTCGAAATCGCCGGCTTCAGCGACAACGTTAAAGGACGGATCCATTTTTAATAACTGGATGACGCCGCGGCGAAAGAGCGGGTGGTCATCTACAACAATAATGTCATGTTCACTAGCCATCAGGAAACCGCCTTTTTCTGAGAGTTAAAACGAAGAACAACCGAAGTTCCGTGGGGGATGACAGGTTCAACATGCAATTCCCCGCCCAATACCTTAGCACGCTCATGCATGATTTCCAACCCGTAATGACCTTTCTTACTTTTTAGATCAAATCCTTGCCCGTTGTCTGAGACGCGCATTTCGAAGGAATATTCCCCTATCAGTTTAAAGGTGACCTCTACGGCGCTTGCCCGAGAATGCTTCTCGACGTTGGTCAGAGCTTCACGCAGGATGTGGAGCAAATGTACATGGCTTTGAGCATCCAGCTCAAAACTTTGAATCTGATTTTTGACGCTATAGTCGATGCCGGAACGCTCCTTAAATTCATCCAGAGAGGAAAGAATGTTCTCTCGAAGGTCTGGAGATTTCGGCTTGAGACGGAAGGTTGTCAAAACTGAACGGAGCTGTTGATAAGCGGTGATCACGCCGAGCTTGAGCTCATCGAGAATGCTGCGGACTTCAGCTTCGTCGGACTTGTTTTTAAGCGCAGCGTCTAGACGTGTGATTTGAATTCGAGAGAAGGAGAGGGACTGAGCGATCGAGTCATGAAGTTCGCGCGCGATTGTCGAGCGTTCTTCAAAAAGAATCAGGCGGCGAGACTCCACGTTCTTCTCAGAGTTGTTGATCGCTAAAGCAAATTCTCGTGCAATGCTTCGAAGCAGTTCGCGATCGATGTGCACCGGAGCTTCACCGCAAAAGATTGCAGCAAAAGACAGCCTCGTGGTTCCGACAGCTCCGGGGACAAGAACGAGTGTGCAGTCTTTTCCGAGGACTTCTTTCTTGAAGAAATTGTATTTCTCGAAGGAAACGTTTTGGCCTTCAAAAAACTTTCTTATTTCTTCGGGGTCAATCGGATGGTGGCTGAATCGCGCGGCAAGACGAAGCGTCTTGTCGCCGTCGTTGCGAAGGTAAACAGCGCAGCTCAAGGCTTCTAAATTTTCGGAGCAAAAGTCCAGGGCTTTTTCTAAAACCGATCGGTTGAGCTCAGCCCCGAGGACGTTCTTAAGCCCGTAGAGCAGGTTGAGCGCTTTGTTTTGGCGATTTAAGTCAGCAGTCTTTTCACGAACTTGTTCTTCCAGGGATGAGTACATGCGCGATAAGTCGCGGATCATGAAGTTCATGCTTTCGGAAAGTGTTCCGATCTCATTGTGCTTTCTGTAAGTACTCGACTTTGTGAAATCGCCGTTTCGGACGGAAGAGGCAAGGTTAGCCAAATCTTCTAAGGGTTCAAACAGCGTGTGACGCAGGAAATAGCGTACACCGAAGTAAAGGACGAAGGCCAAAAGCATGAAAGCAATGAGGCCGGCGTGGATGAAATTGCTTTTTGATTCGAGATCCTGTTCCAGGTCAAAAACAAACGTGTCGATGACAGAGACGAACTTAGGAACCGTATTTAAAAACTCATGGATCTTTTGCGGCTGCTGAATGGTTTCTATCGCCATCGGTTTTATTTTTGAATAGAAATCGGAAGAAATAAGGTCGTAGCTTTTGCGAAGTTCATTGTCTGACTCCTCAGGAATAGCCTGAGTTAGCCCCGGCAGGTTTAAACGTCTTTCGAATTCTGCAATGGCAGCCTTAATGTCCTTACTGCGAACAACCTCGGTGTCTTCCGAGCTGCGTGCGACTGTCAAGGCCAGCACATAACTCTGCATACGAAGAGAGCCCGACACATTAATTGCACTGCCTTTTCCGGTCGAATCTTCCGAGATTTGAAGTACGAGGAAGAGGGCTCCGAAGGCAAAGGCAGTGACGACGAGCAAAAAGCAGGAGATCTGCCAAAACAGCGAGTGGCTGAAAGTTACAAGGAGTTTTTTCAGGTTCACTTTCGGCTTCTCCAATGAATGAACGTTGCAACTTCCGTTCATTCTAATGACGAGAACACCATTGTTCGATTATTTTTCGAAAGGCCAAAACAAAAGGCGTCTGAAGCCAATGCATCGGACGCCTATAGAAAGCTAATCAATGTTTAGCGGATGCCTTCGACCGGGAAAGCCTTGACGGCGTGCCACAGTGCTTCTGCACCTTGAATGAAGTCTGTGATTTCCATGGCTTCGTTCGGATTGTGAGAACCCTTCTGGTTAGCAACGAAGATCATCGCAGCTGGAATGCCGAGGTTGCCGAAAATAACCGTATCGTGACCTGCGCCGGACGGCAACTTCTTAACCTTGAGGCCTGCCTCAGTGGCGGACTTGGCCAAGTGCTCGCTGAGTTCTTTGTGAATGGCGAGCGGCTGGCTCTTGATCACGCCGTCAAACTCAAATTTAACGCCGCGTTTTTCTCCGATCTTACGGGCTTCTTCTTCAAACAAAGCATGGAAGCCGTCGAGTGTCTCCTGAGACAGAGAACGAATGTCGGAACAGAAGGTAACTTCGCCCGGAACGATCGCGATTGCAGAAGTCGGGGCAGTGTGAACGACGCCGATCGTGAAAACCAGGTCGTGTCCGGCTTTGAGCCACTCATCCCACAAGCAGTCCATACGATAGGCCAATTCGGCAAAAGCGAGCACGGCGTCGTGTCTGAATTGTTTGTCAACGGCGCCGGAATGAGCGGTCTGGCCGATGCAGCGAATCGTCTTATGACGAAGGTTGCCGCGGATGCCGGTGACGATACCGACGCGGTATTCTTCGGAAGAATCAAGGGTCGGGCCCTGTTCGATATGAAGTTCGATAAAGGCAGCCATCTTGGCGAGATCGACAACAGGCTTGCCGGTTGTCAGATCTTCCGGATTAAAGCCGCATTCTTTGATGGTCTCAGCAAGTGTTTTTCCGTTGCTGCGATGTTTGAGGGCTAAATCCTTTTCAGTGAGCTGGCCGGTCATACCGAGAGAACCCACATAGCATTTGCCAAACCAGGAGCTTTCTTCCATTCTCATCATCAGAACCGTATAGTCGCGTTCGGGCTGATAACCCGTTTCGCGCATCCATCGGGCGACGGTCAGAGCGGCGACGATGCCGGCTAGTCCGTCATAGTTTCCGCCTTGAGGAACAGAGTCGGCATGAGAGCCGCTCACGAGCGCGGGAAGTTCACGATTTTTTCCGGGGACGGTCATCCAAACGTTGCCGGCCTTGTCGGTGCTGATTTCGAGATTGAGTTCTACGCCGATTTTTTTGAAGTACTCAAGAACCTTTGTTTCAACAGGGCTGTAACCCTGTCTGGAAACGCCGGTGGTGTCTTTGGACATAGCGCGCACGTCATCAAAGCATTTTTGAGCAAAGACTAGGGAATCTTTTTGGAAGTCAGTTGTCATGTGTTCTCCTGGTGTGAATGTTGAGTATCTGTGAGAGTCTAAATCGTTAAGTCAGACTCCGAAAGATGGGAAGAAATGAGTAAAAGTCACAAATAAACGGGATCAATAATTTTATGTCTAAATGTAAAAGAAATGTGCAGATGTAAGGGTTACCCACATTACAAAAAAGTGACAAATGTGAAACACTCACGGCAGGCCGAAATAGTGAATTTTCCCATTTCAGCCGGGGAGAGTTTTTTCCGGATTCGGAAAAAGCAGTACACAAAAAATCAATAGGTATATTTCAATGTCAATTACAGCCTGGATTGCAGTGCTCGTCATTATTGCGACGATTTACTGCTTAATTAAGCGCTATGAGACACGTTTGGTGTTGTTCACAGCCGGCTTGTTCTTATGCTGCATCTCTATGAAACCGATGGCAGCTTTAGACCAGTTTGCCAAGAGCATGACGAACGCCAGCTTGATCATGGCAATCTGCGGTGCGATGGGCTTTGCTTACGTCGTTACGCACACTTCCTGCGATCGTCATCTGGTTAGCCTGCTTGCAGCTCCGCTCAAGAGATTGGGCATTCTGCTGATTCCGGCCGCTACTGCCGTGACCTTCTTCGTCAACATTGCTATTCCTTCTGCCGCAGGTTGTGCTGCTGCTGTGGGTGCAACGTTCATTCCGGTTATGATTCGCGCCGGTATCCGTCCCGCTGCAGTCGGTGCTGCCATTTTGATGGGTACATACGGTTCCATTCTTTCTCCGGGTATGAGCCACAACAACTTCGTTGCCGGCATCTCCAAGATGAACGTGATGGATTTGATCTCTCTCCACACTCCGTTCTCGCTCATCATGATGGGTATCGGTTTGGTTGGTATTACGATCGTCTGCTTGGTTCTTCGTGACAACAAGCCTACTGCTGAAGAACTGGCGGCTTACTCTGCTAAGGAAGGCGGTGCTCCGATCGAGAAGATCAACTTCCTGAAAGCTCTTGCCCCGCTCATCCCCTTGATCATCCTCGTTCTCGGCAACAAGTACGTTCCGGCTCTTAAGATGGGTGTTGCTCAGGCTATGGTCCTCGGCGCCATCTTCACGCTGCTCGTCTCCTGGTGCGATCCTCAGAAGTTCTCCAAAGAGTTCTTCAGAGGTATGGGTAACGGCTACGGCGACGTTATGGGTATCATCATTGCCGCCGGTGTGTTCGCTGCCGGTCTCCGCAGTGCCGGTCTGATCGATGCTTTCGTTACAGCTCTGAAGGCCTCCAACGAACTCGCTCGCTGGGGCGGTTCTCTTGGACCATTCGTTCTGGCTGTTATTACCGGTTCCGGCGACGCTGCTACCTTTGCTTTCAACGAAGCGGTTACTCCGCACGCTGTTGACTTCGGAATGCAGGTTCCTAACCTCGGCTCTCTGGCCCTCATCTCCGGCTCTCTCGGCCGTACGATGTCCCCGATCGCCGGTGTTGTGATTCTTCTCTCCGGTCTCGCAATGGTTCCGCCGATTCAGTTGGTGAAACGTACCGCAGTCCCGATGATTGTGGCCGTGATTACCTTGGCTTTGATTATGGTTTAGTCAACCCTAATTAAACAAATAAAACCGCTCGACTCTTCTGTGGGTCGGGCGGTTTGTATTTTTATGGGGTAAAACATTGAAGAGCTTAATGTTTATAGGAATTCTCGATTTGTAAAAACTATTCACATTTTGTGATGACTAGTTTAAAATCAATCTGTTCTATACAGAACGAACTGACAAATCAAAAGGAGAAAAAATGACTGATTACACCAAGCAGCTTGTCGAACAGAGACGTGAGCTTCATCAGTGGCCGGAAGAAGGCTGGACCGAATTCTGGACCACTAACTACATCGTCAACAAGCTGCGCTCCTGGGGTTATGAAGTCCTGCTCGGCACAAAGATCATCAATCCCGAACAGGTATTCGGCCGTAACGAAAAACTCGTTCAGGAAGGCATTAAGAACGCCTTGGCCCGCGGAGTTTCTCAGTCTTTCATTGACGAAACCGAAGGCTACACTGGCTGCGTTGCTTTGCTCGACACAGGCAAAGAAGGCCCGACAACTGCATTCCGTTTCGATATCGACTGCGTTTGCGTAAACGAAACCGACAATCCCGAACACAAGCCGAACAAAGAAGGCTTCAGAAGCCAGCACACCGGCTTTATGCACGCTTGTGGTCATGACTCCCATATCTCTATCGGTCTGACTCTGGCTCACTGGATTGCCGAGCGCAAAGACGAACTCAAAGGCAAGTTCAAGATCGTCTTCCAGCCTGCTGAAGAAGGCGTTCGCGGCGCCAGCGCCATTGCTGCTTCCGGCATTGTTGACGATGCTGATTACTTCCTCGGAAGCCATATTTCCTTCATGGCGGATTCCGGCGAAATCGTTGCTGCTCCCTACGGCTTGCTCTGCACATCCAAGTTTGACGTGACATTCAAAGGCAAACCTGCCCACGCCGGTAAAGAACCGAATGCCGGCCGCAACGCTCTTGCTGCAGCCTGCAACGCGGTTGTTCAGATGATGGGTATTCCTCGTCACGGCGGCGGTATGACTCGCATCAACGTCGGTACACTGCGCGCCGGTGAAGGCCGCAACGTTATTCCGAGCTCTGCTCATATGGCTCTGGAAGTTCGCGGTGAAACCAGCTCCATCAACGACTACATGGTTGAGAACGTCAAGAACATCGTTGAAGGCATCGCTAAGGGCTTTGACGTTTCGTATGAAATTTCTCAGATGGGCGCTGCCGTTGATTTCACCAACGACAAAGAACTCTCCGACATGCTGATCGAAGTTGCTAAGACCGTTCCCGGGATCAACAACATTCGTCCGGACGGAAACTTCGGCGGTTCTGAAGACATTTCCGTTCTCGGTAAGCGTGTCCAGGCTCACGGCGGTAAAGCTGCATTCTTCATTTGCGGCGCTGACAGGGCTGCAGGCCATCACCAGGGATCTTTCGACATTGACGAAGGCGCATTCAAACAGGCCTTTGACATGTATGTCGGAATGGCTAAGAAGCTGAACGGTTGATCAGACTTAGACATAGAAATTATTTAGGTCCGGCCTCGTAAAGAGTCCGGGCCTAAATTTTTGCCTGTAACCGGACCTAAATGCGCCGCGGAGATCGATGGTAAAAGAACCAGTTCCCTGTAACCAAACAGGACGTAGGTTGAGAGTATCGGTCAATCCAGGGCTTGTGATTATGGTGAATTCTTAGCCCGTCACAGAAGGACGTAGGAAGGATTTTGAACAGACAAAAGAAAACGGGCGCTTAACGCGCCCGTCTGAATTATGTACTCAGAAGAATCTGATTAGTTCTTCTTGAGGTGGTCAGGCCACCAGCTCGGGTAAGGAGCAGTCTGAGGAGTCTGCAGCCAGCCCGGAACGTAGTGAGCTTCGGGATCAAGTTTGGCAGCTTCTTCACCGGCGTTGTAGAAGCCCATGATCGTGAAGGAACCCATGGCGATCATACCGACGATGAGGACATATGTAAGCTTGCGGAGGAAGCTGCGTGTGGCGTTCGACGGACCGCACCACTTCATGCACAGACGATACAGACCGATCATGCCGTGAAGTTCAGTAACGATGAGGAACAGGAAGACAACCCACAGCCAGGAGTGATAAACCTCGAGACCGCTGCCGTAAGGTCCGATGCTGCCCGGATCCATCAGCATGGGGAGCATGTGCGGGAAGACCAGAGCGGTGAGGATAACACCGGTGATGAACTGAACCCACCACATTGTTGTGTCAGTGTGACGGAGCAGTTTGTAGTGGCCGCGCATGATGCGGAAGGCTTTGTAGTTGTTCGGGAACTTGCGGAGAGCAAGAATCGCGTGAATAACAACCAGAACGAAGATCACGCCGACGAATACGGAGTGCATCCAGAGGTGATCGACACCGTCAATGAAGTAGCCGCCGGTCAAAGAAACCAGAGACCAAAAAGTGTCTTTGCCAAGAAGAATGGAGCTTGTGAAGCCCATATGGCAGAAAAGGAAGAGACCGAGGATCAAGCCGGTAACGGACTGGAGAACGTCGCACCAGGCATAAGCCTTGGATTTCTGTTTTGTTTCCACCAAGTCTTCGCCATCAATGATGGTCTTGGCAGAAGGTGTCACCTTGTAGAGGTGGGAGATGTCTTTGAAATCATCAGCCATGATAAACCTTAGAAATAGGATGAGTTAGCGTTTAACACTGAGCGTAATAATGCGCTTGAACGAACGACCTGTCTTCTAAAAATCAAGCTTTGACTGAAGAAGATAAAGCAAAACCCTCATTTTTAATAAAAATACGAGGGTTTACACCTAAATTTTATTCAAGAATGCACTTATTTGGTGCCGAAAACTCTATCTCCGGCATCGCCAAGACCAGGAAGGATGTAAGCGTTCTTGTCGAGCTTTTCGTCTAAAGAGGCGACGTAGAGTTCAATTTCGGGATGAGCTTTCTGGAATGTTTCAACACCTTCCGGAGCGGAAACCAGAGCGACAAAAGTAATGTCTTTTGGTTTTACGCCGCGCTTAAGCAATGTATCGACAGCTGCGACCGCAGAGTTACCGGTAGCCAGCATCGGGTCACACAGAATGACGCGACGGCCTTCGAGTTTGGAAGGCAGCTTAACAAGGTATTCAACCGGTTTATGATCAGGGCCGCGGTATAAGCCGATATGACCCACACGGGCGGACGGCATCAAGTCCAGTAGTCCTTCTGACATACCTAAGCCAGCTCTCAGGATCGGAATGATTACCAGCTTTTTACCTTTGATGAAATTACCTTTGCATTTGCAAAGCGGAGTATCAATCGTACGAGTTTCGAGCGGCAGATCGCGTGTCACTTCATATCCGATCAGGTAAGTAAGTTCGCGAAGCAGTTGACGGAAAGAATTAGACGGGGTCTTCTTTTCACGCATGGTGCTGAGCTTGTGCTGCACGAGCGGATGGTCAACGATATGAAGTTTTGGGAAACGCGGATCAGTTTTCATTCATTCTCTCCTAAATATTCCCATCATTATGCGCCTATTGGAGTACCTCCATGAGTGCTCGGATGTTCGGTACGAGCAAATTCTTTCTCCAAATGAGCTGTGTTTTCACTTCTCCGATCACTGGAGGAAGTCCATGAATCCTAAGGAGATTTTTGGAAGAGAAGTTCTGATGTTCCCGTGTGTCAACAGGTAAGGGTGTTTACTTATTTAAATAAAAGCTCCACTTTCTAATTCGACTTTAAAAAACCATTCGAAGAATTATGGATCGAGATTCTTTTAAAGGCTCTGGCGTAAGATAATCCTTATCCAACAAAGAGTTGCAAACCTGCCTTGGGCGTTACGATTTCTTTAATTTAAATAACTTGTCATCCTTACTGACAAAATCTTCAAGTACAAAAACTCCTTCGGGACCGGCTGTCCTATCTTAAATGGTGAGTCTGACAAGCCTAATTTCGCGTCAGGTACATTAAAAAATCAAAGTGATTATGATTTCTCATTGGGTTTCTATCCTGCGCAGGAGGTTCCATCAGCAGCCATGATGAGTAACCAACCTCCGAACCTATTTTATTGCTCAGCATCTTTAGCGAAAATCGCAGTTGAAAGAAACGAGAAGATCTGAGAGGTTGCACGTAACAGCTTCTGTGCATATGCGCGCATATCTATTAAACTGACATAATCCTCTCTAAAAATTTATAAGGTCCCTTTATGCGCTATATCGTCCTCTTATTGGTCTTATTAGTTGGAGCCGGTTTTGTCTTTATTAATTGGCCGGCTGTAAACGCCCCCGCAGAAGTCAATCTTTTGATTACTACAGCTAAGGCGCCGATTACGCTGATGCTTCTTTTCTGGTTCAGCTTGCTTTTCGTGATCGTGATTTACATCTTGTTTGTCCAGCAAACCGGATCGTTTGCCACAATGCGCCGCCTGACAAAAGAACTCCAGGAACAGCGCAAGCTTGCAACGGATCAGGAAGCTTCCCGACTGACCGATGTTAAGGCTGACTTTGAAAAGAAATGGCAAGTCTGGATGGAAGAACAAAAACAGATTCTTAGTCAGACCGAACAGCGCTTAACCGAACGCCAGAACAAGATCCTTGAAGCTTTCAAGGGTGCGGAAGATCAGATTGCTGCCGCCAATAAAGAATTGAATACTTCTATTTCCGGTACGCTGGATACGATGGACGACAAAATTACAAAGATTTTGATTGCTAATAAAAATCCTGATCAGCAATAGTCGCTGACAATAACAAGAAAGCGGGCTTCTGCCCGCTTTCTGTTTCTGAAGAGAACGTATTACTCGTGATAAGAAGTGACACGTTCCACTTCTTCGGCACTCCCTAAGAATACGGCCACTCTCTGATGCAGCTTCTCGGGCTGCAGGTCAAGAATATTCTGATATCCGTTTGTGGCTTTGCCGCCGGCCTGTTCGATAAGGAAAGACATCGGGTTGGCTTCATACATCAAACGGAGTTTGCCGGGTTTAGACGGATCGCGGTTGTCGCGCGGATACATGAATATGCCGCCGCGGCAGAGAACTCGATGAACTTCAGCAACCATGGCAGCCACCCAGCGCATGTTGAAATTCTTGCCCAAAGGACCGGTATCGCCGGCTAAAAGTTCCTGAACGTACTTCTGAACAGGAGCTTCCCAATGTCTCATGTTCGACATATTGATCGCAAATTCCTGTGTCTGAACAGGAATACGGATATTTTCCTTCGTTAGGATGTATTCGCCCGTGCCGAGGTTTAGCGTGAACATGAAAACGCCGTTTCCGACCGTTAAGGTTAGGATGGTTTGCGGCGAGTACATCACATAGCCGGCAGCAATCTGCTTGCGGCCCGGCGTGAGGAAGCTCTCATCGGCGATCTTTCCTTCGGGAGCCTTAGTAATGGAGAAGATCGTTCCAATCGGCGCGTTGATATCGATATTGCTCGAACCGTCTAAGGGGTCGAACATGATGAGATATTTGCCGCGTTTGTAAGCTGCCGGAGTAGGCAGGCAGTGGTCCATTTCTTCACTGGCCATGCCGGCTAAGGCACCGGTCCACTCGACGCCTTCCACAAAGATTTCATTTGTGATGACGTCAAGTTTTTTCTGGTGTTCGCCTTGAACGTTGTCTGTTCCGGCAAAGCCGAGAACGCCGGCAAGAGCTCCGTGGGTCACCTTATCGTTGATTTCTTTACTCAAGTCTGCAACCGCGTTGAGAAGATCGCAAAGCTGCTGATCGATGACGCCGTCGCTTAACTGTTTCGCTAAAAACTGCTGAAGGTTGATGGCCACTTTATAAATCTCCTTTTGAAAGATCGTTTGTGTTCTGCATTCTAAAAAATTCTAGACGGGTTCTGTCAGGGCATGCTCAATAATTTCTCGAACATTCGGAGAAAGATTCTTCTCTTCACTGACATATTTGAGCGCTTTGTACATGAGGTTGGACAAAGTCGGCTCGTAACGGCGCCAGTTTTCTAAAGCTCGAGCAAGGCGGGCTGCGACTTGCGGGTTGAATTTGTCGACGAACAGAACGCTGTCAACCCAAAGCTGATAACCCATTCCGTCAGGACGATGGAATTCCGGACCGCCTGTACGGAAGAATGTGCCGAGCAGGGCGTAAATGCTGTTCGGGTTGTGATCCTGATACTTCGGATGCTGAGTCAGGGCACGAATTAAATCCACGGTCGGACGCTTGCCGCGCTGAGTGCGGAGCTGAGTGCTGAGCGCCAGCCACTTGTTGTTCAGAAGCGGTTCAGACTTCCATTCAACGTCTGCCTTACTCAAGAGTTCTTCTCCGATCGGCAGGGAAGCCTGCACGGCAATATTGACGGCACCTAATCGGTCGGTCAGGTTGTTTGCATTTTTATAGAGATTGCGAACCTGCTGCATAGCCTTGGCATCCTGAGCATAAGCCAGGTAGCTCAGGGACAGCAGCTTAAGCGCACGGCGACCTGCGTCCGCGGCATCCGGTCGATAAAGACCCGGTGTCTGGTTGTTTTTAATCTTGTCTTCAAAAGAGCCTCTTAGGCGCTGACCGATTCTGCGCTTGATCAAGTCGCAGGCCTCGCGAATGAGCGCCGGTTCGATCAGAACACGGTTCTCGGCGATGTAATTCTCGCTCGGCATTTCTAGAACTTTGGCGCGGTAAGCCGGAGACAGAGAGTCGTCGTTCAGGATGTCCTCAAAGGCGAAAAGATAGGACTCGGACGGCATTGCGTTCTGAGCTCCGCGTCTGCTCAGGTCCGTGATGAACTGATCGACCATCTGGAGCGTGAGCTTTTCAAACGCATCGGCACGGTTGAAAAGATCGGAATCGTGGCGGGCTAAGAAAGCCAACTGTTCGCGGGTGTATTCGGTATTGAAGATGACCGGAGCGGAGAAGCCTCTTCCGATGGAGAGCAGTGGTTTTGTCGAGACATTGCGGAAAGTCCAGCTCTGGACTGCCTCGTCCAAAATCAGCAGACGAGACGTGCCGTCCGGGGAGTCTTCACCTTCAAGCTGCAGAGGAATATCGTTTCCAGCGTCGTCCAGAATGCCGATCTTCACGGGAATCATGAGCGGCTTCGGCGCCGGTTTGCCCGGGAAGGTTCGGTTGTTCTGACGCAGTGTCAAAGTAAAGGTTTTGGCGATTTCGTCCCATTTGGTTTCGACAGAGATGCGCGGAGTACCGGCCTGTGAATACCAGAGTTCGAACTGAGACAAGTCTTCATAATTCGATTCCGCCATGGCATTTAAGAAATCGTCGCAAGTTGCTGCGGTGCCGTCATAGCGATTGATGTATTCAAGCAAGCCGCGGCGGAAGCCGTCCTTGCCGAACAGTGTCTGATACATACGGACGACTTCAGCGCCTTTTTCATACACCGTAGTGGTGTAGAAATTGTTGATCGAGCGGTAAGACTCCGGACGAATCGGATGAGCCATAGGGCCGGCGTCTTCCGGGAACTGAGAATTTCTCAGTACGCGTACGTCATCGATACGTTTTACCGCGCGGGAAGATTCGTCGCCCAACATATCGGCAGAGAATTCCTGCTCTCTGAAGACGGTAAGGCCTTCTTTCAGAGACAGCTGGAACCAATCTCGGCAGGTGACGCGATCGCCGGTCCAGTTATGGAAATATTCGTGTCCGATGACGGCTTCAATATTGGCGAAGTCCTGATCGGTTGCGACGTTCTCATCAGCCAGAACATATTTGGAGTTAAAGATGTTCAGGCCTTTGTTTTCCATGGCGCCGAAGTTGAAGTCGTCGGTCGCCACAATCATGAAGCGGTCTAAGTCCAGGTCCAAACCGAAACGCTCTTCGTCCCACTTAATGGCTTTGACCAGACTTTGCATGGCAAACTCTGTTTTACCTTTGTTGGCCGGTTCCGTCCAAATTTGGAGCAAGGCTTCGCGGCCGTCGGACAAGGTGACTTTCTGCTCCTGAGCGACGAAATTGCCGGCAACCAAGGCAAAGAGGTAAGAGGGTTTCGGGAACGGATCTTCCCAGATGGCATAGTTGCGTCCGTCGAGCAGTTCTCCCTGTTCGACAAGATTGCCATTGGAAAGAAGGTCTTTGTAGTCTTTCGGCGCACGAATGACCACTCTGTACTTGGCAAGAATGTCGGGACGATCGGGGAAGTAGGTAATGCGGCGGAAGCCTTCGGACTCGCACTGAGTAATGTAGTTGTTCTTACTCATGTAAAGTCCGGAGAGCTCAAGGTTGTTGCGCGGATTGATTCTCGTGACGATTTCAATTTCCGTGCGTTCCTTAATGTTGTGAATAATGAGCTTTCCGGGACGCATGTCGTATTGCCCGGGGAAGGAATCTTCGCCCGCGATCTTGATGGAGACTAGTGTCAGGTCGTCTCCGTCCAAAATCAGATCGTCACTTTTTCTGTCTTCCTGCGGGACAGCAATAATTTTGGAAGTGACTTCTGTGCAGGTAGGGATTAAATCGAAAGAAAGGTCGATCGACTCGATCTGATGATCGGGAGCCGTGTAGTCTTTTCTAAAAACAATATTTGATGCGTTTTGTGATGCCATCTTTATGTTCGCTTTTTTGAATTCGACCATTTTAGCGCGGTACCTATTTTTACAAGGAAAAAGGCGCTGATGTTTGACGCATTGTCTTAATTCTTCACATATTTTTGCGCTCGGCAAAAACTGTTTTTAAGCCTCTCTGAGCGATAGCAATTAGAATGGGTTCACTTTTTAACCAAGGAGTTGCATATGTGCACTACTTTTATCGTCGGCGACAAAGCTACGGTTGACGGTTCTTTCTTAGTTGCAAGAAGTGCCGATAGCTCTGCGCTCAAGGCTCAGTTGTTCATCATTCATCCTGCTTGCTACTATCCTGAAGGCGCGATGTATCGCACCAAGGATCACAACGGCGCAACCGATTTCAGCTATCCGCAGCCTGTGCACGCTATGCGTTACACCTCGGTTCCCAACTGGCAGACAAAACTTCACGGCGCCGTCGGCTTTAACGAAGCCGGCCTCGGCGTGACCGGCACGGAGTCCATTTTCGCCCGTGACGACGCATTGGCCATCGATCCGTACAACAAAGAAACCGGTATCACTGAAGACGACATCATCGATATCATTCTTCCTCGCTGCCATACCGCGGCAGAAGGTGTTGAGCTCTTAGGCAAGATAATTGAAACACACGGCGCAGGCGAAGGTTTCGGGTTTCGGCGTTGCATTTGTTGACGACAACGAAATCTGGTATCTGGAAACCGGAACCGGTCATCAGTGGATGGCTCAGAGAATTCCGGAAGACGTTTACTTCGGTTCCGGCAATCAGGGCCGTCTGCGTCTTTACGATCCGAACGCTTCCGAGTTCAAAGGCAGCCCCGACCTGATCGACTTTGCCATCAGACACGGCTTCTATGATCCGCAGAAAGGTCCGTTCGATTTCGCCGCTGCTTACACACGCAACGACGACCGTGACCGTGTTTACAACGATCCGCGCGTTTGGCAGATCCAGAAGCTCTTCAATCCGTCTGTGATTCAGCCCGTCGAAGACGGCCGCGAATTCGGCGTATTTATGAAGCCCGAACGCAAACTCTCCCTCGAAGACGCCAAGCGCGTGATGCGTGACCACTTCGACGCCAGCGAGCACGATCCGTACTCTCACGGCCTTAACGGCAATGAACCCTGGCGTCCCGTCAGTGTCTTCCGTACTTACGAAGCACACGTTATGCAGGTTCGTCCCTGGCTGCCGAGAGCTATCGGTGATGTGATCTACATCGCTTTCGGTATGGCTGATCTTTCCTGCTTCATGCCTTTCTATCAGGGCCTCGAACAGGTTCCGGGCCACTACGGTATCGGTACTTGCCAGGCTGACAGTGCCTCTGTTTACTGGAAGTTCCGTAAACTTCAGACGCTCGTCATGACCGACTATCCGACTTATGCTCCGATCGTGAAGAAAGCCTTCGGCGATCAGGAACGCGCCATGACGGCTAAGCAGGAACAGATGGAAAAGCAGTACGTCGAACTCATCAAGTCCGACAAGAAAGCTGCCACTGCTCTCCTGCAGAAGACCAACCTTGAGCTTCTGGCCGAATGCGAAGCCCTGGCTGAAGACCTGACCAACCAGATCTTCACGCTGGCTACTGAAAACATTCAGAAGGCTAACTTCTTTGCCAATCGTTCAAAGAAAGACTAAGTCTTTTGGTAGCTAAAACAAAACGCCGCGATTCTCGGCGTTTTTTATGGGCACAAAAAACGGAGCTCACTTTCGAGCTCCGTTTGTTCTAAGAATTATTTCTTAGCAGCGGCGTCAGCCTGTTCCCAAGCTTTGGCCGGATCAGGCCATTTGCCTGTAGCCTTAATGATTTCGTCAGCCATCTTGTAGTTGTGACCGGCGGTCTTATGGCACATGATGCAGTTTGTCGGTTTGTCGATGAAGCCGGCGTGCATCTTAGCAACCATCGGGTTCTTAGCGTTGTACATATCGGCTAAGTTGTGGCAACCGCGGCAGTTGCGGAAATTGTAAGAGACCATCCAGTCGTTTACAGCCTTAGAAAGTTCAGGACGTTTTTCCAGCCACATCTGCGGTGTGTTGAGTGTGCCGCGGAGTTCGCCGAAACCGGAAATAGAACCGGCTTTTGCTTTTGCGAACAGGAGTTCAACATAAGCAACAGGTGTTAACGGACGATTTGTTTCATTTAAGAGGTGGCAGTCGGAGCATCCGGCTGTGTAACCTGACGGGGTTCTGGCGTGCTGGCCTTGTTTCCATGCATAGGTAACGCCGTCCATAGAGTGGCACCAGCCTGTGCAGAATTTATCGGTACCGGCCCACTGAACAACACCGACGAGACCTGCCGTACACAGAATGCCGACGACGATGCCTATCACGAGGATCCAAAAAGTACCCCATTTTCCGGTTTGAGACATTTTGTACTCCCTTTTTTCGCTTTCCAGGGTGAAATTAGAAAGCATGTTATTGGACTTAAGAATCAAGTAGAGACGGTGAAGCGCCGCTCTCACATTCATAATATTATCTTAAGAAAACGAAAAATGCTTTTCTACCTACCTTATGATTAGGTAAATACTCCTAAGGGTTTACCTTTAGAAAAACACTTTCCTGTTGTTTTTTGTCCAGGAAATTCAAGGGGTTATTCTTTCCACCAAATTAGGCTATCAGCCTAATAAGGCTATGACAACACTTTGTTCAGGAATCTGAATATAAGCTTCAGATCCGATTTGCAAGCCGTGATTTCCGCGAATGAAGCCGACCACATTTAAGCCGTTAGGCAGCCTTAAGGTTACTTCTCCGCCTTTCTCTTTTTGAGGTAGCCGGGAGACTTGTCCGAAGAGGAAGCAGCGGCTGCTGTCGTCCGGTTTTTCTTTAGAGACGGTAGCGGCCGAAGCTTTGAAGAGGGCTAAGACACTTTTGCCTTCTTTGAGGTCGAGCAACTGACGGCTTTCGAGCGTAACGCTGGAGCGGAGGTACTGGCCCTCGCAGACTTTCATCTTGACCTTGCACATGGACATTCCGCCGTGAATGTCTTCAATCACGCAGGGAATAATGTTGCGGATGCTCATACGCAGAGCCACCGAGGCCAAAGCGGCTAGTTTCGGAGATTCACCGCCTTGGATATCTGTCAGGATTTGATTTCTTACCTTATTCAAAGCGGCAGAAGCTTCCAGCACGGCTTCGCCCGCTTCTGTGATGCGAGCGCCTCCGCCTGAGTTCCCGCCGACGGTTTTTTCGACCAACGGTTCCCCGGCAAGAGCGGAAAGCGTTTCGATTGCCTGCCATGCGGCTTTGTAGCTAATGCCGGCGCTTCGGGCCGCTTCAGAAATACTTCCGTATTGTTTGATGCGCTGGAGGACATCTATTCTTTTATCCACCACATTCTGTGAAAGGGCGTCGGAAATATTTAAGGCCATCTTTATTCCTTACTTAAACGAATGTTATTATTTTATCGATATTCAAGATTAGAATAACGACATAGAAGTTCCATATTTGCTTACATTATAGCCAATGAGGATGTTATGAAGAAAACAATGATCGCTCTTGCAACACTCTTAACCTTTTCTGCTTCCGGTGTTTCGGCTGCAGAAATCAACGTTGCTGTTGCAGCTAACTTTACGGCTCCAATAAAAGAAATCTCCGCTATTTACGAAAAGGAAAGCGGTAATAAGATTCTGGCCTCTTTCGGTGCAACCGGTGCCTTCTACGCTCAGATTAAAAATGGTGCTCCGTATCAGGTTTTGTTTGCCGCGGATGCAAAGACACCTAAGAAGATTGTCGACGAAGGTCTCGGTATCGACGCTAAACCCTACGCCTTCGGAAAGCTGGTTCTCTGGAGCTCAGCAGATAATTTCATCAAACAAGATCCCAACTTCATCCTCTCCGACGCCGTTAAGAAAATCGCGGTTGCCAATCCGAAGTTAGCGCCTTACGGTGAAGCCGCCTATCAGACCATGGAAAAATGGGGCAATCTTAAGAAAGTCGAACCTAAATTCGTCACCGGTGACAACATCGGAAAGACTTTCCAGTACGCTAAGACAGCAAATGCACAAGTAGGTTTTGTCGCGTTGTCTCAGGTTTATAAAAACGGCAAGTTTACTTCCGGCTCCGGCTGGATCATCCCGGCTGACTGCTATAAGCCCATCCGTCAGGATTCCGTTATTCTGAACCCTGGCAAAGACAACAAAGCCGTGGCAGACTTCATGAAATTTATGGCAACAAGCCCGAAGGTTCAGAAAGTGATTGATTCCTACGGCTACAGTACCAAGTAACTAAGAATTAGGACCGACATGTTTACTGCGGAAGAACTGCTCCCTATCAAGCTGACCTTAGAGCTTGCTTTGATTACGACTGTTTTCCTGCTGCTGGTGGCAACACCGCTGGCATGGTGGCTGTCGCACACCAAATCAAAATGGAGAGCGCCGATCAGTTCGATTGTTACGCTGCCATTGGTTCTTCCGCCGAGCGTGCTCGGTTTCTATCTCCTCGTTGCCATGGGACCGTCGGGTCCTTTAGGCAAGCTCACTGAGGCTTTGGGCATCGGCTTGCTGACATTTACTTTCCCCGGTCTTGTGATCGGAAGTATTGTTTATTCGATGCCGTTTGCCGTCCAGCCACTACAGGCGGCTTTTGAATCTATCGGCAAGCGTCCTTTGGAGGTTGCCGCTACCTTGGGAGCCAAACCGCTTGACGCCTTTTTTAACGTCGTTCTCCCGCTTGCTAAGCCCGGCTTTGTGACAGCAGCGCTTCTAACATTTGCGCATACCATCGGAGAGTTCGGCGTCGTTTTGATGATCGGCGGCAACGTTCCCGGTAAAACACAAGTTGTTTCGACGGAAATTTACAGTTATGTTGAGGCAATGGAGTACGGCAAAGCGCATTGGCTGGCCGGCGGCATGGTGGTCTTTAGTTTCTTCGTTTTGCTCGGCTTAACGCTTTTGAATCGCCACAACGAGCGCGTTATGCCTTAATTTTCTCGACTTCTAATCTGTATGTCTGATTCTTTAAGTTCCGCTTCTCTGCTGCTTCCTCGGGAAGACGGTTTCAGGCTGGAATGTTCATTTGAGTTCCCGAATTTCGGAATTACAGTTCTTTTCGGAGCGTCCGGCTCCGGAAAAACAACGGTTCTTCGCTGTATTGCAGGATTGGAGCGGGCAAAGGGTTTTGTTAAGGTCGACGGCGTTTATTGGCAAAACGACGAACAAAAACTTTTTCTACCGACTTGGGAGCGGCCTTTAGGCTATGTGTTTCAAGAGGCGTCGCTTTTTCCTCATCTGACTGCGAAGCAAAATATCGAATTTGCGGTTAAGCGCAGCAAATCGACGGATGCCCGCTCCCGTATGGAAGAAGCGATTGATTTATTGGGCATTCGCGGCCTTCTCGGGCGAAAGCCTGCTCAGCTCTCGGGCGGTGAGCGCCAGCGTGTGGCAATTGCGCGTGCTGTCGCAACAGAGCCCAAAATCATGCTTTTTGACGAGCCGCTGGCGGCGCTGGATTTCAAAAGGAAGTCCGAGATTATGCCTTGGCTTGAGAAGCTCAAGACCAACCTCAAAATTCCGATGCTTTATGTCACGCACTCTGCGGAAGAAGTACTGCATCTTGCCGACAATCTCATCGTGATGGAAGACGGCAGGATCAAAACTTCCGGAGCTTTGACTGATGTTCTTGCCAATATCGATTTGCCGATCAAAATCGGTGAGGATACAGGTGTTCTCCTAAAAGGCAAAATTGTCTCCAAGGACAAAGAATGGTCACTGATGACTGTTGACTGCGGCAACATCGCTCTGCATATCGGAGATAACGGCCAGCCGATCGGAAGTCCGGCGTCGTTGCGAATATTAGCCAGAGAGGTGGTATTTGCAAAAGAGCAGCCGAGCGGTCTGTCGGTTCAGAATGCTTTCGAAGGTGTTGTCGAAGAGATTTCGGTGCAGAAGGATTCCTCGGGTGCCCTGATACGAGCAAACTGCTCGGGACAGATCATCGTCGGTAAATTAACACGCAAAGCGCTCAGCGAATTAGACATAAAAGAAGGGAGCCAAATTTGGCTCCTCATCAAAAGTGTTGCGCTACTTTCTGTTTAGTCTTCCAAGACCTTCACTTTGTAAGAAGTCGGTCTGCCATCATCGAAACTAAACGGAATAGTGATATTGGCGGTACCGCCGCCGGTAATGAGATCAACCTTCGGATCTGTCTTGTATTCGGCAGGTTCGAAGATTTTTTGTATTCTGGAGTTGCCTGCGCCTTCAAGAGTGAGCTGAATAACGGGCAGCTTCTGACTCCGCATATCCTGATTCTGGATCTGAAGCTTTAACTCCCACTGTCCCGGAGAAATGGCATTGACTTGGTTGGACAAGACGACCGGAGTTCTCAGAGGCGGGCAGTAGAGATAATCACAGCTTTGCTGAGAAAGTGTACTCAGAGGTTCTTTTTTCAGGATTTCGGGTTGCAGGAACAGCGTTACCTGCCATGCGGCAAGAATCACAAAGCACAGGCAGATAAAAAGCATGATGGAGCGAACGATTCCCGGAGTGCGGGACGGATCCGTCGGATCTCCGAGGTCATCTTCGGGCGGAAGGATAACGCCGTCACTGCCTTTGACGCCGAACTTCTCAATAGGGTCAGGAGCAGGTTTCGTCTCAGACTTCGTTTCTTTAGGAGTTTCTTCTTTTTTCAAAGGTGCGGAAAGTTCAGAAATATCCTTTGAGAGCGAAGCCATCAATGCCTTCGGATCTTTCGGACGTTCCTGAGGAGGCTGAGCCGCCGGAGCGGGTTCGCCCGGACGAACAGAAGCGGTCGGAAGCTTAAAGTCTTCGGGAAGTTTTTTCAGGTCAGCAGGGACGATTTTCGGAATATCTCTCTGCTTCTGATTTCCGCCCAGTGAAGGTTCGGACGGGAAGTTGTAGTGATTCGAATCTCCCTCGAATTTAGGTTCCATAGCCGCCTCTTTTCTAATTAGTGAATCTGACCGGCCAAACAAATCCAGCCGTCCATAGACTTCCAAACAGAAAGGGGAGAGTCAGGACGATAAGAGCCATAAACCTCGATCAATTCTTCTGCCTGTCTTTCCAAAATGCCGGAAAGAACGAGATAACCGCCTTTTTTCACGCGCGCCAAAAGTGCCGGCGCTAAGAGTCGAAGCGGATTGCTGAGGATGTTTGCCACAACGACATCGAACTTTTCGTCCGGCATATCCTTCGGCAGATAGAAGCTGGCGTCTGCCCGGTTCACTTCTGCATTATAGTCGGCGGCCTCGATGGCCTGAGGATCGATGTCCGTACCGAGCACTTTGGAAGCCCCGAGTTTCTTGGCGGCAACAGCCAAAATTCCGGATCCGCAGCCGTAATCCAGAACGGATTTTCCTTCCAAATTATGGTCATGCAGCCACTCCAGACACAGACGTGTGGTCGGATGTGTTCCGGTACCGAAAGCAACGCCCGGATCCAGACGGATATTGATGGCGTCGGGATTGGGCGGTTCATGCCAGGACGGAACGATCCAAAGATCGCCGGCAATCTGAGTCGGTGTGAACTGGGCCTGCGTGATGCGAACCCAGTCATTGTCCGGAACTTCCGTTCTGCCCTCGAGAACTGGTTTTTTAAGACCTTGTTCTTTGAGCGCAGCTTCTAATGCGCCTTCCATGTCGAAGTCGTCTCCGCAGAGGACTTTAAGACGGGAGCTGTCCCAAGCGAAATCATCAATCTCGATTCCCGGTTCTCCGAAAATCGGTTTTTCACGTTCGGTTTCGGCGTCCGCGTCCTCGATAGAAACCGAGTAGGCGCCCTTATCCATTAAGAAGTCGGTCAAAGGCTCGACTTCCTTTTTGTCCGTCAGCAGAGAGTATTCGAATAACATGAGTAACAGCCTTATTTCTTCACAGATTCGCGGTGTGCCAGCTTCTCTTCCAGATAGTGAATGCTCACGCCGCCCTGAAGGAACTTCTGATCGATCATCATTTCTCGGTGCAGCGGAATGTTGGTCGAGATGCCTTCAATAACGGTTTCGGAAAGTGCCGTGCGCATTCTGGCGATAGCCTGGTCACGGGTGTCACCGTAAGTGATGAGCTTGCCGATCATGGAGTCGTAATGAGGAGGAATGAAGTAACCGGGGTAGACGTGAGAGTCGACACGAACACCGGGGCCGCCGGGCTGATGCAGTGTTGTGATGCGGCCGGGGCTGGGGATGAAGCGATACGGATCTTCAGCGTTGATACGGCACTCAATCGCGTGACCCTTGATCTGAATGTCGCGCTGACGATAACGAAGTTTTTCGCCTGCGGCAATGCGAATCTGTTCCTGAACCAGATCAACACCGGTGACGAACTCTGTGACCGGGTGTTCCACCTGAATACGGGTGTTCATTTCAATGAAGTAGAACTCACCGTTTTCGTAGAGGAACTCAAACGTGCCTGCGCCGCGGTAGCCGATCTTGCGGCAGCCTTCGGCACAGCGCTCTCCGATCTTTTCAATCGCGCGGCGGGGAATGCCGATGGCCGGAGACTCTTCGATGACTTTCTGGTTGCGGCGCTGCATGGAACAGTCGCGTTCACCGAGCCAAATCGCATTGCGGAAGTTGTCGGCGAGAACCTGAATCTCAATGTGACGTGGGTTTTCAAGGAATTTTTCCAGATAAACCGTGTCGTTGCCGAAAGCGGCTTTTGCTTCCTGCTTGGTGGTGTTGACGGCGTTAATCAATGCAGCTTCGGTATGAACGACTTTCATACCGCGTCCGCCGCCGCCACCCGAGGCTTTAATGATGACTGGGTAGCCGACAGAGCGGGCAATCTTGATGATTTCCGAAGGGTCATCAGGCAGGGCGCCGCCGGAACCGGGGACGCAGGGCACGCCCGCGTCGATCATGGCTTGTTTGGCAGATACCTTATCGCCCATCAGGCGGATCGTTTCGGGACGCGGGCCGATAAAGACGAAACCGCTGGACTCCACGCGTTCAGCGAAATCGGCGTTTTCAGAAAGGAAACCGTAGCCGGGATGGATCGCTTCGGCATCAGTGACTTCCGCAGCACTGATAAGAGCCGGCATGTTCAAATAGCTTTGATGAACAGGGGCAGGTCCGATACAAACGGACTCGTCGGCGAGGCGAACGTACTTGGCATCCGTATCTGCAAGCGAGTGGGCAACCACCGTTTTAATGCCCATTTCCTTACAGGCGCGCTGAATGCGAAGTGCGATTTCTCCGCGGTTGGCAATCAAAATCTTACCGAACATAGGGGCTCACTGATTATTCGATGACGAAAAGCGGCTGGCCGAATTCGACCGGAGAACCGTTATCCACAAGAATTTCTTTCACTGTGCCGCTGACTTCGGCTTCAATTTCATTGAGAAGCTTCATGGCTTCAATGATGCACAGCGTGTCGCCTTTCTTAACCTGGGTGCCGACTTCTACGAAAGGATCGGCGCCGGGGCTCGGAGCTCTATAGAAAGTACCGACCATCGGGCTTGTTACCTGAGTACCGCTCGGGGAGTTAGAGGCCGGAGCGGCAGAAGGAGCAGCAGGGGCTGCGGAGGGTGCAGGAGCGGCCGGGGCCGGAGTTGCCTGCGGGATCTCGATAATCGCCGGTGCGGCTTGAGCGGCTTGGGCAGGGCGGTTCACGATTCTGACGTGGTCGCCTTCTTCATTGATTTCGATTTCGGCGATGCCGGAAGCCTGAACTAAATCGATCAATGTTTTAAGTTTTCTCAAGTCCATAGAAATGCCTTTCTATATATAAATTAGGGAAAATTATTCTGCGGTAAGGAAATAGGCGGCGGCTGAGAAGTAGCCGTGGACTCCGAGGCCGATGATGCAGCCTTCGGCAATGTCAGATAGGTAAGAATGGTGTCTGAATTCCTCACGCTTAAAAATGTTGGATAAATGAACTTCGATAAACGGGATCTGTACAGACAAAAAGGCATCGCGAATCGCGATGCTGGTATGTGTGTAAGCGCCGGGGTTGATAATGACTGCTTCGATACCTTCTTTTGCTGCCTGCTGAATCCTATCGACTAAATCACCTTCGTGATTACTCTGGTAGGTTGTAAGTGTTCCTCCGGTGGATTCAACGAAGGCTCTTAAATCGGTTTCGATCTCGGCAAGCGTTGTCGTACCGTATTTGTCCGGCTCTCTGGTTCCCAAAAGGTTGAGGTTTGGACCATTTATCAAAAGTAGTTTTTTCATAGGCGAAGCCGCGGGCTAAATCGCGGCTAAATTGGTTTTCCGCCTAGTATAGACGCTATTTGCGCCTAAATCTTCAATAAGTTAGCCTAACTTGTTTCTGTTTTCTTACAATTTACGCCGAAAAACCGTTCGGAAATTGCACGAAATTAAAAGAAGATAAGCTCTATTTAAGGGTAAATACTTATTCCAGTTCTGTGAGCGAAATCAGTCTTTCGAGTTGTTCGATATTGGCGGTTTTTGCGGTTTCTTCCTCGATTTGCCAAGGATCTGGATTTTTCTTTATCAGATTTTTAATCTTTGCATGATCCTCAAAAACTTTCAAACGAACCCAAACCGTTAAGTGTTGGCGATCAAAATAGCCGCCTCTGATGACCGGAGCCTCAAAAACGATCTCTTCGACGGGTTCGTTCTTTCCGGGCCGTTCGTTCGGAAAGACTTCGATTTCAATTTCTCGGTCGATTAGAACGATTTCGAGAGATTTCGCGTCGTCGCATTCAACCGCGATATAGATATCCGAATACTTGTCCGCGCAGCCGTTCAAGACGCCACGGATCAGAAGCGGTTTGCAATCACTCACTTCTCTCATGACGATTAAAGCCGCCTTTCTAAGTTCCAGAAGACGTTCGGCGTGGCCGTTCGGGTCGAAAATCGCATAGTGCTCCCTGAGCGCCGATTCGATCGCGTCGTCGTCCGGCAGCTGGGCGCCGGAAGTGATTCCGTATTCTTCGGCGAGTTTGCGTCTGGCCTCACTCCAGTCAGGTACGCCTTCGGCAATGATTGCGGCTGCCTCTGCCGCCAATCCGCGGGTGTCTTTGTTTCTCATATTAATTAAGTGTCGGCAGGAATCTTCCGATCAGTCGTGGCACAATGCCACACATCAATTTAGCGAGGATTTTAACGTGCACATTCATATTCTCGGTATTTGCGGCACATTTATGGGCGGCATTGCCCAGCTTGCAAAAAGTCTTGGTATTGAGGTCAGCGGCTGCGACGCCGGAGTCTATCCTCCGATGTCCGATCAGCTCAAGCAAGCCGGAATCCATTTAATCGAAGGCTACGATCCGGAACAACTCGACGCCGGTGCTGACTTATATATCATCGGCAATGCGATCAGCCGCGGCAATCCTTTGCTTGAAGAAATTCTTAACCGCGGTTTGCCTTACACGTCCGGCCCGCAGTGGCTGCAAGAGAACATTTTGAACGGGCGCCACGTGCTGGCAGTTGCCGGTACCCACGGTAAAACCACAACGACTTCAATGCTGGCCTGGATTTTGGAAGACTGCGGATTGAATCCCAGTTTTCTGATCGGCGGTGTTCCTCAGAATTTCGGACACTCGGCCCGTTTGACCGAATCGGAATACTTCGTGATCGAAGCCGATGAATATGACACGGCTTTCTTCGATAAGCGTAGCAAGTTTGTGCACTATCGTCCCCGCACGGTCATTCTGAACAACCTTGAATACGATCACGCCGATATTTTCCCGAATTTGGAAGCGATTGAGCGCCAGTTCCATCATTTGGTGCGCACGATCCCGTCCCATGGAAAAGTTATTTTCAACGAAGCCTCCGAAGCGCTTCATCGAGTATTGAAGATGGGCTTGTGGACACCGGCTGAAAGTTTCGGAACGTCTCCGGTCTGCGACTGGCGTTTGGTCGAGCATGAAGGCGCTCGATTGTTTGCCGGCGGCAAAGAAGTCGGACGCTTTGAGCTGTCTCTCCCGGGCGAACACAATCTGCTGAATGCTTCGGCTGCAGTTGCAGCTGCTGTGAATGCAGGCGTCAGCGCGGAAAGAGCAGTTGACGCGTTATCTCGCTTTGAAGGCGTCAAGCGCCGTATGGAAGTCAAAGGAGAGGTTGCGGGCACCAAAGTGATCGACGATTTTGCTCATCATCCGACGGCGATTGCAGAAACAATCAAAGCCGTTCGCAGTAAATATCAGACAGGCCGTCTGCTCGCAGTTCTTGAGCCGCGCTCCAATACTATGAAGCTCGGCACGATGAAAGCTCAGCTCCCGGGAAGTTTGGTTCAAGCCGATAAAGTGTTCTGTTATCAGGGACCGGCTGTTCAGTGGGATACGGCAGCTGCCTTGGCACCGCTCGGTGAAAAGGCTGAAGAGTTCAAAGATCTGGAAGCCCTCGTGGAAGATGTCGTGAGCCAGGCAGAGCAGGGCGATACAATTTTAGTGATGAGCAACGGCGGCTTCGGCGGCGTCCACAAAAAACTGCTGGACGGATTGAAATCTAAGTTCGGAGCCTAAACGCATGCGTCCTACCCTTTATCTTCACGGTTTCTTGTCCCACCCAAACTCTGCGAAGCCCAAGCTTCTCAAAGAAGCGCATGAAAAGATCGGTAAGCCCTTCATTGCGCCGGAACTCTATATGTCCCCGGAAGAAGTCGCCGAGTTTCTGTCCAAACTGATTAAAGAGGATCTCAAAGGAGGTCCGGTCGATGTGATCGGCTCTTCACTCGGAGGCTTTTATGCAGTGTGGGCAAAAGAGCATCTTCCGGTGGAAAAGGCTGTATTGCTCAATCCTGCGTTAGGCAACTGGGGAAAGGTAGATTTCCAGCCGGGTTGGCATAAGGTGAGCGGGCTTGATCGTGAAATGTATGTTTGTCCCGAATTCATGATCCAGCTTGAGAAGATGCTGGTTAAGGATTTGAAGAAGCCACAGGATTATCTTTCGCTCATCAGCTTGAAAGACGAAGTTTTAGATCCGCAGAAAACTTTGGATTTTCTAAAAGATACAAAGATTGTGAAGATTCCGGACGGAGACCATAGAATTACGGACTTTGCGCCTCATGTCGAAGAGATCATGAGTTTTATTGCTGAATAGCCGTTTTAGCGAAGAAATCATCGCGGCGCCTGTTCCCAAGGCGGGTAACCGGCCATAGGTGCCTAAGAATTCTTGTTTGAGCCTTAAACGATAGGCTTAAACTCTACCGAGAACAGGTAATACCAGTCAGTCATAACGTCAATACGAAAGGACGCAATGAATTTATTTTTTGAAGAAGACGGAGCATTCAAAGTCGGAACAGAAATGTCCGGCACCGATTCGGCCTGCCAAGTTGAACTACCGACAGGAAAAAGAATAAAAGTTAAGCGCTCTCACATCTTCGTGACGTACAACAGTCCGTCACCGGCTGAATTTTTAGCTCGAGCCCAGCAGGAGTCTGAAGAAATCGATCTGGAAATCCTCTGGGAATTTGCACCGGATGACGAGTTCGATTTCAAAACCATCGCGGCAGAGTATTTCGGAGACAGCGTTACCCCAATTCAGCAGGCGGCGACGATTCTTCGTCTGCATTCCAATCCGGTTTATTTCTATCGAAAAGGCCGCGGCAAATACCGTAAGGCACCGGCCGAGACACTGAAGCTGGCTCTTGCCGCGATTGAACGAAAGAAAAAGCTGGAAGAGCAGAAGGACGCTTATGTTCAGATGCTCATCGAAGAACATAAGGCCCCAGCCGAAATTGCCAATAAGGCTATTGAGCTTTTGGTTCGTCCCGATAAGAACTCCATTGAGTGGAAGGCTCTGAATGAAGCGAGCGACAAACTCAGCTGTATGCCGCTGCGTTTGCTGCTCGATGTCGGTGCGATTCCGAATGCTTGGCGCTGGCACGTCGAAAGCTTCTTCATGATTAACTTTCCGAAAGGAAAGAATTTCCCGGAAAACCTCTCCAAGCCTCATCGTGAGGCACATGACGAGCTCCCTTTATCAGATGCCGTTGCATTCTCTATTGACGACTCGGAAACAACGGAAATTGATGATGCCTTGTCTGTGACACCGTTGGAAGACGGAAAAACGCGCGTTGGTATTCATATTTCCGCACCGGGCTTGGGCATTGAACCGGGGTCGGACATCGACTTGGTCGCTCGAGAAAGAATGTCGACCGTCTATGCACCGGGACTTAAGACCACGATGCTGCCGAAAGATTGGGTAGCAGCCTTCTCTTTAGACGAAGGACTGATCTGTCCTGTCGTTTCTCTTTACGCCGTTGTCGATAACGAAACGCTTGCCGTTCTCTCCACTGATACTCGTCTCGAACGCATCAAAATCGAAAAGAATCTGCGCTATGACCTGATCGCCGATAAGGTGACGGAAGAAGCTATTCAAGAGGGCAACCTTCCTGTTCCTTACGGCCCCGAGCTCATTTGGCTTTGGAAGTTCGCCAAGAAACTTCTGAAAGATCGCGAAGAAGTTCGCGGCAGACCCGAACCCGTCGGACGCATTGACTGGTACTTCAGCCTGAAGGGCGAAGACGAGAATGCGGAAATCGAATTGAAGGGACGCCGAAGAGGAGATCCGCTGGATCTGCTCGTGGCCGAAATGATGATTTTTGCGAACTCGACCTGGGGCGGATGGCTGGAAGAAAGAGATGTGGCCGGTATCTATCGTTCCCAGCGAATGGGACGCGTCAAGATGACAAGCGTTCCGGGGCCGCATGACGGTATCGGTGTTCCTTATTACGCTTGGTCGACTTCTCCGCTACGCCGTTACGTTGACATGGTCAGCCAGCGTCAGATTATTGCGACCCTTAAAGGCGAAAAAGCCCCGTATCGCAATAATGACTCCGAGCTCTTCTCGATCATTTCTACTTTTGATTCCAACTACTCGGCTTTCAACGACTTCCAGTCCCGTATGGATCGCTACTGGTCGATGCGGTGGATTGAACAGGAAGGCATTAACGAGCTCAAAGCTACGGTGGTTAAGGGCGACCTCGTAAGGATTGAAGGCCTGCCGATGGCTCAGCGCGTCCCCGGATTGCCTGAGCTTCCGCGCGGTCAGAGCGTCCTGATGAAGGTTTTGAATCTCGACTATCTGTCTTTAGTCATGGAATGCAGTCTTATTAAAGTGCTGAACGAAAGCCATGAGGAAGATTTAGAAGAGGAAGAGATCGAAGTTGAAGTCGGGACGCCGGAAGCTGTGCCTCCGGAAGAGCCTCAGACTGAAGGGGTTGAGCCTGGGAACGAAGGGCCGGCGTGATGGATAGAAAACCTCTCTTCTATCCCGTAAAGACATGAGGTAAGATTTAGAAAAGAAATCTTGAAAGGATTCATCAATATGAAGCAGGTTACCAAATTAGGAGTTATGGGTAATCCCATCGGACATAGTCTCTCTCCGGAAATCCATTTAATGTTTGCCAAGCAGTTCGGCGACGAGATTTCCTACGATAAAGTTGAAATCCCGCTCGGCGAATTTGAGAGCGCCATCGGCGAAATGATCGACGAGGGCTATCACGGACTCAATGTCACGATTCCTTTCAAGTTAGACGCTTTCCGCTGTTCTACAAAGTGTTCTTCTCAGGCTCGCCAGTCACGTGCCGTGAATACGCTTACTTTCCAAAACAACAAGATTCTCGGTGAAAACACAGACGGCATGGGTTTCATTCGTGATTTGGAAGAGCGTCTGAAGTTCTTTGTAGAACACAAAAAGATTCTTATCCTCGGCGCCGGCGGCGGTGTTCGCGGTATTCTCCCGGCCCTGATGGAACGCATGCCCAAGTCTGTGACCGTGGCTAACCGTTCTGTTGCTCGTGCTCAGGAACTCTGCGACGAGTTTGGGATTCAGAGCATCCTTTATGATGAGACCGGTTCCGAGTCTTATGACCTGATTGTGAATGCCACGCCGACAAGCCTGCAGAATAAAGCTCCTTTGGTTTCTCCGTTCGCATTTGACGGATGCGAACTCGCCTACGACTTGGTCTACGCCGCTAAGCCCACACCGTTCATGGAACTGGCTAAACAGGGCGGCGCAAGACACGCTTCCGACGGTCTCGGGATGCTGGTTGAACAGGCGGCCGATTCCTACGAAATTTGGATGGGCCATCGTCCGGGTACCCAAGACGTTTACGCAAAACTTCGCGAAACTCTGGATAAAAGCGCAAAATAAGGGCGCAACCCGACAGGTGAAACCTTGAGCGCAAACAATCCTTCTTCTCAGCTTCACGACCCTGATTATGACGTCGCAGTAAGAGACCCTGAGGCAGCAGCCCGGGGGCTGGCGCTTGTGCAGCAGCTGCTTGACGAAGGGGAAGATGCGGCTGACCGCAAAGATCTAAAGGTCGGCGAAGAGATCAAAAAAGAGCTTTGCGATACTCTGTCGGAACTGCACCCTGCCGATATCGCCTACATTCTGGAAGCCCTTCCGCTCGATGAACGTCTCATCGTTTGGGACTGCGTGCGCTCCGGACGCGACGGCGAAATTTTGGTTGAAGTCAATGAAGGTGTTCGAGAAACCTTGATTGACGCCATGAACCGCGACGAGTTGGTGGACGCTGTCGAAAGCTTGGACACCGACGAAATCGCTGACTTGGTCGAAGACCTGCCGCCGGACGTCGTGGCGGAAGTTCAGGAAGGTCTGTCCCACGAAGAAAGAGCTCAGCTTCGCGCAGCCATGAGCTACCCTGAAGATACGGTCGGTGCCCGCATGGACTTCGAGATCGTCTCGATTCGTCAGGAAGTGACGCTTGATATCGTGCTTCGCTATCTGCGACGCTTAAAGAAGCTCCCCGACCACACTGACCAGGTTTTTGTGATAGACCGAGAAGAACGGCTCATGGGTACGTTGCCAGTGGATCGTATCTTGACGCATTATCCGGAAGACGCCGTTAAAGACGTCATGCTCACCGAAGTTCTGCGGCTGTCTCCGCTGGAAGATGTCAGTGACGCAGCACAGGCCTTCGAACGTTACGACCTGGTGAGTGCGCCGGTTGTTGACGAGGCAGGACGCTTGGTGGGACGTCTTACCGTGAACGAAGTGGTCGACGTGATCCGTGAAGAAAGCGATGAAGAGGCTTATGGTGCGGTCGGTTTGGATGACGATCAGGATATTTTTGATTCGGTCTGGTCATCTGCAAAAGCCCGCTGGGTTTGGCTTGGCGTGAACCTCTTTACGGCCTTCTTTGCTTCCCGCGTGATTTCCGCATTCGACGGTACGATTGAAAAGGTTGTTGCATTGGCAGCCTTAATGCCGATTGTCGCGGGTATTGCTGGCAACTCCGGCAACCAGACACTGACACTGCTGGTCCGCTCCCTTGCTACCGGTCAGATTACCGAAGCCAACCAAAGCGACGTGGTCAAAAAAGAAGTCTTGGTGGCTTTGGTCAATGGTTTTATTTGGGGCATTATTGCCGGTCTCTTTACTTGGGGGCTCTACTACGACTCTCCGGACGGCATGAAGCTCGGCTTTACGATGTTCTTGGCCATGATGCTGAATATGCTCATGGGCGCGATTGTGGCTATCCTCGTTCCGATTACGCTTAAGAAACTCGGCCGAGATCCGGCCATGGGCGGATCGGTACTCCTGACATTTATTACCGATTCAGGCGGTTTCTTAATCTTCCTCGGCCTGGCAACCTATATATTCGGATAATCAAGACTCAACTTTGAGAATCCGAATGAAAGCAAAAATCTGCGGTTCTTTATGTCTACTTTCTGCTGCGGTTCTTTTATCCAATGCGCATGCAGAAACTCCCTCCGACGTTTTGCAAGCGATTCCCCATACAGAAGAGCTTCTCAATGTCGTTGTAGTCTCACGCCACGGTGTGCGTTCTCCGACTCAATCTGCAGAAAAACTGCACGGTTGGTCAGATAAGAAGTGGCCGGCTTGGCCCGTTGCTCCTGGATTGCTCACATCTCGCGGTTTTTATCTTGTCAAAGCCACGTGGAAACTCAATCGCAATCGCGCTCCTTTTACCTACGGGGTCTGTCCGAAGCCGGAAGACGTTCAAATCATTGCAGACGTTGATGAACGAACACGCAAAACAGCCGAGGCTTTAAATGAGGGCCTCTATCCGACCTGTGGTTATAAAGTTAAGGTCACGAATTCCGAACATTCAGCGATTTTTTCTCCGCTGAAGGCGAAAGTCTGTCGAATTGACTATCCCAAAGAGCTCGAAGAAAAACTCACTCAAAAAGTTGTCGGGATCAACGAAAAGTTTGCGGCTCAAATGGCTGAGATCTCGAAACTAACGGGACATGAGTTTACCGGGCCGATGCGCGCAAAGGTCAGTAAATATAAAGTTGGCTTTAAGGGAGCACCGTACGATTGCTCGAGCATTACCGAGATCTTTGCTTTGGAGTGGGGCCAAAATCCTGAAAAGAAGGTCGCTTGGGACCAATTGGATTGGAACGGAATTCTGCATCTCATGCCGATACGCGTTGCTGTATTTTCTGCGCTTAATCGAGACATGGAAGTTGCTCGTTACAAAGGTTCGGCTTTAGCGAACAAGATTATTGAGAGCCTCGATCACGGTCCTAAATACACCTATCTTATCGGGCATGACACGAACTTGGCTAACCTCGGCGAAATTTTTGATTTGAACTGGAAACTTCCCAGAAGAGATCAGAACGAAAATACGCCGGGCGGTTATCTGACCTTTGAGAAATGGTCCGTTAACGGACAGCCGGAAATCCGTGTGTTTTATTCGGCGTTATCACCCGAACAAATTCATGCAGAGAGGGTGACTCAGCCAACCGATGATTTCGAGATTCTTCCCCGCGGAACGAAGTTCGATGAATGGAAGACGACATATGGCCGCAGACTTCAGTCGAACTGTATAGCGGACGACAAGTACGAAAATCGAAAATAATCAGCTGACTTAACTTAGGAATACTCCTGAAAATGTATCACGAGATACATTTCAGGAATTTTTTGTGTATCGGATGATACTGACAGCCGAGGTGTAATTACCGCACAATAACACTTAACAAGACCGCCTTAAACCACGATTCAGACGGACTTGATAACAAAAAACACACCGCCGCAAATAGCGGCACTACACTCAAAACACGGAGAAAACAAACATGAAAAAGCTGATTGCTGTTGCAGTGCTTGCTGCATTCTCTTCTCTTCCTTGTGCAGCTGAAAAAGACATCACAACAGACGTCGTCGTGGTCGGTCAGGGTGCCGCCGGTACCGCCGCCGCATTCGCCGCAGCCGAACAGGGCGCTAAAGTCATCGGCCTTGAAAAGAAAGGCATGGTCGGTGGAACGGGTAACTTCTCCGAAGGTATTTTCGCTGTAGGTTCCAAGATGCAGCGCGACTACTACATTCCTCTTACCAAAGACGAAGCTTTCAAGAAGATCATGAACTATGGTCACTGGCGCAGCAATGCCCGTCTGGTTCGTGCCTTCGTCGATAAATCTGCCGATACAGTCGAATGGATGCAGAAACACGGAGTTAAGTTCGAAAAACTGACCACCAACTATCCGGGCGGCCTCTACACATGGCATATTTATCAGGGCCGCGGCGCTGGCTGGATTAACGCCCTTCAGAAGAAGGGCAAAGACGAATACGGCATGCAGGTTCTCCTGAACACTCCTGCTGAAAAACTGATTTTCGGCAAAGACGGCAAAGTTGCCGGCGTTGTTGCTAAAGATAAAGACGGCAATACGCTCAACATCCACGCTAAAGCCGTGATTATCGCTACCGGCGGTTTTGCTGACAATCCCGAAATGATGAAGAAGTACACACGCTTCCCGAACACTGACGGTATTGCCCAGACCGGTAAGAACGGTGTCGGTATCCAGATGGCTTGGTCTGCCGGCGGCGGTAAAGAAGGCTTAGAAGTTCAGCAGTCCTATCGTCCGGGCCCCCGTGCAGTTTCCACAACGAACCATGTTTCTGCTACTGCCAAACAGCCTCATCTTTGGCTGACTCCGAACGGCGAACGTTTCTGCGACGAAACCATTATGGGCGACTGGCCCGCTGCCGGTAATGCTCTTGAAAGAATCGGCGGTCAGATGTGGGTTGTCTATGACAACAAGAACCTTGACTCTATGAAGCACGACGGTATTGTCCAAGGTGTCGGCGTTATGGTTCCGATCGGAGCAAAACTGACTAACTTCGAAAAAGAATGGCCGGCAGCAGAACAGGCAGGCTGGGCTGTTAAAGCTAATACGCTTGAGGAACTCGCCAAAAAGACAGGTATGGATCCTGCCGTCCTGAAAGCCAGTGTTGAACAATACAACAAGGCTGCCGAACAGCGCCATGACGCTCTGTTTGCTAAGGATCCGCAGTACATCTTCCCGGTCAAACAGGGCCCATACTACGCCATCAAGAGTGTAGCGTCCTCTCTGGGAACTCTGGGCGGTATTAAGGTTAACGACCGTCTGCAGGTTGTCACAGATAAAGACAAGGCTATCCCGAACCTCTACGCAGCCGGTTCCGATGTCGGCGGTATGTACGGTGACTCTTATGACTTGCTAATGGCAGGCTCCACAATTGGTTTCGCAGTTAACTCCGGCCGTATCGCTGCTGAAAGCGCCGTTAAAGATCACAACCTTGGCAAAAAATAATCCTTAGTCAGTACTAAGGACTAGTAAGAAAGCCGCCTTCGGGCGGCTTTTCTGCGCTTAGGCTTCAGGAAAATCTGGAATGAAGATACTTTCGGCCAAAGGATGGTTCTTTCTCCGTTCAAAATTTTTGAGAGTTGATTCCGGAGACGTATTTGCATAGCAGTAGACACAGCCGTGGAGACACGTGTTGTACATTCCGATGTCCTTGCTTTTAACGCACCCGCATTCTTCTCGCTGTCCCGGATCTTTTTTGATCGTGACGATCTTTTTCATTTCAACCCGATTTGCGTTGAACAGATCTAAGTGATCAAGCTCAAACGGAGTTCTGGCCGGAGCCTTTGTGAGATAGTCTGTGAGCTCGGGATTTTCGCCGAAAACTTTGAGCATCAGTTCAGCATCGATGCACTTGCTCGGAAGTATTCCGTGGTGAGACAGATCGAATTTTTCTGCGCAAGCGCAGATCTCCAAGTTCCATCCGCGCTCTTTCCAGTAAGCGCGAATCTTCGAAAGGTATCCGGCGAACTCTTCGATTTGTTCTGCTGACGGTTCAGCCTCACAGATAGAGGTTGAATCGTATTGAGAGGCAAAGTGCTCAGAGTACTTGAGTAGATTTCTCTGAACCTTTTTGTAGACCTTGATGTCGATGAAACTAAACACCAGTCGGTTAGTACAGCCTTTGAGTTTTTTGCTGATCTTGAAAATCCTCGTTGCGAGCTCTCTTGGCGTGAGCGTTTTAGTAAATAGCACTGGATCAAAACGCCAGACGATTCTTTCCGGACCGAGTAAGGAAGCGAGCTCCTTGAAGGTTTGAATCCTGTTTTCTAGTGACGGTACGTTCGGCTCAAGATTTTCCTGCTGATAGTCATTCAGAGTGAAATGAAAATAGTAATGAACACCGGCGGCATCAAGTTGCGGAAGATACGGAATCAAAGGCTTCGGATTCTTGGTCCAAAAAACGATGACTTTGGTTTTTTCAAAAGAAACAAAGACCGGTTTCTGGTTGAACGGATTGAACCACTTCACGTAGCCTCGGCCGCCGTTGAGTCGTGTTGCGAACCACTTCGGAAAGTAAGCTGGGATGTCCGTTGAACGGCTGGCAGAGATGATGACCGGAGCGATTGCTTTCACTGTCGTGCCGTTATCTGTGAGGATTTCGACTTTTTCTGCGGGCATCTTAAGTGTGTTGTTCCGGCTTTTCAAACGAGTTCGATGAGTCAGACTACTTTACTTTTAAACCTCAAGTTCTTCAACACATCGACTTCGCCGCGGAAGACGAGCTCGCTTCGGAGCCTGACTATTCACACTTCATTCGAATGGCAAATTACAATGACCTCGTAATAACAAGAGGACACCATGACACCACTGATAGCCGCGAGACGATATTTTTGGGGAGCTTACAGCTTTTCCACGCTCGGACGATTTGTTCACGGTATGGCGTTGTCGTGGGTTGTGTGGACTCAAACGCATTCCCCGCTCTGGCTGAGCGCTATTGCTCTACTATCTGCGCTGCCTTCTTTGCCTTTGGCGCCGGTAGCGGGTTCCATGGCGGATCGTTTCCATCGCCACCATATTCTTTTAATTACACAGACAATTGGCTGTGTCATCGCGGCACTTACAGCGTTCCTGTCTTTTTTCGGCTACCTCAATCCGTACAACTTAGCTGTGCTGGCATTGATTTTCGGCATTGTGACTTCTATTGACGGTCCGTCTATGCACTCGATGCTGGTAGAGACCGGTGAGACGGTTTCTCAAGCTGTGGCTCGGCAGTCTTTAGTGATGAATGTGGCGCGATCGATTGCACCGATGGTGGCGGTTTTCATTATTGAAAGTTTTTCTGCTACCTGGTGTTTCGCGATGAATGCGATCTGCTTCATCCCGATGATCGCCGTGATGGCAGTTGTCAAAATACCGAACCGCACTACGAGTGAGCAGAGAGAAGAGAGTGTGGGCGTGACTTCTCGTCAGCTTTTCATGACTTATCCTATTCTCCGAGAAGTATTGCCGCAGGTGGCGTGCCTTTCTATCTTAGTGATGCCTGCCGTAGCTCTGCTGCCTGCGATTTCTCTGAAAGGCAGCGAATTGATGAGCTTCGGTTCTATGTCCTCAGGTTTAGGTTTCGGCGCGGTGGCTGCTGCTGTTTTGATGCAGAGAAACCGCCGCATTATTCATCATGTGACGACGGTTTGGACAGGCGGTTGGGTCACGTGTATTGCTTTTGCGGTTCTTCCTGCTCTGGAGACTGTGACTTCACAGTGGCTCTGTGCTCTGGTAGCCGGAGGCTCACTGACCTTTGCGCTTGCGGCGGCAAATAATCTTGTGCAGTGCAAGGCGCCGGATATCTACCGCGGGCGTTTCTCGGCGATGTATTTGGCGGTCATGCTCGGACTCGTGCCCGTCGGGCAGCTGATCTTAGGTTTTGCCTCCGAGCAGTTCACGGCTGTCGTCGCTGTGCGCGCCTGTGCCGTGATCGCCATGGTCCTGATGGTGCTGTTCGCGTTCCTCTTTTCGATATCTAAGGCAGAAGAAACGGTAGGCCCGGACTAATCGGTCCACCAGTCGTAGATATTCTCAAACAGTTTGGCTTTAACGTAGACGTTGCGGCCGCTCTTATATAAGAGGTCCTTGCTGATCCAGTCGGAGAAGATTCGGCTGACTGAAACACGAGTCAGGTTGACCACAGCTCCGTATTGTTCGTTGGTCAAATCCAGCGGAATTCGATTCCACACGGTATCCGAGATCGGAACTTCATAGTTGATCAGCAGAACTTTAAGGAAACGCCTTAGACGTTCGGCTGGTTCCAGTGTGAAGTTGGCGACCATTGCTTCCAGAGAACACTCTTGTTTCCGGGTGACGTGCGCGGCCTCCTTGGCGGCAAATTCGCTGTTGTTTTTCATTAAATCGGTTAGAACATGCGGCTGCATGATGAGCACCTCACAAGGCCCAATGGCTCGGGTAGTAACATTGACCCGATCTCCGGTGATGACGGATAAGTCGCACGCTGAACATCCGGGGATCAATAAGCTTAAAACACTCGGATGACTTTTGTAACGATCTGCAACATAGTAAGCAGCGGCTCCTCTTGTGATGAGGTAGAGCTTTGACGGCTCACCTTTGTCCTTGAGCAGATGACCCGGCCGAATAGAGCCGGGAACCCCGTATTTGCGGAATAATTCCTGGGTCTCGGGTAATTCTTTAGGCGGAACCCAGGGGTGGGTTTTGAAAATTTGTCGCATATTTAAGTACTTAATGGGTGCATAATCATTTTTGCACTGGCAAGAAGTTTTTAACAGTCAGTCACGTATTAACACCTAGTAAACGATGGACAAACGATTCTGTCAAAGGCACCATTACGGGATGACTAAAAACCAGCAGTTTAAAAAACAAACACATAGAGGCGCTTTTTCCGTCCTACGCGCTTGTAAGGAAGAACCTGTTTTCAAGGGCAAAAAGGTTGCCGCGTCCCTGACGCTGGCCCTGGTTGTTTTATTGGGTCTAGGTTCTCTTGGCTCACAAAGTGCATTAGCAGTTTCCTCTCCGAAGGTAGCCGCTGATTCTAAAGGTCCTCAGACCGAGCCTCCGCTGAAGGTTAAATCTTTGAGCTACTCCAATTTCGAACGCGAGGATTTGACCAAGCCGTTTGAAACCGAGGAGCAGGTCATTGATCGAATGGAAACCAATGCCGCTCGTTTTATTTCCGAGCATTACCGCGTTGACCGCGAAGATGCTTCTGAAATTGTTGAACAAGCATTTATTTCTGGCAAAAATCACGATGTTGATCCTTTGTTGATTTTGGCAGTTATTGCGACTGAATCCTCTTTTGACCCGAAGGCCGGCAGCTCTGTCGGTGCGAAAGGTCTGATGCAGGTTCACGCCAAAGTGCATGCCAAACGCTTCAAAGAGTTCGGCGGTCTTAAAGCCGTTCATGAAGTGGAAGCCGGAATTGAAGTCGGTACCCAGATTCTTAAAGAATATCTGAATAAGACCGGCTCTCTGAAGGGCGCATTGAAGTACTACGTCGGTGCTGCTAAGCATTCTCACGACGGCGGGTACAGCCGCAAGGTTCTCTCTATGAGAAACCATCTTCGTCTGGCTGCCAGCGGTCAGGTGGAAGCGGCAAAGATTCAGGCTCGTGCACCGAGCAAATTCCCTGAAAACTACAGAGATGGTCCGGTTTTTGCAACTTACGGTGCCAATTTGGCCCGTGCGATTACTGAAGGGTACAAGACGACTCAGACCTCCGGCTCCGCTGACGGGAACGGATCAGCCTAATCGCATGGCGGCTTAGCGAAAGTCACCCCACAAAGTTTGAGCAAACGAAGCGGCAGCAAGAGCTGCCGTTTCTGTTCTTAGGACTCTGTTGCCGAGTTTGCAGCTGTAAAATCCGCTTTCTATTAGGGTATTAATTTCTTTCGGAGATAAGCCGCCTTCAGGCCCCACGGCGAATGTGACCGCTGTCGGAGTGTCAGGAGAATCGTAAGTCTTTCCGATCGGGCTCAGGACGAATTTCAAGCCTTCGGCGTGAGCTGCGGCATCTTTCAAACTGCTGCAGAACCGAATATTCGGAAGATAGTTTTCTCCGCATTGTTGACACGCAGAGACGGCAATTTTGTTCCAACGCTCAACTCGCTTCACTGCTTTTTCGCAGGTCAAGCGCACTTCGCCGCGCTCGGACGGAAAAACAGCGATCTCCGCATAACCGAGCTCGCAAGCCTTTTCAATAATCCAATCCATTTTCTCGTTGGCAACCAACGCCTGCATGAGAACAAGCTTAAGTCCTCTCGGCTGCATGATGACTTCCTGTGGAATCACTTCTGCGAAATCCGTTGCAAAACGAATCGTTCCTTTAACAGCACAGCCTTTTCCGTTGAACACTTCGACTGCGTCACCTTGTCTCATGCGCAGAACCCGCATTGCGTGATGGACGGCCTCCGGCGGCAGAACAAGAGGTGCTTCGGTGTCAGCGGATTCAAAAAAATAGTAAAAGCGGGGCATGTTTTGTTAAAAGTGCTTTCAGAGAAAAACAAAATGATAAAGCAATTGTCGGATTATTAAGGAAAATAAGGAGGGTTTTTCGGCTAAACGGCTGATTTCGATAAGGGTTCAGAGTTGGTAGAATTACAGGTATTCTCAAGCCCGAAACTCGGGATTTTTCTTATTTAGATCATATTGACTATGTCCTCTTCCGTCTCCAGTAAGACAATGGCCAACGCAGTTCGCGCTCTGGCTATGGATGCAGTCCAAAAAGCAAATTCCGGTCACCCCGGAATGCCGATGGGTATGGCAGATATCGCTGTCGCCCTTTGGACTAAACACCTTCGTCACAATCCTTCTGATCCTAAATGGCTCGGCCGCGACCGTTTCCTTCTTTCCAACGGCCACGGTTCCATGCTCCAGTATGCACTGCTGCATCTGGCGGGCTACGACCTCACCATTGATGATCTGAAGAATTTCCGCCAACTTCACAGCAAGACGCCGGGACACCCCGAAATCGGAGTGACTCCCGGCGTTGAAACATCCACCGGTCCGCTCGGACAGGGAATTGCCAATGCTGTCGGTATGGCTTTGGCTGAAAAAATGCTGGCAGCCGAATTCAACGAAGAGGGCTATGACATCATCAATAACTACACCTATGCATTCTTAGGTGACGGCTGCTTGATGGAAGGCATTTCTCACGAAGTCTGCTCTTTGGCCGGTGTTTGGAAACTCAACAAACTCATCGCTCTGTACGATGACAACGGTATTTCCATCGACGGCAAGATCGAAAACTGGTTCGGCGAAAACGTTCGCGAACGTTTCGAATCCTATAACTGGAACGTCATCGGCCCGATCGACGGCCACGATATCGAAGCAGTTTCCGAAGCCATTGAAGAGGCTAAGAAATCTGACAAGCCGACACTCATCGACTGCAAGACGGTGATCGGTTTCGGTTCTCCCAACCGCGCCGGCACAAGCAAAGCTCACGGTTCTCCGCTCGGAGACGAAGAGCTTGCCGAAGCCAAGAAGGCTCTGGGCTGGGAATACGCACCGTTTGAAATTCCTCAGGAAATTTACGACGCATTCGATGCACGTAAGGCCGGTGCCGAAATGGAAGAGGCATGGCTTGAAAAATATCGCCGTTATGCCGAAGCTTTCCCGGCTAAAGCAGCTGAATTAGAACGCCGCATGAAGGGCCAGCTTCCCGAAAACTGGGATGACGTCATCCTTGAGGCTATCGTTAACGCAGCCGGCGAAGCTAAGACAGTCGCAACCCGTAAAGCCAGTCAGATGGCCTTGAATGCTTACGCACCGCATCTGCCTGAACTGCTCGGCGGCTCTGCAGACCTGACAAGCTCCAACCTGACTAACTGGGAAGGTGTTCAGGCCATGAGACCGGATACCTATCTCGGACGCCACATCAACTACGGTGTTCGCGAGTTCGGTATGTGTGCCATCATGAACGGTATCGCTTTGTACGGCGGATTCATCCCCTACGGCGCTACATTCCTTACGTTCGCAGACTACGGCCGCAATGCTCTGAGAATGGCTGCGCTGATGAAACTGCGCTCTATCTTCGTCTTTACACACGACTCTATCGGCGTCGGCGAAGACGGCCCGACACATCAGCCGATCGAACAGACAGAAAGCCTGCGCATCATCCCGAACATGGATGTCTGGCGTCCTGCTGATGCCTGCGAAACGCTTACCGCCTGGGCCTGCGCAATTTCCCGGCAGGACGGTCCATCCTCCCTGATTTTCAGCCGTCAGAACCTTCCGTTCGTTGAACGCGATGAGATCAATGTCGATGACATGGAAAAGGGCGGCTACATCATGCTCGAAGCCCCGAACGGTCCATCTTCCGTTGAAGTGACTTTGGTGGCTACCGGCAGCGAAGTTGCACTGGCTGCCGAGGCTCGCAAACAGCTTTTGGCAATGAACATCCAGACACGTCTCGTCTCCATGCCCTCCACGACAGTCTTTGATCGTCAGGACAAGGAATACCGCGACTTCGTCTTAGGCGAAGGCAGACCCGTTGTCGCCATCGAGGCCGGCAGAACGGACGGTTGGTGGAAGTACATCCGCGGCGCCGGTACCGTTATCGGTCTGGATCGTTTCGGCGAATCTGCTCCTGCTTCCGAACTCTTTAAACTTTTTGGTTTCACCGTCGATAACGTTGTTGAAACTGTTCAGCACGTTCTTTCTCAAGGAAAATAAACATGACTATTCGAGTTGCTATTACCGGTTACGGCCGCATCGGTCGCAACGTCCTCCGCGCTTTCTATGAAGAAAAGAAATGGCCGGACGTTAAGATCGTTGCCATTAACGATACTGCTAAACCCGAAGCCACCGTTCATCTGACCAAGTTCGACACAACGCACGGCAAGTTCAACGGCGACGTTTACTGGGACGACGGTCATCTGGTCGTGAACGGAGACCGCATTTTCATGTGCTCCGAGCGTGATCCGAAGAAGCTTCCTTGGAAAGATCTGGACGTCGATATCGTTCTCGAATGCACGGGTGCATTCCGCGATAAAGAAGGCGCCATGCAGCACATCGAAGCCGGTGCTAAGAAAGTTTTGATCTCCGCTCCGGGCAAAGACGTTGACGCTACTGTTGTCTACGGTGTGAACCAGGACGTTCTCAAGGCAAGCGACGTTGTCGTTTCCAACGCTTCCTGCACCACCAACTGCATGTGCCCGTTCGTTAAGCCTTTGATGGATAAACTCGGCATTGTTGACGGCATGATGACTACTATCCACGCCTTCACAAATGACCAGGTTCTGACCGACGTTAAGCACAAAGATCTGCGCCGCGCCCGTGCCGCTGCCGACAACATCATCCCGACGAAGACCGGTGCTGCCAAGGCCGTCGGTGTCGTGATCCCCGAACTGAAGGGCAAGCTTGACGGTTACGCCATGCGCGTTCCGACTCTGAACGTTTCCGTTGCCGACCTTACCTTCAACGCTAAGCGTCCGACAACCGTTGAAGAAGTCAACAAGATCATTCTGGAAGCCTCCGAAAGTCCCGAACTTAAAGGCATTCTCGGCTACAACGAACTGCCGCTGGTTTCTTCCGACTTCAACCACACTTCCTTCTCCTCCATTTTCGATGCCACTCTGACTAAGGTCATCGACGGTACGCTGGTGAAAGCTGTTGCTTGGTATGACAACGAGTGGGGCTTCTCCTGCAGAATGCTCGACACCGCTGTTGCGATGTACAACGCGAAGTAATTCTTAAAATCACTTGATCAAACCCCGCATTGTCGGGGTTTGGTTTAACAGGAAAGAAGATCCATGAAAGTCAAAACACTTGAAGAATTAGTCAATGAAGGCGCGCTTGAAGGAAAGCGTGTTTTTATTCGTGCCGACATGAATGTTCCCCGCGATGCAGAAGGCAACGTTACTGATGACCATCGCTTGAAAGAATCCATGCCTGCCGTGAAGATGGCTCTGAAGGGCGGCGCCGGCGTGATGGTCTGCTCTCACCTGGGTCGTCCTAAGGAAGGCGAACTCACAGAACAGGACAGTCTGGCTAAAGTTGCCGAAACGTTCGGCAAGATGCTCGGCATGCCGATCCGTTTTGAAAAAGACTGGCTCAACGGCGTTGACGTAAAGCCGGGTGAAGTCGTGATTCTTGAAAACTGCCGAGGCAATGTCGGCGAGAAGAAAAACGATCCCGAACTCGTTAAGAAGATGGCAAAGCTTTGCGATGTCTACGTTAACGACGCTTTCGGAACCGCTCACCGCGCTCAGGCCACCACTGACGGTCTGGCCCGCGAAGCCGAAGTCGCCTGCGCTGGTCCTCTGCTTGCCAAAGAAATCAAGGCTCTGACAAAGGCTGTTGCCGAAGCCAAACGTCCGCTGGTTGCTATCGTCGGCGGTTCCAAGGTTTCCACGAAGCTCACCATTTTGAAGCATCTGGCTCCGCTGGTTGATACCTTGATTGTCGGCGGCGGTATTGCCAACACGTTCCTTTTGGCTGAAGGTCATCACATCGGTACTTCTTTGGCTGAGCCTGCCCTTGTCGGCGAATGCAAAGAAGTCATGAAGATCATGAAAGAGAAAGGTGGTCATCTTCCTCTTCCGGTTGACGTTGTTGTGGCCCACCATATTGGATATGACGCCGGCTTCAGAATCTGTGATCTTGACGATATCGAAGCAGACGAAATGATTCTCGATATCGGTCCGAAGACCAGCAAAATGCTTGCTGAATACCTGAAAGACGCCAAGACGATCATTTGGAACGGTCCGGTCGGCGTTTTCGAAATGGACAACTTCAAAGAAGGTACCCGCGACCTCGCAGAAAAAGTTGCCGAAGCTACTGCTAACGGTGCTTTCACGATTGTCGGCGGCGGCGATACGATTGCTGCGGCGAAAGCCTTTAAGGTGGCAGATAAAGTTTCTTATATCTCTACAGGCGGCGGTGCCTTCCTTGAATTCCTTGAAGGCAAGACATTGCCTGCTATCGCAGCCCTTCAGGAAAGAACTAAGTAATAGTCTTTTCTGAAACAACGAAACCTGTCGACCTCAAATCGGCAGGTTTTTGTTTTATTGACCGGGAAATTTCTTTGCTTTCCAGAGGAGTTGAGGAGAAAATTTAGACTTTTCAGACTCGTAAATCCGAAAGGTCTGAACTATTCGTATTTAACGATCTGAAAAGTCAAAATATCTTGAATAAACGGCCTGTTTATTGTTTCATCGAAGTCGATACTGATATCTCACCTCCTGGTAGATATTCATTGGCTGTACGCCGGTTGAAGGAGGACGCTTAACAAAGCCGCTGCATGCTCTGACAGCTGTCAGACCTGCCCGATCTAATTGCTTATTTCCTGAACTTTTGTAAAGATCGGCTGCTGTGAAAATTCCGTCGGCATTGACACGGATTTTGTAAAGAGCAATACCGATCAGACCGTGAGAATTTGGCTCTAGGAACCTCCGCGCGTGAATGCAAAGCGAAACATCTTCAAGGTATTGTAGGTAAATCTCTCGTTTTTTATCGGCGACTTTTTTTTCAGTGAGGCTATTTTCCGAAACAGATTCCATCCCAAGAGATTGTCCTTGTTCTGAGACAGCTGCTTGTGCACTGTCCAGTTTTACGATGACGGTCATTGGAAAATCTTCTTCGGACGGCGCAGGTGCGGTTAAAAACATCAAACCAAAACAATGGCACAAGATCGCTAGCGAGATGCCGATTTTGAGTGTGTCATTGGAAAGTTCGCTCATTTTTCGACCCTCGGAGAGGTAGCGACATGAAGCTTCTCGCCTCCGTGTTGACGAACAGCATCGACCAAATAAATCATCTCTCCGGCAGGCGCCTGAGGATCTGCCATCAACACAATCTGACCCGGTCTGGCCTTGAATTGGATAATTACTGAAGCCAAACGTTCATCGAGTTCTTCTTTTTTGGTTGGGATGCCGTCGCAGAGGAATGATCCGTCTTTGTTTAGGCGAATTTCAACCACATGGCCAGCCAAGGCTTTCGATGTTTTTGCCGGAGGGAGGTCAAAATCAATAGAATGGACGGCAAAACTAGCTGCTAGGATAAAGAAGATCAGAAGAATAAAGACGACGTCAATGAGAGAAGTCAGGTCAGAAGAGTCTTCTCGCTCCCCGCGTGCTCTTATGTTGATCATAATTCTCTCCCTCCGGGTTACTAGACTTCCTATGGGTTAGGCCGCGTTATTCTGAGACTGTTTATAAAGAACTGCCTTGTTGGCCACGCGGTTTAAATAATCCAATCGGTTACTCTCGATCGAAAGGAAAATCCTGTAGCAAAAAACGGCAGGAATGGCGATGATTAGACCGGTTGCGGTCGTAATTAATGCCTGCCATATTCCTTCGGCTAATAGTTCCATATCGATGCCGCTGCGAGATTGTGCTATGACTGCGAAAGTCTGAATCATTCCGATGATCGTTCCCAACAACCCGAGCAAGGGGGAAATCCTACCCAGCGTAGCTAAAAGAGGCAGGCGTTTATCCATCATAGCGGCTAAGGACGAGATATTTTCAGCTAATACGCCTTCGTAAAAAGGCATCTTCTCACTGGAACCGAGCGCGGAAGCATAATTTTTGAGCCAAGGTGTTTCGGAGAAATATGTTTCAGCTGCTGCAAATTCGCCTTTTTGAATTTTTTCAAGAATATTCTTTTGTTGATCCGCATCCGGAAGCGGATTCCAGATGTAACTTAAAGACCGATCAATAATCAAAGCAAGGACAATAATGGAGATCAATAGTAAGGGTACCATTACCCATCCGCCGGCGATAATCAGAGACATCTTGACTTCCTTATAGTTGTTGAGCCCGTTTGTGGTCTGAGGCCTTTTCCAATGATTGTCAGCCATCGATCGCAGGCTTGCAAGTCATCACGAGCCTGCGAGATGCTCAGCATTCCATCTGTATATTGAACCTCGCAGCAGCCTTTTCCGACAATATCGACAATTCCCTTGGCGCGAAGCACCTTTTTTCCTGAGTTTCGAATGATTGGTTCAATTCGTTCCAATTCAAGCGGTTCAGAAAATTTGACGGCACAAGTTTCGAATAGACTGGTATTGCCTCGCATGGAAAACCCGGCGTTGTTCAGCAGCATCGTGTCTGCTCCCGGCGTGTGTTTTCGAGAGGTAAACATACCGTACTTTTTGTCTATCCAGTGGTTGAAGAAGTGATCAAGGACGGCAAAGTTTGCATCGCCGTTGGCAGAAAGAATGATCAATGCTTTGGAATTAAGATCGTGTAGTGACTGCGTGAGCCGCTCGATGCTTTCGTCGCAGACGAGATCCGCTTTACTGACGACAATGACGTCTGCTCGTGTAAGTTGGGCCAATCTTAGTTTTTCATTGAGATATTCCGGATGTTCGGTAAGGTTGGGTGCATCGGCCACAGAGACGACTAGACCGATCTTGCAAATATCATTTAGTTCTTCCAGAGAATGAACCACGTTATCGGGATTTGCTAAACCGGTCGTTTCCAAGATCAGTTGATCGGCCGGAGTGTTCTGAATTAACCGCAAAATCCCCGGACGAAGGCTGTCGGCGAGCGAACAGCAAATGCAGCCATCGTTGAGAGCCTCAACACAAGTTTCATCTCCGATGAGTGCCGTGTCTAAATCGATTTCACCAAATTCGTTCTGAAGGACACCGGTAAAACGTTCTCGTGTGTGAAGGAAATTGAGCCAATTTTGCAGAAAAGTGGTTTTTCCTGATCCTAAAAAACCGCAAAGAACGTGAATGAGAGGTTTGTCACTAAGGTCAACTTCATCCGGGATATATGAAAGAGGAGGTGCAGAGAGTTTATAAACGGCGTCCATTTCTTCATCGTCTTCAAAGACCGGCAAGCCGAACTCTGCTTCTATAAAGAAGTCATTTACACTGGGCAGATTGCCGGATTTCAGTACTCCAAGAGCCGGAGTGGTGTTTAAAGACGTTTTAAATGATTGAATCAGGGCGGAAAAAAGCGGCATAAGGGCACGTGCCGGCCGCATCTCTCGTCCGATAAAGCGGGCGTCTCTTTTGTGAGTATGGAACGAAAGATTAAGACCTTTTTTATCTAACCGAAACACGAGTCCCATCGAACCGATCTTAAAATCCTGCAGTTCCTGGAAATGTTTGGATAGAGTCCTGATCTTTTGAATGTGATTATCTTTTTTGTATAACCCCTGCATGCTCTCGGGCATTTGGGTCTTTAATTCGTCTTCCACGGGAAAAGCGTAGAGATCAAACGAGGAGGCAATCGCCTGATCATCATGCTCTTCTCCCATGAAGACGATTCCATATACCAAGTCGCTGTTAGCCAGTCTTGTGGACCAAGAGAAATTTCCCTTATTTGAAGGGAGAAAACCCCTCCACCCTAATCCTCGTGCAACCTTACGGTCTAAGTGGAGCTGCATGAGGAGGTTGTGAAGAAGAGTGACGCCTTCGTTTTCGGTTTCAGGAGAAAGGCTTCGGGGAATTAAACAATCGAGCAACATGGTGGAAAATCTTTCCGGCCCCGCTTCCCGGGGCCGATAGCGGTTAAATTAACTTGGGAACAGTAACGTATCACCGTTGCCTAAGTAGTTGGTTGTCTTCGAACGGAACCGAGCTGTACCCTGTACCACCGGATAACCTGCATCCACGAATTTTTGTGCTGTGATTAAGCCTGTGCAGTGGTTGCAGCCCACCTTCTGAAGATCCCATTTCTTAAGGCCTATGACCAAGTCGTCATACTTCGGATCCCAGTCGTCAAACGGGGAGATATGAAGGCCGCCGTAAAGACCGTAGAACTTATCGTTTTCGTAAGCGATTTCTTTGTAAGCCGTGTCCGCAAACAGGATGATGCCTTGATGGCAGCAGCCCGTAATGGAAACCAAACCTACGTCTTTAACGTTGCAGTACAGAGACATCTCTCCGTAGACCTTGAAAATAATCGGGCATTCGAACTGGTACAGTGCCACACCTTCCTGGATTTTATGGAGTCCTTTCGTGACGTCAATTACCTTGCCGACATGGCCGGAGCGCACCATATAGTCCTTACCTGCAGGGTAGAAAGTGGATGGACGGTAGACAGTGACGTTGGGGCCGTATTTGGCGACGACAGGGAAGCCGAAATAGTGGTCCATGTGCTCATGCGTGGAGATAAAGGCAGCTATCTCACCGTTGGCGAGCATTTTGTCGATGCCTTCGCGCTTGAAGCATTGATCCATCCACATGTAGTTCCAGCCGCAGTCAAACAAGTACTTCGTTTTCTTGCCGTCCAGAGCTTCGATTTCAACGAGGCAGGAGTAGCCGCCTGCGTTGTCGGCATGCTCACTCAGTTCACGAGTGATTTCCCAAGCTTTTTCCAGATTTTTAGGAAGGTACGGTCCGATATTTTTCATACCGTCTTCATAAGTTCCTTTGCCGGGGCCTTTACCGTTGCCGAAGGGCGCCCAGTTATAGGTGTACTGGTCAACCAACAAACCGCCGGAAGCCGTGACGTCCTGCATAAAGATGCTGTTGTCAAACCAGCTTGTTTCGGAAATGTTGGTGATCTTGACGGATTTGCACAAGCCGATGTCAGCTGTTCCGCGTTTAATGTCAGGAAGAAAGGCCGTGCGGGCGGGTGAGTAAGAATAGGCACCCATTGCACCGAGAGTACCAACACCGGCACCAAGTGCTAAACCTTGTACGAAATTACGTCGTTTCATAATTATTCCTTTCTTTTAATCGACTAATGTGAACAGTTTGCTGCAGATCGGGAGAACCCAGACGACGGCGAAGTAGAAGGCGATACCGACTGCGATTCCGCATACCAAGCCCGGTATCATGTCTGTGCGCCAAACAGCTCGTTCTTCAACTTCTTTTTCTGCAGCTTCGACTTCTTCGGCTGTACGCATCGTCAGTTTCCAGCCTGGCCATCCGTCCATGAACCACCAGTTAATCAGCCAAATGTCGATTAACCAAATCATCGGGATCATCGGGAACTGCTGCGGATGAGAGAATCCCTTCTGAGTTCCGAGGAAGAAATGACCGTACTTGTAATACAAGCAGTAGATCGCAACGCCGCCCAGAAGAACGATGGTGGATCTGATTAAGACGTTAACCGGAGTGCTGAACTTAAGGGGCCAATTGCCGCAGTAGAACTGCAGGAAGAGCGCCGGAACGAGGAAGAAGATGGCGGTTTCGCCGACATGCAGCCAGCGCCAGTCAGGAGCAGCGTCGCGTCTGTGACCGCGAATTGCTTCGCCCCATGTTAATTCCTGCATGTACCAGAAGAAGAAGCACAGAGCCCAGGAAATAACAATAATGCCGAAGAAAACAGCCAGTCTGCGGAGCCACGGAGTCTTAATCATCGTGAACGGGTAGCGTTCCCAGATGCCTTCCATGAACCACACCACAACGGTACAGCACATAATCCAAGCTACATGGAAGTTGGCGGATACGGTCTGTGCGAATTCTTCCCAATACGGAGGAGCAATGGAAGTGAAGTACTGCCACGGATAGTAAAGGATGCCCATATGGTTGTGCATCGTCATAAAGTAAATGACGAAACTCAGGCAGAAAGTGCCAAGCCAAATAGAGAAACCTTTTGCCGGCTGCGCTAAATTTTCCCACGGACGGCCTTCAAGAGCGACGACCCATGCCGGAGAGATCCAGGAAGCGATCACGGCGAACATCATGCAGGCCTGAGCTGCATACTCGGTTGCGTAGAACTCTGTCAAACCTTTGAGCTTAAGGAGCTGTTGAGGGTTGAAATAGGCAAAGGCAGTGTTGCCGAGAACGGACTGGAAAAACCCGTGAATCATCATAATCATGATGGCAACTGATATTAGGGCCAGCACGAGACCTTTTTGGAGCGGATGCGCTGTTTCCAGCCATTTCCGCTTGAAAGGCCAAAAATCAAAAATGTAGGCCATCCAAATCAGGATAATTAACCACCAACGGCAATAGTTATACCCGACATACGGAGTGTAGAAGCGCATTACACCGCGCGGATCTTGGAAGATCCACCAGGTAATGGCAAATAGAATCAGAGTAAAGATGAGGTTGGCGATAGGAGCGATGGGACCTGACCATCGCTTAACCAGCTTTCGCTGCTCAAGATACGGTAGTGGATTTGTCATCTAAATTCCCCTTAGTTATCTATATTCGTACCAAACGGGGCTGGTCAGGTCATCTCGAACTAAATTGCGAAAAACTGAAAACTTCGCAGAAGTGGTTATATAAGATTGAATGGGCCTAAAAGAGCCTCGATAGAAGTACTCATTCAGTCTAGAAACATTTTTCCCCCGGCTATATCAGCGAAATTACAAAGGGAAAATACGGGGCTATTTATAATTTTTATCACCCCTATTGGCACGGGGATAATTTTTATTTGTCCGAAAATCCCCCTAAGTTCAGCAGTATCATGCTCCCATTTGTAAGATTCTGAGCTTTAACCGCGTCTTTACCAAGTGATGAGTCAGCGTTTTTTTATAAAAGAAATTATAGAAACCCCTGCTAGGTAAAAAATAAATATCTTTACTTGGATGTATTCGGGTTGATAAAATTAACGATTAAGCTTGAGGTATAAAAAGCTTTGGCGAAGAAAACCTCCTCTCTTATACCAGAAATAAAGCAAAAAAATTACCCGCCTAAGGAGATCCCTAATCTCAAAATCCTTACTGAATAATCCCACTAATTGTTTGTCGATAACCTCTATTTTTTAATAGATAGGGAATGTTCTTAAAAGCTCTTTAATAACAATGGGGCAAAACAAAAGCCGCCATAGAAATGAGCGGCTTTCGAAGAAAGGTTTTGGTTTTAGCAAACTAACGCTGTTTCATTATGTACTTTCTCCATAATTGGATAAGAAGTGCGCAGGAAAAGGGAACTAAGGCAGCAAGGATACCAACAACCAAAATTAAAGAAAGATTGTTTTTGATGAAAGGGATATTGCCGAATAAGTAACCAGCCAAGACAATGCCGCCGACCCAAACAATGGCCCCTCCTCCGCTGTAGAGTTCAAAACGGAGGGGGTTCATTTTAGCGGCACCTGCGACTAATGGGGCAAATGAACGAACAATCGGTACAAAACGGGCCAGGACAATAGTTTTTCCGCCGTGCTTCTCGTAGAAGTCGTGAGTTTTCTTTAAAGCATCTTGATCAATCCAGCTGATTGAGCCGTCATAGATCTTATTGCCAAGCCAATTGCCTATGTAAAAATTCGTTGTATTTCCTAGGATCGCGCCCAGAGAAATAATGACGATGAGGAGCCAAGGATTCAAAGCACCTGCTGCGGCAGCGGCGCCGGCGATAAAAAGGAGAGAGTCACCCGGGAGGAAGGCGCAAATGACAATCCCGGTTTCACTGTAGAAAATCATGAACAGCACAAGGTAGACCCACCATCCGTAGGTCTGTGCAATGTACATGATGAAGTGATCCGCATTGCGGAACAGCTCTAAGGTAAGTGTTAAGAAGTCCATTTTCTTTTTGTATAGTCAATGGACCGAAATTGTAGCTGAATTGCTGAAAAAGACATGTGAAAAGGCAAGTTGGATACCGTGTATTTCCTAACTATTTCTCATCCGGATGTTGTCTCCACTTTTTGACAATGTAACCGATAACAAAAGGAGCCAACCCAAGAACGATTCCGCCGACAAGAATGAGAGAAAGGTTGTTCTTAATGAAGGGAATATTCCCAAAAAGGTGACCGGCGGCAAGGATAATTCCTGCCCAAAGAACGGCTCCGACCGTACCGCTGACTTCAAAATTAAGTCGGCTCATTTTTGCTGCACCGGCCACTAGCGGAGCAAAGGAACGAATAATCGGAACGAAACGAGCTAAGACGATAGTAAGTTTCCCATGTTTGGCAAAAAATGCCTGCGTTTTTGCCATTTGCTGTTGGTCAATCCATTTAATGGAGCCGTCGTATATCTTGCTGCCGAGAAAGTAACCGATTCCGTATGCAACGGTATTTCCGAAACAAGCACCGAGCGCTATAGCCAAGAAAGCTCCGAGCGGGTTGAGGATGCCGGCTGCGCTTGCGGCACCCGAGACAAAGATAAGCGAGTCACCCGGCAGGAGGGCACAAATCACAATTCCGGTTTCCAAAAAGTAGACCGTAAAGAGAAATAAATACACATAGATGCCGTACTCCGCAGACATGTGTGCTATGAATTGGTCGCTGTTGCGGAACATTTCTAAGAATGCGCTAAAAAAGTTCATTGTTATCCTTGTTATCCTTGATTGCCGCATTCGATTGTAGAAAAGGCTTTAGGCTAAATATATTGTTGATGCTCAAAGTAGTCCGAAGAGTAGAGAAACTTGTCCTTGCAGGCTTCATCTGACTGCGATAAGGTAAGGGGACATGCACTCTTCGTGAAGAGACGAATTACATGGAAGAAACAACACTGGAAACAAGGCGTCCTGAACGAAAAATTCAGGAACTCTCGGATCAGCTGATTAGTCAGATTGCAGCCGGTGAAGTGGTTGAGCGACCCGCGTCCGTTGTTAAGGAGCTGGTAGAAAACGCCATTGACGCCGGAGCTGACTCTGTTGAAGTTCGAATTGAGGGCGGCGGTATTAAGCGCATTGTCGTTTCAGATAACGGCTGCGGTATTCCCAAAGATCAGCTTGCTTTGGCTGTAAAGCGCCATGCAACGAGCAAGGTTTCCAACCTGGATGAACTGGAAAGTGTGAGCTCGCTTGGGTTCCGCGGCGAAGCTCTTGCCTCGATCGCGAGCGTCTCCGACATGAAAGTGATTTCCAGAGTTGCCGGTGAAGATGCGTTCAGCATTGCCGACGGAGAGATATCCGCTGCCTCCGGAAATAAGGGCACACGCATTGAAGTGGCGGACCTCTTTTACAAGACTCCGGCACGCCGCAAGTTTTTGAAGAGCGAAGGCACGGAAGCTGCTCATTGCCAAACGGTGATTGAACGTATTGCGCTGGCTTATCCGGAAGTTGCCTTTTTGTTTGTCGCAAACGGAAAACCGATTATCAATCTTCCTGCCTCTTCCATTGAAGAACGTTTGACGCGCCTGATGCCTCGAGATTTTAGAGACGCTCACAGAGCATTGGATATTAAGGCGCCGGCGCTACGTCTTTACGGCTGGGTGTGTCTTCCGACTGCCGCGAGAAGCCGCGCGGATTGTCAGTATTTCTATGTCAACGGCCGATTTGTTCGAGATAAGGTTTTGTCGCATGGCGTTCGGATGGCTTACCAAGACGTTCTTCACGGGTCGAGCCAACCCAGCTACTGCCTGTTTCTCCAGATGGATCCGCACAAGGTGGACGTGAACGTACACCCGACCAAGAGCGAAGTGCGCATGAGAGATTCTCAGGCGGTCCATCAGTTCATCTTCCATGCAGTTGAGGACGCCTTAGCCAGGACGACGATTGTGGATCCTTCAAGCGGAGAAATTATGGACACGGCGCTGCCGTCTTCGCCTCGTGATGCCTCTGCTCAGGCGCCTGCAGAAGCGCCGGTGGCTCCGACTGTTAATCCGTCCTCATTCAGGCCGGCCCAGCCTAAACCTTCAAGGACGAATACGGAAGCATATTTGGATTTTTCATCTCCGCATCCAAAGAGTTTTCAGAACTCCTTCCCGACAACCATTGCGGCGATGAAAGTAGATCCGGCGACTCTCTCTGCAAACCATGCCACTCCGAAACCAGCGGCAGAAGCGCCGAAGAGACCTCAGCCCCTCGGACGTGCTGTCGGACAAGTTTGCGGAACGTTTATCATCGCTGAAAACTCAGCCGGCATGGTTTTAGTTGATATGCATGCTGCGCATGAACGTATCCTTTACGAGCGTCTCAAAAAGAGTTTTGATGAGCGCAAGATGCCGATGCAGGAGATGCTCATTCCTTTGGTCTTTACCGTAACTCCTGAGCAGATGGCGACATTTGAAGATGCCCGTGAAGAGCTAGAGCAGCTTGGACTGGAATTGAGTGCTGTCGGGCCAAATCAGCTGAGCTTGCGGAGTGTTCCGCAGCTGATGATCAATCAAATTTCTCAGGCAGGTCCGACCATCGTGCGCGAGGTGCTCGATGACTTCCGCCAGTACGGAAAGAGCACGGCAATGACGGAAAAGCGCAACGAAGTGCTTTCAAGAATGGCTTGTCATGCAGCTGTTCGTGTAAACCGCATCCTGACGATCGAGGAAATGGACGCGATCTTGCGGCAAATGGAGCAGACGGATCGTGCGGACGAGTGCAATCACGGTCGTCCGACCTGGGTTCAGCTGAGTGCTAAAGAATTAGACAGTTTCTTCATGAGAGGTAAGTGATGATGTCGGATTCACAAGCCATTTTGCTGCTGGGGCCGACCGCTAGCGGAAAGACGGCACTGGCGCTTCGCTTAGCCGAGGAAATTCCCAGTGAGATTATTTCAATTGATTCCGCCTTGGTCTATCGACATATGGACATCGGTACAGCCAAACCGACAAAAGAAGAAATGGCCGCAGTTCCGCATCATCTCATCGACATTATCGAACCGACGGAAAGTTACTCTGCTGCAGATTTTGCACAGGACTGCGTACGACTTGTTGCAGAAATACGAAATCGCGGAAAAGTGCCTCTGATTGTAGGAGGAACCATGCTTTACGCAAAAGCCGTCCGAGAAGGCCTTTCTCCGCTGCCGGCAACCGATCCGGCGGTGCGTGAAAAGATCGGCGCAGAGCTGAATGAAAAAGGCCTCCCCGCACTTTATGAAAGATTGAGGTCGGTCGATCCTAAGACCGCGGATCGACTGGCGCCGGCGGATACTCAGCGCATTACAAGAGCGCTGGAAGTTTTTGAGATGACGGGCAAACCGATTTCGGAACTTACGGCTCAGAAAGGAGAGCCGCTCCTGAAACTTAGCTCTTATGCATTGCTTCCTCCGGATCGAGCGGCGCTTCACGCAAGGATCGCAGAACGATTTGAGCTGATGATTAAAAACGGCTTTTTAGACGAAGTGAAAAAGCTGATGGCAATGCCCGGCATGCATGCGGATCTTCCGAGCATGCGTTCCGTCGGGTATCGCCAGGCGTGGAATTATCTGTCTGGTTTGACGACGTTTGATGCGTTCAAAGAAGCCGGAATCGCTGCAACCCGACAGCTTGCAAAGCGTCAAATGACATGGATGCGCTCCATGCAGGGCACACTGCTGCTCAATCCTGATGAAAAGGTTGCCTCTTTAGCCGTGCTTAAAAAAGAAGCCGAACAAATTTTGTCCGGCCTGCAGCAATAATTTTTGAGTTCTTAGAACTTCGGGAAGAGCTTGTCTTCTTTAGAAGAAAGTCCTTTCAGTAAGGCTAAGCCGCCTGTTCCGTGCCTGCCGAGGACGGAAACATTTGCGAGATGTTTGCCGTTGCCTGAGATGAACACAATGGCATGCATCTTGTTATTGGCGCTGACGTAAGCGAAACGATAAGCATTCTGCCCAGGAATCTGAACCGGATTGCCGATCACTCTCATTCCCTGCTGCTTGTAGTTATTTGCCATGATCTGAGCAGCTTCTTTTGGGGCTTTATCCGAAGGAATGACGGTAATGAGCACGCCTTCACCGGCCTTGCGGCTGGCAAAAAGTGTCGCGAAAGTATTCGGAGGAACCGAGCCCGGCTGCATTCTCTGCTGAGCCCAGTCTCCGGTCAGCGGTAAAGAGAAGTAGGGGCAGGTGAAATCAGCCGCAGCTGCAGGAAGGCAGAAAAAGGCTGCACAGGCGGCAACGGCTGAAGTGAATGCAAAAAATTTTCTTCTTAGCACGATGAACATCCTTGATATTGTTTGTAACAATTTATTTCTTATTGTAATTCGTTTGATATGAAAAAAGCGCCGGATGACCGACGCTTTTAGAGCAAACACTCAAATGAGCTAATTACCTGATGCCACGTTCAAAACATTGCCTTCCAAGTCTTGTCGAGAGCCGCTGTTGAGTTTTGCGCGTTCCTTGTCGCGAATTTCTTCAGCACGTTCACCGACCCAGTAGTTGGCGTTCTTGATGCCGAGTTTTTCCGGATGGAAAACCGGGTCAAGGCCGATAGCAAGCTGCTTTTCGTAGTCGCGCAAGCAGAGGAAGGCTTTCTTGTTCAGCAGCAAAATGGCGATGATGTTGAGCCAAGCCATCAGACCGACGCCGATGTCGCCCACAGCCCATGCTAGGTCGGCTGTTTTAACAGCGCCGAAGATGCAGGAGCCCATGACAAACAGCTTGAGGATAAAGAATAAGAACGGACGATGCAGTTTTCTATTGATGTAGGAAACGTTGGTTTCTGAAATGTAGTAATAAGAAAGGATCGTCGTGAAGGCAAAGAAGAACAGAGCGATGGCAACGAATGCCTGTCCGAATCCTGGCATTAAGCCTTCAACAGCGGCCTGGGTGTAAGCAGGACCTGTAGCGACATCTTTCAGACCAATGAACATCGGGGCATTGTCAGGACCGACAACGTTATAGCTTCCGGTGATGAGGATCATGAAAGCGGTGGCAGAGCAAACGAGCAGCGTGTCAACGTAGACGGAGAAGGCCTGAACCAAACCTTGTTTTGCCGGATGGCTGACAGAAGCTGCGGAAGAAGCGTGAGGACCGGTACCTTGGCCTGCTTCGTTAGAGTAGATGCCGCGTTTGACACCCCAGGAGACAGCCAGACCGATGATGGCGCCGAAAGCGGCGTCAACACCGAAGGCGCTCTTGACGATGAGGACGAGGACGTCGTCCAGCAGATCAACGTGCATGAACACGATCACCAAAGAGAAGATCACATAGGCTTGGGCCATGAACGGGACGACGAGCGTCGTGAAGGCTGCGATTCTCTTTAAGCCGCCGAACACAATGAAGGAGAGCAGAGCAGCGATGAAGCCGGCGGAAATTGCTGGAGCGATGCCGAAGGCGTTTTCCATAGAGGTGGCAATGGCGTTTGCCTGCACACCGGGAAGGAAAAGACCGCAGGAGAAGATGGTGACGATGGCAAAGAGCCAGGCGAACCATTTGACACCCAAGCCGCGTTCAATGTAGAAAGCAGGGCCGCCGCGGTATTCGCCGTTGATTTTTTCTTTATAGACCTGGCCGAGTGTGGATTCGACGAAAGCAGAAGAGGCGCCGAGGAATGCAACCATCCACATCCAGAAGATGGCGCCGGGACCGCCGAAAGTAATTGCAGTTGCCACACCGGCGATGTTGCCGGTACCGACACGACCTGCAAGAGTCATAGACAAGGCTTGAAAAGAGGAAACACCGGTGACGTTGTCTTTCGGCTGAAAGAGCAGCTGCCACATATGTTTAAGGTGTCTGAGCTGTAAGAAACCGCCGCGCAGAGAAAGGAAAAGACCGGCGCCGAGGCAAAGGTAAACCAATGCCGGTGACCAGACAATTCCGTTGACGGTATTAATAAATGATTCCATTTGGCCAAACTCCGAAGGCTTTAAAGTTATTTCTAAAAAATAAGGTACCGCAAATTAAATCAAGTTCACGATACAAAAATTAGTTTTTTTTTAGTTTTGCAAATAAAAATCCCGCAAAAAACTCGATTTTCTCGGTTTTTTTGCGTTATAGGGACAAAACAAAAGCCGGGCGGACCCGGCTTCGGTCAAGAGCTGAATTGGATTCAGCTTCGAAATGTTATAACAAATTAATGCTGCACCTTCTCAAGGATCGGTTCAGAAACACCCTTCATGCCGACCAGAGTGAGGGCTGTGAGAAAGGCGACCTGAGGTCCTTGGAAAGCGTCTTTGGCGTTCCAACGCTCGGATAAAGCGTGGTTGTTTTCTTCCGTGCCGCCGGCGCCGAGCGTTGTAGCAGGCAGACCGTAGAACAAAGGCACGTTCTGGTCGGTTGCGGCCAGAGTGTACTTGTCCAGAGAAATGCCTAAAGACAAGAGAGAGCCGTAAGCAGCCTGAATGACGGAAGCGTCATCAGCGTTCATGCCGGCAGGACGATCTCCGATTTGTTCGATCTTCAAAGAGACCATGCCGTCGCCTTCGAGGCCCCAGCGCATGTTTTCTTCGTCGCAGGCGGCTTCGATAGTTTCAAGAACGGTCTTAACGAAAGCTTCGAGTGCAGGCTGATTGAAGCTTCGGATATCAAGTTCGGCTTCAGCGCGTGCAGCAATGGCGTTTACGCTGGTACCGCCTTTGATCACACCGAAGTTGAAAGTGCATTTCGGATCGGTCGGAACCTTGAGTTCGTCAACACGGACGATGGCGCGGGACAGGCCGTGAATAGCAGAACCGACAATGCCGAATTTGTGGAGGCTGTGTCCGCCGGGGCCTTCGAAAATAATGCGGAAGCGCTTGCAGCCGACAGCACCGCGCAGAATGCGGTGAACATTGGCGGAGTCGATGGCGATCATGCCGTCATAGTCATTCTTTTCTTTGAAGAGCGCTTTGCAGCCGCGTAAGTCGCCGTTGCCTTCTTCACCCAATGTTCCGACGAAGACGATGTCGCCGACGGTTTCAATGTTGTTTTCGTTCAGGCAGCGGATAACCTGCAGCATGGAGGCCAAGCCGGCAGCGTCATCGGAGATGCCGGGAGCGCTGTAGACGTCGCCGTCTCTGTGAACTTTGCAGTCAGTACCGGCCGGGAACACGGTGTCGATGTGAGCGCCGACGACGAGTGTGGGACCGTTGCCGGTGCCTTTTCTGCGGCCGATAACATTGCCGATGGCGTCCTGTTTGACATCGGTCAAACCGTACTGTTTGAACATACCGAGGAGAACCTTGGCTCTTTCTTCTTCATGGAAGGGAGGAGCCGGAGTTTCGGTCAGAATGATTTGGTCGGCAATGCGCTTTTCCTGCTGTTTGACGGCCAGTTCGAGGGCAGCCTCGACCTGGACATTGGAGCGCAGAGTCTTGATGATGTCTTGAGTTTTTTCTGTGCAGACGGGACGCGGATCGGTCATATCTTTCCTTTGAGGTTGTTCGATAAAAAGCAGGGTGCCTTGGTTCACCCTTAACCTTTGATTGTTTCAGAAAGTTGCAATTGTGGGAAGGTGGGGAAACGACAATAGATAAATCACGGAAAATTCTTTGGTAATTAAGAAGCTCTCAGTTAACAGCACCCGTCCGGACAACAAAGAAAAAGAGCGGACTCCTTTCGGCGCCCCGCTCGGTCGGTATTACAGGCAAGAAGTTTTAGAGGGCTGTGATGCGTTCGATCTGCTTGCCGGGATCAACCACAATTGCCTTCATGCCGCGTTTTTCAATGGCGTCTTTGCCGTGTTCGGTACAGATGACGGTTGCGCCCTTAGAAACCAATTCTCCGTTGAAGAGAACTTTGCGGCCTTCGATGAAGGAAGCCACAGGCATCTGAGTAGCGTAGTCGTAAACAGTGATATCTGCGTCTGCGCCGACGGAGAGGTGACCCTTGTTTGCCAAACGGAGCATACGGGCCGGGTTCAAAGAGGTCTTCTGTGCAAATTCGCTGAGACTCAAGATGTCCAGTTTTACGAGAGACAGTCCTTGAGAAAGGATGACGTTGCGGGGGATGCATCCGCCGTCGGTGGAAATTGCGTCAACGACGAAGGAGCCGTCATCGCGTTTGGCCTGAGCCAAGGCGATACGAGGCAGCGGAGGATTGATGTTGAAGCTTCCGCCGACGTTCGTGTCAGCAGCTTCCCAGCGGCGAAGGGCTTCTTCACCGGTCATCAGATCAGAATAACCGCCGGCATCGTAAACTACGAAGGCCTTGCCGGCTAACAACGCAGCTCTCACACCGTCTTTGTCTTCGGTAAAGCCGAAAGCTCTAAGGCAGTTCCCCGTCACCTTGGACTGAATCTTGCCGTCCTTGTCGCATGTCAGACGTGTACCGTTCTTCGGAGAGACATAGCTTTCGCAGAAGATGTTGGGATTGGCTTTGAGCAAATCGATCGCAATGGCCGTTTCTTCCATAGCGTCTTTGATGGCGCCGCGGCAGTAGGCGTTGATGTGGGCTAAATGCATCGGATAGCCGTCAGCCATCTTCACGGCTTCAATCATGCCGTTGATGTTGGAGCCGTTCTTAGTCGTTCCTGCATGCCAGGCAACGTAAGCTCTGCGTTCCAAGGCGGTGCGGATGAGCAGAGAAGAGACTTCGGGTTCAAGCGGATAGTGGCCGCCGAGGAGTTTGACACCGAGCGCGCCTTCTTCCAGGGATTTGTCGATCAAGTCGATCATTTCCTGCTGGGAAGGGTTGGCATCCTTGAAGGTGAAGGGAGGAGAGGCGAACTGGAGGATCGCCATGTTAATGCCGACGCCGTATTTAGGAACGTTGTCAAGAATGTTCTCCAGAGGACCGGCCATATCCAGGCAAGTCGTGACACCGTTCATTGCCAGCATTCTCGGGCCGAAGGGAGAGCCCCACATTTCGCCGAGGTGAACGTGGCTGTCAATAATGCCGGGCTGAAGAGTTTTGCCGGTAAAGTCGATGACTTCTTTAGCTTCTTCCGTGATGTCGCGCTGGACTTTGGCAATTTTGCTGTCCTGGATGGCGACATCGGCAACGCCGTTAACAGAATTCAGCGGATCGACGACCCAAGCATTCTTGAGAAGTAAGTCGTACATGTTTTCTCCTTAGGATTAATTGATCCAAGAAAGATCAATATGTTTTGAAGATCTCTTTAATTTTTTCTAGGTCAAGCCCGAACTTCTTTAGGCTTAACTGAAGCAGGATTCTTGCTTTTTGAGGATTTAAGGTTCCTGAGGGAATCATACCGTTGACTTGCCAGCGCGTCATCCCCTCCGTTACAGGGCCGCTTCCGGTACGACTGGAACGGACGCACACAACATCATGAGCTTTCTGAAGCACGGGTTCGAAAACCAAAGGAACCGAACCGTTGCCCGTGCAGCTCAAAACAATACCGTGGAAGCCCTTGTCAACGGCCGCCTCGAGCAAGTCCGGGTTTTGGTCGGCGCAGCAAAGAAGTGCACAGACTCTCGGATATTCGTCAGCGGTGTCTGTTTCTCCGACTTCGAAGCAGGACCGCAGTGTATGCGGCTTGACGGATTCGGTCAGGAAATCAATCTGATCCCCGATGATGTATCCGAGCGGGCCGCTGTTCGGAGACTTGAAGGTTTCTACGGCAACGGTGTTGGTTTTGACGACGTCACGTGCTCCATGAATCGTGCCGTTAAGCGAAACGAGAACGCCTTTACCGGCCGCTTTAGGAGAACCCGCCAAACGGACGGCATTTAGAAGGTTTAAAGGACCGTCGGCGGAAACCGCTGTAGCCGGTTTCATGGAGCCGGTAAAGACAACAGGTTTCTCAGTCTTTAATGTCAGATTCGCAAAGAATGCGGTTTCTTCCATCGTGTCGGTGCCGTGTGTTACGACAAAACCGTCAAAGTTTTCCTTGGAAAGTTTGTTGATCAGACACACGAGCTCCAGCCAGTTGGAGAGCTTGATGTTGCTCGAACCGATATTGAAAACAGAGAAAGTAGCGATTTCAGCGATGTCATTAAGCTCAGGCAGAGCCGTCATAATTGTATGAATGTCGGCATCCGTGATGCTGTAGCCCGTCATTTGCGTTGCATTTGCACCGCTGCTGACGATGGTGCCTCCGGTTCCGATGACGGCGATTTTCGTTTTTTTCATAGCGGTCTCGTATGTCCGAAAAATAGAGCGCGGAAAGGAAGCCCTTCCCGCGCCGGGGAGAGCTTCTTACCTCATAAAGATGGCAAGAAGAATAACTGCAACAACCATCGGAAGGAAGGTTCTCTTTGCAACGTCAAAAGGATTGGCCTTAGCCAAGCCGGCAACAAGAATGGTGATGCCGGCAATCGGGGAAGCCGTGCGGCCGGCAGCGCCTGCTAAGAAAGCCAGAGAGCCGAGGCTGTGGATCTGCATACCGAATTCCTGAGCATGCGGAGTGACGGCACTGTTGAAGGCCATGGCGCCTGCGTCGCCGCTGCCCATCAGAACGGAGAGGACGAATGGTCCGATCGAGCCGCCCCACTGTGCAATTTCCTTGGACTGAACCATCAAAGCGATGAGGCCTTTAATTAACCCGGAAGCGGTTAAGCCCGCAGCCAGCACGCCGGCGGCAATGATGATGCCCATGATGCTGCCGTAGGAGTCGCCCATACCTTTGAAGAACTGCTTGGAGAACTGCTGCGGGTCGCACATAGCAACGATCAGGCAGACAATCGTACCGATCAGCATGGCCGGTGCAACGCCCATCTTGACCGAGGGAATCCAGAACGTGAATACGAGCATGAGGATGATCGGGATCAGCGGAACGAAAGCCTTGATGGGGCTCGGCTTAAAGGAGGACGTTTCTGCATCGGCGGCAGGGTTGGCTTCCGCCATTTTTTCGCCTTTGTTGTCGCCCAAAACCCAGCAGACAATGCACAGGCCGACGGCGCCGACCACACCGATCATCAGGGAGTAGATGCCGTGATAGCTGATCAGGTCCATGATGGACATATGAGCCATGTCGGAAACATAGGCGTTGTGAGACAAGCCCGGAGAAAGCAGAGAACCGGTGGTGCCCATCAGAACGGCTGCTGCAGCGGCGGCCGGTTTGAAGCCTGCTCTAAGCAGCAGAGGAATCAAGGTCGTACCGACAACGGCGCCCACACCGGCAGCTGAGGGAATAGCGATGTTGATCGCAAAGGTAAGCAGCGAGGTGATCGGAATCATCAGGATGCCGACGTTGCGGATCGGACGCGTCAGATAATGCACTAAGGAACGGTCGCACTTCGTATAGGTAACGCAATAGGCAAATCCGGTAGCCGAGCAGATGGCCGTGATCAAAGCACCGTTGGTCATGGTTTTGGCAAAGGCGTTTAAGCCGGCCATTGGGGCGAGGGAAATACAGCAGAGAATGAAACCGCCTCCGAACAGCACCATACGGGTTTCGTACTGTTTGATCAGCATGTAGCACATGACGATCAGGACGAGGATGGCAATCCAGCCTGTGATTGGCATAGTTTTCTCCTTTTTATGGGAATTTTGGTTGGAAACCTCTTTGTGGTTTGAGGCTATACCAATATTTTAGGATCAGGCTTCGGAAACCGAAGAATAAGATCTATGCCGCGTTGGAATACTTTATGATTTGTAATTGTCTTTTATTTGTATGAAATTAAAGGATATTTGCCCTATCCGACCGTAAAACCTTCTTTGACCCAAGGTGCGAATTTGAGACTTTCGGGAATAATGTTTTCTTGAACGAATTGCTTAGCAATGTCGGCAATGATCTCGGATTCCACGACAAATTCCTGTTCCCGGCCGATTAAATACACTTCTCGGCTAAAACTGGGTTTTTGCATTTCTCGGACGATGAAATGAGGATGCATGTGAATGTTTTCCAGGACGGTAGTCGGCCGAGAAAATCCCCAGCCGATGCCCTGGGAGACGAGCGTCACTAGAAGTGAATTGGTGTCGACGGAGATTTTGTCCGGAAACCTGAGGCCGTGTGTTTTCATGAACATCTCATTGATTTCTCCGGCGCCGCTTTCGTTCCAGTAGCGAATGAGCGGCAGTCCGCAGACGGCAAGGCGCTGCCAAGTCCAGTTTTGATTAGGGTCTTTTTCAAAAGATTTGGGAAGGATTAGCACAGAAGGTTCATGAAACAGCAGCCTTCTGAAAACATGCGACGGCTCGGTGGAAACGTCGTTCGTGATAATGAGATCGAGCTTTCGCTCAATCAGTCTTTGTATCAGGACATTGGCGCTGGCCGTCAGCATGACGACCTGAGACAGGTTGGGCAGAAGATTTTTGAGGATCGCCACGCCCAGATTTAAATGAAGACTTTCCAAGATCCCGATACGCAGGATCGGCTTAATGTAGTTCTTGCTTTGCAGCGAGGACAAAGAGCGTGTCATCTCGCCTTTGAGACCCCGAAGCTGTCGGTGCAGCAGATGGGCTTCTGGGGTGAGTGTCAGCGGCCGGGAGTTGCGGATGAACAATTCAAAGCCGATGGAATCCTCAAACTTCCGAATGATCTTCGAAACAGCCGATTGAGTGATGCCGAGAGCGTGGGCAACGGCAGAGAAGCTTCGAAAATCACAGCACATGAGAAAAACGCGGGTCTCATTGCTCAAGATGGACTCTGTAATGGGTTTGCTCATGTTTATCCTTGAAACCGGTTTCTGTTTCTTTTCAGTGTAATGAAATTAAAAACAATTGAGCCTCCCGAAGGAGGCTCAATTAGCGAGAATACTAATGCTTAGCGCACAACGCAGAGGGCTTCGCCGGCCGGCAGCGCTTCAATGACACCGATGCGATAGACGGTTTCACCGGCAGCTTTCAAAGCTTTCTGAGCTTTTTCAGCATCTTCAGCGGCAACGATGACGGCCATGCCGATGCCGTTATTGAAGACACGGTACATTTCGTGGTCTTCAATATGACCTTCCTCCTGGAGCCAGTCAAAAACGGCCGGACGCTTCCAGGAACCTGCCTTGATCACGCACTGAGTGCCTTCGGGCAGAACGCGGGGAATATTCTCAAGCAGTCCGCCGCCGGTGATGTGGGCCATGCCTTTAATGGTCACGCTCTTCATGGCTTCAAGAACCGGCTTGACGTAGATGCGTGTCGGTTCCATAACGGCGTCTGCCAGAGTCTTTCCGTCGGAAAGCTTGGTTATCCAGGGTTTGCCGGAAACTTCAACAACTTTGCGGATTAAAGAAAAGCCGTTGGAGTGGGGACCGCTCGAAGCCAGTCCGAGAACGACGTCGCCCGGTTTGATGCGGCTGCCGTCAATAATTTGGCTCTTTTCGACAATACCGACGGCAAAGCCGGCAAGGTCGTATTCACCGGCCGGATACATGCCCGGCATTTCGGCCGTTTCGCCGCCGATCAATGCGCAGCCGGCCAGTTCGCAGCCGTGTGCGACGCCTTTGACAACGCGTTCGGCAACGTCGACATCAAGATGACCGCAGGCGAAGTAGTCAAGGAAGAATAAAGACTTAGCGCCCTGAACCAGGATGTCATTGACGCTCATGCCGACCAAGTCCTGGCCGACGGTGTCGTGACGATTCAGCAGGAAAGCGAGTTTGAGTTTGGTACCCACGCCGTCCGTTCCCGTAACGAGAACAGGTTCCTTGTAATCTTTAGAAATTTCAAACAAGGCACCGAAGCCTCCGATGGAACCGAGTACCCCGGGAATCAGGGTCTTTTTGGCAAAGGGTTTAATGCGTTCAACTAACTCGTCGCCGGCATCAATAGAAACGCCGGAGTCTGCATAGGAAAGAGGTTTTGTCATCTTTAACAGCTTTGAGATTGAAGATTGGGAATTGCTCAATTCTAGAGGAGAAAAAGCCGCTGAACGGCATTTCAATTCCGCGCATGAGGATAACAGCTAACAAGACGTTTTCTCAAAGACTGTGTAACAGCGCGCAAACGAAAAGCCGGCAGTAAGCCGGCTCTTTGAAGCTAAAAAGGATGGTTTAGTAATGTTCAGCGGAAATGATCTTGTGCGCAAGAGCTTTGGCGCTCATTGCGCCGAACGGGCCGCGGCCGTCGGATAAGAAGATTGCAGGCGTCCCCTGCAGTCCGAGATAATCGGCCAGCGCAATGTTTTGTTCAATCATCTCTTCCGAATATTCATTCGGCATTCCGGTGGGCATCTGATCGTATTTCATCCAGCGAACCAAGGCGTCAGCCTTGTCGGCGCTGGAGTAGATGCACCCGGCGATTTCTTTGGATTCTTCGCTTAAGAACGGCCAAATGTAGCAGTAGATGGTGACGTTCATTAAATTGGCGAGCGTTTCGCGGCTGAGCCGTTTGCAGTAAACACACATCGGATCCATGAAAACAGCGAGCTTACTCACACCGTTGCCTTTCACTACCTTGATTGCGTTTTCTTTAGGCCATCGTGATTCATTAAATGTCATTGTCATGGAAATTCCTCCGATCGAGTACGGCCTAGGATAAACCCGAGGAAAAGGCGACGGGGTATACCTGTTTCGTTTTGAGTAGCAAGCAGAATGATCTCAGTCTTATCGAGAAACCTTTAGAATCCGAAAAGTAATCAAACAGACTGATGCAGGTTAACGATTTGGTTGAATCCGAGAAAGACAAGAAGGAACAAATAAGGGGCCAGCTTCCTTTGGATTTTTTCCCTGAAAAACAGCCGACTCTCTCTAATTTTATTGTGGGGTCGAACAGCGAAGCTGTGGCCGTGATTTCCGAGCTGAAGGAAGGACGCGGCCCGCAGTTTACTTACCTTTGGGGATATGAAGGTGTCGGCAAAACACACCTCGTACGCGCTTTGGGCAAACAAAGCGAGGGGGTTCCTGCTTTCGACGAAAACCGCACAATCTACGCCGTAGACAATGTTCAAGATCTGACGCCGGAACAACAGCAGGAGCTGTTCGTTCTTTACAACACCGTGCGCGAGCATCCCGGAACCCATCTTGTCGTGACTGCAGACCGCAGCCCGAAAGATTTTGAACGTCAGGGCTTCCGTAAAGACCTTACCAGCCGCTTCAGCTGGGGCGTTGTTTTTGAGCTATCTCCGCTGTCTGACGAACAAAAGCGCCAGGTTATTTTGGAGGCGGCGTCTCAGACCGGCCTGAAAGTGGCGCCGGAAGTTCTGAACTGGATCGAGAATAATTTTCCGCGCGACATGCACACGATGAGTAATCTGCTTCACAGCTTGGACCGTTATGCCATGTCAGCCAAGAGAGCCGTGACCATCCCCTTGATCAAAGAATGGCTCGAACGCAATCAAGATACAAAGGAAGATCGGTGAAATACGCGTTTTTTGATTTAGACGGCACCTTGATTCCCGTCGACAGCTCAATCCTGTGGGCCGAAACCTTGCTTTCCCACGTCGGCAAAGATGAAAAGCAGCTTCGCGCCGAACGAATTCAATACGACGTCGACTATAAAAACGGCTGCCTCGATATCAATAAATTCGAAGATTTTGAAATGAAGCTGCTGGCGCGTTTCCCGCGCCGCGAACTCGATGAACTCCGAGTTCAGTATCTAAAGCGGGACATCATGCCGCACGTACTGCCCATCGCAGTGGATCTCGTCAAAAAATACCGTGAGGCCGGTGCTAGAGTTGTGATGATTACTGCCTCGTACCGTTACGCGGTGGAACCGATTGCCGAGCTTTTCGGTATCCGCGATCTGATCTGCGCCGAGCCGGAGGAAAAGCCCGACGGAGAGTTCACAGGCCGCTGGATCAGTGAAAACTTTGCAACGCAGAAGGTTGTCAACGCCGAGCGTTTTATACAAAAGTGCGGCGGCTCGGCAGCGGATCTGAAAGAATCGGCGTTCTTTTCCGATTCTATGAATGATTTTCCGCTGCTTGATCATGTGGCCCGTCACGGAGGAAAGGCAGTAGCAACGAATCCCGATGACCGGTTAAGAAGTACGGCTCAGGAGAGACATTGGGAAATTCTGGAATTATTCAGCGAACATAAGCTGTTCTAAAAGCTTCTGTCCGTACGGAGTACGAGAGTTGGTTAAAGAAGAAGAGGGCTTCAAAGCGAATGTGCCGACAAAAATTCGGAAGAAAGCTCATATTGTTCCGAGAGAAGAAAACGGAATTGACCTCTTGGCCGTGAGCCCTTTTGCAATATCCGTCTGCCAAAAGCTTCAGGACGCCGGATATAAATCTTTTATTGTCGGCGGCGCCGTACGAGATTTGCTGATCGGAGCCAAACCGAAAGACTTTGATGTCGCCACCGATGCGACCCCGGAAGAAGTCAAAAAAGTCACAAGACGCGCCATCATTATCGGAAGACGATTCCGCCTTGTTCATGTCAACAAGGGCGCCGAGACGATTGAAGTGGCGACTTTCCGCGGCTTTGCTAAGCAAGGCGTGACAAAAGACGAGGACGGCGTCATTACCAACGACAACGTTTTCGGCGAGCAGTATGAAGATGCCGCCCGCAGAGACTTTACCGTCAATGCGATGTATTTCGACCCGATCAGCGGCGACCTTTACGATTATCACCACGGATTAGACGATATCCGCGAGAGAAAAATCCGCATGATCGGCGATCCGGCCACTCGCTACCGCGAAGATCCGGTTCGCATCCTTCGTGCGATACGAATTGCTGCCAAACTCGGTTTTACGATCGACGAGAAAACCGCCGCTCCGATGCACTACATGCAGACGCTGCTGCTTTCCGTTCCGAGCGCCCGTCTGGCGGATGAATTCTCCAAGATGGTGCTGAGCGGTTCTGCCGTTGCCTGTATGGAACTCATGAATCGCTATGACATCAACATTCCGATTCCACTCTTTGATGTTTTGAAGCGCACCTTCGGTCTACCTTTTGTTCGCAAGGGGTTGGAACGCTGTGACGCTCGTGTCGCTTTAGGTAAATCGATTTCGACGAGCTTCCTCTTCGCCGTGCTCCTGTGGCATGAAATGAAGGAAGAGGTTGCCAAATCCACCGGTAAAACGCCCGGACAGATTTATGAAGAGGCCGCCAAGAAAGTGGCCGACAGCTATCGCTGGGACGGCTTGCAGTCGCGCTACGTCAGCGACATGGCCATTATCTGGAAACTTCAGCCGAGATTTTTAGTCAGAAGCCGCCGCGCCGCGATGAAGCTTCTCCAGCACCCGCGTTTCCGTGCTGCTTACGACTTCCTTTTGCTTCGCGCTTCCAGCGGCGACGCCTCTCATGAGCTTGCAGACTGGTGGACGGCCTACGAAGGCGCAACCGACGAAGAACGCCTGGAAATGAGCAAAGAAGCCGAGCAGCAGGACCGCAAAGAGCGCGAACGTCTGCGCCAGGAAAGAGCAGCTGAAGGTAAGTCGGATGAAGATGAAGCCGACGGAGAGGAAAAAGAAAAGAAAAAACGCCGCAGAAGACGCAAGAAACGTTTCGACAGAAGCAAGTTTCCTAAGGCGGAGAAGGCTGCTTCTGACAAAGAAAAGGCGGATAAGTAGGTCATGCTGCAGCAGGCATTTATCGGGCTCGGCGCAAATCTCGGCGAGCCCGAATCCACTCTGAAGGAGGCAGTGCTTCGAATTGCCGATATTCCGGGCGTTCGCTTTGTTCAAGTCTCTTCTCTTTATAAAACGGAGCCTATTGATTCGAGCGGTCCCGATTACACCAATGCAGTCCTTGAGATAAAGACGGAATTATCTCCCCGCGCATTGCTGACACAACTGCTAGCAATTGAATCCGACCTGGGACGTGTACGTCCGGCAGGCGTCCACAATGCGCCCCGGACGATTGATTTAGACCTTCTTACCGTCGGAGAGCAGCGCTCCGACGATCCATTTGTTCTCCTTCCTCATCCGCGCATGACGGAGCGGGCCTTCGTGTTAGTTCCTCTTGCAGAGATAGCGCCGCAGTTTAATATTGCTGGAAAAGGTCAGGTTCATGTCTTCTTGGCTGCAACAGCTGACCAGCGAATTAACCGATTTAAATCTGCCGAGGAGTGGTTCGGCAATTTAGGAGAATGCAATGGATCAGAAAACGGAACGCAAGCCTGTTAGACTCAGCACCATCAAGAAAATGTACGAAGCAGGGGAGCCGATTGTGATGCTTACCTGCTATGACGCAACTTTCTCTTCCGTCGAAGATGAAGCCGGTGTAGACATCAAACTCATCGGAGACTCTCTCGGCATGGTGATGCAGGGCCATGAGACAACGCTTCCCGTGACCATTGATGATATGGTTTATCACACCGCCTGCGTGGCCCGCGGCAATAAATACGGACTGGTTTTAGCAGATATGAATTTCGGCAGCTACCTCGTCAATGAAGACGAGGCGGTAGCCAATGCCGTCAAACTTATGCAGGCCGGCGCCCATATGGTTAAATTCGAAGGCGGTGTCGAGGTTTGTCCTTTGGCTCGCCGCTTAACGGCCATGGGCATTCCCGTTTGCGGACACGTCGGATTTACGCCTCAGTCTGTGAATGCTATTGGCGGCTACTTTGTTCAGGGCAAGACTAAGTCCGGAGAAGAGAAACTTTTAGCCGACACCTTGGCTCTGCAGGAGGCCGGTGCATCCATGATCGTGCTGGAAATGGTGCCCGCAGATGTTGCCAAACGTGTGACAGAAGCTTTAAGCATTCCGACAATTGGTATCGGCGGAGGCCTAAATTGCTCCGGTCAGGTTTTAGTATTACAGGATCTGCTGGGAATCTTTCCCGGCCGTAAACCGAGATTTACTAAAAACTTTATGGAAGGAGCCGCAAGCATTAAAGAAGCCGTGGCCAATTACGTGAAAGCTGTTAAAAACCGCAAATTTCCGGCGCCCGAGCACTCCTTCTGATTTTTTTGAGAAAAAATGAAAGTTGTTCATACAATCGAAGCTCTTCAGGAAGAGCTCAAGGGGAAGAAGAACATCGCTCTGGTTCCGACCATGGGCAATCTTCATGAAGGTCATCTGCACCTGATGCAGGAAGCCGGCAAGTACGGCGACACGGTGGTAGCGTCGATTTTTGTTAATCGTCTGCAGTTCGGACCCAATGAGGACTTTGATCAGTACCCCAGAACGCTGGAAGAGGACTGCAAAAAGCTCGAAGAACAGGGTGTCGTTGATTATGTCTTCGCGCCGAGCGAAAAAGACATGTATCCGCAGCCCCAGACTTTCCGAGTTAAGCCAGACCCTAAACTTGCCGACATTCTTGAAGGGTTCTATCGTCCGGGATTTTTTGAAGGCGTCTGCACGGTCGTCATGAAGCTCTTCTGCATCGTGCGTCCCGATGTTGCCGTTTTCGGTAAAAAAGACTATCAGCAGCTGACGATCATCAAAGAGATGGTTCGTCAGTTCGGCATGCCGATTCGCATTATTCCTGCAGAACTGCAGCGCAATCAAGAAACGGGTCTTGCTCTGTCTTCCCGCAACCGTTACTTGAGCGCACAAGAACTGCAAGACGCCACACTGCTTTACAAGACGGTTAAAGGCGTTAAAGACGCGCTTGAAGCAGGAACGGCTGATCCGGAAGTGTTGGAAGAAAGAGCAATGAAGATGCTCGACGGCCACGGCTGGATCCCTGACTATGTTGCTGTTGTTCGGAGAAGCAACCTTCTTGCGCCCACCAAAGACGACTTGATCAATAAAACGCCGTTAGTTGTTTTAGCGGCAGCAAAAATCGGCACCACACGTTTGATCGATAACGTCGAAGTTTTTTAACGTCCGGGACTCGGCTCCCTTCAAAACTCTGATTGAGAGTAAATTCGCTCAGCCTTCCTTTGAGAGGCTGAGCGAAATCAAAGCTGAGAGCGCTTCAGCATAATTGTTCCGGCTCTCTTAAGAAAGCTTTTGAGCCGTAGAGAAAAGCCTTCGAATCTTCAAATAATCTCTCCATCGAGATCCTCACCTTAGACTTTTTGGCAGAAAAATCATCTCTAGATCTAAGAAGGAGAGATCTATGAATAGGAGAAAAATGTTGTTGAGTACGCTCGGCAGCACGCTGGCGGTAAACGGGGTTTCGATCGCGGCCGCGAGTACACCGCCTCTCTTCCAAAGAGAATCTTTGCCGCAAGAATTTTCTAAAGTAATTTCCCCGGGAAAGTTGAGAATTCTCGTTCTTTCCGGAAGTCCTCATAAAGACGGGACTACTAATTTGCTGGCGACTAATTTCGTAAAGGGTGCTAAGGAAGCAGGCCATGAAGTCCGCCGTGTTAATACGTCTTTTGAGGATATTAATGCTTGCCGAGGCTGTTTTTTCTGTCTCAAAAACTCAGGCCAATGTCTTATCCGTGATGATGTTCCTGCAATATTGCACCTTATAGAGCAGGCTGACGTCGTAATTTTTGTAACTCCGATCTATTACTACGCGATTCATTCGTCTTTGAAAGCACTTTTGGAGCGATTTACCTCACGGAGGACTGACTTCATGAAGATGCCCAAAAAGATGGGGCTTATTGCAGTTTGCGGCGGTAAGTTTGAATGGAGTTTTGATTCTATTAATGCCCACTTTGACTCCTTAAGCAGATATCTCGGATGGAAGGATATCGGCAGAAGTGAAGCAAGGGGATATCCGACAAAAACTGATATCCAGAAAACGGAATATCCGAAGCTGGCCTATCAATTTGGTTTTAATCTAAGCTAAGGAGAGCATATGAGTAATTGGTTGTTGCGTTTTGTATTTGTTTTGTTCACCATTCTCGCGGGTTCGGCTGCAATTGCTAAGGACCTTCCTAAGGAGGAACAGATGATTGTGCGAATTGCTGAAATTCAAGTAGATCGGTCCCAGCTAGAGGAATACCTCAAGCAGGCAAGAACCGTCGGAGCAGAGTCCGTGTCGAAAGAGCCGGGTGTGATCGCGATTTTTCCGATGGTAGAGAAGCGAAACCCGGAACAAATCCGAATTGTGGAAATTTATAAGAATGAGGAGGCATATAAGGCTCATCTACAAACGCCCCATTTTTTTAAATACAAAACCTCTACATTATCCATGGTCAAAAAATTAGATTTAGTGGACATGACACCCCTTGATGAACAGGCAATGCCTTTGATATTTAAGAAGCTCTCTGCTCATGAGTAATTACATTACTTCTAATTTTTCTAACTTAATTTTCTCCTGCTCCGTGCCGAGCCAGTGGCACATGGAGCATCGGGTTCCCGATCACTGTGTGGTATTTGTTCGGCAGGGAAAACTTTTGATTTCAGATAAGGGAAGGACAGAGGAAATTCCGGCTGGGTCTTGTGTTTTTTTAAAGAAGGACTGCAGTGTTAGGCTTGTTAAAGCTTCTTTTGCTGGGAAAAATTACGAAGGCCTCAATATCCGTCTTCCTCAAAACATACTAGTAGTTCAATCTATAAATATATTATCAATTAAGTAAATGCGGACTCGATGTCTTCAAGCTTCCATTTCCAGCGGTAGACTACCGGTTCCGCATTGACTTGCATGATCCAGCGGTTAATGTGATTGACAAGCTCTTCCTTAGAACGAACCCTCAGTCCCTTCAGGCAGGTTCTGGCCATCTTCCCGAAGAATGATTCAATGAGATTGAGCCAGGATGCATGCTTTGGCGTGAAGGTGAATTTAAATCGATTCGGCTGTGTGGCCAAGTAATTCATGGTTTCTTTGGAACGGTGCGCAGAATGGTTATCCAAGATTATGTTGATAACGATTCCTTCCGGATAAGTCTTGTCCAGCATCTTTAAGAAGTCGATGAAGTCCGATGATTTATGAGATTCGCAGACGATGCTGTGAACCATTCCGGTTAACAAATCTATTCCTGCCAGCAGGGAGACGGTTCCGTGTCTAATGTATTCATAATCTCGCCGAACAAAACCTTTCCCGAGTTTCGGAGTCCGATCTTTATGCTTGTTCTCTACCGCCTGAATGCCCGGTTTCTCGTCGTAAGAAATAAAAACCTCTTGATTAACAAGCGTTATTTCTTCTTCCGGATCATCGTATTTCTTCGCTAATTGCGTTATCCATTCAATCTTTTTGTAGAGCAATAACACTTCCTTGGCTTTAGCCTCGAATTGCTCATCTTTCTTTTCCAAGTAATAGCGAATTCGGTGTGGTTTAATCTCCGAGTCGTTTAATAAATACCAAATGGTAGAGGCCGCGACAGATTCAAGTCGGTCAAAGCCATGTTCTTTGCAGTGGCTTCTAACGTAGTTGGTCAGAGCAGAGAGAGTCCAAAGCTCTAATGCCGGTCCGTCAGGCAGTTCTCTAGGCTTGCTGCAGGCCAAAGAAATAATCCATGTCTGCTGCTCAGCATCCAGTTCTTTCGGACGCCCCGGACGTGCTGCATCTTCTAAGGCTGCCTGAACTCCGGCTGAAGAAAAACGTTTGATTATTTTGTTAACGACAGGACGGGAAATCCCAAGGTTATTTGCAATATCAGTGTTACTGCTCCCGGAGGCGGCCAACAGAATCATCTTGGCGCGTTGTACCTTCCGAATCTCTTCAGTCCTGGAAGAAACGATCTTCTCAAGAGCAACTTTGTCTTGTTCAGATAAGACGGGATTAAATTTGCGCGTACGACCGGCCATGAAATTCCTCCATTCATGGCCGTATTATACTTCTTTTTCAAATTAGATAACGTATTTTTAGAATTTTATACTAGAAGACTATTTTCAGAGACATTTGAAGAATAATGAGTTCCCGCAAGATTTTACCGGGTTGTCCAATTGCTTCATGAGATTGAACAGGACACTGTGCCTGCAAGGATTATTGTCTTCCATCATTCTGTTCGTTGAAGAAGGCCAAGACCCTGGCCAGGAGATGACACTGAGATTTTGCGTTTCTAGATCTTCATTATTTTAAAAATCCTCAATAAAACATAAAGTTAATGTTGAAATTGAGGATTTTTTGTGCTAAACTAGATCATTATATATGGAGATCTATCAATGGCAAATCCGAAGCTTCCTCCGATTCTGATTAACAAGGCAGGTTCCGTTTATTACGTTTACACGTATAAAAACGTTTGGGATAGAGAACTCAAGCGGAGCAAAAGAGGTGAATCCAAAAAGATTGGGGCAATCCTTGGCGGACAAAAGGATGGAAAAATTCGTTTTGATGGAGCTTTCCTTCAAGAACATCCTGAATTTCGGAACTATCAGGTTGAGAGGAAAGGAAAAGATTATGTCTTTACTCAGATCTCCGAAGAAGGCATCACTCTTGAACAGGCTCGCAACATAAAGAAGCTTTACGCCGGTGCTACTTGGGCCTTAGATCAGATCGTTGCCGACTCTCCTGTCGGAGAGTTCTTAAAGGAGTGCTTCCCAAGGAACAAAGACTATAAAAAGATCCTTTCCTTAGCGTACTTTTTAATCCTTAATCAGAACAACAACGTTAGCTTCTATGAAAGCTTTGCAGAGACGACGAGACTGCCGTATCCGCGGCCGCTGAGCCCCTCGGCAGTAACTCGCCTCTTCCAGAGGATAGAGCTGCGCGATGTCCGGCGTTACTTCCTGCTGATGCGCAGCTATCTTCAAGAAGACGAAGACAATAAGATCATTCTTGCCCTGGACTCGACCTCAATCTCTTCTTACTCCACGCGCTTAACTCATATTGAATACGGCAAGAACAAAGACGACGATGCGCTGCCGCAGCTAAATGTTCTCTTCTTGGTAGACCAGAAGTCCGGACTTCCGATTTTTTATCGCTTTTATGACGGAAATGTTCCAGATGTCAGCACCATTCGTCATACGATTGCCGATCAGGCTCTTCTAAACATGAAGAACGTCGTTCTGGTTGCTGACAAAGGCTATAACAGCGTAAAAAACATCAACGACTGTCTGATCAATAAAGTTGAGTTCATTTTTAATGTCCGCCTGGGAACGAAAGGCTGTCTGGCCAGAGAACTCATAGATGAACATAGAAAGGAGTTTGCAGACCTCAACAGCGGCGATCCTTACATCAGAAAGAACATCGCCACGGCAAAGGTGAATTGGAAATACGATCCGCGGCCGGTAGACGGGAAGCCGGCATCAAACTCTGCGACAGCCGAGCTTTATTACCACATGTTCTACGATTCCGTCATCTATCAGGAGGCAGCCAATAAGCTCACGGAATCGCTTCTCACCATTAAAAAGAAACTTCTTGAAAATGAAGCCCTGACCGAGCAGGAGGAAGAGCTGAAAGAAAAATTCTTCCGAAACGATAAAGAAAAAGGCTTGATTATTATTAACCGCCGAGTAGACGACTACTTGAAGTACAAGGGATTTAGAGTTTTAGTCACAGACTCGGAGAAGGATCCGGTTAAGGCCTGGACGGCTTATGCGGACCGCTGGCGCGTAGGAGACGCCTTTGCGACGCTTAAGGACCGACTCGGCTGCAATCGAATCAGATGCTCTGACAACAAGGCACTGCAAGGAAAGACCTTCGTACAGTTCATTGCGACGGGCTTGTCGCTGATGGTTCGTTCGAGAATCCGCTGCTATATGAAGGAAAACAAGAAAGCTGGAAAACTGAATCTGGTCTACGAGAGCGACGCAAAGATCCTTCAGGTTCTAAATAACGTCATGCAAACTCGCTTTAACCACGGCTACTACTTCGACGAAGTTGCCGGTAAAAAGATTAAATACTTTGAAGCGTTAGGTGTTGGAGTTCCGGGAGCCGGGCCCGAGACACCGGAAGATGTTCAAGAAGAACCAGAAGCCGAAACGTTATTAGGTACGGATATTGAAATTTAACGAGGATGCCGGAGCCGAACTCCGGCTAGATCACTGAAAAACGCAAAATCTCAGATGACAGAATTAAAGGTAGAGGAATTAATTCTTGATTTGCTTCAGACCAATATTCGCTTTTTCCCGACGCTTTTTGATTTTTATCGAGATTGGAATGTAGATTTAAAGGAGTTCATGGAGGATCACTTTACAGAAAATCTTTCTTTAAGTGAGTTTGCCTCTTACTCGGGCCGAAGTCTAGCAACTTTTAAGCGGGATTTTTTAAAAATCACAGAGTTGTCTCCCGCTAAATGGCTAATGACCAGACGTCTAGATCTGGCCGAAAACTTATTGAAAGAAAATAAACTCTCCATAAAGCAAATTTCATATTCTGTTGGCTTTAAAACGCCCGCGCACTTCTCAACTGCATTTAAAAAACGTCACGAAATGACGCCTTCGGAATATCGAGCTTCGAACACAGGCTGCAATTAAACTTTCAAAAGCCGAAGACAACCTGATTTCACAATTCACAGACGAAATTGATTGTTAACTAATGGATTTACCTAGGGGTTCACAGGATTCCTGCTTAAAAGCCGCCCAATGTGGGTTCGACTGTGGCATGATGATCAGAATGGCCGCGACGTGTACGCGGTGACGAATTCTTCTATTGGAGTCTATTAAATGTTGATGAAAAAGCTGCTTTGGACAGCGTGCGCTGCAATCGCATTGACTGCTTCCGCCGGAATTAATGCTGAAGAGTATGTCGTTGGAACAGGCGCGACTTATCGTCCTTTCGAATATGAAACACCGCAGAAAGAGCTCGTCGGCTTCGACGTTGATTTGATGCGTGCTATCGCCAAGGCTGAAGGTTTTGACGTTAAGTTCATCAACACACCGTGGGAAGGCATCTTCGCCACTGTCGATAAAGGCGACCGCGACATCATCATGTCCGGTATCACGATTACCGACAAACGCAAGCAGGTTGTTGATTTCTCCAAACCCTACTTCCTGGCTCATCAGCTGATCCTGACCGACAAGTCCGTCAAGATCAACAAGCTTTCCGATCTCTCTAAAGGCAGTGTGGCTGTTGTGAGCGGTTCTGCCGGTGACGTTGCTGCCTCTAAGGCATTCGGCAAAGCTTCTACAAGAATTCGTCGTTTTGACAACACTCCGCTTGCTCTCGAAGAACTAAATCAGGGCGGTGTGGTCGCCGCAATCGGTGATATCGGTGTTTTGGCTTTCTATGCCCGCAACAACCCCGACAAGCACTTCAACATGACTCGTGACCCTGCTTTCGAAGAACAGTACTTCGGCATTGCTGTTAAGAAAGGTAACCAGAAGCTGATCGATAAGATCAACGCCGGTCTCGAAAAAGTGATCGCCAGCGGTGAATACAACAAGATTTATCGCAAATGGTTCGGTACTGATGCACCGAAACTTCCTCAGTAACAGGAACTAACCAATGAAATTGCCCGATCTACATGGTCGGGTAATTTTTAAATAAAATCTCGGGAATTTTTTAATACCAAGGAGCGAACGTGGGCGGATTTCGGTACGAAGTAATTACAGAATATTGGCCTCTCTTCTTAGAAGGCGCCAAGATGACCATCCAAATTACGGTGATCTGTGTCACCTTGGGTGTGATTTTGGGTATGGCTTTAGGCATGGCCCGACTGGCTGATGCAAGACATTCCCCTTGGAAGCAGATTCTTAAATATTGTGTTCGCTGGCCGGTGACGGTTTACGTGAGCTTCTTCCGTGGAACGCCTCTTTTCGTTCAGATTCTGCTGATGCAGTTCGCGATCCTTCCGTTCTTTATTCATCCGACCGAAGGCCTTTTAATTTCCGGTGACCTTGCCCGTGAGATTCGTTCCACATACGGTGCGATGCTCGCCGGTATCGTAGCCATTACATTGAATGCCGGTGCTTACCTTTCCGAGGTTTTCCGTGCCGGTATCCAGTCTTTGGATAAAGGGCAGATGGAAGCTGCCCGCTCCGTCGGTATGACTTACTGGCAGGCCATGTTCCACATCATCCTGCCGCAGGCTTTCCGCCGTATGCTTCCGCCGTTGGGCAACAACGCGATTGCCATTTTGAAAGACTCTTCTCTGGTTTCTGCCATCGGTTTGGCTGAACTGGCTTACGCCGCACGTACCGTTGCCGGTGCAACAGCCCGCTACTGGGAACCGTACATCACGATTTCTTTGATGTACTGGGTCATGACTTTGGGTCTGGCTTACCTCGTGAAGAAGATGGAACAACGCTTGGGTAAAGGAGACGACAACAGATGAGCGACAACAAGACCGAACAGAAACCGGTTATCCGTATCGAAAATCTGCACAAGTATTTCGGAGATAACCAAGTCCTTCGCGGTATTGACCTCGAAGTGATGCCCGGAGAAAAAGTCGTGGTGTTAGGACCGTCCGGCTCCGGCAAGTCCACAATGCTTCGCTGCATCAATGCATTGGAAGAAACCACCAGCGGCAAGATTTATGTAAATGATGTTGACATCACTTCTCCGAAGACCGATATCAATAAAGTTCGTGAACATCTCGGAATGGTGTTCCAGCGCTTTAATCTCTGGCCGCACAAGACCGTTCTTGAGAACGTTGCCTTGGCACCGAAACTCGTCTCCGGCGTCAACAAAGCCGAGGCCGAGAAGAAGGCCATGGAAATGCTCAAGCGCGTCGGTTTGGCTGAAAAAGCCAACGCTTATCCCGCAAGCCTTTCCGGCGGTCAGCAGCAGCGTGTTGCGATTGCTCGAGGTTTGGCAATGGGGCCGAAGGCTCTGCTGTTTGACGAACCGACATCTGCGCTTGACCCGGAACTCGTGGGCGAAGTGCTGAAGGTGATGACCGATCTGGCGAAATCTGGTATGACGATGGTTGTGGTTACGCACGAAATGGGCTTTGCCCGTGAAGTGGCCGATCGCGTGATCTTTATGGACGGCGGCGTGATCGTCGAACAAGGCAAGCCGGAAGATGTTCTTCTGCATCCGAAGGAAGAAAGAACTCGTACTTTCTTGAAGCGCGTTCTTCCGGCCTCAGAAGAACAGAAATAGTTCATCCGTAATTTTCCAAATAGCTCGCTCTCGAAATGATTCCGAGCTATTTTTACGCCTGAGCTTCCTTACGTGAAGCGAGAAGCCAAACCGCTGCAAACACCAGCACGCCTCCGACACCTTCAGCGGGAGTGAGCGGAGCACCGAGCAGAGCGACGGAGAGGACAACAGCCGTGATCGGCTCAAAGCAGCTCAAGAGGCTGGCCGAGGTCGCTGAGATCATCTTGAGGCTCGATACATAGAGCAGGAAAGAAACCAAAGTTCCGACAACAACGATATAGGCGTAGAAAAGCGCCGACAGCGTCGTCCAATTGGCTTCTTCAATTGCCCACGGCGGAAAGAAGATACTCATCACAATGCCGCCGACCGTCATGCCGCCGCCGACCACAATGGTAACGGGGATTTTCTTAAGAACGGCATTCGGCTGGATGTTGCTGGCGGCGCCGGCAACCGAGGAAGCAAGACCCCAAAGGACGCCCGTTAGAGAGAGTGAAACGGAGTCAAAATCTCCTTTGGTGGTAATCAATACAACCGCTATGATTGCCAGCGCCGTGCACGCCATTTCACGAATCTGAGGTGCGCGATGCTTTACAAAAATGTCCCAGATCGTCGTAAATACCGGAATAGTGGCCGCGAGGATGGCGGCGGTGCCTGCATTGCTGCACTGAATCGCCAGGAAAAACGTCAGCTGCGTGAGCAGTACGAGCACGCCATAAAGAAGGATGTCTTTTGCTACGCCGGGTTGGGAGAAATACTTCAGAAGCGAGCGGCGCATAAAGAAGTGTTCGAACATCAGCAGGAGCGCCCCGGCACCCAGAAGGCGCCCTGCGACTAAATCGCCGACGACAAAGCCGGAATCTTCCATCAGCACTTGTGCTGCGACACCCATTGAACCCCAGCAAATGCCTGCACTGATCGCAAAACAAATTCCTTCGGTTTTCTTCTGCATAACCAAGTCCTCGTTCAAGACTTGAGAATAAGCGGATAATGGCGAGCGTACCGATTAAGTTGTGAATTTCACAAGTTGCACCGATGCGACCTTCCCTCAAAATCGAAACCTGGAACCTCCTCTCGGAATTAGGCAGAACGAAAAGCCTGACTCAAGCCGCAGAACGTTTAGATATGGACCTTCCTGCGGCATCTCGTTTGGTCTCTTCGTTAGAGAAAGAATTGGGAGTCGAGATCCTCGATCGAAAAAGAAAACCGGCGCAGATCGTCACGAAATCGCTGGAACTGTTTTCCGAAGCCGACCGCATAGCGCGCCAATATCAGCGTCTGCTGAAAACCGCCGAGTCCATCAAGCACCAAGACACGATTAAGCCGAAGCGGATTTTGAAAGTGAGCTTGCCGGCGAATATCGATCGCAGTGCTTACTTGAATGCGTTTTCAAATTTCGAACGCAAGCATTCGGGGCTGCGGGTTGAAGTGCTGATTGATGCCGGGGAGGATGGTTTATTAAACGGCGCGGCGGATGTGGCTTACTTCGGATATCGGCCTACAAAAGAAGGCATCACATGGATCCCAGCGGGACACAACGTTACGTTTCTCATGGCGTCTCGCAGCTACCTTCGCCGGAATGGAACTCCTCAGAGCGTCCAAGAACTTCGAAACCATACCCTTCTGTTGAGAAACTCTTCCAATCGCTCTTTTAGTCGGCGCTTAGAAAATCGAGACGCTGTCTTTGAGATTGAATCCGATGAAAAAGTGCATTTTGAGGACGCTTATTCCTGCCGCACGCACTTGATTGCAGGAGAAGGCATATCGGTAGATTTGGTACCTTCTTTTGTCGCTGATGAGCTGATGCGAGGCGATATTGTTCCGGTGCTTCCCGGCTGGCACCGCCGTCCTTGGGAGATATGCGTCTGTAGAAGAGATTCGGATCATTCGCCGTTAGTTTCTGAAATGGCGGATCTCATTGTTGAGAATTTCAAGAAGCACACGGTCGACAGCTGGATGTTTTGGTATCGGTATTTCAGTATCCCGTTGGAATCGGTTGTGTTGCCGGCAGTGGATTAAAGCTTGTCGCGGAACATGAAGTAGGCGGCGCCGAGCATGCACAAAGAAGCCCACAGATAGTCCAGTTTCAGAGGCTGCTTCATGTACAGGAAGGCAAACGGAACAAAAATGCTCAATGAGATGACTTCCTGAAGGATTTTGAGCTGGCCTAAGGAAAGGCCGGAGAAGCCGATGCGGTTAGCCGGAACCATGATGCAGTATTCGAAGAAAGCGATAAGCCAGCTGGAAATAATCGCAACCCACAGCGGAGAATTTCCGAGATTTTTAAGATGTGCGTACCACGCAAAAGTCATGAAACAGTTTGAGAGAAGAAGCAAGGCAGCTGTTTTGTACAGAACCGGAATCTGAGAAAAGAACTGGCTTAGTGTCTGCATTTGGCAAAAAGAAAAATCAATTAAAGCGTTTGCAGATTATAGAAATCGGAGCATGGGTTTGCCTGAGTCCTCAATTGGCTTTGTCTTTAGGCCTGCTGAAGCCGAGAAGAACGACAGCGATAAGGACCATCGCCGCACCTGCGAGCATGAAACCATTCATCTTTTGCGAGAAGAAAAAGTATGAGAGCACGATGGCCGTTAACGGTTCAACGGTTTCAAGCACACCGGTGATGGTCGGAAGAATCTTGGAGGCGCTCACGATGTAAAGCGTGTAAGCAACGATATGGCCCATGATCGCAACCCATAGCACGCTCAAGATAGTCAGAAAGCTCCATTCAAGGCTGACTTTCCAAAACGGATAGTAGAGGTTGCAGAGAATCGTGGTGAACAGCATGGCCCAAGTCATGGCGATGAGCGGTCCGACCTTCCGAACAATAGTGCGGCTCTGGATCGTGTAGGCGGCACTAAAGAGCGGCGCGCCGAAGCCGACCAAAAGCGTCAGCCATCCGAAGGACAGCGTCGAGAAGTTTCCTTTGGTCATCATCAGACAAACGCCGATAAGCGCTAAAGCACAGCAAAAGATCTGCGAAGCAGTCGGCATCACGGCCGCAAACAGCAGGAGCCCCATGATACAGAAAGGCCGCGTAGCGGCGATAACTGCTGCCGTTTCTGCGTTGGAGTACTTCACACAAACATAGAAGCTGACCTGCGTGAGAAGGACCAAAACGCCAAATAGGAAGAACTGAAAGACGTTTTGTTTGTCAGCTGCTGCAAGAAAGGTTTCTTTCGGTCTTGTGGCAAGAGAAATACCGAAAAGCGCAACCGTCGTAACGATCATCGTTAAAGAAATGAATTGCGCGGGCGCCATGCGGACCGTGTGCAATAGGTATTGAGCAGCGATGTCCATAGTTCCCCAAAAGAAACCGGACAAAACGCCGCAAATGACGCCGAGTGTTCGAATATTCATGTTCGCCTCCGATGTTGTGGTTATAGTTCCTGAAAACTTCTGATCTATCGTGGACGAATAAATTTGAGCACAGGGACTAACTAAATTTGCTCTCGGATACTTAGAATCTTGAGAACGAATTTTTGTTTTGAAAGGATGAGCATCGTGCAAGAAAACCGATACTCTCGTCACGAACTCTTGAAAGAGGTCGGAGTCGAAGGCCAAAAAAGAATCTCGCAAGGCCGTGTGCTAATCATCGGCGCCGGCGGACTAGGGTCACCAGCCTCTCTGTATCTGGCTTCCTCAGGTGTAAAAAAAATCACGATTGTGGATTCCGATACGGTGGATTTAACCAATCTGCAGCGCCAGGTCATTCACAATGTGGAGCGCTTAGGTATGAATAAAGCCGAAAGCGCAAAAGTCTCTCTGGAAGCTATAAACCCCGAGGTTGAAATCGTTCCGGTAGATCACAGACCGACTCTCGAAGAATTGGAGAAGCTTGTTTCCGAATGCGATGTCGCTTTGGACTGTACCGACAATACCGAGTCTCGCTACATCTTCAATGACGTTTGCCGACGTTTCAAAAAACCGCTCGTTACGGCCGGAGTCGTGGCTTTCGACGGTCAAATCACGGTCTTCGACTTTAGAGATCCTGAGTCGGCTTGTTATGCCTGTCTTTTTCCGAACCATGAAGGCAAAGACGAGAAGGCTTCCACCAAAGGCGTTTTTGCACCCCTAGTGGGCATCCTTGGGTGTATGCAGGCCGCCGAGGCTCTTAAAATTATCGGGAAGTTCGGCGAGCCTTTAACAGGTCGTCTGTTAATGGTGGATGCCCGCACGATGACATGGTGTCAAATGAAATACAGACGCGATGATGAATGTCCGTGCTGCTCACAGGGAAGATAAACAATGAAAGTTAAAGTTCTTTATTTTGCTTCTTTGAAAGAACGTCTGCTGAAAGGCGAAGATACGGTTGAAGTGCCTGAAGATGTAAAAACCGTGGAAGATCTGATTAACTATCTGTCTGAGAACGACGCAGCGCTTAAGGCTGCTTTTGAAGAAATGCCTCGTCTGCGCTTTGCCGTGAACCAAGAAATGGCCAAAGAATCGACAGTCTTGAAGGACGGCGACGAAGTGGCCTTCTTCCCGCCGGTTACCGGAGGTTAATACTTTAGAAAGCAGAAGGGTCCGTTGTAAACGGCCTTTTTGCGGAGATTTTTAATGACAGGCGCCGGGCTCCGTCAAGAGATCGGAACGAAATCGCGGTTGACCGCAGCATTCAGGTTTGTGATCACGATTTCGGCAGCGCTCCTGTTGTCTGGTCTTTTCCATAGCCCCCAATTAGGCGGTTTTGCCGCCTTGGGGGCTTTTATGGCTCTGCTGAGTGATACCGAAAGCGACTTGATTTCGCGTCTCGGCGGTGTTGCCATTACCTTCATCGGCGTTATGTGCGCTGCACTTCTCGGTGTCGTGCTCAAGAATATGGAGTACGGCAAATGGCTCGTCATCGGACTGGTGTGTTTCGGTCAAAGCCTGATGACCTTTGCCGAGAAATTCTGGTGGCTATGGGGAAAATATGTTCTGGTTTTTCTTCTGATTTCGATATTCGATTTCACACCGGACTTGATGGCCTTCGTCGGCTACTTCATCGGTTTCAGCCTTGCGATGGCGGCAATCGTGCTCGATCACTTCGTTTGGCGCTACGAGAAGCTCTCGCTCCGCCCGATGGCACAGCTCAAGCTCGTGGAAGGCGGCAACCGCAACTCTTATGCGTATGCGCTCATTTCCATTGCTACCTTGATATGTGCTTTGGGCTGTTCATTCCTATTTGATTTTTCCGAACCTGGATGGGTCGGAATCACGGCGCTTTATTTATTAAATTCCAACGTGGCTGCGGGCTATAAACGAGTGGTCCAAAGAATTCTCGGAACACTGCTCGCTTACTTCTTAGTCATCCTTATCTTTCCGTATATTGACGATAAGTTTGTGCTTGGTGCGCTGATCGTGGCGTCTTCCGCGGGTATTCCGGTATTTGTCGGCGGGAACTACACCTGCATGACTTTCTTTATCACTTGCTACATCCTTTTTGTATTGGACTGGCTGATGCGTGCATACGGAGGAGACTATTCCATCCTTATTTGGAGGATTTGGGACACGCTGATGGCGGCAGGGTGGGTCGCACTCGGTCTTGGCGTACTTTATCTGTGGGAAAAGAGGCTGAAAAAAGCCGGTGTTGAGCCCCGTATCCCAAGAAACGAGAATTGACAAAAATTGACCCCCAAACCAAAATTAACCGTTTGAGGAAATTAAAAGTTCTTCACAGAAAATCACATAATCAGGAACGATTCCATGGCTGACGACAACAAGACAACGAACGCAACATCAACCGCAAAACCTGCTGCAGCAGAACCGACCAAGGCGGCTGCTCCGGCAGAAGCAAAACCCGCTGCTAAAGCACCGGCAAAACCTCGCACCGTTAAGGCTCCGACGATCCGCAGACCGGCTGTACGCCGCACCGCAGTTAAAGCGGCTGCCCCTGCCGCTGCAGCAAAAGAGACTTCTCTGGAGGAGGTTTCTTTAGACGATCCTTCTCTGTACATTAACCGCGACATCAGTTGGATTGAGTTCGACCGTAAAGTCCTTGAAACAGCAATGGATCCCGAGATCCCGCTGCTCAACCGTGTTCTCTTCTTGTCCATCTTCTACAACAATCTCGACGAATTCTTCATGGTTCGCGTGATGAACGTTCAGAGACAGGCCAGAAGCGGAGCCGAACCGACCGGTCCGGATAAGATGCCGCCCGCTCGTCAGCTTTCCGAAATCCGTCGTAAAGTTACCGAGATTCTCGAAGAAGCTGAAAACCTCTGGATTGATACGCTCAAACCCGAGCTCGAGAATAAAGGCATTCGTTTCTCTAAGTACTCTGCGCTGAACGCAGCACAGAAGAAGGAAATGAACCGCTATTTCGACGAAGATATTTTCCCGGTTCTGACGCCTCAGGCGGTGGACAAAGGTCGTCCGTTCCCGATGATCTCCAACACCAGCCTGAATTTCGTGATGGAGCTCGAAGCAATTGAAAGCGGTATTTCGGTTAAGAACCGTTTTGCTCGTTTGAAGTGCCCGAATAACGTTCCTCGTTTCCTGTTCGTTTCCAATAAAGATAACACCGTTACACCGGATCTGTCCTACGCCACCACTGAAGGTGTGATTGTTCTGACTGAAGATTTGATCGGCAACCGTTTGAATACGCTCTTCCCGGGATATAAGGTTAAGTCTCAGGGTCTTTTCCGTATTACTCGTAATACGGACGGTGAGATCGAAGAAGACGAAGCTGACGATCTGCTCTCTGCCGTTCGTGACTATGTCGAACAGCGTCGTTTCGGTTCAATCGTCCGTGTCGAGATTGAAAAGGGCATGCCGCAGCGTCTGCAGGACTTCCTGTATGAACACTTAGATCTTCATCCGAACCAGTTCTACCGCTGTCGTGTTCCTCTGGCCTTCTCCGAATTCGGCCGCATGATGAAGATTGACCGCCCGTCTCTGAAGTATCCGTCCGATCATCCGAAGACACCGAAGGCTTTCGAACAGGGCCGCAATTGCTTTGACGAGATCCGCAAGCGCGACATCCTTGTCTACCACCCGTATGACTCGTTTAACTGCGTGTTGGAATTCTTGAAGCAGGCAGCTTTGGATCCGAACGTTGTCGCTATTAAGCAGACGCTTTACCGCTGCGGCAGCGATTCTCCTGTTGCTAAGGCTCTTCTTGAAGCTCGTCGCCGCGGCAAACAGGTGACCGCCGTCGTTGAGCTGAAGGCTCGGTTCGACGAAGAGCAGAACATTAACTGGGCTGAAGAAATGGAACGCAACGGTGTGAACGTTGTGTACGGTTTTGCCGGCCTCAAAATTCATGCCAAGCTCTGCTTCGTTGTTCGCCGAGAAAAAGGCAAACTTGAGCGCTACACGCACATCGGTTCCGGTAACTACAACGCTGCTTCGGCCAAGATCTATACCGACTTGGGGCTCTTCACGGCCAATAAGGATATCAACGATGACGTCCAGGATCTGTTTAATGTGATGACCGGCTACGGCGTAGTCAACCACTATCGCAAGCTGCTGGTTTCTCCGCACACCTTGCGCCCCGGCATTACCAAGCTGATCCGCCGCGAAATCGAACAGCACAAGAAGCACGGCAACGGCCATATCATCATCAAGTGCAACCAGCTGGTTGACTATGAAATGGTCAAGGTTCTTTATGAAGCCAGCCGCGCCGGTGTGAAGATCGAATGTATCGTTCGCGGTATCTGCAGTCTGCGTCCCGGTTTGCCCGGCGTTTCCGATACGATCACGGTTCGCTCGATTGTCGGACGTCTCTTGGAGCATGCCCGCATCTACTATTTCCACAATAACGGGGATGAAGAGATGTACTTCGGCAGTGCCGACTTGATGACGCGTAACCTGAACGGTCGTATCGAAGTGCTGACGCCGCTCCTGCAGGAAAACCTGTGCAATAACGTCATGAATCAGATCGTGATTCCTCAGCTGAAGGACAACATTCACGCCTGGGTTATGAACTCCGACGGTTCTTACACCAAGTTGCAGCCTAAGAAGGATGAGACGGTGTACGACAGCCAGGAAGAGATTGCGAAGAAATTAAATCTCATGAAGAAATAATCTTCTGATGCGTTAACCACAAAGCTCCCGCGGTTCGATACTCGGGAGCTTTTTTGGAGTAGAGAGACATGACTCGAGACACTTCATCGCTTCAGGAAGCAAAGATGCTCCTAGAGGTTCTGAAGAGAATCCCTCTGAACCGAAAAATTTCCACGACGGATCTGCACCAGCAGCTCACGGCGGCAGGTTACGAATTGAGCCGCAGAACACTTCAGCGCTACTTGAAGGCTCTGTCTGAAAGCGATATGGGCGTACAGTGCGACGATAAGTCCAAACCTTTCGGCTATCGGCGTCTATTAAATTCCAATGACTTGGATCGCGTAGGGCTTGGTGCTGACGGCGCGCTCCTGCTTTTGCTTGCTCGAGAGCACTTGCGCTATCAGATGCCGCCGGACCTCACAAATTCGCTGTCCTATCTTTTTGATGCGGCGGAGAACTATATGCATACGGCTTCGGGATCGTCACCCGAAAAACGTTGGCTCAGCAAGGTTCGCTTCGTGAGCGGAAGTCTGCCGCTTTGTCCGCCGATGATTCGTCCCTTGATATTTAATAAAGTTTCTGAGGGCTTATTTAAGCAGGTCAAACTCGATATTGTTTATTTCAAAAGCGAGAACGAAGAAGAGGTTCAGCTGCGTGTATCTCCGCTGGGCCTCGTGCAGCAAGATGTCCGGCTGTATTTAGTCTGTTGTTATGAAGACACGACGCAGATTAGAAACCTTGCTCTGCACCGTATTAAAAAGGTTGAGCTGACCACCTTCATTGCAGAAGAGCCGAAGGGTTTCGACTTGCAACAGTACGTCGACAGAAGTCCGTTCAATTACGGCAATGCACAAAAGGTATTGCTGGAGATGGTATTTAAAAACCGTCAAACCGCTTTGATTCTCAGAGAGACACCGTTTAATCGGATGCAGAAGCTGGAAGAGAGAAGAGACGGCACGTTTAAATTAACAGTAGAAGTTGCCGATACAGTTTTGCTCACCGGATGGATCGAAGCCTGGCGAGAGAAGGCCGGCATTATTTCGGTAAAGAAAACGCCGATCCAATAGACAACAAAAATCCCGCTGCAGCAGCGGGATTTTTGTTGAAGATTCAAGAAGAATTATTCGCGGTCCGTGCGATAGAAATATTTCTGATGACGGCTGTTTCTTCTTTGATCGTATGCGTAACGGATCCAGGCTTCAGAGAGAGATTCTCCGTCTCTCCAATTGAAAGTACGAACGCCTGCCCAAAGCTTCGGATTCCACATGGGTTCGTCAGGAATGCGGATGAACGCATTTAAGCTCGGATATTCCTTAGGGTTCTGTTTCATCATGACGGTCTTGCAGTCGCGCACAAAGTTGCCGTAGAAGTCGTCTACGAAGCGGTCAAATTTGGAGAAGTCGATTGTGACGTCTTTGCCGCCGTTCGGAGAGGGCTCAACGAGGAGAATCGGAGAACCGGTGCTGTTCTTAGCGAGGCGAAGCGTGATGCCGCCGTAGGTTTCGTAAACGCTCTTGGAATAATCCGGAGTTGTTTGGAAGAAATCCTCGGCGATCGGATTTAAACGGGGTTTGCGAAGCCAGGGCTTGTTCGGGACATTCGGTCCGGAAACAACCATGGTGCGCGGATCGGCGAGAACTTCGGGCGGAACATTCAAATCTTTGGAATGAACCATTTCCTCGAAAGCATGCTTGTCTGCATTTTTCTGCATCGGATCGAGGATTGCCCAAACTTCAGGAAGGTTTTCTGCAGGCAGATCGAACTCATCAACATAGCCGAACTTAGCGCTTTCTTCCTTGTAATTCGGACGCTGATCCAAAGCATGCATTACTTTCCAAGAACGACCTTGAGAAGCGGATGGAATCGGCCATTTGGGTTCTTCATGTTCTTGGCCTTCAGAGGCCGTATCCATCCGAAGTTCAGTTTCCGTGTCGTAGATGGGAACCTGATAAATATTCGGGTTGTGTTTGGGTGGCTGAGGTCTGTTTTCCTGCGCTTTTTGGGCCTGAGCAGAAACAACCGCGTTGTCTACGGCGCTCTGAATAAACGAGTCGTGCAGGGCCTTTTCATTCTTACTTGCATTTCGGCCGCGCATCGTTCTTTGGAAGAGAGAGTTTCTGCGGTTTCCTTTGTCGCGTTGCTGGAAGTTTTCGCGTCGGCTGTTGTTTGAAGAAAATTCGGAATGAGAAACGGGTGTTTCAAACGCGGGTTCTTTGACTTCCGGAGCCGGACGGGTTTCCTGAACGGCAGGTTCGGGCGTCGGACTAAAGACTCGCGGCTCGTTATTGAAAGTCGGCGCCGGTGCTGGTGTCGGAGAGGCCAGTGCAGGAGTGACAGGTGACGGAGCAGCAGCTTCTGCGGTTTCAGGCGGACGTTTCTTTAATTGGAGTTTCGGTCTTCTAGGGGCTTCAGCGGCCGGAGATTCAATAGGAGAGGAAGTTTCTACAGGGGTTTGTGTTGTCGGAGCCGTCTCAGCTGCTTGTGTAGCCTGGGACTGAGCGTTTGCGATCGCCGTTGCTTTTGTCTTTTCGTAATCTTTTACCCAATTGTATAGGCTAACAATATTGATGCCTAAGTCAGCAGCTACGGCAGCCGCCTTTTCTTTGCCTTCTACAACTCGCAGAGCTGCATGATGTTTAAATGAAGGATCAAAAGTTCGACGTGTTCTTTTTTGTTCCATAAACAGCGTTTCTTAAGTATTGCCGTCATTGGGAAGTTTTCTATCCATAAGCATTAGGAAAACGGCTTTCGATTAAATAAAAAGGAAAGACGAACGGGAAATCGAAACGTTAATAAAAACTTTCGTAGAGATAGACGGCGACGTGTCTTCGGGAGGAATTGTACCTTTATTTAGGTAAAAAGAGTTTAAAAATTAATCAAAAAACTGCGTTATTTCTTATTCTGGGCTTGATTTTCTGAGATTACAGGGAGGTCTCAAAATCAAGCGGAAGAGTTCTTAAAACAGAAAGTTTCCTTTCGAAGAGATTGATTTCCTAGGGAAACCACCTAAAAAATCACTCGTTTTTATGTATGGTTCCTCTTCAAAATGACGCCATTCTCCTTTTTGCTTTTATTTAGTTTTATTAAATATCGTTATGACAACTAAGAACTCAGTCTTTGGGAAGCTGACTATTGCAGCAGCCCTTTGTTCTTCTGCCATCATGTGCGCATCAACCGCTTCTGCCGCCGGCTTCCAGCTGACCGAACAAAGCGTGGCAGGTATGGGTCGTGCTCACGCCGGCGCCGGTATCATCGGTGATGACGTTTCTGCGATTCACTTCAACCCTGCCGGCATGACCCTTTTGCATGGTCTTCAGACGACTGTGGCAGGCACGTATGTTTCCTTGGATATTGATTACAAAGGGTTGAACGGTGCAACAGAAAACGGTCGTGATAAGCCGGCCAGTATTCCTGCCGCATATCTTTCCTATCAGGTGAACGACTCTTTATGGTTGGGTTTAGCGATTACTTCTCCTTATGGAATGCGCATTCGTTACAACAACGATTGGGCTCAAAGAGAACGCGGAATCAGCGGTTCTGTGACAACAGTTGACATCAATCCGAGCATCGCTTGGAAAGTAAACGAGTACGTAAGCATTGGCGGTGGTGTTTCTGCTCTTTGGACGCATTCCAAGATCAAGAGCGGAATCACGAAGGGGTATCAGCTTGGGAATGTAGGTGTCCCATTGGGCGGAGAGTTTGAGTACAAGGGCTCTGATTGGATGTTTACATACAACCTTGGATTGATGGTGAGCCCGACAGAAGATTTGCGTTTCGGAGTGTCCTACCGTTCCTCTGCCCATGTGACTGCACGCGGCGATTACTACATTCGTGGCAATGCATTAATGAATGGTGAGGGGGATGGTAAAGGTCGTCTTCAGACACCAGAAACCGTTTATATTTCTGCCACTTGGAAACCAATTCAGAGGTTGAGACTCTCCGGTTTAGCTCGCTGGGCAAACTGGAAAAAATTTGAAAACATGCGCTTCAGCATGGATAACTTGAATAATCTCCAACCATCTTCTGAGTCTGCAGGCCTAGTTCAAGGCCTCCCTGATAAGTTAAAGCCGATGGTGCCTTACGCGATGGGAGTAATCCAACATAAATTAGGAAATGTCAACATCGAAAACAATTGGAAGGCGGCCTGGTTGTTCTCTCTTGGCGCTGACTTAGATATTACTGATCAGTGGACGATTCGCGGCGGTATTGCACTGGAGACGGACCCGATTAAGCATCAACAACTCAGAACGGCTTTGATTCCTGACACCAAACGCTTGTGGCTGACTTGCGGCTTGTCTTGGAAACCTACTCCTAAATGGCAGATTGATATGGCTTATGGTCATATTCGCGGGATCGGACACAGAGACCTTTACGCAAGCGCTGAAAGCAACGTGAAGGTTGGCAAGTTTGAAAAGATGAATGCATGGATGGCCGGCGCTGCCGTCACCTATCGCTTCTAATTTCAACTGTTTTCCTCGACAAAAAATCTGGCGACAGCCGGATTTTTTGCTTAGTGGCGTGGATATCGAAGCAATAAGCTGATAAAGACAATGGCGGAAATAAAGCTCAGAACGCTTCCTGGAAGGGCGCTGAAATTTGCAAATCCGTAATGCCTGATTGCTTCGCCGCCAAGGAAAGCACCGATCGCATTAGCGCCGTTGTAGGCGATCTGCCCTAAGGCCGCAAGAATTACCTTAGCGTCTCCCGCTCCGGCAATAATCAGTGCTTGCATTGGGCCGGCAATGAAGAAATAGCCGAAAGCGGCAAGCGCCATGGAAGTTAGTGCAATCCAAGCAACGTCGGAGTAGAAGAGAGCGCCTAAGACGGCGATGGCAATCAGCGTTTGGCCGACGCAGACCAATGCAACATCTGAATAATATTTTGTCAGCGGAGCCGAAACGATGTTTCCGATAAACATGGCAGCTCCTGCTAAGAACATGATCAAAGTCATGGATGCAGCCGACATGTGAGCAACCGTTGCCATGATCGGGTCAACGTAGGAGTAGTAGGCATAGAAGCCCGCGCTTCCGATAGCAACTCCGGAAAGAATGAACCAGGGATGCCAACTTTTGAGCGTTGAAAGCTCGTTGGTGAGGGGCTTCTTAACAACAGGCATTGAGGGAAGCCAGCGAGTTAAAGCTAAGATTAAAAGTAATGCTAAGATAGCAATAGACCCGAATATCAATCTCCAGCTCAAAGCAAAACCGATTAAAGAACCGAGCGGGACGCCGACTAAGTTGGCAGAGGTTTGACCTAAGACCATTAGAGTAACGTCTCGGGAGGCTTTGCCCGACTCGGCCAGGCGTTCACATACGACAGCACTTAAAGCAAAGAAAATTCCATGAGGAGAGCCCGATACAAAGCGAGCCGCCAGCATCATGATGTCGTTCTGAGCAAGAGAAGCACCTAAATTTCCGCAAAAGATCAGACCGGCTGCGATTAGAAGTGTAGTTTTGAGATTGGCGTTGCGCCCGAATGCTAATAGACCGACGATGCCTGCGCAGACGCCTGCTGCATAAGCAGAGATGTAAAGGCCGGCTTGAGGGATCGTGACGTGGAAATCATTAGCGATTGCCGTTAAAACCGGTACGATTCCGAGTTCAGCGACGCCGAGACAAAAGGTTCCGATGCAAAGCGCTGCGATATGTTTATTAAGCTGCATAGTATTTTCTTGATGATTGGGATTTACTTTATGCAAACTCACGATAAAAAATAAAAGGCCTGCTCTAAATCGGGAAAGAAGATTCAGAGCAGGCCGAAGCTTTAGTGAAATTATCAGACAGCAGCCATTAATTCCACTTCAAGTCGGTAGCCGAAATGCAGCTCTTTGACAGGAACAACGACTCGAGCCGGTCGAGCAGATTTGAATCGCTCGCTGTAAAGACGATTGATTTCGGGCCAATCATTAAGATCAGCAATGTAAATGCGGCAGTTCACAACTTTATCTAAAGAACTTTCGCATTCTTTAAGGATTGCTTCAATGATGTCGAATACGGCGTCAAATTGTTCCTTGACGCTGGCGCCCGGTTTCACGCGCATCGGGAGAACGCCGGAAACATAAGCGGCGCCGTTAAAGATAACGGCATGCGAATAATGGCCGTTGGGAGGCGGCAAAGAGGAGAGAATGACCTCTCTCATAATGAAACTCCTTTCGGCTGCCAGCCGTAGATTCGGTTCCAAATATCTACAATCTTGCCTTTGCGGACAACGAAGTACTGAGGATGCTGAGCCGCCATGGCGCAGGCATGATTCGGAAGAATTCTGAGACGAGTTCCGATCGGGAAATCTTTTGGATCAACTAAGCGGCCGTCACGGTGCGTAAGGATTCCGTGTTCTTGGTTAGCGGAAGCGACGATAAGATCATCAATCGGGTTGCCGTCGATGTCGCAAACCAAACCGTATCCCTGATCGACAGCCTGAGCAGCGGTGCCGCGGTCGCGGGAAAGAGCCATCCAGCCGCCGTCGGTGATGACCCAACCTTTTTCTTTTTGATGTCCTGTAACTTCAACTAACAGCGACAAAGCGATTTGATCAATCGTGCAAACTTTCAATCCTGCCATCACGAGGTCAAAGAGGCAGTAAACGCCGCAACGGACTTCAGTAACGCCTTCCCAAGATTCAGCAAAGACTGCTGTAGGGGTTGAACCTGCAGAGATAATCTTCGGTTCAAATCCTGCCTTGCGAAGACGGTCAGCGCAATGGACGAGAGAATCTCTTTCGTTTTCCTGAGCTTTGAGACAAGCAGCCTGTCCGACACATTTATAAGAATCTCCGGCGTGCGTAAGAACACCTGCGAAATAAGCTTTACCTTGAAGAATTTTTGCGATTTCGATCAGATCATCTGAGTCGGGTTTAACGCCGGACCTGTGTCCGTCTACATCGATTTCAATCAGAACGGGACACGGGATTTTTCTTTCTTCGCAGTAGGCACTAAATTGCTCTGCGGTTTCTTTGTTGTCAAGGATGACTTTCAAGTCGCAGCCGGCTTCTCGTAAATTAACGGCGCGTTCGAATTTTCCGGGAGAAATGCCGACGGCGTAAATAAGATCAATGACACCGAGGTTAAAGAAATATTCGGCTTCTAATAAAGTGGAAACAGTTGCGGGACCGGAAGGTGAGGTCATTTGAGTCCTGGCAAATTCAATGCATTTTCCGGTTTTGAGGTGAGGGCGGAGCGCTACATGCAGACGTTCTGCTTTTTCCTTCATCCAATTACAGTTCCGAGTGAACTTGTCTAGGTCAAGGAGAAGGGCCGGGGTTTGAACGGTTTTGAGATTCACGATTGCTCCCAGAGATTGTTATTTTGATGGCAGTCATTTTAAAACAGCACTCGAAGTCAGAGGAAGGAGCAGTTGTTGCGTCTGAAATTTTGCGCTTCTAGATCTTCATTATTTTAAAAATCCTCAATTAAACAAAAAGTTAATGTTGAAATTGAGGATTTTTTATGTTATACTAGATCATTGTTTATGGAGATCTATTAATGCCGAATCCGAAGCTTCCTCCGATTCTGATCAATAAAGCCGGTTCCGTTTATTACGTCTACACCTATAAAAACATCTGGGACAGAGAACTCAAACGAAGTAAGAGAGGTGAATCCAAAAAGATCGGAACAATCCTTGGCGGCCAGAAGGAAGGAAAAATTCGTTTTGATGAAGCTTTTCTTCAGGAACATCCTGAATTTCGTAACTATCAGGTTGAGAGAAAGGGTAAAGATTATGTCTTTACACTGATCTCAGAGGAAGGTATTACCCTCGAGCAAGCTCGTAATATAAAGAAGCTTCACGCCGGTGCTACTTGGGCTTTAGACCAAATCGTTGCCGACTCTCCCGTCGGAGAATTCTTAAAGGAGTGCTTTCCGAGGCATAAGGACTATAAAAAGATTCTTTCTCTGGCCTACTTTCTAATTCTTAACCAGAACAACAACGTCAGCTTTTATGAAAGTTTTGCCGAGACGACGAGACTGCCTTACCCGCGTGCGCTAAGTCCTTCGGCAGTAACGCGCCTCTTTCAAAGAATAGAACTTAGAGACGTGCAGCGTTATTTCTCGCTGATGCGCAGTTATCTTCAAGAAGACGAAGACAATAAGATCATCCTTGCCTTGGATTCCACCTCAATATCTTCTTATTCCACCAACCTGACCCACATTGAATACGGAAAGAACAAAGACGATGATGCGCTGCCGCAGCTAAATGTTCTCTTCTTGGTAGACCAGAAGTCCGGACTTCCGATTTTTTATCGCTTTTATGACGGGAATGTTCCTGATGTCAGCACCATTCGTCATACGATTGCCGATCAAGCGCTCTTAAACATGAAGAATGTGGTTCTGGTTGCTGACAAAGGCTATAACAGCGTAAAGAACATCAATGACTGTCTGATCAATAAAGTTGAGTTCATCTTTAATGTCCGTCTGGGGACTAAAGGCTGTCTGGCAAGAGAGCTTATCGATGAACACAGGAAAGAGTTTGCAGACCTCAACAGCGGCGACCCCTACATCAGAAAGAACATTGCCACGGCCAAGGTGAATTGGAAATATGACCCGCGGCCGGTAGATGGAAAACCGGCTTCGAACACCGCATCCGCAGAGCTGTATTACCACATGTTCTACGATCCGGTTATCTATCAGGAAGCAGCCAATAAGCTCACGGAATCGCTCCTCACGATTAAAAAGAAACTCCTCGAAGAGGAAGCCCTTACCGAACAAGAAGAAGAGCTGAAAGAAAAATTCTTCCGAAACGATAAAGAAAAAGGCTTGATTATTGTTAACCGCCGGGTTGACGAATACTTGAAGTACAAGGGCTTCAGAGTTTTAGTTACGGACTCTGAGAAAGATCCGGTCAAAGCGTGGACCGCTTACGCAGACCGCTGGCGCGTAGAGGACGCCTTTGCAACGCTTAAGGATCGACTCGGCTGCAATAGGATCAGATGCTCCGACAACAAGGCCCTTCAAGGGAAAACCTTCGTGCAGTTCATTGCGACTGGCTTGTCTCTGATGGTCCGTTCAAGAATCCGCAGCTATATGAGAGAAAACAAAAAAGCGGGAAAACTAAACCTGGTCTACGAGAGCGATTCTAAGATCCTTCAGGTTCTGAACAACGTCATGCAAACCCGCTTTAACCATGGCTACTACTTCGACGAAGTTGCCGGTAAAAAGATTAAATACTTTGAAGCGTTGGATGTCAGAGTTCCCGGAGCCGGTCCTGAAACCCCAGAAGAGGTTCCTGAAGAACCGGAGACCGAACCGCTATTGGGTACGGATATTGAAATTTAATGAGACTGCCGGAGCTGGACTCCGGCTAGATCACTGAAAAACGCAAAATATCAGTTGCGTAAGTGAAAACTAGGAATCTGCTTCAGGCCAGAACCGAATGAGTGCTTTTGCCGAAGAGACGAAGTGATAAACGAAGCAAGCTAAATATATGCGATAGATCTAATTTATTCATTTTAAAATGAAAAACCGAGCATTTTAGCTCGGTTTTCCGAAATTCTTGGTGCCTAGGGAGAGATTCGAACTCTCACGCTTATTAGGCGGGGGATTTTGAGTCCCCTGTGTCTACCATTTCACCACCTAGGCATTTTCTCTGTGGTGCCGGTAAGAGGAGTCGAACCTCCGACCTTCGCATTACGAATGCGCTGCTCTACCAACTGAGCTATACCGGCACACAGGAGATGCGATTATATAGAAAAAGACTTTTTTGTGCAATTCGTTGCCGGAGGGAGGTTTACTCGGAAAATTCGAGGAAGCTGACCTCGGAAGTAGTTGCCCATATGAAACCTTCTTGGAAGGAAAGGTTAGGATCGGAGAACGCATCAAGATTAAGAACGTTACATCAGTACTCGAAGAATGTGCTCGGATACTTAACCTGGTCCGCAGCTCGTGAAGCTGCTCCCGGCGTTAACTCTTTCGCCATACAAAACTCTGGTTGAACCTCAAAAGGAAAAACAATGCCGAAATCCTCGGCCCTTCTATAGCCGAACCGGGGATAGTAATGCTTGTGACCTAAAACTAGGACGGTTTCGAAATTAAGTTCAGCGGCGTGTTTGTGAGCCTCTTCAATTAACGCAGCTCCGATGCCCTGTCTCTGAAAATCCGTACGAACTGCTAGGGATGCGAGACTCAAAGTCGGAATGGAACCGGCCTTTGAGAGGATTTCAATCTCTGTGAGCAGAATGTATCCGACGAGTTCGCTGCCAATCCACGCAGTCAAAGATAGCTCAGGGATGAAGCCTGGAGAAGAAAGAAGACGTTTGACTAAGAACTGCTCGCGATGGTCGCTTTCCTGCACAGTGGCAAAAGCCTCCTCAATCAACCGGCATATCGCCGGCAGATCATGAGGTTCCTGCTGCTTAATACTTATCGAGTTGATATCCATTTTCTCTCTTGCCGCTGTCGATTCGGAATGGAATGATACTGAGGAAATCAAATTTCTTTTTAGAGTAATGAGAGACGGAAATCTTCATGATTTTTGAGGATTTCTCGGACAAAATTAGACTTAAGCAAAGTTGACGCGAGATGGCTATCTTGCCTGATTCAAAATCCCCGATGCTGTGGTATCTTTAGAAGACTTATCGAGAAATGAATGAACACAGACGCACATTCCTTAGAGTTTCATCTCGCTGACGAAGAAGCAACGTCAGAACTGGGCGCTCGGCTGGCTCGAGCCTTGGACTCCGTTAAATCCGAAATCCTGGAAAAAGGACTCAATATCAAGTTAGTCGGAGATTTAGGCGCCGGTAAAACCTACCTGATGCGTTCCGCACTGCGCGCCCTCGGATTCGAGGGCCGAGTAAAAAGTCCTACCTTCTCTTTATTGGAGACCTATAAAGTCGACGGTTTTACGGTCAATCATTTTGACTTCTATCGTTTTGAAGACCCCGTTGAGTTTGAGGAGGCCGGTTTCCGTGAGAACTACGGCCCCGGTAGAGTAGTGGCGTCCGAGTGGACATCCAAGGCAGGGCCTTTTGTTCCTCAGCCGGATCTGACCATTACGCTTAAGAGTGAGGGAGAGGGCCGTGTCTGTGATATTTCCGCAGATTCTGCTCTCGGCAACCAAGTTTTAGAAGTACTCAAAAAATAATGAACACTCGCAGGTCGTTTCTGGAAGGAGCCGGCGGCGCTCTTTTGCTTTCTTTTGTTCCCTGGTCTCCGGCGTACGGAGCCCAAGTAGTCGACGTTCGTGCGTGGCCTGCGGAGGAATACACCCGCATCACGATCGAGCATGATGCGCCGATGAAGTTCAAATACTTTGTTTTGCGTAATTCTGATCCGGTTAGATTGGCCGTAGATATTGACGGTTTGCTTCTTACCGATAAGCTCAAACAGATCATTCAAAAAGTTAAGCCCAACGACCCGTACATTTCCAGAATTCGAGTCGGTCAGAACAGACCGAACGTGGTTCGTATCTCGATTGATTTCAAGACGGATGTTGATCCTCAGGTTTTTTCTCTGAAACCGGCCGGACAATACCGATATCGCTTGGTTTTTGATATCTACCCGGCAACTCAAAAAGATCCTTTGATGGCCATCATTCAAAAGGAAGAATCCGAGCCTGACGCGATCAAGAGCTTGTTGGCGCAAGTGGCCGAGGGTCAGAAGCGAATGGAGGAGAACAGGGCAGATTCGGGAGAAGTCGATCAGCTGGGCCAGATTTTGGCCGGCATTGCCGACGGCTCGCTTGCTCCGATGCGCCCGGATGAAGAACCGAAAGGATCTTCAAAGCCTGCGCAGAAGAAGCCCGCTCAAAAGAAACCGGAAACTCAGCTGGCCCAGACAAAGCCTTCGAAGACGAAACCGGCCCGCTCCCCTAGAGTCAGAACCTTGGTCATCATGATTGACCCGGGACACGGCGGAGAGGATCCGGGCGCTATCGGAAGAAGACATCGAACAAGAGAAAAAGACGTGGTGCTGGCTGTCGCCCGTATCCTGCGCCAGGAACTCAACGAGATTGAAGGCGTTAAAGCGCTCCTCACCAGAGACGGAGACTATTTCGTTCCGCTGCAGAGAAGAGTTCAAAAAGCGCGTGCGGCAAAAGCAGACTTCTTTGTTTCAATTCACGCTGACGCTTGGGTCAAGCCGACCGCAAGAGGATCGTCCCTTTACGTCCTGAATACCAGAGGTCAGGTTTCTACGGCAAACCGCTGGCTCGCCCGCAAGCAGAACGATGCCGATTTGATCGGCGGCGTTAACTTGAGCAATAAAGACAAGCAGATTGCCCGCATCCTGATGGATATGTCTATGACCTCTCAGGTTTCGGACAGTATGGTTTATGGAGCCCGAATTCTGAATGAGCTCTCCAGAATCAATCAGCTGCACCGCGGAAAGGTCGAACAGGCAAACTTCGCGGTCTTAAAGGCGCCGGATATTCCGTCGGTGCTTGTGGAGACGGCTTTCCTGTCTCATCCCGAAGAAGAAAAGAAACTTCGTACAAGAGCCTTCCAGCGCAAGCTGGCATATGCCATCGGCAACGGGATTCTGAAGGGCTTCGGTCACAAATCAAGATTGGGCTAATACCAAAGGCAGATTTTTCTCGTTCTTTTAAAGGCGAAGTCAGCTGAAAAATAAACGCAAAATATTGCTACAGCTCGGTTTTGTTATTGAAGGGGCCGATCGTATTTGGTTAGAATTAACAGATTACGGATTCGGTCAAGAATCCCTTTGGATTAATATTCGGAGATCAAAACATGGCTCTCGTGTCGTTGCGTCAACTCCTTGATCACGCAGCAGAAAATAACTACGGTATTCCGGCTTTCAACGTTAATAATCTTGAACAGGTTCAGGCCATCATGCAGGCTGCGGACGAAGTAAACGCGCCCGTCATCATGCAGGCTTCTGCCGGCGCTCGTAAGTATGCCGGTGAAGTTTTCCTTGAGCACCTGATTAAGGCTGCTATTGAATCCTATCCGCATATTCCGGTCTGTATGCATCAGGACCACGGCCAGAGTCCGGCTGTTTGCCAAGGCGCCATCAACCTCGGATTCTCTTCTGTGATGATGGACGGCTCTCTGATGAGCGACGGCAAGACGATCTCTACGTTCGACTACAACGTCAACGTCACCAAAGAAGTCGTCAACATGGCTCATAGGGTCGGCGTTTCCGTAGAAGGCGAACTCGGCTGCCTCGGCTCTTTGGAAACCATGAAGGGCGACAAAGAAGACGGCCACGGTACCGACGCTGAAATGACACGTGATCAGCTTCTGACCGACCCGGATCAAGCTGCTCAGTTCGTCGAAGAAACTCAGGTTGACGCTTTGGCGATCGCCATCGGCACCAGCCACGGTGCCTACAAATTCACTCGCAAGCCGACAGGAGACATCCTTTCGATTCAGCGCGTGAAAGAAATTCATGCTCGTATCCCGAATACACACCTCGTGATGCACGGTTCTTCTTCCGTTCCTCAGGAATATCTGGAAGAAATCCGTAAGTACGGCGGCCAGTTCCGCACAACCTACGGCGTTCCGGTTGAAGAAATCGTTGAAGCCATTAAGTACGGCGTTCGCAAGGTCAACATCGATACTGATATTCGTTTGGCTATGACAGCAGCCATCCGCAAGTACTTTGTTGAAAATCCCGAAGCATTCGATCCGCGTGCTTACCTGAAGGCCGCCCGCGCCGCTTCCGTCGAAATGTGCAAGTCTCGCTACATTGCTTTCGGTTGCGAAGGTCAGGCTTCCAAGATCAAGCCGCTGCCGCTTCCTGAAATGGCTCGCCTCTACAGCGAAGGCGTTTTAAGACAGAAAGTCAACGATTAATTTCGACTTTTTTCACGGACCGCTTCGGCGGTCTTTTTGTTGGTGCCTGTATCCTTGCTAAGATTTCAGGCACGATCAATGAGAAGAGAACAACATGGAAAAACACCAGCCGAAAGACGCCTCCGAACTCAAAGGCAAGACCGGATTACGCCGCCTGATGAATGCAGCCAAGTATTCAGCTCAGGGCTTCCGGGGGGCTTGGCAGACAGAAGAGGCTTTCCGCCAAGAGGCGATTTTGGCTTGCGTCATGCTGCCTGTCGCGGTTCTTCTTCCGGTGACAACAGTTGAGAAACTTTTGCTGATCTTGGGACTTTTCATCGTTCTTATCGTTGAGATTCTGAATTCTGCGATCGAAGCAGTGGTGGATCGTTTCGGCGGAGAAATTCATCCTCTGTCAGGCAAAGCCAAAGACTTAGGAAGCGCGGCCGTTTTATTAGCTCTGACGATCTGCGCAATCATTTGGTGCACGATACTGTTCACGAACTTTATTCTCTAAGTATCGTTTTTCAAAAAATTTTTCGATAAATAAAAACGCCGGCTGCTTAAGAAGAACAGCCGGCGTTTTCACAAGAGGAAAACTTAGATTTCCTTGGCCAGGGTCTCAGCTAAACCGATATAAGTGGCGGGGGTGAGTTTCTGCAGAGAGGCTTTGGCATCTTCAGGAATGTCCAGCGTTGCAACGAACTCGTGGATGGTTTCAGGGCTGATGCCTTTACCGCGGGTAAGGGCTTTGAGCTGTTCGTACGGATGAGGAACACCGTAACGGCGCATCACGGTCTGAATGGCCTCCGCCAAAACTTCCCACGACTGATCTAGGTCAGCGGCAATGGCCTCTTCGTTCAGACGGAGCTTGTTCATGCCGCGTTCCAGAGAGGTGTAACCGACAATGCTGTAGCCGAAAGCAACGCCCAGGTTTCTGAGGACGGTAGAGTCGGTCAGGTCGCGCTGCCAGCGGGAAATCGGGAGTTTCTGAGCAAGGAAGGTAAAGAAGGCGTCAGCCATGCCGAGGTTGCCTTCGGAGTTTTCGAAGTCAATCGGGTTGACCTTATGCGGCATTGTGGAAGAACCGACTTCGCCTTCTTTGAGCTGCTGCTTGAAGTAGTTCAGGGAGATGTAGCCCCAGATATCGCGGTCCAAGTCGATCAGGATCGTGTTGGCACGAGTAATGGCATTGAAGAGTTCTGCCATGTAGTCATGCGGTTCGATCTGAATCGTGTAAGGATTGAATGTCAGGTGCAGACGGTTTTCCACGACATTGCGTGCGAAAGCAGGCCAGTCTTTGTCCGGATAAGCGATCGTGTGGGCATTGTAGTTGCCGACGGCACCGTTCATCTTGGCGAGCAGCTTAACTTTTTCGATGGCCTGGACGGCAAACTCGAGACGTGCGGCTACGTTGGCCATTTCTTTACCGACGGTTGTCGGAGAAGCATGCTGGCCGTGTGTGCGGGACAGCATGGAAACGCCGGCCCATTCATGAGCAAAACCCTTGAGCTTGTCGATGATCATCTGAAGGTGAGAACAGATGAGCTGACGGCCGGAAGAAAGCATCAAAGCGTGAGAAGTGTTGTTGATGTCTTCAGAGGTGCAGCCGAAATGAACGAATTCGCTGGCGGCAGCCAGATGTTCATTGACGGTCATCTTGCTCTTGATCCAGTACTCAACGGCTTTAACGTCATGGTTGGTGGTTTTTTCGATGTCTTTGATCGCCTGGCAGTCGGCAACGGAGAAGCTGCTGACTAATCCGCGAAGATAAAGTTTGTCTTCTTCGGAAAGATCTTTAAGTTCGGGCAGGTTGAATTCGGAAAGGGCGATGAGCCATTCAACTTCAACCGTGACACGAGCACGCATCAGTGCAAATTCGGAAAAGATGTCGCGGAGTTCGGCAGTTTGGCGTCCGTAGCGGCCGTCGAGGGGAGAGATTGCGGTAAGAGCAGACAGTTCCATGACGATGAAATTCATAGAGAAATAAAAAGGAGTCAACATTTTAGCAACTTGGAATGAGTATTTTTGTGTTGGCTCCTGGATGGATTGTTCTAATTTTTAACGGCTTAGCCTTGGTTTCCGTGAGAAGGACCGGCCGGCAAAAGAAAAGCCGCCGGAGAAAAACTCGGGCGGCCTTCAAGAAAGTAAAAAGTTATAGTACGACAGGTGTGTTGGGCATCGGATCCTGAACGGGTTTGTTCGGGAAAGGCTTAGACAAAATCGCGGCCAGTGATCTGAAGGCCTGACAAACACCTTCCTCGAACTTCTTATCAGCAAAAGCGATTTCCATCTGTTTGACGATGTCATCCAGCTGGGTTTGCCTCACCTCTCGTGCTGCACCTCGGTCTAAATAAATTTCGATGGCACGGTCCGAAAGGTTTAAATAAATCAGCACACCGTTATTGTCTTCCGTGTCCCAGACACCGTAGCGTCCGAAGAGCTCCTTGGCTCTTTGAGCGTCCGTGATGTTCTCTCGAAGCCCTTTAGAAGGAATACTGCGTTCGATGATGAGTCGGAACTCAGCGCTCGTCTGCTGTTCGCACTCTTCAATGCATTTCGTCACTGCATCCAAAGAGGACTGAGGAAATGCCATTGTGACAGGGACGGGCGACATTACCCAATGTTTAAGAATTCTTCCGATAGACATTTTTTACCAGCCTCCGCTTGCGCCTCCGCCAGCCGCGTCACCGCCTCCGCCGGATCCGGCTCCGCCTCCCATGCCGCCGCCGAAACCCCCTCCTCCGAAGCCGCCCCCGCCAAATCCGCCGAAGCCTCCGAATCCGTCGTCTCCGCCTCCGCGTTTACCGCGGTAACGGCGGTCGGTTCCGTACATCTTGGCGGTCCGTCGGGCGCCGGCCTCAAGAACGGCGGTCGGAATACACATGGCAATCACGACTACGATCAGAGCGATCACAATACCTGCAAACAGCGACTGCATAATAAACGCCGCTAAACCGCCCACCGCTAAGCCTGCAAGAGGGGCTGACTTTCGGCCCATGAGCTCACGCAGCATCATCGTGATGACAAATCCGATGAAGAGCACAGCCACCCAAGGTTCGTCCCACAGAGCTTCGGCCGGATCGTAAAGAATATTGGCTTCCGAACGTTTCTTCTGCGGGGCCGGAAGTTTGGCATCTTCAATCAGCGTAAACACTTTGTCCAAGGCCTGACTGATGCCTTGGTAGTAGTTGTTCTGACGGAAGTTCGGCGCCATCACGTCCGTGATAATGCGGGACGCAGCCACATCCGGAATGGCTCCTTCGAGCGCTCTCATCACATCAATACGGATTCTGTGGTCATTGACGGCAACGATCAGGAGAAGACCGTCTCCGACATCCTTTCGGCCCAGCTTCCAGTTGTCACCGACGCGATGTGCGTAGTCTTCGATCGGCTCGCCGTTCGTGGAAGGAACGATGATAACGGCGATCTGAGAACCGTACTTCTCCTCAAATCCCGCAAGTTTGGCTTCAAGCGAACGTTTTTGTTCGGTCGTCAGAAGGTGTGCAGTATCGGTGACATAAGCCACTTCCGGTATCGGAAGCAGGTCAGCCGCCGATACCGTGCAGAAAAGCGCGCTCAGCCAAAAGAAGAACGCACCGATGAGAAGGCCGAAACGATTAAGGTTTGGCCGGAGCTGTAGCTGCTGAACCATTGAAATCTACCGTAGGAGGTGTCGTAATGGCAGCTTCGTCGGCTACCGCGTACTGAGCTTTAGGTTTGTATCCGAGGATCCAAACCCAGACCATCTGCGGGAATTGACGGATGTACGTGTTGTACTGCTGAACGGATTTAATGTAGCGGTTGCGTGCAATCGCGATGCGGTTTTCACAGCCTTCAAGCTGTACACGCAGGTCCTGGAAGGCTTTGTTGGCTTTCAAGTCAGGGTAGCGTTCGACAGTGACAAGCAGGCGGGACAGCGCGCTGCTTAATTCGCCCTGGGCCTGTGTGAATTTCTGGAAGGCTTCAGGATTTTCCATCAGCTCAGGGGTTGCCTGAATGGAAGTAGCCTTAGCGCGGGCATTGATCACCTGCGTGAGCGTGGATTTCTCGAAATCGGCTTCGCCTTTAACGGAATTAACCACGTTCGGAATAAGGTCGTTGCGGCGCTGATACTGATTTAAAACTTCGCTCCAAGCTGCCTTGGTCGACTCATCAAGCGTCTGGATCTCGTTGTATCCGCATCCGGTCAGCATAGTTGCGGACATGAACATGCCGAGAAGAATAAGGAAAAAGCGTTTCATGACGGCCTCTTAATGTTTGCTTCTTAAGAAAAATAGGTTAACAGTTCGTCGTAAATAGAACGGACTTCGGCGCCCGGGGCATCCGGTTTTGCCGTGCCGAGCATAATCCAGCAGGCGATGACTTCGCCCTTCTTGCAAAGGGCATCGACGGCGTCGCGGTAGTGCGTGGACGAGCCGCTCACGATTTTACCTGCAAAGCCTTTGAGCTCAAGAGCGGCAAGGAAATTAGAGGTAGCAGCGCCGACGGTCATCCACTGCTCGTGGGTAGGAACTCTTTCGTTGTGTTCATCGATTTTGGCGACCACAGCGACCATAGCCGGAGCCTTTAAAGCTTTGCTGCGGGCGCGCTGGGCGCCTTCTTGATCAGCTCCGTCGGCCAGAGCGCCGGCTTCAAAAAAGTCGGAAAATTTCTGACGCTCTTCAATGACCACGAAACGAGCAGGGCTCAGATGGCAGTGATCAGACGCTGCAATGGCCCATGTGAGGGCTTCAGCATAGTCTTCTTTAGAGGGGGCAGGTGTGGTGAGGTATTTTGCTCCGAGGGAGCGGCGTAACGTAACACGTTCAAGAACAGAGTCGTGCATTTGAGTTGAATCCAAGTACTTTCTTTAATTGCTTGAAAGTATGGCAGTCCGGCGTAATGACAGCGTCTAAATTCGCTCAAATTGGATGATTTGAAGGTCGAAAAGGCTCAAGAGAGAGTTGCTTTCGTTGCGGGAGGGTCAGAACGCAGATCAAGTGCTTCTTCTGAGTTCCAAAGACGCTCGATGACAGCGCGATGCTTCTCCGCATCTCCGCTGATATAAAACACTTCTTTGCCTTTTGCACCGTCCGAAAGTAAGCCGCGTTTGGAGAGCTGGTGTTTAAGTTCTCTGGCAACTGCTGCGCTTGGATCGATGAGTTCGGTTCCGCTGCCGAGTTCACGCTTCAACACGTTAGACAGGAACGGATAATGCGTGCAGCCGAGGACGAGCTTATCAGCACCTGCACGCTTGATCGGGTGCAGATACTTTTCGATTAGCTTTTGGGTCTTGAAGGAGTCCCAGTCACCGCTTTCGACGCATTCCATGAGACCCGGGCACGGAACCGAAACGACCTTGACCTTGGTTCCGGCAAATTCACGAACGAGTCTCAGGTAGCGTTCGCTGGTGATGGTGCGGGTCGTGGCGATCACGCCGACTACGCCGGTCTTTGTCGCCGCCGCTGCCGGTTTGATTGCCGGCTCGATGCCGATGATCGGAATATCAAACGTATCCCGCATCGTGTTAACGCCTTCTGCCGTGGCGGTATTGCAGGAAACTACGATCGCTTTAGCGCCTTTGGAAATCAGAAAGCGTCCGATCGCGAGACACCGTTCTTTTATGTACTCGGAGTTTCTGTCGCCGTACGGTGCGTAGAGACAATCACCGTAATAAATGATGTCTTCGCCGGGGAGGGCGTCTCGAACAGCGTGCATGACGGACAGGCCGCCGAGCCCCGAATCAAACATTCCGATGGGAGCGTTACTCACGGACCGCCTCCTTAGAGATGTAGCCTCGGTTCTTGAGGTAGCCGGGCAGCCAGGAACTGATGAGGATACTCAGCACCACCATGACGGCACCGACGACCGCGCCCTTCGTAAACGGCTCTCCGATCGCGTAACCGATGATGCCGGCAAATACAGGCTCAAGGGTATAGATGAGAACGGCACGTGTCGGCGAGACGAATTTCTGCGCCCAGCACATCATAACCTGGTTAAAGACAATCATGCCGATCAAAATGGCCATATAGACATAAGTCACGGGCGTAGGATCAAAGCGAACGTCTTCAAAGACAATGCAGTAGAGCGTGCTCCAAAACGTGACGGTAACCAACTGAGTAAAGCAAAAAGCTTTCGGATCACAAGAGTTGGCGAAGCGCCCGAGAACCAAGATTTCCATCGCGCAGGCAGCCGCACTGGCAATCGTCAGCCACTCTCCGATGTTCCCGTTAAAAGAGATTTTGGTGGGATCTAAGATGAGGAGCATGCCGAGGAAGGCAAATAAAATGCCTCCGGCAATAATGGGCGTCGGGCGTTTTCTAAAGATAATCCATTGGAAAAGCGGTACAAACGGCACGTAAAGCGCCGTCAGAAAGGCCGAAATCGAACTCGTAATCGTCTGCAGGCCCACCGTCTGCAGGAAGTAACCCAGAAAAATACACGTTCCCGTGGCGCAGCCAGCAATCCAATCGACTTTTTTGAGTTTGAAAAGGGCCGATCTCAAGAGGCACGCCATTAGAACGGCACCGCCTCCGAAACGTAAAGCAACAAGCAGCCCCGGCGAGAGTCCTTTAAGACTCAGGGACAAAAGAATAAAAGAAGAACCCCAAAGGGCTGTCACCATCACAAGGCCCCACTCGGGGCTGACGTTAAAGCGACTCGGCGTCATTCGTCTCGAGTTTTTCTAAAGTTCGGTTTACGAGGTTTAAAGGTTTTCGGGCGACGCGGCGCACCGGCAGCCGGTCTGCTGGAAGGGGCTCTTTTAGGGGCGGAACCGGTAAAACTTTCGCCGTCTTCCAAATATCTCCACTTACCGACCGGAAGGTTGCCGAGGGGGATATTGCCGACACGGACCCGTTTAAGTGCGAGGACTTTCAGACCGACAAGATCACACATTCGGCGAATCTGACGATTTCGGCCTTCACGAAGGACGAATTTTAATTGGTCTTCGTTGAGCCAGGAAACTTCGGCCTTCTCCAAAGGCTTACCGTCCAGTTCCAACCCGTGATTTAAAAGCGCAAGCTTCGCCGGAGGAAATTCGCTGTTGGAGCGGCCGTCGGTCATCGCAACACGCACGATGTATTCTTTTTCGACGGAGCTGTTCTCACCGATGATGGTTTTGGCAATGCGTCCGTCCTGAGTCAGAACCAGAAGGCCGGTGGAGTTGATGTCCAGACGACCGGCAGGAACCAGGCTCTTTAACTGAGAAGGATTAAAGCGGCGAGGAGAAGGATCATCGATCCAGCGGTTTCTCGGCGTAATCAAAATGCGTGCCGGTTCATGACCGTCCTCAGCCTGTCCGGAGACATAGCCGAGCGGCTTGTTGAGAATAATGGTCACACGCTCGTTCTGCTGATCTTTAGCCTTCCGGTCAATCGTGATCTTTTGGTCAGGGCGCACTTTGCTGCCGAGTTCGCTAACGACTTGACCGTCAACTTTAACCCAGCCTTTGGAGATCCACTCATCGGCTTCTCGTCGTGAACATAAACCGAGTTCGCTCATGCGCTTAGATAAGCGGACGAGATCTGCGGGTGTATCGCTCATTTGCTTTCCTTGTTGGGTCTTTCAGCGGCAGCGCGGGTCAGTCGATCCAGAACACCGGCTGAAGAATCGGTTAATTCCGGCTCGACAGCAAAGATAACATCTCCGCCGTCACGGTCGAGTTCGTGCAGCCACTTGTAAAGGTTGACCTGGAGTTCCTTGGCGTCTTTGTAGCCGCGAACTTTTTCTGCGACCGTGCTGAAGCGTTTCGCGATCTTTTCAGGCGCAATCAAAGAGAAGGTTTTGAAGTGACGGGCTAAGAACTGTGTCTCACCCGGTAGGTCGTCTGCCGAGACAATCTTTAAAACGTGCTCAGGCGCGTAGTGGCTCTTCATTGAGCCGGAGACGCGCGGAGAAGCGCCAACCGCACCGTGTTCAACGGGTTTGCCGATCACTTTAGAGATCATTTCGCCGCTGACGTCGCCTTCGCGAAGGATGCGCGGTGTTTCGCCCGTGAGGTCAAGAATTGTCGATTCAATGCCGACGGTGCATTCTCCGCCGTCAAGGATGAAGTCGGTTTTGCCGTCGGGCTTCTCCCCGAGGTCATCACGCACATGCTGAGCGGTTGTCGGACTGATCTTGCCGAAGGTGTTGGCGCTCGGTGCGGCTAAGCCGCGGCCTTTGCCCGCGTCAAAACGCTTTAAAAGTTCGTGAGCCAAAGGATGCGACGGACAGCGAAGCGCAACCGTGTCCTGTCCGCCGGTCACAAAGTCTTTGGCGTGTGCGGAGCGTTTTAAAACGATCGTCAGAGGACCGGGCCAAAACGCCTCAGTCAGCTTTTTGGCATCTTCCGGAATCTCTCGGGCCCAGTAGGGCAGAGCTTTTGCTGAGGCAACATGCACAATCAGCGGATGCGTGGCCGGGCGGTTTTTAGCGGCGTAAATCGATTTAACCGCCGCTTCGTTCTCTGCGTCGGCGGCTAAGCCGTATACCGTTTCAGTGGGAATAGCAACCAAGCCGCCGGCTTCGAGAATTTTGACGGCCTTCTCAAGATCAGAATGCATAACGTTATTCGGGAAGTTCGAGACCTAAAATGCGGGCCGCCATTTGGGCTTTAAACATCGCTTCCTCTTCCGTGGCGGCTAAACAAGTGATGTGGCCCATTTTACGTGCATGCCTCGGCTGCTTCTTACCGTAAAGATGCAATTTGAGACCCGGGATGTCCAGTACTTGGCTCCAATCCGGTTCACGGACGTTTTCGTTTTCATCGAACCAAAGATCTCCGAGCAGGTTGAGCATGACGGACTTAGAAACCTGAGTCGTATCGCCGAGCGGCAGATTGGCCATGGCGCGAACCTGCTGTTCGTACTGGCTGCAGATGCAGGCATCGATCGTGGCGTGACCGGAGTTGTGCGGTCTCGGAGCCAATTCGTTAACGACCAGACGTCCGTCGGAAAGTACAAAGAGTTCTGTGCAGAGCACGCCGACATAATCGAGCTTCTCAATGATTTTGGAAGCGATTTCACGGGCGCGGTTGGTGATCTCTTCGTCTAAACGAGCCGGCATGACGGAAACCGCCAGAATTCCGTTGCGGTGGTAGTTTTCAGACACCGGAAAAACGGCCACTTCACCCTTGCTGTTGCGGGCGGCGATGACAGAGACTTCTTTAAAGAGCGGCAGGCGCTTTTCTAAAACACAGCGAACTTTACCGAGCTTCTCAAAAGCCATTGCCAGTTCGCGGCGGTCATTCACCGTAATCTGGCCTTTGCCGTCATAGCCCAAACGGGCGGTTTTTAAGATGGCGGGGAAATAGGGAGCAGAAGCCTTCTTGAGATCCTCGTCGGATTCGATCAGCAAATGAGGGGCAACGGGAGCGCCGGCAGACTTGATGAAAGACTTTTCATCGAATCGGTCCTGCGTGATACGGACAGCGTTAGCAGCAGGGCATGTTTCGACGCCCTTAGATGCTAAGAACTCCAGAGCGGCAGCAGGAACGTTTTCAAACTCGGTCGTGACGGTCTTGCAGAGCGAGGCGAGTTCGGTCAGTGCAGCTTCGTCCGTATAGGGAGCACAGATGTGCTTTTCGGCAACAATGGCGGCCGGGGCGTTTTTATCAGGCTCCAATACGCAGACGCGGTAGCCCATCGCAGCGACGGCTTGAGCAAACATGCGGCCTAATTGACCGCCCCCCATGAGTCCGAGCCAGCTGCCGGGAAGAATCGGTGTGTCTTTCATCATGTATCTGTTAAAGCGGAAGAGTCATGTTGCGGGCTTTTTCGTTCTGAGCTTTGCGGAAAGCCGCAAGCTTATCTGCCAAAACGGCATCCGTCGTACCCAAAATCTGGACGGCATAAAGTGCAGCGTTAGCAGCGCCGGCCTCTCCGATGGCAAAAGTTGCGACTGGGACGCCTTTAGGCATCTGAACGATGGAATACAGAGAATCCTGGCCCTTCAGGTAGCGGCTCGGGACGGGAACACCGCAGACGGGCAGCGTTGTCTTAGCAGCGAGCATGCCGGGAAGGTGAGCAGCACCGCCGGCGCCGGCAATAATCACACGGATGCCGCGGTCGCGGGCAGTTTCGGCGTATTCGAACATTTCGTCCGGCATTCTGTGTGCGGAGACGACTTTGGCCTCGAACGGAACATCAAAAGACTGGAGCATTTCAGCAGCGTTTTTCATGACGTCCCAGTCAGAATTGGATCCCATCAAAATGGCGACAACCGGTTTATTTTCTTGCATCTTGAGATTCCTGTTGGATTTCTGTTAATCGAAACGCGCCGCAAGCGGCGCGTTCTGTGTTTCGTTAGGGGAATTTTAGGCGGTAACGCCTTTGCCTGTCAGACGGATCAGAGCTTCTTCGTATTTGCTGCTGGTCTTATCCAACACATCCTGCGGGATCTTGGGCGCCGGAGCTTTCTTGTTCCAGGGCTGGCTTTCAAGCCAGTCACGGATGAATTGTTTATCAAAGCTCGGTTCCGACTGACCGACTTTATATTCGTCGGCAGGCCAGAAGCGAGAGCTGTCCGGAGTCAGGATTTCGTCCATTAAAACGACTGTGCCGTTGTCGTCCAGACCGAATTCAAACTTGGTGTCGGCGATGATGATGCCCTTGGAGGCGGCATATTCAGCGGCTTTCTTGTAAAGAGCCAGTGTGTAGTCACGGAGCTTGGAAGCGGTGTCTTCGCCGTACTGTTTGACGACATCTTCATAAGTGATGTTTTCGTCGTGATGGCCGGCTTCAGCTTTTCCGGCCGGTGTGAAGATCGGTTCAGGCAGCTTTTCGCTCTGTTTCAGACCGGCGGGGAGTTTGACGCCGCAGATCTGGCCGGTGGTCTGATATTCCTTCCAGGCGCTGCCGGAGAGGTAGCCGCGGGCTACGCATTCGACGAGAATCGGTTTCAGGCGTTTGGCAACGACGGCGCGTCCCTTAACCTGATCGCGTTCTTCGGGAGCAACTACGGATTCGGGATCAATGCCCGTCAGATGATTCGGGACGATTCCGTCGAGTTCTTTGAACCAGAAGTCCGTCAAAGCCGTCAGAATTTTGCCTTTCTTGGGGATCGGATCGCCGAGGATGACGTCAAAAGCAGAGATACGGTCGGAAGCGACAATAAGAAGTTTGTCATCGCCGACAGCGTAGCTGTCACGGACTTTGCCGCGATAGACAAGCGGAAGAGACTTAATGGACGTCGTAACAATTTCAGCCATGTTTTCTCCTGAACACTGATTCCCGCTGAAGGAAGGAGTGTGTATGTGAGGAATTGAGAATTTCGGAATGGCATCATTTTAATTCGAGGCAAGTCCTTCCAACGAGAACAAAACCAGGAAAATTCGGCAAAGAAAAAAGAAAAAGCCCGAGGTTTGTCTCAGGCTTTCGAAGAAAAATACGTTCTGATTAAGACGCAGGTTTCACAAAGATATTGGACGCCACGGCGTTAAAGAAATTGTTTTCTGCCTGAAGTCTTTGATTCAGAGCTTCGGTCTTTTCATCCTTGCTGCGCAAGACTTCTCCGCAGACTGTGAAGACCTGATCTCCTGTCGGAACGGCGTAGTAATAAACGGCATTCTCTGCATCGGTTTTAGCAGGGAAGTAAACGCGAACGATCTGAGAATTCGGGAGTTTTTCTGTTACGGCGTCGGGACGAGCTTTCTGAAGGCCCGCAACAATGCTGTCAACGGTTGCTCCGGTCGGAGTTTCAATTAAAGCGACCACATATTGGCCGGTGCCGGATTCACTGCGCCAGCTCATGAATTCATTCTGACCGAGCTGCAGGTTCTGAGAAAGATTCCAAGAGAGCGGCAATGTGACCTGAAGCGGACGATCCATGCCTTTAATGGAGACCGGATATTCACGACGATAGCCCTGGTTCCATTCGTCCATCGGATTGGGATAACGCATGGCCAAAAGGTAAGGTACCAACGGGTCGACAACGTTATCCGTTACGCCGTTTTTGAAGTTGGTCATCCACTCTTCGGCTTTGTTGATGCGCTCCTGAGAGAAAGTGTCATCCAGCCATTTTGAAACAGCTTCTTTGGATTGCTGACCTTTCTCCATGCCTTCGCTGAGTTTCTGATTGAACTGCTCTTTGATAGAAGGCCACTGCTCTTTGAGCTGGTCTTTGTACGTAGCAGCGTCTTTAGACCACTCTTCGCTTTTTTCGCCGAGCGTTCTGACGGAATCGGATAACTTATCGAGCCAGCCTGCGACTTTGTTTGCCATACCGTCAGCGGCTTGCTCAACTTGCTTGGTGTCTTGTGCGACTGCGGACGATGCTTCCTGTGCATGGACGGCTTGTCCGACGGCAGCAGAGGCGATCAAAGCGGTCATCAGGTGCTTCATTTTTAAGTTCATTGTTTTGCTCCGAAATTGTTTCGTATGTTGTCGGCATAGTACATAGAAGAACGGTTTGACTTAGACTTGTGCAGCCGTTATGAGCAAGTAACACTTCTTTTCCGTTTGAATCTGATCCGTATGAAAATCCGCTGGCAGCTTTGGTTTCTGGTAACGCTTTTAATTTGCGCTTTCTATTGCATCTGGGACACGACCTTTGCGTTTTCCAGAGGAGAAAAATTAGCGCAGGCGGACTGGACTTATGTCGAGAAGGCGGGCCATAAGAGTCTGGCGGGCTACTGCTCCAAGATCGGCGTCACCGGCGACGGCAAGACGCCCCAAACCGTGACGAAAGAAGTATTTGAACCGGCTAAGAATCCCCTTATCTGTGCTTCCTCATTGGAAGAGGCAAAACAGAGCTACGGTTTATTTGTTCAGGGCCAGTCAAGAAAAGCCAGCACGCAGATGGTGTTTATGTTTATCGGTGCTTGGCTTGTGATCCTGCTCGCGCTCTTCGGGCTGATGAAATGGACAAATAGAAAGGCCGCACCCGAATCCGCGAGCACGGCCGAAAAATCTAAATCGAAAGCGCGTCGTTAACGGCTTTCTTGATGGCAGCTGCGGCAGCTTTCGGATCTTCCGCGCCGCAAATTGCTGAAACGACTGCGATTCCGTCGGCTCCGTGACGAATGCAGTCTGCGGCATTGCTTTGATTGATGCCGCCGATGGCAACGTTTGGGAGCCCCGCTTCTTTAGAAATATACTCAAGCAGGCCTAAGCCAACAGCTGCGCCCGCATCGACCTTCGTTTTGGTAGAGAACACCGGGCCGATTCCGATGTAATCCACATCAGGTCCGATCGTGTTTAATTCTTTAATACTGCCGACAGATAAACCGATCACTGCATCAGGACCTAAAAGCTGTCTGACGTACTTAGGATCGATGTCTTCCTGTCCGACGTGAACACCGTCGGCACCGCTGAGCAAAGCGATATCAATGTGATCATCCACAATGAAAAGCACATCCGTATCTTTGAGGAGCTCTTTGAGAAGAAAGGCAGCTCGAAGCTGTTTTTTCTTTTTCCACTCCGGCGCGCGAAGTTGCACAACGGTACATCCGCCTTCTACGGCCTTTCTTGCTGTCTCAGCCATTCCTTCAGGCGTTTTGCAAAGGTTGGCATCCAGGACAAGGTAAAGAGAAAGATCTAATTTCTTGCCGGATTTCATTTTCTGAAGTCCTCAGGACGGATTTGATAGAGGGCATCCAAATATTGAAAATGGAAGGATCCCGGACCGCTTGAGCGAGTGGAAGCGGTATCGTTGGCGTAGTTTACGTAGTCACAGCATGCAATGCATGCTTCAAGCGAGCGTTCAGCTCCCCCGAGGAAGGCGGCGAGCAGTGCGGAAAGTGAGCAGCCGGTTCCGACGACCAACGTCATCATTTCACTGCCCCCGACGGCGCAAAGCACGCGTTCACCGTCTGTTGCGTAGTCCTTCAATCCGGTCACGACAACAAATGTTTTGTACTTTCGAGCTAAGGTTTTAGCGGCTTCAATGGCAGAAGAAGAGTCATCCAAACTATCCACGCCTTTCCCGCCCGTACCTACTCCGGCTAAAAAGCGGATCTCGGAAGCGTTGCCTCGGACAGCCGTCGGCTGCATTTCTAAGAGTTCAAAAATGACTTTGTCGCGCCAGGGAATGCCGCCGGCTGCAACAGGATCGAGTACCCATAGTTTTCCTGCGGCAAGAGCTCCGCGAATGGCCTTCTTCATGGTTTCGATGCGGGCTTCGTAGGGGGTTCCCACGTTTACGGAGAGTGCAGAGGCGATGCCGGCGAAATATTCGGCTTCGCCTTCGCCCACAACCATCGCGGGGGAGGCTCCTGCGGCAAGCAGAACATTAGCCGTAAATTCCTGCACGACTTCATTGGTAATGCAGTGAACGAGAGGACGGTTGGCACGGAGCCTGTGAAGCATTTCTCCGGTCTTGCGGGACAAACAAAGTTGGACTGAGTCTGAAGACATGATATAAGGAGCTTCTCAGTAAATAGAGGTAAACAAATTATGGCAGGTTTTGAGCACTATGCATGGCTGATGAAGTCGGAGCCAAGCGAAGTTTCCGTTGACGATGTCCTCGGCATGAAGGACTGCAAGGTTGGTTGGTTCGGCGTGCGTAATTACCAGGCCCGCAATTTCATGCGCGATCTTTGCAAGATCGGAGATCCGGTCCTTTTCTACCACTCTTCGTGTGCTCAGCCCGGCATCGTCGGTATTGGTGAAATTGCCTCCGAACCTTATCCGGATCCGACGCAGTTTGATGAAACTTCAGAATATTTCGACGCGAAGAGTACTCAGGCGAAGCCCCGCTGGGTTCAAGTCGATGTGCATATTCTTCATAAAGTCAAACTCGTTTCTATCGCTGAATTAAGAACGATTCCGGGTTGTGAAGGAATGCGGGTTCTTCAGAAGGGCAACCGCCTGTCGATCACGCCTGTGAATGAGGACGAGTGGAAAGCGCTTCAGCCGCATCTTATTTCGCAAACCTAGTATTTACGCCACTTCCAGCGAAAAGCCGTTAAAAAACGAAGATAAGCGCTAAGATTTTTCCTATTCAAATTTTCAAATTCTCAAACCATACAAGAGGATTAAGTGGCACTCACAACAATCGGCCTTATGGCTTTATTAGGCTGCTTTACGGGATTTATGGCAGGCCTTTTGGGTATCGGCGGCGGCATGATCATTACACCGTTCCTGATTATGCTGATCCCGTCGAGTTTGATTCCCCATGAACATATCGTTCATGTTGCCATTGCAACATCGCTGGCAACCATCGCTTTTACTTCTCTTTCTTCCGTCAGAGCACACCATAAACGCGGTGCTGTTTTGTGGAATGTCGTGGCTTCCGTAGCTCCCGGCATTTTGGTCGGTGCGGTTGTCGGTGCACAGATCGCAGGCTGGTTGCCGACATTCTGGCTGTCTTTGATTTTTGCGGCTTTCGTCGGGTTCTCCGCGTTCAAGATGTTTTTGAACAAATCTCCGCGTCCGGACCGCAACTTGCCGGGAACGATCGGTAAGTTTTTCATGGGCATCGCAATCGGTATTCTTTCGGCCTTAGTCGGCGCAGGGGGCGGCTTTATCTCTGTACCTTGGATGATTTGGTGCAACGTCAAAATGCAGAATGCCGTGGCAACCAGTGCTGCTTTCGGTTTCCCTATCGCGCTCTTCGGCACCATCGGCTACATCATCAGCGGTTGGAACGTATCGGGTCTGCCTCCCTGGCCGATTGACCTGGGCTACATTTGTATTCCTGCTTTGTTCTCCGTTGCGATTACCAGTGTGCTGTTTGCACCGCTCGGAGCAAAAGTCGCTCACTCTATCGACACAAAACCGCTCAAGAAGATCTTTGCCTGCCTGCTGTGCTTCGTCTGCCTTTACATGATCAGACAAGCCTATTTGGCGATGTAATCTGAGTAAGATTTAGGGCATGAGCCGGCGGAAACGCCGGCTTTCGTCTTTTTACGCTTTCAGCATCCGCGAACGTGTTGGTTAACGGCGGTTTCTTGTAATATTGGCCTACCTAATTTTGCGAAAAGTCCATGACCGATACTGTCAACAATTCAACAAGTTACCTTTGGTACGACTACGAAACATTCGGAACAGAAGCGCGCAAAGACCGCCCTGTGCAGTACGGATCGTTTCGAACCGATACCAACTTCAATATCATCGGACAAAGTATGGTGCTTTATGCCCAGCTTGCAGACGACTACATCCCGTCCCCGGGATCTTCTCTGGTGACGGGTATTACGCCGATGTCGCTCATGGATGAAGAAAACGCGCTGGCCGAAGCTGATTTCGCCAAAGTCATTCGTGATGAAATGGGCAAACCCGGCACGATCACAATCGGCTACAACAATCGCAATTACGACGATGAGATGACGCGCTTCATGTTCTGGCGCAATCTGCTGCCGGCATACGACACCGAGTATGGAGAAGGGCGTGGACGATTCGACGTTTTTCTCTTAGTGATTGCCGTTTATGCTGTGGCACCTCAAATTTTGAATTGGCCCACAAAAGAAGACGGCACCGTTTGTTTCAAATTGGATCGCCTGACTCCGGCAAACAATCTGCCTCATCGCCATGCGCACGATGCAAGCTCGGATGCCTTTGCCACCTTGCAGCTTGCCAAACTGATTGCAAGCAAGAATCCCCGTCTTTGGGAGTACGCACTCTCGATCAGCAAGTCCGACAAGATTGTCGAGCTTCTGAACGAAAAGCGACCGCTTCTATATGTCGATCGCTACAGTCTTCATCACCGCAGAGGCTTAAGATCGGTGATGCCGCTGTTTGAGAACCCCTCTGTTCGAAACGAATGGATTTGCTGGGATCTTTCTGCCGATCCGAACGAAATGTGGGCTATTACAGAAAAAGACATGAAGGAAAGATCTTTCGTGACGCGCGAGCAAAAAGAGCAGGGCATTAAACCGCTGCCGTTCGTGCGCATTAAGACCAAAAAACAGCCCTTCCTCATGAAAGGCATGTCGGTATGGATCACTAAGAACGGACAAGGCTTATTTGAGCACCCGGCCGCTTATTACTCAGAAAACGCTTCGAAGATTCTTGCTTCCGCAGATCGCCTTTCCGAACTTCTGTCGCTCTTTATGGCGCTGGCAGATAGAAAGGCCGAAGAGCACGCCAAAGACATTCCGGAAGAAGCACTTTACAGCGGGGGCTTCCCCAGTAACTCGGACGCTCGCAAGATGGCGACCTTTAGGGCCTTGCCCCCTGAAGAGATGGCAGATGCTTTCGATCGACTTGAGTTTGATCGAGAAGACCTAGCCGAACTTACGCTGTATTTCATGGGCCGCAACTATCCTGAGTATGCACTCACTCCGGAAACGGAAAGACTTTGGCGTCTCCACAAGTACAACAAGCTTGTCAAAGGTTTAGGAGGAGCCAGAACGTTTACTCAGTTCTACGAAGAGCTTGAAGAAGTCCGAGCAGGTGCTGATGAGCACGGTCTGGAAATCTTGGAAGACGTAGAAGGCTACGTCGAAAACCTTCGTTCGGAATACGAGGCCTAAGTAATGCTGGTACATCCTCAGTTTGATCCGATTGCCGTTCAGGTCGGGCCTTTAGCCGTGCACTGGTACGGACTGATGTATCTGATCGGTTTTACGCTTTTCTACCTTTTGGGCCTTTACCGCTGCCGCCAGGAATGGAGAGGAATCACCAAGGCAAATCTTGAAGATTTACTCTTTGTCGGTATGGTCGGCGTGATCGTCGGCGGCCGCTTGGGCTTTGTGCTGCTTTATCAGCCTGAATACTATCTGAGCCATCTGCTTGAAATCTTCTCTGTCTGGCAGGGCGGAATGAGTGCGCACGGCGGGTTTATCGGCGTCATCCTTGCGCTCTTTTATTTTGCGTGGAGAAACAAGAAATCTATTCTTACCGTCGGTGATTTCGTCGCTCCGCTCGTGCCGTTGGGATTTTTCTTCGGCCGACTCGGAAACTTCATTAATGGTGAACTCTGGGGAAGAGTTGCTTCCGCGGACTTGCCCTGGAGCATGATTTTTCCGCAAGCCGGGGACGGCGTTCCGCGTCATCCTTCTCAGCTCTACGAAGCAACATTGGAAGGACTGGTGCTGTTCCTCGTTGTTTGGATTTACTCAATAAAAAAGAGACCCCCAGGTGCAGTCTCGGGTCTCTTCTTATTCGGTTACGGGCTGGCTCGTTTTGTCGTGGAATTCTTCCGCGAGCCTGACAGCTATCTTGGCTTACAGGCCTTGGATCTTTCCAGAGGCCAATGGCTTTCGCTTCCGATGATTATTATCGGGGCAGGCCTTTGGATTTGGGCCTGCCGTCGGAAAGATTAGAAACCGAAGTTGTCCATGAAGATGTGATCTTCACGAAGGCCGCAGCGAGCTGTTAAATAGTTCACTGCGGCTTTAATCATGGAGTTGCTGCCGCAGAGGTAAGCATCCATGTCGGTCATATCGCCGTTGTCGGCAGCGGCAAATGTCTGAACGTGACCTTTGGCGCCGGGCCAGGTGTCTTCGCGAGAAACCACTCCGGTGTAATGAATCTGCGGATGAGCGGCAGCCCATTCTTCGAAGATTTCTCCGACAACGAGTTCCTGAGAAGTGCGAACACCCCAATAAATGAAGAGCTCACGGCCTTCGAGGTCGTTGTTCTCTACCAGTGTAGAAACGATGCTCTTGACGGAAGCAATGCCGGTTCCGGTAGCTAGGAAGACGGCTTTACGGCCTTTCGGTGTCTGGAAAGTGCTGGTGCCTTCCGGTCCTTTGAGGCGCATCTTGTCGCCGACGCGAATCATGTCGGAGAAGAGCATGCCGGTGAACATGCCGTTCGTGACTTTACGAATCAGGAATTCGACGGTCTCTTTCTGGTTCTGAGAGCTGGCCACGGAGTAATAGCGCTTCTGATTGCCGGGGAGTTCTACGGCATAGGTCTGGCCGGCCTTGAATTCAAAGAGGGCGCCGTCAGCACGCTTCAAAACTAAGCGCATGATGGACGGATCAAGCAGCGTTTTTTCAACGATTTCAGCTTGAACGCCTTCGGGTTTCTTTTGAGCGAGTTTGACGTCTCGGACTTTAATTTCGCAGTCGGATGTTGCCTTGGCACTGCAAAGCAGAGTTAGTCCGAGCTTTTGGTCAGCTTCAGTCAGCGCAAACGGCTCATGCGGGCCTAGTGCCACGGTGCCGGAAAGGACTTGAGCTTTACAGGCCCCACAGGCTCCGCTGCGGCAGGCACTCGGCAGCAGAAAACCGGCTTTATCTCCGGCTTGTAGGATAGTTTCGGAGGCTTCAGCCTGGAATTCATAAGGGGTTCCGGCTAGCTTGATCGTAAAAGACATAATTCTTTTCTTCTTAAGTTAGGGTTGAGTCTCAATGGTTTTGTTTCGTCTTTTGAGACATTTAAGACAATATTGCAGGTATTGTAAGACTAAAGTTAATGTATTGAATTTTTTAGTTTTGATTTGTTGCTACTGAGGAGAGCGGCGTTTTTCGGGCACAAAAAAGCTCTCGAAGTCCGAGAGCGTTTTTGTGTCTCCCGCCGAAACCGTCCGGCTTGAGTCCTGAACCGAGGGTTCAGGGTGGAGGCCTATGCCAGGCACAAGGAGCAGCAGCGCGTGCCGCTCAACTTAATGGCTGACAAACAGCCCCCGAAACTAGAGTATTGGTTCAAAGAACAACAGCCGATGCTCGAATTTCGCAGGGGACGATTTGTATTGTAGCCTTCTCGAAAAATTTTTAAAGTCCGTATTAAAGCTAATTGCGCTATTCGGGTTCTGTCAAAATCACGGATGTTTCGTAAGTCCTCTGTCGCAAAGGGAAATTAGTTTTTTGATCTTCTCGAGGGTTTCCTGGTCGTCACGAATGTTTACTTTTTCATTCTCTTTTGCCAGAGCTGCTGCCGTCTCGTGCGTTTGTTCCTGCTTCTTTTGCATTCCGAGAATGAAAGAGATAAGCGTAAAAATCAAAAGCTTCACTTCCTTACTTTCGAACAGCTCCACTGATCTGCCGCCGTTAAATGTCATGAGATGATCATTGAATTCTCGGACGACCTTATCGAGAGCCGCCGTGTCAGTGGAGTCCGGCACGGAGACTTGTAGCCTTAAATTTTGAATCGCTATCGTGTAAAGCATAGAAATCAGGGGTTCCGGTATCGGTCTTTAATGGCTTTAAGACGTTCGAGTTCGACATGGAGCTGTTCGGCGGCAATATTGACCTTTGCTTGCGCAGCCTGCAGCTGAGCAGCCTTCGAGGAGAGGTCTTTTTGGAGACGTGCGTTCTCCTCCTCAAGATGGCTGATGCGACTCAGAAGCTCAAGGATTCTGGCCTCTAGAATTTTGAAAGCTTCTTCTCGGTTCATAAGTTACAGACTGAGAACGTCGCTCATGGAATAAAGTCCCGGCTTTTTACCTGCTTCCCAGATCGCGGCTTTGACAGCGCCTTGTGCATAGCCGGCACGGGAGCTCGACAAGTGAGAAATCACAATTCGTTCTCCGTTTCCGGCAAAAGTTACCTGATGGTCTCCGACCACGTCTCCGCCTCGCAGAGCGGCAAAACCGATGGAACCCGGGATTCTCGGACCGGTGTGACCCTCACGAGCCCATACGGCAACGTCTTCTAATTTTTGTCCGCGAGCCTCGGCAATTGCTTTGCCCATGGCGATGGCGGTTCCGCTGGGCGCATCCACTTTACGACTATGATGCATTTCAAAGATTTCCGCGTCATAGTCTTTGAGCAATTTGGCGGCGAGTTCGAGGAGTTTGTAGGTAACGTTTACACCGGCGCTCATGTTCGGTGAGAACACAATAGGGATAACTTTGGCTGACTCTTCAATCGTAGCCTTGCCTTCCGCATCTAATCCAGTCGTTCCGATCACCATACCAATACCGACATCTGCACAGATCTTCAAAAATTCCTTAGTTCCTTCCGGTCGAGTAAAGTCGATCAGTACTTGTGCACTGCAGGTACGAAGCACATTGTAGTCGTCCGTAATTTTGACGCCCGTGTTGTAGCCCAAAGAGGCGCCGGCATCTTCATCGGCTTCCCATTTGTCGGTTCCTTTGTGCGCGAGTGCTGCGACAAGTTCGGCCCCTTCGGTGTTCCAAACGGCATCAATAATCATTTTGCCCATGTGTCCTTTGGCGCCGGCGACTGCGATTTTGACCATAAATACTCCGATGTTTGATTTGTAGTTAGGAACGGGAACACTCATGACAGCAAGAAGGCAGATTTCTTCACATACCGTCGGGGGCGCTCCGCAGTTAACTATTAAATGTACTCTAAAATTGCCGATAATCCGACCGATTAAGATCTCACAAAAATAAACGGCACCGTTTTTCGGTGCCGTGAGCTGCGTTTGGTATGGGCTCCCGATTACTGTGCGGCCGGGGTTTCAGCGGTCTCTTCTTTAGCCTGCTCGGTTTCTGTAGGTTGCTGAGTTCCATCCGTAACCGGAGCTTCCTGTTTTTCTTTTTCCAGTTCTTCCTGACGCTTCAGGGTGCTTTCTCTGGCGCGTTCACCGAGGATCGCTAAGTCGGCATTTGTTTCATCCGGCATCCTGTCGGATTTGAAACTTTCTACACGTCCATCCTCGTCGAAAGTAATTTCAAGCTTACGAATGCTTGTTTCTCCGAAACGAGGTTTAAGGAAGTAAACGTAATTCCACTGTTCTTTATGGAACAAGTTGCGCAGCGCAGGAGTGCCTAGCAGGAAGATAACCTGGTTTTTAGTCATGCCTTCATGGAGCGCGTCGACCATTTCGGAGGTAACGACGTTGCCCTGATGAACATCAGGGGTATAAGGCTTGAGCCATCCGGGGATATGGTCTCCAACGGATGAGCAGCCCGATAAAAGTGTTAAAGGGATAAGAGCGCAAAAAATAAACCGTTTCATTTCCGGAAAGAGGGTGTAGAAATATTATCAAGCCTGTATGATAATCGATAAGATTAAATCTAAGAACCATCGAACTTGTAAATCTCGAGGTTGGAATAAAACATGCCAGATACACAACAAGAAAATGCCAAAAATTTAAAAAACCTCGGCTTAAAAGCTACAGGGCCTCGTCTCAAGATTCTCGAAATTTTTCAGGAGCGAGCTAAAGCCGGAGAAGACCGTCATCTGAGCGCTGAAGAAGTTTATAAAGAGCTCGTCAACGTGGGAGAAGACGTCGGATTAGCCACGGTTTACCGCGTCTTGGCCCAGTTTGCTTCTGCCGAGATTCTGACACGCAGAAATTTTGAACACGGCACAGCAGTTTTTGAGCTGGACGACGGACACCACCATGATCATCTGATTTGCGTGATGTGCGGCAAGGTCGTCGAATTTGTCGATGAAGAAGTCGAAAAACGCCAAGCCGAAGTTGCAGCGAAACACGGCTATGAGCTGGTGGATCACTCGATGGCACTTTACGGCGTTTGCCCGGAATGCAGAAAACACAAGGCAGAACAGAAGTAACAGACAACGGTTTTCACTATGGCAAAAAAGAAAGGATCCGCAGTTTTGGATCCTTTCTTTTTCTGAGTGATTAGCGCCGAAGCATCTCCCTAGCGTGATCTAGAGTTTTCTGAGTGATCGTCAGGCCGCCGAGCATGCGGGCGATTTCTTGGACTCTCTGGTCATCGGTAAGCGGATAAACATTGGAAACCGGCGCCTCGCCTTCTCCCGTCGATTTTTTCTCAATCTTGAAGTGTTGAGAGGCGCAGCTAGCGACTTGGGGAAGGTGAGTAACGCAGAGAACTTGCTGGTGTTCGCCGAGCTGAGCAAGAAGACGACCGACTGTTTCTGCAACGGCGCCCCCTATGCCGGAATCCACTTCGTCAAAGATCAACGTATCTACGGTAGCAGTCATTGTGTCGGTTACGGCGATCGCAAGACTGATACGAGCCAGTTCACCGCCGGACGCAACCTTGGATAGAGACCGGCGAGGAACGCCGGCGTGGCCTGCAACCAAAAATTCACAGTGATCAATACCTACAGAAGAAGGTGCTTCGGCAGGTGTCACCGCAACTTCAAAAGAACCGCCGGCCATCGCCAGAGTCTGCATGACGTCTGTGATGCTCTTCTGCATATTCAACGCGCCTTTTTTTCGCTCTTTCGAGAGTTCTCCGGCAAGTTTGTCGTACTGCGTCTTTGCCTTGTGCGCTTTATTAAAGAGCGCCGTCAGATCACTCAGCCCTTCCATCTCAGCTGCCTTCTCGGAGACTTTCTGCATCTCTGCGTAAAGCTCTTCCGGCTCGACATGATATTTGCGAGCCAATTCGAGATAAAGGTTGATTCTTTGATCGAGTTCTTCGAAACGGCCTTCGTCAAAATCCGTGCGGTCTAAATAGTGTTCGACATCATCGGAGGCAGAGTCAATGATTTCACGTGCATCGTTGAGCTGCGTGTAGATCTTCTCGAGTTTCGCATCGACGTCCGACACGTCTCCGATGGCGCTGATAGCTGAGTCGACCAGCTCTAGTGCACTGTAGTCAGCTTCTGTGAGGGCTTCTCGAGCTTTCTGACAGGAATCAATTATGTCGTTGTAACGAGAAAGACGTGTGTGTTCTTCGTTGATACGAGCCCATTCTCCTTTAACCGGAGAAAGCTCCTTCATGTCTTCCAAGAACCATTTCATGCGTTCAAGCTCAGCCTGATTGAAGGCCTGTCTTTCACGAGCCTCTTCCAACGTTTTTTGTGCTTCACGCCATTGCGTCCAGGCGGAACGAACCGCATCAACCTGAGGACGCAAACCGGAGTAAGCATCCAGCATTTCAAGCTGAGAGCCTTTGCGAAGCAGAGATTGGTGGGCATGCTGACCATGAACCACAACCAGCATATGGCTGAGTTCTTTTAACTGAGACAAAGAGCAGGTCGTGCCGTTGATCCAAGAACGGCTTCGGCCTTTGATGTCCAAAGTTCTTCTTAAAACCAGCTCTCCGTTGAGGCCGGAAAGCTCTCGCTCTTCAAGCCAGGTTTTGATCTTGTCGTTGATCGTAAAGCTGGCCGTAAGGTCAGACTTCTGGGCGCCGGAGCGAATAACTTCCGGATCGGAGCGAGCGCCGAAAAGGAGCTGAAGTGCGTCAATAAGGATCGATTTGCCTGCGCCGGTCTCACCGGTCAGTGCAGTAAAACCGTCTGAAAATTCCAAATCAAGTTTGTCAACGATGACAAAGTCGCGAATGTTCAGTGAACAGAGCATGAGAGATTATCGGTCCGTGGGAAGGTAGTTCCAATGTAACTTTTTGCACAACGTATCGAAGTAGTTGTGTCGACTTGGATGGAGAATTTTAACGCGATGCGGGTAGGAGGAGGCCTTAATGATATCACCTACTAAAACCTCGGAATTATCCTGCATATCGAAATAAAGAGTGGCATCTCTCATATCTGTCACGGTAATTTCGATCAGAGAGTTCTCCGGAATCACGATCGGACGATTCGCTAAGGAATGCGGCGCAACCGGAATGAGAAGTGTGCAAGCAACCGAGGGATAAATCATCGGACCGCCGACGCTTAGTGCATATGCCGTCGAACCGGTCGGCGTGGAAACAATTAAACCGTCTGCTCTTTGGCGGCTCATCGGAAGTTTATTAACCGAGACCGACACTTCAATCATGCCGCCGGAGTTGCCTCGGGAAACGCAGATTTCGTTGACTGCGACATTGCGGTAAATCTCTTTGCCGTCGCGAATCTGAATTCCTTCAAGGAGGCACCGGGTGTCGGTGTAATAGTGGCCGCTCAGGATTTCGGAAATTTCTTCGACCATTTTGTCTGACGGAATGTCGGTCACAAAACCGAGACGACCGGCGTTAATACCGATGAAGGGTACATCGTAGTGCGCCATGCGGCGGGAAACGCCTAAGAAGGTTCCATCGCCGCCATAAATGATAATGAGGTCGGATTTTTTGCCGATTTCGTCACGGGTGAAACCTTCTCCGAGCGAAAGTGCTTCCGCCGGCTTTTTCTCCAACAGAACTTGGCGTCCAGATTTAATAAGAAGCTCGGCAATAATGCGCAGAGGTTCATAATCGAGAGAGTCTCGCTTTCCGAAAACTCCGACGGTGCTGAATTCTTTTGTCATTGTCTACCCTTTACTCCGTACCAAATTTTTCGAATGCTTCATCAAGCAGCTGAAGGGTTTTTCCCGGTTTTCGAACTTCGTAAAGTAAATTTGTTAAGGCCGGTCCCTGAACCGTACAGATCCAATCTTCAGATGTCCAAAATTGGAAGGTCTCACGCAGGAGTACGCTCGAGCCTTTGACGGTTAAACAATCATCGTCGTCAATTTTGATTCGAACCGTGGGATCGTTTCGGTCCTTCAGGCATTCGCTCAGCGTCCAGTATTGGTAAAAGGCGAGTTCTGGGTTCTCCTGACGGTCAATCCAATTGTTAATGATCGCTGGGAAACGAAGCCTGGCAATTTCTTTCAGATGGTCATTGACGGAGTCAAATGATCGAAAGGACAGAAAAACGGGAAGATCGGAGACAACCAATGCCAGATTGTTTCCTTGCCAGTCGGTCTTGCAGTAATGATAGGAATCTCCTCCGAGCGTCAGACTTTTGGTAAAACGATCCGAGACAATCATCAAAGGGGGATCATCCGGATATTGCTGATAGGGAATGGAGAGAAGGAGCAAGCGGCTCCAGAGGACAGCGTTTTGTTCCAGAGGATGATCAGCTGCGTATTTCAGCAGCGCCGGGCTCAAATACCTGTCGATGTACTTTTGCGGCGGCCGCTCTGAGCAGTCGGACACAAATAAAAGCGGATAAGGCAGAGAAGAGAGCATCGATCTTCAGGAACAAAACAAGTTAATAGAAAGAGCTGTGCTTCGGCTTAGAGGTCAGGCAGGCCAGAGCCATAACTATCCACGCGGCGATCATAAATCCGCCGGAGATCGGGGTGACGAGGGGCCACGGTCTCCACTGAGCAAGGACTAGCAAGTAAATGCTCAGTGAAAAGCCGATCGAGCCGATTAGAAGCAGAAGACCGGCCAAGTTAACCAAGCCGGCTTTGAAATGGTTGGTTGCCCAAGCGATCGCAAAGAAACCCAAAGCACTGATCAGTTGGTACTGAACGGCGTATTCAAAGGCTTCGATGGAACGAGGCACATCCACAATGGCCCGCAACCCATGCGCACCGTAGGCGCCCATAGCAACGCCGGAAGCAAGCAGAAGACTTCCGATGAAAGCCCAAAAATGCATATTGAATCCTTATTCCAAAATATCAGGGACGGCAACGGCGTGGAAGCCGGCGTCAACATATACATTATCGCCCGTAATGCCGGAAGCGTAGTCAGAGAGCAGGAAGGCTGCCGTGTTGCCGACTTCATCAATTGTGACTGTGCGTCTGAGTGGAGCAGCCGTTTCCATGTACTTTAAGATTTTGGAGAAGTCTTTGATACCGCTTGCAGCTAGAGTCTTGATCGGACCGGAGGAAATTGCATTTGCCCGAATGCCTTTGGGTCCGAGGCTGTTGGCAAGGTAGCGAACAGAAGCTTCAAGAGCGGCCTTGGCGACACCCATGGTGTTGTAGTTCGGCACAACGCGCTCACTGCCTAAATAAGTGAGCGTCAGCACCGATGAAGGGTGCCCCTCCATTAGAGGAACAAGCGCTTTGATCAGTGCCGGGAAAGAATAGGCGGAAATGTCCAGAGCCGTCTTGAAGGCATCCCGAGATAAGCCCTCCAAGAAGTCTCCTTGAATGGCTTCGCGCGGAGCGAAACCGATAGAGTGAACCACACCGTCTAAGCCTCCCCATGTTGTCTTGAGAGTCTCGGCTAGAGCAAAAATCTGAGCGTCATCTGCCACATCTAGCGGAAGGACGATTTCGCTGTCAAATTCTTTAGCAAAGCCTGTAATACGGTCCAAGAATCTTTCATTCTGGTAAGTGAAAGCGAGCTGAGCGCCTTCACGATGACAGGCTTTGGCAATGCCATAGGCGATTGAACGGTTGGATAACACACCCGTTAGCAAGATTTTTTTGTCTTTGAGCAAACTCATTGTTCTTCCTTGTCCTTCCAGAGGAATTTCTAAACTCATGGAATATTAAGCGACTTTGTGAACAAAAGTTCAAATCTTGCCGAATTCAGTGCGAATTGCAAAAAACAATTAAAGGAGGTGCAGAAAAGTACGTAATTCAGAATTAAGTCATCAACCATAGCGAAAACGCAAAAAAGCGCAGTGACCAAAAAGCACGCTGCGCTTCAATTAAGAAAGAATTGGACTTATTGAGACAGTTTTAATGTTTGTCCGACCTTGAGGTTGTTATTACGGATGCCGTTTAACTTTTTCAATTGGTTGACCGACATGTTGGCTGAAGATGCAATAGAGAAAAGCGTGTCGCCTTTCCTGACTTTGTAGGTTTTCTTTTTAGCTAAGGGACGCTTGCTGACCTGCTTCTGCACTCTTTCCGGAACCTCTTCCAGCACTACATGCCGTTTGGTCGGAGTACCGGAAGCATTGATGGTCAGGCGCTGACCGACGGAAATATTATTGCCCGAAATGTTGTTGGCATTTCTCAATGCAGACGCTGTGATGCCGTAGCGGTTAGCGATGCTGTAGAGCGTATCGCCTTTTCGAACCACATAGAACTTGGTGGAGGCGACTGGTGTATCGGGCGTGCTCCTTGTCGTAGTCGGGCGGGAGGTCGTTGTCTGGCGAGTGACGATGGGCACATTGACTCGAAGTGTCTGACCGACGCGCAGCCGTTGGGAGCGCAAGCCGTTGCTCTTCATTATTGTTGCCGGAGAGACACCCAGGCGGCGTGCCACGCTTCTCATGTTGTCTCCGCGGCGTACGCGATAAGTCACGCGGCGGTAGTCTTGCGCTAAAGCGAAAGAGGCATCAATCGTATCGGAAGAAATATCCTCAGCGTTTCCTAATCCGCTGGATTTGCTGACGAGAACTAGGGATCCTGGTTTGATTCTTCTGCCTGCGGGAATCTGGTTGGCCTCTCGCAGCGCAGCTTCTGTCATGTGGGCCTTGCGCGCGATCGCAGCAACGGTATCCTCAGGCTGCACTCGGTAGGTAGTCCAGCTGGAGAGCGGTTTTCCGCTGGTGCGATAAGCGACCAAGTTTTCGATAAATTGGTCGAGCTTATCTGTCGGCATTAGCATCGAATGATTGTGAGAAGCAACAATAACAGGACGATTGAAAGAAGGATTGAGCGTACTGAATTCTTCATGACTCATACCGGCAAGTTTTGCGGCACGTTTGACGTCGATATCTTGGTCTTTAAAGATTTGAACGAAAAAAGGTTCGTTGTAGATCGTAGGAAGTTTGATGCCGTAATCGTTTGGATTCTGAACGATATTCTTAATCGCCTGAAGCTTGGGGTAGTAGTTCCGGGTTTCTGCAGGCATCTTGAGCGACATGTAATCGGTTGGAAGCCCTAATGATTGATTGCGCTTAATCGCGCGTCGTACATTGCCTTCTCCCCAATTGTATGCCGCAAAGGCAAGCGGCCAATCATCGAATTCGTCGTGCAGTCTCTGTAAGTAGGTGAGGGCGGCAGCCGTACTCTGCAGTACGTCGTAGCGCTCATCTTTCCACATTGTTTGGTCGAGTTCATAGTGCTTACCGGTAGCTGGCATGAATTGCCAAAGACCGGCAGCCTTTACTCGAGACTTAGCGTTTGTGACAAAAGCACTTTCCACGAATGGCAGAAGGGCAATTTCGGTCGGCATTCCGCGTGCGGTGACTTCTTCAATGATGTGGTAAAGGTACTTCTGAGAGCGGTTGGCCATGCGTTGTAAGTAATCCGGACGTTTGGAGTATTTAGCGAGGTTTTCATCCACGACAGAATTCTCCATGTTCGGGATCTTGAAGCCGTCTCGTACGCGTGTCCAAACCGTATAGATTTCGTCGTCATCAGCACCTGGGGTCACGATTTCTTCAATTTCGCCCGGAGGCTCGGAAGCGTAAGGAGACAACGGAAGCGCTAATGCTAAAGACAAAGCCAACGTACGGAGAGAGGTTTTCAAAAACATCGGAGTGGTGCTCAGAAGTCAGGATAAAGATACAATTATTAGGCAATTTAAAGGAAAATCATTCTGGATCGATGAGATTGTGTTTCAAATATCATCGCCCGCAATGTCAGTCATTTATGGCCGAAACAATAACACTCGAAAAATTTTACTCTTCATCGCTGGGCCAATATGCCCTGCGGTGGGAGCAGAACCAATACGACAAATTGGTATCCGATTGTTTCGGATATAACGCGGTGCAGCTTGGGGCGACCGGGATCGATTTTTTAAAGAACAATCGGATCGGGCTTAAGGTTGCCGCGGAGCCGACCTTGCGGCCTTTGACTCAGCTCTTAGAAACGGATGACAGGACGCCCTTGCAGATGTTGTTTGAAGCAATGCCTTTTGAGAGTGAAAGCATAGATTTAGTCGTTATGCCTCATGCATTGGAGGTCTCTGAGGATCCACACGCTTTGTTGAGAGAGGTATACCGAATATTGATTCCGGGCGGAAGGGTTATTCTGACGGGATTTAATTTAATGAGCTTATGGGGGCTGCGTTTTAAAATGCAGCGCTTCGGGGCGAAGACTTTTCTTCCCGGCAAACAGTTTATGTCGGTTTTCCAAATTCGCGACTGGCTTCACTTGCTCTCATTTCATGTAGACAGAGGGGCTTTCGGATGCTACGGTCTCACGTTTTCTTCCGCTCAGATTAAGGAAGACTCCTGGATTGAAAAGGCTGGCGATCGTTGGTGGCCGCAGTGCGGCGCAATTTTTGCGATCAGTGCCACAAAAGAAGTGCCGGGCTTTAAGCTTGTCGGGCGCGCCGTGAACAAGAAATTTTTCTTCTTGGGGCGCCGGCCTGCTCCTAAGAGCGAATGAGCATAAAACCGATTCAATGTGATCAGATTAGAGATGAAAGAAGTAGAAATTTGGACTGACGGGGCCAGCAAAGGCAACCCGGGTCCCGGCGGATGGGGCGCATGGATGAAATATAAAGGCCATGTCCTTGAGCTTTGCGGCGGAGCCTTGAGCACAACCAATAACCAGATGGAATTGACGGCTCCGACAGAAGCTTTATGCCGCCTAAAAGAGCCTTGCAAAGTAATTCTTCATACTGATAGTAAGTATGTTCAACAAGGAATGACAGCGTGGATCTACGGCTGGATTAAAAAAGGCTGGAAGACGGCTGACGGCTCACCCGTAAAAAATGCCGAGCTTTGGAAAAAACTCTACGAAGCATCAAAGCCGCATAAGATTGATTGGGTTTGGGTGAAAGGCCACGATGGAATCGAAGGTAATGAACGCGCTGATTTCCTTGCAAATCTAGGGGTTGAGAAGACTCTCGAGGAGAACAAGAAAAAGGATTAAAAAATCGTGTAGAATCTCGCTTCATTGGAGCGCACGGTTAGCTCAGGGGTAGAGCACTGCCTTCACACGGCAGGGGTCACTGGTTCGAAACCAGTATCGTGCACCAAACCATATTTCGAATAGTCGCAAAAAAACCTCTAATTCGGGTTCCGAGGCTATTTTTATATCTGACTACGTGACTAAAAATAGCTGATTTGTGCAGGAGTAGATGCAGGAGCGTAGCAAGCAAAAAATCAAAGCCGCGGCCACTCATTCCTTACCCTGCATGTTTTCTCTTTCCGTGTTTCAAAACAGCGGCAACATTCCATCTTTTCAGCTTGAATGCCTCTTCAGTTGCTCCAAGGCTCAGAGAGGCTGGTGCTTAATATTTGTTTCATCCGTAACGACAACTTCCGACAAGGTCGACGACCTTGTCAGAAGTTGTGACATAGCAGTTGAAAAGATTTTTAGAAGAAATACATACCAATCGTGAACACGACCAGAGCTACACAGACCGGTATAAATGTTCTCTTACAGATGTCGATCGGATTGACGCCTGCAATACTGGCGATAACAATGACGCCCCCGGCTACAGGAGAAATCGTTCTGCCGAGTCCTGCAGCGACTTGCGCAACGGCACCCAATTGAACCACTGTCATGCCGAAATCAGCGGCGTGGGGAGTGATGACTTCATTAAAAGCAAGTGCTGCAGCATTGCCGGATCCGCATACAATTGCCATCAGCCACGGACCGATAGCTGCCGAAACCATAGCAATGGATTGAGAGCCTTTCATTGCATCAACAAGAGCACCTGTAAGACCGATGGATTTCATGCCGGAGGCAAAAACCGCAGCGGCACCGATGAGCAGAGCAACGTCACAGAAGGCGTCTCCGCAGCCGCGGCAGAACTTTTTAGAGATATCGCCGGCTTTCAGTTTGTTCACAACTCCTACGATAAGACCGACACCCGTTCCAATCAGCATGCAGCAGGGTACGGTGAAAATTTTCGTGGGCAGCCAGCCGACTTGCTTAGAAGCAATAACCAGTAAGAAGAGTGGGAGTATAGGAATCAGTGCATAGAGATAATTCACTTCCAAAGAGCAATCAGCCTTCTTTGTAATGTCTTCTGAGAATTTACGACTTCCTACGCCTTCTTTCATTGCAACAGCAAGGAAGGCCAGGATAATGGCTGCAATTACAGCACCGCATAAAGCCGGGAAAAATTCAGACATGATGACGATCATTGCATCGGGGGAGCTAATTTCGCCGGCTTTGAATGCAAGGTCGGCGACCTGCGGATTAAACATTAAGCCGGGACTGGCAACCGATCCCCACGTACCGAGGAAAACGGCAGCTCCGGCCATGACCGGAGGAACGCCAAGAGCAATTAAAGCAGGAATAAGAAGAACGCCGACAGCTGCAGCGATACCGACAGCAGATGGGAGAACAATGTTCAAAAACCACGTGATGATGACGGCTCCAGGAATTACAAGCATGGGAACTTTGGCTAAAGGCCGTACCAGGGCATTGACTAAGTGGTCTGAGCACTTGGTGTAGCTCATAACGTACCCGAAGCCCATGACGGTCGTGTAAGTGGGGACTAAGCCAGGGTTGGTTAATTGTTTTACGAAAGCGTCAATAGCTTGGCCGAAACCGACCGAGGAGCCTGCTACAAAAACTCCTACGACGGTCATCAAAATGCCGGATAAGAAGAGAACCAAACGGGCTTCATAATTTTTATAAATAAGCCAAAAAGTTCCTATAACGATAGCGATGCCTATCCACAACATAATTAACTCCTTGGGTGATGGGATTTTTATTGATTTTTTGCAAATCTTTCAGTGCGATAAGAAAAAATATCTTTGATATCAATGAGGTATGGTTCGATTTCGTATTCTTTGCAAGCCGATAATCCTTCCTGCGTTGTGATGAATTTGCCTCCTTGCCCTTTAACGCAGCCATCGACGAGTACTTCTTTGCCTTCTACGAAAGAATGAATTGGCTTTTGACGCTCAAAGTCAATGATGGTGATGTCGGCATCGGCGCCGGGACTGAAGTGTCCTTTGTTTTTGAGACCGTAAAGCCTCGTAGCGGAATAACTGGACTTGAAGACAAACTCCTGCAGGCTGAGGGCGCCTAATTTCACAAGGCTGAAGCCGCTTGAAATGATGACGTTTCTAGGAATTCCGCCACCGTCAGTACAAAAGGCGTCAACTAGGAAGTGCTTACCGTCTTTTCGTTTCTGAGTAGCGAAAAAGAAACGAGGAAGTGCCGGATTGACTTCGAAACTCATAGGTACATCCGTCTGAGTTTCCGACCAGATCTTCAAACCTTTTTCTTTATTCGTCAGGATAACAACACCATCGGCTCTTTCGTGAACATGGGCAGCGCCTTCCTCTATGGCCGCTCTCAGCCCATCGATGGTTGGTGCATAGCCTTTGGCAATTAGACAGTTTCTTGTGACTCCGCTTTCAGGAACGCCGTCGATACACTTTCCTGAACAGCCGTTGATTGGGGAGAGATAGCTTTCGCAAGGGATTTCAGGATGCTCTTCGAGCAATTGTTCGGCTTTGCGAATCTCTTCTTCCACAGAAAGTACAGCACCACGGCAGTAGGCGTTTATGTGTGCGAGATGGAAACTCCTCCCGTTTGCTATTTTGATTATTTCTTCCATTCCGCGGATATTCGATCCTTGCTTCGTGGAGCCGGCGTGGACCGCCAAAAAGGTTCCGTTTTCGGAGCAAACTGAAAATAACGTATCCACGGATTCCGGCTCAAGCGGGTAATGGCCGCCCAATAGTTTTACTCCGAAGGCTCCTTTCTTAAGAGCGATTTGAACGGCCCGAAGAATTTCCTGCGATGAAGGATGGTTTGAGCTGAGATTGACGGCGGGTCTGAGCTGTTCCAGACAGCCAATATTTAATCCGGTCCCGTTTTCTTTTATGAATTTTTTAACGCTGTCCACAGGGCCTGCCATTTCTATGGCAGTTGTAACACCGGCTAAAGCCAGCATTTTCAGGCTGTCGGGGCCTCCTAACCAGGAGGATGCATGCATATGGCTGTCGACAATTCCCGGGATAACAAGGAGATTTTTTGCATCGAGATGGCTCTTAGCTTTTCCCAGTGCAGTACCGATAGAAGCGATTCGACCGTCTTTTACAGCGATGTCGGTAACTTGATCGAGATGGTTTTTGTAATCAACGACCCTTCCGTTGTGAATGATGAGATCAAACATGGTTTTTGAAGTTGAGGAAACAGGAATTTGTTGAGAAAAATTCTAGGTTTCGCTACCTCATTTGAAAAATATTATTTATGATTTATCTAATTAATAAAAATGTTATAAACATGAGAAATCTGATTCTTCATCACTTGGAAGCCATCATTGAGAGCGGCTCTGTTATCGGTGCATGCAGAAGATTGTTCTTATCACAGCCTGCACTAAGTCAGTACATCAAGAGACTGGAAGCTGAGTACGGAATAGTGATTTTTGACAGGTCCGTAAGTCCTTGGAAGTTGACGGAAGAAGGGGAGCATCTTCTTGAGACCCAAAGAAAAATACAACAGCTTGATGAAGAATGCCGACAGTTTTTTAGAGATCGAAAAGGTTTAAAGAGCGGGACTGTCAGAATAGGTTCGACAGCATATCGCACGGCCACAATATTGAATCCGATACTCTCTGTGTATAAAAAACAGTATCCCAACGTGATTGTCAGAATAGAGGAAGGGACGACTCAGGAAGTTGCTGAATTTGCAGATAACGGGAAGGTGGATTGCTCATTTGTTATTTCTTCGATGGTTCCGTCCTCTCTCGAGTCTGTCGAGATTTACAGCGAAAAGGTATTAGTGGGCCTACCGCCGAATCATCCTTATACGAAACGAGCCTCCGGCGAAGCCTCTCTTGAAGAGAAGTTCCCGAAAGTGGATTTTAAGGAGCTCGATGGTACGCCTTTCATCATTATGAAGAGGGGACAGATTTTCAATCAGTACTACTACGACTTATGTCAGAAGCATAGGGTACCCCCGCAAGTTGTGTTAGAAACTCAATCCATTCTTACGGTTCCCGCGCTCATCTCGGCTAACGTCGGTGCTGCTTTGGTTCCATCCACGATCGCAGACGATTGTATGGCCAGAAATGTCCGGCTTTTTTCTCTTGGAGACGATGTTCCTCAAAACAATGTTTCTCTAGTTTGGAAGCAAGGGAAATATCAAAGTTACGCTCTGACAGAATTCATAAAAACGGCAAAGGAGATTTTCCTGCCAGCTTTCACTCATCAATAGCCTAACCTGTCCAAAATCATGAATCCGGCTTAAGTGAAAACGCCTGCAACTCTTCAAAAGCTTAAAGTTTGCTAGGGAAAACAATAGGATGTTTCCTCGGAAATAAAGGTTCTCTTTCCGAGAACTAATTAAAATTTATTCCACATTATGAGAGCACTTATCACTATTGGTAAGGCTCTCGATTTATTAAATATTTCTTCCCAAGGTTCAAACTATGGATTGGCTCGTTTCTTTGTGGAGCGATTCAAATTCGGTCGGGCATATTCTTTTGGTTTATGCGATCGTCATCACGGTCGGTTTGCTGCTCGGACGAATCAAAATTTTCGGAATCTCGCTCGGCGTCACTTTTGTGCTCTTTGCCGGTTTAGCGGCTGGTTACTTCGGCTTTACCGTAAACACGACGGTTCTTCATTTTCTTCGTGACTTCGGCCTGATTCTTTTTGTTTTCTTTATCGGCCTTCAAGTCGGACCATCGTTCTTTTCATCCTTCCGAAGCGGCGGTGTTCAGCTGAATCTGCTTACGCTTTTAGCAGTATTTCTGAGCTTGGCTGTAACGGTCGGTCTTTATTTCGCATTTTCGGACACTGTTTCGCTGCCGCAGATGCTCGGCGTTTACTTCGGTGCCGTGACAAATACACCGGGTCTCGGTGCCACGCAGGAAGCATTAAACATGCTGGATTACAAAGGCGAAGATATTGCCGTCGCCTATGCATGCGCCTATCCGCTCGCCGTTGTGGCCATCATCGCAACGTCTATCTGCCTGCGCTTTATCTTCCGTATTGATCTCAAGGAAGAAGACCGCATGTGGGAAGAATCGGAAAAAGAAAACAACGAAGCCCCTATCTTCTTCCACGTCAAAGTCACAAATGCGGCTTTAGAAGGTAAACAGCTGGAGCAGCTCCGCAACTTTATCGGCCGTCCCTTTATCTGCTCTCGATTGCTGCATGACGGAACGATTATTAGTCCTCATGCTAAGGACACGGTCCACGTCGGCGACGTGATGCGTATTGTTGCTTCCGCTGAAAACAAAGATGCCATTACGGTTTTTTGCGGTTCTGAAGATAAAGATGTCGACTTGGCAACGGAAAGTTCTCCGATTACAGCGCGCAATATTCGTGTGACCCGAAGCGCCATGAACGGCTTGACTGTTCATGACCTGCACTTAAGTCGCTACGACGGTGTCAATATCACGCGTATTTTCCGCGCTGGTATGACGCTTTTTCCGTATCCGCATCTTCGTTTTCAGATCGGTGACGTGGTCTACTGCGTTGGTCCGGAACGCTCAATTCGCCGTTTGGCCGACAAACTCGGCAATCAGGAAAAGAAACTGGACCATCCGAACCTGATTTCTATTTTCCTCGGTATCGCAGTAGGCATTCTTTTCGGCAGCCTTCCGATCGCTATCCCAGGAATGCCGGTTCCTCTGAAATTAGGCTTGGCAGGCGGTCCGCTGATTGTTGCGATTTTGCTGGGCTACTACGGTCCGAATTTCAAGCTCATTACTTACACCACGGCATCAGCCAACCTGATGCTTCGAGAAATGGGCATCGCATTGTTCCTTGCAAGTGTGGGTCTGGCAGCCGGCCGTCCTTTCGTCGACGCAATCCTCGAAGGCAACGGGCTCCTCTATGCCTTCCTCGGTTTGTTTATCACGATTATTCCTTTAGTGGTCATCGGAAGTATCGCCCGCAAGGTCTATAAGATGAACTACCACAGCATCGTGGGCATGATTGCCGGCGCGACGACCGATCCACCCACGCTGGCCTATGCCAGCACACTGACGGAAAAGAATGTTTCTGCAGTTGCATACTCCACGGTTTATCCTTTGGCGATGTTTCTGCGAATTCTTTCAGGCCAGTTTGTATTGCTCATCCTCTGGCAGTACGTCAGTTAAAAGGCTCATTTGCTGAACCCAGGTCGGTCGATTTTGGCCGGCCTTTATTTTTGCCTCTTGATTGCACGGAAAGGTCCGTGTCCAGTCAAGGCCTAACGCGGTAAAATCAAAACTTATGCTCGCCCCGCTTATTTGCGGGAAATTTAATATTCACGGGATTAGTTTAGAACCATGTTTACAAAAGTCCGTACTCGCATTGCTCCGAGTCCTACAGGAATGATGCATTTGGGAACCGCTCGTACTGCGATTTATTGTTGGGCCGTTGCCCGTCATTTCGGCGGTGAATTCCTTCTCCGTATTGAAGATACCGACCGCGAGCGCTCCACTCCTGAAGCAACTCAAGTGATTCTGGACGCAATGAAGTGGCTCAACCTCGACTATGACAACAAGGAAGTGGTCTATCAGATGAACCGTCTTCCTCGTTACAAAGAAGTAGTGGATCAGCTCTTGGCTAAAGGCTTGGCCTACAAGTGCTATGCCACAAAGGAAGAGCTCGATGAGATGCGTGAAGCACAGAAAGCCCGCGGAGAGAAACCTCGCTATGACGGCCGCTGGCGTCCTGAAAACTGTGTCGGCAAACCTATTCCCGAAGGCGTCACTCCGGTTATCCGTTTCCGCAACCCGGACGACGGCGTTGTGACATGGGAAGACGGAGTTTACGGCGAAATTACCGTTGCAAATTCTGAATTAGACGACCTCGTGATTATGAGAGGCGACGGCATCCCGACTTACAACTTTGCCGTTGTTGTTGACGACTGGGATATGCAGATCAGCCACGTCATTCGCGGTGCTGACCATATCAACAACACTCCGCGTCAGATCAACCTTTACAACGCTATCGGCGCACCTCTGCCGACGTTCGCACATCTGCCCTTGATCCACGGTGAAGACGGCCAGAAGCTTTCTAAGCGCAACGGTACCGTCAGCGTTCTGCAGTACGACGAAGAAGGCTACCTCCCGGAAGCCTTGTTCAACTATCTCGCTCGCTTGGGCTGGGGCCACAAAGACGACGAAAAATTCACTCGCGAACAGCTGGCCGAATGGTTTGAGCTTTCCGACTGCAGCCGTTCTCCGGCCCGCTTCAGTATGAAGAAACTGGACTGGCTGAACCACGAATACATCAAAGGATATGACGACAAGAAGCTTGCAGAACTTGTCAAACCGAGAATTGAAAAACTCGGCGGCGATCTGAGCCTGGTCAAGGACCTTCCCGGCGTTATGGCTCTTCTGAAGAGCCGCGAACCGACCCTGCAGGCTCTTGCAAAGGCAGCAATGCTGTTCTGCCATAACAATCCGGTTGATTCTTCTTCTCTGCCTGCGCAGCTCAAGGACAAGGAAGACGCTTCTTTCGAAGCGATGGCTGCTTTCGTCCGTAAAGCTCCTTCCATCGAATGGAAGAAAGAGAAGATTTATGGCTTAATGAAAGAAATCATGGATGAGCAGGGCGTCAAAGTTTTGCACCTTGCAATTCCTCTGCGCGTTTTGGTGACAGGCGCTGAAAAGACACCGTCCATCGACGCAACCCTTGAACTGTACGGTCAAGAGCGCGTTCTTACCCGCCTCAACGAAGGTATGGAGAAGTGGGCCGCTCAGAGAGCCGGAAACTAATTTTTACTTTTTAGAATGCGATTTTCGGGGATAGAGTTGACAAGATCAAAAATGTCCCGTAATATCGCACTTCTTTCGGGGGTATAGCTCAGCTGGGAGAGCGCTTGCATGGCATGCAAGAGGTCAGCGGTTCGATCCCGCTTACCTCCACCAAGATTTTAGAAACTTGGTTTTTTGACCGGGTTTTGCAAATTGTCCTCATCGTCTAGAGGCCTAGGACACGACCCTTTCACGGTCGGTACCGGGGTTCGAATCCCCGTGAGGACGCCATTATTTGAAAACCCGATAGCTGTTTAGCTTCGGGTTTTCGCTTTTCCGGATGGTCATGAGGCGCAGTCCTTTAGCCTCAGAAAAATCTAATTACTCACCTAGGAAAATGGTTCTAACGGAGAATTTGAGCGATTTCTTTCTCCGAAGAATCAAATCTCACAGAATCAGGCAAAAGACTAACTGTTTTTTGTCTTTTCTCTCTTTTCAATCCGCGTAACAATAGCGATCATGGCGCCGGATTGTCACTTTGAAATCCTGTATCGTCAAAAGGAACGACCATGGAAACTCGAGATACAGAACAGAAAGAAATAACAGAAAAATTCATAAATCAGGCAATTGAAGGCCATCGAGCCCATGACCTGAATTGGAAAAGAATTCCCGGATTTAACGTCAGCGTGCTGGAAAAAGACGCAGTCAATCGGAGCTGCTTTTACACGCTCTCTATGGCAGTGATTTTTCAGGGCGAGAAAATAGTCGATGTCGGCGACAATCAATATCAGTACGGAGGCGGTTCCATGATCGTCACCTCTGTGGAAGTCCCGACTTCCTACCGTATCCTTAATGCCAGTCCCGAGCGTCCTTTTGTATCTGCCTCCATGAAACTCGACCGCGCTTTGCTGGCCGAAATCATGGGAGAGATCTCGGGAAAGAAAGAGTTTCCGCCGTCTGAAGACAGCAATGCTTTTTGCGTTGCCAAGACGCCGGTTCAAATTTCAGATTGCTTTTTAAGACTTCTTCGTCTCGCAGAACATCCTGAGGACATGGACTTTGTGTTCCCATGCATTCAGCGAGAACTCCACTATTTTGCACTGACAGATCCACAGTGCAGCAACCTTAGAGAGCTTTGCACAGGCGGTTTGCCTAGCAATCGAGTATCTAAAGCAGTTGAGTGGCTCAAACAATACTACAAAGAACCGATCCGTATTCAAGAGCTCGCAGGCATGGTCTACATGTCTTCTTCTACTTTCCATAACCATTTCAAAAACGTGACTTCGCTGACGCCCCTGCAGTATCAAAAACGTCTGCGTCTTCATGAGGCTAAGCGTTTAATGATTACTGAGTCATACAACGCATCCAGTGCTGCCTTTGAAGTCGGGTATGAAAGCGTTCAGCAGTTCAATCGAGAATACAAGCGCCTGTTTGGTAAACCTCCTGTCCAGGACGTCTCCGGTTCATAACTTTTCCTTGATAAAAAGAAGCAAATATTACTCGTGGCTTTGCACAAGAGAGGCCTAATCCTAAAAGGATTAGGCAAATATACGAGTCATTCAAGGCAAAGATAAAAATACGAGCCTCCTAAAATATCCTTAACAAATAGGAGCTCGTGATGACAAACACCTTGAAGAGAAGATCAGTCCTTGTAGCCTCCGCAGCCGCATTAGTCGGAGTCTCTGTTGAAGAAAGCCAAGCAAAGACAAGCAAAGCGAAAGATCCGGATTTGGATAGCGTTCTAGAAAGGCTCTTAGATCAAAAAGAACGCGGAGCAACACTCAGTCCGGTTCAAAAATACTGTGCTCTCCTTTCCTGTGTAACCGCACAAGCGCTTCCTGAGGCCGCAGAGAAGATTGTCCTCAGAGCTCTTAAAGAAAAGGTATCGCCGCTCGAAATCAGAGAAATCGTTTATCAGTGCGCTCCTTATGTGGGAATCGGGCGTGTCCAGGAAACCATGGAAGGCGTCAACGATGCATTTAAAGAAGCTCACATTTCATTGCCTCTGCCGACGGCAACGACCGTAACGGATAAGAACAGAAGAGAATCCGGAGAGCAGATGGTCATGAAACTCAACAGCGACCGCATGAAGCAGATTTTGTCTCAGGTCCCCAAAGATGAATATGACCTCAGAGTCAACGACCTGTATGACTTCTGCTTCGGCGATTTCTACACTCGCTCCGGATTAAGCCTCAAAGATCGAGAACTCGTTGTGTTTGGTGCAATTGCTACCTTAGGAGGCTGCGAAGCTCAGCTGCGCAGTCATATCGGAGCCAATCTCCGCGAAGGTACAACAAAAGCACAGTTGGTTGACGCACTGAGAGTCATGCTTCCGTACTTGGGATTCCCGCGGACTCTGAATGCAATGAACCAGGTCAGCCAAATGACAAAGGATTCGAAATGATTAATCGCAGAACTTTTACGTTATTCAGTATGTGCACTGCTGTCGGTGTCTCTGGTTTGGCCAATGCACAGGCTGATAAGAAACCGAAAATCTTGGTTGTATATTTTTCCAAGACGAACCACACAAAGAATATTGCCGACACCATTGCTCGTTTGACGGGTGCTGATGAACTCAGAGTTGAGGTCGTTAAACCTTATCCTGAGGCCTATCGTTCGACAACCGAAGTCGTGAAGAAAGAATTGGAAAAGGGCATCGTGCGCGAGATTAAGGCCCCCGAAGTCGATCTTTCCAAGTACGACGTGATTATTTTCGGAACCCCGACTTGGTGGCACCATGTAGCCATGCCGCTCCAGACATGGATTAAAGCGCATCCGATGCAGGGCAAAACGATTGCTACCTACAACACCGACGGTGGCGGCGGAACAATGCATACAAGCGAAGACTTTGAAGCATTGCTCAAAGGCAACAAGCTTCTTCCGCACTTCACGATTTTCGGCACGACGGATGACAAAACACCTGCAGTTTCGAAATGGCTGAAAGGAATCGGCTTGCTGAATAAATAAAAGTTCTGCAGAAGAAAAGAAGTAAGCACTCCGAATTGAAAGTTAATTTTCTCTTTAGTTCTTGGGCATGGTTTCTTTGAGGACCGTGCCTATTTTTTCAGTCTTTAAACCTGTTATTTTGTCCAGATTTAGTTGAGCTGCTCTGGGCCTCGAGCTTCTAAAATAGCGTTAATAAAATTATCAACCTCAAGAGGTCCTTATATGGCAATTGAATATACCGGCTCCCTTCAAGGCAAGGTTCGTGCTCACACTCCCGAGACATTGGCTGCCACTTGGCTGAATGCCTATGTCGTTTTGCCGAATGCCGACGGTGCTCCGAAAGTCGGAACCGTAGAAGAATTCAAAGGAGAGACCAAAGCCTATCCCGCAGTGGTTTTCTGCCACGGCAGCTCCGGTGTCAATCCTCAGATAAAAATTTTCGCTCAGTGGCTTGCTGATGCCTTGAGAGTGGCGGTTGTTGTTCCTGACTCTATGCAGACCGAAGACCGTCTGACTTACTCCTCTCCCGTCCCGGCTGCTGACTATGAAATCATCCACAAGATGCGTTCCCAGGAACTGGCTTTGGCCATGATGGAAATTAAGCACGCACCTTGGTTCGACGGACGTGCCATCATCGCCGGTACGAGCGAAGGCGGCGTAACGGCAGCCCGCTACCAAGCTGACGAAAAAATGATTCAGGAAAAAGGCCGCATGATCTTCTCTTGGTCCTGCGAAGACAACTACCACGTTGAAAGTCACAACACCCACATTCCTGACAACCTCCCGGTTTTGAATGTGATGAGCGCAACCGACAAGTTCTTCAGCCAGTCCAACAGCTATTTAGATAATCCGGAAGCCCTCGGCTACGCAGGCAAGGTTCTGGCCAACAACCCGAATGCAGAAATCGTTCTTCTGCCCGGTGCACCGCATACATTGATGAACCTTCCGCAGGCTCGCGACGCTGTTCAGGCTTTCATTAATCGCGTCCTCAGAAGCTAATCGAAGTCTTTCGAGCTTCGGCAGCTCTCTTCGATAAAAAATAATCCCGCAGACTTTTGAAATCTGCGGGATTCGCTTTTTAGAGCTTCAGCCGATTAGAAGATGGCGGAAACAATAATCAGCATCGTGATGTAACCGACGACACAGGGGATCGCGGTTCTCTTGATAATCGCAAACGGACTGACCTTTGCAAAACCGGCCACGATAATGATGACGCCGGCAACCGGAGACAGTGCGCGAAGCATTTCAGAAGCAGTATGCATCATGAGCATGATGGCGATACCGTTGGAATTGAGGTGCTGTGCAACGTCCGGGATGACGTGAGCCAAGCTAGTGAAAGCAGCAACGCCGGAACCGGTAAGAACAGTAACCACACCGATGATGGCGGAAAGCACAACGCCGGTGCCTGTGACGCCGAGGCCGCAGTTCTTAGCAACGTCGATCAAGTAGGTGATGAGACCGGTCTGCTGCAGGCCTTTAGCAAAGAAGGCAGCAACGAAGATCAGGCCGACGGTACTTGTTAGAATGCTGCCCATGCCCTTAAACATGGAGAAGGACAGGTCGAAGGACTTCTTGGCCTCTCTTCTGACGAGAAGGTCGACGAGGAAGCAGACGAACCAAGAAAGGAACATGGCGGTTGCAACGTTCATCGTAATGGTCTTGTAAACCATCTTGTTGAAGATGAGGAGAAGAACCAGCGGAAGAACCGGCATGCAGGCATAGATGAGCGGTGTCTTTTCGAGTTCTTTTCTCTTAGCTTCGAGTTCGGCGAAGTCGGCAACATAACCGTGAACACCGTCTTTCTTGTCGAAGTATCTCTGAACGATCACGTGAGTGATAGCCATTACAAGTACGACCGGAGCGGCCATGACTAACTGATAAGAAACCAGATATTCAACCGGGTCAAGGTGAACCAGTTCGGCAGCCATCACAGCAACGCCGGAGGCCGGAGCGTAGCCGACGCAGAGGACGCTGGCGACCACGGCAGCGGCAGAAAGAGAAGAGCAGCCGACGCGGATGATCAGCGGATAAACCGTCACGATCAACAGCATGGCCAAGCCGGCAGCCGATGTAATCACCAAGCCGAGGCAGTGACCGATGATGAACACTAAGCCGAGGATGAGGTACGGGTTCTTTAATAAGGTAATCGGTTTAGCGCAAACCGTAACGAAACGGTCGGAAGCACCGACGTCTTTCATGTACTGAGCAAAACCGCCGGAAACAAGAATAATGAAACCGACGCCGGCAATCTGGGTGCGGCAGATCGCGCGGAAGAGTTCGAAGAAGTCAAAGCCTAAAAGGCCTGTGGCAGTGGCATTCTTCGGAAGAAAGTTTGTCGCGCCGTTCATAACACCGATGATGTTCAAAAGCAGACCGGCAATAAAAAGCACCATATTTACTTCCTGTCTTTAGTAACGATTTAGTGGTTAATCTTATTTAATTGCCGCCCAAATGAACAGAGCGGTTTTCCTTTACCCTTACTTTAATTTTAAACTTATCGTATTGGCGTGTTAATTTATAGTATAATTATTCATATTAAAAGGTTTTTCGGAGCATTCGATGTTTCTATCAATCAGGAAAATTCGAAATCAGCGTTACCTCTACCTCCTCGAGACCGTCCCTGGGAAAAAGAAGGGCACGCACACGAATCGGATTGTTAAGAACCTCGGCAACTTCGACAAACTCCCCGAAGAAGTCAGAAACGCTTACCTGGATAAAAAGGCAAAGCGGGAATTGGCAAAAAGCTTCGAACTCAAACTTCGAGAAAAAGACATCAGCTCCGCGGTCGATACGGTTGCAAAAACTGATGCGGCACCTACCCGGATAAGCAATTTCAATCGGCTCTTTCCTCTTAACTACGGTCATCTGGCGCTCAAGCCGCTCTGGGAGAAAGATCTGGGGCTGAAATATAAGATTGAGTACCTTCAAAAATCTTCAACAGAAATCAAGACCTGGCGTCTTAACGACCTCCTGTTCTACCTTTGTGCCCTAAAACTTATCGATCCGAAGTCCTACTTCAGCGCAAGCAACTCCAAAAGTAACTTCCTGTATTGTCCTTGGAACAATGTGGTTCAGGATAATTTTTACCGAGCTCTGGACTTTGTGTACGATCACAGGGAGAGTTTGATTAAGCACGCCGTCAAGAGCCGCCTGGAGCAAACTAAGGGGCAGATTAAGGTCGCCTTCTTCGACTGTACGAATACTTGGTTTGAAACGCCTTATGATGACATCACTTGGCAAGTAATCCGGTACACAAGAAAAACCACGCTTCGGTTGCGTGATCAATCTCTTTCTAACGAGGAAATACAAGCTTATTTGGAAAGCAATGAATTTCTGGAAAATCTTACTGATGAGCTTGAACTTAACAAAGAAGATGTTCTGAGGATGCGCGGGCGCTCGAAGGAAAGCCGCTTTGCTCAGCCTATCGTTACGGTAGCTCTTGCGATTGACCAAACGGGCTTCCCGATTGACTGCAAGGTCTATGCCGGCAATATCGCCGAGATACATACAGTCGAGCAGATGATCGAGAGCTTAAAAAAGAAATACTCGGTCAAAGACATTTACTTTGTGGCTGATAAAGGACTTAATTCCGGACAGAAGCTTGAGAAAATCCAAGAGGAGAAACTCGGCTTCGTCGTCGCTCAAAAGATTAACGCTCAGCAGGAAAAGTTCGAGAAAGAGATGCTCGATCTCACTGGCTATCGGAATTACATCGTCGATGACTCAGGCATGTTCCGAGTCAAGTCCGAAGGCAGCGTTGATAAAGACAAAGCCCGCTTCAAGGTCTGTGATCACGTTAAGAAGTTTTACGTTGAAATAGAAGGAACAACTAAAAGCGGGAATCCAAAGAAAGAGCATCGTTCTATCAATTGCAAAATCGTCTATACATTTAGTCCGGCTCGTCGGGAAAGGGAACTAAAGGATCTGGAAATGCAGATCTCAAAGGCTGCCAAGGCGGTCTCCGACGGCTACCTGGCCGGTAACCCTTACAAAAGCGGATGGCGAGCTTTACTTCAAACCAATAAAGAAGCCGCACAGACGCCGGAAGAAAAAGAGCAATATCGGGCCGTCGGGCTAAAACAAGACATTATCGAGGAACGGCGCAGAAATGCCGGTTACGCGGCACTTGTCTTCTCTCATCCCAAGGACAAGGATGCTGCTGCGCTCACTGACGAAGAAGTCCTGACGACATATCACCGCCTGGTAGGAATTGAAGACTGCTTCCGAGTAATGAAAAGTTCCTTCAGCATCCGTCCGGTTCACGTTCGTCTTAAAGAGCATATCGTTGCTCACTGCTACCTGTGTGTTCTGTCCCTGATGCTTATGAGACTGGTTCAGGAAAAACTTGAAGCTAAAAAATACACTTGCTCAGCTGAAAAAATAACCCATGCCCTGGCTCAAGCCCTGGTGCTTCCAACTCCTTCCTCTGACGGAATGCCTCAAATGTGGCTGAATATGGGTCTGGATCCGCAGTTCCATAGGCCGGAGTTCACCGGAAAGAAAAAAGCCCGTCTCAGCCAGAATGCTCTGGAAGATCATGGGTATGTCTGGCACACCTACGAGAAGCATAGAGAGGAGACTCCGTTTGCTGTCGACCAAATTCTAGAAGCCGTTGGGTTAAATAAGCTTCCCCTGTACGGCTCAACGGGTGAAATCAAAAGAATCCTTGGAATCCACTCTGTGACAGAAGAAAACATGCTTGCTCCTGAGTATTTAGAGAACTACCGACGTGTAGTGAACAATAACTTGAGGAGTTAACACGAAAAGAAAAAAATGAAAATCTACTATAAGCCCCGTCTATCGGGGCTTTGCACGATATAAGGGGCTAAACACAGGTAAAAAGCACCATATTTACTTGGTACTTCTTAACGATTGCCCAGCCTGTCAAAATGACAATAGCGGCAGCGAGCCAAAGTGAAATCGCTTGCATTTGGGACCCTTGGGAAGTTAATGAAATATTTTCTAACAATTATAGATGCAAAAACACGGGATATTTAACCGTGCAGTTCCAAGAATGTCGGCCGCTATCGAGTCTTTTGTTCTGAGGAAGAAGCGGCTTTCTCCGCCTTTTTGGTGTAGACGGTAGCGATCATCCCGGCAGCGGCGACAATGGTCATACCGATAAGAGAGAGCATGTCGGGAATATTTTTAAAGAAGAAGACGCCGATGAGTTCTGAGAAGGGGATCGCAGAAAATCCCAGACAGGAAACCAGAAGCATATTTCCGCCGATCCAGGCTCGGGTGCTGGCGAGCATTCCTGCTGTGGCAAGCAGGCACATCAGGAAGGCGGCAATGGCGGCACGAGTATTGGGCATGTGGAATCCGTCTTCAAAAAAGAGGACACCCAGCAGCGCACCTACCGTGCAGAAAAGAGAATAATAAAAGACGACGCGCCAGGACGGTTCGTGCACGCGGCCTAAAAAGCGGATTTGCCAATATCCGAACAAATCAATAAAAGCGACAAAGAGGCATAAAAGTGCCGGGACCGCATCCCCGCTCAGGAAAGACGGACGCATAACGACCACAATGCCGACAAAGCCGAGAAGAATAGAGCCGATCAGGGGCCACTCGGGCTGTTCTTTCTTCCAGAGCGCCAGCAAAATAAAATTCAGTGCTAAAAAGAGCGGCGTTGAATACGTCAGCGTGATGTTGGTGCCGAGCGGCAGCATCCCTAACGTAAAGAACCAAATAGCTACCGAAGCAAAACCCAGGACATCTCGTCGAAGATGCAGTATCGGATATTGGGTCTTTAACGTTTCTCCTCTCAGAGAGACGGTAATAAAGACGAAGAGAGTCGTGAAAAGAGAGCGGTAGAAAACCAGCTCCAGCGGTCCGAAAACATCATTGCAGTACTTCACACAAGCGGCCATCATGGAAAAGAAGGCCGCGGCGGCTAAGGACCAAAGCGATTGCGCAAACATGTTGTGAAGTAAGGTATTGAGCAGATGCGAATCGAGGAGCTTGAAAGCCCCTCGGATCAGGTTACATCTTAATTAATTTTTGGTCTTCAAAACGTCATCGATGGCAGTAATGACTTCATCGACTTCCGGCCAGCGGCCTTTACGGCCCCCAATAACGTTCTTCTCGTTCCAGGGACTGGTGCGGTCGGTGTCCGTAACACCGACAATAGTGACCTGAGGGGCACCCACGGCGGCAGCGATATGGCTTACGCCGGAGTCGTTTGCGATGACAATAGCTGCTTTTTCGCAAAGTGCGGCGAAGTTGCCGAGACTTGTCGGCTCATAGATGGTTGCGTCCGGACAAGCAGCTTTAGCCGCTTCGGCTTCATCGGCAGCCGGGAAGACGACCGGTTCGATGCCTCTGTCGCGAAGCGGCTTGCAGAGTTCATTGAAGTGGCGCCAGTATTTTTCTTTGCCTTCGTGACGGCCTTTGGCGATCGGTGCAAGGATGGCGTAGCGTTTAGGCAAGCCGATTTTTGCGGCTAGGTTGCGGGCGCCGGCTTCATTGCGTGCAGCCAGCTTCATGTTGATGCGCTTAGTGAGCTTGGTATATGGCGGTTTGATGCCCATGGCTTTGAGCGCTTCGTAGGCAACGTACCAGAAGCGTTCGACTTCGTGCATTCTCGGAGGCTCCGGAATGGCATGCTCTAACAGAATGGAACGTCCGTCAGTGGCTAAACCGGTGCTTTGGATGCCTGCGCTCTTAAAAAGAAGTGCGGACCCGAAGGAGTTCGGCATCAGGATACCGCGGGGATTTTTTACAGAAGCAGCTAAATCCCGAATGCGTTTAATGTCGTCTAACAAATTTCCTTCAATCGGGTCGAAGCGGCGGTTGGTGCCCTCGAATAACTCTCCGACGAAAGGCTTGCCGATAAGGTAAAGCTTAAATCCGGCGGCCTCTAAAAGGTTTAAGGCCGGCATAGTCATGACGGCGTCACCGACATGATTAGGTAACCTGACGAATAGTGTTGCCATAAAAACTGTTTCAAAGATATATGTGTTTGCCTAGTCTAACGCCTGCCGACTCGTTAAACTACCTGCACCTAAGCTAACGAGGATAGAGTTGAAATCCGTTAAGATCAAAAAAGAACCTTTAATGAGGCTCTTTGCCTACTTACCGCCTTACAAGTTCTACATCTTTCTCGCGTTGATCGCCATGGTCGCCGCGGCTGCCGGCTCATCCCTGATGGCATTGCTGATGGGCAAGCTCACTGATTTAGGTTTCTATCAAAAAAACGGTCTGGTGGCAATTTGGGCTCCGATTGCTTTGATCGGCATCTCTGTTCTTCACGGAGGCGGCCAGTTCTGTTCTTCTTATATACTTCAAAAAGTTTCTCAGGAAATCCTGGTCAAACTCCGTTCTTTGATGTTTGATCACATGATTCGCTGGCCGGAAGAAGTTGTCCAGAGTCAGGAATCCGGCCGTGTGGTTTCCCGCTTTGTGAACGAAGCTTCTCAGGCCTTGTCAGGCGCCTCTCAGGTGCTGACCGTACTTGTGCGCGACTCTCTTCAGGTTGCAGCCTTGCTTTGCGTTCTTTTTTGGCATAACTGGCAGCTGACATTAGTGACGTTTATTGTTGCCCCGATTCTGATTTATATCTTGAGGACGGTGAGCAAGCGCCTCAAGAAACTGACTTCCGACAGTCAGGTGACTTTCGGCCAGATCTTAAGTCAGCTCAATGAAACTTATCGTTCCGAGCGTCTGATTAAGGTTTACAACGCTTACAAGTTTGAAGAAGAGCGTTTCGGTCACATCAACCGTCGGCTGAAAGGGTTGACGATGCGTCAGCAGATCGTCAAAGGCCTCGGTACTCCTGCGACTCAGCTCGTCAGTATCTGCGGTGTTGCGATTGTCGTCTGTGTGGCATTGCTCCAGGCGCAGAAAGGCCAGCTCTCTTTGGCCGAATTTGTGACCTACATTTCTGCGATGCTTCTCATGATGCCGGCCATTCGTAAACTTGCCGGCTTAAACGGCACGATTGCCAGTATGGGCGCGGCCGCCGAAAGCCTTTTTGAGATGATTGATATTCCTCTTGAAAAGGATCCCGGCTCTAAGAGTATCGAACGCGTTAAGGGCAACGTTGAATTCAAAAACGTTTGGTACAAGTATCCCAATGCATTGGAACCCTCGCTGAAGGATTTCACCCTGAAGGCAGAGGCCGGAAAGATGATTGCCTTTGTGGGTGCTTCAGGCGCCGGTAAGAGCACCATCATTAACATGATTCCTCGTTTCATGGTGCCGACGAAAGGAGAGATCTTATTTGACGGTATACCTCAGAACGAGATGACGCTGGAGAGCATTCGCCGTCAGGTGGCAATCGTGACTCAGGAAGTCATGCTCTTTGACGACACCATTGTTGCCAATATTGCTTTCGGAGCGGGAAGACCCGTGACAGAGGAAGAAATCATGCAGGCAGCTGAAGCCGCCTACCTCAAGCCGTTGATCGATTCGCTTCCCGAAGGTCTTCAGACTCGGATCGGTGAGGGCGGATCAAAACTTTCCGGCGGCCAAAGACAGCGTGTCTCCATCGCACGCGCACTCCTGAAAGATGCTCCGATTCTGCTTCTTGACGAGGCCACCAGTGCTTTGGATACGGAAAGCGAAAAGTACATTCAGGCCTCTTTGGACAAACTCAGAGAAGGCCGCACGAGCTTTGTGGTGGCGCACCGTCTCTCTACCATTGTGGATGCCGATATGATCGTCGTGATGGATCAGGGGGCGATAGTAGAGGCCGGAACTCATTTCGAGCTTCTGGCAAAGGATGGTCCTTATGCTCGGCTCTATAAGATTCAATTCAATCACCAGAAGCCCGAAAAGTCTGAGGCACAAAAGGCTTAACGGATAAAAGCGTCCTAAAAACGCCTACATCAAAAACAACAAATAGCACAATTCGAAATTAAATTTCGCATTGTGCTATTTATATTTAATCTGTTGAAATTTTTAATTTGCCTCGCGAAGAATAAACAAATTTTTGTGCTTAAATAAATCTGTTTCGCCTTGAGCACAGCTGCTCGATAACTCAATACATAGGAGTATCAATGGAAACACCACTGCAAATGGGTTCCTTCTCGAGACAGTCGAAAACGATTGCTCTTTTTGCCGCCCCTGTTTTAGCCCTGCTTTTATATTGGGTTCTTCCGGACGCGTATGTTAACGGTGCCGGAGCTTCGGTTCCCGTCTCCCATGCCGCAAAGGCCTGCTTAGCTATTCTGCTATGGATGGCCCTTTGGTGGTTTACAGAAACCGTGCCGATTGCCGTGACGGCGCTTTTGCCGATTATTCTTTATCCTCTTTGCGATGTTACGACTTTAGCAAAAACGCTGACGCCCTATGCCTCTGATACGATTTATCTGTTCTTAGGCGGCTTCCTGCTGGCAGCGGGTATTCAGCGCTGGGGCCTCGATAAGCGTATCGCTTTAAAGACGATGCAAATTGTCGGTACCTCTCCCGGCGCCATTATTGCCGGTGTGATGATCGCAACAGGTTTCATTTCCATGTGGGTGTCGAATACGGCAACCGCAGCCATGATGGTTCCGATCGCCATCGCCGTCATGTCCGTGGTTCGTCAGAATTCCGACTCTCCGACCATTACTAAGGGCGAAAGAAACTTCGGTATCTGTGTCCTGTTAGCCGTGGCTTATGGCGCTTCCATCGGCGGTATGGGAACAATTATCGGTTCGCCTCCTAACGGTATCTTCGTTCGCTTTGTGCAGCAGACGTACGGTGTTGATGTTTCCATCGTTCAGTGGATGAAGGTTGGTATGCCGGTGGTTCTTCTCCTCATGCCTCTTTCCTGGCTGCTCTTAACCAAGGTGCTTTTCAGAGAACAGATTCAAAAGATTGCCGGCGGCCGTGAATGGATCCGTACCGAATTAAAGAACATCGGCAAACCGACCCGCGGTGAAATCTCAGTTCTGATCGTCTTCATTTGTGCAGTGGTTCTTTGGTGCCTCGGTTCTCAGATTCGCTCCTTCACCTTAGAAAACGGTGTTCGTCCTTTCAGAATGGTTAGTGATGCCGTGATTGCAATGGCTGCCGGTGTGTCTCTCTTCTGTATTCCGGTTAATTTTTCCCGCGGTGAAAGAGCGCTTGACTGGAAGCACTGCGACAATATTCCCTGGGACGTGCTTCTCCTTTTCGGAGGCGGCCTTTCTATGGCAGCTTGTATTCAGGCAACCGGCGCTGCCAACCTCATCGCAGCCCAGGCAACATCCTTCGTTGGTCTGCCGCCTGTGCTCGTGATCTTGGGGGTCGCAACTTTAGTGATCTTCGCAACGGAATTCACTTCGAACACTGCTTTGGCCGCTACGATGCTTCCGCTTCTGGCTGCTGCAGCTCCTGTTCTCGGTATTCCGACGGAGCAAGTGCTCTTAGTGACGACTATTGGTGCTTCTGCCGCCTTCATGATGCCGGTTGCGACACCGCCGAATGCGATTATTTTCGGTACCGGCCGCATCCAGATCGGCGAAATGATTAAGGCAGGTTTTTGGCTGAACGTTATTTCTATTATCGTGATTGCGGGTGTCTGCATGGCTCTGGGAGACGTTCTCCAGCTGCCGATGCCAAAATAAAAATTATCCGACACCCCTGAAAGGCGCCGGATCAATGAAAAAATGGCCTGAGCGAATCTGTCGTTCAGGCCTTTACTTATTTTTGGACCGGAAAGTATTGTTCGATATCCGACCAGAAGATTTCGCAAGGCTTTGAGAGTTTTCTGTTCTTCTTGCGGACTGCGACATGTGAAGTTGTTCTTTCGGGCGTAATCGGAAGGAAGCGGAGATTCGGCTTCGGACGGTTTGTGAAACTTCCTTCAATACAAAGCAGGGAACCGATTCCCTTCTCAACCATTGTTAAAGCATTGGATGCGAGATTATGATAGGCCGCAACTTTGAACTTACTTTCCGGAACTTTGAACCAACTGCTGATTTCAGAAAGCACGATGTAGCGGCGCGGAAGAATTAAGGTTCGTTCAATAATCTCTTCATAACTCAGCGTTTTTTTCTTGATCGGCACTTCTTCATTGCGAACAACTAATCCCCACTTTTCAATGACATCGATGGGAATTTTGGTGTACTTCGCGCTTTCCACCGGCTCAATGAGTATTGCCATATCCAGTTTATTTTCATCGACATAGCGTTTTAAGTCGTCGCCGTCAGCAGAATAGACTTCAAGTTGAACGTGCGGATACCTTTGGTTGAATTGCACAACTGCGTCAGCAAAGTAATCCATGATTCGACTTTCAACGATCCCTACGCGAACGACACCGTGGAGGATGTCTCCGTTTTCTGACAGCTCGGTCTTGGCTTGTTTGGCAAGGTCTAATATTTCCTGAGCACGAAGTAAAAAGAGATAGCCGTTCTCGGTAAGCGACAAACTGCGAGTGCTTCTCACCAATAACTTGCAGCCCAATTCTTGTTCAAGTTCCTGAATTTGCCGTGTCAAAGCGGGCTGAGATATGTAAAGCGCTTCGGCAGCACGCGTGATGTTGCCAAGCCTGCACACAGTGACAAATGACATCAATACTCTTATGTCCATGAGATTTTCAATTTATGTATTTATTGCATTAAAGATGATTGTAAATAAGTATTGGAAATAAATAAACAGGAACTCTAGAATTTTTAGGAATAGGGAGCCAAATCGAGAAAATGAACGGTCGGCTGGTGTTATTAACGGGAATTTCCAAGGCTTCAAGTTTTGAAGATGACGAGTTTGTATTGAGTCGCGATAATGGAAAGCACAGCTAGGTTGTCTTCAATATCAGCTTGCTGAAGAACAGGCTCTCGGAAGGTTTTTAAGTTATGTCACTAAAAGGGGTTAAAGATGGTTTTGAACAGAAGAAAAGTATTACTGTCTGCCACCGTTGGTGCAGCAGGAGCAGTTATGACAAATACCGTTAGTGCAAAAGAAAGAAATTTGGATCCGGATATGGACGCCATCATCGCGAGAATGATGAACGTTACTAAACGCGCAACAACACTTGCGACGAATCAAAAATATTTTGTTTTATTGGCCACATGTGCAGCTCAGGGCCTTTCGGAAGAGGCTGAGGGTGTCACAGCAGCAGCTTTGAAAGCAGCCGTTGAACCGATTGCGATTAAGGAAGCCGTCTATCAGACTGCGCCATACGTTGGAATAGGCAGAGTTAAAGAAGCTTTAGAAGGGGTAAACAAAGCTCTTAAGGAGGCTGGTGTCCGTCTTCCGTTAGCCTCTCAGACCGCCGTCAACGATCAAAATCGTTTGGCCAAAGGCATTGAAGTTCAGACTGCTATTTTCGGCGATGCGATCACACAGATGCACAAGAACACGACGGAACCGATGAAACCGCTCATGATCAATGACTTGTCCGGATATTGCTTCGGTGACTTCTATACGCGTACCGGCATGTCCGTTAAGGATCGTGAATTGGTTGTCTTTGCTGCGATTGCAGCGCTCGGCGGATGCGAAGCTCAGCTTAAGGCTCATGCAGACGCAAACCTTAAAGAAGGCGCGACTAAACAGAATTTGATTGATGCTCTCCAGGTAGCCGTTCCGCTGAATGGTTTCCCGAGAACATTGAATGCGGTTACGGTCGTCAATAGTATCGCCTAGTAGTTAGCTTAATCGTCCGCAAAAATCAGCCTCCGACGTTTCTCTCGCCGGAGGTTTTGTTATTTCTATAGGACAAGGGTCTGGCGCCGTTGGTCAAAATGAGTATGACGAATTAGAAATTTATCTTACGAAACCGCATGTGGTTCATGAATATGATAATTTAGAAAAAAGTAATACCTTTCAAATAACTCAAGTTCCTGAATAAAGCCGAGTTAAAACGAGCCTCCTCGAAAAGTGGTTTTTGACAGCTCGTGAACGTCAAACGTGAGAGGTTTATTTGCTGAGTTTCTGACTTTCGGGCCGTCACGAAAGCAACGACCCACAATCGAAGAGGATCACAATGCTGAGAAAGTTGATTCTTGCTCTTTCTTTTTCTTCTCTTGCGGCCTTTAGCGGTTCCGTGCTCGCGGCGGCCTTTGATATTACGGATATCGAGGGGAGGAAAGTTCATTTCGAGGATCAGCCGAAGACCTTTATCGTCGCTAACTACATCGCGAACTTTATGATGGTGGGCGGTGCGGCCAGCCTTGAAAAAGTCGTTGCTCTGACAAAAGACGGATGGGAAGATACGCGCTACGGTGAATATCAAGTTTTTACGAAGTCTTTTCCTAAGATGAAAGATCTGCCGAGTATCGGCGGCTACCACGACGATATTCTCAATGCCGAGAAAATCCTTAGTCTCCATCCGGATGTCCTGCTGATCGGAAGAACTCAGTACGCGGAAAACAGCCAGAGAATTAAAACGTTTGAAAAAGCCGGAATCAAGGTCGTCGTCCTGGATTACCATGCGATGACAACGGTAAACCATACACTCAGTACGGAAATTCTTGGCAAGCTTCTGGGTCGGGAAAGGATCGCCGAAGCTCAGAACAAGACCTATAAAGAGGCTCTTGACCACGTTTACTCAACGATTGTCAAACTTCCTGATGATCAGGTTGGTACGAAGGTTTACATGGAGACCGCCAGCAAGGGGCTGGCTCGCTACGGTAATTCATACAATAAGGACGTACTTTGGGGCGCAATCCTCAAAAACATCAAAGCAGCGAATCTCGCCGAGAATTCTCCTCAGCCTTACATGGCCCTCGATAAAGAGTATGTGATTTCTCAGAATCCGAAGGTTATTTTTATCGGCGGGAGCATTTGGCGCAATAAATCCGAGGGGGACCAAATGCGAATGGGCTTTACCGTCCCCGAGTCGCAAGCTCAGGAAAGGTTGGCCAATTTTACAAAGCGTCCCGGCTGGAACATGCTCGATGCCGTTAAGGAAAACCGAGTCTACGGTGTAGACCATGGAAGCTTGAGGAACATGGCTGACTACACCTTTACTCAATATATGGCCAAGGTGCTTTATCCCGAAGCGTTTAAGGATATTGATCCCGTCGGCAATTTGAATAACTACTACAAAACCTATTTACCTGAACTCAAGTATGACGGCACCTTTATGATTCATTTGAATCAAAAATGAGCTCAGAAGATTTCATCATCCGACAGTATCGAAACAGGATCCGCAAAAGGGTTCTGTCAACGATGCTCGTCGGTTTGATATTGAGTGTTCTGGTGTTTCTGGACATTCAAGTCGGTTCATCGTCTATCGCCTTTAAAGACCTGGTCGATGCGGTTCTCAAGGGACCCGCCGGAGGATCGTCCGCTTCTTTTATTGTTTGGGAAATTCGGCTGCCCATGACTTTTACGTGTCTTTTTGTGGGCGCATCTCTGAGTCTGGCGGGACTTCTGATTCAAACGATTACGAATAATCCTCTTGCCAGCCCATACACCTTGGGCGTGACGGCAGGAGCAAGTTTCGGAGCGGCCATTGCCATTACGACCGGCTTTGCACTATTCGGACAAATCTGGCTCGGTGTTTCGCTGGCTGCACTTGTCATGGCGCTGACGGTATCGGCATTCATTTTCTATCTCGGAAGTAAGCGCTCGCTTACGGCAACGACGCTCATTCTTGTAGGCGTCATTATGAATTTCTTCTTTCAGGCGCTCCAGCAGTATCTGCAGTACCGAGCTTCTCCGGAAATCGCGCAAATTATCTCCGGCTGGACGTTTGGCAACCTTCAGCGCTCCTCTTGGATCAGCGCCGGCGTTTCCTCGACTTGCTGGACGATTGTGCTTCTGATTTCTTTTTGCTATTCGTGGAAACTCACTGCGCTCAGTGACGGAACCGAGAGGGCTCGAGGACTTGGCATCAACACGGACCAATTAAGGATGTTTGTCTTTACGGTGAGCTCCGTTCTGGTCGCTTCTGCCGTAGCATTTATCGGTACGGTGGCCTTTGTAGGTTTGATCTCGCCTCACTGCGCCAAGCTGCTTTTGGGTGACGATCAAAGGTTTTTGATTATCGGATCATCTATGGTCGGAAGCGCGCTTATGCTTGCCGCATCGATCATTTCCAAACTGATGTCTGAAGGCGCGACGCTCCCTGTGGGAATTGTGACTTCCATTGTCGGTGTTCCGTTCCTGTTTTTCCTTTTGCTAAGGTCGCGGGAGTAAGGATGCTGAAACTGAAGATCGAAGGCTTGTCTTGTTCTATCAAGAACAAGGAAATTCTTAAGGACATCACGGTGTCCTTTCAGCAAGGCGAAATGGCTGCAGTACTGGGTCGAAACGGCGCAGGGAAGACGACGTTTATTCGCTGTATCGCGAACCTAATTGCTCATCAAGGCAGCATTGTTTTGGAAGAGGACGGCAAGAAGCTCGGTCGCTCTTCAATCGCATACTTACCGCAGCTCGAAAAAATTACGTCCTCGCTGACGACCTTTGAAACGATTCTTCTCGGACTGACTAAAACATTAAGCTGGAAAGTCTCGGAGGCTCAGCTTGCAAAAGTCTCCCAAGTCATTCGTGAATTGAAACTAGACGCTTTTGCCAATACTCCGGTGCGGAGTTTGAGCGGAGGACAAAAACAGCTTGTTTTCTTGGCACAGTCATTTGTCTCTGAGCCTAGGCTGCTTCTGCTTGATGAACCGACCAGCGCATTAGATGTCCGCCATCAGCTTGTCGTGATGGAGACCGTGCATCGTTACTGCAAGAAGAGAAACGCCGTCGCTCTATACGTGATCCATGACCTAATGCTGGCTTCCCGTTTTAGCGATGCCGTGCTGTTCCTCCATAACGGAATGGCGCATGCTTTCGATACTCCCGACGCCGTTCTTAACTCCGAGACGATCGATCCCATTTATCAGATTGAGAGCCTAATTGAGAAGAACAGCAGGGGACTTACGACTATGACTCCCATTAAACCTTTGTAAGATCGCTATGAACAATTTAGAAAAGATAAGAGAGTATTGGAACACTCGCTCCGAAGGCTATCGACAGCAGATCGAAAAGGAAAGAGAGGAGCATAAGGATGAGTTCTACAAGGAGTATTTCAGACAGATACCCGAGGTCTCGAAAGTGCTGGATATCGGGTGCGGTCCGGGTTTCTTTTCACTTCTTTTAGCCTCTCTCGGCATGAATGTGACCGCCGCTGATTATTCTGAAGGAATGCTGGAAAAAGCAAAAGATTTGCTTAATCGAAACGGCTATCACGATGTCGAATTCTGCCGAGCTGACGCACAGCATCTCCCGTTTGCGGATGCTTCTTTTGATGCGGTGGTCAGCAGAAACCTTGTATGGAATCTTGAAGATCCGGAAGCGGCTTATAAAGAATGGCTGAGAGTTCTTAAACCGGGCGGAAAGCTTTTCGTTTTTGACGGCAATCACTACTGCTATTTGTATAACGCGGAATATGCCTCTATCCAGCCGAAGGTTGACGCTTCTAGTAATCACGTCCTCCTCGGCATCAAAACGAACGTTATCGATGACATCGCGCGCGATCTGCCTCTAAGCAGACAAGTTCGTCCTCAGTGGGACGAAGAAGTTCTCGGCCGATTAAAAGCTTGCGCAGTCAAGAGTGAAGTCCTCCTATGGGAGGGAAAAAAGATGCGGCTTCCTGTGCGTTTTGCGGTCACAGCAGTTAAGTAGCACACTATGACTTTGCGGCGATCGGTAAAAATTTTTAGAATCTCAGAAATTAATGAATCCGCAGATCATGCAACGAATCTCCATCACTGTAGACGAATCTCTGGCGCAAGCTTTTGATGAACTCATTGCTAAGCGAGGTTACCAAAATCGATCGGAAGCTTTCCGAGACCTTTTGAAGAAAGAGCTTGCTCAGGAGGCTTTGGTGAATCCTTCTCAAGAATGTGTGGCCGTCGTTAGCTATACTTACGACCACAGGAAGGCACTGTTGTCTAAGCGGAATGTTGACCATCAGCACGAACATTTGGATATGGTCATCAGTTCAATGCATGTTCACACCACTCATGACACTTGTGTGGAAGCGGTGATCGCCAAAGGTTCTTACGACAAACTGAAAGTCTTTTGTGAAAACACGATTGCTGAGAAAGGCGTGGGCTGCGGAGAAATCAACTATCTTCCGATCCACGAGCATAAGTAAAACGAAAAATCCGATGCCGTAAGTTATTCCAATATTCGTCGGAGAGGACTAAATTGAAAGAGCCGTGAAAATTCTCTCACGGCTCAGGTGTAACTTGTTTGCTTAACCGACGATCTCGGTTTTCAGAATGTCCTCAAGTTTTGAGTTGACTACCGCGTCGTAAAGCTTGCCTTTGAAACCAATCCAAATTTCGGTTTCCTGCGGCGTGGCGGTTCCGGAATAGAACTTTCTGCCGGCCGCTAAAAACTCCGGAGAAATGATGCCGTCACGGACGGAGATTTTCATGAGTTTCTTTCCGTATCTGACTTCGAAATAAAGTTTGCCCCAGATGCATTCAGGTGCTTCGATCCCATCGGTTGGAAGCGCCATAAAACGTTTGCGTGTCACACATCTGCCGATGAGTTCAGCAGAGTCTGTAATACCCGGACCATCGAACGCAGTTTTGAAAGTGATTAATTTTCTTCTGGCGGCTTCTCCCTCCGGCACAAGTCTGTCTAACGCGAATTTCATAACGCGGAAGCAGAGAGCCAGACCGCCGTAGCGTTTGAGTCCGTGATATTTTTCGCAATCCTCTAAGGTGAGGACCGTGACGGTCTTACCTTCGTTTTCTGTAACTTTAATTTCTTCGTTTAGCATGGCATCAATTCCTTACTGAGTTTGTTATTCCATCTCAACCGGCAGAACCAATTCTTCCACGGTGACTTCATTTCTCATCATTCCGTTGTCTCGCAGGAACTTCTGATTCACTTTTAGATCTTCTAAGTCCTTGGTTGTCATCTTGTCGAAGTAGTGGCTTCGCTCCATCAGCGTTTTTGCATCTTCAACAGAGATGCCATGTTCTTTTGCACCCATCTCAGCAGTTTCGGCAGGATGGTCTTTCATCCATTGCAAAGATTCTGCGTATACCTTATCGACACGTTTGACGATGTTCAGATGTTCTTCGACAAACTGTTTGGTAGTCGTCATCACAAGAGTGGGTTCCACCAATCCTTCTGCATTGATGATGGTTTTAGTGCCTTAGGAATACTCATGTTGATGAATTGGACATCGGACTCTTTCATGCCTTCCTTTTCTAAGGCAGCAACGAGAAGCTGATGTAAGAAAGTACCTTTCGGACCGACGACTTGTTTGCCTTTGAGGTCTCTAACAGAAAGTTCCGTTCCGGGTTTAGACACAATTGCGAAGTTAGAGGTCGGATGAGCTGTTCCGGTAACCACTCTGACCGGAAGACCTTCAGAGTTGAGCATGAGAAGCGCAGCGGTATTCATGTTGCCGGCAATGTCCAGGCTCCCCGAACCCATAGCCCGAGCGGCTTGAGGACTCGTGCCCATGTTGTGCCAATTAATTTTGATGCCGTCTGCCTGAAATTCTTTTTCAAGCAGTTTGTGATCCTTCATGACAAGAAGTTGGAGGACAAACGGCGGTTTTACGTAAGAAATATTGAGTTCTTTGATCGGTTCAGCTGCGGTGGCAGAAAACGTGGACGCAGTCATCAAGAAAGCAACAAACAGAGATGTCAATCTCATGGTTTTCTCCTGAGAGACTTTGTTTAGGTTTGAGTGTGGAAGTTCGCTCAACTGGAATTAGTCCATTCCAGACGAGAACGATAATGGTAATGAGAATTGCAATCATTAAAAAAAGTAAAAATGTCTGTCAGTTAAAAATAATTAGCAGCCTAAATCGAGCTTATCTGACGGACTGGATTACTTTAGTTAATGTCTTGAACTTGCCTTTGTACAAGTTCAAGACATTGGTTCAATTCTTTATATCTTCCAAAGAGAGGCCTTTGAAAGACACGGAGAATTTTTGATACTTGGGGTTATTTTTGAGAAAAACTTCTGCTTTTTCCTGAAGCTTTTCGAGGTATATTTTTTTAGGATTTCTTTTTATTTCAGCAAATTGGATTTTGTCGACGAGTTCGTTGACTGCAACGAGGTCGATTTCGTTTTCTCCTCTTTTGTCCCACCATTGACCAACAGCCGTCCACGCCCCGTTTTCTGAGTAATCTTTTAAGAACCAATTTTCCAGAGTTCTTCCGCAGAAGTCCGGCCAAGCTTTATCAAAAAGCCCCTCAGACAGGTTCCATTGCGAACTTTCATAAAGTGATGCGAAAGTCATAGGCTCAATAAATTTGAACCAGAAACGGAAATATTCGTCGGTAAGGAGGTAACGGGTGCCTCTTCCGGAACTTTCCTTACCGAATGGATAGTTCTTTTTCAAAAGATTGAACTGCGTTTCAAGGCGAGACATGTAAGGGGCGAGATTGGTTGAAACTTCATTTTGAAGTTCCGACCATTGTGTCTTCCCATAAGCGATTGCTCTTAAGAGAGAAAAATAAGCGCTCGACTCCATCCGGAATTCGTTTCCGAGGATGACATGTCCGTCCTGTCGATACCAAGAACTCGCTTGAGAAAAAAGGAACTTTTTGAAACTCTTAACGTCCGAGCAACCTGATGAGGTAAGGAGCTCCATGTATCTAGGAACGCCGCCGGTCATAGCGTAAAACATCAGTAAATCCTCAGCGGTGAAGTCGGGATTGTTTTCTTCCAGATAATGTCGGATGGTGTGGCAGCTAAATGGCTTTATTTTAAGGAGAAGGTCAGTTCGTCCGTAAAGAGGTTCGTTAGCGTCAGAGAAGATATGTTTGATGGCGGAAATGATGGAGCCGCTCATGATCAGGAGGAGTCGGCTTTCATTTTTATTTTTATCCCAAACATTCTGTAGTTCAGACCAAAATTTTGGCGCGACGTAGTCCAACTCCTGGCATTCGTCAAAAACCAAAATCAAAGGCGTCGTTTTGCTCAGCTGCATACAAAATTCAACGAGTTCTGAAAGCTTGCTAATGCCAGGAAGGAATCCCTTCAGGTTCAACTCTCTCTTGATTTGAGCAAGGCAAGATTTCACGAGGTCATCCTCCGAATAGCCTCGCTGTATGAAAAAGTAGAGTGACGCGAGAGAAGATTCTTTAGCGAACTTGGTGATGAGTGTGGTTTTCCCGATTCGTCTTCGACCTGTGACGACGACAAGTCTGGACCCATTCTCAAGAAGAGGCAATTGGTCCGACAGCGTTTCTAACTCTTCTGTTCTACCGTAGAACTTCATAATTAACCTACAAATATTGTACGTACAATGATTGTAGGTTAATCAGAAGAGCGATTCAACTTTTAAAACTCTTTTGATTCCAGGCCTAACTTTGAGAAAGATCAATCAAAAATAGAAGGATCCAAGGGATAAGAAGCTTTGATCGATGAACGCAGAAGTTTTGGAGAAAATCAGTTTTAACTGAAAATTTTCGGAAGATGTTTGACGTATGCAAATAAACGCATATAAAATCGCATGCAATTATTTGCATATTTAAATGATTCTTCATGGTCTTAACATCATTAGAACAAAGTCTTCTTGTTTTCAAGGTGCTTTCTGATCCCAATCGCCTAAGGCTTTACTGGCTTTTGACCCATGTGGGAGCGGCGATTTGCGTATGCGAAGCGATGCGTGTTCTCGATCTTCCTCAATACGAAACTTCTAAGCATCTCAAACAGCTTCGTGAAGCTGGTTTGGTGGAAGCAGAGAAAAGAGGACGTTTTGTCTATTACAAGGTGAAAACTCCTGTCAGTTCATTTGTCCAAGGTATCGCTCAAGCAGTAAACGCTATCGATCCTGAAAGTTTCAAAGAAGATAAAAAACGCTGTAAAGAAATTTGCTGCTGTTTCTCGGACGAACAAGAAAAATGATTTCAAATATTGATTGGTCTCGATTCCTTTCGGAATTTACATATATTTTTTTCGAACTGATCTTTCTATTTTTCACGATCAGTTTCTTAGTTTCGCTTGCTCAGATTTTCATATCACAGAAGCGAATCGAAGGCTGGCTTAACCGTCCTAACAAGGTGATTAGTGCCGTGCTAGGCGCCTGTATCGGATTGGTGACGCCGTTTTGCTCGTGTTCCACGATCCCGGTATTTGTGGGACTGATGAAAAGCCGAGCACCATTCGCGGGAGCTGTTTCCTTTTTACTGACTTCACCGGTTTTGAATCCGGCCATCATCACTTTGATGGCGGCCTTCTTCGGTCTTAAGGCTATGGTCTTATATACCTTGTTTACCTTCGTTTTTGCTGTAAGCATCGGACTTTTACTAGATGCTTTAGGGTTCAAACGCTATGTGTATGACGTGACAGTAACCGGAGGCAAAACTTCGTCGGAGGCATGGCATTCTTTTACAGGAACATTCCGAGAGAAGTTTTGGCATGCCGTCGTGTTGGCTTTCGGAGATTCCCTTGGACTGCTTAAGAAGGTCTTTCCTTACCTTTTATTCGGTGCATTAGTCGGCGGCTTTATTCATGAAGCGCTGCCGATGGATATTGTCGAAAAATTTGCCGGTGTGGGCGCCTGGTGGGCAATTCCTCTTGCAGCATTGGTCGGTATTCCGCTCTACATCCGAACCGAAACCATGATTCCGATTGCTTCAATTTTATATGGCGCCGGAGTTGGATCTGGGGTGTTGATTGCGCTTATTATCGGAGGTGCTGGTGCAAGCATTCCGGAAGTTGCATTGTTGAACTCTATTTTTAAAAAACAAATGCTGATAGCGTTTCTTCTGTCGGTGTTTTCGGTTGCATGCGTGACAGGTTATTTATTTAATTATTTTTCGTTTTAATTTAGTGGAGCAAATATGGCAGAAAAAGAATCATTCTTTTCAAGATTTTTTGGGAATAAGAAGAAAGAAGGCTGCTGCTGTCAGCTTAACATCGTAAAAAATGAAGAAAAGACCGAATCCGTGCCGAAAAAGAGCGACGAAGCCAAAGAAGTTGGCGGAGAAAAGGATAAAAAATAAAAACTCTGCGAAGACAATCTCCGATCCTTTGGCTCTTTTTTCAAAAAGTTTTAGCAAGGGATCGGGGATCGTAGCTGTTGGCCGATAGAAACCAACGCCTGTGAGATATCCTTAATTAAGGCTAGAGGAGAGTCTTGCTTTTCTTCATCACCACTACGCTTCTGGAGCAATGAAGGAAATTTTTAAGACAAGTCAGTTCTACTGAATAAATAATAGAATTTCCTTTTTTTTCAGACTTGACCACTTGAGCTTCCTTCAAACAGTTTAAATGCCGTGAGACAGTGGGCATTTCTAACTGAACGATAGCGGTAAGCTCAGAGACGGTTTTGGGGCCTTCAAGTAAAGCTTCAACCATCATCAATCTTGCAGGATGCCCGATTGCTTTAAATATTTTTGCTTGTTCCGTATAAATCTCAGGGAACTGCGCCATTCTTTTTTGCCTCCAATTTAGCCCATTCAGTAAAAAATTTCCCTAGATTTTTATAAAAGCCGTGTCTGGCCTCAACCTCCAATAGTTTCGACCAGTCCAGGATAAATTTGCTGAGAAATTTTTCAAAGTACTCAGGCTTTTCTTCTTTATCTAATAATTCATAAACTTCCAGAACGGGGACGATATGTTCCGGAAGTTCTTTAATGTCTTTTTCTGTTTCGAATCCTTTTTTCTCAAGGTAAGAAAGATATTCTTCTAGAATATTATCTCCTAACTTTGTTTTCCAACAAGTCAAATAGTTTTTGGCCAAAGGCGTACCGGGACTCAGGAATAATCTTGTGTAGTCCAGAAGCATTTCTTTAAACGCTTTAGAACTGGCAGTTCCCTGTGTGTACAGTTGGTCCAAAAGAACGGCTCTTCTTGCTAAATCTTCATCGAGATTTTCAGCTGCTTTTTTGAAAACATGCAGTTCTCTGAGCTCTTGTTCTGGTTCAAATAAACCAAGAAGAATAAGATTAAGCGGTGTCGTTTGCATAGTGTATTTAGATTGTCGGAAGAGGCTTAAGCCCCTTCCGAATTACTCAGTTATTCTCTGGGAGAGAATTGTCCGACATAGAAGACTTTAGGATTGGTTCCCTTGTCTTCTTGGAGTCTCCAAACCTTCGAAGCTTTCATCTTTGCCGAAATAGCAGATTTAGGATCATCTAAATCGCCAAAAATTCTTGCACCAGCAGGGCAGGCATCTACGCAGGCGGGATTAAGGCCGTTGGAAGTGCGGTGATAGCACAAATTGCATTTTTCCACTACGCCTTCTTTTCTCTGAGCGGCCGTATCTCCCGCTTTGAAGAGATTGGCATAAGCAGGAAGCGCTCCGGCTTTCTTTGTCAGCTCTAAAGCGCTGCCCGTGACGCCGTCAATAAGAACGGGCCTTGTTGCGGTGTCCCCTCTCGGGTCGACTCCTTTCGGATTGAAACTAATAACCGAATAGGATTTTCCGTCGAGACTTTCAGGGCCTAACTCGGCAGAGGAGTACGGGCAGGCATTTTGACAAAGACGGCAGCCGATGCATGCTTCGTCGTTGTGAAGAACAACACCTTCGGGACTGATGAACATAGCTCCCGTAGGACAGACTTTGACGCATTGTGGATTTTCGCAGTGATTGCACATCACGGGGACTGCGACTTGAGTGCTGTTCGGGAAAGTCCCCTTTGTTTCCTGCAGAAAATCAGCCCAGTTGAAAGACTGACCTTCGCCTCTCGTACGGGTGTTATTCTCCGCTTTGCACGCCAGAGCACAAGCTCCGCAGGAGGAGCATAAATTCAAATCAATGATCATTCCAAATTTCATTTCTCTCTCCCGGATTAATTGTTGCTAGAAACTTTCTTGATGCTGACGCGTGTGTACCCGCCGTTTCTGCAGGAAGTACCCGATAAACGATCGTAGTCATCAACAAGAATTTCATTGTTATTGCCGCCTCGTGGTGTCTTGCCGTATTCCTTGGCAGCAATTTGGCCGTATGCCCAATGGCCTTGTCCGTAGGCTTTTGCAACAGTGCCGGGACCTACGCCTTCCCAAAGTTTGACCTCTGTGACAATAGTGCCGACCGGAGAAGAAATTTCGACCAGATCATTATCTTTGAGGCCGAGCGCTTTAGCGTCGATCGGGTTGATCTTAAGAACATCTCCCCAAGAACGATCGCCTGCATCACATTTCTTGAATTCCTGCATCCAAGGAAGGTTCGCAGAACGTCCTTCTCGGTTCAAGCGGCTCTTATGATCGATGAAAAGGAAGGGGAATTGCTGTTGATCGCCATGGCGCAGCGGTGCTTCATAATGCGGCATCCAGCCTTTAATGCCCCTGGCTTGGTAATTACATAACTCAAGAATTTGGTCCGGAGTTGAGTTGTATTTCGCGGCATGCGTTTCTAATACTTTCTTCAAGTCGCCGGAAACAAATTCAAACTTGCCGCTCGGGGTCGGGAACTTGCAGCCCCAATGCTTCTTGTAAGTCTGAGGAGCAGAGTTATGCATTGAAGTCTTCCCAACCGTTGATTTGATCTCCGGGAATCGGCTTGGAACCATGGAGCCAGCACGGGGCAGAAGCTATCTTGGTTGTAATTAATTGGAATTCCTTTTCATTTGTGGGTTTTGCACCGGTTTCCGGATCTGCGAATTCGTTGGCGTAGTAGTTCAGCAGTGCAGGCCAGCCTTTCTTGGCCAGCTTTTCTGCGAGAAGCCAAGTGACTTCGTTTTCTTCCTGTTTTACATCCCAAATTCTGTCGCAAGTGGGCTGCTGCAGAGAGGTCCAGGCATGCATAGAGCCGAAACCGGTAACCGCGCCCATTCCCTCGGCTGCATTGAAGGTTGAGGGGAGCACAATGTCTGCGAACTGGGTCATTTCAGACGGGAAAGGAACCATGTGGACAAAGAAAGGAACATTGCTTAAAGCCTTTTCCCAGCGTTTGCCGTCAGACGCTGCAAAAGGAGTATTCGTCCAAGAACTAATCATGACCTTAATAAAGTCAGGATGTTCAAGCATGTAGTTAGCAATGTTGTTGGTGACAACACCGCTGCCCAGCTTCGCTTTCATGGCTGCCGGCATGTCCTTATCGCCGCGGCCGTCAATCTTCTTGCCTTTTCCGTGCGTCTTGGCCAACTCATCCACATATTTGTCCATTGACGGATACTTGTCGGTCAAGGCTTTAACAGGGTCATGAGTGCCGCCGACATTATCCACGGAACCAAGGATGCCGTTGAGTGCATGGACAACCATGGCGGAATAGGTTCCTCTCGGGTTCATGCAAACGCCCGGGCCCATCCAGACGATGACATTAGGAGCAGCTTTGCCAAGCGTTCTAGCTACTCTTCGGATCTGTTCGGGATCGAGTCTGCATTCCTTGCCCGCTTTTTCAGGCGTCCAATCTTTTGCTTCTTCGTTCCAATAGGTGACGAGGCCGAGCGTATTGTTTTCCTTGAAGGCTTCCGGCTTGACCGTTTTACCGGCAATGAATTGGTTTTTACTATCAACAAAGTCACCGACGAATTCTTTGTTCCAAAGTCCTTCGGTTAATAGAACGTGGGCAATCGCATTCGCTAAAGCTCCGTCTGTTCCGGGAAGAAGCGGCAGCCACTCTTTGGATTTCGCAGCAGCTGTAGAAAGCCGCGGATCAACGGTAATCAGAGTGCCGTTCTTTTGGAGGGTTCCAAGTCGAGAAATCACATTCGGGACCTGGCGGTTGGATGCGAAAGGATCTGTACCCCAGAAAACAACACACTTTGAATTTCCAAGATCGTAATCTCTATAAGAGAAAAGTCCTTGTGTATAGCCGGGTCCCATTTTCTCAGTTTCGGCACAAAGGGCGGAAGTCGAAAAATTATTCGGAGAGCCGAACAGTTTCGCGACAGTTCCGTATAAAAGGGCGTGAGACGTGTTTCCGTAGCGGCCTTTTAGATAAAGAAGTCTCTCAGGTTCGCCGGCATTACGAAGCTCCATCATCTTATCTGCGACGATATCTAAAGCCTCATCCCAAGTGATAGGAATCCATTTGGGATCGATACCTCTGCCTTTTTGCGGATTTGTTCTCTTTAACGGCTGCTTAATACGATCAGGGTCGTAATTCTCTTGTGGAATCAAATGACCTCTGGGGCAGCAGAAACCGTGATTGCCCTGAGAATGTTGGTTACCCCGGACGCGGGTGGCTCTTCCGTTCTGATTAAAAACTTCAATTGCACAGTACTGAGTGCATCCTTGGCAGGCAGATCCGATCCATCTGCCCTGAGCCGGGCTGCAAGGCAACGGCAGTCTTTTAACCGTTACACCCTGAGCTAATAAAGACGGGGCAGAGGCCATGAGGGCGGAGCTGCCGGCTAGCTCTATAAAGACTCTTCTTGTGAGTTTCATTAGATGTTCTCCTTAGGGAAAGAGATTGGGGATAAGCTAATTTGCTATTTAGCTATATTGCTAAATATAGAGAAAACATGGGAGGCCTGAAACAGTGTTTTTACGAAGGGTATTTTCTGAGCAGTATTTGTATTTGCAAGGTTTAACTCAAGAAAGATCTCAAAACTCTAGAAGTTATAACAGAAAGAGATTTGAAGGTGATAAACAGGTAATAACATCAAAAGTAACTGTCCTTCTTGATTATTTATTTTTATGCCTTTGAAGAGCTGACTTTTACTAGCGGCGTAACCTTAAGGGAAGGTGAAAAATTTTTCTTCCTTAAGATAAGAGACAATTGAGCTAATGAGCTTCATTCTTTACACAATTGAGGTCAGGGTTACCGCTCAATTCATTAAAAGCGTTTTATGAGGCTCGAAAGACAGGGCAGAATGATTCTCGGCGCTTTACATAAAAATCGAGCAGGCATCCAATCGGATAACCTGCTCAACGATGTCTTGTGGTGGAGGCGGCGAGAATCGAACTCGCGTCCAGAAGCTATCAATACCAGCCTCTACGTGCGTAGCTAATTCACTTAGTTCTTACCGGCAACCCTGCAAACTAGCGATGCCAGTTGCCGGCCAGTTGCTAAGTTTCGCTCCCGCAGTCACAACTCCTGCAGGAACTAGCTCCTATGATATGTCGCTGCCGTCCATTGCGGGACCCGGCCTAGAAGCGAACCGGTCGCAGCGTCTCACCGGAAATTAAGCGGCGAGAGCGAAACGCTCATCGTTGGCGTTTATATTTTTGTAAGCGGTTTAGCGAGGAACTCACACCTCGGCACGCGTCCAAATATCTCATGGCCCCTGTCGAAACCAGGTCGCCCCCCACGAGGATTGGTAATTTTATTAAAGACCGTCCTCCCAGTCAAGATTAATCTTGCAGACCCAAGGCAACGCCTGGCACAACTTGATCGCCGCGCTGAGTCTCGGATGTCGAAATAAACAGTCGATCTGCAGCAACTTTTTCTTTCTGAATCAAGTAGTTCCTTACGGCTGCAGCTCGGCGGTCGGCCAACTGCTTCAGATCGGCAGTGGCTACACGCTGGTTCTTCATGAGGAAGGCTTTCATCTGCTCAATATCGGTATTCTTTGGTTTGTTCGGCGCAGTCGATTCGCTGTAGAGCTGTTTAATCGCTTTATCGATTTGTGCAGCCGTCAAAACCTTCGCATTCGTCGCGGAAGTTGTGTCGCGATAAATGGCATAACGCATATCTCGCATCAGCAGTTGTTCTTTCAAACCTTCGCCGTCTTCCTTTTCAGAAGCCATACCGATGATTTGAATCTTGATGCCCGGACGATCCTGCATAGCTTTCGCCACGATGTTGAGGGCCTTGATCGTCTTTTCATCTAAACGAGCGCTGCCGCTGGCAAACTGCAGGTTGTTCAAATCCATGTCTTCGCCGCCGAACATCGAGCCGATAAGTGCGAACGGAGCAGTAACGGCTTTACTGATCAGGTTTACAATGACTTTGACAATAATGCCGCCGACCGAGAATTCGGGATCATCTAAGGAGCCCGAGACCGGAATATTCAAATCGATCTGTCCCTGACGATCCTGCAGAAGAGAAACCGCCAAGCCGACCGGTAAAGCGTCCTTCGCATCAGGAACCTGCGAACCGAATTCAAGTTTATTGATCACAAGTGCATTTTCGCTGGTGAGTTTATCTTGATTGATGTCAAAGGCGCCCTTGTAAGTTAACAGACCTTTTTCAATCGGATGACCGGTGAATTTAGCCGAGAACGGAGAGAAGGCCGGCAGCGACAGTGAGGTCACTTCGCCTTTCATCGCGAGTTTGAGCTTCGATTCAAACGGATTGATCGTGCCGGAAATATTCATCGGCGTGCCGTTCAACAGACCCTTCACATCCACGGTGGCATTGCCTTTGGTCGTCGTGGAGTAATTGCTCAAAGAGCCGGCAAGGTTGGAGGCATTGAGCTTGAAAGTAGGCTCAATACTGTTGTCTGTGTAGCGTACACGGCCGTCTGTCAGCGTGATCTTTCCGACATTGATGGCCGGAGCAGAAGATGAGCCGGAACTTGCCTGAGCTTTAGACTGGGGCTTAGAAGCGGCCGGCTTGTCCGTCGTAGCTGCAGGCGCCGGAGCGTTGCTCGGAGTGCCTAAGGAAGCCAAGTTAATGCTTCCGTTTTTGTTCATGACGACATTCACGTTAGGCGACGTAAGTGCAATGGTGCCAAGTGAAATTTGCAGTGGAGAAAGTCCCGAAACACTAATACCGCCAACGGCAAGATTCTTAAGCGAAACAGCTGCTGCGCCTTGTTTGTCTGTCACGTTCAGCGATGCAACATCTGCATTGCCGCTGTAAGAGAAGGAAACGTCTTTGGCTAGATTTAGCTTGAGTTCACCCTTGTTGCTGAACGTACCTTGCGTGACGTGGGCGCTGGAATACTGAGAAATATACGGAGTCAGATCAGCAATGGATAATCCGCTGCTCTGCAGATTCAGATCCATGCTGAAGGGCGTGATAACTATCCCGCCGTTTGCTTGGATATGACCGCCGATAGCGCCGACGGAGGCATCGATAGAAGTCCGAGTGCCGTTTTTACCGTTAATCGGGGCGAGCGAGACATTAACGTTCGTAACCGGACGTTTGAAATTATTGGTGGTATCCGTGAAGTTGATCATTCCGTTGCGGACGCTGACCTTATCAATGTTCCAGGTCCAATCGTTCGGCGTCTTCTTTTCGTCTTCTGGAAGGGTTGCTTTTTCCTTAGCTTCCTTCGCGTCTTGTTTAGCCTGGGCCTTTTGTTCCTTAACGATATGCGTCAGCAGTTGGACCAAATTCAGGCTGTCTTTGTCTCTAATAACAACAACTGAAGGATTATGAATCTGGATTTCTCCAATATCCAGATTCTGGCGGAAGAAAGCAAACTCTTTCAAGTTTGCATCGATCTCTTTGACGCCGATGATTTGATAGGCTTTACCGAGCTCGTCTTCGAGGCCCACGTCTTTCATCTTGACGGTGCCTTTTAGACGCAGATAAGCGTTCTCTTCGCCTTGTTTTTTCTCAAAGTCCAGGTTGAAGGCACAGTCCATTGTGCCCTTGGTAACTTTGACATTCAGAGGAATCGGATTAAAGGAAGCCGCATTCTCCAGGTTTAACCCGGTGACGGTGAAGTTCACGCCGGTTTTTTTGCCTGGTGTAAACGGAACACTCTCGGCATTGATGGCGAAAGGCTCGCCGTTGAAATTGAATTTCAGGTCAGGCGTGATAGGAACGTCGACGTCGTTTTGGAAATTAGAGATGAGGGGCAGGGCAAAGTTAAGGTCGGTAACCTTATCAACCTTGTGTCTGAACTTGTCATCAAGCGTGATTGAAGAGTTCGTCAGCTTGATGTTGCCGATAGAAAACTGCAGCGGCTTGTCATCCTTCTTCTCTTCTTCCGGTGAAGTCGGCATTTCCTGAATGCGTTGGATGATGTCGCTGAAGTTAAAAGTGTCCAGCCCCGTACGGATTACGGTGCTGTTGAGGCCGTCAATCGTGATGTACTGCACCAAAGGAGACAGTTTGAAAAGAGAATCCCACAGAACTTTGGTTTGCAGAGATCCGACGGAAAGCAAAGCCGGCTCTCCGTCTTTTTGGACGTTCAGTCCCTTAACAGAAAACTGCAGTGTGAAAGGATTGAATTTAACTTCCTGCGTTGTGATCGTGCGCCCGACAATCGGTTCGGCGTATTTTTTAAGCGCCCAGTTCACTCCGTAAGGGACACCAAGGAAGCCGCCGGCTGTGTAGGCGGCTGCCAAGGCTCCGATGATTCCGGTTGTTATCCAAAGTTTTTTGCCCATATCGTTCCCTCGCTTAGCGGAATAAAAAGACTTCCGACATAGGCAAAAGTATGACTACTTTGTAAGCTTGATCTCTAAAATTTCGCTCGGATTGTGCACAATGAGATCTGCGCCCCACAGCTCGACAGGCTGCGGTGAACCGAGATATCCCCATTTCACGGCAACCGAGAAAACGTTAGCTTCGTTGGCTGCATCAATATCTCGTTTGTCGTCGCCGGCATAAATGGCCTCAGAAGCTTTCGCGTCAATGCTTTTCAGAGCAAAAAGAATCGGTTCGGGGTTCGGTTTGGAAACTTTGAGCGTGTCCCCGCACACGACCACAGCTGGTTCGAGCTTATGGAATTTGATTAAAGGATGAACAAAGCGGGCGTGCTTGTTGGTAATGATGCCCCAGCTTGCTCCTTGAGCTTTGATGTTGTCAATCATTTTCGGAACGCCTTCAAAAAGATGAGAGTGCTCTGCCATATGGGCTTCGTAATAGTCCAAAAACTCTTTGACCATTTCAGCGTAGCCAGGATCATCCGGGTGGATGCCGAAAGCCGCACCAAGAAGGCCTCGTGCGCCGCTGGATGCGGTTTTGCGAAGCGTCTCAAAGGGGAGGGGCGTCAAACCTCGGACTTCTCGAAGATGATTAGCCGCTGCCGCTAGATCCGGCGCAGAATCCAGCAATGTGCCGTCAAGATCAAATAAATAAACGTTGGGATGTTCGGTCATGACAAAAAGAAAGGGGTCGCAAACGACCCCTTTTTCACAAGTTAATGCAATAGATTACTTGTTGCGTGTGCCCTTAACTTCGATAACGGCACGACGGTTCGGCTGCAGGCATTCGATCAACTGTTTGAATGTCTTGATTTCGCCCTTAGCAGAAGGATTCGGGCAGTTGACGACAGGGTCAGCCTGGCCTTTGCCTTCGGCGTGGATACGAGCAGCAGGAACGCCGTGTTCAGCCAAGAAAGTCTTGACGGCGTCTGCACGACGCTGAGACAGTTTCTGGTTGTAGGCAGCACCGCCGATACGGTCGGCGTAGCCATTGATCATGACAACGTCAAGTGTCAAGCCGGACATACGGCTTGTGAGTTCTGTCAACTTGGCGATGCCTTCGGGTTTCAGAACGGCTTTGTTGAAGGCGAAGAGTGTGTCGGCAGAAAGAGTAACTCTTTCTGCGCCGGCTTCGCACTTAATAATGTCTGTGTCGCACTGGCAGTTCTGGCCAAGAGCGCCCTGGGCTTCTGCCAGAGCAGGAGTCCAATAGCCGGTGCGGACGCACAGGCCGAAATTAGTCATCAATGTTTGGCCGGCTGCCTGAACATAAGGATTAGCAGGGGCATCAGCTGCGCAAACAGCACCGGAAGCAGCTAACGCTACAGAAGCGATAAGCATTCCGAATTTTGTCTTTGTATTCATCATTTTCCTCTTTTGATACAGTAAAACCACACAACATACGGCAAATTCAGGGATCGGCCGCTATGCATTCCGAGTGTATAACCACCGGTCCGCTAATTAAAATCGTCCCGTAGTATCTCACACACCCTATTCTGCCACGACATGATATTACTTTTTGTAAGTAACTTGCCCCGATCAGGCCTAAGTAATTTTTCCTGTTGTATATTTGCAACAAGGGAACCGCTCACCCAAACCTGATGTACGCATTGTGCTTCAACCGCGTAAATAACGTTTGATAACACATCCAAAACGGGCATAGTTACAAGCTGTGACATGTCAATGACGGCTAGGTCCGCGAGCTTCCCAACTGCAAGGGAGCCCACGTCACAATGCAATTTTAACGCGTTAGCTCCGTTTATTGTTGCCATACGAATAATTTGATTGACCGTGAGCTCCGTCGGGTCTTGAGAAAATCCCTTAGCGATGAGACCTGCCGTCCGCATTTGCTCGAACATGCTCAGAGAGCAGGCGCTCGCTGCACCGTCGGTTCCCAAGGCAACGTTGATGCCGGCCTTTAAAAGTTTGACGACGGGACTTGCGCCGCAGCCGAGCCGCATATTGCTCACGGGACAGTGGACGACGGATGCGCCGCTTTCGGCGAGCAGTCCGATGTCGCGGTCGGAAAGAGCAACACAGTGCACGGCAATCGTCCGTTCATTCAGGCAGCCTAATTTGGCCAAATATTCCACCGGAGAGCACCCGAATTCTTTTATGGCGTTCTGTCTTTCTTCTTCGGTCTCGGAGAGATGAATCTGCCAGGTTGTGTCCAGCTCTTCGGCTAACCGCATGGATGCCTGCAAAGCTTCCGCAGTGACGGAATAGGGAGCATGCGGTGCAATATTGATAGAAAGGCCGGGATCGTCTTTGTGACGTGCAGCGAGTGCTCGGGCGCCCCCAAAAGCATCTTCTTCTCCTTTGTACTCAGCATTCGGGTACTTGATTACAAACGCACCCTGAACGACACGCAGTCCGACTTCTCTCAGCGCTTTGGCAGCAGAATCCGGGAAGAAATACATGTCATGGCACGTCGTTGTACCTCCTCGGAGCATTTCAGCGCCTCCGAGCAGGGCACCGTCATAGACGAATTCCGGACTCATCAGCTGCCCTTCAATGGGCCAAATGCATTTGGTGAGCCAGTTCGGCGTTGTGAGATCAGGGCCCACGCAGCGGAGAAGATTCATGGAAGCATGGGTATGGCAGTTCACAAAGCCTGGCATAACCACGTTATCGGGGAGCTCAAAGACTTCTTTGGCTTCAACGTTCTTGAGATCTGCAGGCGGGATCAGCGCGGCAATTCTTCCGTTTTCAATCGCCAGGCCATAGTTCTCCAGAACTTCAGTGTCGCCCTCAAGCGGAATGATCCAGCGGGGAAGAAGGAGTTTTTCGGTCTGCATATTCTTCTCCTATTAGAAATTAGAGGTTTTTCGGTTGAAACGGCTGAATGGCGTCCAACTCTTCCTTCATTAGTGCCTTTTGCTTTGCCAAATCATAGACCGCCTGCAGCTCGAGCCAAAAGATTTCTTCTAGGTCGAAGTATTTCGAAAGCCGCAGCGCAGTGTCTGGTGTGATAGCGCGCTCTCCGGCAATAATTTGACTCAGGCGCGTCTGAGGAACGTGAATGTCTTTTGCGACTCGGTAAACGGAAAGTTTTAGAGGCTCAAGAAACATGGTCTTGAGAACCATGCCGGGGTGCAATGCTTCCAGATTTTTCATAGTAACGCCTCTCGATAGTATCGGATTACGATAGTACACTAAAAACGATTTATAAGCGTTTTGAGGCACAGAGCTGTTAAGTCCACTAAAATTGACGGGTTATTTTTACAGTCCGTTAGCCCGGACGCATTAAGAAGGATTTGTTAGATGGCTGACAACGACCACAACAACGAAAACGAAAAAGACAAAAAAGAGCAGGAGCAGGACATCTCTGATGAGACCGGTTCTGAGACACTCGAGAATCAGGCTGAAGAGTCCGGCGACGCCGGGGAGGGCGAGAAAAAGAAAAGTCGCTCCCGCAGCCGCCGCGAGAACACGCCTGACTGGAATCTCATTCGCCAGCAGGTAAATAAGGCCGAGCCGATTTCTCTGGAAGATGAAATGAAGCGCTCCTACCTTGATTACGCGATGAGCGTGATCATGGGCCGAGCACTGCCCGACGTGCGTGACGGTTTAAAACCCGTTCACCGTCGTGTGCTCTTCGCGATGTTCGAATTGAACAACATGTGGAACACACAGCATAAGAAGTCTGCTCGTGTGGTCGGTGACGTGATCGGTAAGTACCATCCTCACGGTGACGTCGCAGCTTACGAAACAATCGTTCGTATGGCTCAGGACTTTTCCATGCGTTATCCGTTGGTCGACGGCCAGGGCAACTTCGGTTCTGTCGACGGTGACGGCGCCGCTGCTATGCGTTACACCGAAGTTCGTTTGAAGAAGCTTTCTTCCGAAATGCTCCGCGGTCTGGATGAAGACGCAGTTGATTTCGCTCCGAACTACGACGGCACGCAGAAAGAGCCGACCGTTCTTCCGACAGTGTTCCCAGAGCTTCTGATCAACGGCTCCGCCGGTATCGCGGTCGGTATGGCAACGAACATTCCTCCGCACAACCTGCGTGAAACCGTGAACGCCTGCTTGCTGGTGCTTCGTAACCCTGAATGCACCATCGACGAAATTATTAAAGTCATGCCGGCTCCGGACTTCCCCACAGGCGGCATTCTTTACGGTTTGTCCGATGTCCATGAGGCCTATCGCACCGGCCGAGGCAAAGCGATTATTCGTGCCAAGACCCACATTGAAGAATGGGATAACGGCAACCGCGAATCCATCATCATCGACGAGATTCCGTATCAGGTCAACAAGCGTCTGCTCCTTGAGAAGATCGCTCAGCTCGTCGCTGAAAAGAAAATTGACGGCATGTCCTTCGTTCGCGACGAATCCGATAAGAACGGTATGCGCGGCGTGATCGAACTGAAGCGCGGCGCCAATGCCAATGTCGTTCTGAACCTTCTTTATAAGAACACCCAGCTGCAGGACAGCTTCGGTATCAACCTGGTGGCGCTTGTCAACGGCCAGCCGAAACAGCTCAACATCAAAGAAATCCTGGTTGAGTTCTTAAGCTTCCGCCGTGAAGTCGTGACTCGCGTCACGATGTTCCGCCGCGATAAAGCTCGCGCCCGCGTGTACCTGGTTGAAGGTCAGGCAATCGCGCTGGCGAACCTTGATGACTTCATCAACATCATCCGTACTTCTGCCAACGCCAAGATTGCCGAGGAAAGACTGCTGGAGCGCGAATGGCCGGCTCATGAAGCCGCCGAGATGATCAAGCGCGCCAACCTTGATAAGAAATTCCTGCGCCCCGAAGACGAAGACATGACGCTCGGCCTCACGGATCAGGAAACCTACCGCTTAAGTTCCATGCAGGCTAAGAACATTCTTCAGATGCGCCTGCAGAGCCTGACCGGCTTGGAACAGGAAAAGATTCACGCAGAATATAAAGAACTCGTGGACACTATTATTGATTTGACCGACATTCTGGCGAAGCCCGAACGCGTCACCGCGATCATTGCCGACAGCCTTGAAACCGTTGCAGCCGAATTCGGCGACGAAAGAAAGACTCAGATTGTTGCCAATGCAGAAAACGTCAAGACAAAAGACCTGATCCCGCTGAGAGAAATGGTCGTAACCCTGACGGATACCGGCTACATCAAGAGCCAGGCTTCGATCGAATACCGCGCTCAGAAACGCGGCGGTCAGGGCAAACGCGCCGCCCAAATGAAGGAAGGCGACATTATTAATCAGCTGTTTGTGGCTACAACGCACGACGTGCTGCTGTGCTTCACCAACAAGGGCCGTCTGCACTGGCTCAACGTTTGGGATGTGCCCGAGGGCTCTTCCTCTTCCAAGGGTCGTCCGATCGTCAATATGCTTGAACTCACGGATGACGAAAAAGTCACTGCCGTTCTGCCGATCTCCGATGAGGATTACGCCAAAGATCTCTATATCTTCATGGCCACTGCTGACGGTACGGTCAAGAAGACACCGATCGGCGACTTCAAGAACCAGAGAAGAGCCGGTATCAACGCCATCAATCTGCTTGAAGGCGACGTTCTGGTCGGTGCTGCCGTGACCGACGGCAAGCATGATGTCATGCTCTTTAGCGACAACGGCAAAGTTGTCCGCTTCTCCGAAGATGAAGTTCGCGCCATGGGCCGTGCCGCAACCGGCGTTCGCGGTATGAGACTCGATGAAGGCCAGAAGGTCATTTCCATGCTGGTCTGCGGCGATGACGAAGACGTGACGGTTCTGACCGCTACTGAGTTCGGCTACGGCAAACGTTCTCCGCTGGCTGAGTACACACGCCACGGCCGCGGCACGAAGGGCATTATTTCGATCCAGACGACCGAGAGAAACGGCAAGGTCGTTTCCGCACTCCTCGTAAAAGAAAACGACGAAATCATTCTGCTGACCTCTACCGGCAAGCTGGTTCGTACCCGTGTCAACGAGATCCGCGTTCTCGGCCGCAACACTCAGGGCGTGACACTCATCTCGATGGAAGAAGGCACCAAGCTCGTAGGTCTTGAGCGCGTGACCGAAAACGATGACGGAGACAATGCTTCCGATAATGCAGCGGTTGAAACCGAAGTGGTCTCGGAAACGGAGGCAGAAGAAGCCGAACTCGAAGCAAAAGACGAGGCCATCCTCAAGGAAGAAGAAAATGACGAGAATCTTTAATTTTGCGGCCGGCCCTTCGGCCATGCCTTTGCCTGTGCTTGAACAGGCAGCCTCGGAAATGACCGACTGGCACGGTGTCGGATACTCCATTCTGGAGATGAGCCACCGCAGCAAAGAATTCATGGGCATTTATCGCGAAACCGTGGAAATGCTTCGTGAGCTCTACGGTATTCCCGAAGAATATGAAGTCATGTTCGTTCAGGGCGGCGGCCATCTGCAGTTTGCCATGATCCCGCTGAATTTTGCAGTGGGCGGAATCGGCAACTACGCCGTGGACGGCGTTTGGAGCCGCAAAGCTTTTAACGAAGCACAGAAGATCGGCGAGGCTGCCGAAGTTGCCTGCACTGAACTCAGAGCCCCTCGTCAGGACGAACTCGCAGTCACCGACGGCGCTGCTTATCTGTATTACTGCTCCAACGAAACGGTCAACGGCATTCGTTACTGGTATCGCCCGGAAGTCAATGTTCCCTTGATTGCCGATATGTCCAGTGACTTCCTGTCTCAGCCGGTCGATATTTCTAAGTACGGTCTGATCTTTGCCGGTGCCCAGAAGAACTTCGGTCCAGCCGGTCTCACGGTCGTGATCGCCCGAAAGGATCTTTTAGGCCGCGCCGAGTCGACAACGCCGACCATGCTCGACTATCAGACCTATGCGAACTTCGAATCGATGTACAACACACCGCCGACCTTTGCGATCTACATTTCGCACTTGGTCTGCAAGTGGCTGCTTGCCGAAGGCGGCGTCAAGGAAATGGAGAGACGCTCCATTCTGAAGAGTCAGAAGATTTACGACGCGATCGATAACTCGGACGGTTTCTACTACAACAACATTGAAAAGCGGTCCCGCTCCCGCATGAACGTGGTCTTCAATCTGAAGAACGAAGAGCTCAATCAGCTCTTCATTGAAGAAGCGCTTCAGAAAGGCCTGGCCAACATCAAGGGCCATAGAATCGTCGGCGGCATGCGTGCTTCGCTCTACAACGCGGTCAGCGTGGAAGCCGCAGAAGCTCTGGCCGATTACATGAAGGCTTTTGCCGAACGTCACAGCTAAGAGCCGAGCCATGTCTGTCAACGAAGAACTGCTTCCTCTTCGTAATAAGATCGACGGGCTCGATTCCGAGCTCGTCCGCCTGCTCAACGAGCGGGCGGAGGTCGCCAAAGAAATCGGCGAGATCAAGGCTCGGGTCGGTCTCCCGGTTTACCGACCCGAACGCGAAGCGGAAGTTTTAAAAAAGATCTGCGGTAAAAACGAAGGGCCTCTGCCCAATGAATCTTTAGTGGCCATCTGGCGTGAGGTCATGTGCGCCTGCCGCGGCCTTGAGTCCGAACTGAAAGTGGCTTACCTCGGTCCTCGCGGAACGTTCAGCGAACAGGCGATGATTCGTCAGTTCGGCTCCGGTGTGGTCGGAATGCCCTCTGGCAGTATCGAAGAGGTCTTTAGAAAGGTTGAGTCCGGTGATGCCGCCTACGGTATTGTTCCGATAGAGAACTCCACCGAAGGGGCGGTCAACCGCACCATGGACTATCTGCTGAAGACATCGCTCTTCATCGTAGGCGAATGTTCCATTCCGATTCAGCACAACTTGATGACGCGCTCCGGCACGATGGAAGGCATCACTCGCGTCTATTCGCACCCTCAGTCTCTCGGACAATGCGTCCAGTGGCTCAATCGCAATGTGCCTTCTTTAGAAAGACTGACTGCTGAGAGCAACGGAGAGGCTGCGCGTTTGGCTTCCGAGAATCCGGCTTATGCGGCGATTGCCGGTGAAGTCGCGGCAAAGATTTTCGGGCTGCAGATTGTGGCGACCAATATTCAGGACTCCAACACCAACCGTACGCGTTTCCTGATCTTAGGCCGCGAGCCTGCCGAGCCTTCCGCTAATCCGCAGGAAGATAAGACCTCCCTGATTTTCTCCGTGCCGCATCGAGCCGGTTCGCTTTATCAGGCTTTAAAGCCGTTCGATGATTTCGGTGTGTCCATGATGAGACTGGACTCACGCCCTGCTAAGCGCGGAACGTGGGAATATTTCTTCTACACCGACATTGAGGGCAACATGAGCGAGCCCAAGATTCGAGAAGCGCTGGAGATTTTCCGTGAAGGCTGTGCCTCTCTGAAATGTCTGGGTTCTTATCCGACGGAGAAGAATTTTCGCCGAGCAGATACTAAAGGATCAAATTTATGACCGAAACAACAATTACCACACCTTCTTGGGTGCAGGCTTTAGATAAATACGTTGCAAGCAAACCGATTGAAGACGTTGCGGCTGATTTAGGTCTAAAACCCGAAGAAATCATCATGCTGGTCGCCAACGAGAACCCGAACGGTATGAGTTCTAAGGTTAAAGAGGCGGTTGCAACTGCCGCCTTGAATCTCAACCGTTATCCGGATGCCGACGCCTATCATCTTCAGAAAGCCATCGCAGAAAAATACGGCGTGCCGCAGGATTGGGTTGTGATCGGCAGCGGCTCGAGCGAATTGTTGGGTTTGGCCGCCGAGACCGTTTTGTCCGAAGGTACAACGGCGATTTATCCGCAGTATTCTTTCTCGCTGTATCCGATGGTTGCTCGCTTGTGCGGAGCCGAGACGATTGAAATTCCGTCAACGGGAGACTTCAACGCCGACCTCGACGCAATGGCCGACGCCGTGGATGAGCGCACCCGTTTGATCTTCTTAACGAATCCTAACAACCCGACGGGAACCTACCTTGCCGAGAAAGACATTCTCGCCTTCCTGGATAAGATTCCGCCGACGGTGATGGTCTTGTTTGACGAAGCTTATGTCGAGTTTCTCGAGCCCGCACTGCGCTGTGACTCAATGGAAATCGTTCGTCTGCACCCGAATGTGATGGTCGCACGCACTTTCTCCAAGGCTTACGGTTTGGCAGGTGCTCGCGTCGGTTACGGTATCGCTCAGCTGGGACTGCTTTCCATGCTGAACCGCGTTCGTCATCCGTTCAACGTGAATGATCTTTCTCAGATTGCGGCTCTGGCTGCCCTGCAGGATCAGGAGTTTGTCGAGAAGACTCTGGAGGTCAACCGCAAAGGCATCAAGTTCCTTTCCGAGGCTTTTGATGCACTGGGACTCCCGTACATGGGCCTGCACGCTAACTTCATTACCGTCAAAGTCGGACCGCATGCCGACGATATCGTTCAGTACCTGCTGAAAAAAGGCATTATCGTTCGCCGCATGAAGTCTTATGACTTGCCGGAATGGATCCGCGTGTCTGTCGGGACGCCCGAACAGAACGAACGCTTCCTGGAAGTTCTGAAAGAAGCATTAGCTAAGTTCGAGGAGACATCTGCATGAAAATGGCAGTGATCGGCTGCGGCCTCATCGGCGGATCGATGGCGCTCAGCTGGAAAAGAGCCGGGATTGTCGACGAAGTGATTGCTTTCGGACACAATCCGGCCACTCTGCAGAAGGCTTTGGATAAAGGCGCAGCAGATACCGTGACGACTTCGATGGAAGAGGCTGTCAAAGATGCGGACATCGTTGTCAGCGCCGTTCCCGTGGAGGCGATGGAATCCGTTTTTACGGAAATGGCTCCGTTCCTTAAGTCTGATGCCGTGGTTACTGATGTCGGATCTACCCGTCAAACCGTGATTGCGGCTGCGCGCAAAGGACTCGGCGATAAGTTTCATCAGTACGCCCCGGCACATCCCATTGCCGGCGGCGAAATGCCGGGCGTGGATTATGCGTCTGCCGATCTTTTTGACGAAAAAGTCGTCATCTCGACGCCGGATGAAGGAATGGATCCGAAGGTCGTTACCTTCATCGAAGAGGCGTGGCGTAAGGCCGGCGCACGCGTGCAGGCTATGAGCCCGCTTCAGCATGACCTGACGTTTGCCTCTGTCAGCCATTTGCCCCATGTCCTGGCTTATGCCTTGGTGGACATGATCGCGAGAGAAGAAAACGCCCAAGAAAAACTCAAGATGGCCGGCGCCGGTTTCAGAGATTTCACGCGTATTGCTTCGAGTTCTCCGGTGATGTGGCGCGACATCTGCCTGTCCAATCGCGAAGCGTTGTCTCACGAGCTCGAACGCTATCGTGCTTCTTTGGACACACTTCAAAAATATATTGATGAGTCCGACGGAAAGGCTTTGGAAAGCGTTTTTGAAAACGCCGTCAGAAACCGTCGCGGCTTAGTCTTCCCCGGAAAATAAGGATAACAACGATGGAAGAAATTTTAAAACTTGATCCGATTATGAAGGTCGGAGGCTCGGTGGACTTACCGGGCTCTAAAAGCATCTCTAACCGAGCACTGCTTTTAGCGGCACTGTCCGAAGGGACAACCGAATTAAATAATTTGCTGGTCGCCGAAGATACGGAAATGATGATCGGCGCACTGGAGACGCTCGGTGTCAAACTCGAAGTTTCCAACGACGGCACAGAAGTGAAAGTGGAAGGCTGCGGCGGCAACTTCCCTGTGAAGAAGGCTGATCTTTTTCTCGGGAATGCCGGTACCGCTATGCGTCCGTTGTCTTCCTCTTTGGCGTTCAGTGGCGGCGAATACGTATTGGACGGCGTCGCTAGAATGCGTCAGCGCCCGATCGCCCATCTTGTAGAAGCATTGAATTCTGTCGGCGGCCGCCTCTCTTATCTTGGAGAGCCGGGATTCCCACCGATCAAGATTGAACCGGCAACCAGGATTAATAGCGACATTGTCCATGTTCGCGGCGATGTTTCCAGTCAGTTCGTTTCCGGTCTGCTGATGGCCGCTCCGCTGATTGCTCCGGAACAGGGTTTGAGAATCCGCATTGACGGAGAGCTGATCAGCTCTCCGTACGTCTCACTGACGTGCCGCCTGATGGAACGCTTCGGTGTTGAGGTAAAAACTTCCGAAAAAGACTTCCTTGTGCCTCGTACTCTGTACAAAGCACCCAGCGTTTTTGAAGTAGAAGCCGATGCTTCGAGTGCTTCATACTTCCTGGCTCTCGGTGCGCTCGTCGGTCCCCTCAAAATTAACGGTATCGGAGCCGACAGCGTCCAGGGCGATGCGGCCTTCGTCGAATATCTTGTGAAGATGGGCGCCGCGGTGACCCGCGGAGAGAACTGGATCAAGACCGGTCCGAGTCGCTACGGTCATAAACTGCACGGTCTGCAGGCCGATGTTCGTCCGATTCCGGATGCAGCGATGACGTTTGCCGCCATGGCACCGATGTGCGAAGGTCCGACAATCCTTCGAGGCATCTCCAGCTGGAGAGTCAAAGAGACCGATCGTATTGCCGCAATGCACAACGAGCTTACCAAAGTCGGCTGCAGAGTGGAAAGCACGGACGACATGATCAAAATTACGCCGCCTGTAAAACTCAGAAGCGCTGTTTTTGATACCTACAAGGACCATCGCATGGCGATGTGTATGTCCCTGATTGCTGCAGGAGGCGTGCCCGTTGAGATTCGTGATCCGAACTGCGTGAGAAAAACATTCCCCGATTACTTTGAACGTCTGGCCGGCGTTGTGGAGAAATAATGAGTCAAGTTGATGTCATCGCGATTGACGGACCGGTAGCTTCCGGAAAAGGAAGCGTTTCTTCCGGCGTTGCCAAGGCTTTGGATTTTCATGTGCTGGACAGCGGCGCGCTCTATCGTCTGACGGCTCTGGCCTGCATGAACCAGTGTGTGGATTTGAGCGACGCTGCTGCGGCGGAAAAGGTCGCCCAGTCACTTAACCCGTTGTTTAAGGACGGAAAAATCTATCTGGAAGGCAAAGAGGTTACCGATGCAATCCGTACGGAAGAAGTCGGATTGAATGCAAGCAAAATTGCTGCTTATCCAGGCGTCAGAAAAGCTTTATTTGAACTGCAGAGAAGATCTGCAGTTGCACCCGGCCTTGTGGCTGACGGCCGCGACATGGGAAGCGTGGTTTTTCCCGAAGCTCGGCTGAAAATCTTTTTAACAGCATCGGCTGAGTCGCGTGCAAAAAGACGCTATAACCAGTTGAAAGAAAAAGGAATCTCAAGTAATATTGACGACCTCGTTTCCGACTTGAAGGATCGTGACAGACGTGATATGGAGCGATCTGTGGCACCTTTGAAGCCGGCAGAGGGCGCGCGAATCCTCGATTCGTCCGGCCTTACTCTGCAGGAAACGATCGATCTGGTTCTCGCCTGGTACCGCGAGAGCAAGGCTTGAAAAAGCCTCTTTACCGTGCCCCTGACGCCCATCCGGTCGTCGGGAATTTTTAACCCGTTCTGATTATTTTTATCAGAGCAAACAGTTATTTACATGACCAACACTACTACCAAGCCTACCGAATCCTTTGCCGATTTGTTCGCAGAAAGCCTTGCTAAACAAGAAATGAAGCAGGGTGAAGTTATCCCCGCAGAAGTCGTCCGCGTTGACTACAACTACGTCGTTGTTAACGCCGGCCTCAAGAGCGAATCCTTCATTCCTATCGAAGAATTCAAGAACGACCGCGGCGAAGTCGACGTTAAGGTTGGCGATTTCGTTTCCGTTGCTATCGAAAGCCTTGAAAACGGATATGGCGACACAGTCCTGTCCCGCGATAAGGCCAAGCGCCTGGCTGCCTGGATGAACCTCGAGAAAGCCCTCGAAACCGGCGAACTCGTTACTGGTACTGTTACCGGCAAGGTTAAGGGCGGCTTGACTGTGATGACCAACGGCATCCGTGCATTCCTGCCGGGTTCTCTGGTTGACACACGTCCCGTTAAGGACACAACGCCCTACGAAGGCAAGACCATGGAATTCAAGGTCATCAAGCTTGACCGCAAACGCAACAACGTCGTTCTTTCTCGTCGCGCTGTTGTCGAAGCTTCCATGGGCGAAGAAAGAGCCAAACTCCTTGAAACACTCAAGGAAGGCGCTATCGTCAAGGGTATCGTTAAGAACATCACTGACTACGGTGCATTCGTTGACCTCGGCGGTATCGACGGTCTTCTGCACATCACCGACCTCGCATGGCGCCGCGTTCGTCATCCGAGCGAAGTCCTCGAACAGGGGCAGGAAATCACCGCTAAGGTTCTGAAGTTCGATCAGGAAAAGAACCGTGTTTCTCTCGGTATCAAACAGCTCGGCGAAGATCCTTGGATTGGCATCGCCCGCCGTTACCCGCAGGGCACACGTCTCTTCGGTAAGGTCACCAACATCACCGACTACGGTGCTTTCGTTGAAATCGAAGCCGGTATCGAAGGTCTTGTCCACGTTTCCGAAATGGATTGGACAAACAAGAACGTTGATCCGAAGAAAGTCGTTCAGCTTGGCGAAGAAGTTGAAGTCATGGTCCTCGAAATCGACGAAGAACGTCGTCGTATCTCCCTCGGCATGAAGCAGTGCAAACCCAATCCTTGGGAAGAATTTGCCGCTACACACCAGAAGGGCGACACAGTTAAAGGCCAGATCAAGTCCATCACCGACTTCGGTGTTTTCATCGGCCTTGAAGGCGGCATCGACGGTCTCGTTCACCTCTCCGACCTGTCCTGGACAGAACCCGGTGAAGAAGCCGTTCGCAAGTACAAGAAGGGCGAAGAACTCGAAGCAGTTGTTCTCTCTATCGACGTGGAACGTGAACGTATCTCCCTCGGTGTTAAGCAGATGAGCGGTGACCCGTTCAACAACTTCTGCTCCACACACGAAAAGGGCTCCGTTGTCACCGGTAAAGTGAAGTCCGTTGAAGCCAAGGGTGCTGTTATCGATCTCGGTAACGACACAGAAGGCTATCTGCGCGCCAGCGAAATCGGTCCGGACCGTGTTGAAGACGCTCGCAATGTTCTGAAAGAAGGCGATGAAGTTACAGCCGCGATCACCAACATCGATCGCAAAGCTCGCTCCATCCAGCTGTCCATTCGTGCTAAAGACCAGGCTGAAACTCGTGAAGCCATGGCTAAGATGGAAGAAGACGCCCAGGCCGGTACAACCAACCTCGGCGCTCTCCTGAGAGCTAAGCTCGAACAGAACAAATAATTTATAGCGAGGTTGCAATGACTAAGTCAGAACTCATTGCGCTGCTTGCCGCTGATCCGGCAGTCATCGGAAATCATCTGACCGCTCGCGATGTTGACGATGCTGTTAATTCGATTCTGAATGCTATGACTGCCGCGTTAGCACAAGGCAGCCGGATTGAAATCCGTGGCTTTGGAAGCTTTTCGCTCAATTACCGTCCGCCTCGCGTGGGCCGTAATCCGAAGAGCGGAGATACTGTCGAAGTTCCCGCCAAGATCGTGCCTCACTTCAAGGCCGGTAAGGAAATGCGTGAACGCGTAGACAAGTTGGCTGACGATTAGTCTCGGCTCGGCATAAGTTAGTTGCCCAGGCCCGGTTGTGTAAGCAACCGGGCCGCTTTTTTTTTCGGTTCTGACGCAATGAGTTGTTCTAGGACAAGGCATTTGCGAATACAATGGATTATTTTTAGAGAAAGCTGCAGGTTATCCTATGGATTTTGAGCTTTGGTACCTTATATTGGTTCCGCTTCTTTTCGCGGCCGGCTGGTTTGCCCGTTCATTCGACATCAAAGAAAAACAGACGATCGCCAACGAAAAAGACACGCTGTACAAAGGCGTGGACCTTCTTCTCAGCAATAAACAGGACCAGGCCATTGATGCCTTTATCAATCTGGTCAAACTCGATCCGGATACGGTTGAAATGCATTTTTCTCTTGCGGGGCTTTTCCGCCGCCGCGGAGAATTTGACCGCGCAATCAAGATTCATAACGTCTTGGTTAACCGTGAAGATCTGCCGAAGAAGATTCGTTCCAGAGCCCTCTATGAATTGGGCGAAGACTACCTGAAGGCCGGTCTTTGGGATCGCGCCGAAGAGTGCTTCTTAAAGCTTTCTGACACCAGTGAGAGCTATAAAACGATTGCTCGCAAGGAACTTCTGCATATCTACGAAACGGAAAAAGAATGGCAGAAGGCCATTGACGAGGCCAACATTATTCAGCGTCAAAGCGGTGAAGATCAAAGCACGCGTATCGCACAGCTTTACTGCGAACTGACGCAGCAAAATCTCTACTTTAAGAATTTCAAGGGTGCGGCTGAAGCACTCGAAAAAGCCCTTAAAGTAGATCCCAACAATAAGCGCGCCCTGATTATCAAGGGCAAGATGCTCAAGGCAAAGGGCGACATCGACGGTGCCCTGGCGACATGGAAACAAGTCGGTCAGATTTCTCCTGTCTATGGAACGCTTGTTGTCGAACAGATTGCTTCTCTGCTTCTTGAAGCCGGACGCAAAGAAGAGGCCGTTAAATATTTGGAAGACTTGTTTAAGGACGGCTCTACCACCGATGAAGTCGATACCGCAGGTATTCTGCTCGGTAAAGCCGGCAACTCTAAGGAAGCCATTACGCTGATCCAGGAACATCTGAAGACTCAGCCGACCTTGGTAGCCTTTTACCGTTTAATCGATCTGCGTTTGGCCAATGAGCCTGAAAACGAATCGCTAAAGCAGCTGCATGGTTTATTGAAGAATATGCTCAGTAAAGCGGTTCGTTACAAGTGCACAAAATGCGGCTTTGCGACCCGTAAATTCCTGTGGAGATGCCCCGGATGTCATCAGTGGGAAACCTTCCCGCCGGTCCGTCAGGAAAACCTTTCAGGAAAGTAACAGGCTCGCTTGCAACCGCATAATTTGAAACAATTTCATCCAAATTTTGCGGAGCATGGCAGCATGCAATAAATGATAATTAGAGATGAAATAACAACATTTATCCAGGGATTGATCAGTAGATATGTTTAAAAGAATAGGTTTATTCCTCCTGACCAACGTAGCCGTTTTGGTTGTACTCGGAGTTGTTCTCAACATTGTTTCTGCCGTTTTCGGAATCAACTTCTCTAACGTTGCCGGGAAAGGCCAGAGCTATGGGACACTTCTGATATTTGCGGGGATTGTCGGTTTCAGCGGTTCCATCATCTCTTTGCTCATGAGCAAGACGATTGCCAAATCGACGATGGGCGTGCAGATGATTGACGTCAATCATCCGAGCACCAAACTCGAGGCTTGGCTCGTTGACACCGTTCACCATCACTCTCAGAAAGCCGGTATCCCGATGCCGGAAGTCGGTATCTATGAAGGCGAAGCCAATGCTTTCGCAACCGGCGCAACAAAGAATTCTTCCATGGTGGCTGTTTCCACAGGTCTTCTTTCCAGCATGAACAAAGAAGAAGTGGAGGCTGTCCTGGCACATGAGATCGCTCACGTTGCTAACGGTGACATGGTGACCATGACATTGATTCAGGGTGTCACCAACACCTTCGTCGTTTTCCTGTCTCGTATTATCGGTAACTTCGTGGACCGCGGCATTCTCCGCAACGAGGATGATGCTCCCGGTGTCGGTTACTACGTGACTTCCTTCATCCTTGACTTGGTTCTTGGTTTCCTGGCTTCCATGGTTGTGGCCGCTTTCTCCCGTCATCGCGAATTCAGAGCCGATGCCGGTGCCGCAAAGATCATGGGCAGCTCGACTCCGATGATCAACGCTCTGGCTCGTTTGGGCGGTGTTCCGACCGAAGAGCTTCCGGGGGCTGTCAAGGGTTTCGGTATCGCCGGTTCTATCGGCCAGCTGCTCGCTACGCATCCTTCCATTGAAGATCGTATCGCAGCTCTGCGCACACAGAACGCTCATTAATTGACAGACTGATTTCCAATCAAAAAGCCGCCGCAAGGCGGTTTTTTGTTACCCGTGTTGTCTCGTAGAGAACGAAATCGGGCTTTTTAGCAATCGTCGGAATGCTCAAAATTTGCCAATGCGACGACGATCTTTTCTCCTGAAGGAAGATCAACTTGCAGCGAGAGCTTTCCGCCAAGAATGTTCACGTATCTCACGAGATCGGACAATTTGACGTCCAAGGCGTTTCTTTCAATTTTGCTCACGGCAGACTGAGAGAGCTGAAGCTTCCTTGCGACTTCTTGTTGAGTCAAGTTCTGCTCGTATCGAAGTCTTGAGACGGCACACTGCAAAGACATCTGTCTAAATTCTGCTTTAACTTTCTTTCGGAAGGCCGGAGTTTGTGCGGAGAGATATTCTTCTAATGTAGTCATGTTCGATGCTGGCGGCAAATGAATTTTCGATAGCACATGCGAACTGAGGTGCTCATAAGAAAACAGCTCACAAATCGTGAGCTGTTTTCAAAGAGAAAGATCGGATTAACGTAGCCAGACTTTATGACCGTGTGCAAAAGCTCTGGCAACGTAAACGGCGCAAAGCCCGACAATGATACCCGAAAGTGTCAGGCCGATCGTAATGGCAGTCCAGTAACCTGCAGCGCCCATCGGAGCGGGACTTAAATAATCAGTAAAGGTAAGGATGCTTCCTAAACCCAGACCCAAGCCCCAAAGGAAGACACCGTAAATGATCATCGGCAGGAATGTGATTCGGTAGCCGCGCATGGAGAAGCTGCCGACACAGTTAACCGCGTCAAAAACGTGATAGATGGACGCAAAACCGATGAGGTAGGTACTGACCTTAATGACGTCTAAATCGCTCGTGTAGAGGCCTACAAAGAAGTATTTGCAGAAATAGAGCAGGGCAGAAACAAATACCGCTAAGCAAATGCAGAACTTAAGACATTTGTAGGTCGCCATTCTGGCGGTCTCAGGTGAATTGGCACCTAAAGACTGAGAAACCAAGACAGAAGAGGTCACACCGATGGCAAGAGGAGCCATGTAAAAGAGCGAGGTTAAGTTCGCAACGATCTGGTGCGCGGAAACGACGTCGGCGCCTAAACGAGAAATGAAAATCGTCATGAAGGTAAACGATGTCACTTCAAAGAAGGCGGAAAGACCGATCGGAATTCCGAGCTTAAGCAGGTTGGTTAAAGCCTTGCGGTTGGGCATGGAAATTCGCTTCTGGCGCATCTTGGCGTAGAAGCTGTCATAGTGCCAAATGACCCAGTAAAGGAACAAGCTCAGGAACGCATTGATGGTAGAAGAGATCGCACATCCTGCGCCTCCGAAACTCGGAATAAAGGCCCAGCCGAAGATAAAGATGTAATTGGTGACGGCTTTGACGGCCAGCATAGAGAGCGCGATCCACATTGCCACTTTGGGACGGGAAACAGCCGCGTTCATCGCCATATAAGCGCGTCCTGCCATGGCAGCCGGCAGACCGATAGCGTTGATCAGCAGGAAGTTTGTCGCAATTTCTGCAACACGACCGGTGGAGTTTGTCAGCGTCATCCACATCGGCGTATAGCACATCAGGCCCATACCGATGATGGCAAGAAGAATGGCGAGCCAAATAGTTTGGTGAAGCTCGAAGCCGATTCTTTCGTGATGTCCTGCACCGTAGTGGTGGCCGGCGATCGGAGAAAGTCCCTGCATGACGCCGACTAAAGCAACAAAGACCGAGACGGAAACGGCTAAGCCGATGGCAACAGCGGCCAAGTCGGTAGAACCAAGATGGCCGGTCATTAAAGTATCGAGTGTGGCTCCGCCGACAATGGCAACGTTGGAGATCCAAACGGGGAGCGAGAGCTTAAGAATTGCCCAATAGGAAGTATCCGGCGGTTGAAGCCGGCTCAAAATTCGAGTTGACATACCAAAAAGGCAGAAACTACTTTCTGCGAATTAAGAGGAACTTTTCGCTGCTTCTCGGACGGCCTTGGAAAACATCAACAACTTCGTAGCGAAGGTCAAGCGTGTTTTCATCGTAATCTCGGTCAACGGCACGCAGAACCCAAGGTGCGTCTGCCTGCTTATCAAAGTTGACACCGCCCCAGTAATTAAAAGCAGCGATATTGCTCAAAGTTAAATGAGAAGCACCGATCTTGTCGAGCGGAATTTTGTTTTCAACGACAACTGCTTTGAAGTTGTCGACAATCGGCTTCATAGAACGAGCTCCGTCAATCAAGTTGACGAATAAGCTCATGACGATGATCCATACCGCAGTCAGGCCGGTTCCGGCCATCCATGCGCCTCTCCAGGAGAAAACCGGGTGTTTGAACAAGCGCCAGAAGACGATTGCAATCCAAAGGACCGTGGCGGTAACGGCAAGGAAGAAGAGGAAAACGGAAGTTCCGTGCGGCTCAACCCCCGGGGCTAAACGAGTAAGGGAGAAAGCCATTTTGGCCGGAACGCCTTCTGTCCAGGCGAAGAAGTAAATCCAGACGGCAATTACGGCAAGTGTATAAATAATGCCGGAATACAAGTCCAGGAAGTTCTCGCGGCTGCGTTTAAGACTGACGACGCCGAGTGCGGCTAAAACAGACAGCGAAGGAACTAAAAAGAGCAGGGTGCTGTACAGCTCGGTTCCGGTGAAGATCACGGAGCAAAGTGCAACAACCGAGAAGGAAAGCGGAATAATCAGCGGAGCCTGACGAATCTGGTCTCTCCAGGCGTAGATGCCCCACAAAGCCAAAGGCCAAAGGGGGAAGGTCAGCCAGGAAATGTTTTTAAGCAGCCAAAGGTATTCGTCAGCCGGCAGCGGAGAAAGCACGGCAAGACTGGTAGAGATCCAGCTCTTGAACCATTCTGCGGCTTCTGCGGGGAAACAGGCAAAGACCAGGATCGGCCACAGCATTGCTGTTGCAAAGGCTATCGATAAAGTCAGCACGGCGCGTTTGGAACGGCTGGTGTAGTCGGGCGTCAGGAAAATCGCGACCCAAGCGCCGAAAAAGCACCAAAGGCCGGCTCCGGGACTGCTGGCTAAGGCAATTGCGCCGATAGAAAGTCCGGCAATAATGGAACCGCGCCACAGATATTGAAGACTTAATACGATGCCGTAGAAAGCCAAGGCAGAAAAAGCGAGCAGACAGGTAACCGGTGTCAGTTCGTGGAAAGCGGAAATGATGCCGTAGGTGCCGACAGTTAAGAGAACGGCAATATCGGCGACTAAGCGGCCGTAGTCTTTGCGAGCGGCTTCACCGCCGAAGGCAAAGCTCACGGGCTGAGCTTCATCGCGTCGGGAAAGAAGATAAGTGGAATACCAAATCGCGGCCGTGGTCACTGAAAACCACAAACCTGCGGTGATATGAAATGCCTCTACGTTTCCGAAAAGAGGTCCGAAAACCTTGATGCTGAGTGCTGCAAACCAGAAGGAAAGCGGTCCGACGTCGGAAGCCGGGAATCCGTTGACGTTCGGAAGAAGCCAGTCGGCAAAGGAACCGTTGGCCATGTTCCACGCAACACCGAACGAAATAAGCGACTTTCCGCTCCAGACATCCGTAGAAAAGAACAACGGCAGCACGAAGGCAACTAAAAGTGCAATCAATGCAGCTCTCGGAAGCTTACCGGCAGCCGAAGCGCTGACGACGGCCGGAGAGGAATGGTTACTTAACATCGAAGCAGTGTGGTTGTAGACCTGAAAGGTGCGATTTTACTAAAGAAAAGGGCAGCCCAAAAGGCTGCCCTTCGGATCAGTATGAAACTGAAAAATTATTTTTTAGCCTTAGCAGCCTTGGCAGCTTCAGCAGAAGCGTTAAGGGCAGCAGACTTAGCAGCGAATTTCTGACGGAATTTTTCAACGCGGCCGGCTTCGACGATACGTGTCTGAGCGCCAGTGTAGAAAGGATGAGATTCGCTGGAGGTATCAAGCTTAACCTGCGGATAGGTAACGCCGTCGATTTCGATGGTGTCACGAGCGTCGGCAGTAGAGCGAATAATGAAGGTCTTGCCGATGGACATATCGGTGAAGGCAACTTCACGATACTGCGGATGAATATTCGGTTTCATGTGTATTCCAAAAAATGTCGGTCGCCACCAACCTTGCGAGACCGCTCACCGTTGTGAGTCTTACGTCCGGCATGTCAGAACGTGCCTAAGTTAATAAAAACAAGGGCAAAATTATACCCAAATTTCCTTGTAAAGCAAACAGATGCCTGATTATCGGCGCATCATGGCAAAGAACTCAGCATTGTTCTTTGTCGGGCGCATCTTATCAAGCAGGAATTCCATTGCCTGGATTTCGTCCATGTCGTAGAGGAACTTTCTAAGAATCCAAATGTTCTGAAGTTCCTGCGGAGCTAGAAGCAGTTCTTCCTTACGGGTTCCGCTCTTGGCAACGTTAATGGCCGGGTAGACGCGCTTTTCAGCAAGACGTCGGTCCAGATGGATTTCCATGTTGCCGGTACCCTTGAATTCTTCATAAATCACATCGTCCATACGGCTGCCGGTTTCTACCAGAGCAGTGCCGATGATCGTGAGCGAGCCGCCTTCTTCCAGATTGCGGGCTGCACCGAGAATGCGTTTCGGGCGCTGCAGGGCGTTGGAGTCCACGCCGCCGGTGAGCACTTTGCCGGAAGTCGGGACGACAGTGTTGTAGGCGCGGGCCAGACGAGTAATGGAGTCAAGAAGGATGACAACGTCTTTCTTGCTTTCAGCCAGGCGTTTGGCTTTTTCGATGACCATTTCTGCAACCTGAACATGGCGGGTAGCCGGTTCATCGAAGGTAGAGGCAATGACTTCACCTTTGACGGAACGTTCCATTTCCGTCACTTCTTCCGGACGTTCGTCGATCAGAAGGACCATCAAGATAACGTCCGGATAGTTGGCTGTAATCGCGTGAGCGATGTGCTGCATTAAAACGGTCTTACCGGACTTCGGAGAGGCAACCAGCAGAGCACGCTGACCTTTACCGATCGGAGCGAGGATGTCGATCAAACGACCGGTGAGGTTCTCGTCGCCCGAGATATTGCGTTCGAGTTTGAGCGGCTGGTTCGGGAAAAGCGGAGTCAGGTTTTCGAAGAGAATGCGGTGTTTAAGAGCTTCGGGAGGAAGACCGTTAACTTTGTCGACTTTGACTAAAGCAAAATAACGCTCGCCGTCTTTCGGAATGCGGACTTCACCTTCAACCGTGTCACCGGTATGAAGATTGAAGCGGCGGATCTGAGACGGAGAAATGTAAATATCTTCCGTGCTGGCTAAATAAGAAGAAACCGGAGAGCGAAGGAAACCGAATCCGTCAGGAAGGATTTCCAAAGTTCCGTCACCGAAAATCTGTTCGCCGGCTTTCGCACGTTTCTTCAAGATAGCGAACATGAGTTCCTGCTTGCGAAGGCGGCTGGCGTTATCAACATCGAGCTCTAAAGCAATATCGAGAAGCTCGGAGACGTGCTTGGATTTAAGGTCGGATAAATGCATAGGAAATGAAGCTCTTGCAAATAAGGATTACACAACAATCCCAAGCGAAGAGATTTAAATAAAAGAGGAAAGAAGAATTAAGGGAGGAAGGAAGCAACGGTTCGATAAAGAGGAAATCGAACCGTTGTAGAGCAAAATTAGATGAAGTTCTTGAGGAATTCAGAGAACTGAGCGGAATTCATAGCGCCGGCCTGCTGAGCCTGGAGCTGACCGTCTTTGTAAACGGCAAGAGTCGGAATACCGCGAACGCCCAGCTGAGAAACAACATCCTGGCACTCATCAACGTTGTATTTAACGATCTGAACGCCGTCGGGAAGGGTTTCGGCAGCTTTTTCAAGAACCGGTCCGAGCATGCGGCAGGGACCGCACCAGGGAGCCCAGAAGTCAACGACCACCACACCTTTTTGATTCAGGACGTCGTCAACAAAGCTGGCGTCTGTAACTTGTTTCAAGGCCATTTTTTAAATTACCTCCAATTATTGATTCCCTGGAACCGAAATCGGCTCCAACGGATGATGGGATACTATCACCGAGAGCTTTCAGGGCTTAACTAACAACCCCAAAAAGGTGAAACTCATGCTGGATTTTTGTAACTATACACATTTGAAGCAACCTTGAGGGCGTGTGTGTGCAACGTTAGATATTAACAATGTGTGAAAACTTCTTAGAACGTTGAGCGGACAAGGAAGGAAAAGCTAAGCGGGTGCAGGCCGGAGTTTTGAAAACGATCCAAATAAGCAGAACTAAAAAGCGCCGCGCAGAAACTACTTTCCGGAGCGACGCTCGTTTGACTATTGGACAAGGTTAATTTTTAGCAAACGCATACCCTTTTCGGAAAATCTTTCCTGTGTAATCGACTTTCACAAGAATGTGTTTGCTTTCAATCTGAATTTTTTCAACAACAGGTTCTTTCTGAACAAAGGCTGTTTTTTGAATTTCAAATTTACCCTGGGCGTAGGCGGCAGGATCCCAACGACCAATAAATTTAGCATTGGCCGTGCCGGAGAACGCGAGCATAAGGGCGATGAATGGAACGCTGAATCTAATCATTTTCTCCTCCTTTTCTTATAGTTAGTTCATCTTACCACTCTGAATCGTGAAAAAGGCTCTCTATTTCAGTTTCATTTTCTTTGCTGGCGCAGAATTCAAATTCATATATAATTCGTAGCCGGCGAGCCCCCTCGCATGTGAATGTCGTGAATCTGGTCAGGTCGGGAACGAAGCAGCCATAGCGAAACTAGCAGTGCCGAGGTGTGGTTCGCCTTTCCTTTTCAATAAGGTGCTCAAATGGATAACTTCAATATTCGCAATGCTCGTCCTCAAGATTGCCCGGTTATTGCCGAACTTATCCGCGGATTGGCCCATTACGAAAAACTTGACGACCAGTGTCAGGTCACTCCCGAACTCCTTGAAAAATGCCTTTTCGGAGACAAACCCGAATGTTATGCCGTAGTTGGCTGGCTGACGGGAAAAAACGGAACAGAAAAACCGGTAAGCTTTGCGCTTTATTTCTATAACTTCTCTACCTTCCTTGCGCGCAAGGGTCTCTACTTAGAAGATATTTTTGTACTTCCTGAATACAGACACCGCGGCATCGGCAAGAAGATGATGAATTATTTGGCGGCCAAAGCTGTGGCTGACGGATGCGGCCGATTTGAGTGGTCTGTTCTGGATTGGAATCAGCCGGCAATTGATTTCTATGAAAGCATCGGCGCTACTGTTATGCAGGAATGGCGTATTTGCCGTCTGACCGGTGAAAAACTTGAGCAATTTGCTCAAAAAGCACTTGCAAAATAAAGAGTTTAAAAAGTAGAAGGGCGCCCATAGCGCTGAGATTTTGCGTTTTTCAGTGATCTAGCCGGAGTTCGGCTCCGGCATCCTCGTTAAATTTCAATATCCGTACCTAATAACGTTTCGGCTTCTGGTTCTTCTTGAACATCTTCCGGTGTCTCGGGCCCGGCTCCCGGAACTCCAACACCTAACGCTTCAAAGTATTTAATCTTTTTACCGGCAACTTCGTCGAAGTAGTAGCCGTGGTTAAAGCGAGTTTGCATGACGTTATTTAGAACCTGAAGGATCTTTGCGTCGCTCTCGTAGACCAGATTCAGTTTTCCAGCTTTCTTGTTTTCCTTCATATAGCAGCGGATTCTCGAACGAACCATCAGCGACAAGCCCGTCGCAATGAACTGTACGAAGGTCTTTCCTTGCAGTGCCTTGTTGTCAGAGCATCTGATTCGATTGCAGCCGAGTCGGTCCTTAAGCGTCGCAAAGGCGTCTCCTACGCGCCAGCGGTCCGCATAAGCCGTCCAGGCCTTAACCGGATCCTTCTCCGAGTCTGTGACTAAAACTCTAAATCCCTTGTACTTCAAGTAGTCGTCTACTCGGCGGTTAATAATAATCAAGCCTTTTTCTTTATCGTTTCGGAAGAATTTTTCTTTCAGCTCTTCCTCCTGCTCGGTCAGGGCTTCATTTTCAAGAAGTTTCTTTTTAATGGTGAGAAGCGATTCCGTGAGCTTATTGGCTGCCTCCTGATAGATGACGGAATCGTAGAACATGTGGTAATAAAGCTCGGCTGTCGCAGAGTTTGATGCCGGCTTCCCGTCTACCGGCCGCGGATCGTATTTCCAATTCACCTTTGCCGTGGCGATGTTCTTTCTGATGTAAGGATCGCCGCTGTTGAGGTCTGCAAACTCCTTTCTATGTTCATCTATGAGTTCTCTGGCCAGACAGCCTTTCGTTCCCAGGCGGACATTAAAAATGAACTCAACTTTATTGATCAGACAGTCGTTGATGTTTTTTACGCTGTTATAGCCTTTGTCAGCAACCAGAACGACGTTCTTCATGTTTAGAAGAGCCTGATCGGCAATCGTATGACGAATGGTGCTGACATCTGGAACATTTCCGTCATAAAAGCGATAAAAAATCGGAAGTCCGGACTTCTGGTCTACCAAGAAGAGAACATTTAGCTGCGGCAGCGCATCGTCGTCTTTGTTCTTGCCGTATTCAATATGAGTTAAGCGCGTGGAGTAAGAAGAGATTGAGGTCGAGTCCAGGGCAAGAATGATCTTATTGTCTTCGTCTTCTTGAAGATAGCTGCGCATCAGCAGGAAGTAACGCCGGACATCGCGCAGCTCTATCCTCTGGAAGAGGCGAGTTACTGCCGAGGGGCTCAGCGGCCGCGGATACGGCAGTCTCGTCGTCTCTGCAAAGCTTTCATAGAAGCTAACGTTGTTGTTCTGATTAAGGATTAAAAAGTACGCTAAGGAAAGGATCTTTTTATAGTCTTTGTTCCTTGGGAAGCACTCCTTTAAGAACTCTCCGACAGGAGAGTCGGCAACGATCTGATCTAAGGCCCAAGTAGCACCGGCGTAAAGCTTCTTTATGTTGCGAGCCTGTTCAAGAGTGATGCCTTCTTCGGAGATCTGAGTAAAGACATAATCTTTTCCTTTCCTCTCAACCTGATAGTTCCGAAATTCAGGATGTTCTTGAAGGAAAGCTCCATCAAAACGAATTTTTCCATCCTTTTGTCCGCCAAGGATTGCCCCAATCTTTTTGGATTCACCTCTTTTGCTCCGCTTGAGTTCTCTATCCCAAACGTTTTTATACGTGTAAACGTAATAAACGGAACCTGCCTTGTTAATCAGAATCGGAGGAAGCTTCGGATTTGCCATTGATAGATCTCCATATATAATGATCTAGTTTAGCACAAAAAATCCTCAATTTCAACATTAACTTTATGTTTTATTGAGGATTTTTAAAATAATGAAGATCTAGAAACGCAAAATCTCAGATAGCGGCGCCCTGTATTATATCTACAGCCTCTTACGGCTTAGCTCAAAGGTCCGGATGAATCGGAGAGTGTTTCGCCGACTTCTTTGACGTAAAGAAGTATTTCCTAACTCGATGACGAATAGGACAATCCGAGCAGAATTGAGATAGGATTATCCTCATGCTTAAAAGCTCGATAACGGGAGAACAGCTCTCCGCATAATCGGCTGAACAACATATTTCGGAATAGCCTAATGTCATACCAAGTTTTGGCACGCAAGTGGCGGCCTCATGATTTTTCTTCTTTGCTCGGACAGGATCACGTTGTTCGAGCTCTGACGCATGCTCTGACGGAAAATCGGCTGCACCACGCCTATCTTTTTACCGGCACGCGAGGAGTTGGAAAAACCACAATCTCCAGAATTCTTGCTAAATGCCTAAACTGTGTCGGGCCGGACGGGAAAGGCGGCATCACAGCAGAGCCTTGCGGAGTTTGCGAGGCTTGTCGCGCGATTGATGAAGATCGTTTCGTAGATTACATCGAAATGGACGCGGCTTCGACCCGCGGTATTGACGACATGGTTTCGCTTTTGGAAAGAGCCAAATATGTTCCGACGAATGCCCGCTTTAAGGTCTACATGATCGACGAAGTTCACCAGCTGACTTCCGCGGCATTTAACGCCATGCTTAAGACTTTGGAGGAACCGCCCGAATACGTCAAATTTATTTTGGCCACAACGGATCCTCAAAAGGTGCCGGTTACGGTTCTTTCTCGTTGTTTGCAGTTCAATCTGAAGAGTTTGTCTCCTCAGCTTATTTCCTCCCATATGGCAGAGCTTCTAGAGAAAGAACAAATTTCTTTTGAGAAGCCGGCTCTTAGAATGCTTGCTTTGGGAGCGAGAGGCTCCATGCGCGACGGACTTTCCCTCCTGGACCAGGCAATCGCCTACAGTGCAGGTAATGTTACATTGGAGTCAGTGCGCGAGATGCTCGGTACGATTGACTCGACGACACTGATTCGTTTGCTCGGCGCCTTGGCCAACCATGAGCCGAAAGAGATCATGAAGGTGGCCGACGAAATCGGTGCCCGCAGCTTGTCTTATACGCAGGCGATGAAGGATTTGGCCGTTCTGCTGCACCGCATTGCGATGGCGCAGCAGCTGCCGGAAATTCTGACCGATGAAGAACCTGACGCGCCCGAACTCCGTCAATTGGCGAGCGTGTTTTCTCCGGACGAAGTCCAGCTCTTTTATCAGATTGCGATTCATGGACGCAACGATATGGCGCTGGCACCCGATGAGTATGCAGGTTTCACAATGGCGCTTCTGCGCATGCTGGCGTTTGCTCCTTTAGAAGGAAAGATGCCGAAAAGCCTGCCTGTTGCTGTAACGCATAAAGAAGAGGCACCAGCCCTCCCAAAAACTGAGCCGGCTAAGACTGAGCTGCCGGCGCAGCAAAAAGCTCAGTCAGTAGATACTCAGCCGAAAGCTCCTGAAGCTCCGGCGGCTTCTGCAAAACCGGTTTTATCCACACAGGAGCTGGAAGGCATTCCCTGGGATCACAGTATTGCGACAGGCAAACCCGTCTTCGTTCCTCAAGGTTCGGAGTCCGCAGTTCCCAACTTAAAGAAGAAAGCGGCCGAAAAGTCAAAACCGGCAGCAGCGGCTCCGGCGGCAAAAGAAGTCAACCCTCAGCCGAAGGCGCCGGAAGCTGAGCCTTTTCCTCCGGAAATAGCAGCCGCTCCTGCTATCCCTTCGATCGACATGCCGGATGACGATGCGCCGTGGGTTCCGGAGACTGACAGCGTCCCCCCCGATGACCTCGATTGGATGGCGCCTCCGGCTTGGCCCGAAGAATATTCAGAAGAAGCCGGGGTCTCCGTGCTCCCGCCCGCTCCTCAGGAAAAGCAGAAGGAATATATTCCCGCTGAACCCGTTCAGATGAACGCGTGGCTTGAAGCCGCAGAAAAGATTCATTTGGATCCGGCGTCTCAGCCGTTAGTGACCAGCGCCGAGCTGGAGAGTTTCGACGGTCAGAATATGAAGCTCACCGTGGATTTGGAAAAACTGACAGCGCACGATATGGTTGCTAAACTTGCGGCCGAACTAAAGAAGGTTCTTGGGAGCGATGTCCTCGTCACAGTGACGACGGCACCCTCGAAATACCAGAATCTTCGTACGCTTTACGCTCAGAGATTTTTAGCAGAAAAGCAGAAAAAGCTCTCCGAGCTGAAGAAAGACAAAAGAATTCTTTCTTTCATGAAGGTCTTTAACGTCGAGCCGAAGGCAGAAGACTTGGACCTTTTAGATAAAGAAGGCAAAGTTAGAACAATTTAAATTTAAGAGGAATCAAAATGAAAGGATTTGGCGGAATGGGTCAGATGGGCCAGATGATGAAACAGGCTCAGATGATGCAGATGAACATTCAGAAAGCCCAGAAAGAGCTCGAAACTATTGAAGTCACCGGTGAAGCCGGCAACGGTATGGTTAAAGTTACGATGACCTGCAAGAACGTCTGCCGCCGCGTCATGATCGACGACAGCCTTGTCGGTGCCGATGCTGACCGCGAAATGCTCGAAGACCTCCTTCTGACGGCAATCAACGATGCTTCCAAGAAGGTCGAAGCCGAAACCAATGCCAAGATCAGCAAGGCAACCGGTGGTATGAAACTCCCGTTCTAATTCAATGGAACAAATCGGAGCAATTGCCGAACTGATAGATGCGCTGAAGAAGCTTCCCGGAGTCGGTCCGAGAGCTGCTCAGCGCATTGCTTATCAGCTGCTAAACGGCGACAGAAGTGATGCGAACCGTCTCGGAGAGGCCCTCTTAAAGGCCACTAAGACGGTGCATCGCTGTGCCCGCTGCAACAATCTGACCGACGGCGAGCTGTGCAGCTACTGCTCTTCTCATAACCGCGATGACTCTCTGCTTTGTATTGTTGAGAGCGTTGCTGATTTGATGGTGATTGAGCAGAGCCTTTCTTATCACGGCCGCTACTTTATTCTGATGGGACGCCTGTCCCCGTTAAACGGCGTCGGACCCCACGAAATCGGCTTGGACAAGCTGTTGGAACGAGCCGGTGAACCCGAAGTCAAAGAAGTTATCATTGCAACTTCTTTCACCGCAGAAGGAGAGGCCACTGCCTTTGCCGTCTCGGAACTTCTCTCCAAACACTATCCCCAATTAAAACTCACGCGCATTGCAAGAGGCGTTCCTGCCGGAGCCGAAATTGAATACACGGATGTCAACACCGTGGCGCAGGCAATGCTCAATAGACGTGTTCGTGAAAGCGACTAAAACGCTTTCTTTTCGATTCGAGCAAAAATTTTTCTTCTAAGTGTTATTACTTAGTTAGATTTCCGCACAAACGAGATTTAGGCGGTATTCTTTATCTGTAACTCAATTTTACAAACGGAAGAAAAGTGACGAATACAACAGGCAACCGAAACAACACTCCGGCAATCCCGGGGTTTGCGGCTGTTTGCGTCCTTTCTCTTAACGGTCTTAGCTTGGCTTTGGGCTTGCTGCGATTGCGCCTTAATGTCGGCTAGGACTGTTTTTGTATATATCGTTTCTTATCAACTAAATTCGTAGTTCAAAGACGGTCCGCCAAGCGGGCCTTTTTTATTATTGGGGAATAAAAATGAATAAATTCACACGCCGTACCGTCATCGCAGCTGCCTGTGCTGCTGCAGCTATGACTTTCGGGCCGATGTCCTTTGCTCAGCAAGCACCGGAAAAGAAAGACGTGACGATTGCCGTGGGCGGTAAGAGTCTTTACTACTATCTTCCTCTTTCTATCGCTGAACAGCTCGGCTACTTCAAAGACGAAGGTCTGAATGTCAAGATTGTTGACTTCCAGGGCGGCTCCCGTTCGCTTCAAGCAGTTGTGGGCGGCAGTGCAGACGTTGTCTCCGGAGCCTTTGAACATACCATCTCCATGCAGGCTAAAAAGCAGCCCATGACCGCCTTTGTTCTGCAGGGCCGTGCGCCTCAGCTGGCTCTCGTTGTCTCCAACAAGACAATGAAAGACTACAAACAGCTGAGCGATCTGAAGGGCAAGAAAGTCGGTGTAACCGCTCCGGGCTCTTCTTCTCAGATGGTTGCCAACTTCATCCTCAAGAAGGGCGGCCTCGGACCTAAGGACGTTGCTTTCATCGGTGTCGGTTCTTCTTCCGGCGCAGTTTCTGCCATCAGAAGCGGCCAGATTGATGCCTTAATTAACCTTGATCCGGTTATCACGATTCTTCTGAAGAACGGTGACGCCAAGCTCGTTGCCGACACCCGTAAAGTTAAAGAATCCGAAAGCTTCTTCGGCGGCACGATGCCTGCCGGCTGCCTCTACGCACCGGTTTCTTTCATCGAAAAGAATCCCCAGACTGTTCAGGCTCTGACCAACGCCATCGTCCGTGCTGACGAATGGCTCTCCAAGGCCACTCCGGAAGAAGTTGCCAAGGTTGTTCCGGCTTCCTACTTAATGGGCAACCGTGACATTTATCTTGCCGGTTTCGAAGGCAACCGTGACGCTCTGTCTCCGGACGGACGCTTCCCGGACGGCTGCGCCAAGATTTCTCTAGGCGCCCTTCAGACCGTGAACGATAAGATCGACCCTGCCAAGATTGATTTAACCAAGGTTTATACCAATAAATTTGTTGATGAAGCCTTAAAGAAATATCCGGCTAAATAAATAAAATAAGAGGCGGAGCCTAGGCGCTCCGCCCAAGAGAAACCGAATAACAACGAATACACAGCATTCAAGATGAATCAGCCAGCAGTGGAATTTGACGATGTGACGTGCAGTTTTGTCAGCGATGACAATAAACACTACACGGCCGTTAGAGATGTGAATTTAACAATCGGAGACGGTGAGTTTGTCAGCGTCGTCGGTCCGACAGGATGCGGTAAATCGACCGTACTTAATATGGCAGCGGGACTTTTAACGCCGTCAAAAGGAACCGTCAAGGTTTTCGGAGAGGAGCTTGTCGGTTTAAATAAGCGAGCCGGCTACATGTTCCAGGCCGAGGCATTGATGCCCTGGAGAACGGCTATTGATAACGTTTCTGCAGGTCTGCAGTTTAAGGGCGTTCCTGAGAAAGAACGCCATGAACAAGCCCGTCATTGGCTCTCGCGCGTGGGTTTGAGCGGTTTTGAAGACCGTTATCCGCATGAACTCTCCGGCGGTATGAGAAAGCGTGTTGCTCTGGCTCAGACGCTGATCATGGATCCGGACATCATTCTGATGGACGAGCCGTTCTCCGCTTTGGATATTCAGACCCGCCAGCTGATGGAAAACGAAGTGCTGGCTCTGTGGTCGCAGAAGAAAAAGGCCGTGCTCTTTATTACGCACGACTTAGACGAAGCTATTTCGATTTCCGACCGCGTGGTGGTTTTCTCCGCCGGCCCGGGTTCTCATCCGATCGGTGAGTTCTATATCGACATCGCTCGTCCGCGTGACGTGGCCGAAGTCCGTGTCACACCGCGCTTCATTGAACTGCACAACGCCATTTGGGCCGACCTTCGCGAAGAGGTGCTCAAGGGCTATGAGAACCAGAGAAATCGGGTGAAATAAAATGAAAAAAGGAAGCACACCTATTCTTCAGTCAAAAACCAAGTTAGTCACCTGCCAGCTCCTTCTGCTCGTTGCAATTTTCTTATTCTGGTGGCTGATGACGAAGCCCGGCCTCATTTCTCCGTTCATGTTTCAGGATGAGAACCAGGCCGCCTTCTTTTTCGGTGAACCGGTTCAGATCGGAAAGGTTATTTGGGACTGGTTTGCTGTTAACTTAGAAATCTATCCCAACCTTGCCGTTACGCTGACGGAAACTGTTCTTGCGTTTATTTTTGGTACTGCTGCCGGTCTTCTCGTCGGCCTTTGGCTCGCACTTGCTCCGACGGCTGCGGCGATCGCAGATCCTTATATCAAGGGTTTGAACTCCATGCCTCGCGTGATCCTGGCTCCGATTTTCGGTGTTTGGTTCGGTCTTGGCATCGGCTCTAAAGTTGCCCTCGGTATCACGCTGGTCTTTTTCATCGTGTTCTTCAACGTCTATCAAGGCGTTCGAGAGGTTAGCCCGAATGTGCTGGCGAGTGCTCGCATGCTCGGCGCCAATAAAACTCAGCTGCTCCGATTTGTTTATCTTCCGAGCGCGATGAGCTGGGTGTTTTCTTCGCTGCATTCTTCCGTCGGTATGGCCTTCGTCGGTGCGGTCGTCGGCGAATACTTAGGTTCCGCAAGCGGTGTCGGTTACCTGATTCTGCAGGCTGAAAGTACGTTTGATATCAACACGGTTATGGCCGGTATTTTGGTTCTGACTGCGTTTGCACTGGTCCTGGACTGGATGGTGTCTCTGGCTGAACACCATTTCATGAAGTGGCAGCCGAAGGGCGGCAGGAGCGAAAAGCTTTAAAACCAAAATTTCTGACTATTGGGTGCTTCGGCGCCCATTTTTGTAGCTGTCGCCAGAAAGAAAAGATTTGAAACAATTTTCTTGAGTCTGTTCTTCATGAGCAACAATCTCTTGCGAGTCGAAATTTACGGCATAGAAAATTCATGTTACCCATCATCCGTATTCATTAGTGGAAACCACGACAATTAATAAATGAGTTTTCAATGTTTGGGTGAAGATAAAGTTTTAATAAATTAGATAGTTGATTGATTTATAAGGATAGTTAGAAATTTAGGTGCAAATAAATTGAGTTTCTGAAAAGTCAATGACCACAAACAAGCGATTTTTAGTTAGAAACGTGGTTAGTAGAATCTCCGAATCATTCAAAAGCAAGCATCAAGACCACTTTGTGATGTTTGCTTTCTTAATTCGAGGAGGAGAAGAATGATTCGTAAGGCTGTTTTAGGAACTGTTCTTGCCGCAGTATGCGGTGCCGCTTTTGCCGCTCTGCCGAACGTTGCTGTTTACGCGACTGGCGGTACGATTGCCGGACAATCCGCGGCGTCTGATAAAACCAATTACTCTGCTGCCAAGGTCGGTGTCGACAAATTAGTGCAGGCAGTTCCTGAACTTGCAAACATCGCCAATGTCACTAGCGATCAAGTTGCACAGATTGGCTCTCAGGATATGAGCGATGCTGTTTGGCTGACGCTTGCTAAGAAGATCAATGCTGAGTGCGGCAAGAAAGACGGTTTTGTGATTACACACGGGACCGACACGATGGAAGAAACCGCTTACTTCCTGAACCTCACGGCTAAGTGCAACAAACCGATCGTTCTGGTAGGTGCTATGCGCCCGTCGAATGCACTTTCTGCTGACGGTCCTGCTAACCTCTACAACGCCGTTGCTGTCGCCGGTGATCCTTCCGCTGCCGGCAAAGGTGTTATGGTTGTGATGAATGACCGTGTTCTCGGTGCACGTGACGTCACGAAGACAAACACAACAGGCGTTGAAACTTTCCAGAGCCCGAACGCTGGTCAGCTGGCAACGATCCATAACGGCAAGGTTCTGTGGGATGCAACACCAGTGACCAAACACACGACTCAGACTCAGTTCAAGGTCGACGGTTTAGACAAGCTGCCGAAGGTCGGTGTGGTCTATCAGCACGCAGGTGTTGAAGGAATTCAGGCTCAAGCCTTAGTTGATGCCAAATACGACGGTATCGTCACCGCCGGCGTTGGCAACGGCAACCTTCATAAGTCAACATTCCCGATCATCGAGAGGGCAGCTAAAGACGGCATTGCGATCGTTCGCTCCTCTCGTGTGCCGACCGGTTCTACAACCAAAGACGCGGAAGTCGATGACGCTAAGTACGGTTTTGTTTCGTCCGGTTCTCTGAATCCTCAGAAAGCTCGCGTTCTTTTGATGCTGGCCCTGACTCAGACTAAGGATCCGAAAGAAATCCAGAAGATCTTCGATCAGTACTAAACCGATAGGTTAAGAAGGCGATAGCCTTTTCAGAGACGGCAAAACCCGGGCAATTGCTCGGGTTTTGTCGTTGAAACCGTAAAGAAACTATTCGTCGATTTCGACGTCAACGGGCTTCATCGCCGGCGTACTTTCTAAATGACGGCTGACGAGTCGAACGGTATCAATCGTACGAATGGCGTTGATGATCTTCTGCAGATGTTTCGTGTCGCCCACTAAGATTGTGAGCTCGACCTTATCCACGCTGTTTTGCTGGCTCATGGCAAAGCCCGTGACGCTCGAATGCTGCTGAGCAATCATGCTGGTCAATCTTTCAAGCGTGGCATGGGTATTGGTCAATTCAATGTCTAACTTAACCGGATAGCCGCCTTTATATTGGCTGTTCCATTGCAGATCGCGCCAATTTTCAGGGTCGATCCTCATTCCACGCTGAACGTGACTGCAGTCCTTGCGATGAACATGAAGGGTATTGGTACCGGCGATGTAATGTCCGATGATGACATCATCCATTGCCGGTGTGCAGCAGGGCGCAAGCTTGCAGATTTGGCCTTTGAGTGCTAAGACAGGTTCTTGGCTCTGTTGGACAGTAGTCGCTGTTTCGTTCCCCTTCAATGTGTAGGGGGCGGTCAATTGATGAAGAAGCAGGAGGGAGTCCTTCTGTCCCGAGCCGATTGCATCAAGCAAAGCATTCTTATCTGTAAAACCGTTCGCCTTGCAGACGCGGGTCCAATCCTCATTGGTGACTTTTGAATAGGGTAAGTGATGAGACTTGGAAGATCTCTCCAAGAGTTTGGATCCCAGTTCGATTTTGCCTTCTTCAGAAAGGGAGCGCATATATTGGCGGATTTCAGCTCTTGCCTTACCGGTTCGAACACTGGAGAGCCAAGAAGGATTAGGCGTGGGTTTGTCGCCCTTGATGATGTTAATCATTTCGCCGTTCTTGAGTTCACGAGTAAGGGGCGCCGTTTCGCCATTAATTTCACAGCCGATTGTGCAATTGCCGAGGTCAGTATGAATTTGATAAGCGAAATCAACTGCTGTTGACCCTTTAGGCAGCTGGATAATTCTGCCTCGCGGAGAGAAGACGTAAACTCGATCGGGGAAAATATCGACTTTGATATTTTCCATGAATTCCAAGGATGTTCCGCTCTGCTTTTGAATTTCCAGCAACCCGTTGAGCCAGTCCATCGTATTGCGCTGCAGCTGGTCGGACGTGTTGCGGTCGCGGTAAAGCCAGTGCGCTGTAATACCGTCTTCACAGATGTGATGCATTTCTTCCGTGCGAATCTGGAATTCGACCATGAGACCGCCAGGTCCGATGACGGTGGTATGCAGGCTCTGGTAACCGTTAGCCTTCGGGATCGCAACGAAATCTTTGAAACGTCCCGGAACTGGTTTATAGAGTTCATGAATCACGCCTAAGGCGCGGTAGCAGTCGTCCCTTGTCGGAACTAAAACGCGGAAGCTGTGCACGTCCAGCACTTCGCTAAAGCGGATCTTGCGTTCCTTCATTTTGGAGTAGATGCGCCAAAGGGATTTGTTTTTACCTTGTACGTCGCCGCGGATTTTACGAGCAGCCAGACGATCCGACGTTTCGTGATAAATCTGATCCAGAGCGTTCTTTTTGCGCATACGGGATTCAGCTACTTTCTTTTCAAGAACACGATAGCGAATCGGGTACATGTAAGAGAAGCTCATGTCGGAGAGCTCTCTATAAACAGAAAAGAGACCAAGGCGGCTCGCAATCGGAGCGTAGATATCCATGGTCTCTTTAGCAATACGGAATTTTTTATGCTGCTTAACCGCGCCCAATGTGCGCATGTTATGAAGACGGTCGGCAAGCTTAATTAGGATGACACGAACATCGCGGGACATCGCGAGCAGCATCTTGTGAAAGCTTTCCGCCTGAGCCTCTTCATTCGAAGAAAATTTGAGCTTGTCCAGCTTTGAGACGCCGTCGACAAGCTCAGCAACTTTCACTCCGAATTTTTCGCTCATTTCGATCTTGGTAATGCCCGTGTCTTCTAAGACATCGTGCATGAGACCGGCCTCAATGGTTTCGGCATCCATGTGCCAGGAGGCAAGGATTTCTGCAACTGCGATCGGATGAGTAATGTAGGGAGCACCGGAATTACGGAATTGACCTAAATGCGCTTGGTCAGCATATCGGAATGCTTCACGAATTTTCTGAACGTCGCTATTAGAGAGGTATTGACGGCAACGTTCGGCAAGCAGATTGGCAGACGCGACAGGGTTGAGTTTTTCCTCTGCGAAGGCATCCTCCTTGGGCTCCGGTTTAGTCGCCGATTTCATGCCGACGGCTGTCATGAACAAGTCTGCGGCTTTTTGTGCGTAGCTTTTTCCTGCAGTTGCGGTATTCGGGGCCATGGTTGCTCTCCTAGCTGAGGTTTTATTTTTCGTGTTTTCTTCTGCGCTTCACCAAAAAACAAAACGGGGTTCGGCTGCGAGCCGAACCCCGACTGTGCAGATAACTTCTATTATCTTATACCGTTGAGCATTTCTAAGCCTGTGACGCCCTCAGCAATTTCACGGAGTGCGGCAACAGTCGCCTTATCCTTACACTCAATCTTAGGAGTATGACCCTGAGAAAGCTGACGAGCGCGGACAGATGCTACGAGAACCATCTGGAAACGGTTCGGGATCTTTTTTAAACAATCTTCAACTGTAATACGTGCCATTGATCTAACCTATCAAATTCAGTTCGGGATTCCGAGCTGAATAAAAATATCACGACAACGAGCCGCCTGTTTATCAAAACGGAGACGGCTTGCGGTCACGATTGCGCAGAATTCATCGAGCGCATTTTCAAAAACTGAATTAATTATAACGAAGTCAAATTCACTTGCATGAGCCATTTCGGCGCCGGCGCCCAAAAGACGTCTCGTAATGGTCTGTTCGGAATCTTGTCCGCGCTTATGAAGCCTGTCTTCCAAGGCTTGGATAGAAGGAGGCAGGATAAAAATGCTTACAGCTTCGGGGAAATGTTCTCTCACCTGACGGGCTCCCTGCCAGTCAATTTCAAGAAGGACGTCGCCTCCTTTGGCCATTGTGTCCTCAATCCACTTTTTGGAAGTGCCGTAGAAATTTCCATGAACTTCTGCAGATTCTAAAAACTCACCTCTTTCGCGGGCGGCGAGAAACTCCTCGACCGTTGTGAAATGATATTCGCGTCCGTTAACTTCACCCGGACGAGGGGCGCGGGTCGTCGTAGAAATGGAGAGTGCGATACCCGGAATTTTTGCAAGGAGTGCATTGACCAGCGAAGATTTTCCGGCGCCGCTCGGGGCGGAGACCAAAAAGAGCGAGCCTGCATTTCTCGGTTTAAAAGATTGGTTTGTCATTGAAAGACTCTTTTAAAAATAGATTTTGCAATTAATCCTGCGGCCAAATCTTACCTGTCTCAGTACGCATTTGTCGCAGTGTCTCCTTGAGTGTGAGCGTATCTTTAACAAATGCTCTGATGCCTTCGTCTAATTTATAAGATGCCATTTCCTCTTCGCACATTGCGAATCTCCATTGAGCTTCCGTTAAAGGTTCAGCACGAATTGGGCTCACCTTAGCAACGTCGAGTTTTTTTTCGAATTTCTCTTCGGAGTTTGAGAGCTCTTCGATCAGTTTAGGAGAAATGGTTAGCAGGTCGCAGCCGGCAAGCGCCACGATCTGGCCTTTATTACGGAAGCTGGCACCCATGATCTGAGTTTTTGCGCCCAAACCTTTGAGGCGCTCGAAGATTTTTCTCACAGACTGAACGCCAGGGTCGTTTTCTCCGGCGTTTGCTTCTTCATCCCAATCGGCGCCGGCTTTTTTCTTGAACCAGTCGTAGATTCTGCCGACGAAAGGCGAGATCAAAGTGACACCGGCATTGGCAGCGATTTCTGCCTGAGCAACGGAGAAGATAAGCGTCAGGTTGCAGTGGATACCTTCTTTTTCCAGCACGCGAGCGGCTTGGACGCCTTCCCATGTTGCAGCGATCTTAATCAAGACACGTTCTTTATCAATGCCTTTTTCTTGATAGAGCTCGATTAAACGGCGAGCTTTGACGATTGTCTTTTCAACATCAAAGGACAGGCGAGCGTCGACTTCGGTAGATACACGGCCTTTGACGTATTTAAGGATCTCTGCGCCGAAGTTCACAAGAACGCGATCAGCGGCGTCTTCTAAGGAAACGGAATTTTCAACTGCTTCCGTTAAGAAAGCCCGATAGGCAGGATCTTTGGAAGCTTTCAGGATAAGAGAAGGATTGGTTGTTGCGTCTTGTGGTTGGATTTTTGCGATAGACGCGATATCCCCAGTATCAGCCACAATGGTCGTCAGGGAAGCTAATTGATCAAGCTGAGTCATGTCTTTTTATAACTTGGGTCAAATTTTTCTATTGTAAAACCCGAATATCTGTAAAAAGCGAATAGATTGTTCACATTCGGGAGAAAAGAAGAATTTCAGCTCTGCCGTGGCATTTACATCGATACCGTTGCCCCTTCGACCTCTACCAACAGAAGATCACAACTTCAATGTTGGATGGAAGAGGTGTAAGCGGTAAGGTCAATAACTTCGGTCTCGGTTTATCTGCCGAAGTCGGCAAGAAGTTCGGTTTGACTAAGGACTTCTTCGTCGAGCCCCAGGCTCAGTTGGCTTACTACTGGATCAAGGGTAAAGACTTCTCTATGTCCAACGGTATGAAAGTCGAACAAGGTGACTTCAACAGCTGGGTTGGCCGCTTGGGCCTCGTCGCCGGTAAAGACTTCAAAGATGCTGAAGGCAACACCAAGGCTCAGGTCTTTGTAAAGGGCGGCGTCAAACAACAGTTTGCAGGCAAGCAGAAGTTGTATGCCAATTCGGTTCAATTTAAGGATGAACTGAAGGGAACAAGCGGCTATTATGGTCTTGGCTTCGAAGCGAATCCGAACAAGAAGGTCAGCCGTTATGGTCAGCTCGAACGGGAAAACGGCAAGCATTACACGAAGGAAATCGAAGTGATGCTTGGGCTGAGATGTAAGTTCTAGTATAAAATTCTAAAAATACGTTATCTAATTTGAAAAAGAAGTATAATACGGCCATGAATGGAGGAATTTCATGGCCGGTCGTACGCGCAAATTTAATCCCGTCTTATCTGAACAAGACAAAGTTGCTCTTGAGAAGATCGTTTCTTCCAGGACTGAAGAGATTCGGAAGGTACAACGCGCCAAGATGATTCTGTTGGCCGCCTCCGGGAGCAGTAACACTGATATTGCAAATAACCTTGGGATTTCCCGTCCTGTCGTTAACAAAATAATCAAACGTTTTTCTTCAGCCGGAGTTCAGGCAGCCTTAGAAGATGCAGCACGTCCGGGGCGTCCGAAAGAACTGGATGCTGAGCAGCAGACATGGATTATTTCTTTGGCCTGCAGCAAGCCTAGAGAACTGCCTGACGGACCGGCATTAGAGCTTTGGACTCTCTCTGCTCTGACCAACTACGTTAGAAGCCACTGCAAAGAACATGGCTTTGACCGACTTGAATCTGTCGCGGCCTCTACCATTTGGTATTTATTAAACGACTCGGAGATTAAACCACACCGAATTCGCTATTACTTGGAAAAGAAAGATGAGCAATTCGAGGCTAAAGCCAAGGAAGTGTTATTGCTCTACAAAAAGATTGAATGGATAACGCAATTAGCGAAGAAATACGATGATCCGGAAGAAGAAATAACGCTTGTTAATCAAGAGGTTTTTATTTCTTACGACGAGAAACCGGGCATTCAGGCGGTAGAGAACAAGCATAAAGATCGGACTCCGAAACTCGGGAAAGGTTTTGTTCGGCGAGATTATGAATACATTAGACACGGAACCGTCTCCCTGCTGGCAGGAATAGATTTGTTAACCGGAATGGTTCACAGCATCGTCTGCGAATCTCATAAATCATCGGACTTCATCGACTTCTTAAAGATGCTGGACAAGACTTATCCGGAAGGAATCGTTATCAACATAATCTTGGATAACCATTCTGCGCACCGTTCCAAAGAAACCATGAATTACTTGGCCACACAGCCGAATCGATTTAAATTCACCTTCACGCCAAAGCATGCATCCTGGCTCAATCTCATTGAATCATTCTTCGGGAAGATGGCCAGAACCTGCCTGAAGGGACTGAGGGTTCGTTCTAAGGAAGAGCTTGTCAATCACATTAACCGCTGGATCATGCAAGTCAATGCGGAACCGGTAGTCTACCGCTGGAAATGGAAGCTTGAAGACATCGAGTCCGCATTTACTTAATTGATAATATATTTATAGATTGAACTACTAGCTATTGCCTCTCGGCTCTAACACACTCGGCATTCCGCCGAGTGTGCCAAAGCTTCAAGACAAAATTGAAAAGCAAAAATTTGTAGTAATTAGAACCCGCATTTCAAACTGCCTCAAAGCCCTCAACTGGAGGTCTTGACGGCAAATTTCCTCGGGTTTGGGTTCAAAGGCCGGAATGATGATTGTTCCGGCTTAATTTTTTGACTTTTCAAACTGTCTCAGAAATTATAGAAAACTCTCCTAAAAACAAACTTAAATAATCGCCGCCTAAGAACTTTCCTCTATAGCTAAAAACAGTATTTCATCTTTCAAGTCCGCCAAATACCCGTTGATATAATCAATTTCGCTCGGTCTCAAACACAACTTGAATCGAGCTTTTTTCTAACTGCGATCGGGACCGAAACGGCGTCTCGATGGCGATACGGAGTCATAGTGCATAATCATCTAATTAATGACGCCCGACCTGAAGCAGCATTAGTGCTTGCGGACGGAGCTGTTTTTAAAGGCCGGTCTATCGGCGTTTCCGGCATGGCCGTGGGCGAAGTCGTTTTTAATACGGCAATGACGGGCTATCAAGAGATCCTCACGGATCCTTCCTATACAGGACAAATCGTTACTCTTACTTATCCACACATCGGTAATGTCGGCGTAAACCAAGACGATGTGGAATCTTCCGATGTTCACGTTGCAGGCCTCGTGATCCGCAGCGAGTCTCCGGTGGTCTCTAATTGGCGAGGCCAGCGAAGTCTGACGGAATATCTCAAACAAAACGGTATCGTGGCTATCGCTGAAGTGGATACCCGACGTCTCACTCGAATCCTTCGTACGACCGGCGCACAAACCGGCTGCATCGTGGCTGCTGCTGAGGGCAAACTCACAGATAATGAAATTGCGGTTGCTGCCAAAACGGCAGCAGAAGCACCTCGAATGGTTGGCCAGGAACTGGCTTCTAAAGTCAGCACGACTTACCGCTACGAATGGGGCGAAGGTACTTGGCGCATGGACAACGGTCTAGGGCGCCCGGGGTCCTTCCAACCCGAAGACTATCCCTACAGCGTGGTCGCTTGGGATTTCGGCGTAAAAGAAAACATCCTTCGTTTAATGGCTGACCGCGGTATTCATGTTCATGTAGTGCCGGCTCGTACGACTTTTGAAGAAGCTATGGCGCTGCATCCGGACGGCATCTTTCTTTCTAACGGTCCCGGAGACCCTGAGCCCTGTGACTACGCAATTGAGGTTGCGCAGAAAGCGATTGCTGCCAAGATTCCGCTCTTCGGCATTTGTTTAGGTCATCAGATTCTGGGTTTGGCCGTCGGCGGGAAGACCCTCAAGATGAAATTCGGTCATCATGGTGCCAACCACCCTGTGGTCGATTTAGCAACGAAACGTGTTTACATCACGAGCCAGAATCACGGCTTTATGGTGGACGAAGCGAGTCTTCCTGAGAACGTACAGGTCACGCACAAGTCCTTGTTTGACGGTTCTCTCCAGGGCTTCGAATTAAAGGACGCTCCGGTTTTCTGCTTCCAGGGACATCCGGAAGCCAGCCCCGGTCCGCACGACATTCAGCCGCTGTTTGACCGTTTCATTGCAAATATTCAGAAGTACAAAGAGTCTTTATGACAGATAAAGTTCAGACAGTTAGAGCAGCGCTCCAAGAGGCCCGCAGCGGTTTAGAGAACCTGCTTTCCAATGAAGAAATGCTTGGAAAAGTAGTCAAAGCGGCCGACCTCATGGTTGCCTCCATGCAGCAGGGCGGTAAGGTTATGTCCTGCGGCAACGGAGGCTCTTTGTGCGACGCAATGCATTTTGCCGAAGAACTCTCCGGTCGTTTCAGACAAGATCGTCCCGCTTATGCGGCAATGCCACTGGCAGATCCCTCTCATATGTCCTGCGTTTCTAACGATTATGGATACGAAGATGTCTTTTCTCGTTTTGTAGAAGGCATAGGCAGAGAAGGAGACGTTCTGCTCGGTATTACAACGAGCGGAACGAGTAAAAACGTCGTCAAAGCAGCTCAAGCGGCGAAAGCGAAAGGAATAAAAGTCGTTGCTCTCACCGGCAAACCGAATACTCCGATTTGCGAACTTGCGGATGTGGCCATCATCACGCCTGCCGGTCGTTTTGCCGACCGCGTTCAGGAACTGCACATCAAAGTCATTCACATCCTCATCGAGTTAATCGAAGCTGGTATGGCTGAACCCAATCCATCCAAGGAATAAGAAATCATGCCTAAGCGCACTGACATTAAATCGGTTCTGATTATCGGAGCCGGTCCGATTGTCATCGGACAAGCCTGTGAGTTCGATTACTCCGGTGCACAGGCCTGTAAAGCTCTCCGTGAGGAAGGCTATAAGGTTATTTTGGTTAACAGCAATCCGGCGACCATCATGACCGACCCGCAGACTGCGGACGTAACTTATATTGAACCGATCACCAAAGAAGTGGTCGAACGCATTATTGCAAAAGAAAGACCGGATGCCATCCTCCCGACTATGGGCGGCCAGACGGCGCTTAACTGCGCCATGGAACTCGCAAAGAGCGGCGTGCTCGAAAAATACAATATCGAGCTGATCGGCGCTTCTCCCGAAGCGATTGAAAAAGCCGAAGACCGTCTGAAATTCAAAGAAGCAATGGACAAGATCGGACTGAGCAGCGCTCGCTCCGGTATTGCTTACTCTTTAGACGACGCTTTAAAAGTCCAGGCTAAGATCGGCTTCCCGGCAATTATTCGGCCGAGTTTTACGCTCGGCGGCTCCGGCGGCGGTATTGCGTACAACATGGAAGAATTCATCCAGATTTGTACCCGCGGCCTTGAACTCTCCCCGACACACGAACTCTTGATTGAAGAGTCCTTGCTCGGCTGGAAAGAATACGAAATGGAAGTTGTCCGCGACAGCAAAGACAACTGCATCATCGTTTGCTCCATCGAAAACTTCGACCCTATGGGTGTCCACACCGGCGACTCCATCACCGTGGCGCCGGCTCAGACGCTGACTGATAAGGAATATCAGATCATGCGTGACGCCTCTATCGCCATTCTGCGAGAGATCGGTGTCGACACCGGCGGCTCCAACGTTCAGTTCGCTGTGAACCCGAAAGACGGTCGTCTCGTCGTCATTGAGATGAACCCGCGTGTTTCCCGCTCTTCCGCTCTGGCCTCTAAGGCAACGGGCTTCCCGATTGCCAAAGTAGCAGCCAAGCTGGCCGTGGGCTATACGCTCGACGAACTCAAAAACGAAATCACGGGCGGCCGTACTCCAGCATCTTTCGAACCGACCATCGACTATGTTGTGGTCAAGACACCGCGCTTTGCTTTCGAGAAATTCCCCAAAGCCGATAAGCGCCTGACCACACAGATGAAGTCAGTCGGCGAAGTGATGGCCATTGGCCGTACCTTTCAGGAAGCACTTCAGAAAGCACTTCGCGGTTTGGAAACCGGTAAAGACGGCTTAAACGAAATCTCGACTGATCGCGCTACGATCCACCACGAGATCAGTGAACCGGGCCCCGACCGTCTTTGGTACTTGGCCGACGCTTTCCGTTTGGGCTACACCGTCAAAGAAGCTCATCGCGCCACCAGGATTGATCCTTGGTTCTTGGTTCAGGTTAAAGAGCTTGTCGATATTGAGAACCGTCTCAAGGAATACAGCCTGCTTGAGCTCTCTAAGGAAGAAATGCTTTTCCTCAAGAAGAAAGGCTTCTCCGATCGTCGCATTGCTAAGCTTCTGAAGGTCAAGGAAGACCAGGTTCGTGCTCGTCGTCACGAACTCGGAATTCGTCCGGTCTACAAACGCGTGGATACCTGCGCAGGCGAATTCCCGACGGATACCGCTTACATGTATTCGACCTACGAGGAAGAATCTGAAGTTAGTCCTTCTGATCGCCGCAAGATCATGATTCTGGGCGGTGGCCCCAACCGTATCGGTCAGGGTATCGAGTTTGATTATTGCTGCGTTCATGCCTCTATGGCGCTCCGCGAAGACGGTTATGAAACCATCATGGTCAACTGCAACCCGGAAACGGTGTCCACCGACTACGACACGAGCGACAGGCTGTACTTTGAACCGGTCACGCTCGAAGACGTGCTCGAAATCATCGATGTCGAAAAACCCGAAGGCGTCATTGTTCAGTATGGCGGCCAAACACCGCTTAAACTCGCTCGCGCCCTGGAAGCCAACGGCGTCAACATTATCGGTACGTCTCCGGATTCCATTGACGCTGCCGAAGACCGTGAACGCTTCCAGCACTTGCTGCAGAATCTCGGACTTCATCAGCCCCCTAACAGAACCGCTCGCACCGAAGAAGAGGCCATTCGTTTGGCTGACGAAATCGGTTATCCGCTAGTTGTTCGTCCGAGCTACGTGCTTGGCGGTCGCGCCATGGATATCGTGCACGACAGAAGCGAACTCGAACGCTACATGCGCGAAGCCATTAAAGTTTCTTTCGATTCTCCGGTTCTTCTGGATCGCTTCTTGGATGACGCCGTTGAAATGGACGTCGATGCCGTCTCTGACGGTAAAGAAGTCAGAATCGGCGGCGTGATGCAGCATATCGAACAGGCTGGCGTTCACTCCGGTGACTCCGCTTGCTCGATTCCTCCGTATTCTCTTGATCCGGCCCTGGTCGAAGAAGTTAAGCGCCAGACCCGCGAAATGGCTCGCGCCTTAAACGTTGTCGGTCTGATGAACGTTCAGTTTGCGATTCAGCACGCCTTCTCCGATCATCCGGAAATCTTCGTGCTCGAAGTCAATCCGCGCGCTTCCAGAACCGTTCCGTTTGTTTCCAAGTCCACCGGACAGCAGCTCGCTAAGATCGCCGCCCGCTGTATGGTCGGCCAGAGTCTGGAAGAGCAGAAGCAGCCGGTAGAAGTTGAACTCGACCACTACAGCGTTAAGGAAGCCGTCTTCCCGTTTGCCAAGTTCTTAGGCGTTGACCCGGTTCTCGGACCGGAAATGCGTTCCACCGGCGAAGTCATGGGTGTCGGCCGCAGCTTCGGCGAAGCTCTCTTTAAGAGCCAATTAGGTGCCGATTCTGCGATTCCTAAGTCCGGGCGCGTCTTTATTTCCGTCAAGGAAGAAGACAAGCCTCGTCTGCCGCAGCTCGCTAAGAACTTCACGGAAGCAGGCTATCAGCTCGTTGCTACTCGCGGCACGGCCAAAGTCATCCGCGAAGCCGGCTACCGATGCGATGTGGTGAACAAGGTTTCCGAGGGGCGCCCGAATATTGTGGACGAATTGAAAAACGGCACTATCCAATTGGTGATTGCAGTCGCAGCCGAAAGCCGCTCTGAAATCGCAGATGCTTCCGCCATTCGAATTGCCTCATTGGCTAACCACGTGACTTTCTACACGGCTATGGCAAATGCCTTGGCAGTGATTGAAGGAATTCGTCATATGCAGGATACCGAGGTTTATGCGCAGCAAGAGCTGCACAAACACCTTCAGCACTAATTTCATTCTTATGAGCGCTTTCTTTCAAGAAGGCGCAATTAACCGGGAGTAAATATGCCCTTTAATCTGAAAAATCGTTCCTTACTGAGTCTTGTGAACCACACACCCGAAGAGATTGATTACTTGGTTTCATTGGCCGAAGATCTTAAGAAGGCCAAAAGAGCAGGTACGGAACGTCCTCAGCTTCGCGGAAAAAGCATTGCGCTGATTTTTGAAAAAACTTCTACACGTACTCGTTCTGCCTTTGAAGTGGCTGCCTATGATCAGGGTGCACATACGACTTTCTTTGATCCTGCTGTTTCACAGATTGGTCATAAGGAAAGTATTAAAGACTCCGCTCGCGTTTTGGGCTCCATGTATGACGCAATCGAATTTCGCGGCTTCAAGCAGGAAACGGTTGAAGAGCTCGCCGAGTATGCGGGCGTTCCTGTTTTTAACGGACTGACCGATGAATGGCATCCGACCCAGATGCTCTGCGACTTGCTTACCATGAAAGAGGCCAGCGGAAAGCGCTGGAAAGACATCTCTTTTGCTTATCTCGGAGATGCTCGCTTTAACACCGGTAATTCTCTGCTACTTGTCGGCGCAAAAATGGGCATGGATGTTCGTATCGGAGCACCAAAGGCTTATTGGCCCTCTCAGGAATTGATTGACATGTGCCGAGAATTCGCCAAGGCTTCGGGCGCAAGGATCACGATTACTGAAGATCCCGAAGCAGCGGTAAAAGGGGTGGACTTCATCCATACGGATATTTGGGTCTCTATGGGAGAACCAAAGGAAGTTTGGGATGAACGTATCGAAGCGCTTCTGCCCTATCAAGTCAATAAAAAACTGATGGAAGCTTCCGGCAATCCGAACGTGAAATTTATGCACTGTCTGCCTGCCTACCATAACACGGAGACAAAGGTCGGAGAAGCGGTTATCAAGGCTCACCCGGAACTCGCGGGCGGTGTGGAGGTGACTGAAGAAGTATTTGAGTCTCCTGCTTCTATTGTGTTCCAGCAGGCCGGAAACCGCCTTCATACAATTAAGGCAGTCTTAGTTTCCTCTTTGGCATAAACGACGGAAGAAACGTTGCTTGGGAGAAAGCGGGAGTTCGGCCCGCATCAGGAGCAATGAGAGAAACCTCATAACTGAATGCGCTATGATTAGCGCATTCGTTAATAAACAGGCGGTCAACGACCGCCTTTAGATTTTTAGAAAATGCCTATACCTATTACTGCCCGCGGGGCAAAGATGTTGAAAGACGAGCTTCAGCGTTTGAAAACGCAGGATAGACCTGCGGTTGTTCAGGCAATTGCCGAAGCACGTGAAAAGGGAGACCTTTCTGAAAATGCCGAATATGATGCAGCCAGAGAGTCTCAGGCCTTTATTGAAGGCCGAATTTTAGAGCTCGAGAGCAAAATTGCTCAGTTCCAGGTGATTGATCCGTCCACACTTCCGGATAACGGCAAAGTTGTGTTCAGCGCCACTGTGACGATTGAAGATGTTGAGACAGGCAATCGTCAAACGGTTCAGATTGTGGGCAACGATGAAAGCGACACTAAACTCGGTCGTATTTCCGTGGCTAGCCCGATGGCTCGTGCCTTAATCGGCAAGTCGGAAGGGGACGAGGTGGAAGTACAGGCCCCGGGGGGCCTGTCGGAATACGAAATTATTTCGGTCCAATACATCTAATTGATGCATCGATAAAGGCAGTTACTCTTCGGAGATGCCTTTATTCTTGCTGGCTAAGCGGGAGCCCAGGGTTTTGCCTTTGGCTCCCACTGCTTTTACTTGGCCCTTCGGTGTCTTGCCTTTCTTCACGGTTTTAGCCCAGGGAAGGCTCTTAGCTTCCTTGTTCTTGTTCTGAATCATTTCCGTGAGGCGCTTGCGGTTGTTGCGTGCTTTGGCGCCGGTCTTGCGAGCGGCTGCCGGAGCAGCTTTCTTAACCTTCGGGGTTTCTTCGGTTTCTTCTTTTTCAGGAATCGGACGGAACAAGACTAAAAGTTTTCCGATTTGGGTAATCTTGGCGGCGCCGAGTTTGTCAGCCAGCTCTTCAAAAATGGCCGTGCGTTCTTCTCTGTCGTCGCTCGGGACTTTGACCTTGATCAAGCCGTGAGCGGTTAAGGCGCGGTCCACTTCCTTAATCACGGCTTCTGTAAGACCGTTTCCGCCGAGCAGAACCACCGGATCAAGGTGATGTGCTTTTGCCTGAAGTAAGAGGCGAGCGTTACGATCGAGCACTAATTGTGACATTATTAACTCCTTATTTGATTTTTTGAAAGTGTAAGCCTATGCCGGTATCTGAAAAGAAACTTCGCTCTAATCCTGCGTGGATTAAGCGTCACCTGACCGATCCTTTTGTTAAGAAAAGTGTTCAGGAAGGTTACCGAGCCCGTTCGGTTTACAAGCTCATGGAGATTGATGATAAAGATAAAATCATCAAACCCGGCATGAGTGTTGTCGATTTAGGCGCTGCGCCCGGGTCCTGGACCCAAATTGTTAAAGAGCGTCTGACCGATAAGGACGGGAAAATCGACGGTAACGTTATCGCCATGGATATCCTGCCGATGGAGCCGATTGAAGGTGTCCATTTCCTGCAGGGCGACTTCCGAGAGCAGGAAGTCGCAGACAAGCTAACCGATCTCTTGGAAGGGGAGAAGGTCGACGTCGTTCTCTCCGATATGGCCCCGAACTTGTCCGGTGTTGCCGCGGCCGACGCTGCCCGCTGCCTGCTCTTGAATGAACTGGCCTTGGATTTCGCTAAAGAGAACCTCAAGAAGAACGGTTCTTTTGTTTGCAAGGTGTTTCAGGGGAGCGGCTATTCTCAGTACGTTGAAGCTTGCAAAAAAACTTTTAGAAAGGTTTCCGTGCGAAAGCCCGAGGCCTCCAGAAGTTCTTCGGCAGAAGTGTATATTGTTGCGCGTGATTTGAAATAACCGGCTGCAAGAGAAACAGCAGGTTTTCCTTCTGAGAGAAACCCTGCTGAGATTTTTTAACCCCTTGGGAGAGGCTACTTGTCAAAAGGTTATCGTCCTATTTGCGGTAACCGCACTTCGGGCATACGCCGTTCTCATCTAACGCGATACCGCAGAGAGGACAGCGGTCCACAGTTCCTTGAGGTTTATATTCCTGAGAAGCTGCATTTACACCGCTCGTGAAAGTGATTTTGGCAATGTTGAGTTTGTCTTTCAGCAGATCGTAAGCGATCTTGATCATTCCTTCCGTGGTGAGCGTTTCCTTTGTAACGACAAGACGGCAATCGGGATAACAGGTAATGAGGTCTGTCTTAACTGGAGCACCCTTCATTCTGTTGGAGGGAGCTCCGTTTCGAATGCCTTGTGCATCGTAGACGGCAAGGATAGCGGGAAGCAAAGGATCATCCTCTCTAAGAATCAGAGCGTGGTCGAAGTTCTTCAAAACTTCCCAAGCAGTCTTTCGAATTTCGTTGCAAGGAAAGACCATATTGACCCCAGGTTCGATCGTGTCTTCAACTTCGATGGTTAAAACACCGGTATGTCCGTGTAAATACTGGGCTTCTCCTTGAAAATTAAGAAAACGATGTGCGTACTGCAAATCAAAAGACGTGATGCTTCTCATACTTTTCTCCTTAGTGAGGACGGTATCAATTTCAATTCGGTTTAATGTTTTTTCTTGGCGCACTCGGGACAGAGCCCGACAAATGTGAGGTCATGACTCTTTATCAGATATTTATTTCTTTTTCTGACTTCCTCATCTAGAGATGCCATGTAAGGCATTTCTACATCCATTACCTTGCCGCATTGCTCGCACCTCAGGTGATAGTGATTGCTGCAAATATGGTCGTAACGTTCAGGAGAACCTGAGATGTTGCGAAGTCGAATTTCTCCTTCTTCTGCTAACAGTTTTAAGTTTCTGTAAACAGTTGCACGGCTGATGGTCGGGCAGTTTTTTTGAACTTCCTGATAAACCTCGTCAGCAGTCGGATGGTTCTGCAGCTGCCTTACTGCGCTTAATACCAGTTGTCTCTGAATCGTGTTACGAGAATTAGTCATTGCCTTTAATAACATTAAATCTTGATTGATATACTATCCTAATTAGGACAAAGTATCAATAAAAAGACTTTTGCGTATTGTAATAATTTATTTCTAATAAAAACAGAAGGGCGGCCAATAGGCCGCCCTCGAAAGGCGAATCAAGAAGCGTTTGTTTTAAGAAAAACTCTTTTTGTAGAACGCAACGATTTCCCTCATAGGAATATATTTCATGTTGTCGTAGAGATCCGTGTGATTGGCTGCCGGAATAATCATGAGTGTTTTGTTGTCGCCGGTGAGCTTCTTGAAAGCGTCTTTGCTGAAATACAGAGAGTGGGCTTTTTCTCCGTGGATCATCAGCACCGGACTTCTGATTTCGTCAGCGAAAGTCAGCAGCGGTGTATTGATGAAGGAGAGCGCCGAAGTCTTGTTCCAGTGTCCGTTGGAGTTGATGGACCTCGGATGGAAGCCTCTCGGTGTCTTGTAATACTCCCAGTAATCTTTTACGAACTGAGGTTCATCGCCGGTAAGTTTATCAGGCAGACCTGCGCCGGGTGCGTAGGTTCCGTCTTTGGTGTCTTCGGTACGCTGGGCATTCAATTCCTGCTTCAATGCATAGCGAGCATTTTTATCCATCTTGTCGAAATAGCCATAGGTGTTCACACGGCTCATGTCGTACATAGTGGAGGTGACGGTAGCTTTGATGCGGGTGTCGATTGCAGCGGCGTTCAATGCAAAACCGCCGAATCCGCAGATGCCGAGCACCCCGATCTTGTTGTGGTCGACGCCCTTGAGGTTCGACAGATAATCGACAGCTGCGGAGAAATCTTCCGTACTGATGTCAGGAGAAGCTAGATTGCGGGGGAAGCCGGAGCTTTCACCGGTAAAGGACGGATCAAAAGCTAAAGTCACGAAGCCGTTTGCGGCCAATGTCTGCGCATAAAGTCCCGAAGCCTGTTCCTTGACTGCTCCGAACGGGCCGCAAACAGCGATAGCCGGCAGGTCGCCCGACACGCCTTTGGGGCAGTATAGGTTACCGATTAATCTCGTGCCGAAGCGGGTATAAAAAGATACTTTTTTATGTTCGACCCTGTCGTCCTGCGGGAACGTTTTGTCCCATTTCTCTAAATTGTTCATCTTTGTTTTTCCCTCCGAGGAGCGTACAGGCCCCGCAACGGTTAAAGCGGTAAGTGTTGCAGCTCCGATAATGAAAGATCTTCTTTGCATGATTTTCGACTGACGTTGAAAACGAGTAGGGACAGAATAGAAGCTTTGCTTTAACATATCAAATACTTATTTAACAACTAAGATATGCTTTTTTAGTATATGAATTTGAGAAGTCTTCGTTTCTTCCTTGCTGTCGCAGAAAACAACGGCGTTCAAAAGGCCGCGGAATCCCTGCATCTGACTCAGCCGAACATCTCTCGGGCGCTTAAGGCCTTGGAAGAAGAGTTGAACGCGCAGTTGTTTGTTCGAACGGCCCGCGGGGTGGAAATCACTGAGGAAGGCGAACTTCTCAGAATGCGGGCGGAAGAAATCTTGTCTTTGGTGGACAAGACCAAGGCCGAATTTGTAGATTCAAAGGGTAGTGAGCTGGGCGGGGAAGTGCGGATCGCTGCCGGTGAGTCTGAAGGCATGCGCAATGTCATTCGGGCGATGTCGCTTTTTAAAGCTATACATCCGAAGGTTGAGTTCTCAGTGACGAGCGGCAACAGCGCTAATGTGGCCTATCAGTTGAATGTCGGGCTCTCCGACCTCGGAATTGTGTTTGATCCTTTTGACGTCTCGAAATACGAATACACCCGCTTGCCCTGGAAAGAAGATTGGTGCGTCTATCTGCGCAAAGACGATCCGCTCGCAGAAGAGCCATTCGTTACACCTCAGATGCTTCGAGATCGTCCGCTGATATTGTCAGCACAAACCCGAGGTGCCGGCTTTTTGAAGTCTTGGCTTGGGCACAGTCTTGAAGAGCTAAATGTGGTGGCGTATTTCACGCTGATCAACACGCCGAAACTCATGGTTGAAGAGGGCCTCGGTCTGATGATCTCTTTTGATAACTTAATCGACCTGGATCCAAACGGCCCCTTAATGATTAAGCCCTTAGCACCCAAACTTCATTCTGCTACCTATCTCATCAGAAAGAAGGAAAAAGTGCTCTCCCGCGCGGCGCAAGCCTTCCATGAATATTTGAAAGACTACGCATTGAGCGCAGAAGCAGCTCAAAACAATTAAGCCGAAGAACGGATCGAGGATGTTTGGCAGCTGCGCTAAACTTTCCTGCACGCTTCGAGCCCCGTTTTAAAACAGCATCTTTTTATTTTGGAAAATATGACTCAAGATTTCGTCCATCTTCGTATGCATACCGAGTTCTCAATCAAAGACGGTATGCTCAACCCGAAGAAAGTAGTACATAAGGCGATTGCCTCCGGGATGAAGGCGCTGGCGATTACAGACGCCACGGCGATGTTCGGTGATGTCATTTTCTATAAAGCCGCATCAGCCGCCGGTATCAAGCCGATTCTCGGCGCGGACTGCTCGATTACGAATCACTACAACCGTGATGATTATCTGCGCCTCTTATTTTTAGCGAGAAATCATCAGGGCTACCTGACGCTTTGCGACCTGCTGAGCCGTGCGTGGCTCACCAATCAATATAAAGACAGAGGCGAAGTCGACCTCGACTGGATTACGCCGGAAATGGCCGACGGCTTGATTGTGCTCTCCGGCTTCAATACCGGGGCGATCGGTAAGGCTATCCTGAACGGAAGTTTATCGGCTGCCGAACAGGAAGCCCGCAGATTGTCCCAGAAATTCCCGCACTTCTTTATGGAGCTGCAGAGAGTGGGGCGCCCGAATGACGAAATGCTCGTCGCCGAATCCGTCAAGCTCGCCAAGAAACTCGGGCTGCCGGTTGTTGCTACTCAGCCGATTCAGTTTGAGAACCCGGAAGATTTTGAATTCCATGAAGCTCGCGTGGCGATTGCCGACGGCTTCACGCTGGCAAATAAGGCTCGTCCTCGTATTTACACGCCTCAGCAGTATTTCCGTACGAAAGAAGAAATGTGCGAGCTCTTCAAAGACATTCCTTCTGCGATTGAAAACAGCGTTGAAATTGCAAAACGCTGCAATGTCACGATCAAACTCGGGAAACCGCAGCTGCCGATTTTCCCGACGCCCGACGGTATGTCTCTCAAAGACTACATGGCACAGCTCGCGCGCGAGGGTCTAGACCGCCGCCTGAAAGTCTTATATCCGGATGAGAAAAAACGCGAAGCAGCGTTCCCGCGCTACAAGGAACGCCTGGAGCGTGAGATCAAGATCATTCAGGACATGGACTTCCCGGGTTACTTCCTCATCGTGCAAGACTTTATTAACTGGGCCAAGACCCACGGCTGTCCTGTGGGTCCGGGCCGCGGTTCGGGTGCCGGTTCCTTGGTGGCTTACAGCTTGGGTATTACCGACTTGGATCCGCTTGCGTACGACTTGCTGTTCGAACGCTTTCTGAATCCGGAACGTGTGTCCATGCCTGACTTTGACGTGGACTTCTGCCAGAACAACCGCGGACGCGTGATTGAGTACGTGAAATCCAAGTACGGCGAAGAGTCCGTGAGCCAGATTGCGACCTTCGGTACGATGGGTGCCAAGGGCGTCATTAAAGATGTCGGCCGTGTTCTCGATATGTCGTATTCCGAGGCCGATCGCCTTTCCCGCATGATTCCGACGCGCCCCGGTCACAACACGACCCTTGAAGAAGCGCTCAGCGAAGAGCCGCAGTTCCGCGCTGAAGTTCGCAACAATCCTCAGGCCCGCAAACTCATTGAGTACGCCTTGAAATTGGAAGGCACCACCCGAAGCTTGGGCATTCACGCAGGCGGCGTGCTGATTGCACCGGGCAAACTGATTGATTTCTGTCCGCTCTACGCAGCAGGCATGCTGCCGGAAAACGTCATCAGTATGTATGACAAAAAGGACGTGGAAGCCGTAGGTCTGGTGAAGTTCGACTTCCTTGGTCTGACAACGCTCACGATTATTGAACGTGCGCTCGACTACATCGAAAAGAACATCGGCGTTCGTCCGGACATCGAGCACATGGAGTGTGATGATGAGGACACGTACAAGAAGATTTTCCAGACCGGAGATACGGTTGCCGTGTTCCAGTTTGAATCTCCGGGTATGCACAAGCTTCTGATTGATGCGAAACCGACTCAGCTTTCCGACTTGATCGCTTTGAACGCCTTGTATCGTCCGGGCCCGATGGACCTGATTCCGGACTTCCTGGATATTCGTGCCGGACGCAAGAAAGCCGAATATGCGGATCCCCGTTTGATTCCGATTCTGGAAGATACGGCCGGCATTATGGTGTATCAGGAACAGGTGATGCTGGTGGCGCAGAAGATCGGCGGCTACTCACTCGGCGGCGCTGACATTCTTCGACGCGCCATGGGTAAGAAAGACGTCGCCGAAATGGAACGCCAGAGCAAAGTGTTCATCGAAGGTGCGGCAAAGAACGGCGTTTCTGAGGAAGTGGCCGCTCACTTATTCGAGTTAATGCGTAAGTTCGCAGGCTACGGCTTTAACAAATCCCACGCTGCTGCATACTCTTATGTTGCCTATAAAACCGGCTGGCTGAAGAATTACTACCCGGCAGAATTCCTGGCTTCCTCTTTGAGTGAAGTGATGACCGATCCGGAGAAGTCTCTGAAGATTTTGATGGATGCTAAACGCCATAGTGTCAAACTTCTCGGGCCGGATATCAACGAGAGCGAATTTAACTATACCAGTCCCAAGACGATGGAAATTCGTATGGGCTTAGGCGCCCTAAAGGGTGTGGGTTCAGCACCTGCAGAAGCTATCAAGGCCGAAAGAGAACAAAATGGTCCGTTCAAAGACCCGTTCGATCTCGTCAAACGGGTGGGCTCTCAGCTCATCACGAAGAAGATTATCCAGGTCTTTGCAATGGCAGGCGTCTTTGATTCCATTGAGCCCAATCGCCGCAAGTGGTTTGAAAATGCTGACGTGGTAGTTCAGTCTGCTCAGGAAAACGAAAAGGCGGCTGACCAGTTCAGCCTCTTCGGAGAAGAACCGTCTAACGAAGTACCGATCAAGGAAGTTGCGCCTTGGAGTGACCGCACTCGGATGGAAAAAGAGCAGTATGTTCTCGGCTTCTATTTCTCGGGTCATCCGCTGGAAGCCTATCAGTCGGAACTCAAGCGTAATTTCGGAGCTCTTGTGGCAGGTACCGAATCTGAGAATCCGGGGGAATACCTCGTTGCCGGTATGTATCTCGGCTGCGAACAGCGCCGCGGCAAGGACGGTTCTCCGTTCGTTACGCTGCATTTGGCGACGCCCGACGGTCCGGTGGACTACAGCGTTAAGAACCAGTACTTCGAACAGGAAAGAGTCCGAATCAAAGAGATTCCCAAAGGCGAGATTGTGGTCGTGGAACTTAAAAAGTCTCACAGTAAGAAGAGCGGAAAGACCTGGGCAAGTCCCGGAGCCTTCTATCCGCTTTACGAACTGCGCCATCGCCAGAGAGCGCATATTGTCATTCGGCCGGCGGAAGAAGCTGATCCGAAGGAGCTCGAGCGCCTGATTTTGGACGTCCAGATGACGCATCCCGAAGAAGCGATTCGCGTGGACTTCGAATTCTCGGACGACCGCAGTTTCCGTGTTCGTCTTCCCTGTCCGTATAAAGCAGCCGCCGATTGGACATTGGTCCGAGATTTAGAGGATTCGCCCTCTATTCGGCAGGTTGAAGTGGCTTACGGCTTGTAACTTCAGCTCCCGAACTGAGAAAAAATTAGGTTTTTAGGCTAAGTATTATTCATAATTTATAGAAATCGCAAGAAAAGGTAAGAAAGGCCTTTTTTGTTACTCGGTTTTTGGTATTGTTTGATAACCAGGGCGGGTTTCGCCCTTATAAATCGACAACCGACGGCCCTATAGGCCGTGCATTTGAGGTGAAATTTTGAACAAAAATAATTTATTCGCCAAAGTTGCCGTATGGATCGTGATTGCCTTAGTGCTGTTTACTGTATTTAAGCAGTTTGACGGCGCCAAGAAGATGGTGGCTAATGAACCGTCCACGAGCTATACGCAATTTATGGACCAAGCCAAGGAAGGCAAAATTAAACGCGTCGATGTTCAGGGTCGTACGCTTACCGTCACTCCGACGGAAGGAGCTGCCTATAAGATCACAGCTCCCGGAGACCTTTGGATGGTTGAAGACCTCCGTAAGGCCGGTGTTCAGGTCTACGGTCAGCCTGATGAAGAACAGAGCTTCTTAGCTTCCATCTTTATTTCTTGGTTCCCGATGCTCATCCTCATCGGCGTGTGGATTTTCTTCATGCGTCAAATGCAGGGCGGCGGAAAGGGCGGTGCTTTCAGCTTCGGCAAATCTAAAGCCAGAATGCTCGACAGCTCGAATAACAATGTCACTTTTGCCGACGTCGCCGGCTGCGATGAAGCCAAAGAAGAAGTGACCGAAATCGTGGATTACCTCAAGGATCCGAGCCGTTATCAGCGCTTAGGTGGTCGTATTCCCCGCGGCGTGCTGCTCGTCGGCTCTCCGGGTACCGGTAAAACACTTTTGGCCAAAGCCATTGCCGGCGAAGCTAAAGTTCCCTTCTTCACAATTTCCGGTTCCGACTTCGTTGAAATGTTCGTCGGTGTCGGTGCCGCTCGTGTTCGCGACATGTTCGAGAACGCTAAGAAGAATTCTCCCTGCATCATCTTCATCGACGAAATTGATGCGGTTGGCCGTCAGCGCGGCGCCGGTCTCGGCGGAGGCAATGACGAACGCGAACAGACTTTGAACCAAATGCTCGTCGAGATGGACGGTTTCGACACCAACAGCAGCGTCATCGTGATCGCTGCCACGAACCGCCCTGACGTTCTTGACCCCGCATTGCTGCGTCCGGGCCGCTTTGACCGTCAGGTCGTGGTTCCGCTGCCCGATATTCGCGGCCGTGAACAGATTCTGAAAGTTCACATGCGCAAGATTCCGGTCGGCGCCGACGTGGACGAGTCTGTCCTCGCTCGCGGTACGCCCGGCTTCTCCGGTGCCGATCTGGCTAACCTCGTGAACGAAGCGGCCTTGTTTGCCGCTCGCCGCAACGGCCGTGTGGTTGCCATGGAAGACTTCGAACGCGCTAAAGACAAGATCATGATGGGCGCTGAGCGCAAAGCCATGGTCATGTCCGAAGACGAAAAACGCAACACGGCTTACCACGAATCCGGCCATGCTCTGGTTGCACGTCTGATGCCGAAGAGCGACCCCGTACACAAAGTCACGATTATTCCTCGCGGACGTGCGTTGGGTCTGACGATGCAGCTGCCTGCCGAAGACCATTACTCTTATGACAAGCAGTATCTGCTCTCTCGTATCGCCATCCTGTTCGGCGGACGTATTGCCGAAGAAGTTTTCATGCATCAAATGACAACGGGTGCGTCTAATGACTTTGAACGCGCCACTCAGATGGCTCGCGACATGGTCGTCCGCTACGGCATGAGCGATGTGATGGGCCCGATGGTTTACGGTGAAAACGAGAACGAAGTGTTCCTCGGCCGCTCCGTGACTCAGTCCAAGCATATCTCCGAGAGCACGATGGAAAAGGTCGATGCAGAAGTTCGCCGCATTATTGACGAACAGTACGCAATTGCCCGTAAGCTCATCGAGTCTCATCAGGAAGAAATGCACAAGATGGCGCACGCTCTGCTCGAATGGGAAACCATTGACGCCGAGCAGATCGACGACATCATGAACGGTAAGGATCCGCGTCCTCCCAAGCAGCTGAGCAAGGTTCGCAGAAAGAACGAAGAAGCGGCTCAGCCGGCTGAAGGAGAACAGACCGCTCAGGCAGCTCCGGCAGAAAAGAAGACGGAGCAGGCTCCGCAGACTGAGTCGCCTGAACCTGAAGCGAACGCTAAACCGGCTGAAGCTCCTTCCGAGGAAGTGAAACCGGAAGATAAGCCGAAGGATTCCGACGATCGTCCTAAAGCCTAAAATAACGATTGCAATAGAAGAGGCCGCTTCCGCGGTCTCTCTATTTTTAGTGCGGAAGGACAGTGACAGCTCATCGAAGAAACGCAGTAAAAACTTCGTAAAAGCTGTTTGGTTCAGACGCGGGATTTAAATCATTTCATCTGTTCATCGAGCTTTAAAAATGAACGAAGATCTTGAATTCAAAGATATCGACGAAGACGACGAAGAAGAAGTCAAAATTCCCGAGATTCACGGGACAAAGAACTATATGACGCGCGCCTGCTACAACCGGCTTCTTGATGAGCGCAAGAACCTGGTTTTAGTCGAGCGCCCGAACGTCGTGAATGTCGTTGCTTGGGCGGCTTCCAACGGCGATCGCAGCGAAAACGCCGACTACCAGTACGGCAAACAGCGTCTGCGTGAAATCGACCGCCGCATCCGCTTCCTGAATAAGCGAATCGAGGCGAGCGAGGTCATCGATATCGATAAAAGACCGCCGACAGATCAGATCTTCTTCGGCGCCACCATCGTTTATGCCAATGAGCAGGGCGATGAATCCAAGATTCGTATTGTCGGGATCGACGAGGCTGATGCCTCGGTAGGAGATGTTTCCTGGATCTCTCCGATCGCGCGAGTTTTCCTCAAACATTTTGAGGGAGACACCGTGCTTCTGCCGACACCGAAAGGCGTAAAGAAACTTGAGATTTTGGAAGTGACTTACGTCAACGATCCTCCCGGGAAACCCCACATTATTTAACTTTTCACTTTTTGCAATTGGCCGGTCAAGCCATGGAAACGAAAGAACAACACTTATCAGATTTTGATTTTGAACTGCCCGAATCTTTGATCGCGCAGTATCCGCTGAAAGATCGTGCGGCCTCGCGTCTTCTGCACGTCAAACCCGACGGCTCCGTAGAAGACCTGCATTTCAGAGACATTCTGAATTTGCTCAAGCCTGGCGATCTTCTTGTCTTTAACAACACGAAGGTCATTAAGGCCCGCTTGAACGGTAAGAAAGAAACCGGCGGTGTCTTCGAAGCAATGACCGAACGCGTCACCGGAACCTATGAAGCCATTTCGATGATGCGTGCCAGTAAAGCGGCAAAACCGGGAACGATCCTGTATTTCGATCATCCGGAAGGAAAAGAGCCGGCAAGAGCCGAAGTGCTCGGCCGCGAAGGCGAATTTTTCCGTCTCAAATTTGATCATCCGGTTCTGGAAGTGTTAGATGAATACGGCAAAGTTCCGCTGCCGCCCTATATTCAGCATGCCGCTGAAAAATCCGACGAAAGCCGTTATCAGACGGTCTATGCCAAGTATCCCGGTGCCGTTGCCGCACCGACGGCAGGGCTCCACTTCACGGATGAACTGCTTCAGCAGATTCGCGATAAAGGCTGTGAAGAAGTTTTCGTGACGCTGCATGTCGGCGCCGGTACTTTCCAGCCCGTGCGTGTTGAAAACCTCTCCGAGCACGTCATGCATTCCGAGTGGTACAGCATCTCTCCGGAAGCAGCCGAAAAGATTAACAAGGCCAAGGCCGAAGGACGCCGTGTTGTCTGCGTGGGTACCACGAGCTTGAGAACCGTCGAGGCGAGCGCCTCCCAAAATCCGGAAGGCAAGGTCAGGGCAGAAAGCGCCGATACGCGCCTCTTTATTAAACCCGGCTATGAATTCAAAGTCTGCGATGCAATGGTGACGAACTTCCATCTGCCCAAGTCCACCTTGGTCATGCTGGTGAGCGCCCTGTGCGGACGAGATGAAATCCTGGCGGCCTACAAACATGCCGTCGATGAAAAATATCGTTTCTTCAGCTATGGAGATGCGTGCTTCCTTGAGCAAAAGGTAAACCAATGAGTCTTACATTCAAACTCCACAAAACTGAAGGATTTGCGCGCCGCGCTGAAATCCATCTGAACCACGGCGTTGTTCAGACGCCAGTGTTTATGCCGGTCGGCACCTACGGTACAGTCAAAGCAATGAGCCCGCTTGAGCTCAACGAAATCGGAACACAGATTCTGCTCGGCAATACGTTCCATCTTTGGCTCAGACCCGGTCTGGAAGTCATCGCCGAGCACGGCGGTCTTCACGGCTTTATGGGATGGGAGAAACCGATTCTGACGGACTCCGGCGGCTTCCAGGTCTTCTCTCTGGGCAAACTGCGCAAAATTACCGAAGAAGGCGTGCGTTTTGCTTCTCCGATCAACGGTGAGCGGCTCTTCCTGACGCCTGAAGTTTCGATGGAAATCCAGAAGGTGCTGAACTCCGATATCGCGATGATTTTCGACGAATGTACACCGTATGAGATCGACGGCCGCCCCGCCACGGAAAAAGAAGCTGCGGACTCCATGCGCCTTTCTCTGCGTTGGGCTCGCCGCTCCCGCGATGAATTCGATCGTCTGCAGAATCCGAACGCACTGTTCGGTATCGTCCAGGGCGGCATGTTCGAGCACCTGCGCGACGAATCTCTCGAAGGTCTTAAAGCCATCGGCTTTGACGGCTACGCGATCGGCGGTCTCTCCGTCGGCGAACCGAAAGAAGAGATGATGAAGATTCTTGATCATCTCAAGACTCGTATGCCTGAAGATAAACCGCGCTACCTGATGGGCGTCGGTACGCCGGAAGACTTGGTGGAAGGCGTCAAGCGCGGTATCGATATGTTTGACTGCGTGATGCCCACCCGTAACGCAAGAAACGGCTGGCTCTTCACTCGTTACGGTGATATAAAGCTTAGAAACGCTAAACATAAGCATGACCTCCGTCCGCTCGACGAGAGTTGCGACTGCTACTGCTGTCGCAACTTCTCCCGCGCCTACCTGCACCATCTGCAGAAGGTCAATGAGATTCTCGGCGCCAGACTGAACACGATTCACAATCTGCACTACTACTTGAATCTCATGAAGGAAATTCGAGAGGCCTTGGATCAGGGCAATTTCGAAGCCTGGTGCAAGAAGTTCGCAGAAGACAGAGCCCGCGGAACAGACTAATAACTTCGGGCAATTTCAACGAACTCCGTGAATTTACTGAGTTTTTTATAAGATTGCCCGATTTCTGCAAGCTCAACTTAAGCGAAAGAAAGTAGAATACAAAGTTTGAAAAGGGCGGGGCGCGCCCGGATTGCCCTTTGCATTCTTTTGAGAGGCAAAGGGAACCGTGACAGGACTCGGATTTACAGAAGAAATTCTTAAGAGACCTTAGCACTGGACGTCGAAAAATTTTCACTGCCCTCAGTGAACCCATATCTCACAGTTGGAGTTTTAAATTGTTTATTTCTGAAGCATATGCACAGGCAGCCTCCGGCGCTGCTGCGCAGCCCGGCGGACTTGAAAGCATGTTCTCGTCTTTCGGCGTAATGATCCTCATTTTTGCCGTTTTCTGGTTCCTTTTGATCCGTCCTCAGCAGAAACGTCAGAAAGAACACAAGAAGATGATCGATTCTCTTACCACCGGAAATGAAGTGATCACTGCCGGCGGTATCTGCGGCAAGATTGTTGCTGCCGATGAGAACTACATCAACCTTCAGATTGCTGCTGTTGACGACAAACCCGTTGTCATCACTTTCCAGCGCGTTGCAATTCAGGCTGTTCTCCCCAAAGGCACGGTCAAGTTCTAATTTTCAAGTGATAGCTTGATAGGACGACCGTTCCCGCTTTTTGAGACGGTCGTTTGTGTTGTACCTACCTTTATGTGCCGGCGTAAGCCGGCACAACGATAGTTATGAATCGATACCCTCTTTGGAAATATATATTGATTGCGGTGATTTTGATCGTCGCAGCGGTATATACGCTCCCCAATTTCTACGGTGAGTCTCCGGCCGTTCAGGTCAGCCCGGGTAAGGCAACGGTTAAAGTAACCGAACAGACGTTAAAGACGGTTGAAGACGCACTTGCCGCCGCTCAAATCAAACCCAACGGCGTTTTCTTTGAGCAGGGCGCTCAGCAGAACTCGGTTCGCGTACGTTTTGCTCCGACAGACGGCGAACTTCAGCTTCGCTCCCGCGACGTGCTTGAAAAAGCACTGAATCCGGATCCTGCCGATCCTTCTTATATCGTCGCGCTTAACCTCGTTCCGAATACTCCGACTTGGCTGCTTAAGATCAACGCGCTTCCGATGTATCTCGGTCTTGACCTTCGCGGCGGTGTGCACTTCCTGCTCGCCGTTGACATGAAGGCGGCCGTGACAAAACGCATTGAAGCTGCGACCGGCGAAGTCAGAACACTGCTTCGTGACCATAAGATCCGTCATGCCGGTATTGTCCGTGTCGGCGACACACTTGAAATCTCTTTCCGCAATGAGCAGGATCTTGAAGCGGCTATGGATGTTCTCCGTAACCGTCAGACCGATCTCACCTTTGCGAAAGAAGATCAGAACGGCAAGTTCATGATTCGCGCTACGATGTCTCAGAAAGCGATGAGCGACGTTCAGTCCTACGCTTTGAAGCAGAACGTGGCGACTCTGCATAACCGAATCAACGAACTCGGCGTGGCCGAACCTGTGATCGCTCAGCAGGGTGCAGACCGTATTGTGGTTCAGCTCCCGGGTGTTCAGGACACGGCTAAAGCCAAGGACATCTTAGGTCGTACCGCAACGCTTGAAGTGCGTATGGTCGACGACAGTCCCGAAGCGCTGGCCCAGCTTTCTCAGGGCACGGTTCCTTTCGGTACCGAGCGCTTTAAAGACCGTGAAGGCCGCGACATTCTGGTTAAACGTCAGGTCGTCCTGACCGGTGACAACCTCAATGACGCTCAGCCGGGCTTTGACAACCAGACGCACGAGCCGACGGTTAACCTGACGCTGGATGCTAAGGGCGCACGTATTTTCAAAGACGTCACTCGTGAAAACGTCGGCAAACGCATGGCCATTATCCTGTTTGAAAAGGGTAAGGGCGAAGTCGTGACGGCTCCCGTAATCCGTCAGGAAATCGGCGGCGGACGCGTTCAAATTTCCGGCCGTATGACTACGGTTGAAGCCACGGACACCGCCTTGCTGCTTCGTGCCGGTTCCTTGGCCGCTCCGATGGAAATCATTGAAGAACGTCTGGTCGGTCCGAGCTTGGGTGCCGCAAACATTAAAGCCGGTTTCGAATCCACGCTGTGGGGCTTCATCGCAGTTTCCGTGTTCATGGTCATCTACTACCACCTCTTCGGTGTGTTCTCTGCGATCGCTTTGACCTGCAACCTGTTCCTGCTGGTTGCCATCCTCTCGATGCTGCAGGCAACACTGACCCTGCCGGGTATTGCTGCTATGGCGCTGACACTCGGTATGGCTGTGGACGCGAACGTGCTGATTAACGAACGTATTCGTGAAGAGCTGCGTGAAAACCGTACGCCGCAGCAGGCGATCAAAGAGGGCTACGATATGGCGTTCAACACGATTTTGGACTCCAACATTACGAGCTTGATCGCCGGTATCGCGCTGTTGATTTTCGGTTCCGGCCCGGTCAGAGGCTTCGCGGTGGTTCACTGCTTAGGTATCTTGACCTCTATCTTCACGTCCGTGATGGTGTCCCGCGCACTCGTCAACCTCTGGTACGGGCGCCGCAAGAAACTCACTTCGCTTTCTATCGGTCAAATTTGGCGTCCTGACGCCGACAAGTCAACGGCGAAAGGAGCTTAACCATGGAACTATTTAGAATCCACAAAACGATTCCGTTCATGAAGTATTCCAAGATACTGAACGCGATTTCGTTTATTTCTTTCTTTATTGCGATTGGGCTCTTGGTCGTTCGCGGTTTGGCTTTCTCCATTGAGTTCACCGGCGGTTTGGTGATGGAAGTCAACTACCCGGATGCCGTTCCGGTGCAGGAGCTGCGCGTGGACTTGGAAAAAGCCACGGGCGGTGAAGTCCAGGTCGTGAACTTCGGTACAGCCCGCGACGCTCAGATCCGGCTTCCTCTGAAAGGCAACAAGACTTCTGCTCAGATGAGCGAAGAAGTCATGAAAGTCATTCATGAGAAAGCTCCGGAAGCTCAGCTGCGCCGCACGGAATTCGTGGGACCGCAGGTCGGTGAAGAACTCGCTACCGACGGTCTGACGGCTCTGCTCCTGGTGATCGTCGGTATCATGATTTACTTGGCCTTCCGTTTCGAATGGAAGTTCGCTGTTGCGGCCATTATCGCGAATATGCACGACGTTTTCCTGGTGCTCGGTGTCTTCTCGCTGTTTCAGTGGGAATTTTCTCTGCCGGTCCTGGCGGCCGTTCTTGCGGTTTTGGGTTACTCGGTCAACGAGTCCGTGATTATTTTCGACCGCTGTCGTGAATGCTTCCGTAAGATCCGTAAAGGCACGCCGGTGGAAATCGTCGATACCGCGATTACGCAGACCATTTCCCGTACGGTGATCACTCACAGCTCGACCTTGATGGTTACGCTGTCGATGTTCTTCTTCGGCGGTCCGGCTCTGCATTACTTCGCGCTGGCTCTGACCATCGGTATTTTGCTGGGCGTTTATTCTTCTGTGTTCGTGTCCGCTGCGATTGCCTTGTACTTAGGAGTCAAACGCGAGGACTTGGTGAAGAAGGTTCGCAAAGACGAAATCTCCGATATGGTTCCGTAATTCCGTTCGGATATTGTTCTAAAGAGAGGGGGCTTCGGCCCCCTTGCTTTTTGGATAGACCTAATCGGGTAATCAAACAGCCGAATAATTCGTCATCCTCCTAAGATGGAAGTCTTAAGGGGATTTGTTGAATGAAGACTGCATTTCGTTGGTTTATTTTTTCCGTCAGCCATGTGGAGGATTTCCACGGACGCGCAGGAAGAGTCGAAGTGTGGAGCTTCGTATTTTTTCAATGCATCTTTCTTGCGCTGGCGGCAGGCATTGATTTGCTTTTCACCGGTTTTCCGATCGTCCTGCCGATTTATGCGGCTTTAACATCAATTCCTTCCGTTCTATTGTTTATTCGCCGATTACATGACTGCGGATATTCGGGTTGGTGGGTTTTTCCTGCTATAGTTCCTCCGATTTGCTTTTTTGTCATGTGCTGGGCTCCTGATCCGGCACAGCCGAACAAGTACGGAACGACCGAGCGTCTGCCTTCGAAGAATCTGCGAGCGAAAACAGTGCCTCCGTTAATTGACGGCATTGAGTATTTGACGCCGCCTCCGATGCCTTTTGAACCGGCAGTAAAAAGACGCGAAGAATTGTTCGAAAAAGAGCAGAAAGAAATTATTGAACAAGAGAAAGTACCTAACAGCAAGGAGACACAAAATGAAAAAGACATCCGCCAAACAGGCCAAAAAGATTGAAAAACGCATTCTCGCCGTTGTCGCTGATCTGAAGAAAGCCAAAAAGGCCCGTAAGATCGAACACATCGAAATGGCTGAGAAGTTCCTGGCCAACCTGACTGCAAAACTTGATGTTGCAGCTGCCGATCTGAAAGCTAAGAAAGAGAAGCTGATCTTGGCTCAGGAAGCTAAAGAGAACGCCAAGGCCCAAGCAGCCGAATACAAAGAAGGCGGCAAAGAAGCTAAGGCTGAAGAAAAAGCTGCTGATGAAGGCAAGGCTAAAGAAGCTAAAGTTAAAGAGGCCGCTGCCAAGTAATCTTCACTTAAAGCGCATAAGAAAACCTCTGAACCGAACTCGGTATCAGAGGTTTTGCGTTAGTAGAGGCTCTAAAAACTAATCTACGTTAAAGCCGTTGCGTCGGGCAGCAATGAGTGCTTCCGTACGGTTTCGTGCGTCAAAAGCGCGATAAAGGGCCGTAACATGGGTTTTAATCGTACCCTCGGAAAGATCCATCTTGCGGCAAATCGTCTTGATGGAATCGCCCTGGCTCAAAAGCTTCAATACCTGACACTGACGAGTAGTCAAGTGAACCTTTGAAGAGGGATTGACAACCGGCTGCTGAGGGCTCATTCCCATCGACTGCTGCTGAGAGAGAATCTTCGAGGGAATGTAGACACCGCCCTCGAGAACGAAATTGATCGTGCTCTTAAGCAGGTTGGCGTCAAGTGTCTTCGGTACGTAGCCGGCGGCACCTGCGGAGAGTGCTTTGAGGATGCTGTCCGGATCACAGTTGCCGGAGAGGACCAGAATTTTGAGCGCCGGATAATTTTGTAAAAGTCGTACTAAGAGATCGGTGCCTTGAGAGTCAGGCAGGCCGAGGTCAAGAATCATCAGATCAGCGGAGTCGCCGTATTTTTCAGCCAACTCAACAGCCTCTTTTGCCGTCGCTCCGACGTGAATCTGCACGTCCGGATACATGCTTTGCAAAAGAGCAGACATGGCCGTCGTAATAAGCGAGTGATCGTCCACCAATAAGATCGTCTGCGGTTTAACCAACTGAGTCTCCTTACCTATTTTTCAATTATTTGGAGCGCACGACTCAACCCAAAGTATCACGAAAGCCGTGCTTATTCAGAGTTTAACAAATTCGAGGGAGTTGTTCGCCTGTCAGCCAGTCCACCATGCGGACGCCGCCGAATCCTGTTTCCATTTGGACGAAGTGATTTTCATCTTCGATGCAGCGGCCGATGATCTGAGCATTCTTGCCAAGAGGATCGTCTCTCATGATTTGAAGCATCTTTTCTGCCTCTCCAGGTGCGCAGATGGCAATGACCTTACCCTCATTGGCGACGTAGAGCGGGTCGAGACCTAAAAATTCGCAGGCGGCTTCTACGGATTCTTTAACCGGGATCTTGTCCTCTTCAAGAACCATGCCAACGGAAGACTGCTTAGCGATTTCATTCAGCGTGGTTCCGAGTCCGCCTCGTGTCGGATCGCGCATGCAGCGAAGGGACGGAATTTCTGCCACGAGTTTTTCGGTCAGACGGTTCAGGCTTGCGGAGTCGCTCACGACACCGGTTTCAAACCCTAAGTTCACGCGCTGGCTCATGACGGCTACGCCATGGTCTCCGATATCACCGGAGATCGCGATGACATCGCCCGGACGGCAGTTGGCGCCCGAGAGACGAACGCCTTCAGGCAGGACGCCTACGCCGCAGGTGTTGATGTAAATGCCGTCGGCTTTGCCGCGTTCGACGACCTTGGTGTCGCCGGTCACGATTTTGACGCCGGCTTCTTTAGCGGCAGCGGCCATACTCTCCACGATGCGTTTGAGGTCACTCAAGGGGAAGCCTTCTTCCAAAATAAAGCCGCAGGAAATGTAGAGAGGCGTAGCACCGCAAACGGCTACGTCGTTAACCGTACCGTGAATGGAGAGGCCTCCGATATCGCCTCCCGCAAAGAAAATAGGGCTTACGACATGCGAGTCAGTGGCCATAACAAGTTCGCCTTTAGGCTGAGGAAGTCTGGCGCCGTCATCGCCTTGATCAAGGAACTCGTTGGAGAAGTTTTTAGCGAAGAGGTCGGCAATGAGCTGAGCACTGGCTTTGCCGCCGGCACCGAAGTTCATTTCGACTTTTCCGGTCTTGAAATTCAGAGGACGTTGATAGTGTTTCTTTTCTTCAGACATTATTTATTCTCCGGAATTCTTATCTCTTGTGTCTGCCGTAAGTGAAGTAAGCGGCGCAGGCGCCTTCGCTGGATACCATGCAGGAGCCGATAGGGCTTTCCGGTGTGCACACCGTTCCGAATGCACGACAGTCAGACGGCTGTTTTTCGCCGCGCAGGATGGCGCCGCATTCGCAGGCCTTGTTGTCGGGCACACTGCGGTAAACCAAGTTGAAATGCTTTTCAGCGTCGAAGTCGCTGTATGCGTCGGACAGTTTTAACGCAGATTTAGGAACGGAGCCGAGCCCTCGCCACTCAAAGCTGTCGCGAAGCGCAAAAACTTCTTCCATCATTCGAATGGCCTTCATATTGCCTTCGGGGCGAACGGCGCGTGTAAATTCGTTTTCGACTTTGGCTTCGCCGCGGTTGATTTGGCGGATCAGCATCAGAATAGACTGAAGCATATCCAAAGGCTCGAAACCAGCGATAACAACCGGCTTGGAATAGTCTTTGGCGAACGTTTCATAAGGCTCGCTGCCGATGATCGTAGAAACATGAGCCGGTCCGACAAAACCTTCAATTTGGACTTTTTCCTGGTTCTTCAGAATGTGGCGCATGGCCGGCGGCGTCAGAACATGATTGCAAAACACAAAGAAGTTCTTTAAGCCTTCCGCTTTGGCTTGCTTTAAAACCACGGCGGTCGCCGGCGTGGTGGTCTCAAAACCGATGGCAAAGAAAACGACGTTTCTATCCGGATTGGCGCGAGCGATGTCCAAACAGTCGGCTGCCGAGTAAATCATGCGTATGTCGCCGCCCTGAGCTTTTGCTTTCATCAGCGAAAGTCCCTTGGAAGCCGGAACGCGCATGGTGTCTGCGTAGGTGCAGAGGATGACGCCGTGTTCCAAGGCAAGTTCAATGGCCGAATCAATACGGCCGATCGGCATGACGCAGACCGGGCAGCCGGGACCGTGAATCATGCGGACGTTCTTAGGCAAAATGCCTTCCAAGCCGTATCGACTGATGACATGCGTATGGCCGCCGCAGAACTCCATAAGCCGGTAATTTCTATCGGGACGGGCTTCTTTGGCGATATCGGCAACGAGCTTTTTGGCGAGCTCTTTGTCACGATACTCGGTGATGTACTTCATGCCGGTTCTCCTGTCGCAGAGGCCTCAGAAGCAAAAAGAGCCAGTGTCTTTTGAGCCTCTTCAGGATCGATCTTCTGGAGGGCGTATCCGACATGCAAAATGACATAGTCGCCGACCTTGACGTCTTCCAAGAGGGCAGTTGAGATGGTTTTCTTCAGTCCCGAGATTTCTGCTACGGCAGTGTTCTCGTCGATGATTTCTTTAATTTGTACGGGAATTGCTAAACACATGATTCTTACTCTTTAGCTGTACTGTGAAGACGCATGAGAACGACCCATGCTTGGCCGAGTGATACGCCTCCGTCATTCGGAGGAACTTTGAGTCCCTCATAAACTTGTAATTCGTGCCGTTCCAGTAGCTCGCGGAGCCGCTGCGTTAATAATGAATTTAAACAGCAGCCGCCTGAGAGGCAAACTTTCTGAATGTTTTCTCTTTCAGAGGCGCGGATGACCTCTTTTGCCAATACCTGAGCCAGTGTTTCTTGGAAATCAGCTGCTGCTTGCTGTATATCTGTGTATTCGGAAAGTGCCAGAAGAAGCGGGACAAAATTCGGATGTCCGTCGATGACTTCAACAAGATCTGTTCGATTTTGTCCCTGACGTCCTTCGGAGGCCGCTTGCAGGCGAACCGGGGCTTCTCCTTCGTAACTTGAGACGTGGCAGATGCCGAACATAGAAGCTGCTGCATCAAAGAGACGTCCTAAACTTGTGGTCTCAGGAGCGTTGGCTTGAGCGGTAATGAGGTGAAGGCTGGGTTTGCTGACCTCTTGAGCGAGTTTTTCCAACGCTTCGGCTTTGCCGTCCTCGGCAAAAATCTTAGCTGCCATTCGCCAGCCTTCGCGGGCGCATTTATCGGCGCCGGGCATCGTGATCGGAGCGATGCTGTTCAGACGTTCAAAACTCTCAGGTGTCACTTTTAAGAGTTCGCCGCCCCAAGGTTTGTTGTCGGTACCTAAGCCGACCCCGTCGAGCGCCAGCCCTAAGACCGGCTCCGAGAGTCCGTGCTCAGCCATGACGGCGGCAATATGCGCGTGATGATGCTGGACTGGAATTAACTCTGCGTCGTATTTGTCTGCGAGCTCTTCGGCGAGCGATGTGGAAAAGAAATCCGGATGCAGGTCGCACGCAATGTATTTCGGCGTGATCTCAAAAATTTCCGAGAGATGCTCAACGGCTCGCGCTAAGGTTCGGCAGTTGCTGACGCGATCCGTGTCTCCGATGTGCTGCGTTAAAAAGGCGTGATCGTCTTTGGTTAAACAAGCCGTATTCTTCAGCCACGGTCCGGTAGCAATGACCGAAGAACCGCCGTAAGGCAGGCGGACGGCTACAGGCGTAAATCCGCGGGCACGCCGGATGAGCTGAACGTCTTTTTCTCTTTGCTGCATCACCGAGTCATCACAGCGAATCAGGATGTCTCGATTGTGCGTTAAAAAGAGATCGGCAATTCCGTCGAGTTTTTGTACGGCTTCATCATTGCCGATAACGAGCGGCTCGCCGCCGGCATTTGCACTCGTCATAACGAGGACTAGATCGCATTCTTTTTTGTACCAGTCCGGATCTTCAGGACGCCCCATGGCTTCGAAGAAAAGAAGCCAATGGATCGGCGTGTAGGGCATCATGACACCGATACGATTAAGTTCAGGTGCGATGCCCGGGAGGAGGCGATCGGCGTCTTCTGTTTTAGGGCAAAGGACGATCGGTGCTTGTGGTGAATGGAGTTCTTTTGAGGCTTTCTCCGAGATGCGGACAAAGCGAGAGGCGGAAAGGTCGTTTAAGGCCATGACCGCGAACGGCTTGAACGGGCGGTGCTTGCGCTGACGCAGCTCAGAGACCGCAGCAGCATTTCCTGCATCACAAACCAAATGAAAGCCGCCGAGCCCCTTTACGGCGGCAATTTTGCCGTCTTGAATCTGTCTGAGCAGCTCCGCAATTTCGTCCTCACAAAGAACAAGATTGCCTTTTTTATCCTTCAGTTCGAGATGCGGGCCGCAGACGTCGCAGGCGTTGGGCTGTGCGTGAAAACGACGATCAAGGGGATTTTTATATTCCTGCAGACAGTCCGGGCACATCGGGAATGCTTTCATGCTCGTCTGAGGACGGTCATAGGGAAGATGCGCCGTGATGGTATAGCGCGGACCGCAGTGCGTGCAGTTGATAAAAGGATAACGATACCGACGATTATTTTTGTCGGTGAGTTCCTTGAGGCACGCTTCACAGACGGCGGCATCGGCCGGGATAACCGTGCTGACTGAATTAGATCGGCTTTCCAGAATCACGAAGTCCTGACGTCCTTCGACAGGAACATCTTCAGCTTCAACCGATTCGATGGAGGCGAGCGGGGGCAGCTCTTTCAGCAACCGAGTGCGGAAACGTTCTAAAGCTTCAGAGGAACCCTCGAGTACGGCTTCGACACCGCGTCCGTCATTAAGAACGGTGCCGGTCAGTCCCTCATTTTTGGCCAGAACAAATACAAAAGGACGGAAACCGACCCCCTGGACGGTTCCTTTAATCCTTAATTTTTCTGCACGAATCGAGCTGCTCATAAATTATTTCGAAACAGCGGCAAAACGTTTGCCGAGCCACTCGCACCAAGCGTCCATGCCGGTGCCTTTGGTGGCGGATACTTCAATAAATTCAATGTTCGGATTGACTCTGCGGGCGTACTCTTTGCATTTTTCAACGCTGAAGTCCACATATGGGAGCAGGTCAACTTTGTTGATCAGCATCAGAGAGCTTGCGGCAAACATATCCGGATATTTGATCGGTTTGTCCTCGCCTTCGGTAACAGAAAGCACGACAACCTTACAGTCTTCTCCTAAATCGAAAGCAGCCGGGCAAACAAGGTTGCCGACGTTTTCGATAAAGAGGATGGAATTGGGCTCAGGCTTAATCTTTTGACAAGCCTCTTCGATCATGTCGGCGTCAAGATGGCAACCTTCGCCGGTGTTGATCTGGATAGCACGGCAGCCGGTCGCGCGAATGCGTTCGGCGTCGTTGAGGGTTTGTTGATCTCCTTCGATCACAGCAAGTTTGTACTGATCTTTGATCTTATTGATCGTATTGCAGAGCAGTGTGGTCTTACCGCTTCCGGGACTGGAAACAAGGTTTAATGCCAAGATGCCTTCGGCAATAAATTTCTCGCGGTTTTGGGCCGCCTTCTTGTCGTTGGCGCTTAAAACGTCAATTTCCAACTGGACCAAACGATCGTTGATTTTTTCCATTCTTTTTTCCTTGGTCGAAGAAAAGACCGGAGCTCGAGCTGTACACGAGCTCCCGTCGGAATATCAATAATTATTCGTGCTTATGAGCACCGGCACTGCCGTGTTCATGATGGCCGGCGTCATGATGATGGCGATGCTGGTCGCTGTCACGATGAACGTGGCCGTCTTCGGCATGAGGATGTTCATGAGTCTTCGTTTGGTCGAGTTCTTCAACCGTGGCTTTCTTTCCGCCGCAACCGCATGTAACACACATAATTCACTCCTTAAATAAAAACTAGGAATCTCCGAGTTCCAGTTCACTGACTCGGAAATCATCGCCGCCGTTGACACTCAGCTGATAGCTGCCGCACACGGGACACGGCTCCCCGCGGCGATGAATCGGAACAGTTTTCTGACACTTAAGACACCAGGCTGTTCCCCCCGGGCGCTCAATTTCAATCTTTGCTTCCTGCATAACCGTTCCCTGCGAGGCGATTTTGAGACCTTGCATGAGGGCATGCATTTCTACGCCGGCCAATTCGCCGATGATCAGTTTGACCGCCACCACCGAAGAAGCCTGGTTTTGCTGAGCGGTGTTTTCTACGATCTCAACAATGCTTTGGGCCAACGACATCTCATGCATTTTTCAGCTCTACATCCATCTGGGTGCAGGGATCAAACGACAAAATCGTCAGCTCAGCCAGCTTCTTCAGCTCTTCGGCGTCTTTTGCTTTGAGATTCAGCAGCGTTTTCTTAAACCATTCGGAATCCACAACATTGATTTCCGTCGGGGTCAGAATGCGGTAGTTCTCGATGACGCCGTCGATGATTTTGGCAGCATGAAGGAGAATTCCGCGGGAGTTCTGAACGAGAGAGACGGCGTTTCCTTTGCCTAGCTCCATAGCGGCAATCGTTTCTAAAGGCATGCGGATTAAGTCTGCAGCGCTGAGTACCTCAATGAACCGCGCCACAAAACGCGTGTAGTTGGTATTGCCGTCTGACATGAGCAGCCCGGCAACCGTCGGGTTCTTCCTCATGCGGGCAACGGGGCCTGTCAGAGAGCAAACATCACTCTCTAGGGAGCCGTTCTTCCAGCATCCTCTTTCTTTTAAAGCCTGAAGGATAAAAGCGGTCGGCTTATCCAACAGAGGTCCGGAAGTGTAGCCGTGGCTGCGGTGCGAAGAAATCTTGTCAAAGAAAGCGGTCAGGCTGTCTTTGCTCGGTGTAATGGTGCCGTTAAAAAGGTCTTGCTCCCAGCTCTCGGAGAAGCCGTCCAGCAGCAGGTAGGAAACCTCGCCTCTGAGCTCGCTCCAGAGTTTGTTTCGCTTGGTTTGATCTTCATAAGGCATTTCGCGCAGTTCGCTCACGAGCTCACGGACTCGGATCACGCTTTTAATTTTGGTGGCTCGGTAATCTTCGCCGGCACACTGGAGCGCAAAGAAACGCACGCCCTCGTTAATGAGTTCCAAATGGTTGGCAAAACGTGCTTTAACCAGAACTTCTTGTGAGGGCACGCTGTTTTGGGCCACGTCACAGGCCACTGCGGCAGCGGCGGTCTGAGAATCCGGGCAAAGCGCAAAGAGCGGCGGCAGGAGTGCTAAGGCATCTTCCACGCGCTTGCCGCAGAGCAGTTTTTCAATTCGGAGCTCCTTGGCCGGCTCAATACTGACATCCGAGACGGAGCAGCCGTCAGTTGTGAGAACAAAACGAATCGCACCGAGATAACTCATGATTCTTGTTCCTCTTGGGTTGCTTTTGGTCTTAAGAACGAACGACGCGAGATCGGACGGTTGATGGCGGTCTCGACCGCTTTTTCGATGGCTTCCGGGTCGACTTTGGGCTGGATCGCTGGAATCGGTTCTCCGAGTTCGGGCTCCTGTTCGGGCTTCATGAGCTCTTCCAAAGCAGCCTTAGCGATTTCAACAGCCATGTCGTGGTCGGAAACAACTTCTTCGAGCGGTGACATGAGCGAGCACATCTGATATTCGCCCAGGATTCTGTCTTTTACGCTGATGAAGTCATATATTCCGGCCGGGAACGGATAGTGCAGACGGCGTCCTTCCGGAATCGACTTCCATTTAGAAGGCTGTCCTTTAGCCAAAATCACGTTCATGCACCAAGGCGTGACAATGATTCCGAGCCAGAAGTATTTCCACTTATGGAAACCGATCGCCTGCACATGGACGCGCGGGTGCAGCATCGGCAGGCCCTGCATTCGGGTCTGCCAGATTCTGTTGAAGCCTCTTTCAAGCCGCTGTGTCGGATTCGGCGCCCACGGCTCTTCACTTTGAGGATTCTGAGTCGTCGGAGCGTTGGTTTTGATCATAGTCTTCGGGCACAACCATAAAAAGGTCGCGTTCGCAGCCGCAAACCGGACAATTCCAATACTCGGGCAGTTCCGAGAAAGGAGTGCCAGGTTCAATGTTCTGATCTACGTCGCCTTTAGCAGGATCGTAGATGTAATGGCAGACTTTGCACTCCAAGCGCGTATCCGGATGCAGCTTGGAGCTGTCGCCTAAAAAAGTACCTTCAAATCCGGGCATTATTTGGCTTCCACAGGAGAAAGTTCCCAGCTCTTCGTGACCCATTCGATCAATTCTTTGATGCGAACGGCAGAATCGGCCAAGTCCTCGGAAGCTGCAACGGCTTCTTCAGGAAGACCTGCGACAACGAGGGTGTTCAGGATCATCAGACGGGCCGGAGCGTTGTTCAAATACTGAACTTTCCAGACGTGACGAACGTCGGTCGAAGAGATACGGCAGTTGCCGAAACCGCGGGACATCATTTGAACGGCGCCGGCACCGACAGCGGCTTCGATCACTTTATGGTCTTCTGCAGACATTGGAAGATGCGAGAGGTTGATCGTGAAAGCCGGGGCTCCCGGTTCCCATGCTTTAAGCGCTTCTTTCAGTTCGGCGATAATTGCCGGGCTGTTCATGGCTTCCGGTCCGAATTCAACCGGATGCAAATCCGGCTGGCTTGTTACGTAAGCAGCTTCGGCTACGCAGGAAGGAATGGCGCTGACTTCCAGCTGGTCGGCAATCTGCTGACCGTCACGGTAGTAGCACACGCGCCAAACACCCACGAATATCGATTCCTGAATACGGATTTCGTCGAAGGTTTCGTTCGGGATGGAAATACGAATGGCCACTTCGCCTTCGCCGAGCATCTGATTAATAAGTGCCAGGGTATCTTTGTCATAGCCGTTCATCGCAAAGGCAGGACCGGCATCTCCGCTGTCCATATTCCAAAGGCCCATTTCTTCATAAAGGTCGATGAAGAACTGACGGCACTTCTCCGCGGTAGCTTTGTTGGCGACTTCGGGCGTGTACGGCTGACGGAAGGTGTCCACAATGTCGGGTACGCCGATCGTGTTGGCAACAGAGCGCTCCGGCTGGGAGCCCGGGCCGAGCAGGTTGATAGGAATCGAAATCGGTTTGGTGATCATGATTGAAGTCTTTATAGGTTTAGTTAGATGGAACGAACAGGGATGCCAACGGAGGGCGGATAGTGCGGTTCGCTGTGCATGATTTCGTCAGCTTCACGAACTAAATCCGCCCAAAGGCGCAGTCCGTCAACTGCACCTAAATATTTGCCGTCGCGGAAAAAGACCAAAGCAGGCCAGCGTTTGAAGCCGTAAGTTACGGCAAGTCTTCTGGCGTTAGGAGGTCCGACCACTGCTTTGTGTTCGATCAAGCCGCAGCTTTTTGCCAATTCCGGCGCAATCACGAGTGCGTCCATGGTTTCTTTCATGCGGTTCGGGTCTTCAATAAAAACAACCATCGAAAGGCCCGGTTTCTGCAGAAACTGCGGGAAGGTATCCTTGTCGCAGCTTTCAAAACCATGTTCGTTGACCATTCTTAAAAACAAAGGATGGCTGTAGAGGTCAATCTTCGGGGAAGTGCCCATCAGTTCCATCAGTGCTTCTCCTTTTTATCGAGTTGGGCTTGGAGGTGCGGAGGCAACTTGCCGGTATTGGCGACGATATCTGCGAATGCATCTTCGACGTCAGGTGTCTGACCGTTCATGGCTGCTTCCAGTGCATCGAGCGCTGCATCGACCTGACGAGCCCGTTCTTCTGTAATTTTTTTCGTTCCCATTCCGTTCCAAGCCAGAACCCATTCGCCGATTTGGACATCTCCGAGCATCAGGACGTCGAGGTTTTCGGTTTGGCCGCGGCCGGAGCAGACAGCTCTGCCGGGGTAGGGCAGAGACTCAACCTTCATTGGAATTCCGATACACATTATTTGTCTGCCTTTGCGACAAAGCGCGCAAAACGGATATCGCCGTCTCTGCAGGCTTCTTCTGCCGAGGGACGTCCGCTTTCGTATTGATCAATATTTAAGCAGGGCGCATCCATCAGCGCCGGAGCGATTTCGTCTTCGGAACGAACACGAAGTCCGACGTTCCATCCGCGGACGATCTCATAGCCGTCGCGAACTGCCTCATCGACTTTTCCTTTTGCTTCTGCAGATAAGGAGCCGCCGTAGTCGTCCAGGAGAACCGGCTGGAAGCCGACGACAGCAATATCGTTCGGCATAGCGCCTCGAACCGCCGCTGCGACCAGGAGGTCATTCATGCCGGTCTGATGCGGAGAAATCTTGGTAGCAGTCCAAAGTTTGACATCGTCGTTGCGAAGGACACGGAGTTCGCCGGGTTTGCCTTTGAAGTCGCAGCAGTCAAAAATCAGGAGTTTTTCTGCTCGGCAGATTCTGTCGTAGAGATACATACCGAGTGTGCCGCCGTCTGCAATAACGTTATTCGGATCGGTAAAGGCGTACTTGTCGTTGAAAGCTTCAACGACTCTGACTCCGAAGCCTTCGTCTGCCCAGAGGATGTTTCCGATCCCCAGGATCAGACACGGAATATCTTTGAGGTTTTGCATATCTAGAATTGCCACCGTTATGGTTACAGGTTCTTAATATGCCACTAGTATAGTTACAAAATTTAAGTAAAACTACGGAGAAAACGGATTAATTGTCCGCCCAAAATGGTTTTTTTGATGGGTTTCTTCGCTTTTCCTCCAATAAATCTAGCTGATTTTCTCTTCTGCATTCTCATTCTCAAGCGCCTGATGAATGTCCCAGCGCATTTGCAGAGAGAGCCAGAATTCTGGATCGGTATGGAAGTATCGGGATAAGCGAATCGCCGTGTCGGTTGAAATCGAGCGTTTGCCGACGATGAGCTCGTTGATGCGGCGCCGGGAGACGCCGATAGCCTGTGCAAGTTCGGCTTGTGAAATTCCGAGAGGCTCTAAAAAACGCGATTCCAGAAATGCGCCCGGATGAGGTGCACTTCTGGAAGAACGTGAAATACGGCCTCGCAGCGGAGGAATTCCTCCGCTGTTTTGGCCGTTAGTTTGATCCGAAGATCTTGCCATGAGAAAGCCTAGGCTTTGTTGGCAGAAGAAGCATTCGGGATGTCAGAAGGCGGAATGTCTTCGTTACCCGGCTGACGGATCGGTTCCTTGAAGAAGCGGATACCGTTGATCATCGTAGAAACCTGTGTGCCGCCGCCCATGATGTCTTCACGGAAGCTCATGTAAAGGTGAGCGCAGAGGAAGATGAGCAGGTAGTACATCAGAAGATGATGGAAGGTACGCACCGGCTGAGGACCGCCGAGCCATGCTGTAACCCAGCCGAACCAGGACATCCAGCCTGTATCCCATCCCCACTGTTCGGCGTAGAGGCCTAAACCGGTCAGGATGATCAGGATGGAGCCGAGGACGTACATGAGACACATGGCCGTCTGAGCCAGAGGGTTATGACCCACATATTCCTTCGGGTGTTTGTTCAGGAAAAGGTAATAGAGGGCGGTGCCGAAAATACCTTTAATCCATTCCATATCCCAGAAAGGAAGGATGAAGATCATACGGGAATACTTGTTGCCGACGAATGCCCAATAAATACGATAGAGCATCAAAACGGCGAACAGCATGCCGCAAACCAAGTGCAGCAGGATGATATTCCCGAAGAAGTAGGTATCCCAAGTGGTGGCGTAGTTAGCAATCGGCGGCCAGCCAATCAGGAAACCCGTAATGACCAGCATGAAGAATGCGGCGCACTGAGCCCAGTGCCAGAAGCGTACAGGTGCTTCGTACACGTACACGGGGTCAATCGGGCCTTCCTCAATGCTGTATGCCCATTTCGAGATTTTCATAAAACCTCCTAATTAGCGGACTTGAACTTTGCAGAGTTCCTCACCGCTGGTCGACATGACGTGAGTTGCGCAGGCCAAGCACGGGTCAAAGCTATGGATCGTACGCAAGATTTCGAGAGGCTGATCAGCCACGGCAACAGGTGTGCCGAGCAGAGCGGCTTCGTATGCACCGAGCTGGCCCTTGGTGTCACGCGGAGAAGCATTCCACGTAGACGGAACAACAGCCTGCCAGTTTTCGATCACGCCGTCTTTAATAACGCACCAGTGTCCGAGGGCACCGCGCGGAGCTTCGCACTGACCGACGCCTTTGCATTCTTTCGGCCAAGTACTCGGTTCCCATTTATCCATGTTGGCAGCGACTTCGTCACCGGCCTTGATGTTGGCTTCGAGTTCATCAACGTATTCGAGCATGAGCTGAGCGCACATCTTGGCTTCCAAACCGCGGCAGAGGGTACGGCCGAGTGTGGAGAAGAGAGCTTCGACAGGTACGCCGGCCTGAGCAAGAGCGCGGTCGACGAGTTCTTTCTGGCGCGGCATCTTCTTGGCGTAGGCGACAACCATACGTGCAAGGGGACCGGTTTCCATAGCGTGTCCGTTCCATCTCGGAGCTTTGATCCAAGAGTAGCGGGCGTTTGTGGTGAGCCACTTGATGTCGGTCTTGGTGCCTTCGTAATCGACGCCGGCTTTGCCGAGGTCGAAGTTCGGGTCGGTGATACCTTCCCAAGGATGCAGACCTTCGTCGGGCTTCGGATAAGAGTACCAAGAGTGATCAACGAATTCTTTGATCTGGTTGGGATCCTTAAGGTCAACCGGAAGAATCTGGTCGAACTTGCCGTCGATAACGGCGCCGTTCGGCATAACGAGGCTCTTTTCGGACATATCGTTGGCATATGCCGGGAAGTCGCCGTAGCAGAGCAGATTCTTGTTGGCGAGGCCTCCGCCGATCTTGTACCAGTCTTTGTAGTAGGCCTGCATAGCCATCAGGTCAGGATAGTAGACTTCATCGATGAAGCGGATGGTGGACTTAGCCACATCGCGCAGAAAGTTCATCCAAACCTGGTTGATCATGATGCCCTGGGCGCCTGTGTCGCTCATGTTAATCGGGCAGGGAACGCCGCCAACCAGATAGTTCGGGTGGGGGTTCTTGCCGCCGACGATAGCGTGGACCTTAACGATTTCGCGCTGGAAGTCCAAGCTTTCGAGATAGTGAGTAACGCCCAGGAGGTTGATTTCCGGAGGAAGTTTGTAGCCGGGGTTGCCCCAGTAAGCGTTAGCAAAAATACCGAGCTGGCCGCTGGCGACGAATGCTTTCAAGCGGTCCTGAACTTCTTTGAAGTAAGCAGGAGAGGAGAGAGCATGCGTGGAAATGGACTGCTGGATTTCGCTGGTCTTCTTCGGGTCGGCGCTCAAAGCGGAGACGACGTCAATCCAGTCGCAGCCGTGGAGCTGATAGAAGTGAGTCAGGTGGTCCTGGCTGTACAGCGTAGCGTTCATCAGGTTGCGGATGATGTTGGCGTTCTTCGGAATCTGGATTCCGAGAGCGTCTTCAACCGCGCGAACGGCAGACAGAGCATGAATACCGGTGCAGACGCCGCAGACGCGTTCCACAAAGGCCCATGCATCACGGGGGTCGCGTCCCTTCAGAATGACTTCAAGACCGCGCCACATCGTGCCGGTTGACATTGCGTCGACGATGACATTGTTTTCATCGAGGACGGCCTGCATACGTAAGTGACCCTCGATTCGGGTTACAGGGTCAACAACAACTTTCTTATTTGCCATTATTCATTTACTCCCATGTCCTTGTTGACTTCTTTTGACTTGGCGCGAGCGACGGCGCTTGCAGCGGCGTGAACAGCCACAGCGGCACCCATAACGCCAAGAGCAGCCAAGCCTACGCGGTCAGCAGTAGCCTGGATGCCAAGACCCCAGCTCGGAGGCAGGATGGTCGGTTCGTGAGCGTAGAAGCTGCCCTTATCCCAGAAGTTGTCTTCGGAGCAGGCCAAGCATGGATGTCCGGATTCAACCGGCCAAGACAGCATGTCGTTCCAACGGATAGAAGAGCAGGAGTTGTAAGTGACAGGTCCCTTGCAGCCGACCTTGTAGAGGCAGTAGCCGAGTTTGGCGCCGATGTCGTCGAATTTTTCAACGAACTGACCTGCGTCGAAGTGAGCGCGGCGATAGCACTTATCGTGGTTGCGCTGGCCGTAGAACATCTTCGGACGAAGCTGAGCGTCAACCGGAGGCAGACGGTCATATGTCAGCATGTAAGTGATGACGCCTGTCATGACTTCCGGAATCGGGGGGCAGCCCGGTACGCGGATAATCGGCTTATCTTTGATGACATCTGTAATAGGAACAGATTTTGTCGGGTTCGGTTTGGCTGTGTTGATGCAGCCCCAGGAAGAGCAGGAGCCCCAGGCGATAACGGCCTTTGCGCCTTTAGCAACGTGCATCAGTTTTTCAAGGAAGGGTTTGCCGCCGGGCAGACAGAACATGCCGTCAGCGCCGAGGCAGGGAGATCCTTCAACAGCCAGGATGTAGTTGCCGTTGAATTTCTTCATGACGTCTTCGAGAGCCTGGTGATCTTGTTCACCGGCAGCGACCATCAGTGTGTCGTCGTAGGCCAGAGAAATCATCGAAAGGATGACGTCTTTGGTCAGCGGATGGTAGGAACGAATGAAAGATTCAGTACAGCAGGTGCATTCCAGGCCGTGGAGCCAGATAACCGGAGTACGTGGTTTAGTTTCCATCGCGTGGGCGATGTCCGCTGCGCCGTTTGCACCGAGTCCGAGGGAAGCGGCTGTCAAAGAGCAGAATTTAAGGAAACTGCGTCTTGAGACACCTTGCCGCCGCATCAATTGATAGTTAGTTTCTGTCATAGAAGCATCTTCTCAGTAGTTGCAGGGGTTGTTAAAACTCACACTCCCGGGAAGGATTTCCCAGGGAACTTAAGGATATTCTAAGCATTTTCCCTATAAATGGTAAGTAATTAAGTCAATTAAATTTATATGTAAAAACAGTAAGTTGTCTTAAAAATTCAAATAAAAAAATGTTACATCTACCGTTACACTGACAACAAATCAGCCTCTTGACACTTCAAATCTGAATCCGATTTTTCATTTTTGTCTTTTGATCCGAATTTAACAAAACGCCCCAGAATTCCGCAGTCGTAAGCCTGCGGTAATTCACGGTTTGCATTTTTACAACTCGTTATAAGGTTTGTTTAATCGTCGATTCTTAAAATTTTTCGCATCCGGATCCCATTTATAAAAATTTATGTCAGAAGAGAAAGCCAAGCTTGAGCTTCAGTCGGTTCGATGTGTACGCGGAGAGCGGCTGCTGTTTTCCAAGCTGAATTTCCAGTGCGCTGCCGGCACCCTGGTCCGTATTGCAGGGCCCAACGGCACAGGCAAGACCAGTCTCCTGCGTCTTCTTGTCGGCTTAATGCAGCCCCAGGAAGGTCAAATCCTTTGGAAAAACGAACCCATTAAAAAGCTCAAAGAAGAGTTCTGGAAAGATCTCGTTTACATCGGGCACTTAAACGGTGTCAAAGACGAGCTCACTGCTCGAGAAAACCTTCTTATTAATTGTGAGATCGGGGAGCATCCGGTCACTAAAGAACAGGCCGATCACGCACTCGCAATGGTGGGTCTTGAAGGCTTTGAAGATCACTACACGCGTCACCTTTCTCAAGGTCAGAGAAGACGCGTTGCACTTGCCCGTCTTTACCTTAGCCGCCACGCAGGATTCTGGGTCTTAGACGAACCTTTCACAGCTTTGGACGTTAAAGCCGTGGCAAATTTAGCCAATCTAATTGCCGAGCATGTTAATGAAGGCGGAATTGTGGCTTTTACGACGCATCAGGAAGTCCCGATTGCAGCCAATAATGTTCAGCGCATCGAACTGACGGGCGGCCGCTGGTTGAACGGCAGGATGGTTAAAAAACACGATTTGGCAGGAGAGGTGGCTTAATCATGTTTCGATTATTCTTAGCCGTTGTTCGGCGGGATCTCAAATTAGCCCTCCGTCAAAAATCCGATGTTTTAAACACGGTCTTCTTCTTTATTGTGGTTGTGACCTTGGTTCCGCTCGGAATCGGACCCGACCAGCAGCTCTTAAGAATGATTGCACCCGGCGTCGTCTGGGTTGCAGCGCTCTTAGCCGCTTTGCTTTCACTCCCGCGTCTTTTTGCCAATGACTATGCAGACGGAACATTGGAGCAGATGCTTCTTTCTGGTGAGCCTTTAACGGTTATCGTCATCGCAAAAGTCTTTGCGCATTGGCTCACCACAGGTATTCCTCTGACATTAATCTCCGGCTTGTTTGCGCTCATGTTCGACCTACAAGCCGATGTTGCGCTGGTCATGATGAGTTCGCTCTTCATCGGTACGCCGGTGCTGAGTTTAGTGGGCAGTGTCGGAGCTGCGCTCACACTCGGACTCAGAGGCGGAAGCGTATTGACGTCGCTTCTCGTTCTTCCCTTGTATATTCCTGTTTTGATTTTCGGCGCTGGAGCTGCAGAAGCAGTGGCAGTCGGGATTAACTCAGCCGCTTATTTCTTTATTGTCGGCGCGCTCACGCTCTTCTCTTTAGTCGTGATGCCTGTCGCAACCTCAGCAGCGCTGAGATTTGCATCGGATTAATTTGCTTTTTTGGACGCATTATGAAAACTAACAAGTCAATCCTTACTCCTGAGGGGATGTACAGTTTTGCCGGAAAGGCGCTGCGGCCGTGCTTTATTTTGGCCATTATCGTCATTCTTGCGGCGATGTATGTCGGCTTTTTTCTGGCACCGGTCGACGCAACACAGGGCAACTCCTACCGCATTCTTTATATCCACGTCGCTTGCGCCTGGATGGCCATGCTGCTTTATGTGGTGATGGCGATCTTCTGCTCTTTGGGCCTGATTACAGAAAACCGCCTTTGGCCGATGGTTGCTGCCTCTTTAGCACCGACCGGCTGTCTGATGGCTTTCCTTGCACTTTGGACCGGTTCTCTCTGGGGACGCCCGACATGGGGCGCCTACTGGGTTTGGGACGCGCGTCTTACTAGTGCCTTGATTCTGTTCTTCTTCTATTTAGGTTATATCGCGCTGCAGAACGCCATTCCCGATTGGCGCCGCGCTGATAAGGCCTGCGCGGTGATCGGCATTGTCGGCGTGATCAACGTACCCATCGTTTACTTCTCGGTTCAGTGGTGGAACACGCTTCATCAGGGGGCTTCCATTACAGCTTCGGGTTCGTCTATTCATCCGGTGATGCTTTGGGCTCTGGCTCTGATGGTCATCGGTTTTTGGCTTTACACCTTTGCAGTGACCTTCGTCCGTCTGCGTTCTGTGATTTTGGAGCGCGAACGCAATCAGGAATGGGCACAGCAACTTGCGCTTAAAGGAGAACTGTAATGGGTCAGTGGTCCGGAATTTCAGATTTCTTTGCGATGGGCGGTTACGCACAGTACGTGTGGGGCGCCTACGGAATGGTTTTCTTTTGTTTTATTTGCGAAGTGTTCGGGCTGGTGCGCAGAAGACAGAAAGCGGCAAAAGAGCTGCTGATGGAAGCACGCGCGCACCAAGCTGAGGAGGATTTATGAACAGCACACAGAAAAAACGTCTCGGGCTCATAGCCGGAGGCTTAATAATTTGCGGTGCCGCTGCGGCCCTGGTTTTCAATGCATTTGAAGAGAACCTCGTGTTTTTCTTCTCCCCTTCCCAGGTAGCAGCTCATGAAGCGCCGGAAGGCAGAGCATTCCGCATCGGCGGATTTGTACAGGAAGGTTCCGTTCAGCGTCAGAAAGACGGCGTGACGGTTCGCTTCGAGGTGACGGATACGGCTCATACCGTTCCCGTGACATACAAGGGCAGCCTGCCCGATTTGTTTAAAGAAGGCAAGGGCGTGGTCGCTCAGGGAAAACTGCAAAACGGTGTTTTTGTGGCAGACCAAGTCTTAGCAAAACATGACGAGAACTATATGCCGCCCGAGGCTGAAAAAGCCGTGCAGGACGCGCATAAGAAAGCTCGCGCCATGAAAGAGTAGGAGTTGAAATGATTGCAGAGTTAGGTCATTTTTCCTTGATCTTGGCCCTGATTGCGGGCCTGATCCAAGGTTTTCTTCCCTTGGCGGGTACCGCATTAGGCGTGCGCAGCTGGGTTAACGTGGCTCGTCCGGCCGTGTTTGCCAACGCTGTTTTCTGCACGTTCGCATTCTGCTGTTTGGCTTGGTGTTTCTACACAAGTGACTTCTCCGTCATGAACGTGGCAAACAACTCCAACAGCATGCTGCCGTGGTTCTACCGTTTGTCGGCCACTTGGGGCTCTCATGAAGGCTCCATTCTTTTCTGGACACTGCTGCTGGCTCTTTGGGGCTTAGCGGTTGCCGTCTGTTCCCGCCGCCTCCCGCAGGACGTGATGGCCCGCGTCATCGGTGTTATGGGTCTGATTTCCGTCGGCCTGACGCTTTTCATGCTCCTTACCAGTGACCCGTTCATTCGTCTGTTCCCGGCTGCTCACGAAGGCCGAGACCTGAACCCGCTGCTGCAGGACCCGGGTATGGTTTTCCATCCGCCTCTGCTTTATATGGGTTACGTCGGTATGGTCGTTCCTTTTGCGTTTGCCGTTGCTGCTTTGATCGGCGGCCGCCTGGACGCAGCTTGGGCTCGCTGGACCCGTCCTTGGACAAGCGCAGCTTGGATTTTCCTGACCCTCGGTATTTCCTTAGGTTCCTACTGGTCTTACTACGAATTAGGCTGGGGCGGCTGGTGGTTCTGGGATCCGGTTGAAAACGCTTCCTTCATGCCGTGGCTCACAGCAACCGCACTGCTTCACTCTTTGGCCGTGACCGAAAAACGCGGCTGCTTCAAGATTTGGACCGTTCTTCTGGCTCTGATCACTTTCTCTCTGTCGCTGCTTGGCACTTTCCTCGTCCGTTCCGGCGTGCTCACCAGTGTGCACGCTTTCGCGACCGACCCGCAGCGCGGCCTCTTCATTCTCGGACTCCTCGTTCTGGTGATCGGCGGCTCTCTGCTTCTATTTGCCTGGAGAGCACCTAAAGTCGGTACCGGCGGCGCCTTCGAACTGTTCTCTCGAGAAGCGATGCTGCTTGTGAACAACGTGCTTCTCGTTGTCGCCATGCTGGCCGTCCTCTTGGGTACGCTCTATCCGCTGTTTATTGACGCGCTGAATGCTGGCAAGATTTCCGTCGGACCTCCTTACTTTGATTCCGTTTTCGGACCGATCATGGTGCCTGTGATTCTTCTCATGGGTATCGGGCCACTGGTACGCTGGAAAGACGCCAAGATTTCCGACATCGTCAAACGTACGGCCTGGTGCTTTATCGCCGCAGTGATTCTCGGCGCTGCCACCCCGCTGATCAAAGGCTGGAGTACCTGGCTCTTTGTCGGTCTGACGCTCTCTTGGTGGGTCTTATTCACCTTCATTGAATCTTTGCGTGAAAACATCCGCAACTTCAAGGGCAATTTCTTCGGCAAGATCTTCAAACTCTCCCGCTCTTGGTGGGGCATGATGATTGCGCACTTGGGTGTTGCCGTTTCCATCGTCGGTATCGGCATGGTCATGACGTACTCTCTGGAGCGCGACGTCACGATGACGCCGGGCCACGAGGTCAACGTCGGTTCTTACGACTTCAAGTTTGAAGACGTCAAACGCGGTATCCGCGGCCCGAACTACATCGCTGACGAAGGTGTGTTTAAGGTCACGGAAAACGGCAAAGAAGTTGCGACCCTGACACCTCAGAAACGCAAGTACTTCTCCAGTCAGATGCCCATGACCGAAGCAGCGATCAGCTCTTCGATTACCGGCGACGTCTACGTATCCATGGGTGACCAGACCGTCGACGGCGCATGGGTGGTTCGCGCCTACGACAAGCCTTTCGTGACATGGATTTGGTGGGGCACGCTCATCATGTCTTTCGGTGCCTTTATCGCCATGTTGGATAAACGCTACAGAACTCGCCGCCGCGTCCGCAGCGCCCAGGCAGAGTAGGGGATTTGAATCATGAAAATGAAATATGTTCTTCCGCTGGTCATCTTCCTGGCACTGGCGATCTTCCTCATGGTGGGTTTGAACCGCGACCCGCGAGAAGTGCCTTCTCCGCTGATCGGAAAACCTGCACCAGAGTTTTCTCTGCCGAGACTCGATGACCCGAACAAAGTTGTCTCTAAAAAGGACATGCTGGGCCAGGTCTGGCTGCTGAATGTTTGGTCCTCCTGGTGCGGTTCCTGCCGCCAGGAACATCCGACCATGGTTAAGGTCGGCAAGGGCGGCCAGAAGATCGTCCCGATCATCGGCTTAGATTACAAAGATAAGGATGCCGACGCGATGCGCTTCCTGCGCCAGGGCGGCGACCCTTATGACTTCTCCATTAAAGATCCGACCGGTGAAGTGGGCATCAACTTCGGTGTCTACGGTGTTCCCGAGACCTTTGTGATTGATAAGAAAGGCGTGATTCGCTACAAGCAGATCGGCCCGATCACTCCGGAAGCCTGGGATAAGAAGATTCATCCTCTCATCAATCAACTGAAAGCAGAATGATGAAGAAATTTTTACTCGCACTGTTTTTTACAGCTTTTGCACTGACCGGAGCTCATGCTCAGCCTGCACAGCAGAGTCCGGCACAGCCTGACGTCAAGCCGACGATTCTTGACCCTGTGGCAAACAAACGCGTGGCAGAAATTTCTGCCCAGCTGCGCTGCCTGGTCTGCCAGAACCAGTCAATCGCCGACAGTAATGCCGAGCTTGCGATGGACCTTAAAAAGCAGGTCGTCAAACAGATCGCAGAAGGCAAGACGAATCAGCAGATTATCGACTTCATGGTCGACCGTTACGGAGACTTCGTTCTCTACAATCCGCCTTTCAAGATGAGTACGCTTCTGCTTTGGCTCGGACCGATTCTTTTTCTGGTTCTCGCCTTAGGCGGACTGTTCTACACGATGGCAAAACGCAAGAAACTTAAACCCGTCGAACTGACGGAAGAACAAAAACGACGTGCCGAAGAGCTCCTTCGCGGAACTGAACCGGCGAAAAGGAGAGATGCCAAATGATGACATTTTTACTTTCAGCCGGAGCGATGATCATCGTCCTGCTTTTGATCATTTGTATTCCGCTGCTGACATTCCGTAAAAAGGACACGGGCGCCGAAGAGCTTCCTCAGGCTAATATTGCGATCTATCGCGACCAGTTCAAAGAACTGGAAGACGAATTGGCCCGTGGCTCAATTTCTCAGAATGAATATGACGAAAGCCGTCTCGAGCTCGAGCGCCGCGTGATTGAAGAATCCATTCCTGAAAAGCAGGTCGAACCGACCAATCAAAAAGCCGGCGTTTACACGGTTTTTGTCTTGGTTCTGGTTGTTCCTTTCTTTGCCGTGGCTATGTGGGCTGCTACACAGCATCTCGGTGACTTCCGCTTAGACGGCGGTATCAATGAAGGCGTGGTGGATTACAACACCGGTACGGTTGTCCGCCAGGCTGGCGAAATGCACGACATGGATTCCGCACTGAAGAAGCTGCGTGATCATCTCAGAGAAACTCCGGGTGACATTCAGGGCTGGATGATGCTCGGACGCACCATGCTGACCATGAAGAATTACAAGGAAGCCGAAGCTGCCTTTACTAAGGCCGATCAGCTGGCTCCGGGCAATCCTGCCATCATGGTTGACTTGGCTGACGCGATTGCGATGGTTCAGGGTCAGGATCTCAGCGGCAAACCTTGGGAACTCGTACAGAAAGCCCTCAAGATTGATCCGACCAACTGGAAAGCTCTGATGATGGGCGGTACCGATTACTTCAACCGCGGCGACTATCGTCACGCAGTGATGTATTGGGAACGTCTTCTCGGCACGCTTTCTGCGAACGACGATATGCGTGCAGCCGTGATCGGCAGTATTCAGGAAGCTCGTAAACTCGGCAATATTGTCGGACCGGTTCAGGATACGCTGGATTTCGGCAACCCTGTCAATAAGGATGATAGAGCTGTCCCGATGATGAGCCAGATGATGAAGAACGGTTCTGCTCCGATGGGACAGACACCGGTTCCCGCACAGGCGATGAAGGCGACGCATTTCATTTCCGGCGTGGTGGAACTGGATCCAAAACTGGAAGAGCAGGCGGCCAAATTTGACACGCTTTACGTGATCGCTCGTCCGGCAAGCGGCAGCCGAGCACCGATTGCTCAGTTGAAGATCAAAGTGCTGAGCTTCCCGGTTCACTTCAAGCTCGACAACACCATGCTTCCGCCGATGGATATGGGCGGCGGCACGTTAGACGAGCATGACACCGTCATGATCACGGCTCGTTTAGGCTATGCTCAACAGATGATGCCTGCGAACGGAGATCTGGAGGGTCAGACTTCCGCTCCTGTTAAGGTCGGCGCTGACGATGTAACGCTCAAGTTAACGAATGTGGTTGCTCGCTAACAAAACGAACGGAGAAGATTTCCTTCTCCGCTTAAACGCAAAAAATCGGCTTCGCGCCGGTTTTTTGCTGGGTTCCGAATGGATTATTTGCCGTATTCGATCTTATTGGTCTTCATCAGTTCATTGAGGAAGTTCTGCTGTTTTTTCAGCTCCAGACCTTCGCGGATCTGATCCTTAACAGAGTCGTAAGTTGGGAAGGGGACTTCCTTAACATCGTTGACCTTGATGATATGCCAGCCGAATTCGGTTTTAACCGGTGCCTTGGAAATTTCGCCTTTCTTCATGTTCTTGACGGCGTCGGCAAACGGTTTAACAAATACCGCAGGACGGTTCCAGCCTAAGTCTCCGCCGTTTTCTTTGGCGCCGGTGTCAACAGAAAATTCTTTGGCCAAAGCAGCGAAGTTGCCGCCGGCAGCCAGTTTCTTTTCAATATTCTCAGCGGTCTTCTGATCTTTGACCAGGATGTGGCTGACTTCATATTCTTTATTGCCAAGGGCTGCTTTTTCTTCTTCGTAGCGAGCCTTGATTTCTTTTTCGCTGACCGGGTGCTTAGCCATCTCATCTCTCAGAAGCGCTTCCTGAAGAATGCGGAATTTGGCGTAATCTAAAGCGAACTTAACTTTGGGATCGTCAGAAATCTTGCGTTTTGCGGCTTCCTGTTCAACCAAAGCGTTGGCCACTAAATTTTCGGTAATTTGACGGCGTGCTTCCGGAGTGTCTTTACCGCCGTTTGCTACGAGCTGGGCGACCCATTCGTCTTGGAGAGACTTAGGAATCGGTTTGCCGTTCACGGTGGCAATGTTCTGGGCAGAAACAGCAAAAGCTGCGGATGCCAGGGCCAGAGCAGTCAAAAGTTTAATTTTTTTCATGAAGCTACCTTCTTGTTAAGAAATCAAATTTTCTTGTTATTTTATTGACTAAATTTTCGTATGGTCGACCCTTCCCGTGTTTTGGGAATAAAACGCGAAATGGCTACGGCATTGTTCTTATCTCTGAAGAGGTAGATAAGAGAGAAATTAGGAGGTACACCGTTTTTAAGGTTGAATTAAGACTCATAAGACTTCAAACTTACATTGTGAACAAATATTTCGGTTCACATACACCAAGAAAAAGTTTCGGTCTTTTTAAGGACTTAAAAATGACAAAAATGCCCCTTTTTCCTTCTGTCCTCGCTTTGGCATTGATCGGGTACTTTGGCGTTTCTTATGCAGCTCCGGCTCAGAATGATGCGAACTGTACCGCCTGTCACTCCAACATCGGCACACTGCACACCGGTTCCAAACATGCGAACCTTCCGTGCGCAACCTGCCATGACGGTACTGCCGACCATTTAAAGAATCCTAAGACTCATCCGACGGTTTCCATGAGTCCACAGCAGTGCAGCAGCTGCCACCCGAATCAATTCGAAACGATGTACAAGGTTAACGATCATCGTATCGCTCGCGATTCCAAGAAGAATTTGAACAACATCTCTCCGAATCCCTTCTTTGATGAAGCACTCGGAGCTCACGGCTTTGTGAAAGAACACAACCTGCCGAGATCGCACGCTTATGCAGCAGTCGACCAGTTTATTGCCGACCGCTCCTTCGGCGGCCGCTTCCAACCGAAAGAAGGCTGGCTCTTCAGCGGTGACAACGGCGGTTTCTTCGGCGTCTGGGAAAAGATCGATGACACGATCCCCGGCAACGCTCAGAAGCCTCATAAACCCGGTACTGCAGCCGCAGCCAACCCTGTTTGCTGGACCTGCAAATCTACAGACGTCATGATGGATTGGGCCTACTTGGGCGACCCGAACACTAAGGCCAAGTGGAGCCGTGCTTCCAACCCGGTCGATCTGGTTCACAACATCAACCATGCTTTGAACTGTAACATGTGCCATGACCCGCACAGTGCTCAGCCCCGTATCGTTCGCGACGCATTGATCCAGGCCATGACTCGTACCGACTACCCGACACTTTATTCGGAATCCGCCAACAAGACTCCGATTGAAGTTAAGGATATGGGTCTTCGCGGCTTCACCCGCAAGATCGCCATCCTCGGCAAACCCGACAGCAAACTCATGTGCGCACAGTGCCACGTTGAATACAACTGCAACCCGGGTACCGATCCTGCTACCGGCAAGCCCATCAAGATGGACGACCCGCGCACGAACCTCTTCCCGCTGGTTGATGTCACCCGCATTGAAGACTTCTACAAACATGCTTCTTTCAAGGACTTCAAGCACAATCAGACCGGCGCTCTTCTGACCAAGATGCAGCACCCGGACACCGAAGTCTATTGGAACTCCAAGCATGACCAAATGGGCGTCGGCTGCGCAGCCTGCCACATGCCGAAGGTTAAAGATGCAAACGGCGACGTTTACACCTCTCACTGGGCAACCACACCGCGTGCATATATCCAGGAAACCTGTCTGCAGTGTCATAAGGACAAGACCGAAGCTCAGATGAACAAGGTTCTTGACTCCATGAATGCTCACTACAACGGCAAACTTCGTGAAGCCGAAGCCTCCATGGGCCAGATGTTCATCGCCTTCAGACAGGCTAACGACGCCGGTGTTGATCCTGCCGTTATCAAACAGGCTCAGGATCTCCACTCTGTTGCTCATACCAACTGGGAATGGTGGACCGCTTCCAACGGTTCTTGGTTCCACAATATGCCTCAGGCTAAAGAGTCCCTGGCAAAATCCGTGGCCGCCTCTCAGAAAGCAACAAAACTTCTCCGCGACGCAGTTGCTGCTAAAGTTGCTGCACAAGCTCAGCCCCAGGCTCAGCAGACCGCCCAGAAGTAATTTGATTTAATCTTTCGTCAAACCGGTTAACCGCCGGTTTGACGGATAAACCTAAAAGCAGGAGTTGTGAATGTCCTCCGACCTTATCTTTTGGATCTGCGCCGCAGCACTGCTTCTGCTTTTAGAAGTTTGTCTTTATATCGGCCTCCGTTCTTCTTCTAAAACGGAAGTCGAAAACACAGGGCTCAATCGCCTGGTTTATCAGGATCAATTCCAAACCCTGAATCAAGAATTGGCCGAACACAGAATCTCCAAAGCTGTCTACGACGCAGAACTTTCCGAGCTTGAGGCTAGGGCAGTCGAGGAAACCGCAACTCCCAACGTTGCATACCGCAATCCGAGCTGGGTAAAGCCGGTTTCTATTTTTCTTTGTCTCCTCGTTCCCTTAACCGCTGTTTTCCTTTATTTTTCCTGGGCTAATCCTTCCCTTGTAACTTATAAAGGAACACCGGAAGCGCTGGCAGCTGCACAGCCGGCCGACCGGATCGGACAACTCAAGACTTTCCTTAAAGAAAGCCCTAGAGCGGTTCGTGCGTGGCTTGCGCTGGCTGATGAATTCGGGAGGGAGGGGCAATATAAAGAGGCCGTAAATGCGATGAATGAGGCCTTTCACGTATCTCCGAACGGAGTTGCCAAAACGGCGGATTATCGCGTTCAGCGCGCTGTCTTTGCCCTAGAAACGTCGGATCCCATGCTCCGCTCTCAGGCAGTATCTGATCTTGAGCAAGCCGTAAAGCTGGAGCCCTCCAACATTCGAGCGCTTGAGCTCGGCGGAATCGTGGCTTACCAAAGTGGTCAATACAGCAAAGCAGTCGAATTTTGGCAGGAGCTGCTGCTTCTGACGCCTCAGGATTCTCCGGCGTATTCGCGGCTCTTGGATGCCATCTCGGATGCCAAGAACCGTGCTCAAATGAACTTCAGGTTTTAGACCTTCGTAGTCAACGACATTTCGCACGGCTTGCAGTGGAAGTGAGCCGTGAGTTCAATTTTGCCGTTTCGAAGCTTCAGCGGAGTCGGTTTGATTTTCTCGCCGCGCAGCTTGCCTTGTTTCGGACAGATGTTCAAAGCGTGACGAATGCAGTAGCGGCAGCGCATGACTTCTGTTTCGCCTTTATGCTGTCCTTTCTCAAAGGCAGGTTCGGTGACTGGAGTTCCGTGAAGTTTGTAAAACTCAAGCGCCTTCTTGTTCATGACATTGCCGTGATAGTCCAGTTCTTTAACCGGGAAGACGGCGGATGTGTCATCTCCTGCCTGCGGAAGAATTTCTCTCTTTTGAGAACGATCCTCTTCCAAGCGAGAGATCAGCTCTCTGCGAAGACCGTTAAGCACAGAAGCGCTCATAAAACCGGGATGATCTCCCTCAATTTGGATATTGTCGGCAACAAAGTCGGTGGAGCCGAGTTTGGCCAAGGCGCGCAGAACCTGTTCTTTGACTGCCTGCGGATTCTTGGCTTCCGGGAGAGGTTCTAAAAGAGAAACCTCGGATTGATGACCGTGACCGTCATCGGCACGGATATCGATGCCGTTCGGGCCGACGGAAGCCTCGATGCGAATCGGGATCTTTCTGAGCGCCGTCTCGGCATTCATTCGTTTAAGCCAAGCCGCGTCTTTATTGCGCATTAAGCGGAGGCCTTCTTTCAGGCCGGTGATTCGGCTGCAGGGCTCGCGCGTGAAGACTTCCCAAAGACCGGTGTCTTTTTGTTCGGCACGATTGATCAGAAGCCCTGAGAGTTCATCCGTGTCGGTAAAGAAAGTCAGGCCGTCGCCGTTATGGAGTTCTTCTTTGGTTTTAACGAGGAAGGAGCGGTCGTTAACTTTGACGACCTGGCCGATGACGGCGCCGGAATTTTTCGGCGTGCTGAAGGCCTCCATATGGTCGCTGCGGCCGTTGACAAAGTAGTCGGTTGCTCCGCGGTTGAAAGCGTTCTCGAGCGAGGGCTCAAAGTTAAATTCGACTTTTCCGTCGCTCTCAGCTTCGAAGTCCGGGTGCTTTTCCAGCCAAGCATCAAGTTCTCGACGATAGAAAGCAGTCGTGTTCTTGACGTAAGTCAGGTCCTTGTATCTGCCTTCAATCTTGAAGCTGCGAACGCCGGCGGTAATGAGGGCGTCTAGGTTCTGAGACTGGTTGTTGTCTTTCAAGGAAAGGAGATGTTTGCCGCGGCTGATAGATTTGCCTTCCTCGTCAAAGAGGTCAAACGGGAGGCGGCAGATTTGCGCGCAGTCTCCGCGGTTGGCGCTCCGGCCTTTAAAGGCTTGACTGGCGTAGCATTGACCGCTGTAGCTGACGCAAAGCGCGCCGTGAATAAAGAATTCAATTCGGGCGGTTTTCAGCGCTTCAGCCATCTCTTGGATCTGCCCCAAAGTCAGTTCACGAGCAGGGACGATCTGAGAAAAGCCGATGGATTCCAGAAACACGGCTTTTTCCGTGGTGCGGATATCGCACTGAGTGGATGCATGCAGCTGGATCGGCGGCAGATCGCACATCAGCAGTCCCATGTCTTGAACGATCAGCGCATCAACGCCTGCGTGGTAAGCCTGATGGGCGAGCCTTACGGCCTCCGGCAGTTCCTCATCGGAAAAAATCGTATTCAGTGCCATATAGACACGTCCGTTGAAACGGTGCGCGAAGGAAGCAAGACGCTCTATTTCCGACATGGAGTTCCCGGCATTGGCGCGGGCGCTGAAAAGCGGTCCGCCGATATAGACGGCATCAGCGCCGTGTTTGAAGGCTTCGATGCCGATATCGCAGGTCTTGCAGGGAGCGAGAAGTTCGAGAGTACGGGACGGTGTCATGGTTTATTAAAAAACCGGCCCATCGGGATGGATGGGCCGTGAGTGATAAGTTTGTGCTGCGAATTAACGGCAGTGATCGTATTTCAGAAGATTCTGCACTTCAGTCGAATTGCCGCGCTGTTTGGCAATATCGTACGGAGCGAGTTCATCGTTGGTACAGTAATCCTTGCGGGCTCCGGCATGCAAAAGGAGCTTGACTGTGTCAGCATCGGCTTCTCTGGCTGCCATGTAAAGCGGAGTGATGCCGCGAAGCGTTCTTGCGTTCACATCGGCGCCTTTGCTGATCAGGTACTTGACCATTTCCTTGTTGCCGGACGTGGCTGCGTAGTGCAGGGGAGACCAGTTTTTAGGATTGTTAACTGCGGCGCCGTGAGCAATTAACTTTTTCGCCACGTCGTTGTCTTTCAGGAAGATTGCGATCATCAGCGGGGTTTCTTTCAGTGTATTGGGCTGATCAACCTTGATGTTTTTCTGCTTAAGCAGCAGATCAATCACGCTGTTTGCATTCTTGCGGATGGCAAGCATTAAAAGCGGTTCGCCGGCACCGCTGGAGGTGACGGTATTCGGGTCGAGGCCTTTCGCAAGCAGAGGAGCTAAGGCGTCGGCATCGTTTTTAAATGTGGCATCCACGGCATCGTCGTATGTCGTTGCGAATGCGGAAACCGATAAAAGGCAGGAAGCGGCAAGTAAAGCTAATTTGCGGTACATCATAGTAATTCAGCCTTGCTGAATAATCTGAAAAAGTTTTGGGTGGAATCTTCAGCTACTTTTTCGAGCGTCTCTCCCCGCAGAAAAGCGACCTTACGAGCAACGTAACGAACGTAGGAAGGTTCGTTGCGTTTTCCGCGGAACGGAATCGGAGCAAGGTAAGGACAATCGGTTTCTACGAGATAGCGATCGCTCGGAACCCAGGACGCGACTTCCTGAATCTGAGTTGCGTTCTTGAACGTGACGATACCCGAAAAAGAAAGATAGCCGCCGAGATCGAGCGCATCTTGAGCCATTTTCTTATCGCCTGTGAAGCAGTGGAGCACAAAGCCTGTCGAACCTGCGTCGTGCTCTTTTAACAGACGAATCGTGTCTTCCTGTGCGTCACGAGAGTGGACAATTACCGGCAGATTTGCCAGTTTTGCAGCCTCGATGTGGCGGGCAAAACGCTCGAGCTGAGCATCGTAAGGCGCTTCCTCATAGTAGTAGTCCAAACCGCATTCGCCGATGGCAACGACTTTCTGTGGTTTAGTGAGTCCGACGAGTTCTCCGATGCTCGCTTCATGGTCGTCATCCTTGGTACTCGGATGAACGCCGGCGGCGTACCAAACGTTTTTATGTGCATTGGCGAAATTTAAGCCTCGCTCGTAATCCTGAAGCGATGTGCCGGCGACTAAGGCGCCTCCGACTTCGGCCTCTTTCATGCGGGCAAAAACTTCGTCGATATCGAGCTGAAACTCAGCTCCGTCAATGTGAGAGTGTGAATCGATCAGCATTTCAGTCCAAATGTCCGAAATGAATATATCCGTTCTCGAAGCTCAGGTAGCCGCCGCGGGAACGACCGTTTTCGAAATCCCAGTCAGGCAGTACCCAGCGGTCGAAACGCGAGTCTTCATTGACGTGCGTATGGTGTGCAGGACGGTGGGTATGTCCGTGAATAATGATTTTGGTTCTATATTGTCGCACGGAACGGGCGACGTCATTGACGACGACATCCATGACTTCCTTGCTTTTTTCTTGGTTGTCATAGGCGCTCTGATTGCGCAGGCCTCCGGCCAAAGCGATACGGTGTTCAAGTTTTTCACCGAGGATCTGACGCTGGACATCGGGGCTGCGCAGGGTCGCACGGAACTGCTGATATTCAGGATCAAGCGTGCACCACATATCGCCGTGGGACAAAAGGATATGATCAAATCCGACTTGAACCGGAATCGGGTCTGCAATGAGCTGAGCACCGGTGGCTGCGGTAAAACCTTTACCGAGCAGAAAGTCGCGGTTTCCGTGCATCACATAGATGCGGTGCCCGTTGAGGAAGAAAGCTTTGAGGGCTTCCAAAATGTCGGCATAGGCCGGAGCATGATCGTCTCCGGCCCAGAATTCGAAGAGGTCTCCGAGAATGACGAGCTCGGAGAAACGAGCGGCGTCGTTTTTGAGGAACTTGAAAAAGGCCTCCTTAGTTGCCGGTTTGTCGGCAGCTAAATGCAAATCGGCGATAAAGACGGGATTTTGCAAAGGAGGAATTTTGGAGAGACAGCTCTCAGCAGGAACAACGCCGTTGAATGACACTTAGATAACCTCAGCTTTTTCGATAACGACATCTTCGGTCGGGACATCGTCATACCAACCGACTCTACCGGTGCGGACTTTAGCGATCTTGTCAACAACATCCTGACCGGCAACAACCTTGCCGAATACGGCATAGCCCCAGCCCTGCATTGTTTCGCTCTTGAAGTCGAGGAACTTGTTGTCGGCGACGTTGATGAAGAATTGAGCGCTGGCAGAATGCGGATCGTTCGTACGAGCCATAGCAATGGTGTACTTTTCATTGGACAAGCCGTTGTTGGCTTCGTTCTTGATCGGTTCGCGAGTGTCGACTTCGTCCATGCCGGGTTTGAAGCCGCCGCCCTGGATCATGAAGCCGGGGATGACGCGGTGGAAAATCAGGCCGTTGTAGTGGCCGTCTTTGACATACTGTTCGAAGTTAGAAGCAGTAACAGGTGCATTCTTGTAATCGAGTTCAATATCGATAGTGCCGAAGTTTGTAGTTAAACGGATCATTTCTTTTTCCTAAAAAATTACTTTAAAACTTTGACGGATTCGATGATGACGGGACGAACCGGGACATCATCCATGAAACCCTTGGATCCTGTCGGAGCACGGCCGATCTTGCGAACGACATCCATACCGGTGACGACTTCACCGAAAACAGCGTAACCGTCCTTCGTGGATGTGCCGTTAAGGAAGTCGTTGTCTTTCAGGTTGATGAAGAACTGGCTGGTAGCAGAATCAGGATTGTTCGTACGGGCCATTGCAATGGTACCGACGGTGTTTTTCAGACCGTTCTTATCTTCGAGTTTGATCGGAGCGTGCGTGCTCTTCTGATGCAGATTGCGGTCAAAACCGCCGCCCTGAATCATGAAGTTGTTGATGACGCGATGGAAAATCGTACCGTTATAAAAACCTTCTTTTGCATACTTGACGAAGTTAGCTACTGTCGTCGGAGCAGCTTTCTCGTTAAGGTTGACAACGATGTTGCCTTCCGAGGTAACGATTTCAACTTTAGGAGCAGCAAAGCAAACAGCAGAGGCAGCCAGCATTGCGGCGCCGAAAGCCAGTTTTTTGACATTAAACATGGAGTTAAATCCTAAAAAACATTCTGCAGGAGAATGCCTGCAGCAAAGAATAGATTAAGGAGCGGTCCGAATCGTCAGATCCTGAGCAATTTGAGCTTTTTCCTTTAAACGTCCGTTCTTGGGTGCCAAACGTGCCGCCTTGGCATACATATCGGCAGCTTTAGCAGCGTAAATATCACCGAGGTTGGAATAAGTCGTGACGGATGAGGCGTTGTTCATCAGCGCACGCTCCAGAAGATCCTGGGCGCGTCCGAGGTTGCCTTCGCCGGCATAGATGACGGCGAGGTTGTTGTAGGAATCTGCGATTTCGGGATATTCGCGAATCAGCTGTTCAAAAACTCTTTTTGCCTCGTCATTTTTCTTCGTTTCCATGAAGATAACGCCTCGAAGGAAGCGAAGGTTGACGTTCTGCGGATTGACAGCCAATTCTTTGTCTGCGAGATTCATGGCATCTGCGTATTTGCCTCGGCTGATCAGCTGGGATACCGAGCGGGCCGGATTCACAATGTCCGGGGTCTTATCACCGAAGAGCGGAACGCCATCCTGTGCGGAAACCTGAGCTGAAAGAAGCAAACCGGAGAGGACTGCACAACCGAAGATCAAGGGCAGACGCATATTGAACCTGTACTTATTGTTTGAACAAACTTACATGTTAGTCAAGATTCTATGGAATTCGGCTAAACAACGCAAAAATCAAGAATATTTACAACTGCGGAGACCGAATTCGGACTTTTCTCGGCCTCTGCTTAGAGAAAGTCACAAGTGCAAAAAATCCTGCGGGTGTGTAATCTGAGGGTGACGGAAGGTGATCATGAGACAAGTTTTTCGCCAATTGCCGTGGATCCATCCTCAGATCGATCCGCGAATACAACAGTTCTTCAATCAGTACGGGCGTTATCTTCGCCTCAAGCAGGGCGCTTCGATTTTTAACGGCGGTGACGCAGGAGAAATCGCTTTGGTCCTCTGCGGCCTAGGCGTATTCTCGTTTCCGGATAAGCACCTTAAAAATCATTATCTTTCGCTTATCCCTCCCGGTTCCTTGATGGGAGACGTAGACGGTCTGACTCATGAGTCCGTTAACGTTTACGACAGTGCGTTTCGCGACTCGGAAGTTCGCTTGATCAAACGAGATATCTTCAGGGACTTCCTTATCCAAAACCCGGAGCTTTTGCATGCGCATACGCTGTCGGTGATTGCGCATCACGAATCCTGCATGGAAGCATTAATCGCCAACTCGACCTTAACGCTTCCCGATCGCCTTCAGGTTCTTTACGCAAGTCTGGCGGCTTCTTTCGGAAAATCCACAGAGAAAAAAAGTTTTGTCAGTATTCCGTTGACACTGACCGCTGTTGAGCTCTCAGCCTTTGTGAACGCCTCCCGACAATCGGTTTCTTCAGTTCATACGGAAATTGAGTCAAACGGAGACATCGTGAGAAAGAAAGGCGAAACGCAACTCTCTAAAAAGTTCATTGACGGCTGTTTTGACTGGCTGGAAAACGGAGCTCAGCCATCCGTTCGCATTCGCAAAAGACGAGAAAAACCGTCAGCTTCCTGACACTTTTGGAGCGGCAGCAAAAGGGCATTGGTAAAAGTGTCAGATAGCTGACAACAAGTGTTGTTCATCATTTTTATATTGAAAACATCCTCGAACAAGGAAGAAAGATGAACAAACAATTAGTCGTATTAACCTTTGCAGCTTTTGGCGCATTTATGCTGAACGCCTCAGCCGCGGGCGTTGCAGACCTTCATGCAACTAAAGGTCAGGACTGCGCCGCCTGCCACATGGAAGGCAAACCTTCGAGCTCAAATGTCTCCGAAGCTTCCTGTCAAAAATGTCATGGAGAAGAGCCTGCTGGCAAAGCTTTAGAAATCGAAGGCAAGAAGGTCGCCAACATTCACAAAACCCATTTCGATACGTTCGAATGCCTTCAGTGTCACAAAGGCCACTCTCAGTCCGTAATTGCCTGCGCCGAATGTCACAAAGGCGCACAAAGCATCCAAGTCCCTTAATTACTTAACTTCTCACCAAGGAGAATAAAAATGTCAAAAGTTGAACTTTCTCGCCGCGGTTTTCTTAAAAGCACGTTAGCCGCGACAGGCGCAGCTATGGCCGGAACTGCAGCGCACGCCGGTGATATTCCTGAAAAGTGGCAGCAGCCGAAGTGCAGCGGCTGGAGCTGGGAAAAACCGGCGCCCAAGATTGCTCCGGAACAGATCAAAAAGACAGTGAACACCGACGTTGTGGTGATCGGTGCAGGCCTTGCCGGTTTTGCAGCCGCACTGGCAGCCGCTCAGGAAGGTGCTAAAGTCGTTTTAGTTGAAAAAACCCGCGGCTGGAGCTGTCGAGGCGGTCATATCACTGCCTTTAATAGTTCTCTGCAGAAAAAGATGGGTATCGATATTGATGCCGCCGAAATCGTCCGCCGTCTGGTGGCATGGGGCCAAGGCAGAATGGATGAACGCCTGCTTTGGATGTTTGCCAGAAAGTGCGGTGACTGCATGGATTGGGCCATTGACATTGCCGGCAAACACGACACCAATGTGACACTTTGGGAAGGCTATTACAAAGGCCCGACTTACACCGAATTCCCCGTCACGCACTTCTTCTACAACAAGAACATCAATCTTGACTACACATACGGTAACTCCGAAGGCATCGGCAATGTCGCGCTCATGCCTTGCTTTGAAGAAGAACTGAAGAAAGCCGGCGTCACACTGATGTACCGTACTCCTGCCGTCCAGTTCATTCAGGACGCTAACAAGCGCGTTACCGATCTCATCGCCGGCAGACCGAATAACTATACCCAGATCAATGCCGCAAAAGGCGTCATCATTGCAACCGGCTGCTACGGCTCCAATGAAGAGATGAGAAAGGCTTTTGCCCCGTATTCTCTGCACGCCGATGCACAGATCTACTTCCCGACAAAATCCAACACCGGTGACGCCCACATCATGGCGATGCAGGCCGGCGGCGTGATGCAGAAGAACGATAACCATGCAGCAACGGTTCACTTAGAGGCCGGCGCCGGCAGCTACGGTTTCCTGCATGTGAACGCCAACGGCGAACGTTTTATGAACGAAGACGTCAACACCCAGTCCAAGTCTTGCTCTAAAGAACTTCAGCCGCACGGAATTGCATGGACGGTCTACGACTCCAACTGGACACAGGACGTGAAGAAACAGGTTGACGGCAACCTCGCCGGCGGTCTTTTCTACGGACAAATGTGGCAGCCTTGGGGCAACGGCTGGAACGTTGAAATTGAAAAGGCTTCCCAGGCGCAGCACATCAAGGACGGTAAGGTTGTCGTTGCCGATACACTTGATGAACTTGCTCAGAAGATGGGCGTTCCTGTAGAAGCCCTTAAAGCAACCGTAACTCGCTACAACGAACTTGCGGCTAAAGGCCATGACGATGATTTCGGCAAGCGTCCCGAACTGCTTACTCCGATTCAGAAGGGCCCGTTCTATGCTGGCCGTCTTGTGAGCACACTCCTCGCAATGTCCGGCGGTTTGCATACTGATCCTAGCCTTCATGTTTTAGACAAGAACGATAAACCGATCGAAGGCCTCTACGTTTGCGGCGCCGCGGCCGGTGACTACTTCGGATCCGGCGACTATCCGACCATTTGCCCGGGCATGAATCACGGCAGAGCTTTGACGTTCGGACGTTTGACTGGCGTTATGGCTGCCGGCGGTGACATCGATAAAACCGTGAAGTCGATGGAAATCAAGTGATATTGTGAAAATACAGTCCGGAAAATTTTCCGGCACTGCATAAAAACCAAAAGCGAAAATCGGTTCTCCGGTTTTCGCTTTTTTTCACGGAGGCTCTTGAAAAGGATTTTTTCAAGAATGCTCTCAAATATTCTTTTTCGGTTTAGTACCGATGGTAACCGCGGTGCGGCATTCTCTGCTGAGGTTCTGCGCAAGGGTATTGCGGATAGGCCGAATTGTCATAACGATGCGGTCCGTAGTAGCCGTCGGAGGCGTACGGACGATGATCGTTGTAGTAATGGCCGTGGTGCATGCAGCCGGCAATGAAAGGTAACGACAGCAAAGCAAGGACGATTGTAAAACGCTTCATAACGATCTCCTTAGAACAACTTCTCCCAATCTAAACGATCTGATGTTTATGACAAGTCTTGAGCCCTAGGATTTCTACTTAGGTCGGGAGTATCTTTGTCTTTGGTACAGACGGTTTCCTGCCTAGGTGTGAAGGCTTCCATTTGGTAAAATCAACAAATTAGGCTCGGTGCGAGCAGAAGTTAGGAAGCTTCGACTCAATCCGGCTGTTCCATTAACGAAAGGAAGTCCGATGGCCTTAAAAATTTACAATACGCTCTCTCGTAGCGTGGAGCCCTTTAAATCCATTACACCCGAAAAAGTCGGAATGTATGTTTGCGGCGTTACCGTCTACGATGACTGCCACATTGGACACGGAAGAACATTTATCGCTTTTGACGTGGCAAGACGCTGGCTCCAGGAGAGCGGCTACGACGTCAAATTCGTCCGCAACGTAACCGATGTTGACGACAAGATTATTAAACGTGCGGCTGAACGCAAGATTCTGCCGTCCGAGCTGGCCGAGACCTATACCAAGCGCATGCAGGAAGATCTCGGTGAACTCGGCTGCTTGCCTCCGAGCGTTGAGCCGAGAGCGACTCAATACATTCCTAAGATGCTTGCCCTGATCGAGAAGCTCGAAGAAAAGGGCTATGCCTATCAGGACAAGAATGGTGACGTCGATTTCTCCGTTCGTAAATTTAAACCCTACGGCGCCTTGTCCGGCAAGAAAGTCGACGAACTGCAGCCCGGGGAGCGCGTTAGAGTTGAGGAAGCCAAGCAGGATCCGCTGGACTTTGCACTTTGGAAGAGAGCAAAACCCGGTGAACCCGAGTGGGATTCCAAATGGGGCAAAGGACGTCCCGGCTGGCATATTGAGTGCTCTGCCATGAGCTGTGATCTGCTTGGAGAAACCTTTGATATTCACGGCGGCGGTCCTGACTTGATGTTCCCGCACCATGAAAATGAAATCGCTCAGAGTGAAGCTGCCAACGGTAAGAAGTTCGTGAACACCTGGATGCACTCCGGTCCGCTACGCGTCAACGGCGAGAAAATGAGTAAGTCTCTCGGCAACTTCTGGACCATCCGTGATGCTTTAAAGGAAACGAACACTCAGTACGGCGACAAGAACGGCAACGAAACGCTCCGTTTCTTCTTACTGCGCTCCCACTACAGAAGCCCGATCGATTTCTCTTCTGCTTTGGTCGAAGACGCTCATCAGGCACTGATTCGTCTTTATACGGCGCTCAAAAATACGCCAGCAGACGACAACCCTCTGGACTGGAACGAAAAGTATGCCGCTCAGTTCAAAGAAGCGATGGATGACGATTTCAATACGGCTCAGGCTGTTGCTGTTCTCTTCGAATTGGCCAAAGAAGTCAACCAAACGAAGTCTCCTGAACTTGCACGCCAGCTCAAAAAACTCGGCGGTGTGCTTGGCATCCTCCAGCTAGACCCAGAAGCCTTCGTCAAAGGTGCCGTGGATTCAGTGGACGAAGCAGCTGTCGAAGCCTTGATCGCGGAAAGAAAGGCGGCAAAGGCTGCTAAGAACTGGGCAAGAGCTGATGAAATCCGTAAGGAGCTCTTAGAAAAGAATATTGTTTTGGAAGATGCTCCCGGCGGTGTGACGACTTGGCGCAGAGCTTAATCTCTATGGCAGAGCAAACCGAAAAACCCGAATGGTGGGATCAAGCTAAAAAGGAGCTTTCCGAAGCTGATCCCGTCATGGCCCAAATCATTCGCGCCAATCCTGAAGGATTTCTTGCGACTCGCGGGAATCCTTTTGAGACGCTGCTGCGCTCCGTGATCGGGCAGCAGATCTCCGTTAAAGCGGCGGCCAACATATGGGAACGGTTTGCTAAAGCCTGTAAAGAAATAAAACCTGAAATTATTACCCGCAAACATCGTCGAACCTTGAGGACCGCAGGTTTGAGCGAACGTAAGATTGAGTACGTTTTTGATATCTGTCGCTTTTTTCTCGAGAATCCGGATGCGGCCGACGGCTTTCAACATCGTTCCAATGAGGAAGTTATCAAGGAACTTTGTACCATCAAAGGCGTAGGCCCCTGGACGGCGGAAATGTTTTTGATCTTTGCGCTGCGTCGTCCGGATGTTGCTCCAATGCTCGATTACGGCTTTATCAAAGCCGTCGGCCAAGCGTATTTTCCGGAGATCGCGTTTGAAGAATGGTCAGCGGCCGACCGAAAAGAAGAAATGTCATCGGTGATTGCCAAATGGGGTCCATGGAAAACCGCCGGCACATGGTATTTATGGCGAAGCCTTAACAACGGACCGATGCAGTACTAAAGGAATAACATGGCAAAAGTCACTTACTTAGAATTTGAAAAACCCGTTGCTCAGCTTGAGGAAAAAATTCAGGAACTCCGCGATATGAGCTCCGGATCCGAAGGTTTGGATTTAACGAGCGACATCAACGGGCTTGAAAAGAAAAAAGCCAAACTTCTCAAAGAAATCTTCAATAAGCTTTCTCCTTGGGAAATGTCGCTTTTGGCTCGCCATCCGAATCGTCCGTACACACTGGATTACATCAACATGATTTTTACGGACTTCCATGAACTGCACGGTGATCGTGCTTACGCGGATGATCCTTCTATTGTCGGCGGCATGGCTCGTTTTAACGGTGAGCCGGTTATGGTGATCGGACATCAGAAAGGCCGTGATACGCGCGAAAGAACGCTCCGTAATTTCGGAATGAGCCGTCCGGAAGGCTATCGCAAAGCGCTCCGCTTGATGCAGACAGCCGAGAAGTTCTCCATGCCGATCTTTACCTTCGTCGACACACCGGGTGCCTATCCGGGCATCGGCGCTGAAGAGCGCGGGCAGTCCGAGGCGATCGGTCACAACCTCTTTGTGATGAGTCGACTGAAAACGCCGATCGTTGCAACGGTAATTGGCGAGGGCGGCTCCGGCGGCGCCTTGGCGATTGCAGTGGCTGATGTCGTTCAGATGCTTCAGTATTCCACTTATTCCGTTATTTCGCCGGAAGGCTGTGCTTCCATTTTGTGGAAGAGTGCAGCTAAGGCTCCGGATGCAGCAAAGGCCTTGGGATTGACCGCTCACCAGCTGTTTGATGCCGGTCTGATCGACAAGATCCTGCCTGAGCCTTTAGGCGGCGCTCATCGCGATCCTGAAGCGATGGCCCAAACCTTAAAGCGTTCTTTGAGCGATTCCCTTCGCACGCTGAAGCGCATGAGCACCGAGGAGCTTCTGGAAGAACGCTACAAGAAGCTCCTCAACTACGGAAAATATGCCGAAGTCGAAAAATAATCCTTCTGAAAAGAAAACTGTCCGCGGCATTACAACGCGTGTCCGGACAGCTCTTGAAAATACTGCCCGACAGCTGCAGCTGTCCGCCGACGGACTGCCGATTGCTTCCGGCGAGAAACCGATCAATGTGATTGTCGCCTTCTCGGGCGGTCTGGATTCCTCCGTTCTGCTTTACGCAGTCTCCCAGCTCAAGGGAAAGTCTTACGGCGAAATTACCGCGGTCCACGTCCACCACGGCCTTTCAAAGCACGCCAACGAATGGGCTGAGTTTTGTGAAGAGCGCGCGAAGAAGTGCGGTGTGCGGTTTGTTCTCAGAAAAGTGACAGTGCCTTCGGGCGGCGCCGGTTTTGAGGCTGAAGCGCGTCAGCTTCGTTATGAAGTTCTCGAAGAGGAAGCGAGGAAGGCAGCGGCGGACGCGATCTTAACGGCTCATCATTTAGACGATCAGCTCGAAACGTTCCTTATTCAATGGATGAGAGGCTCAGGTCCTGCGGGATTAGCCGCCATGCCTCCGCTGCTTCGCAAAGACGGATGCACGATTATGCGTCCGCTGCTCGGGTTTCAAAGGACAGAACTGGAACGTTTTGCCGAAATTCGAGGTATCAAGTGGGTCGAAGATGAAAGTAATGAAGATACGAAATATCTTCGCAACGCGATTCGGCACAACATCATTCCCGAACTGGAAAAGATTCGTCCGGGATTCAAAACAGCCGCAGCCCGCAGCATCGAGCTGATAGCAGAAGCGGCAGAGACGCTTCGTGATGTCGCCGAAGACGACTTTAATCAAGCGTCTGAGAACGACGGGAAATACCTTCGTATTGACGATTTTTTAGCACTTCCTGCTGGACGCAGAGCTCGGGTTCTGAGATTGTGGCTCGACAGAGTAGGTTTTAAACCCCTGCCGAGGACGCGTCTGCTGGAAATGATTCGCCAGATCAAAGAGACGACAAAGCAAAGTGTCTGTCTCATGTTCTCCGACGGTTTAGAAATTCGCAAATACGGGTCTCGTCTTATGGTCACCGAGCATGAAAAGCCGGAAAGCGAAGCTGAGATCATTGTCGAATGGCACGGAGAACCTGAAATTGACTTACCACAGTACAACGGGAAGCTTGTTTTCACACCGGCCGAAGAGGGCTTTAACGAAGGTTATCTGAAAGCTCAGCCGCTCTCGATTCGCCGGCGCTCCGGCGGTGAGAAAATCAAGATTCATAAATTCCGTCCCCGCAAAGCCCTCAAAATGCTCTTCCAGGAAGCAGGGATCCCTGAGTTTGAACGCAAGAACCTGCCTTTGGTTTGGCGGGGCAAAACGCTGATTTATGTGGGCGGCGTCGGCTCCGAAGTTCGCGAGCAAGTGGATGACGACGGTACGCCGCGATACAAAATTGAATTCATAAAAAATCCCGGCCTATTTTCTTAACAGACCGGGACCGGAAGAATTTCAAAAGTTTTTGTTAGTCGACGGTAAGCAGGGCTTCGGGATCATCGAACTCTGCGCCGCTGGCCTTCTCGAAAAGCTCCAGGAGAGACTGAATCGTTAGTTCCTTCTTTTGCTCTCCCTTTACGTCTACCACTACACGGCCTTCGTGCATCATGATCAGACGATTGCCGAAACGCAGAGCATCTCGCATATTGTGCGTGATCATCAGCGTGGTGAGATTGCCCTCAGAAACACGCTTCTGCGTCAGATTTAAGACTTTCTCAGCCGTTTTCGGGTCTAAGGCAGCGGTGTGTTCGTCCAGAAGTAAAAGCTTGGGCGGAACCAGAGTGGCCATCAGCAGCGTGATGGATTGTCTTTGGCCGCCGGAAAGCGTTCCGATGCGGGTTTCCAGACGGTTCTCAAGACCTAAATCCAGCTCTTTCAAAGCCTCACGGAACTCAGCCAACTGACTACTCTGAGAGCTCCACTTGAGCGATAAAGGTTTGCCACGGCGGCTTGCCATTGCGAGGTTTTCGGCTACCTGCATATCGGCAGCCGTTCCTTTCATCGGATCCTGGAAAACTCGTCCGATGTACTTGGCGCGAACATGCTCGGGCATGCGTGTGACGTCGACTCCGTCAATGAGAATGTGGCCTTTATCAGGATAAAAAACGCCTGCAATGCAGTTCATCAAAGTAGATTTGCCGGAACCGTTGGAACCGATAACGGTGACAAAGTCTCCTTCTTCGAGCGTCAGGTTCACACCGCGAAGCGCCTTTTTCTCATTCGGCGTGTTGGGGAAGAAAGTCTTATGGAGATGAGTAATCTTAAGCATCGGCTTCCTCCGAACGCTTCATGATGGCGAATTTGTTTTTGATCAAAGGCAGAGAAAGTGCGATAGCAACCAAAACAGCGGTGAACAGTTTGAGGTCGTTCGGCGGCATGCCCAGTTCCAGAACGATGGCGATCACGGCGCGGTACACCACAGAGCCGAGCACGACGGAAATCAGCCAGTTCTTAAAGCTGCGCGTTCCGAAAAGCACTTCACCGATAATGACCGACGCCAAGCCGATGACGATAGTGCCGGTACCCATACCCACGTCGGCAAAGCCGTTGCTTTGGGCAACGAGGGCGCCGGAAAGGGCGACCAAACCGTTAGAGATAAGCAGTCCGAGAATGACCATGACGTTGGTGTTGATGCCTTGCGCACGGGCCATCTGAGGGTTGCAGCCGGTGGCACGAATAGCAGTACCCAGCACAGTGCCGAAGAACCAATACATGATCACACCGACTACTGTCGTTGCGATTAAACCCACAATCAGGGTAGCGACAACCGAAGAAACACCGAAGAGATCCTCGGTCAGCGTAAAGACGGTTTCTGCGCGGAGCAGGGGGACGTTGGCTTTTCCCATGATCATGAGGTTGACGGAGTAAAGGCCGATCATGGTCAGAATGCCGGAAAGCAGTGCCGGGATCTTAAGCTTGGTGGTCAGCAGTGCGGTGACCGTACCGCCGATGCAGCCCGCGATCAGCGCAATCAGCATGGCAAACCAAACCGAGTGACCTGCGTCGATCAAGGTAGCTGCGACAGCAGCACCGAGAGGGAAGGTGCCTTCAACGGACAAGTCTGCGATATCCAGGACGCGGAAAGTAAGGAAGACGCCGAGGGCCATAATGGCCCACAGCAAGCCTTGAGAAACGGTGGATAAAACTAAATCTAACATCGAAAGAACTTTTGATTACTTAACGAGTTCGTGCTTCACATCAGCCGGGATGGTCAAGCCGAGATTCTTAACGGCGGTTTCGTTGAAAACGGTCTTGAAGTTCTTCTGATACTGGATCGGCATGGTTTCTGGCTTGGCTTTGCCTTCAAGGATATCGGCCGCCATGGTGCCTGCGATCTTGCCGAGTTCGTAGTAATCAATCGCGATAGCGGCCGTTGCTCCGCCTTTCACTTCACCGCCTTCCCCGGCAAAGACCGGCAGTTTGGCTTTTTCGGTGATTTTGATTAGAGCCGGAACAGCGGATGCAATGGTGTTGTCCGTCGGTGTATAGATAAGGTCAACCTTGCCCACTAAGCTCTGAGCAGCCTGCTGGATGTCATTAACGTTAGAGACAGTTGCTTCGCGAACGTTGAGATTGTGCTTCTTGGCTTCTTCTTTGAAGATCTGAACCTGACGTTCGGAATTGATTTCGCTGGAGGAGTACATCACACCGACGTTTTTGGCGTTAGGATAAATTTTGACGATCAGTTCCAGTAAGCTGCTGATGGGCGCCATATCGGAAGACCCGGTTACGTTGGTCCCCGGTTTGTCATTACTCTTGACGAGCTTGGCGATTTCAAAATCGGTGACAGCGGTTGCGACGATAGGAATCTTGTTCGTGGCGTTGGCCATAGTCTGAGCCGCAGGCGTTGCAATGGCGCCGATCAAGTCAACCTTATTGCCGGTAAAACGGGTTGCGATATTGCGAAGATTGGACTGATCCGCCTGAGCATTCTGGAAGTCAAATTTGACGTTCTTGCCCTCTACGAAACCCTTGGATGCGAGGCCGTCGACAAAGCCCTTGTTGGCAGCGTCAAGCGCCTGATGTTCGACAAGCTGAACAACACCGATGTTATATGTTTTAGCAGCAGAGGCCTGAGCAGCAGGAGTAGCCGTTTTTTTATCATCGCAGCCGGTAACGGTCAGGACTGCGGCAAGGGATGCCGCAAGAAGGCAAAGACGAGAAATTTTCATATTTGTACTCTTGTTATGCAAATTTTTATGGAAAAACGATAAATCCTATTCTATTTAAGAAAGGCAAACGAAAAATCTTTTCTCAATAAAAAATCAGACCCGAAGGTCTGATTTGCAGAAAAGAAAAGCTGAAACCGAGGCTACAGGATCTTGGAGAGGAAATCCTGAGTTCGTTTGTTCTTCGGATGAGAGAAGAATTCTTCAGGCGTGGCTTCTTCGACAATTAAGCCGCCGTCTACGAACATCACGCGGTCGCCGACTTCCTTGGCGAAGCCCATTTCGTGTGTGACCACCACCATGGTCATGCCTTCTTTGGCAAGCGACTTCATGACGTCCAAAACTTCCTTCACCATTTCCGGGTCAAGAGCGCTGGTCGGTTCATCAAAGAGGAGGGCTTTCGGGTTCATGGCTAAGGCGCGGGCGATAGCAACACGCTGCTGTTGGCCGCCGGACAGTTCATCCGGCATTGCATCGGCTTTATGTTCCAAACCGACGCGTTTGAGTAGACGCATGGCTTTTTCTTTAGCTTCTTCTTTAGATTTACCGCGAACCTGCATCGGAGCGAGCATGATGTTCTGCAGAACGGTCATGTTCGGGAACAGATTAAACCTTTGGAAGACCATGCCAACTTCACGGCGAATGGCATTTAGGTTTGCACCTTCTTCGAGCTTGATGCCGTCGATAACGATTTCGCCGCCGCTCGGGGTTTCCAAGTGGTTCAGACAGCGCAGAATCGTACTTTTGCCGCTTCCGGACGGTCCGATAATCACGACCACTTCTTTTTCTTTGATATCCAGATTGATATCTTTGAGGACCGTCACGTCACCGAATTTTTTGGAGAGGTGTTTGACGGAGATCATCGTTTTTGAATCTTTTTCTTCCATGATTATTTTCTCGTGCCTTTAGAGAAGCGTTTTTCAAGTAAAGCGACAAAGCGTGAAATGGCCAAAGTCATGATGAGGTACAAGAGGGCGACCACAATCCAGATTTCAAACGCGGCGTAAGTTCTGGAGATGATCAGCTGGCCGGTACGAGTCAGTTCTTCGAAACCGATCACGGACACCAAGGAGGAGTCTTTCAGCATGGCGATGAATTCGTTACCGAGCGGCGGAATGATGCGCTTAAACGCCTGCGGCATGATCACAAAACGCATGGCCTGAAACCAGTTGAGGCCGAGCGCTCTGGAAGCTTCCATCTGTCCTTTGTCGATGCTTTGAATACCGGCGCGGAAGATTTCTGCAACGTAGGCACCACTGTTAATCGAGCAGGCGCCGACGGCTGCCACGAACGGATCGATTCGGTGTCCGATAATTTGAGGAAGAGCAAAGTAAACCAAGAAAATCTGAACCAGCAGAGGCGTGCCTCGGATACAGTCTACGTAGACAGAAGCGAGTCCTCGTATGAGTCGGTTGTCAGAAAGTTTGGCGACGCCGACAAACATACCGATTAGTAAGCCTAATCCCACGGAAAGAGCAGTAATTTCGAGCGTGATACCGGCGCCTTTTAATAAGAGCGGCAGGTTCTCTGTGATAATGCTCAGGTTAAGTTCCAAAGCCATTGTGATGTGATTTTCTCAGTGTTTAGATATGACAACAGGCAGGAACTGTTGATTCCTGCCCTCTCTTTCTACAGCGGGATCAGATTAAGCTCCGAACCACTTCTTGTAGATTTTATCGTATTCTCCGTTCTTTTTAAGCGCTGCTAAGGCTTCATTTACTTGTTTTACAAGCGCTTTGTTTCCTTTTTTGGCAGCGATGCCGTAGTACTCGGCTTCCATGATGTCACCGACCATCTTGCCTTTGCCGCCGTTCACGAGGTAGTAAGCAACGACCGGCTGGTCATTGATGACGGCATCAACGCCCTTGTTGTCGAGTTCGATGAACGGCTCGTTGGCGTTGTTGTACTGTTTGACGTCAGCGCCTTTAACAGAGCTGGCCTTTGTAGCGCCTGTTGTGCCGATCTGTGCACCGATTCTTTTGCCGACTAAATCATTGATGCCTTTGATGTTGGTTTCGTCGGGACGAACTAAAACAATCAGGCCTGAAGTGTAGTAAGGATCGCAGAAATCAACGGCGTTCTTACGTTCTTCCGTAATGGACATTCCGGAGACAGCGAGGTCAATGTTGCCTGTGGAGAGCGCGGGAATCAGACCATCGAAGCCGAGGTTGACGAGTTCAACTTTGTAACCCATCTGTTTGCCAAGTGCTTTAGCCAGGTCAATATCGAAACCGGTCAGGTCGTTAGAACCTTTAGCCTGGAATTCAAACGGTGCAAATGTAGGATTGGTGCCAACGCGTAAAACTTTTTCAGCCTTTGCCGGAGCAGCGGCCTCTTTTTTATCACCACAAGCTGTCAAGAGACTCATGGAGAGTACAGCCACAAGCGGAATAGCCAAAAACGAGCGTTTTAACATTTAGACTCCTATTTCTTAAATGAGGTTAAATTTTAGGTGGTAATCCGATAGCCTCAAGTCTAATTGATTAAGACGTTAAAAGAAAAACAGGTGATAGATAAATGTTTCTGGGCGTGCTGTACGGAATACTCGGATGTTCCCTTTGGGGTTTTATTTACATTATTCCGCTGCTTTTACCTGAATATTCTCCCGCTACCGTAGCGATGGGGCGTTTTACCGTCTATTCGATCGGAAGTTTAGTGATTTGCTACTACTGTCGAAAGACGCTGGCGCTTTTGACCACATCGGACTGGATCAAGGCCTTTTGCTTAGGTTTTTTCGGGAACGCCGTCTATTACGTTCTTTTGACGAAAGGAGTTCGCTTGGCCGGCGTTCCGACTTCCGGGATGCTGATGGCATTAATCCCGTTGAACGTTGCGCTGCTGACGAATCGACCCGGAGCAGAGACCACTGTTGTTGTGCCCTGGCGGCGTCTTTCTTTGCCGCTCGCGATGATTCTAATCGGGTTATGGATCGGCAATATTGACGAATTTTCAGAAATTTCTGTGGCCACTTCTTCTGTCGAGTATTGGCTGGGCTTTTTGTGCAGCTTCGGAGCGATGGCGTTATGGACGTGGTTTCCGATCCGAAACAGTCAATGGTTGCTGAAGCACCCCAACGTTTCGCCGCTGGCTTGGACAACGGCACAAGGCGCTTCCATGCTGCCTGCGACACTGCTTTGTTATGTTGCGGTGAACTTTGAGACCTTTCTCCACGGAGGAGCGGTTTTGGGACAGACACCGGTTAAGTTCGTGCTGCTGATGGTCGCGGCAGGTTTAATCTGCGGATGGGCTGGGATGGCGCTTTGGAACATGATGAGCGCTCGTTTGCCCGTGGCCTTGAGCGGTCAGATGATCGTGTTTGAGACGATCTTCTCGGTCATATATTCTCTAATCTATAAACAACAAGCGCCCAAATGGACGCTTGTTGTTGGGGTCTTTTTACTTCTCGGCGGAGTCCTTCTGTCTTTGAAAGTCTTTCGGGACTCAGGCCGGAAAGTCAGTCAACCAAATTAGAAATTGGTTTCCTGAAGCTGGAAATAAGCCTGCGGATGAGAGCAGACGGGACAGATTTCAGGAGCGCGCGGGCCGATAACGAGGTTACCGCATTCACGGCACTGCCACATAACGATTTCGCTCTTTTCGAAAACTTTCTGCATTTCGACGTTGTTTAAGAGCTTCAGATAACGTTCTTCGTGGTGTTTTTCGATAGCGCCGACACCGCGGAACTTAGCGGCGAGTTCGGGGAAGCCTTCTTCCTCGGCGTCCTTCGCGAACTGGTCGTACATATCGGTCCATTCGTAGTGTTCACCGCTGGCGGCAGCCTTCAGGTTTTCTGCAGTATTGCCGATGCCCTGGAGTTCTTTGAACCAAATCTTGGCGTGAGCTTTTTCGTTAGAAGCCGTTTCTTCGAAGATAGCGGCGATCTGCTGGAAACCTTCTTTGCGGGCGACACCGGCAAAGTAGTCATATTTATTGCGAGCCTGGGATTCACCGGCAAAGGCCGTCCATAAATTCTTTTCGGTCTTAGTACCGGCTAAAGGTTTAGACATGTTTTTTCTCCATTAAGAAGCTAAAAAAATAGGGTTTCGGAGGATTATAACGACAACTTTAAGCCTTGTTAACCAATTCGAACAGGAGCGGATGAAATGAAAAATCGAATCAGTTACAGTGCAATAAAAGACTTTAAACAGTAGCAAAAATGAAAAGGATAATCACGACCCTTGGCCTCTTTGTTTTGACTTCTGTTGTTGCCGGATGCAGCTGGACAGATAGACAAATCGGACCGAATGACTATGAGATTTCCGGTTATTTTGATTTCACCATGAAGGGTGAAGTCGTCGCGAAAGGACTTGAGGATCAAGCCTGTTTATATTGTAAGGGCATCCAAGAAAATTTAGTTCCCCAGGTTTACTACATAACCGATAAAAACCGCATTTTTAATTACGAAGCGCAGCGAGCCAGTGCAGTTATTCGCTTTCACTGTATTCCGAACAACTGAGGTTAAGCGAGATACTTAGAGGAATGTGGACGTTCGCCTTTTGAGACCCGTTTTGAACTCGTTTGCAAAAAATAAACTTTATCTATAGAATACGCTTTCCTGATCGCAATGATCGATGTGCGGAGAAGTGGCCGAGTGGCTGAAGGCACACCCCTGCTAAGGGTGCAGACTGGCAAAAACCGGTCTCGAGGGTTCGAATCCCTCCTTCTCCGCCATTAATTGATTCTCAGTTGGCTATTGCCTCCTGGGATTTTTTATTATCCAACGACGGCAAGAGACGATGAAAGACTTGGATAGACAGGGCCTTGCCAAAGCAAAGGCACTCTTTGAAACAGGAGATGTCAACTCTATCGAAGTCGGTTCATTCAAAGGCCTCCTGCAAATTCACAAATATCTCTTTAACGGTCTGTACGACTTTTCCGGTGAAGTTAGGCAACAGAATATCTCGAAGGGAAACTTCCGTTTTGTGAACGCACTTTACCTTGTTGAGGCGCTAATAAAAATCGAGAAGATGCCTGAAAAGACCTTCGAGGAAATTATTTCGAAGTACGTTGAAATGAACGTAGCCCATCCTTTTATGGAAGGAAATGGAAGGTCTACTCGTATTTGGCTTGACCAGATTCTCAAGAAAAATTTAGGTGTAGTAGTCGACTGGCAAAAAGTGGATAAGACTGCCTATCTTCAAGCGATGGAAAGAAGTCCGGTGAATGATTTGGAACTAAGATTTCTCCTCCAGCCAGCCCTGACGTCAGATGTCAATAATCGAGAAATGATCTTCAAAGGTATCGAACAGTCTTACTTTTACGAAGAGCCTTGAGTTTTTTGGCAACTTGTATTTGAAGTCTTGTGTGTTATGCCTTAAGTGTTCTAGAAACGAATTGAAAAAACGGCAAGCCCTCATCATGGTGCCTGCCGTTATTCGAAACGAAAACTATTGGTTTTCTAATCGGACGAAATCTTCATTTTGATGTCGAAAGGACGTCCAAAATAAACCCACGAGGTAACCAATACGTTGCTGCCAGTTAGGGCGTATTCGGATGCATTGGTATCGTTAATACCACCGGCAGCATTAATGATGACATCGTTTCTAATATTTCTAGCTTTAGCAACGAAAGCTTTCAGAGCTGCGGGACTGAAACGCTCGCACTGAATAATGTCTGCGCCGGCGTGGATGTATTTAAAACCTTCCTCTTCATTGTCTACTTCTACCGCGATTTTCTTTTCAGGTTCGTGCTTCTTCGCCACACTTATGGCGGCAACGGGATCTTTACAAAAAACGCGATGCTGATCGAAAACAAGAATAGATTCAGACAGTCCGGCGCGATGGACAATAGCGCCTCCTAAGAGGGCAGCGTTCAGAGAAATGGTTTTTGTTCCGGGGAAATGTTTTCTAGTGACAGCGACTTTGGCCTTAGAACCGGCAGCCTCGATTTGCCTTGTCATCGCTCTGACGCGGTTCGTGATTCCGGAAGAGTACTCAAGGATATTTTGGACGGTCTTATAGACGGAATGGATTTTTTCGGCAGTGCCGCGGGCTTCTAAAACCGTTTGTCCGGCACTGTAAAAATCGCCGTCTTTTCCTATACAAGTCACCTCTAAGCCGACTTCTTTGAAAAGTCTCACACCTATTTCAATGCCGCTGACGAAGCCGTCTTTTTTGGGAAAACAAGAAATTTTACCGGGGACACCTGAAATACCGAGCGCCTCTGTGGTGCTGTCATTCCATGGAATGTCTTCCTTTAAGATATTTTCTAAAAATGATGTGGGTATGTAAAACATAAACTAAATCCTTTTGGGCTGCAGGAAATATAAGGCGGCATAAATAAGTCCTGCAAAAACTGCCAAGATTGTGCACAGAAATGCGGCGCAGTCGAAATCTCCTCTGGAGACACTGTTGAAAATTTCCAGAGAGAGCGTATTAGTTCTTCCCGAAATATTACCGCCGAGCATCATGGTGATTCCCACTTCTCCGGAAGCTCTCGCTAATCCAAGAAATAACCCCGCTAAAAGTGTTTTTGAACAAAGAGGAATCGAGATGAAAAAGAAAGTTTTGAGTTTGTTAAGACCGCATACGCGTGCAGCTTCCTCTAATTCCTTTGCTTCCTGACAGTCAAAGGCGGCCTGCAGAGGTTTGACGACAAGAGGGAGACCGGCAATGAATGCAGCGAGAATAACGCCGGTTTGTGAAAATACCATCCTTAGGCCCAAGTTTTCTAGGAGGATGCCGACTAATCCGTTTCTTCCTAAAACTACCAACAGCATATAACCCAGCGCGATCGGCGGGAATACAAGCGGCAGTGTAATCAGAAGTTCGACTGCTTTTGCAAAGATGCTTTTCCTGCCGGCAAGCCAATAAGAAAGAGGAACAGCTAAAAACAAAAACAGGAACAGCGAAACCGCGCAGGTCTTTGTTGTGAGCAGCAGAGGAAAGAAAACGGTTTCGGAATTCATAGCTTATTGAATTCCATGTTTCATAAGGATTTTCTTCGCTTGTTCAGATTGAAGGAATGCAAGAAATTGCTGAACGTTCTTGTCGCCCTCATGTCCCTTCACAACGGCTGCAATCATATGAATCGGTGCATATCCTTTCGTCAATTTTTCGCTTCCGCCGATCTTTTCTTTATTTGCGCGGGTGGCTGTGCGGTTCACAAAGCCCGCATCAACCTCACCTTTGACGACATAAGCAGTGACCTGCGGAACAGAAGCGATTTTCATGACCTTGTCTTTTGTGACAGTATTAGGCCCTAAGTTATCGAGGTATTGCTGGGCGGCACGTCCGTAAATGGCGGCCTTCGGATCGGGGTAAGCAAATTGTTTGACTTTATCCGTTCCGAGATCGGAGACGCCTTTGAGGTTCAAGCCTTTCTTCCAAATGAAAACAAGCGGCGTGTTTCCTAAGGAATGAATGTCGGTAAGCTGAACGGGTGTTTTAAGGCTCTTGAGAGTACCTTCGTCGGAGATCACGACATTGGCACCGTTTCCGTTTGCGATTTGGGCCATCATTTGGCCGATATTACCGCCGAAGTTTTCAGTGACTTTATTTCCGGAAGTCGCTGAGAAAGCTTTTGCAAGTTCTTTGGCCATATTTGCGTAACCTGCGCCGGTCGTCAAGGAGACTTCGGCAAAGGCTTGACTGCTGAAGCAAAGAGCAGCAACGAGAGCAACAGTATGGATTTTCATCATTCACTCCTTAAAAATTGAGATTGATTTAAAACTTCGTTGGTTTTTCCGAGAAGAACGTTTTTCCCCTCCGCGACCAGCAGGGCCTCTTCGGTGAGCCGCAGCGCTTCATTAGGTCTATGGGTGATGTACAGAAAGGGGAGGCCGGCAAAAGAATGAATTCTTTCCAAATAACCCTGGAGTGAGTTGCTGAGGACAGGATCCAAACTCGAAAGCGGTTCGTCCAAAATCATGAAATTTTCAGCACAGAGCAGAGCTCGTCCGAGAGCGACTCTTTGTGACTCACCGCCCGAGAGTTTTGAAGGACTCTTGTTCAGAAGCGGTTCGAGTTCCAGAAAGAGAACGACTTCGTCGAAAGAGAGCGCATTTTTTCTATTGGCGAAATGGCGTCCGAACAACAAGTTCTTTCTGACGCTCATGAACGGGAATAAGCGATGATTTTGGAATACGAAACCTATTCCTCTTTTTTGAGGCGGGAGGTCGACGCCGGTGCTGGAATCAAAAAGAATGCGTTTTCCAAATTTGATATAGCCGGATTCGGGTTTTAATAAGCCGGCAAGGGCCTTTGCCAAGGTGGATTTTCCCGCGCCGCTTCTGCCTAATATTGCAATTCTTTCAGACAATAAGTCAGCAGAGAATCGAAATTTTCTGTCTTCTATCCTGACCGTAAAATCGAAGGAGATCATTGTTCGCTATTCAAATAATGTATAGCGATGATAGCAAAATAACTATCGAAAACAATTCTTGGAAATAGCGCCGTTAAAGGCCTAGAGAGCGATCGGGAACAATTCGGCGACCTGCTGTGATGAGCTCTAGAGAAAATTGTTAATCTTCGATCAATAAGATCTCGTATTTGGTTGTGAAGACTTCGCCGTTTCCCAGCAGCAGGACCGAGGATTGATCGAACAGAAAGGCCTTGTCAGTCAAAACGTAATTTTTCTCCAGTTCGGAAACTTTTTTCCGGAACAGTTTTTGGTGTTCGTTCATATCTCCTCTAAAGAACCAAGAAGCGTAGTGTCCTGCAGGGAGCTTTAGCAGCTGTACTCCTTTTCTCTTAAGCGGAAAGTCCAAACTGCCTAAAAAGACAAGCCTATTGTCCGCGTCCCTTTTAAAGTCGGCGACATAACCCCAGGGAACCGACGTTGTCTCATCCTGTCTGGACTCGAAAAGAAAGTCTGTATATTCCCGCATCGTATTGAAGGAGCATGGCTTGAGAAAAGGTGTGTATTGAAAAGTCCTCTCTTTCTTTCTCTCAACCGAAATCACTCCTTCGACGTGTCGAGAGGCTTCTTTGCTTAGTTCCAGGATTCCGTCCGTGTAACGAAGAAATCGTTTGGCCTTTTCAATTTCTTCACGAAAGGCTTCGGATCTCTCCTCTAATCGCTTTATGAATTTCTCTTCATTCGGCCGCTTAATGAATTCTTTAATTTCTTCCAGACTGAAGCCGATATCTCTTAAGTGAGAAAGAAAAGCAAATTGCACGGCTTGGCGCACTTCGTAATAACGATATTTTTTGCTATCAACAAATGCAGGTTTAAAAACGTCTATGCGGTCATAAAAGATAAGCGTGTCTTTTGTCGTGTGACACATTTTTGCAAATTCAGCGGTTTTAAGCATTTTGAGATTTGACTATGGAGTTACACCATACTTTAACATTCCCTTCCGTAATTATTAACTATTTGAAAAGTTATATGTTTCATCCTCTGCTATCGAAATTAACTTGCTGCATTTTCTTCTTATTGCCAGGCTTAATGTACGGTCTCCTCATGGCTCGTCTTCCTGCTGTGAAGGCAGCTGCGGAGTTGTCAGATTCGCTTATCGGCCTTTGCTTGTTTTGCACGGGTGCTTTGGGTTTAGTCGGATTGGGAGGCAGCCCGGCGCTTATTAGAAAAGTGGGCAGCCGAATGGTGTTGTGTGTTACTGCCGTCATTGCCGCTGCGGGACTTTGTTTGATTGGTTTTAGTACTGCACTTCCAATTGTCTTGCTCGGCTTTGGGGCCATGGGGATCGGCATCAGTATGCTGGACGTGGCAATGAATACTCAAGGTGTGCTGTACGAGCATTACTCGAAGAGTCAGAGCATGAATCTTTTCCATGCTTTCTACAGCCTTGGGGCTGTATTGGCTTCTCTCATCGGCTCAGTCTGCGCAACCGTGGGTTTAACGGCAGGCCTTAATTTTTTTTGGGCTTCTGTCCCCTTTGTATTGCTCAGTCTGCTGCTTAACAAATATCTGCTTCCGGAGAGACGCGTAGATGAAGAAAAAACCGCTAAGACCCGACACAAAATTCCTCTCGTCGTTTTGGTCTGTGCTGTTATGGCGCTTTTAGCATATGCAGCTGAAGGTTCTGTTGGAGAGTGGGGTGCTCTCTATTTGACTACTGTGAAAGAAGCTTCGCTGGGAGTCGGAGCTCTCGTGTACGGAATTTTTTCCGGAGTGACGTTCGTCGCTCGCTTAGTCGGCGATCCGCTTAGAAAAGAATTCGGAGAAATCCCTGTGATTATTTTCGGATCCGTCATTTCTTTTATCGGCATGGTCGGAGTACTGAGCTTTAGCTCCGTTGCGCTGGTCTTAGTTTCCTATTCTGTTATGGGTCTAGGTCTTGCTCCGATTGTTCCGACGCTTTTCAGTATGGCAGGTAAAAACGGGAAAATACCCGCAGCTGCCGCCACGAGTACGGTTGCTTTTATGGCTTACGGCGGTTTGTTAGTTGTTCCGCCGTCTATCGGCTGGATGGCCCAGCACACGAATCTGCATGAAGCTCTGTTTATTGTTTTGGGCTTGATCGCATTGATGTTTAGTCTCGCTCTTCTTCTGAGGAAACTGCACAAATAATTAACGGAGCGGGTTTTCCGCTCCGTTAACAAATCTTTAGGGTCTCCACTCTGCGCGGAGGCCTTTTATCAATTTGGTTGTTACTTCAAAGCATTGAGAGTGTCTTCAACGATCTGAGGAACTGTCAGGCGATAAGCCTTTTCGAGTTCTTCAGGGTTGTAACGATCAACGAACTTCTTTTCAAGACCGTAGGTCAGGCACTTCATGCCGGTTGCACCGACAGCCTGAGCGATTCTGCCGCCGAAACCACCTTCCTTAGAACCGTCTTCCAAAACCACAACAACCTTATGGTTCTGCCTAAGAGAATTCAGAAGTTCGGTGTCAACACCGGAGACGAAGCGAGGATTGATTAACGTTGCATTGATGCCTTTTTCTGCTAAAGCATCGACAACGCTTTCGCCTTTAACGAAGAAGTCACCGGCCGCGATAACAGCAACATCTTTGCCTTCTTTAACGACCTTGAACTTATTGAGGTCGCTGTAGTCTGTATCGACCTCCCCCTTGCTGTGTTCATAGCTATAGGTCGGAACACGGAGGGCAACTTTGTGTTCGTTCTAATTCAGGGCCCAGTCCATCATGGCGAAGTATTCTTCAACATTCGTCGGGGCAAGGTAAACGATTTCCGGGATCGAAGTGATCATCGGAATGTCCCAGAAGCCAAGGTGAGTCAGGTCTGTCAGGGCACGAATACCAGTTCCCATAACCGGCATGACGGCAGGACTGTTGTCCATGGCCCAGTCTTGTTCGAGCTGGTCATAAGCTCTCTGAAGGAAGGTTGCCATTACAGGGTAGATAACCTTGGCACCGCCTCTGGCTGCGCCGGTCATTGTGGAAACACCGGTCTGTTCGGCAATTGCAACGTCAACGTACTGGTTGCCGCAAGCTTTTCTTTCCTTTTCCATGAAGCCGAAGACTTCAGGTGTTGCGGAAGAAATGATGAGCAGTTCCGGATTTTCTTTAACCTTTCGGAGTAAATAATCGCGCGTGTCGGTGATGTAATTCGACTCATTTGACTGCTGCAGAGGTTCACCGTCAGCGACGTCATACGGTGGCTGAAGTGGAACTCTTCACGGTGGGCTTCAGCAGGGGCGTAACCTTCGCCCTTTTGAGTATTCAAGTGAACAACGATCGGGTTCTTCGTGTCTTTTGCTTTCTTCAGAGCGTTAATCACAGACTCTAAGTCATTGCCTTCGGCGACGTAAATGTAGTCATAGCCCAGAGACTTAAAGTAGTTGTGTTCGCTCTGACCGTTGGTCTCTCTTAATTCCCTTAAATTGTCGTAGAGGCTGCCGTGGTTTTCGGCAATTGCCATTTGGTTGTCGTTGACGATAACGATGAAGTTGTCATTGAGCTTCCCGGCGTTATTCAAGCCTTCAAAGGCAACGCCGCCGCTCAAAGAACCGTCGCCGATGAATGCAACAATATTGAAGTCTTCTTTTTTGAGGCTTCTTGCTTTAGCGAGGCCGAAAGCCAGGCTGATCGAGGGAGAAGTGTGGCCTGCGTAGAAAATATCGTATTCTGGGCTTTCATTCGGGTCGGTGAATTCTCCGATTTCCGTGAACTTGCTCTTGTCTAAATAGTACTGAGCACGTCCTGTCAGCATTTTATGTACGAAGTCTTGGTGGGAGACGTCAATGACGATCTTATCTTTCGGGGCGTCAAAGACATAATGAACACCAATCAGAGCTTCAACGTCGCCGAGATTGGGTCCTACGTGTCCTCCTATTGTGGAGGTGTAGTTAATGATGGCGGCTCTCATCTGTTTAGCGAGATCTTTGAGGTCGTCAATAGTGAGTGGCTTAATGTCCTGTGGTGAGTGAATATCAATGAGTTTCATTTAAGTTCTCCTCAAAAAATAAAGCTACCCTGGTGAAGATAGATTTTTGGGGACATAAGCGAAAAAAAAACGGACTCAAAAAGGACACCGCAATAGTGTTGAGTTGTTACTGTGTGATACGAGATGGAGGAATGGGCAAAATGCCCGGAAAATCGGGCAAAGAAGCATTTTCTTGGGGCAAAAGGGGTCGATTGGGTTGGCTTCGGAGGAAGCTCTTGCAGGAAACAGAAATGGAAAAGCTAGAAACTCTAAAAGACCTTTCCCGAAGCGTCCCGATTTTTTCAAAATAGATATTTCAAACCGACTTTAATTTGAAAATCTGTTTTAAGGTGGCGGCCTGATTCCCGATTGATTTGAGCGAAGGCTTTGAGGCGATCCTTCAACAGACTCTCCGCGCCGATGCCATAGTAAACACGAGTTCCTATGGAGCGGTCTTTAAATGAGAATTCATTCATTTGGATAGATGTCCTTCCTAAGAAATCGTGTCTGACACCACCTCTTAAATAGACTTGTCCGGACAGTTTTCCTTCTTTGCTGCGGAAGTTTTTTCCTAAATCAATTCCCAGGCGCCCGTTCAAACTATCGGTTGATTTAACGCGGACCTTCATATCGTTGCTGAAGTGAAAAGAGGCGCCATTTGCGCGGAAGTAACTCAGTTGTACTTGAGGATCGATAAACCATGAGCCCAATTTCGAAGTTTGGGTGAACTCGAGACGGTGACCGATTTCAACAGATAAACCCAAACCGTAGTTGTGATAATCGGCTGTTGAGATACTTTCATCAATATTTTTGGCGCTTAGTTTGTTGTGGTAGCGATTTACGGATAAGACCGAGTCAATATATTGTCCTTTGTCTCCGAGCCACGCAGCATAAAATTTAGCTCCGACGGATTCCACACGAGAATGATTGCCGGGAGCGTCGTCAACATGAATATTTCCCCTCGTTAACAGGAGGTTGGCGCCTAGGACCCAGCCGGAGCTGAACTTCCGGTCGGCCCCGATCGTAAAGGCGGAATATTTAAACGTACTGTTGGCCGAGTAGTGCGACTCAAACCGGCTCTTATCGTATCGGTACAGAATATAGGAACCGTCTTCGGCACCTTCACGAACTTCTCCCATTCGGCTTCTTAGATCATCTAAGGATCCCAAGAATTGAATGATTTGGTTGCCGGAGGCTGCGCTAGCTAAAGTCAGTTTGGCAGCAGGAGACAATCCGATGGGTTTTTCGGCCGAGTCATCAAGCTCAGGCGGGTTTGTCGGATCAAACGGCAGTTCCGGCAGATCCGGTTTAGGAATAACCTCATCAGGAGGTTCGGACGGATCTGTCGGAGTCTCAGGGTTATCGGGCAAGACCGGTTTGAGCGATTGGGTCCCCAATATTGCCCAGACCCTGGAGTCTCCTTTTTTGAACGGGTAAAGCCCTAATTTATACATATAAGGGCCGGCGTCTATGATTCCGTCATTGGCTAAGGAAAAAGTGGCTTTATCCAGGCTGTTCGGAGAGTCATCATTGACTGCAATATGGTAAAGATAGCCGGTGTTAGCGAGCGAAACGCCGGAGGATCCTAAGAGGAAGGCATGCTTGCCTTCGCTGCTTTTGGAGATATTTAGGGATCCTGTCGAACCCGCTGTAAGGTAAAAGACAGCACCGTTTCCTTTAAGAGTCTCAGTTTCCATTTGAGAAGGATGACCTTGCTGTCCCAGCTGGATATAACTCGAGGGTTCAACATTTACAAGGGACAAATTGCTGTCCTCGGGGACAAACCAATAGGAATCTCGATGCATCGTTACTCGACTGCCGCCTCCCTCGTGGGTATCGACGGCAGCAGAAAGGGTAGAGCGTTCTCCTAAGTCAATGGTTAGGCCGGAAGTGGAGCCGACCGAAACAGGCTCATGAACTACCATGTGCCCATCGCTGTCAACACGGAAGCGAGCGTGAGAGCCCAAGTTTCCGAGAAATAATTTCTCAATTTCAATTTGACGAGACCGGATGTCGGCCTGAGCATCGCGAATGAGATTTAAATGTCCCTGAAAGACGGCGGTTTGAGCCGAGGTTAAATTGAGACTGCTGTTGGCTTCAACGTCGACCTCCTTGGTGAAGAAGACATTTTTCGTCAGAACTCCTGATTGCGGGTCGCGCCCGATGTTAAGAGAGCTGGGATGGTCGGTTCCGAGAATAATCTGGCCGATTTGAACTTTTCTATCAATTAAAATATCGGGAGCATCCAGATCCATCTCGCAGCTAAGCAGCTGAATTGTGGAGATCGTTCCTGCGCTTCGTTCGTTAGGAGATAAGAAATAAATCCCAGATGAAGCTGACATTTTCAGCAGGCGAGAGTACGTAGCCGAAATTCCGCCGAAAAGTATTACTTGTCTTGCCTGCATTGTGGCCGAGGCATTCTCGGAAAGCGCGACGGAAAGATCGTCATAGTAGGAAGAGTTGTCCGGGTTTCTTGGCGTCATGAGGATAATGCGATCTCCGGCGCCGAGATTGGCAGTCTGATCCGGTCCGACGCTCAGAGCGTAACCAAATCCTTTTTCGGCCACGGAACGGGTGTAACGATAAGATCGCGTCCGGCAGAGATATTGACGTTTTGACTTTCGACCGAAAGCCCCGGGAAAAGGAACTGGTGATTCGCGGGATTGCGGAGCGATCTGAAATAGCCTGCGTTAATGGAGTTGACCGCAATGGTACCGTTTTCGGAGACATTCCATGCGACCGGAGCGGCATTGCTGTGGAAAATAAAATTTCCTGTCTTTCGTCCTTCTTCAAATGCCGCGTTGATTTGGCCCTCGAGACCGGGGAAAAACTGCTGCCAGTTTCCGATAAGAGTGTCCGTATTTTGTGCGATTCCCTGATGCAGTGCATCGAATTGACCTGCAGCGGTCAACATTGGGATGGCAAAAAATAGTGCAATGGCAGCTGCGGCACGCCGAAAATAAAAGCAATTCTTTATTTTCATTGAAATAACTCGTATCTTTCCGCTGAAAAAGCTTTTAACTGCAGTAAGCTAATTGCTTTTCTAAGGGGTATTTATCCTGTAATCTAATAAAAAATGCTCTATGAGCACACAGAAAATAAAATAATTAAACTGTTTTTTATGGTATACGCCTAGAGCGAAAAGTGACGTAATACACTCTCAAAGCGGGAGAAAGGATAGGGGGTTAATTTACTTATAGTTTGGCAAAATTTAGAAGATATTAGGGGTTAACTTTGTAGCAAAGATGATTTCGCTGAAAATACCCCTATGACGTCTATCCTTGTTTAGAGAGGATATCCTCCAACTTAAAGAGGTGAGGCAACGGAAATTACCTGGCTAAACCGTGAGGGTCGAAGTACAGATCGACTCATATTGAGAATGGTTTTCTGATTGGATACAGAGATAAATAGGAAACTATTTTGAGAACTTGAGAAAAATGTAAAAATAGAAAAACGGCCGTATGGCAGGCCGTTTTTTGTCACGTAAGAATAATCTCACGAAAATGCTTTTGAATGGAATTGGTCCGGAGTACACGCGGAAATCGGCAGGTACGTGCTGACAGCATTGATCATATTGTTAATACAAGCCGATGATTTTCCACCAAAGCATACCGACTGCAAAAACGATAATGACACTTGCGGTAACCAGAACAAAATTGATTTTGTAGAACCTAGGTCTTTCAAAGAAACCCTGTCCGAAGTAGATCGGGCCGGGACCGCCGGCATATTCTGTAATGCCCCACATGAAGTTAGAGAAAATGGCAAAGCAGACGGCAACCATCAGCGGAGGTGCACCGGCTCCGATCGCCACAGCGGCAAACGGAACATACATCGCCGCCACATGTCCAGAGGCAGTTGCAAATACGTAGTGAAGGTAAATATAGGCAAAGCCGAGCAGGATGAATGTTGTCATCCAATCCATTCCGGTGAGCATAGAGGCAAATCCAGCAGACATCCATTTAATGAAACCGAGAGATGTGAGACCGGTTGCTAAGGAGATGATGACGCCGAACCAAACAACGGTATCCCATGCGGCTTTGTCCGCTAAGACGTCTTTCCAATTTACGGCCCCCATCGCAAAGAGCAAAGCAGCAAGCCCGATACCGATGGCGTTGGCATTTAGCCCGGTCCACATTGTGGTGCCCCAGCCAAGAAGGGCCAAGACGAAGCCGATCGCAACTTTGATTTCTTGCGAAGACATCGGTCCCATATGTTTCAACTCTTCACGTCCCATCTTCTTGGCTTCAGGAGTACGTTTAAGTTCCGGATTAAGAATCTTGTAGGAAAGCAACGGCATTACGAAAAAGCAGATCATCGCCGGAACGACTGCAGCCCAGAACCAGCCTACCCAGGTCAGCTCAATGCCTAAACCTTCTTTTGCCAGTGTTGCACAAAGAGGATTTGCAGCCATGCCGGTCATGAACATAGCGCCGGTGATCGGAGTGAACTGAAAACAAGTCATGGTCAAGAATTCACCTAAACGCTTTTGCTTTGGGCCTGGTTCGGAGTCTAAAACTTGGTCAATGGACTTGGAAATCGGGAGGATGATGCCGCCGGAACGAGCGGTTACACTCGGCATTGCCGGAGCGAGAATAAGGTCGGCAATGCCCAAGGAGTAAGCGATGCCCAACGAAGAGCCTCCAAATAAGGAAAGCGTTTTATAGGCGATTCTTCTTCCTAGTCCGGATTGAACGAATCCGAGTGAAAGAACGTAAGCAGAGAAAATCATCCAGACCGTACCGGAAGCAAAACCTGAGAGTGCTGCTTTAAAACTTAGCGTGTTGGTGAAAATAGAAAGAGCCAGCGCGATGAACATTAAGGCGCCGGAAGGAAGAGGTGCACAAAGAATGCCGACAATGGTTGCGACGAAGATGGCGAACATATGCCAGGCTTGTGGTTTGAGGCCCTCGGGAACCGGGTAAAACCAAATCGCAAGCAAAACCACGATTGGGACGAGATATTGCCAGAGCTTAATAGGCTTATTAGACATAATGGTATCCTTAGAGAGGCCTTCCGCAGAAGACCTTTCTTCAGTTAAGGGACAACTAATCAAGGAAGTAAGTGCTAGTTCTTGCTGTATTTGGCAACGACACGGTCGACAAATTCCGGAGCTAACCCCACATAGTTATGCGGATCGAGCATTGCGTCGATTTCTTCTTCCGTAAAGGCTGCGGCAACTTCGGGTGTACGCAGCAGAACGTCCTTAAAGGGTATTTCTTTTTCATAAGCTTCCATTGCACCCTTGTAAACAATGCCGTGAGCTGTCATACGACCGAGGCGGTTGGCCAGGTGCATCATGACGTTTTCACTGAGCATCAGGCCTTTCTGTGCAAACAAGTTGCGTTCCATGTGTTTTGGATAAACGATAAGGTTCTTCAGAATGTTCTTGGATTTTTCCAGCGCGGCAGCCATCATGTGGCATGCACGAGGAATAGCCTCCCACTCAGAGAGGAAGCAGCCCCAATCCCGTTCCATTTCGCTGATCATGCTTTCTACGATAGAAGGGGCGATGCTGCGGACATTTCTGAGAAGCGCCAGGACATTTTCCAGAACGGCCGGATTGCGTTTATGCGGCATGGTGGAGGAACCGACTTTGCCCATGAAGAACGGTTCTTCCAATTCAAGAATTTCTGTTCTCTGCAGTGTCAGGATTTCATGCATGATGCGGCCGAGAGTTCCGGCGCAAAGGGCAAGAACGGAAACAAATTCGGCTTGGTTATCGCGGGCAACATGCCACGCAATCGTCGGAGTCTTCAGACCGAGAATTTTGAACATGCGTTCTTGAGTTTCCAGGCCGTGTTCAGGCTGAGAAGCTAAGGTACCGACGGCGCCGGCCATTTCGCCGACGAAGACTCGGTCTCTCATTTCTTCGAGGCGTTCAATATCGCGACCCAGTTCATCGGCCCAAATAGCCGCTTTGTAACCGAAGGTGATCGGAAGAGCGTGGACGACGTGGGTACGGCCGCTCATGATGGTGTTACGGTATTTTTTGGCTAAGTCTAGGCAGTATTCCTGACAGAGTTTCATATCACGAAGAATGACTTCGTAGGCATCTCTTTCTAACAAGACAATACCTGTGTCCACGATGTCTTGACTCGTAGCTCCCCAATGCACGAACTCTCCGGCGTTTTCCGGAAGGATTGCTTTGAAGGCTTTCAGCAGGGGTACGATCGTAATAGAGCTCTTGTAGTATTCGCCGATGCTCGGAATGTCGATCAGTTCAGCTTTAGCGTATTGATTGATGATGTCGGCTTTTTCCTTTGGAATGACGCCGAGTTCGGCTTGAGCGGCAGCGAGCGCGGCTTCTGTGTCCAGCCATTTTTGGACCCAAGCTTTATCGCTCAGGATTTCGCGCATTTCATCGGTACTAAACATGCAGCCGTGGATCTGGCTGTCGATTGCAGTAGAAGGCATTTTCTCTCCTTAAAAATTGAGATCGGTTTTGTATGGCTTCATTCTGCAAATAGAGGACAAGCGGAACAACGAGTAAGTGCATTTGTTTTGATAACTATCAATAGTTCAGCGTTTAGTTTAAGAACTTTATTTAATAAATCAAAGAGTTAAGTTATGTCTACCAACTTATTGCCGAGTTTTGTAGGCGACAAAACGCAAAACCCTTATGGTTGTTGGCTTCGCGCTTAGATAAAATCGAACTTGTCCGTATTTAGAACCTACAAATCTCTTATTATGCAAAAACCCGTCTGGAAAAAGATCGCAGAAGAAATATCCTTAGAAGTCTCTTTGGGGAGGTGGACGGTCGGCTCTATCATCCCGAACGAGATTGATCTGGCTAAAAGATATAAAGTCAGCCGAGACACAATGCGGAAAGCACTTACCTATCTGACTCAGCAAGGACTTTTTGAACGAAAACCGCATATCGGAACCAGAGTTAAATCAAGAACAAGAACAGGCAAGTTCCTGAGCGAGTTGGACGGAATTAGAGATATTGACCATTACGGCAATCAATACCCGAGAAAAATCCAGAACGTTACCCAATTGGTCGTCGATGAAGAATTGGCAGAACGGTTGTCTTTAAAGCCTGGGGATCTGGTCATTCGCTTTAAAAACATTCGCGTCGCTTCTGAGAAAGTTCAAGAGACCGTGGTCGTGACGTACGTTTACATTCCGGCTGAAGCAGCCGAGGTCTTAGAGATAGTGAAGAAACGCCCCGAAGAACTCATTATTACATTGGCAGAAGAAGTCCTCGGACGGGAATGTGATGAAGTTAAGCAAACTTTTTCGGGCACGATCATGCCTGACGAGGTGGCAGATTTATTTAAAGTTCCTCACGGGACGGCGGCTTTGAAGATTATTCGGAATTACATGGATGTTCGTGGGCGAACGATTGTTGCATCCGAATCGTTTCATACGGCAGATCGATTCTCTTTTTCCGTTGCTGTGAAGAAGAAAAAGTACTAATTAGGAAAACATCTTAGATTTTGCAGAAAAGGTTGTGCTTTAGGCTGATTCTACTTGCTCATTTCTCTCTGAATCGCTACGCTCAGAGCTGCACCCAAGAAGAATCTCAAGATCTCAAATGCACAAAACTACAAAACGCGGTTTCCTCAAGGCCGCACTTGCCTCCGGATTGGCGCTTGAAGCCTTTCCGGCTCGTTCTGCTTCCCAAAAGAGCTCCGAGCAATTAATTACGATTATCGACTTAGATAAGTGCGACGGCTGCTCGGATTTGTCGATTCCTGCGTGCGTCAGAGCCTGCCGTGCTAAAAATCAGGCTCGCTATCCAGAGCCGCAGAAGCCGGTGCAGCCTTACTGGCCTCAGCCCAAGTATGAGGACTTTTCAAACGATCGGGATAACATTTCTCGGCTGACTCCGTACAACTGGATTTATCTTCAGCATGTTTCCGTTGACGGAAAAGATATTTATCTTCCGAGACGCTGCATGCAGTGCTTCGATGCTCCATGCCGCAAGCTCTGTCCTTTTGGAGCCATCGACCAAACTAAACAAGGAGCGGTCAAGATTGATGATCGCGTGTGTTTCGGAGGGGCGAAGTGCAGGGACGTTTGCCCATGGAATATTCCTCAGCGCCAGGCGGGTGTGGGAATCTATCTTAAAGTAGAACCGAAATTAGCCGGCGGCGGAGTCATGTATAAATGCGATTTTTGTGCTGATCTCATCGCTCAAGGCAAAGAGCCTGCATGCTCGACGGAATGCCCCAAAAAAGCCATGTTGGTTCTCCCCATCTCGCAGGCAGAAGAAAAGTGTAAATCCTTAGCAAATGACCGTTTTGTATACGGTAAAGAGGAAAACGGCGGAACCGCAACTTGGTATGTTTGCTCTGTGCCCTTTGAAAAGATCAACCGTCAACTGCACTCCCAATTGCCAAAGAATCATCCGGGAAGACCGCTAATGAACGAAGTCGATTCAAAACTGAGTCAGTCGACGCCTTTAGTGCTCGGAACTTTGGCTGCACCGATTGTGGCTTTGGGCGCATCCGTCGCCCTAAGAAAAAGAAAGAACGACAAAGATCAATCTCAATAAGGCGGTGCGGAAATGAAAATCATCAGACAACCTCTAACTAATCGAGTTGTGCATTGGGGCATCGCATTGAGCTGTTTCGGACTGATTTTTTCCGGAATACTTCAGATGCCTGTAGCTAAGAGATACGGCCTGACATCTTTAGGAGAGTGGATGGGAAACTACTTTACGACGTTGTCCATGCATTACTTTTTCGGGCTGATCTTTGTGTTCTTTTGCTGCTTCCATGTCTTCTACCATGCACTGAATAAAGAGTTCGACATTGTTCCGAAGAAGGGTGACGTAAAGGGGAGCATCCTGATTTTTAAAGCCATTCTCTCCGGGAAGAAAGAGCCTCCGAGCGCGAAATACCTGCCGGAACAACGTTTGGCCTGGGCCGCTTTTGCCGTGACCTTCTTAATCCTCATTATCACGGGGCTTTTGAAAACCTATAAAAACCTTCCGGGCGTTCAGTTGGACGATCCTTGGACTTTCTATATCGCTCAATTCCATAACCTGGGTTTTGTTCTCTGTATTTTTTTGTTTTTAGGCCACATGGCGGCGTTCATGATCAAGGCCAATCGTAGTCTTCTGCCGGCGATGTTCTCTGGCAAAGTTGATAGAAGCTATGCGTTAGAACGTCACTCACTTTGGTCAGCGGAATAAGCCTGGCTTTACGAGATTTATTATTCAGAAAAAAGAGTTCCGCAGACTTATTAGAGGAGAAATAATGCTTCTGCTGCGTGTGAAAAAGACTTTTCGAAAGCTCGTTTTTCCTCTTATTCTCACATTGGCTGTTTGGCCCGTTTACGCAACTGAAACGTTAAGACTAGGGGTTTCTTCCTTCGCGGAACACAATATTAACAAAGGTCTTATTGATCCGACGATTGAAGCGATTAGAAAAGCGGTACAACCAGACAAATTAGAAGTCGAGTGCCTAGAGCTGGGACGCTTGCAGAATTCGCTAAAAAACGGTCAGTTAGATTTAGTTCTTTCCTCTGCAGGTAATTACCGAAGATTCTTGTTGGAAGGCTATGGTCTGCGAGACTTAGCGACCATGGTATCGAATCAAGCACCGAATCCCAATTACGCGGAGGGCTCTGTATTCTTTGTCCGAAGTGATAGAAATGACCTTGATTCCATTGGTGCCCTCAAAAATAAATCAGTCAGCGCTAACTATCCGTTCGCGTTTTCAGGGTGGCAAATTGCAGCTGGAGAACTTTTAAATAGAGATTTCGATCCTGATCATTTCTTCTCTAAAGTTGATTTTCTCGGCCACGGCGCGTCTCCTGTAATCGAAGCTGTTTTATCCGGGAAAACCGACGCCGGTATTGTGCGGGCTTGTGTGCTAGAAAATGCCGGTCTCCTCAAGTCGGGTCTAGTCAAGGTTCTCGATCCGAAAGAAACGACCGATTTCCCTTGTGCAGTGAGCACGCGTTTGTATCCGAATTGGACTTTATCCACAACCCCGAATACAGCGCCGGAAGTCAGTAGAAAGGTGACGGCCGCGGTGCTTGAGATTAAACCTCTGCAAAATAATCTGCATTGGAGTGTGGCTACGGATTTCACACCGATTGATGACTTATTCAAAGGATTGGAGATCGGGCCTTTCGAATACCTTCGTCACTTTAGTTTTAAGCGTTTCATGGAAGCGTACTGGCAATACTTAGTTTTTGCAGCGATTTTTATTATAGGTTTGATCCTTCACGGAATAAGAAGTGAATATCTGGTGAACAGGAGGACTCATGCATTGACCGAATCGCTCAAGCGAGAACGAAAGCTGAGGGCCGAATCTGCTTTGGTTAAAAGCCGATTAGACAAAATTCAAAAAGTCGGTCTCGTTGGTCAGATGTGCTCCATGATTGCGCATGAACTGAAGCAGCCTTTGGGTGCTGCAGCGGCTTACTGCTTCGCACTTCGCCGACGTATGGAAAGCGGGGAAGTGTCCGCAGAAATGATGGAGAAGGGGATCGAGAGGGTTGATCACCAAATTCAAAGAGCCTCGGAAGTTGTGAATCAAGTGCGTTCATACGCGAAGGGACAAAGGCAAAGACTGACGGTTGATGTCGGCAAGACAGCTGAAAAGATACTTCTAGACATTAGCGCTTCTGCTCCGGATACCGACCTTGAATTTAGAAAAGATTCTGAAGAACTTTTTGTTGAAGCTAATCCCATTGAGTTGGAGATTATCCTAATTAACCTTGTAAAGAACGCAATCGAGGTGGTAAAAGATAAGTCAAACGGACGTGTGGTTGTGACTCTTTCCGCGGAGGGGAACACTGTTTGCATAAAGGTTGAAGATAACGGTGAAAAATTATCGGATGCAGAATGGAAACAGATATCCCAGCTTGCGATGGCAACGACAAAGCACAGCGGACTGGGCTTTGGCCTATCCATTGTTGCAGGCTTGGCTGAGGATCTGGGCGGAAGAATCACATTTGAGCGAATCCCTTCGGGAGGGCTTTCAGTCTTCGTCCGTCTGCCGTTAGCAAAGGAGAAATCGTGACACAGGGGTGTTTGATTCGCATCGTTGATGACGATGAAGATATGCGCGAAAGTCTCTCTTTTTTGCTTGAAAGCGAGGGTTGGAAATGCTCGGCTTATTCGAGTGCAAGAGAGTTTTTGATTGAGGATGCGGGCAGTGTTCCGGGATGTCTGATTCTTCTTGACATTCGTATGCCCGAGATGACGGGCTTAGAGCTGCAGCAGGAAATGAATCGAAGAAAAATTTTTCTGCCGATCGTTTTCCTCACGGGACACGGCAGTATCGATATGGCAGTTTCCGCCATGAAATCCGGCGCAGTTGAGTTTTTGCAGAAGCCCGTGGACCATGCAAGGCTTCTCGGCATTGTAAGGGACTGCGTGCGCCGCTGCAGCAACGGGTTTGCGGTTTTGGACTTCGATATTATTGAGGCAAAAAGACGCTGGGAAACGCTGACGGAAAAAGAACAGCAGGTGTTGACGTTAATTGCAGCTGGTCTTTTAAACAAAGAAGCTGCAGAGCGCCTCGGGAACTCGGTGCGGACTATCGAAAATCATCGAGCTGCGGCGATGAAAAGACTTCAAATCAAGACGTTGGCGCAGCTTCACAGTCTGATTGAAGCGGTCAAAGAAAATAAAAATCAGTGAAAATACTGACCAGTCTAAATGAAGAAAGTTTGATCAAACGCAAAATACCTAGGTAGTGGAACGGGCAACAATGCTCCTGTCGGTTACGAAAACCAATAACTCAAATCCAACGATAGGAGAACTCAAATGCAAGTCACAAAACGCACGTTCCTCAAGGGCCTTCTTGCGACAGCCGCTGCCGGGGGAGTTGTCTCTCAGGCTTCCGCAAAACCTCAGGCCGACCTTCCCGCAAAATGGGACCGTGAAGCGGACGTCGTTATTCTCGGTTACGGCGGTGCAGGCGCTTCCGCTGCTATTACAGCCAAAGATGCCGGTGCAGATGTCGTCATCTTTGAAAAAACAGCACAGGGCGGCGGCAACACAGCCGTTTCCTCCGGCGGCATGATGATCCCGAACAACCGCGAACGCGCTATTACTTACCTTGCAAAGACTTACGACTTTGCTAACTCTCAAAAAGACCAGGAATTGCTTGAAGCTTTCGTTGACGAAGCTATGAAGTCCAAAGACTTCCTCCTTTCTTTGGCTCCCGATCAGAAGGTTTATATCTACGGTCACGCCGGCTTCCAGAACATTCCTGAATCTGACGCAATTGATAAGTGGCGTTTCCGCACTCCGAAAGGACAGAAGGCTCGCGGCGGCGACATGCTCTTCAATAACTACCGCTACGCTGTTGAAACCGTCCGTAAAGTTCCCGTTGTTTACAACGCACGCGGCTTGCAGCTGATCACGCAGAACGATGAAGTTCTCGGTGTTTGGGTGGAAATCGACGGTAAGAAACAGGCTGTCAAAGCTCGCCGTGGCGTGGTTCTTGCTACCGGCGGCTACGAATTCGACGACAACATGCTGTCCAATCACACGATGGGTCAGAAGTTCCATCGCTTAGGTCATCCCGGCAACACAGGTGACGGCGTCAGAATGGCTCAGGCAGCCGGTGCTGACCTTTGGCATATGAATGCTCTGTCGTGCCCGCTCGGACTGGTTGTTCCGGGGCTTAAAACCGCTCTGCAGATCAACATGCTTGCTCCTTCCTACATCTATGTTGACCAGGACGGCAAGAGATTTGCTAATGAAAAAATGGACAACCACACCTGCATCTACGGTGTAAACGTCTTGGATCCGATCAAACATCGTTATCCGCGCATCCCGTGCTTCGTTATCTTTGATGAAGCCGCCCGAGTCAGAGGCCCGATTATCGGCGGTGCAACCTCCGGCTATGCGCTCAACAGAGAAAACTACAAGTGGAGCAAGGACAACTCAGCTGAAATTGAAAAGGGCGTGATCGTCTCCGCTCCGACCATCGAAGAACTGGCCAAGAAGATCAACGTTCCGGCCGAAAACCTGGTCGAAACCGTCAACAGATGGAACAGCCAGATCAATGCCGGCGCCGACAAAGACTTCGGTCGTCCTCTCGAGAAGAAGGGTAAGGTTGCTTTCGAAGGCCGTGAAGCCCCTGTGATCTCTCGTCCGATCGGTGACGGTCCTTACTACGCTGCTGAGCTCTATCCGACAATCCTGAACACCCAGGGCGGTCCGCGCCGCAACAAACTGGGGCAGGTTCTCGATCCGTTCGGCAAACCGATCGCTCGCCTCTACAGCGCAGGTGAATTAGGTTCTATGTGGGGCCACATCTATCAGGGTGCCACGAACAACTCCGAAGCCTGCGTATTCGGAAGAATCGCCGGCAGAACGGTTGCCAACGAAACTCCCTGGTCATAATTAAATAACGCCGGCGCCGACAGGCGCCGGTCTCCGGCAATAAGAAAAAAAGGATTTTCTCATGAAGAAGTTACTGCTCGTAGTTTCCTTAGCACTCGTATCGGTACAGGGTGCTTGGGCTGCAGATAAAATGCTGGCCGATCGGCACGTTGAGCGCGGTTTGAAGTGCGAATCCTGTCATACCACAATGCCTCCGAAAGCTGTTAACACAGACGGCTGCCTCAAATGTCACGTCAGTTACGAAAAACTCGCAGCAAGGACGGATAAAAACGATATCAATCCGCACGATTCTCACTTAGAAAATTTAGATTGCGGCGCTTGCCACCACGGTCATAAGAAACCGGTTCTGGCTTGCGACGAATGTCACGAATTCACAAATATCAAGGTTCCTTAACCGATCGATCATTCTTTTCTCCTTGGTGATTGGCCGAAAGGCAAAAGAAAGCCGCACATGAACTCTCGCTCATGTGCGGCTTTCTGATATTTCCATTACCCTATTCAGAAGACAGAGGATTATTCACCTTCAACGGTACTGGCTTCAACAGCCTCAACTTCCTCTTTCTTCAGTTCTTTGGCTTCTTCGACCTTCGGATCGACAGGTTTCTTCTCTTCTGCCTTCTTAGAGCCGCAGCAGCATGTGCATGAATCAGTCATCGGAATTTACCTCCTGTAGTGTTGTTTGAATTTTGGTCGGGTCTTTTACTGCCCGAGCAGGGAAATTGTAGTCGGAGGTGATGAAACAGCGCCTCAAAATTGTCCATAATAGGAAACTCAAAAATGGAGGAAAGAGTGAGCGCTGAGTCGGTAACCGACCTTAGAACGGCGAAATTCGGCATTCAAAAAACGCGAACTTCGCAATATGTCTTTGAGTACAAGAACATTTGGGATCCCGTTAAAAAACGGTCCAAACCGCTGTATCGCATTTCTGTGGGAAAGGTGATCGGCGGTGAGGTTGTCATCAAAGACGAATACCTTCAGATGCATCCCGAGCTTAAGCAGGGAGATATTGTTCTGCAGGAAGGAAAACCGATTTATATCGGCGGATGCTCAGTGCCCTCCGAACTTTTTGAAATTTTGGAACTGGATCATTTCTGTCTGACGACGGCTCAGCCGGAAGCCATGGTGTCTTTTTATCGCCTCCTCGGACTGCCGGTTCGAAAGGACGGCGAAAGGTACGAGATCGAGTTCCCGCACTTTAAGATCAACCTTCATGTAATCGGGCATCCCTTACTGCCCGAAGCGAAAGTTGCCGTGCCGGGTACCGGAGACTTTTGTTTGGAAATCCAAACGGACTCGGATTCGTGTGAAATCGCTGAAGCTTTTCGCAAACTTGACGTTCCCGTTGAGGGGCCGGTGATTCGCCATGGAAGAAAAGGTGAGATGACATCGGTCTACTTGAGAGATCCGGATCAAAATTTGGTTGAACTCGCCGTCTATCCCAAACACTAATTTAGGAAAAGAATGGACACACAAGAAAAGGAAAAGAAAAGCGAAGAAATCGCTGCTCAAACCACTCAAACAAAAGAACAGCCGGTTCCTGCACAGCCTTCTTATGCTGAGTTAAAGAAAGAAAAGGCAAAAGCGGAAGCTGAACTGAACAAAGGATTCCCGGGCAACCGTTCCGTAGGAAAACTTTTCTGGGGCTATCTCGTCTGCGGATCGCTCTTTTGGGCGCTGATGTTCTACGGCGTAGGAATGGCTTTTACCTATCGAGAAAATCCTAACTTTGACGCGGCAGGTTTGGCGCTTTTAATTTGTGCTGTCATTCTCTATCTGTGGGGATTCGTTTTTTCCGTACTGAGCTTTATGGCGGCAATGCGCCTTAAGGGAAAATCGTTACTCAAGGCAATTTATATCTTCGGTGTGATTGCTTATCTCATCGTGCTGTTCAGCGGATTATTGGTTTTCGTGCACGTTGCGATGGTCATCTAAACGGACGATCAAACTTTTACTAGGAAAGCCAATTTTTATCAATTCTTTACATAAAATGAAAGTTAGTTCTGGTTGAAACAACAAAGACCAGCCCCTTCGATATTTAAAGATACAGATAAAAAATGGCGTTGATTGTTCAAAAATACGGCGGCACTTCAGTCGGTTCCGTTGAGCGCATCAAAAATGTCGCTCGACGCATCGCGAAGTGGCAGAATGCCGGCCATCAGGTAGTAGTTGTCGTCTCCGCGATGAGCGGTGAAACCAATCGCCTGATTGCCTTGGCAAAAGAAATTCAAAAGAATCCCGATCCCCGTGAACTTGATGTGATCGCCTCCACCGGCGAACAAGTCACCATCGGTCTTCTTGCGATGGCACTCCAGAATTTAGGCGTGCCGGCTCGCAGCTATACAGGTACTCAGGTCAGAGTTCTGACAGACAACGCCTTCACCAAAGCTCGTATTAAAGAGATCGATTCTCACAGAATCATGGCCGACCTGAATGACGGTAAGGTTGTGATTGTTGCGGGCTTCCAAGGCTGTGATGAAGAGGGCAACATCACAACGCTCGGCCGTGGCGGTTCCGACACTTCCGCTGTTGCCCTGGCAGCTGCTCTTCATGCAGACGAATGCCTTATCTTCACCGACGTCGACGGTATTTACACAACTGATCCGCGCGTGGTCAGCGACGCTCGCAAATTGGATGTTGTGGCGTTTGAGGAAATTTTGGAAATGGCCTCCCTCGGCTCCAAGGTTCTTCAGATCCGCAGTGTGGAATTTGCCGGTAAATACCGCGTTCCGACCCGCGTGCTCTCCAGCCTGACAGACCCTGATATTCCGGTAGATGAAGAAGCAAACTCCGGTACCCTGATTACTTTTGAGGAAGATCCCAAGATGGAAAAAGTTGTTGTTTCCGGCATCGCTTTCAGCAGAAACGAAGCCAAGATTACATTGCCGCACGTGCCCGATACCCCGGGTATCGCCTACAAGATTCTTGGCCACATTGCCGAAGCCAACATTGAAGTTGACATGATCGTGCAGAACGCAGCTAAGAACGGTTTGACCGACTTCAGCTTCACGGTCAGCCGCAACGACCTCGACAAAGCCATGAAGGTTTTGGAAAAAGAAGTCACACCGTACCTCGGTGAAGAAGGCATCCTAACAGACGCTTCCATCGCTAAGATCTCCTGCGTCGGTATCGGCATGCGCAGCCACGCCGGTGTTGCCGCCAAGATGTTCCGCATCCTGGCTGAAGAAAACATCAACATCAAGATGATTTCTACTTCCGAAATCCGCACCTCCATCGTCGTCGACGAAAAATACATGGAATTGGCCGTTCGTGCGCTTCACAAAGCTTTCGGACTGGACAAGGCCACTAAGGCAATGGAACTCTAAGACAGAATTCCGTTTCGCCTAAACCAAAAAATCCTCGGAGTTTTTTAGATTCCGAGGATTTTGTTTATGTGTTAACTACTTACTCAATTTTGAATACGTGACGAAGGTGTTCCTTCCAGCGTTTTACATCTTCTCCAATGTGCGGATTCTTCACGACGTCATTGCACATGAAGGACGGAAGCTGCTTCATTCCTAAGAATTCAAAAGCCTTAATCAGCGGGAAGAAGACGCCGTCAACGCCGCGGCCTTCAAAGAAGTCGCCCTTACGGTCAAAAGCGGTCTTCGGAGCGTTCCAAGTGCTGCTGATCATGAACTTCTTATCTGTCAGAATTCCGCCTCTGCCGTAATTGTCATCGGGATGCAGATGAGAGCGGCCGTCATTGCCGACGACGCCGGGCTGAACAAAGACGAGGTCTTCATAACGCTTAAGCTGCCACGGTGTGCTCATCCACCAGCCCGGTGTCTGGACAATGATGACATCGGCTTTCTTAATCTTTTCCGCTTCAGCAGCGATTTCCCATTGGCTGTCGATCAATGTGATTTCGACATTCCAACCGAGTTTAGTCAATTCTCCCTCAGCGAGACGAGATAAATAATGGTTGAGCTCGCCGCCTTTACCGAAGTTTTGGCAGCCTGCATCAAGAATCAAAACGTTATTAGACATTTGAGTTACCTCCATAGTTGCAAGCATAGTAGGACGGCTCGACAGAAGGCTTATTCAAAACTTACCAAAATGAGTTGGCTTAATACTGAGCTTCGAAACTTTTTATTTCATGGTACAGACGGCAATTGATAGGTACGGGTAATCCGTATTTAGCAGCTTTTTGAATGACTGTGCCCGCAAAGAAATCGACTTCGGTCAGCCGATTTGCCAGCCTGTCCTGCCGCATTGAAGGCATCCCGTCGGGATTTAATTCATCGATGATCTGAAGGTAATCTCGGAAGTCTTGTTCGGTGAGTCCGGTGCCTTCTTTTTGTGAAAGTGAAAGTACCTCGCGCATCGCGGCCTTCAATGTTTCTCTGGCTTCGCCTTCTTGGTGCACACGACGAAAAACATCGTTATAGACGGCTAATGTCTGATTGACGCCGACATTGAGCATCCACTTGCACCACATGCGGTGCAGGATGTTTTTATCGACAACGTATGGCATTTCGGTTCTATCAAAAAAATCCACAACGGCATCGAGAACCTCAGGCTCGCCCTTATGTTCCGGACTGAGTCCGATCACAAGCTCTCCGAAATTTTTATAAGTCAGTACGCCGTTTTGAAAAAGCGCATCCATTCGCTGGGCAACGCAGTGAACGATCCTGTGCGTTCCGAGTTCTTGCTCGATGATGTCTTCGCTGGAGATGCCGTTCATCACAGAGATGACGATGGTATTTTCAGAGATCAGACCTTTGATGCCTTGCAAAGCACTTTCCAAAGCGGGCCCTTTTAAAGCAACGATCAGCAAGTCAGGTGCTTTGTTCAGCTCTTCGGGGCTCTCAAAAAGGAGGGAGCAGGGGCGGCCGTTGGCTGTGAGGGACTGCTCACGATAGCGTGTACAGCGTTTAGCGTCCGCTAGAAAATAAACCGAGCCCTCTGGCATACGCGGAGTGAGAAAGTCTCCGTACATCACGCCCAAGGCTCCGCGGCCAAGGATGGCAACAGATTGGATTTTTGTGGTTTCTGGCATAAAAATAGGTCCGGGTTGGTACGGACCTATTCTAAGCAACTTAGTAATTAGAGCGTGACGTCGACGCGTTTGCCGATCGCATAGAAGTGACCGCCGGCGACATAGTGCATAGAGCGCAGTTCATCCGGACCTTCTTCTAAGTGCCAATGGTTGTTGGAGAAGACACGGGAGTCAGCCCAAGCTTTAACAATTTGGCCCATGAAGAGGTCATAAGTCTTTTCGTTGTGGGGTTCACGGATCAGCTTAATGACTGCCCATGCAGAGCATCCTTCGGGCAGCGGAAAGTCGCAGTCAGGAAGCGTAAAGAATTTCAGACCGCTGTCGGCAATCTTGTTGGGATTGTCGTTCTTGCTTACGGAACCTAAATAAAGAATTTCTTTCTGAATTCCCATTCCCGGAACGGCAAGCATGATGTATTCGCTCGCTTCAATGAGCTTGCGGGAATAGTGAGTCGAATCAATGACGACCGTCATCTTGTCATAATCCAACGGGCAGTTCCAAGAAGCGGGCATGATATCCAGATCGTCGCCTTGTTTGCTCTCAACAAAGGCAGTGCCGCCTAAATTAAAGAGGCGATAAGAGGTTTCTAAACCAACCGGTTTTACAAATTCTTTTTGACTCATTCAATGCTTCTCAAAAACAATGCACCTATTCTAAGTTCGCAAGCAGAAAATTCTTTGCACAAAAGGCCGTGCACAGTAGAAAAACTCCTAATTTGGTGCAGACGCACCAAAAGAGTGCACATCAATAAGTTTTGATCATTTCTTGTGAGCTCTTTTGGTTCAATTTCACTGACTCTCAGGCCGTTTTGTTTGAACAAAAGTTGGCACGCCTTTTGCTTCTATGAAAGTGACAGGAAAAGCGAAGCGCTTTTCCGGGGTTTGCGAGTAAAAAAATCGAGACCTTGTCCGCTGCGATGAAAGCCATAAGCTGAGCAGCAAACGCACTGGTTACACAATTAAATCTCAAACGGAGACTTTCATGTTCGTCAAAAAACTCATCCCCTTTGCAGTTGCAGCTTCTTTCGCTATGGCAGGCGCTACTGCTTTCGCTAAAACAGAATTCGTCACGATCGGTACCGGCGGCATCACCGGTGTTTACTACCCGACAGGCGGCGCTATTGCCAAGATCGTGAACGCAAAGAAAGATCAGTACGGTGTCCGTGCTTCCGTAGAATCGACCGGCGGCTCTAAGTTCAACATCAACGCCATCGACTCTAAGGATCTGGACTTCGGTATCGCTCAGGCCGATACACAGTACATGGCCTACAACGGCAAAGGTGCTTGGGAAGGCAAACCCGTTAAAAAACTCCGCGCTGTTTTCGCTCTTGCTCCGGAAGCCGTGACTTTCGTGGCTGCCGAAGACGCCAACATCAAGTCCGTTAAAGACGTCAAGGGCAAGACCATTAACCTCGGTGACCCGGGTTCCGGCAACCGCATTAACTCCACCGACATCTTCAATGCCGTCGGCATCGTTCCAGGAAAAGATTTCCGTGATGAAAAACTGAAACCCGCCGACGCCCCCAGAATTCTGCAGGACGGTCGTATTGACGGCTTCTTCTACACCGTCGGTCATCCGAACGGCAACATTAAAGAAGCAACTGCCGGCAAACGCAAAGTCCGTATCGTCCCGATCTCCGAAGCCGAAGTCGCCTCTTTGCTGAAAGAAGCTCCCTACTACAGCATGACGGAAATCCCGATGGATCAGTATCCCGATGCCGTCAACGCTAAGGACAAGGTTAAGACCGTCGGCATGCTCGCCACTTTAGTGACCTCCGCCGATACACCGGACGACGTTGTTTATGCCGTTACTAAGGAAGTGATGACCAACCTCGATCAGTTCCGCAAACTGCATCCGGCTCTTGCCAACCTGACACCGGAAAGCATGCTTCAGGGCCTGACCGCCCCGATCCATCCGGGCGCTCTCAAGTACTACAAAGAAGCAGGTCTCGTGAAGTAATTCAGCTTTAAATGACGCAAAGACTCGGGACTCCGGGTCTTTGCGAACCTCGTTAGAGGCTCGTTAAGAAGTAAAAAGGAGTCAACATGACGGACAAATCGAACACAGAAATGCTGCTGCCGCAGGCAGGCATCCCGGGCTACATTCCCCAGCCTAAAAAGAATGCCTCCGAAGACGTAATCGGCGAATACAAAAAACAGGTTCAGCAGCTCGGAGATAAAGGTCTTAAAGAAGATAAGACCGGGCTCTCGGCCAAACTGACGTACATTGTTGCATTGGCTTGGGCCTTTTTCCAGATGTCCACCGCTTCGTGGCTGCTGTTGGACTCTTTATATGTCAAAGCTTTTCACTTGGCTTTTGCACTTGCTCTGATTTATCTCAACCTTCCGACACTTAAGTCCGAACTTAAGTCTCGCTGGGACCTCAGAATTCTTCTGGCAATGAAACGCGTGACGATCGTTGACTGGATGATCGGTATCGTCGGCGTTATCGGAGCCTTATATATCGTGATTGATTACGCCGGTATTTCCGAGCGTCCCGGCATGCCGATCGGTCGCGACTTGATCTTCGGCGTGATTTTGATTGTTCTGATGCTGGAAGCGACTCGCCGTGTTCTGGGACCTGCACTTCCCATCATCTGCGGTGCTTTCATCGCCTACGTCTTTTTAGGTCCGTACCTGCCGGACGTAGTGGCCTTTAAAGGTGCAACACTTTCCCGCTTCATTTCCCAGATCACGATGGATACACAGGGCATTTACGGTGTTCCGCTGCATGTGTCCGCGACGGTTGTGTTCCTCTTTGTGATGTTCGGTACGATGCTCGATAGAGCAGGGGGCGGTGCTTTCTTCACACGTTTGGCGATTTCCGGTCTCGGCCAGTATCGCGGCGGTGCAGCTAAAGCAGCCGTTGTGAGCTCCGCGCTTTCCGGTATGGTTTCCGGCTCTTCAATTGCCAACGTCGTGACCACCGGTACATTCACGATTCCTCTGATGAAGCGTCTCGGTTATCCGGCCACGAAAGCCGCTGCGATTGAAGTTGCTTCTTCCGTGAACGGCCAGTTAGCTCCTCCGGTAATGGGTGCTGCCGCCTTCATCATTGCCGAATATGTCAACGTCCCTTATGTTGAAGTGGCAAAGGCTGCTGCCATTCCCGCCTTCGCTTCCTACATTGCTCTGCTGTGGATTACTCACATCGAAGCCTGTAAGCTGGGGCTGAGGGGACTTCCTAAGAAAGAACTGCCGAAGTTCTTCGTCGAACTCAAAAACGGTCTTCATTATTTAATTCCGCTTGCCGTTCTGATTTGGGAACTGGTGGTGGAAATGCACTCAGCCGAACTCTCTGTCTTCCGCGCCATTATCGTGCTCGCTATCATCATGGTCCTGCAGCCGGTAGCCATTGCTAAAGTTCATGACGCCGACCTTTGGGCAGCCTTCAAGTTCGGAATTAAGAACACACTGAACTCCATGGCCGCAGGTGCAAATAATATGGCCGGTGTCGCTCTGGCAACCGCTTCCGCAGGCATCATCGTCGGCTGCGTCTCCCTTGGTTTAGGTCAGCAGATCACTTCCTTTGTCGAAGCGCTTTCAATGGGCAACATCTTCCTGATGATCCTCATTACCGCCGTCGCCAGCCTGCTTCTGGGTATGGGTCTTCCGACAACAGCTAACTACATCATCATGGCTTCTCTAACAGCTCCGGTGATCGTGACGTTAGCTACTGGTCTGACACTGCATGGTCAAGAAATTGCGATTCCGCTGATTGCCGCCCATCTGTTCTGCCTGTACTTCGGCATCCTGGCCGACGACACACCTCCTGTCGGTCTGGCCGCCTACGCGGGTGCCGCAATTGCAAAAGCGAACCCGATCTCCGTCGGTGTTCAGGGCTTCCTCTACGATATTCGTACAGCCATCATCCCGGTCTTCTTCCTGTTCAACTCCGACATTCTTCTGATCGGTATTGAATCCCTGCCGGTAAGTCTGATGATTTTTGCGATGACAGGTTTGGGTATGGTTGCGGTTTCCTCCGCCATCCAGGGCTGGCTGATCGATAAAGTCAACATCCTTGAAAGACTCATTCTTGTTGCCGCTACCGTTGTTCTGATGTTCCCGGCTCTGATTTCCGGCTACGTCCTTCCGTATGAACAGCGCTGGTGGGGCTACCTTGTCGGTATTGCGCTCTTCGGTATTGCCTTCCTCTCTCAGAAAGTGCGCTACGGTGCTAAGAAAAAGAATCAGGCTGCAGTTGCAGAATCTGATGAGGAGTTAGCAGTTTCATAGAATTTCCTAGTGTTCATTCGACCTTGTCCGTCGAATATTTGGCCGCGGAACCCCTTCACCGCGGTTTTTTTTTGCTTTTTTGTGCTTGTCTCCGTTGGACGAAGACAAGCCTAATGACTCTTCACGGATTAGTTAAATTTTCCGCTGTTCAACATTTTTTCCGCACCGGCTTTGAGGCCATCAACATATTGAAGAAAAGCCGACCTTGAAACCAAAAGATGAGGTTCGCCCAGTTTTCTATTTTTGATTTTCTCGATGAGTTCTGTCTGACCGGTGCTGAAGGGATGGGCAGTTAGATTTACGGAAATATCAAGCTTATTGTTCGACAATTTATCGAGAGACCGGATATATTCTTCCAACTGTGATTTATCTTTGATCGCGTTTAAACCGACTCCGCCGATTGTGACAGCCGTGTATTTTTTACCGTCTGCATAAACCGGGTAAACATAGGAGAAGGTTCCTTCGGTATGTCCCGGAGTGGCAATGGCGCGCACAGTTGTGTTCCCGAGCGTGACGGTCTCACCGTCTTTGAGAACCATTTCTTTCGGAATCATGGTTTTCGGACCCGCTCCTTTGCCGAGGTGCTCGAAAGATTCTTCCCAGCCTTTTTCGCCCATGGCAAATTTTGCGTTCTTGAATAAAGGCTTCAAGGTGGTTGCGCCGCCGACATGATCAAAGTGTCCGTGTGTCATAAGCACGTATTTGATTTCGGAAGGATCAACATTGAGTAAGGCAAGATTGTCGATGAGATGTCCGACGAAAGGAGGATGCAGCGTATCAATGAGGATGTATCCGTCATTTGTTTTGATCAGGTAGGCAGCTACCCAGCGCAGTCCAACGTACCACACATTGTCAAAGACTTTGTAAGGAGGGATCTTTTGGATGACCGGATCATCCAACCAAGCTTTGAGCTCAGGCGACATTTTTTTCGTTTGTGCAAATTCGCTGAATAATGCCGCAACTTGTTTAGAAGAAAGATCCAGTGCTTTTTCAGCGGCAAAAGTTTTTGGCGCAACAAGAACAGCGGCCGAACCTAAACCGACTCTCAAAAAATTTCTGCGTTTCATTTGATTCATAACAAATCTCCATACGAGTGAATGGAGGTATGTTATTGAATTTTTTATTTCGGATAAATAGAATAAAAAGCAATCTATTTTTTCGATTTTCGAAATAATTATGGATCGTCTTCAAGCCCTGGAAGTTTTCATGTTGGTCGCGAAGCTGGGGAGCTTTACAGCGGCTTCAAGAGCGGCAAACCTAACAGCTTCACGCGTTACCCATCTGATTCAGAATTTAGAGAAGGAATTAGGCGTCTCTTTATTTAGCCGAACCACACGACGTGTGAGTCTTTCATCTGCCGGTCAGGCCTTATTTGAACAGCTTGATCCGAACCTTGGTTTTATTACTGAAACGCTTCAGAACATCAAGGAGTTATCTAATGAAGAACCGAAAGGGACAATCCGGATCAGTGCACCGGTCAAGTTCGGCTCAACGTTTTTGATGAAACCGATAACGGTGTTTCTTAAGAAATATCCGGATGTTCGTATTGTTTTGAATACGACCAACGATCCGCAGGAAATCTTCAAAGGTGGTGCAGATATTGCATTTGTCCTGGTTACGGAGATGCCTCTTTCAGGAGTGCGACACAAGATAGGAGTGTTCAGCAGCGGAATCTATGCAAATTTGAATGCCATGACGGCACTCTCTTCTTTAACTTCGCCCGAGCAATTGAGGAGTGCCGAATTAATTCTTCAAGAAGGGAATGCTTCGTCTTGGAATCTAACCGGTTCGGAGGGACAAAAATACAGGGTGTCGGTAAAGAAGTGGTCTTTCAAAACTGACACGACGCAGGCGGCTTTAATCGCAGCAAAGGAAGGTCTGGGCGCGGCACTTTTACCGATACCTTTAGGAGAGAGTGAAAAGTCCTTGACTCGATTACTTCCTAATTGGACCGGCGTTCCAGTGGAAGTCTGCGCCATCACTTCGTCTAGGAAGATTTCTTCCGCAGCAAGAAATTTTATTGACCTTGCCAAACAAGAGTTCAATAGAGAGCAATGACGGGACTGCAGTCTTGCAACCGCCACAAAAATCCCGAGCTTCCTGCGAAGCCCGGGATTTGAATTAAGCCGCTAAGTCAGACGATTAAACCCAGCCTTTCTGGCGGAATTCTTTGAGTTTTTCAACGAAATAGCGCATTTCAGCGGGTGTGCCCAGAGAAATACGGCACCACTGAACGGCAGGCGGGAAGGGACGGCCGACGAGAATGTGTTCGGTTTTCATTCTGTCTGCGAAGGGTTTCAGCGGAGCTTTCAGATCAATGAAAACGAAGTTCGTCTGGCTCGGCAGATAAGGAATGTTGAGTTCCTTCAGAGCCTTGTAGAGGATCTCGCGGGCTTCGTCATTGCTTTCTTTGGATTCTTTTAAGAATTCCTTGTCATTGAGTTCGCTTAGAGCAGCAGCCAGCGTTGTCTGGTTCATCATGACTTCGTAGGCGACATGGTCACGAATCTTGTTGATGACGTTCACGGCGCCGACGGCGTAGCCCAAACGCATACCGGCCATAGCGAAGATCTTGGAGAAGGTCTTCAGGACGACCAGGTTGTCAAAGCCCTGACGAACGAGTTCGTTGCAGGACTTGAAGGAAGGATCGTTGACGAACTCGGCATAGGCTTCGTCGAGGATGAAGAAGGTGTTCTTCGGCTGAGATTTAATCCAGTTGAAGATTTCGTTGCTGTCGGCAATCGTGGAAGTCGGGTTGTTCGGGTTGACGAGGTAAACCAGAACGCGGTGTTTCTTTGCTTCAGCGGTTGCAACTTTGCGCAGAGCGGCGAGATCAATGCTCCAGTTCGGGCCCATCTTGACGTTCTTAACCGGAATGTTGTTGCGCTTAGCAACATCAGCACCGTCGCCGTAAGTCAGTTCAGGCTGAACCAAAACCGTGTTCTTGGTGGCTTCAGCTTCAATAGTGGCACGAATGGCTTCTGCAGAACCGTGCGTCAGAAGTACTTCATCCGGTCTGACATTCATGAATTTAGCCAAATCCTTTTTGAATGCGATGACCTGCGCGAAGGGATAACGAGAGCCGTACATGGCGGCTTTAGCGACAGCTTCTTTAGCCTTTTCGCTCATGCCCAACGGGTTTTCGTTAAAGCACAAGAGCATGGGTTTTTCGGCAGTCGGTTTGACAAACTTCGGCTGAGCAGCGACAGCGGCAGTTGTTCCGAGGGAAGAGAGAGCAGCTCCGGCGCCGACCAGACGGAAGAGTTGTCTGCGATTCAGGGTCATGAAAAATCTCCTATGAGGTTATTAATAGTTACTGACAATTATTGTCAATTAATCGGCGGTACAAGGAAAATTTACTAGGAAATTCTCATGATTGGAATATCTTTTGCGGATTTTTAGCTAGGGAAAAGAAAAAAGCCCGAAATTTGTACTTTCGAGCTTTCTAGAAGAGATCAAAAACCGTTATTCGGTCTTGTTTTCCGGCGCGACATAGCCTTCGGGATGGGCCACGCCTTCGCCGAAGAAGTGAGCTTCGATCTGGTCCATCAGCCATTTGCGAGCTCTCGGATCTGCCATGGAAAGACGGTTTTCGTTAACGATCATGGTCTGAAGATGCTTCCACTGTTCCCAAGCTTCTTTGGAAACATTGTTGTAAATCTTCATGCCCAGGGCGCCGGGAAGAGGCGGGTAGTCCAGGCCTTCGGCTTCGCGGCCGAGTTTTATGCAGTTAACCATGTGTGCCATTGGTGTACTCCTAATCATTTATCTGAAAATTGTTTTTCAAGTCTACAAGCATTGGACGCCGCTGACCTAAAGATCTTTTATGAAGATTTGTGAACGGCGCTGCCAGTTATACAAACGCCGCTTTTCAATCGGTAAATCGTCTACGCCGGCAGGACGGAAACCGCGTTTCAAGAACCAGTGCATAGTTCTTGTGGTCAGAACAAACAGGCGGTTCAATCCGGCCTTGCGAGCCTGGTTTTCAATGTGGCGAAGCAAACGCTCTCCGTCTCCGAAGCCCTGATAAGCCGCATCGACCGTCAGCGCAGCCATTTCCCCGAGTTTTTCCTCCGGGAACTGATAAAGCGCGGCACTCCCGTAGATCACACCGTCGTGTTCAAGAACCGTGAAGTGAGAGATGTCGCGTTCAAGTTTTTCGCGTGGGCGTTTGACCAACGTTCCGTCCGCCTCAAGCGGCTCCAGCAGTTTGATCAGACCGGAGACGTCGTCAGAGGTTGCCTGACGCAGGGACTCCAGATTTTCCATGGTCATCATGGTTCCCACGCCGTCATGCGTAAAGAGCTCAGCCAAAAGTCCTCCGTCCATTGCGTAGGGCACGATGTGAACGCGTTCAACGCCGTGTTCAAGCGCTTTCAGGGCAAACGTCAGGTTGTAGATATCTTCTTCATCGACGAGTTTGTCGTTAATGAACTCTCGAGCATCTTCCGCGGTAAGTTCCGTGACCACTTCATCAAAGCGTCTGACACCATCCACGTTGGTGAGCAGAATAAGCTTGTCGGCTTTTAGCGCACCGGCAATGGAAGCCGCTAAATCTTCGCTCGTCAGATTAAAGGCTTCGCCCGTGGGAGAGAAACCGAGCGGCGAAATTAAAACGATCCGCCCTCCGTCGAGTTCTCGATGAATCGCTTCGCTGTCAACTTTGCGAACGACGCCGGTGAACTTAAAGTCCACGCCGTCGATGATGCCTAAAGGACGGGCAATCACGAAGTTGCCGCTGACGACGCGACATTGGCTGTGAGCCATCGGCGTGTTCGGTAAGCCCTGAGAGAAAGCTGCTTCAATATCCAGGCGCGCTTCGCCGGCGGCTTCTTTGACGCACACAAGCGCATCGGCGGTCGTCACCCGAATGCCGTTGACGTATTGGGACTCGATGGCCTTCAATGACATTAGCTCTTCGACCTGGGGACGTACGCCGTAAACTAGGACGATTCGTGCACCTATGGCTGAGATCATGCTGATGTCAGCAATCAAGCTGGAAAAATGTTCTTGAAGGATGGTTTCTCCGGCGAGATCGATGACGATCGTTTTGCCGCGAATGGAATGAATATGCGGTGCGACGCTTCTGAACCATTCGACCCAGGAGTCCATTGAAACCGGAACAATCGGGGATTCTTTATTTTCTTCTGACATGTCCGTTGAATTAAGAAAGGCTTCAATTAGTTGTTGCTGAAATTTTAATATTTGAGAGACCGTAATTTTCTCGGAGAAAACGAGCATTGTCTCGATGGTTTCGAAGAAATTTGTTCAATTTGGGACAGTTGGCAGAAGCATTTTTTTGTTTAGAAACAAATAGCTTCGAAAATTTCGAGCAGAAAAAGCCTAAAAAGTTCTATCCTTAGTGAACTTTAGAATGAGAGATATAAGAACCTGGAACTATGGCAGGCGATTTAAGAGATTTAAAAGCAAAGTTACTCGAAGCACGAAAAGCAGAGAAGAAGCCGCAGGCGGTTTCTCAAAAACAAGAACCTCCGCGCACCAAATTAACATTAAAGAAGAAAACTCCGGCAGCCTCTTCTGGAGCATCAGCTGCATCTAAATCTGCAGAAGTGAAGGCTTCGGCACAAAAGAAGAATCCGGCAGAGCCTTCCAAACGTCCGGCACCTAAAGGCAAAGGAACTTCTTTAAAAGGGCTTTCGGATTTGAGAGTACTGCGCAATCAGATCAATGCACCGCAGGAACAGAAAGACATAAACGAGTCCAAGAAACCTGCTGCCTCCGAGAAGAAGCCGTCCAGGGCCCTCGTGAAGGTAGGAAACGAAGTGCTCCGCAACATTCCCCCGAAACTCGAACTCCAGGAAAGCCTTCCTGTCAGCGAACGCGCTGACGAAATCGCTGAAGCCATTAAAAACAACCAAGTCGTGATCGTCTCCGGTGAGACGGGTTCCGGTAAAACCACTCAGCTTCCGAAGATCGCCATGATGGTCGGAAGAGGACAAAAAGGTCTGATCGGTCACACGCAGCCTCGACGCATTGCCGCGACTTCTATTGCTAAGCGTATTTCCGAAGAAATGGACGCCGAAGTCGGCCAAGTCGCCGGCTACAAGATTCGATTTAAAGACGAATTAGAGCCCGGTGCGACGATTAAGCTCATGACGGACGGCGTCCTGCTTGCTGAGACTCAGCGGGACAGACTGCTCAAAGCCTACGATACGATCATCATTGACGAAGCGCATGAGCGCAGTTTGAACATCGACTTCCTCTTGGGCTACCTCCGAGAAATCCTGCCGAAGCGTCCCGACCTTAAGCTCATTATTACGTCTGCGACGATTGACTCGGAGCGATTTGCCAAGCACTTTGAGAGCGTCAACAAGAAGCCCGTGCCGAGCATCAATGTTTCCGGTCGTCTCTACCCGGTTCAGATTCGCTATCGTCCGGTCCAAGACGAAGAAGAAAATGACGACCGCACCCTGATGCAGGCCATTGCCGACGCATGTGATGAACTTATGGGCGCCGGCAGCGGCGATATTCTGGTCTTTCTGCCCGGCGAACGTGAAATTAGAGAAGCAGCCGAAGCCTTGTCTCCGGCTGCAAGAAAGGGCGTTGAAATCCTTCCGCTCTTTTCCCGCTTAAGTATTGAAGAGCAGGACCGTATCTTTAAAACCGACGGTCGTCGCCGTATTGTGCTTGCCACCAATATTGCCGAAACCTCTTTGACGGTTCCCGGCATCCGATATGTGGTTGATACCGGGTTGGCCCGTGTGAAGCGTTACTCTTACCGCAATAAAGTGGAACAGCTGCAGATCGAGCCGATCAGCCAAGCGGCAGCTAAGCAGCGTGCCGGCCGATGCGGTCGTGTGGCCAACGGTATTTGTATCCGACTCTACGATGAGAAAGATTTCGAAAAGCGCCCCGAATTTACCGATCCGGAAATTCTGAGAAGCTCGTTGACGACCGTGATTCTCCGTATGAAGTCGCTGCATCTGACTGATGTTCGCGAGTTCCCGTTTGTTCAAGCCCCGCTTCAGCGTGCGATTACCGACGGCTATGACCTATTGATCGAATTGAATGCGGTAAAAGAACGCGGAGGCGAATTAACTCCTGTCGGAAAAGAACTTGCCCGACTGCCGCTCGACGCGCGTCTTGCCCGCATGCTGCAGGCGGCCGCAGAAAACCAAGCTTTGGCAGAAGTGCTGATTATTGCTTCGGCGATCAGTATTCAGGATCCTCGTGAACGTCCTTTGGATGCTCAGGATAAAGCGGCCGCGGCACACAAAAAATTTGCCGACGAAAAGAGCGATTTCCTTTCTCTGATTAAGCTTTGGAACTGGACGCAGGATGCGATCGCTAACAAAGAAAGCAATCGACTGCTGGAGCAGAAGTTCCGCCAAAACTATCTTTCGGTAAAGAGGCTTCGCGAGTGGCGCGATGTTTACCGTCAGCTCAAGGAGCTCACGCAGGAAATGGGCTGGCGTTTAAATACTGCGCCGGCAACCTATGAACAGCTGCATAAAGCACTCCTGTCCGGTCTCTTGGGCAATATCGGTATGAAAGACGTTCAGGCTGATTACAAAACGCCGCCCTACATAGGCGCCAGGGGCATTAAGTTTTGGCCGTGGCCCGGTTCTTCTCTGGCGAAGAAGGGCGGCAAATGGATTATGGCTTCCGAGATCGTGGAAACAACCCGCCTATTTGCCAGAACGCTTGCGAATCTCGAGCCTGAGTGGATTGAGAAGGTCGGCTCGCACTTGATTAAAAAGTCTTGGAGCGATCCTCATTGGGAGAAAAAGGCCGGCAACGTCATCGCCTTAGAAAAGGGCACCCTGTACGGTCTGCCAGTGTACACGGAACGAAAGGTGGATTTTTCCCGCAAGGATCCGAAAACCTCTAGAGAGATCTTTATTCGCCGAGCTCTGGTAGAAGAAGAACTCGAAAGCCAGGCCCCGTTCTGGCAGCACAACGTCGCCATGATCAACAACATCCGCGAGATGGAACACAAGTCTCGTCGTCCGGATGTGCTGGTGGACGACAGCATGATTTACGAGTTTTATGACAAGAAAATCAGTCAGGGCGTTGTCAATCAGCAGACCTTTGATAAGTGGCGAGAAAAGGCGGAAGCGGAGAATCCGAAACTTTTGTTCCTTCAGAAGTCCGACTTGATGCGTCATGACGCAGCTGGCATCACGATCGAATACTTCCCGAAGAAGCTTGAGATCGCCGGCATCCCGATGGCGCTGAATTACAACTTTGATCCGGGTTCTCCGCGTGACGGCGTCACGATGACCGTACCGCTTTATGCCCTGAACCAGCTGGATCCGGTCCGCTTGGAGTGGCTCGTGCCCGGCATGCTCAAAGAAAAAGTTCAGATGCTGCTCAAGAGTCTTCCTCAGCGTCTGCGCCGTCATTTTGTGCCGCTGCCCGATTGGGCAAAATCTTTTGCCCAGCGTCATGAAGTTCCCGACGGAGATCTCATCGAACTCTTGATTAAAGAGGCACGAGAGCAGTTCCGTATTGATATCCAGAAATCAGACTTCAAGTTTGAGATGCTTCCGCCGCATCTCAGCATGAATTACAAGGTAGTTGACGAACACGGCAGACAGCTTGCCATGTCCCGCAGTATTCCGCAGTTGAGAAGCGAATTGAGCACTGAAGCCCGCAAGACGTTCCAGAACATCGCGTCCCAGGACAGCAAAGTTGCGGAAGACCTCCAGGACGAGATAACGGAATGGAACTTCGGTGAATTGCCCGATGTCATGGAGATTAAGAAGAAGGGCATTTCGCTCATCGGCCACCCGGCATTAGTGGATAAGGGTGAATATTGCTCTTTGGAAGTTTTTGATGATCCGGACCAAGCGGCCCGTATTCATCGACGGGGTTTGATTCGCTTGATCCGTTTGGGACTGAAGGAACAGATTAAGTATCTGGATAAGAATTTGAAGTCGATGCAGACGACGCAGATCCAAGGCGCATCCATTGTTTCTTTGAGAAAGGCTTTCCCGTCCTTTGAGGAACTCAAGCAAGACGTCATAGATGCCTCGATCGAAACGGCTGCCTTTACCGGAGAACTCCCGGTTAATGAAGAGCAGTTCAGGGAAACGATTGCGAACGTGAAGGAAAAGCTCGGATTGCTGACGCTGGAGCTGGCGCGCCTCTTGAGTTCGATTGTTTCTGAAGCGGCTTTAGCTCAACAGAAGCTCAATTCGATCAAGAGCTATAAGGAAGTCAGCGAGGACATTACGGCTCAGCTCTCCGACTTGTTCCCACCGCATTTCCTGCTCACGATCCCGTTCAGCCAGCTGCGTCACTATCCGCGTTACATGAAGGCCATTCAAGTTCGTATCGATCGTCTGAAAAACGATCCAGGCAGAGATGCTGAACGTATGGCCGAGATTCGTCAGCTTACGGTTAATTACAAGAGGGAGTTGTCTGCCAGAAGAGGCGTCTACGATGCCAAACTGGTCGAATTCGGGAATATGCTTCAGGAGCTGAGGGTTTCTCTTTTTGCGCAGGAACTCAGAACGCCGATGCCAGTGAGCGTCAAGCGTCTGAATAAAATGTGGGATGCGATTCTTCGTGAGCACTAACTACATATTGAGTGAAGTTAGAAAAATGATTAGTAATTTCCCTTATATAAGTGTTTAATTTGGGCGGTGAGGCCGATTTTTTATGGTTTCGCCGAACGAATTGGCGCAAAATAACAAATACTCACCAATTAATGACCTCTTCTCTTCTCCTCTGGATGGAAAAAATGCGTTTATCGGCAGCGATTCTCTGTGCTTTTTTATCGTTTAGTTTTATTGCCGCTCCTACCGTAGAGGCTGCTCAGAAGAAACCGGCGGCTGTTAAAGTCGTCAAGAAAAAAGCAGTGAAAAAGACCGTTGTCGAGAAGACAGCGAAGAAGAAAGTTGTTGCTGCTTCGGCAAAGAAGAAGGCTAAGGCTCCTAAGGCAAAAGCTGCCGGCAAACGGGTCGCGGTGAAAAGCGTTGTTCGTAAACGGGCCTCAACTCGTTCCTCCAGCCGCAAATTTGCCTCTTCTAAGAACTATCGTCCGAGAAAGGCGATTGACTGGGCTACTTACCGCAGCCGCGGACCTTCCTACGCACAGCTTATAGGCCTGAAGGGCTCCAGCGATCCGCTGGGACTCTCCTCGACGGCCGTGCTCGCCTACGACATGGACACAAACCAAGTTTTGTATGAAAAGAATGCCGATCAGCCCCTGCCGATCGCATCTATTACAAAACTGATGACGGCGCTGGTGATCGTGGAATCCGGCGTCAATTTAGACGACAAGTTCACTGTTACGCGTGAAGACTTCGTTCCTTCGAGCGCTCACTCCAAGCTTCGCATGGGCATGGAGATCTCCCGCCGTCAGGCTTTGCATCTGGCTTTAATGAGTTCGGATAACCGTGCGGCTCATTTCCTCGCCCGTACCTATCCGACCGGAAAAGCACAGTTCATTAAAGAAATGAACATCAAAGCTGCGCTTCTCGGCATGAAAGACTCCGTCTTCTATGACTCTATCGGTTTGAATAACGACAATCGCTCTTCTGCGGTGGATCTGTCTTACCTCATCACAGGCGCGAGCGAATATGCACTCATCCGTGAACTCTCGACTACGCCGGAAGCTTCCTTCCGTATCGGCAAGCGTGAAGTCATCAGCAGCACCACGAACCGTCTGATTAAAGACGAAGATTGGGACATCGAGCTGCAGAAGACTGGTCTGACGACAGCGGCCGGCTACTGCATGGTCATGCAGGCGCACGTTGACGGAAAGAATGTTGCATTCATCTTCCTCGACTCTCCGAATAAGTACGCTCGCGCCAACGACGCAGAAAAACTTCGTTCATATTTGAGCCGTGAAAGCGTTGTAGCTTCGAATTGATCGCTGAATCGATCTAAATCATCACAAGTGACGCATTGGACTAAAAGTTCAATGCGTCATTTTTAGGTTTTAGAAAACTTTGAATTTTCTGTTTCGCATTCAATTGATTAGAATCGAGACACCAATTTTGAAGGAAAGCACGTGAGAGAGATCTGTCTGGATACCGAAACCACCGGCATGGCCGCTAAGGAAGGCGACCGAATCATTGAAATCGGCTGCGTTGAACTTGGAGAACACGGATTAACCGATAAAAATTTTCATGAGTACATCGATCCGGAACGCCAGATGGAGGCAGAGGTTATCCGCGTCCACAAGATCACCAATGAATTTTTGGTCGGTAAGCCGAAGTTTGCGGACATCGCCGACAAGTTCATTGAATTTGTTCAGGGCGCCAGACTCATCATTCACAATGCTCAGTTCGACATCGGCTTCCTCAATGAGGAGTTGAGAAAGCTCGGCAAACCCTCGATGGAAGAGATTTGCGGCAAGGACAACATTATCGACTCGATGGAGCTTGCCAAAGCCGCATTCCCTCAGATGCACAACAGCTTGGATGCATTGTGTAAGCGTCTCGAAATCGACACGACCCGACGCGTCAAAGAAGGCCACGGCGCCCTTTTGGACGCGGAGCTTTTAGGCCAGGTTTACCTCGTTCTTAAACAGCAGCAAGGCATCTTGGAGATTGATGCGGCGCCGGTGAGTGCCGATGTTCACGATATCTCCGACGTTGAGCTGCCGGTTATTCGAGCCACGGAAGAGGATCTCTCTGAAAACGAACGTGTCTTGGAAATGGTGCGAAAAGCTGCCAAAGGTCTCGCGCTTTACGATTTGGATGAAGAAACCTTTAACACCAAACGCAAGGAAGAGCAGGACGCGCTCGATGCAAAGGAAGCTAAGCTGCAGGATTTGCTGAAAAATCTTTGACAAGTCGAGCAGAGCAACTCAAATTTGGTGGTTAGGAGGCTATAGGGGCGACGGCCTCTTTACAATCTTCCGGCAGGGCTGCATCTTTGATGCTTCCTAAAGAATTTCGTCCGGCTTTCGACATGTAGTTTCGAAAGCCCCAACAAGCGCCGGTTCATGTTTGATCGAACTGGGCAATTAAAAGATTCTATGAAAAACCGAGGCAATGGCTTCGGCTCTAAGAGTAAGTTATGGCAGTCACAAGAAATTCGCGCAATGGGCGCAAAACACCTTTCAGACCGTCAGCGTCTGTCAATACCCGACGCACTCCTGCAAGCGCGGAATCCGCTCCCCGCTCTCCTGCGAGAAAGCCGCAGGTGGCTAAGTTATTAGCGGCTCCGTTTGCCAATGAAAAGCTGCATAAAGTGCTGGCTGATGCCGGCATCGGTTCACGCCGTGATATGGAAGAAAGAATCGCAGAAGGCCGCATCTCTGTGAACGGAGAACCTGCTCACGTCGGCCAGCGTGTGACACCTTCTGACGTGATTCGTTTTGACGGCAGGATCGTTCGCCGTTCCGCGCTGGAAAACAATGATGTTCCTAAGGTTCTGATTTATCACAAGCCTGCCGGTGAGATCGTCTCCAAAGATGACCCCGAAGGCCGCCCCACGGTTTTTGATCATCTGCCGAGAATCGGCGGTGCCCGCTGGATCGCTGTCGGACGGCTTGACTTCAATACCGAAGGCCTCCTTTTGTTTACCGATAGCGGAAATTTAGCCAATTTCCTGATGCATCCGCGTCATGAGATTGAGCGCGAGTATGCGGTCCGTGTTCAGGGAACGATGAGTCCGGAAGCCAAAGACAAACTTCTCAAAGGCATCAAACTCGACGACGGCATCGCTAAATTCACGACGCTGGAAGAGGGCGGGGGAAAAGGCTTCAACCGCTGGTACAACGTCACGCTGAGCGAAGGCCGCAACCGTGAAGTTCGCCGCATGTTTGAAGCCGTCGGCTTACCCGTCTCGCGCCTGATCCGCGTGAAATACGGCAACCTAGAACTTCCGTCTGACTTGCCCAGAGGCAAGACCCGCCGCATGAGCACGGAAGAAACGGAAAAGTGGCTCGATTCCATCAGTTATAAAAAAGGAATGTCCACGGCACCGGCCCCTCGTGCGCCTGAGAGAACGCCGCGTCCTGCAGCTTCCCGCGCCCCGGCCTCTGCTCCCAAAGCGGGCAGAAAGTTTGGTCAGCGAGACACTTCTTCGGCGATCCGGTCTAGTCGTCCGATGCGCAGCCGCGGAACCCGAGGCCCGAAATAATTTTTAGTCAGACCAAAGAGATAGAGCTAATTTGACGGCAGAAAGCTGAAAAATTTTTCAGAGAAACGACGGGCGGGAAACAAACCTCACCCGTTTTTTCTTTCTGAAATGAAAGAGTTATGTCTTGAAAAGTTACGAAAAATCTGTCTATTAGCGTTGTCCATGATGTACAATTGCGCTAGTTTTTGCTTTAAGGCGCGTTGTATGCGTCATAAAGCGCTCGAAAGGCCTTCGGTCGGTCGAGCACCTATCAAAAAGAATTTTTTAAGAGATGGGCTTTGAAGCCCATTTTTTTTTACTTAGGTATTGAGGTTAAATCTGCAATGGCAGTTTCGACACAATTATTTGAAATGATCGATGCCACCGTCGAAGGCTTGGGTTACGAGCTCGTCGATGTGGAAAAACTCCCGCGCGGTTTGATCCGCGTCACGATCGATAAAGACGGCGGGATTACTTTGGACGACTGCGAAAAAGTCAGCAACCAGCTCAACAACGCAATGACGGTTGAAAACGTTGACTACGATCGTCTTGAAGTGTCTTCTCCGGGTGTTGATCGTCCGTTGAAACGTCCTCGTGATTTTGTGAAATTCGTCGGACAGAACGTTCACGTCGAACTTTTTGCTCCGATCACCGGTGAAGGTCTTCCCGAAAACGGCCGCCGTCGTTTGGACGGAACCCTTGATGCCGTTGAAGGTGATGAAAACAACCCCTCGATCACGATGACACTCTCGGAAAATCGTGTTGCACGCACTCCGGCTGAAAAGCAGCGCGCTGCCAAAGCCAAGGCCAAGAGTGACACGCCTGCAGTGACCGTTACCTTCCCCTTTAATGATGTTGAGCGGGCTAACCTCGTGCCCGACCTGAATTTCAGAGGTGCAAAATAATGAGCCGTGATTTATTAACAATGGTGGAAGTCCTCGCCCACGAAAAGAACGTTGATCAGTCCGTCGTTCTGGCTGCATTGGAAAGTGCTTTGGCCAGCGCAGTTAAAAAGGCTGAGTTCCCGGGCGAAGACGCAGATATCGTCGTCAAAGTCGACCCGACAACCGGCGACCAGAAAGTTTGGCGTCAGTGGTTAGTCGTTCCTGACGAACAGGGCCTTCAGGAGCCGGATCGTCAGATTCTTCAGTGGGAGGCTAAGGAAGACTACAGCGACCAGGGCGAAATGAATGTCGGCGACTATGTTCGTAAGCCTCTGCCCGATGTCAACGTAACCGGCCGTCGTTTTGCGACAGACGCAAAACAGGTCATTATTCAGCGCCTGAGAGAAGCCGAGCGTAATCAGCTTTTAAACGAATTCCTTGAACGCTACAAGGACGTTAAGGTTGTCACCGGCCAAGTCAAGCGCTTTGACAAGAGCGATGCGATTATCGAAATCGGCCGCATCGATGCTCGTCTGCCTAGACATCAGATGATCCCGATGGAAAACCTCCGTCCGGGCGATCGTGTTCGCGCTTATGTTCTGAAAATCGATCCGACCTCCAGACAGCAGCAGATCACCCTGTCCCGTACCTGCAATGAATTCTTGGGCGAACTGATGCGTCAGGTCGTTCCCGAAATCAACGAAGGCCTGCTTGAGATCAAGGGCATTGCCCGCGATCCCGGCATCCGTGCCAAAGTTGCCGTCCAGGTTAAGGACAAGCGCATTGATCCGATCGGAAGCTGCATCGGTGTCAAAGGCTCTCGTATTCAGTCCGTTTCCGGCGAACTGATGAATGAGAGAATCGACATTATCCGCTGGGCCGATCAGCCTGCCGAATACGTCATGAGCGCGCTGTCTCCCGCAACGATTTCCTCCATCATCGTCCATGAAGACGAACACAAGGTTGAAGTCGTGACCCCTGACCTTGACAACAGCAAGATCGCGATCGGCAGCAACGGCGTCAACAAGCGTCTTGCCTCCGAGCTGACCGGCTGGGAAATTGAAGTGATGGATGACGACCAGGCGGCTAAGAAGCGTGAAGATGAAATCGCTCCGCGTCGCCAGGAACTCTGCGACCGCCTCGATATCGATGAGGAAGTTGCTCAGGTTCTGATTGAAAACGGCATTGAGACACTTGAAGAAGTTGCTTATCTGCCGGAAGAAGAACTGCTTAGCATCGAACAGTTCGATGAAGATACCGTTAAAGAACTGCGTTCCAGAGCCAGAACGGCATTGCTGACTTCTGCGCTTGAACGTGAAGAGCTCCTCAAGTGGGCCGACAAATCTCTTGTCGACCTTCCGGGGATGACTCATGAAATTGCAAATAAACTGAAGCCTGCCGGCATCAAGACCCTTGATCAGCTTGCCGATTTGTCTACGGACGAACTCGTTGAAATGACGGGTATTGACCACGACAAGGCTGCCGCCCTGATCACAAAGGCTCGCGAAAGCTGGAGCTAATACAAAGGAGGGAATATAGGAATATGGCAAAAACCACTGTTAAAGATTTAGCCGCCGACTTGAATTTGCCGGTTGAGACCCTCCTTTCCCAGTTGAAGGAAGCCGGCCTCTCCCAGAGCACACCCGCCGACGAATTAAGCGAAGCTGATAAGGATCGTTTCTTAACATCCCTGCAGGTTGCCCGCGGCAGCTCGAATGCAGGCCGCCGCAAAATTACGTTGACAAAGCGGGAAAAGAGCGTCATCACTCAGAACGGAGGAGGTTCCTCTCACGCCGTTCAAGTAGAAGTGCGCCGCAAACGCGTTTTGGTGAAGAACCCGGATGTCGTTAATAAAGCCCGCGAAGAAGCCAAGAAGGCAATGGAAGAGCAGAAAGAAAAAGCTCGTCGTTTAGCTGAAGAAGCTGCTGCCCGCGCTAAGGAAGAGGCCGAACGCAAGGCCAAAGAAGAGGCCGAACGTGCTGCCAAACTCAAAGCCGAACAGGAAAAGGCTAAAGCCGAAGAAGCTGCACGCAGACAGAAGGCTGAGGCAGAGCGCAGCATAGAGAAAGCTAAGGCAGAAGCCGAGGCCGCTGCTCGTGCTGCTAAAGAAGCTAAGGAAGCCGCTGTCAAGGCTGAAGCCGACAGAGATGCTGCTCGCCGCGCTGCTGAAGCCGAAGCTCGCGCTATTCGAGAAATGATGTCTGCTCCGAAGAAGGTTCTGACCGCTAAGAAACCGGCTCAGGAAGAAAAACCGCAGGAACAGAAGAAGGTTCACAAGAACAGCGTCAAGAAAGAAACCAAAGGTACGAAGAACAACGCTAAGAACGCAGACAACTGGGGCGACGAAAATCAGAAACGCCGCACTCTCAAGACCCGCGGCGGCGACAACTCTTCGGAAGAAAGCAGCGGCTGGAAGAATGACCGCCGCAACAAACGCGGCAACAAGCACCAGAACCAGAACAACAAAGGCCAGGGCGGAAGACCGCAGACTCCTGCTGTTCAGGAACCCGTTGTTAAGGACATTGAAGTTCCGGAAACCATCACTGTCGCTGATCTCGCTATGAAGATGAGCGTCAAGGCCATTGAAGTCATTAAACAGATGATGAAGCTCGGCCAGATGGTGACGATCAACCAGATGCTTGACCAGGAAACGGCCATGATTGTGGTCGAAGAAATGGGTCATCGTGCGATCGCCGCTAAACCGGAAGATCCGGAAGCCTTCCTGGCTGAAGAAGAAGCCAAGGCTTTGGCCAACTATCCGAAGGAACCTCGTCCTCCGGTCGTGACGATTATGGGTCACGTTGACCACGGTAAGACTTCTTTGCTGGACTACATCAGACGTACTCGTGTTGCCGCAGGCGAAGCCGGCGGTATTACACAGCACATCGGTGCTTACCACGTTGAAACCCCGAGAGGCATTATTACTTTCTTGGATACCCCGGGACACGAAGCCTTCACGGCCATGCGTGCTCGCGGTGCTCAGGTAACCGATATCGTTATTTTGGTGGTTGCAGCCGACGACGGCGTGATGCCGCAGACCAAGGAAGCGATTGCTCACGCGAAGGCCGGCAACGTTCCTCTGGTGGTTGCCATTAACAAGATTGATAAACCAGAAGCTAATCCTGATCGTGTCAAACAGGAACTCGTTGCCAACGAAGTCATCCCTGAGGATTACGGCGGCGACGTGCCGTTCGTCTGCGTGTCTGCTAAGAGCGGACAGGGCATTGACGAGCTGCTTGAAAACGTTCTTCTGCAGGCCGAAATTCTTGAATTGAAGGCTGTGAAAGAAGGTCCTGCTAAGGGCGTCGTGATTGAATCCCGCCTTGACCGCGGTAAGGGTGCGGTTGCTTCCGTCCTGGTTCAGGCCGGTACCTTAAAGCGCGGTGATATCGTCTTGGCCGGCGCCACTTTCGGTCGCGTTCGCGCCATGGTTGACGAAAACGGCAAGTCGGTTCAGAGCGCCGGTCCTTCCATCCCGGTGGAAATTCAAGGCCTCTCCGACGTTCCGCAGGCCGGTGACGAACTCATCGTCGTTTCCGAAGAGCGTAAGGCTCGTGAATTGGCCAACTACCGTCAGGGCAAGTACCGTGACGTTAAGCTGGCTCGCCAGGTCAATGACAAACTCGGCGGTCTTTTTGGTCAGAATCCGGAAGGCCAGAAGACCCTGTCTCTGGTTATCAAGTCCGACGTTCAAGGCTCTCAGGAAGCTTTGGTTCACGCTTTGACCAAACTTTCTACCGATGAAGTTAAGGTCAGCGTGGTTCACGCAGCCGTAGGCGGTATCAGTGAATCTGATATCAACTTGGCGATTGCTTCCAATGCTGTTGTCTTAGGCTTCAACGTCCGTGCCGATGCATTGGCTAGAAAACTGGCTGAAAACAACGGCATCGACATCCGCTACTACAACATCATCTACGACGCCGTAGATGATGTTAAGGCTGCCATGAGCGGCATGCTTGCTCCGGAACGCCGCGAAAACCACGTAGGTCTCGTTGAAATCCGTCAGGTCATTCGCGTCCCCAAAGTGGGCGCAGTGGCAGGCTGCATGGTGCTCGAAGGGGTCGTCAGACGCAACTCTCATGCCCGTCTTTTGCGCAACAATGTGATTATCTGGACAGGTGAGATTAACTCTCTGCGCCGCTTCAAAGACGACGTTAAGGAAGTCAAGGCCGGTGCCGAGTGCGGCATCTCTCTGAAAGGAAACGATGACATTCAGGTCGATGACAAACTCGAAATCTTTGAGGTCGAGGAAGTCGCAAGAACGATCTGAGATTGATATAGCCTGAACACAAAGGAGCTTTCGGGCTCCTTTGTATTTAGCTGGTTTTATTGAGGAGTTGAAAAATGATTAAACCCACCAAACCGGGACGCGCCAACCGTATTGCGGACCAAATCCAGCGTGACGTTGCCGAACTGATTCAGAAAGAAGTAAGCAACCCGAAGACTGGTCTCGTGACGCTGACAGGGTGCGAAATTACTCCTGATTACGCACATGCGACGATCTACTTTACGTCCATCGGTTCTACGCCTGAGGAAGCCACCGAGGCTTTGAACAGCGCAGCTCCGATGCTTCACTCCAGAATCTTCAAGCTTTTGAAGATTCACACCGTTCCTCAGCTGCATTTTGTCTATGACAAGAGCGTCGAACGCGGCTTTGAAATGGATCAGCTGATCCGTCAGGCTCGCGAAGAGGACGGAGAAAAAGTCAAAGGTGAATAATTGGGTCGTCGTCGCAAAGGTTTAAAAATTGACGGCGTTTTATTGCTCGATAAGCCGGTAGGTTTGTCGAGCAATAGCGCTTTACAGAAGGCACGCCGCCTTCTGAATGCACAAAAAGCCGGCCATACCGGCACGCTTGATCCTTTAGCAAGCGGACTGCTTCCCTTGTGTTTCGGGGAAGCGACAAAGTTTTCTGCCGATTTACTCAACGCCGATAAGGAATATTTAACGACGGTGAAGTTCGGAGAAAAGACCTCTACAGGAGACGCTGAAGGCGAAGTCATCTTTTCGGCCGAGCCGAAATTTACCTTCAAAGAATTCTGTGCCGTTTTAGAGAGATTCAGAGGAGAGATCGTTCAAATACCTCCGATGTATTCAGCCTTGAAAAAGGACGGAGTTCCTTTGTATAAATTCGCAAGAAAAGGTGAAGAAATCGAGAGAGAGCCCCGTAAAGTAGTAATATCCTCACTTGACATTGTGGACTTCCAACCGCCTGAAGTCACCCTTCTGGTGCGTTGCTCCAAGGGTACCTATATTCGTACGCTTGGGGAAGACATAGGCGAAGCCTTAGGCTGCGGCGCCCATTTAAAGACGCTGCGGAGGACGGCTATTGCCGATCTCCACATTGAAGAAGCTGTGGATTTGGATCTGTTTGAACGCATGACTGAGGAGCAGCGTATTGCTGTTTTGCTTCCTCCGGATCGATTGCTGCAGAGTCTTGCGCCCGTCAAGCTGGATGAAGAAGCGACTAAGAAGTTTCTGAACGGTATGAAGGTACGCACGGACGAGCGTTCGATCGAGGAGGCTAAAGTGCGTGTGTACGGTATCTCAGCTGAAAAAACTGAATTTTTACTCGGCGTCGGACGTTTGACTTCCGACGGAGTCCTGGCGCCGGATCGATTAATTTCGTTTGTAGACAACGATAGATAATTTTTAATATGACTCGAGCGATTAGAAATATTGCGATTATTGCTCACGTGGACCATGGTAAAACCACGTTGGTGGATCAGCTGCTGAAACAGTCCGGCACCTTCCGTGCCAATCAGGCTGTTGCCGAGCGCGTGATGGACAGTAACGACATCGAACGCGAGCGCGGCATTACGATTTTGGCGAAAAACTGCGCCGTCGAATACGAAGGCACCCACATCAACATCATCGATACCCCGGGACATGCGGACTTCGGCGGTGAAGTCGAACGCGTTTTGTCTATGGTTGACGGCGTTCTGTTGCTCGTGGATGCGGTAGAAGGCCCGATGCCGCAGACTCGTTTCGTGACCAAGAAAGCGTTGGCTTTAGGTCTGAAACCGATTGTTGTGATTAACAAGATTGATCGTCCGGGCGCTCGTCCTGACTGGGTTATCAACCAAACCTTTGATCTGTTCGACAAACTGGGCGCTACAGAAGAACAGCTGGACTTCCCTGTGATCTACGCTTCTGCTCTGAACGGGTTTGCCGGTTTCACGGATGATGTTGAAGAACTGAAGAAGATCGGAAACATGAAGGCGATTTTCGACACGATTCTGGAAAAAGTTCCGGTTCGTGACGACGATCCTGACGCTCCTCTGCAGATGCAGATTTCCTCTCTGGACTACTCCAGCTACGTCGGTAAGATCGGTATCGGCCGTATTAAGCGCGGCCGCATTAAACCGCTTCAGGAAGTTCTGATCATGAACGGCCCGGATTCCGAACCGAAGCGCGCCAAGGTCAATCAGGTTCTGAAGTTCCAGGGCTTGGAAAGAAAACTGGTTGACGAGGCTGAAGCCGGCGACATCGTTCTGATCAACGGTATCGAAGAAATCGGCATCGGTACTACCTTAACCGATGTGAACCATCCGGATGCGCTGCCGCTCCTGCACGTTGACGAACCGACTCTGACGATGAACTTCCATGTCAACACCAGCCCTCTGGCTGGTAAGGAAGGCAAATTCGTCACCAGTCGTCAGATTCGCGAACGTCTTGAACGCGAATTAAAGAGCAATGTTGCTATGCGCATGAAACCGACCGACAACGAAGGCGTTTTCGAAGTGGCCGGCCGCGGTGAACTGCACCTGACGATTTTGATTGAAAACATGCGTCGTGAAGGCTATGAACTAGCTGTTTCCCGTCCGCGCGTCGTTTACAAAGAAGTCGACGGCGTCAAGATGGAGCCGTTCGAAATGCTGACCGTTGACGTGGAAGAAAACCATCAAGGTCCCGTCATGGAAGAGCTCGGCCGCAGAAAGGGCGACCTTCAGGACATGCAGCCGGACGGAAAAGGTCGTGTTCGTCTCGAATACCGCATTCCCGCCCGTGGCTTGATCGGCTTCCAGAACGACTTTCTCACGATGACTCGCGGCACCGGTGTCATGAGCCATGTGTTTGATGAGTACGGCCCTGTTAAGTCCGGAGACTTGGGTGAACGCCGCAACGGCGCCATCATCAGCCAGGACGGCGGCAACGCCGTTGCTTATGCTCTGTGGAAGATTCAGGAAAGAGGACGTTTGTTCATCGGTCCGGGAGAACCTATTTATGAAGGCATGGTGATCGGTGTTCACTCTCGTGACAACGACATTGTCGTGACCCCGATTAAGGGAAAACAACTCACCAACATTCGTGCTTCAGGTACCGACGAAGCCATTCGTCTTGTTCCTCCGATTCAGCTGACACTGGAAAGTGCCGTTGAATTCATCAACGATGACGAACTGGCTGAAATCACACCGAAGAGCATTCGTATCCGTAAGCGCTGGCTGAAGGAATTCGAACGCCGCCGTGCTGCACGCGGAGACAGTCGCGTTGGCCCGGGAATCTAAACCCAAATGTCCGTGCGGCAGCGGCAAGCCTTATGAAGACTGCTGCGGGCCGCTTCTTGCCGGCGCCCCCGCACCCGATGCGAGGGCGCTTATGCGTTCTCGCTATACGGCTTTCGTGAAGGAAGACAAGGACTATCTTCTCAGAACCTGGCACGAGAGCACCCGTCCCAAAGAATTAGATTTTGAGCCGCTCCATTGGCGCAGTCTCAAGATTGAGGCCTTCATGCCTTTATCGGAGACAACGGCACGTGTGAAATTCGTTGCGAAAGCACGAGACGATGCCGGAAATATGATCACTTTGAAAGAAAACAGCCGATTTGTAAAAGAAAACGGCCGTTGGTACTACATTGACGGAATCCTTTCATGACAGATAATGTTTACGACCCGATCGGGTGGCGCTTTTGTGTCGCACCGATGCTGGATCTGACAGATCGCCATTGCAGATACTTTCATCGTCTGCTTTCTCATCGTGCTCGACTTTACACCGAGATGGTGACGACCGGAGCGCTGGTTCACGGCGATGTTCCCCATCATCTTGATTTTTCCGAAGCGGAGCATCGGGTTGCTCTGCAGCTCGGAGGATCCGATCCGAAGGATCTGGCCCACGGCGCTAAGCTTGCTCAGCAATGGGGATATGACGAAGTTAATCTTAACTGCGGATGTCCGAGCGAACGTGTGCAGAAAGGCTCGTTCGGTGCTTGTTTAATGGCCGAACCCGGCTTGGTCGCGGATTGCGTTAAAGCCATGCAGGACGCAACTCATCTGCCAGTCACCATCAAACATCGCGTCGGTATTGATGCCAATAATGATTACGGTTTTGTGCGTGACTTTGTCGGTACGTTATTTAATGCCGGCGTTCGTGTTTTTATTGTTCATGCCCGTAATGCATGGCTGAAGGGATTGTCGCCAAAAGAAAACCGTGAAATCCCGCCGCTTCGCAGAGAAGTGGTTTATCAGCTTAAGAAAGATTTTCCGGAAGCGATCATTGTCATTAACGGCGCGCTTCAGGATCTAGGCGAATGTGAAGCCGAACTCAAACACGTGGACGGCGTTATGCTGGGTCGAGCCGCTTATTACACACCGTGGCTTCTCACTGATGTTGATGCCCGCCTTTACAACGACGAACACGCTCCCGTGACGCGCGATCGAGTGATCGACGCCATGGAAGAGTATGTTCGCTTCATTAAGCCGGACGATCATTCTCTGCGGGCCTGCTGCCGGCATATGCACGGACTGCTGACGGGCTTGGCAGGAGCGAAAGTTTGGCGTCGCACGTTAAGCGATACAGCTTTGATCCGTGAGCAGGGAGCGGATATTTTCCGCTATGCCTACGGCAAAGCAGGCTGGGCAGATGTCGAATCGTTCCCCGATGAAGACAGAGAGTTCTTCTCGTAGAAACTAAAATTCAAAAACAAGAATCCTGAATTTCATTACTGAGTTCAGGATTTTTTCTTACTGAGTAGCGGCATAAATAAAACCCGTCTCCCACGACAGGAAACGGGCTTGAAAATCAGAAAACTCTGATTTTTTCTAACTACTTGGCTGCTTTAAGAATAGCTTCGGCAGCTGTTGTGTTGAAGAAGAAACGACGGCTTTCCAGAGTAGTTCCTTTAGCAAAGAATTTGCCCGGACGGAAAATCTTGTCGCCTTTGCCCGGGGCCACGAAAGCCATCTTGGAGACGCCGCTTTCCTGTTCTTCAATACCGTATTCAGCAGGTGTGACTTCCTTCGGCATGGTCAGCACGACAGCATGAGAGCGGCCGTTGTTGACAACGTTCCATTTACCGGTCGCAACTGGGGCTTCACCTGTCGGGGTGCAGAACATGGTTTCTCTCTTAACCGGAGTCACGCGGAAAGTGCCGCTCACAGCCTTCGGATCGGCTTTATCAAACATAATGCCGTAGGCGTGGCCGGAGACGCGTTTGAGGCAGAACGGAATGGAAGAGAAATTCTTCAGCAGTTCGTCGCTGGTGGAGGCGCTTGTGAAGTTCTGGTTGACCGGAATGACCATTTCGTCATTCAGGAAGGTTGTGTCGGCCTTGTAGGCAATAGATCCGGCCGGGAAAACTTCATTACCGACTTTCTCAGCTTCGGCAAGAGGTTCGCCTTTGCGGTTTTTCAGGAATTCGGACATCTTTAATCCGCTGACGTCGAAGGCACGAAGCTTGATACCGATTTGGACGGGGCTCTTGCTTGCACCGAACTTAAGGAGAGCGGTGCCATTCTTTTCGAAGACGACGCTGGTCGGATAAGAAAGAGAGATCTTTTCGGTTTTGGTTGCAATGTAGCCGGCATCTGTTTGAGCCGGAATCAGACCAAGGTCACCTCTGTCTTGCTTCAGCAGCAGCGGAGCTGCTCCGCGGCGCGGCTTTTTCCCTTCAACGACAGACCAAGCGGAAGTATCTTTTCCGTCAATCACCCAAACGGGATGATTTTTCATGATCTCCTGAGTTGTCGTAGAAAGAGCAACGGGTTCTTTTGTTGAGCTCGAGAACAGGTTGTCCAGAAAACCCGCTTGGCTCATTGAGCAGACGGACACAAGGGACAAAGCAACGACTGATTGAGCAGTAATAGATTTCAAATTCACAATAACCTCTTTAGAAATTGCTCTTACAAGTTTTGAACAAAAGAATGCTAACTCAAAAATGTGTAGAGGTTGATACTAATGCATAAAGTTTCTCATCCTCCCAAATGGCTACTTATCTCGCCTACATTGGGGATGTCGCCCATGATAGTACCCATTATTTAGTCTGTTAAGAAGATGTAGTCTGGAAAGTAGGGGAAATGCTGAGTTTTGTGTCACGCACTCGTCATATTCACCCACTAGAATCCCTTTGTTTTTTTATAAAGATAACCATCTACTATGGATACATTTCTCACGTGCACGATGGTCTTTCTGATGCTCCTGGCAAGCTTCAACTTGTTTGTGGGTGTCAGCAACGACGCCGTGAACTTCTTGAGTTCTGCATTGGGGTCTAAGAGTGCCCGATACAACATCGTTATGGGTGTTGCCGCCGCGGGTGTTCTTTTAGGCTGCACCTTCTCAAGCGGAATGATGGAAATTGCGAGAAGCGGGATTTTTAATCCGCAGCTTTTTACCTATTGGGACGTCATGCTCATCTTCTTCGCGGTGATGCTGACAGATGTTCTTCTCTTAGATACCTTTAACTCTCTTGGTCTTCCTACTTCGACCACGGTATCTATCGTTTTCGAGCTCCTTGGTGCTTCCGTCGTTTCTGCGGCATACAAGCTGTGGGTTTCGACCGGAACCATTATCGGACTTGGCGCTTACATTAACAACGAAAAGGCCCTGTCGATTATCATCGGTATTTTGGCTTCCGTCGTGATTGCCTTTACCTTCGGTACGATCATTCAGTGGCTGATGCGTTACCTCTTCACGTTCCGTTATCAGAAAGTTTATCGTTACGTCGGCGGTATTTATTCAGGCCTGTGCCTTACCGCGATTTTCTACTTCCTGATTGTTAAGGGTGCAAAGGGTGCTTCCTTCATGACGCCTGCGCTGATCGCGTGGCTGGATGCAAACACCGAAACCCTAATGTGGAGTTTCTTCCTCACGATTACTGTCGTTTTCCAGATCCTGATTTGGTTCTGGAACTTTAATGCACTTCGTATCGTTATCTTGGCAGGTACGTTCGCCTTAGCCTTTGCGTTCGCAGGCAACGACTTGGTGAACTTCGTGGGTGTGCCTTTAGCCGCGATGCAAAGTGCCGGTATCGCCGCTTCAGCGGAAGCTGCGAATCCCGCCCTCACGCCGACAACGCTGTACATGGGCGCTCTTAAGGAGTCTGTCGTTACTCCGACGATTTGGCTCATCATTTCCGGTTTGATCATGGTCTGCACGCTTTGGTTCAGCCCGAAAGCTCAGCGTGTGGTCCAGACTGCGATCAATTTGTCCGCCAGCGAACGCAGCGAAAAAGAACAGTTTGGCTCTACTGTTGGCGCCCGTGTTTTGGTCCGCTCCGGCCTCGGTGTCAATCGAATCATCAATCAGATCTTGCCGCGTTCTGTGTTGGATAACATCGACAGACACTTTGAAAAACCGCGCTTGAAAAAAGGCGAAGTCCCTCTGCCGTTTGACCAGGTTCGCGCCTCTGTGAACTTGGTGCTCGCCAGTATTTTGATTGCGACTGCGACCAGCATGAAGCTTCCGCTGTCTACAACCTACGTCACTTTTATGGTTGCTATGGGCAGCTCTTTAGCAGACGGCGCCTGGGATAGAGAAACGGCTGTTTACCGAATTTCCGGTGTGATGGCGGTGATCAGCGGCTGGTTCCTGACGGCTTTCACAGCCTTCATCGCCGCCGGTATTGCCGTTCTACTGTGCATCTGGTTCGGACCAATCTTTATGGTAATCGGCGGTGTCTGTGTCGTCGCTCTTCTGGTTCGCTCCAACTTCTTCAGTAAAGATAAGAAAGTTGAAGCGATGGAAGGTTTCGAAGCCGGTTTATCCAAAGAAGAGCTGCGTAAACGCTTTAACGCTGCGATCGACCGTAACCTGAAGCAGACGATCGACATCTTCTCCAACACCACGATGAACTTCCTCTCGGAAGACTATTCGGCGGTGAAAAAAGACAAGCTTGAGGCTCAGGAACTCTTAGATCACATTTCTCTGCTTCGAAGCCAGTACTACCTCATGATCAGTCATGGTCAGGGTGCAGGAAAAGACTACGACGCACGTAATTACTATTACCGCACGTTCTCAAATGTCAAAGACGTTGCTCAGGATTTGCGCAATACAGTCAATCAGATGGAACAGCATCTGGCTAACAGCCATTCGGTCTTCAAGGGCCAGCTCCGAACCAATTTGCTTAAGGCCGTTGACGCATTGTCGAACTTCCAGAAATCTCTGTCTGAGTACGTGATGAACGGTTCGACAACGGACGAAGTGCTTCTTCGCTTATCCAATACGAACCTTGAGGAAGTCAATGCATTCCAGCTCGAACTGATGAAGGAAATTGAAGTCAATAAGATGCCTCTTCATCGTTCTGAACTGTACTTGTCCATCCTTCAGCTCTATCGCGAAATTATCAATCGTTATACGGTCATTGTGCTGCTGCAGCGTGAGTTGAACTTCATGCTCACCGAAAGACATGAGGAAGAAAACGCACCGGCGGTTCCGGCAAAGCCTCAGGCACAGCAATAAGCTAAGAGTCGTTTGACGAAAAAGCGGGTAGTCCTTCGGGGCGCCCGCTAATTTTATTGCCTGTCGGAATCGTCTTGAAGACGTTGACGCTCGTTCGCATGGCTTGTACAGTGAAACGATCATTTCCTTAGGAGCTGTATTATGCCATTCGTTAGAATTTGCGTTACAGGCGATGAAGAACGCCCCACGTCAGAACAAAAGAAAGAGTTAATCGCAGGCGTGACGAAACTCGTCGGCGATGTTCTTGGAAAGAACACCTCAAACATGGTTGTCATCATTGATGAGATTCCGATGGAAAACTATGGAATCGGAGGTAAGACCGTCAGAGAACGCCGCAAAGAAAAACAAAGCTAACGATCAAAAGAAAAACCGAACCGGCCGCAAGACCGATTCGGTTTTATTACATCCGATGTGTCGGATTACTCTTTCTTCGTCTGGACGAGTTCAAGCGGAGCAGAGTCTTCCTGGACGACACGTTTGATGCGTTTGCGTCCGAGCTTGGGCTTGGGAGCCTCTTCTCTGACGGGAATGTCTTTTTTCGTGGTTCCGACGAGTTCAAGACCTGCTTTTTCAAGCATCGGTTTCAGATCGACCGGTTTCTCAATGGAAGCTGCTTCCTTCTGAGCTTTGACCGGAGCGGCCGTTTCAACCTGTTTGGTTTCGACAGGTTTGACATCTGCCGGTTTTACGACAGTGTTCTCTGTCACAACGGGTTTAACAGCCTCAGTCTGGACGTGCTCAGGTTTCGGAGCTTCCTTCACAACTTCTGCCTTGGGAGCGGCGGAACTGACGGCCTGAACCTCGGAATCGTGGCTTTCGACTTTGGTTACAAAATCTGCAGCCGGTTTGCGGGGTGCCCTTTCACGTCTCAGACGAGCGTGTTTCGGAGCTTCTTCCGTAAGATGCAGCTTGTCTGCTTCCACACGAGGCAGATGTTCGTCAGCACGGATGGTAGCCGCGTTCACCTGAGGAACGGCGTGTTCACTCATGACAACGTCTTCGATGGCGGCAACGACCGGAGAGACAGGTGCGGGCGGCACAACGGATCTTGAGGCACGCGGTTCTCTGTCGCCTCTGTCCTTGCGCAGACGACGTGCTCTGCGAGTGCGAGGACGCTGTTCTGTGGCGTTGGACTGTGATTCAACGGACGGCACTACACGGACGGCAGTTTCGACGATGATTCCTTCAACGGCATCTGCCGGAGCTTTCTTTTCTTCAGCCTGGACAGCCGGAGTTTCGGCAGCGACAGGGGCCGGAGTGGGAGCCGGTACGGGTTTTTCAACCTGCGGCTGAACCTGGACGGCTTCGACGGGTGCCGGAACGTTCTGTTTTTCAACAGGTTTTACTGCTTCTTCAACAGCTGCCGGAGCCTGAACGGGCTTAGCACTTCTTTTATCCTGTAAAGCGCTGTTTTCCTTCAAAGCCTTGCGAGTACGTTCGATTCTTTCAGGCTTTTCTGTCTTTTCGACAGCGGCCGGACGAACGGCAGGAACATTCTTGGCTTTTTCAACCGTCTCTTTCTGGCGTCTGTCTTCAGTCTTGGTCGGTTTTACCTGACGCGGCTGTTTGGGCGCGCGCTCAACTTTTTCCTGTTTGGCGACAGGCGTACGTGTCTTACGCTGATCGTCTCTTTCCTGACGACGATTCTTACGCTCGCCGCGCTCTTTTCTGACGGAAGATTTGTCGCCGCGGCTGGAATTGTTCTTGGCTTCTTCTTTCTCTTCAGCTTCAGAATTTCCGGTGAAGAAAGCAAGAATCTTCTGGAAGAAGCTCTTTTCTTTCTTGGCAGGTTCTTTGGAAGGTTTGGCAGGCTCAACGTGCTTCGGAGCGTCTTCTCTGACGGGCAGGCCTTTGATGACAGGGATCTGACGAGGCTTAGTAGAAGGCGCGACGTTCTGAGCTCTGGAGTAAGGAGCTTCGGGCTCAGGAGCAAGCTCTTCCACGCGCTTGTAGCTCGGAGCACCTTCTGTCAGCAGCTGATCTTCGGTGCGAAGGCGTTCGATCTGATAGTGCGGTGTTTCGAGCGTCTTGTTCGGGATCAGGATGACTTCAATGTGGTGACGATGTTCGATCTTGGCGATGTCGTCGCGTTTTTCGTTCAGCAGGTACGTTGCAACATCGACCGGAACCTGGGCCTGAAGAGCAGTGGTGCCGTCTTTGAGCGCTTCTTCCTGGAGAATACGAAGCACTTGAATCGCACTGGATTCGGTGTCACGAATAGCGCCGATACCGTTGCAGCGCGGGCAGGTGATGTGGCTGCCTTCGTACAGAGACGGACGAAGTCTCTGGCGGGAGAGTTCCAACAAGCCGAAGCGGGAAATCTTGGCGATCTGGACGCGGGCTCTGTCGTGACGAATAGCTTCTTTGATGCGCTGTTCGATAGCACGCTGATGGGCCGGATCTTCCATATCGATGAAGTCGATGACGATCAAGCCGCCGAGGTCACGCAGACGCATCTGACGCGCAACTTCTTCAGCAGCTTCTTCATTGGTGTGGAAGGCAGTGGCTTCGATGTCTCCGCCGGCGGTGGCGCGGGCGGAGTTAACGTCGATGGCAACCAGAGCTTCAGTGTGGTCGATCACAATCGAGCCGCCCGAGGGGAGGGGAACGGTTCTGGAGTAGGCCGTTTCGATCTGATTTTCGATCTGGAAGCGGGAGAACAGGGGCACATCGTCCGTGTAGCGCTTGACACGGTTGATCATGTCAGGCATGACGTGGCCCATGAACTGCTTAGCCTGTTCGTAGATGTCGTCGGTGTCAACGAGAATTTCAGCGATGTCCGGCTGGAAGTAGTCGCGGATCGCGCGAATCACGAGATTGCTTTCTTCAACGATCAGGAAGGGGGCCGGATTCACGCGTTCGTATTTCTGGCCGAGAGGACCGATGGGAGCGGTGACGAAGTTGCCTTCGGTGTCTTCATACTGCGGTGTGGCAGCTTCAACAATGGCCTGCCAGAGCTGGAGAAGGTAATCAAAGTCCCATTTGAGTTCTTCGACCGTACGGCCGATACCAGCGGTACGAGCGATGAGGCTCATGCCTTTCGGTGTCGGGAGCTTGGACATGTTTTCACGAAGCTCTTCGCGTTCTTCGCCTTCGATACGACGGCTGACACCGCCTCCGCGAGGATTGTTCGGCATAAGGACGAGGTAGCGACCGGCCAAGGAAATGAAAGTGGTCAGTGCCGCACCCTTGTTGCCGCGTTCTTCTTTTTCAACCTGAACGATGAGCTCGGTTCCTTCGGAGAGTGCTTCTTTGATGGTCGCAGTGCGAACATCAACACCTTCTTTGAAGTAAGAACGGGAAATTTCTTTAAAAGGGAGAAAACCGTGGCGTTCTTCGCCGTAATCGACGAAACATGCTTCCAAAGACGGTTCAATACGGGTGATTACGCCTTTGTAGATATTGGACTTTCTCTGCTGACGTTCGGAAGACTCGATATCAATATCAATGAGCTTCTGACCTTCAACAATAGCGACACGCAGCTCCTCAGCATGCGTGGCGTTAAATAACATGCGCTTCATCAAGCACTCCTCAGTCACTGACGCGGACCATAGGCGTGCCGTAGAGAAAAGATATCAAACAGGTTCCGGAACAAGTGGAACGGGCAAAGGGATCTCCCTGAGTGAATCGCGGAAATTGTCCGCAGGAGGCTTTATAAAATCGAGAGAGGAGACCGCAGTGCAGGCACAATTATCCCTTCCCGTTAGGCAGGAATAGGCAGGCCGATCGAAACAGCGGAGGTAAGCCACTCTCTTTTTTCCAATACTTTTGCTGCACGAGTGCAGCATGTGTTCCAAAATTTGTGCGCGCATCAACCGGATGCTGCGCCCCGTGTTAATAAAAATTCTTTACAGCAAATGACCCGAAGGCCATTGGCGAGCTGCGACGATTCGAAAATCGGAGCACCGCCTATCATTCATTACAAAATCTCCTGCCGGCATCGTTGCGAAAAACGATGTTTAGCGTGTTCCGTTCATCATCGGTCAGCTCAAGCGGAGAGACCCTAGAATCGGTACGCATCGCATTCCGTTTGTCGTCAAAAGATTACAATCGGCGGAGGTCATTGAGAACAGTTGAACCGACAGATTTCAGACGCGCAAACCTGCGGCGCCGAGTTGTTCTGACGGTCAAACCTCTCGCACAGGATTTTAGAACAAATGATGAAATCTCGCCAAAATAATGAGCGAACAGACCCAAAAAAGGGTCGTACTTCTGCGAAAAGCCGCACCCGCAGCGGAAAAGATTTGTTAGCAGACTTAAACATTTCCGCGTCGACCGGAAAGGTCACTCAGCGCCCAAAGCCAAAGACTGCCTTACCAAGGGTGAAGACATCGGCACAAGAACCGAAAGAAAGAAAAGCCGCCGAGCCGAAGGTTATCTTCAAGAAGGTTGACGAAAGCAATGACGGTCAAAGACTGGATAACTTTCTGCTTTCACAGCTTAAAGGCGTGCCGAAATCTTTGATCTACCGCGTAGTGCGTTCCGGCGAGGTCCGAGTCAATAAAGGACGAGCTCATGTCGACACTCGTCTGCAGAGCGGAGACGAAGTTCGTATTCCGCCGATCCGCTATACCGAAAAAGAATCCGAACATTCGGCACCTCCCTTGAAGCTCTCGGAAATGCCGCCGATTCTTTTTGAAGATCAAAACATCATGGTCGTGGACAAACCGGCCGGTATGGCAAGCCATGGCGGCAGCGGCATCTCTTACGGTCTAATCGAACGAATGAGAGCGAGCCGCCCGGAACTTCCGTTCCTGGAACTCGTCCATCGCTTGGACAGAGGGACTTCCGGCGTATTGGTGCTGGCTAAAACTCGGAAAGCTTTGGTGCGACTCCACGAAATGATCCGCGAAGGAGAGATGCACAAGACCTACCAGGCGTTGGTTAAAGGGGATTGGCAGAACGATCGTCAGCACGCGAAGTTTCCACTTTTTAAGTACGTCACGCCCTCGGGAGAGCGTCGTGTGCGCGTTGATCCGGAAAACGGGCTTCCGAGCCACTCTATATTTAGATTGAAAGAACGTTTCGGACCGGTTTCTTTAGTTGAAGTCGATCTTCTCACCGGTCGTACCCATCAGATTAGGGTGCATGCAGCAGAGTTAGGCTTTCCGCTGGTCGGAGACGAGAAGTACGGCGATTTCGCATTTAATGATGAAGTTGCCCACGGTTTGCTGGGTGTGCCGTTCAAACGGATGTTCCTGCACTCAGGCAAGATTTGTTTTCATCATCCGATTACAGGAGAGGAACTCGAGATTGAAGCTCCGCTTCCTAAAGATTGTGTAGAGCTCATTGAGGTTTTAGAGCAAAGAAAGGCTCAGAATAAATAGCTCAGTCCTCAAACCTACTAAATCAGGAAAAAGAAGAATGCACGCTCTGAAGATGGCCGTTTTTGATTTTGACGGCACCTTAGTTGATTCAGTTCCTGCGATTGCCCGCGGCATCCAGTTGGCAAATGAAGAAATCGGGATTGCGCCTGTCAGTTATGAGATGGCGAAGAGCATTATCGGGTTAGGCTTCAAGGACATCATTCCGATCGTGGCGCCGGATCTTCCTGAAAGCGAGTACGGTCGTTACAAAGACATTTACGTGCGCTATTTTCTTCAGAGCGATCCTTCTCTGAAGTTATTTCCGGGCGTTTTGGAACTTCTGCGTGAACTTCAAGACGCCGGCATCAAAACCGCGATTGCAACCGGTAAAAGCCGCAAGGGCCTCTCAAGAATCGTTAATCGGATGAATGTGTGGGATTATTTTGATGATTCCATCACAGCCGATGAAGCGCTCCCAAAACCCGACCCTCTAATGCTGAATACTCTGCTTGAAAGAAACGGGCTCACAATGGACGAGATTGTGATGATCGGCGACACTGAGCACGATATTAAGCTAGGCAAAGCGGCCGGAGTCCGCACAATTGCGGTCACTTGGGGTGCTGCGCCGTTAGAACGTTTAGAGGCTTATAAGCCCGACGCCATTGTCAGGACCATGGAAGCGCTCAAAACTAAGCTCGACGAGCTCGCTTAGCGCCGAGAATTCCGAAGACCGTCGGGAGCTTCGGCAGCGACAAATCCTGTTTTTTCCAATCCGCTGCGGAGAACGTGCGAATGCGCTCTTCCGGCCCGGAGATGTCTGTGGCCGCGAGAATAAGCGTCGTAGGCGCGCAGTTTTTAACAAGATCGGCGAGCATGCCGCTGTTGCGGTAGGGTGTTTCGATGAAGAGCTGAGTTTCTCCTTCCGAAGAAGCGCTCTTTCTTTCAAGATCTTTAATTGCATTGGTGCGGGCAGGCTCTTTAATCGGAAGGTAGCCGCAGAAACGGAAATGCTGTCCGTCCATACCGGAAGCCATTAAAGCTAAAAGAATAGAAGACGGTCCGACGAGCGGTACGACGCGGATACCAAGCTTATGAGCTTCCGCAGCGATTTGTGCGCCTGGATCCGCGACGCCCGGACATCCGGCTTCGCTCACAATGCCGATATCGTTTCCTTCCAATGCAGGCTTGAGCCAGCCTCGTACCTTTGCAGAATCCGGACGATGCCCGATTTCTTCAATAGAAAGCGAGGCTATAGGCGATGGGTGGCCGCAGAATTTCAGGAAAGCTCTTGCCGACTTGGCGTTCTCAGCTAAAAAGAACTTGAGTTCACGAGCCGTTTGAATCGTGTGTTCGGGCAGTGTGTCGTTCAGTACCCCATCGGCGATAGGGACCGGCAGCATGAAGAGCTTTCCTTTATTCATCAGTTAAGCTCCGGAAGAACGTGAATGCCGGCCTGAGCAAGCATAGTCGTCAATTCAATCAGCGGCAGTCCGATGATGGCGGTCGGATCGTCGGATTTGCACTCGGCGACTAAGGCGATACCAAGTTTTTCAATTTTGGCTGATCCGGCGCAATTGAAAGGCTTCTCGCGTTCAAGGTACTCACGAATGCCTTCGGGAGGCAGATTGCGCATACGGATAAATGTCGGGACGACCGTGCTCTGCAGATTTCCTTTGGCGTCAATGACGGTCATGGCAGAATGGAATGTAACGGTCTGACCGGACATCTCGGAGAGCTGCTTGAAGGCGTTTTCGAAATTGCCGGGTTTTCCGACCGGACGACCGTTTAATTCCAAGACCTGATCACAGCCGATGACCACGCAGTGCGGATGCTGGGCGGCAACTGCCTGAGCTTTCAGTACGGAAAGGCGCAGTGAGAGATCCTTCGGGCTTTCTCCTTTGAGCGGCGTTTCATCGACGTCGGGAGAGCAGGTAGTGAAAGGGATCTGGAGACGCTCTAAAAGCTCGCGTCGGAAAGGAGAACTTGAACCTAAAATTAATGTGGCTTTGTTGTCCATAATTGGGTCGTTCCTAAAAGCACTCAAACTTGAAAGAGACTATTCTAGTTCAGTGCTTATCGCAGAAAGAGAGAAATTCAATGTCCGCATACCTAAAACAAACCGACTATGTGAATGCTTATGACCTGGCCAGAGATAAAAAAGTCATCGAAGGGCAGGCAAAATTGTCGGATCTTCCGCGCTTAAAAGACATGATTCTTCCGACCGAAGGAACCGTGACATACCGAATCTGCGGAATGACGGCTAAAAAGGGATGGCCCGGCGCCGTCATGGAACTCGCGACCGTTGTTCCTTTGGTTTGCAATCGCTGCACGAAACCGATGGATTTCAAGATTGAGAGAGAAGTTGCTTTCCGCTTCGCTAAGAGCGAAGAAGAAGCCGATTCGATTCCGATCGACGAAGATGATGACACCGAAGTCATCGTCGGCAGCGACAAGCTCAATGTTGCCGACTGGATTGAAGAAGAACTGATTCTTTCTCTTCCCTTGGTTCCGGCTCACGAAGAAGGCTGTCAGACCGACGGACCTGAAGAGTCAAAAGACGAAGTTCAGAAGCCGAATCCTTTTGCAAAACTCAAAGATCTCAAAGGTTTGCGTAAGGTCTAAGGTTAGTGTAGAATGCCTGATTTTCCAGGAGCGGAAGCGTAACTGTTGCCCGCTCGATTTTGAAAGTTAGATTTTAATTTACGTGGGGTTACCATGGCTGTTCAGCAAAATAAGAAATCGACCAACAAGCGCGGCAATCACCGTGCTCACGATTTTCTGACGAACCCGCCTCTGGCTGTCGAACCGACAACCGGCGAAGTTCACCGTCGTCATCACATTTCTGCCACCGGTTTTTACCGTGGTAAGAAAGTCATCGCTACTAAGGCTGACGACCAGGAATAAGTCTTCACTGACCCGGATCGCTCTCATCTGAGACCCACGACGGACGGTGCGGCGATCGAGTCTAAAGACATTCTGCAGAGCTCTCTTCGGAGAGCTTTTTGTTTTTCTGCGGAAAATTTGTATTTGTGTGTAATACGGGTTTTCTGCTTGTATTCGCAAGTCCTAATTAAAGTAATCTGTCGCTCATAGTTATTTAGAGGATTTCCCAGTGTCGGAAAATTGTTTTTCTCGTATCGCCTCCACCGGAAGTTTTCTTCCGAAGAGAGCGGTAAGCAATGAAGAGTTGGCTCAGGATTTAGCCAAAATCGGTGTCGAGACGAGCGACGAATGGATCCGTACCCGCACGGGCATCGAACAGCGCTATCTTGCTTCCGGTGAAGAGTCCACCACTTATTTGGCCTCCGAGGCTGCAAAACAGGCCTTGGAAGCAGGTGGTTTTTCTCCTGACGAAATTGATCTGATTATTGTCGCGACGACCACTCCGGATTCCGTTTTCCCGAGCACGGCTTGCCAAGTTCAGGCGATTCTCGGTGCGTCGGGCGCCGGTGCCTTTGATATTCAGGCCGTTTGTTCCGGTTTTGCCTATGCACTTTCGATTGCTGACTCAATGATTCGTGCTGGTTCTGCCAAGCGCGTCTTGGTGATCGGTGCAGAGACTCTGTCTCGTGTTTTGGATTGGAAAGACAGAACAACTTGTGTTTTGTTCGGCGACGGCGCCGGAGCTGTGGTTCTGGAAAAATCCGATGAGCCCGGTATTTTGGCTTCTGAACTGAAGGCAGACGGCACGCGCGGAGTGCATGTACTGGCCGCAGACAGTCATATCGACGGCGGTAAAGTCGTCGGTGATCCGTTCATCCGCATGGACGGCCGCTTGGTCTTTAAGGCTGCGGTAGAAAAAATGACGGAAAGCGCTCGCAATGTACTGACCAAAGCCAACTTGGCTACGAACGACGTGGATCTTTATATTCCTCATCAGGCCAACTTGCGCATCATGAATATGGTTCGCGAAAAACTCGGTATTGATGAGGAACACCTGATGATTTCCGTCAATCAGCACGGGAACACATCTGCTGCCAGCGTTCCGCTTGCTTTGGATAAAGCACACAGATCCGGAAGACTGAAACGCGGGGATCTCGTTCTGCTGCAGGGAGTCGGAGGAGGTTTTACCTGGGCCTCCGTATTGCTCAAGTTCTAATTGTCAATAAAAGAAAAATGCAAGATAAAAAAATCGCCTTTGTATTTCCCGGTCAGGGAAGCCAGGCTGTCGGAATGCTCTCAACCTTAGCCGACGAGCCGATTGTTCGCGAAACACTCAAGGAAGCCGATGAGGCTTTAGGTTTTGCTTTGTTCAAGTTGATTGCTGAAGGTCCGGCTGAAGAGCTTAGCCTGACGGTCAATACTCAGCCAGCCTTGGTTTGCGCTTCGATTGCTATGTATCGTTTTTATCTCCAGGAAGGCGGTCGCAAGCCGGATCTGCTCGCCGGCCACAGCCTCGGTGAATACTCTGCTTTGGTTGCTGCCGGTGCGCTCGACTTTACGGATGCTCTGCAGCTGGTTCGCTATCGCGCAGAACAAATGCAGGCCGCGGTTCCCGTCGGTGAAGGTACGATGGCTGCGATCCTCGGTTTATCCGACGACCAAGTGAAGACCGTCTGCCTTGAATGCGCTACAAATGGCGTTGTCGAAGCCGTTAACTTCAATACTCCGGGGCAGGTCGTGATTGCCGGTACCGTTGCAGCTGTTCAGGAAGCCATGGAAAAGAGTTTGGCTGCCGGTGCTAAGCGCGCTATCAAACTGAATGTTTCCGGTCCGTTCCATTCTTCTTTGATGAAACCGGCTGCGCTTGCCATGGAAGAAAAGCTGAAAACCGTTGACCTTCAGAAACCTTTCCTGCCGGTCTTACATAACGTTGACGTCCAAATCCACGAAGAACCCGACGCCATTCGCGACGTTCTGGCGGCTCAGGTTGCCTCTCCGGTTCTGTGGGCCGATACAGTTCGTAAGATGGAAGAGGCCGGCGTCATGGAAATTTATGAAGTCGGTCCCGGAGCAGCTTTGTCCGGAATGGTCAAGCGCATCACCAAAGGAATTACTGCTAAAGCATTAAACAGCCGTGCAGCCTTAGAAGAAGCTGCTGCGGCAAACCAGGAGAAATGATTCATGACTCAGTCCGTTTTTACAGCTGACGCACTCGCCGGCGAAATCGTATTAGTCACCGGCGCCAGTCGCGGTATCGGAGCAGCCATTCTGGACGTCTGCGTTAAAGCCGGTGCCACAGTGATCGGCACGGCAACAAGTGACTCCGGCGCTGCAAAGATTTCCGCTCGTATCCAGGAACTCGGCGGCAAAGGCGAAGGCCGCGTTTTAAATATTGCTGCCCGCGAAGGTACCGACGCTTTCATGAAAGCGCTCGAAGCCGACTTCGGTTCCGTTACCGTGTTAGTGAACAACGCCGGCATCACTCGCGATACGCTTTCCATGCGTATGAAAGATTCTCAGTGGGATGAAGTGATCGAAACGAATCTCACAGGCGGATTCCGTCTTTCCCGCGCCTGCCTCAAAGGCATGATGAAAGCCCGTCACGGTCGCATCATTAACATAGCCTCCATCGTCGGCATGATGGGCAATGCCGGCCAGGCGAACTACGCTGCCGCCAAGGCCGGTACGATCGCTATGAGCAAATCCATCGCCAGAGAAATCGGTTCCCGCGGTGTTACCGTCAACTGCGTTGCGCCCGGATTTATCGCAACCGATATGACCGACGCGCTGAACGATGCGCAGAAGCAAGCTCTTCTTGCACAGATTCCGCTCGGACGCTTAGGTTCTGCAGATGATGTTGCCGAAGCCGTGGTGTTCCTGGCTTCCAGCGCAGCTGCCTATATCACCGGTCAGGTCATTGAAGTTAACGGCGGCATGAGGATGTAACAACGGCTATTTTCGGCCGTTCACGTTACTGCGGCTCTGATAAAATGCCAAGATTAGGCCCGAGAAGGGGCCATGAATAATTTTTTATCACTCTAGAAAAGAGGTTTTTAAATGGACAATATTGAACAACAGGTTAAGAAGGTCGTCGCTGAACAGCTCAGCATCAATGAAGCCGATATCAAGAATGAAAGCGCTTTCATCTCCGACCTCGGTGCAGACTCTCTTGACACCGTTGAATTGGTCATGGCCCTTGAAGACACATTCGGCATCGAAATTCCTGACGACCAGCAGGAAAAGATCCAGACCGTTCAGGACGCTATCGATTTCATCGAAGCTCACAAGAAGGCTTAATTAAAGGCCGAACGGAGCTCCTGAATGCGTCGTGTGGTTGTTACCGGATTGGGCATGGTTAGCCCAATCGGCAACACGGTCGAAGAAAGTTGGAATAACGCCCTTGCCGGCAAGTCCGGCATCGGCGTTATTACGCAATTTGATGCATCCTCTTTCGGCAGCCGTATTGCCGGTGAAGTTAAAAATTTTGAAGTCGAAAAATATCTTCCGGCAAAAGAAGCTCGCCGTTTCGACCGTTTTATTCAATTAGGTATTGCTGCAGCTGTCCAGGCACTGGATGACAGCGGCCTGACTTTTGAAGGCGAGGGAGCAGAGAGAGCGGGTTGTGCCATCGGCAGCGGAATCGGCGGCTTGCCGATTATCTGCCAGAACTATCAGTCGTATATGGAAAGAGGCGAACGACGCATCTCTCCGTTCCTGATTCCCGGCGCGATTGCCAACATGGTCTCGGGACAGCTCTCCATCATGCGCAATCTGCAGGGACCGTCCCTGGCTTATTCCACAGCCTGCACGACCGGTTTGCACAGCATCGGTGAAGCAGCTTGGATGATTCGCCGAGGAGACGCTGATGTCATGGTTGCCGGCGGTGCTGAAAGTACGGTTTGTCCGCTGGGCGTTGGCGGCTTTGACAATATGCATGCTTTGTCCCGCAGAAACGACGATCCGACAACGGCATCCCGTCCGTTCGATAAAGACCGCGACGGCTTTGTGCTGGGCGAAGGATCCGGTGTTCTGGTTCTTGAAGACTATGAACATGCCAAGAAACGCGGCGCCAAGATTTATGCCGAGATCGTCGGCTACGGTCTTTCTGCCGATGCTCATCACATTACGACTCCGAGTGCCGAAGGTCCGATGCGCTGCATGAAGAATGCCATGCGTCAGGCCGGTCTGAACCCGTCGGATATTCAGTATCTGAACGCTCACGGTACTAGTACATCTGTCGGTGACGTCAATGAAACCAATGCCATCAAACTGGCTTTCGGTGAAGACGCGAAGAAGTTAGTGGTCAACTCCACTAAGTCTATGACCGGACACCTCTTGGGCGGCGCCGGCGGCATCGAATCCGTCTTTACGGTTTTGGCACTGAAGAATCAAGTTTCTCCTCCCACGATCAACATTTTCAATCAGGATCCGGAATGCGATCTGGATTACTGCGCAAATGTTGCTCGTGAGATGCCGATCCGCTATGCCATGAAGAACTCCTTTGGCTTCGGCGGAACAAACGGATCTTTGATCTTTGGACAGGTCTAAGCAAATGATTCGCTTTAGGAAAAGGATCGCTTCGGCGGTCTTTTTCTATTTGGAGAGCTGGAGAAATTGCGCAAAACGGCAATAATTCGTAAATAAGTTTGCGTCGGGAGGCCGAATAAAGTTAGCTAAAATATCCCATTTAAAAAGTAACTTATTGGTGCATTTGACTATTTCTGTGAGCGCCTTCTGGTCTTTGGACTGCGATCACTCTCACAAAAATATCAGTGCTTTTTGTTTTTCGTTTTGACAGCAAAACGTTTGATGTCAAAGGAGCCTATGAAGCAGATCAGAAACTTTTCCATCATCGCGCATATCGATCATGGAAAATCCACCCTCGCCGATCGTTTGATTCAACGCTGCGGCGGTCTTTCCGAGCGCGAAATGGAGTCTCAGGTTCTGGACTCTATGGATTTGGAAAAAGAAAGAGGCATTACGATCAAAGCACAGACAGCAACGCTGAACTATAAGGCTAAAGACGGGCAGACCTATCTTTTAAATTTGATTGATACTCCGGGACACGTTGACTTTAGCTATGAAGTCAGCCGCTCCTTGTCCGCCTGCGAAGGTGCGCTTTTAGTCGTTGATGCAACCCAGGGCGTTGAGGCTCAGACCGTTGCCAACTGCTACACCGCCATTGAGCTCGGCGTAGAAGTTCTTCCGGTTCTCAATAAGATGGACCTGCAGAGTGCTAATCCGGATGAAGCCAAAGAAGAAATAGAAGATGTGATCGGTCTTGATGCGACCGACGCGATTGAAGCGTCTGCGAAAACCGGCATGGGCATCGATGAGATTCTCGAACGCGTCGTTGAGCGTATTCCGGCTCCGCAGGGCGATCCTGCCGCTCCGCTTCAAGCGCTGATTATTGATTCCTGGTTCGATAACTATGTCGGCGTCGTTATGCTCGTTCGCGTGGTTAACGGCACGATTAAACCGAAAGACAAAATCCGTCTGATGGCGACCGGTGCCAACCATCTGGTTGAACAGGTCGGTGTGTTTACGCCGAAGTCTCAGACGAGGCCCGAGCTTTCCGCCGGGCAGGTGGGCTTTGTTGTTGCCGGTATTAAAGAACTGAAGCACGCCCGCGTCGGTGATACCGTCACTAATGCCGCCAAACCGGCCGAAGAGGCACTCCCCGGTTTTAAAGAAGCAAAGAGCCAGGTGTTTGCGGGTCTTTATCCGGTTGAATCCAACCAGTACGATGCACTTCGTGATGCACTGACTAAACTGCAGCTGAACGATGCCGCTCTTCATTTTGAGCCGGAAGTTTCTCAGGCCTTAGGCTTTGGTTTCCGTGCCGGCTTCCTCGGGCTGCTGCACATGGACATCGTGCAGGAGCGACTCGAACGTGAATACAACATGGATTTGATCACGACTGCCCCGAGTGTCGTATATGAAGTCCTTCTGCGCAATGGCGAAGTGATTCACGTGGAGAATCCTTCCAAGCTGCCACCTGTCGACAAGATTGCCGAAATTCGTGAACCGATTGATTCTGTGACTATTTTTGTGCCGGATGAATATGTGGGTCCAGTCATGACGCTCTGTAATCAGAAACGCGGAGTTCAGCTTGACCTTGCCTATCACGGCCGTCAGGTTCATCTGCATTACGATTTGCCGTTGGCCGAAATTGTGCTCGACTTTTTCGATAAGCTGAAATCTTTAACACGCGGCTATGCCTCTATGGACTATGAGTTCAAAGAGTATCGTGCCGCAGATGTTGTCAAGATAGATATTCTCATCAACGGGGATAAGGTTGACGCTCTGTCCTCGATCGTTCACCGGGCTAACTCAGTAGCTCGGGGCCGCGAAATCGTGACTAAAATGCGCAGTATTATTCCTCGCCAGATGTATGACGTTGCTATTCAGGCGGCGATCGGCGTGAATGTGATTGCACGTGAAAATGTTAAGGCACTTCGTAAAAACGTTCTAGCCAAGTGCTACGGCGGCGACATTACACGCAAGCGTAAACTTCTGGAAAAACAGAAGGCCGGTAAGAAACGAATGAAGCAAGTCGGTACCGTGGAGATTCCGCAGGAAGCCTTCCTTGCCATCCTTCAGCAAGACGATAAATAACAACCCTTCAAGCGGATAAATTGAAATGACCTTTTCTTTAATCCTTTTTCTTTTAACCGTCTTTACGGGCGTTCTTTGGGTACTGGATGTCTTTATTTGGGCGCCAAAACGCCGCGCCGCTGCGCAGGACGAATTGACAGCGTTCGATCGTGATAATGCCGATTCTCTCCGTAGAGGGGAGCAGACTGTTGTGGCAGCCAGAAATGCAATTGTTCAGGCTTCGACGGACCGCCCGAAATGGCTTGAATACACAGCCGGTTTCTTCCCCGTGATTTTCTTCATCTTTATCCTGCGTTCCTTCCTCTTCGAGCCCTTCCGTATCCCGAGCGGCTCCATGATGCCTACGCTGGAAACCGGCGACATGATTCTGGTGAATAAGTATCAGTATGGTTTGAGACTTCCGGTTCTTAACACCAAGATTCTCCCGATCGGCGAGCCTGAACGCGGAGACGTGGTTGTGTTCCGTTATCCGCCGAATGAAAACATCGATTACATCAAGCGAGTGATCGGTCTGCCGGGCGACAAAATTGAGTACATCAATAAGAAACTGTCAATCAACGGCAAACCCGTTCCTATCGGAGAAATCGGTGAGTACTACGATGAAGCCAAGATGCAGTCTTTAGAAGAGTTCCTCGAAAAGCTCGATAAGACCGAGCACCATCTGCTCATTAATCCGAGAGCGCCTTCCAGTGTTTATCCGCTTTCGAGCCACACCGATCCGAAAGCCTGCGACTACGTTCCCGGCGGTTTAGTCTGTACGGTGCCTAAAGACAAGTACTTTGTCATGGGCGACAACCGTGACAACTCCGAGGACAGCCGTTACTGGGGCTTTGTACCTGAAAAGAATTTAGTCGGTCGAGCCTTCATGGTTTGGATGAACGTTTCGAAACCGAGCCGCATCGGTTTCTTCAATTAAAAGGATCTCCTATGCTTCCTTTAACAGTCTTAGAAGAAAGAATCGGTTATACGTTCAAGAACAAAGAGCTTCTGCGCCGCGCTATGACGCACCGATCTTTCAGTGCGGAACACAACGAACGTTTGGAATTTTTAGGCGACTCGGTCCTCAATTGTGTAATCGGGAACGCTTTGTTTTTAAAAGATAAACATTTTGATGAGGGGTCTTTATCGCGTGTCAGAAGCAACCTAGTACGCCAGTCTGCTTTGGCGGAAATTGCCGAAAGAATCGGTATCTCTGATTTTCTGAAAGTCGGCGCTGGCGAAAAACACACCGGCGGAAATCATCGTCCGTCAACTATTGCCGACGCAGTTGAGGCCATTTTTGGGGCGGTTTTCACCGACGGCGGCTTTGAAGAGGCGCAAACTGTGATTATTCGCTTGTATGAGCCGATGCTCAGCCAGCTGACACCCACTACGCTCGGTAAGGACGCCAAGACGAATCTGCAGGAGGTGCTCCAAAGGATGCACTTCGGATTGCCTCTTTATGACATCGTCGAGATCAGAGGTGCGCCTCATGATCAGGAATTTGAAGTTCGGGTCGATATCCCCGACCTCGGAATCTCACTGACGGGCGTGGGCAAATCTCGCCGTCAGGCAGAACAGGATGCAGCTCAGAAAGCTCTGGATAGCGAAGCCATTAGAAATTTGAAAGGCTAAGTTTATGAGTGAAAATAAAGAGACTGAAAAATCTGAAGACTTCCGCAGCGGTTATGTTGCAGTGATTGGCCGTCCGAACGTCGGCAAGAGCACGCTGATCAACGCGCTGGTCGGGGAAAAGGTCAGCATTACCAGTAAGAAGCCCCAGACGACTCGTGACCGAATCATGGGCGTTTTGACGACTGATAATGCTCAGTACCTGTTCGTCGATACACCGGGATTTCAGACGAAGCATTCGTCCGAACTTCTGGCCCGTATGAATCAGTCCGTCCGCTCGAGTTTGTCCGATGTTGATGCCGTCGTGATGGTAATTGAAGCCACCGGCTGGCGTCCTGAAGATCAGGTCGTTCTGAACCTCCTGAGCAAAGACGCAAAGAACGTGATTTTGGCGATCAACAAGACAGACGAAGTTAAAGAGAGCGAAGCCATGCTTCCTTTGATCAAGGAATCCATGGAGAAGTTCCCGTTTGCCGATGTCGTTCCGGTCAGCGCCGAAAAGACCCGTCAGCTGGATGTTCTGCTTGATGTAATTCGTAAGTATCTGCCGGAAGGCGACAAGCTTTACGAAGATGACATCTACACCGATAAATCTCCGCGCTTCTTAGCGGCTGAGATTATTCGTGAAAAAGCCTTCCGTTTGTTGGGTGACGAACTGCCGTACGGTATTGCCGTCATGATCGATAAATGGGAGGAAACCGATGATCAGGCAAGAATCTTCGCAACCCTTTTAGTCAACCGCGAAAGCCATAAAGGCATTGTGATCGGTGAGAAGGGCGCCAAACTGCGTGAAATCTCACGCCTGGCTCGTGAAGACATCTCCAAGATGCTCGGCAAGAACGTTTACCTCGAAGTTTGGGTACGTGTTCGTAAAGGCTGGGGCGATGACGCTCAAGTGCTGAAATCCTTAGGCTATTAATAGCCGGTCAGTAATTACTGACGGAACAAAATCTCGGTCGATCGAAAGGTCCTCCGAGATTTTTTATTGGCCGGCCGGATCGCCTCATGAATGAGCAGTTCAAAAGTAATTATCTACGGTTAACTGCTTCAATTTTCTTATAAATATCCATAAAAAATCGGTATTAATTGGCAAAAGGGTTTTTTATAAAAAGCCAATAAAATTTAAGTATCGGCTTAGATAAGAAGGAGAAACTCGTATGGAAAAGTCTCGTATCTCTAGAAGAGGAATGCTCAAAGGTGCGGCTGCTGCCGTATTGGCTTTGGACGGTTCTGTGTCCGCTGTTTCTTCGGCCGCTGCTGTCGAACAACTTCCTTTAGTTCAAAAGACCTGTGTTTAGCCCCTTATATCGTGCAAAGCCCCGATAGACGGGGCTTATAGTA